>Ga0196981_1000001_pt1 | contig 648361 bp, 631 predicted proteins | sample S3_2013CmetaG_FD_155462 | JGI IMG/M metagenome (GOLD analysis project Ga0196981, IMG submission 155462) | Soil microbial communities from Anza Borrego desert, Southern California, United States - S3_20-13C | ecosystem: Environmental > Terrestrial > Soil > Desert | place: USA: California...
GAAGCGGTTCGCGGTGACCGGGACGCCGACCGACTGCGTGGTGCTGGCGGTCAACGACCTGATGCCGGCGCGGCCCGATCTTGTGCTGTCGGGGGTCAACCGGGGACATAACGTCGGCGAGGACTGTTCGTATTCGGGGACGGTGGCCGGGGCGCTGCAGGGCATGGCGTTCGGGATCCGCTCGATCGCCCTGAGCCAGTCGCTGGAGCGCTTCCACGACGAGGTGACGGCGCACTGGGAGACCGCGGAGGCCTATGCGCCGGCGATCATCGCGCGGCTTCTGGAGCGGCCGTGGCAGGCGGGCGTGGTGATGAACCTGAACTTCCCGGCCCGGCCGCCGGAAGAGGTGACCGAGGTCGAGGTGACGCGGCAGGGCTTCCGCGACATCGGCGAGATGCACGCGGTGAAACGGACCGACCTGAGGGGCCGCGACTACTACTGGATGAGCTTCCGCGGGGCGAAGCAGGACCATGCGGCGGGGACCGACCTGCGGGCCATGGACGAGGGCAAGATCTCGGTCACGCCGCTGCATATCGACCTGACGCACATGCCGAGCGTGCACGACCTGAAGGGCGTGCTGGGCGGAGCGCCGCCGAAGACGGTGGCGGCGGCATGAAACTGAACGACGATCGCGCCGGGCGGCTGATCCTCGGACTGCGGCAACAGGGGGTGACGGACCCGAAGGTGCTGCAGGCGATGGAGTCGGTCGACCGCGCCGTGTTCGTGCACGAGAAATTCCTCGATCAGGCGTGGGAGGACCAGGCCCTGCCGATCGACTGCGCCCAGACCATTTCCCAGCCCTATATCGTCGGTCTGATGACCCAGGCGCTGGACGTGCAGCCGCGCCACCGGGTGCTCGAGATCGGCACGGGGTCGGGCTACCAGGCGGCGGTGCTGAGCCGGCTGGCGCGTTACGTCTATTCGGTCGAGCGCTACCGCAGCCTGCTGAGCGAGGCCGAGCGGCGGCTGCGCGAACTGCAGATCGACAACGTCATCACCCGGCACGGCGACGGCGGGCTGGGCTGGCCGGAGCAGGCGCCGTTCGACCGGATCATGGTCACGGCGGCGTCGCCGGGCGAGCCGACGGAGCTGCTGCACCAGCTGAAGCCGGGCGGAATCCTGGTGTGCCCGGTGGGGCGCAGCTCGGTGCAGCGGCTGCACCGCTACGTCAGCCTCGAGGACGGCTCGTTCCGGCGGGAGAGCCTGGCCGAGGTGCGGTTCGTGCCGCTGGTCGAGGGGACGGCGAAGGAGGGGTGAGGGGGAGGGGTGTGGCCCTGCGGGTTTGACTCTACGACACCCCACACCCCATTCCCTTTTCGTTAACCTTCACGCCCAACTTTGGCGCGGTTTCCCGGGTCTGGTCGGGCAGGGCGGGTTCGAGTCTGAGGAGCGGGCGAATGATCGGGATCAGGGCGGGGCTGAAGGCGCTGGCGGTGCTGGGAGCGATGAGCCTGACGGCGGCCTGCGCCAGCTATCCGGCCGAGCCGCGCTATTCGATCCACGCCGAGCCCGCGCCGGTGCGCCAGCCGACCTATCCGACGACGCCCGCCGCGCCCGCGCCGAGCGGCGAGGGGGTGCGGGGCGCGACCAACCCCGCCACCGAGGCGCCGCCGCCGGCGACCGCGCCGGTCGGGGAGATCGAGGGCGGGGCGCTGGACATGCCGGTCGGGACCTCGCCCTACGCCTCCGGCCCGTACACCCCGACGCCCGCGGCCGGACCGGCCAGCGAGGGCTTCACCAGCCCGCCGCCGCCGGCGAGCGGGGCGACGGTGACCGCGGGGGCGGCCTACGAAATCCAGCCGGGCGACACCATCTCGGGCATCGGGCGGCGCTTCCAGACGCCGGTGCAGACGCTGATCACCCTGAACAATCTGGGGCCGAGGGCGGACGTGTCGCCGGGCCAGCGCATCCTCCTGCCGGCCAACGCGGTCGATATCGGCGGCGATCCCTACGCCACCGGGCCGTCGCCGAGCGGCGTTTATGTGCCCGACGCCGGGACGCCGCCGCCGCCGCCTCCGCCGCCGCCCACGGGCGTCCTGCCGCCGCCGCCGCGCGAGCCGGCCGCGACAGCCGGGCCGATCGCGGTCGCGCCGGCCGCCACGACGGTGGCGCTGGACTGGCCGGTGCGGGGCGACATCCTGCGCCGCTTCGGACCGGTCGGCATGGGCGAGCGCAACAACGGGGTCAACATCGGCGCGCCGGCGGGGACCGAGGTGCGGGCGGCCGCGGCCGGCCGGGTCGGCTATGTCGGCGACGACCTGGCCGGGCAGGGGCTGACCGTGCTGGTCGTGCACCGCGACGGCTGGCGCTCGGTCTATGGACACCTGGGTTCGACCCTGGTGCGCGACGGTGACGACGTGCAGGCGGGGCAGGCCATCGGCACGGTCGGCACGACCGCCGGCGACGGGCGGCCCTCGATCCATTTCGAGACCTGGCGGATGCGCGGCGACGAACCGACGGCGATCGATCCGCTGAGCGTGTTGCCGCGATAGCGCAAAGCGTCGCCCGCGCCACACGTCGCGTTGCAAAGTGTGACGACGCGCCCTAGGTTCCGCGCCTCATTTTCGAGGGGCGCCCGCGGGGCGTTCCGGCGCATGCGGAGATTATCGTGCAGGAACTCATGGCGGGGCCGTTCGGGACCCTGATCTTCTTCGTCCCGGTCATCATCCTGTTCTACTTCATGCTGATCCGGCCCCAGCAGAAGCAGATGAAGGCGCACCGCGAACTGGTGGCCGGCCTGAAGCGCAACGACACGGTGGTGCTGTCCAACGGCATGATCGGCAAGGTCACCCGCGTCGAGAACGACGAGGCCATGGTCGAGATCGCCCAGGGCGTGAACGTCCGCGTGGTCAAGGCGATGATCACCACGGTGCGCGACCGCACCGGCGTCGCGGCCAACGACACCAAGCAAGTCTCCAAGGCCTGATCTCGGCGCTCTGAAAGGTCGGGGAAGCCCGCATGATCCATCTGTCGCGCTGGAAGGTCATCCTTCTCGCCCTGTCGTTCGTGTTCGGGCTGCTGTTCGCCTACCCGAACATGCTGACCGCCGAGCAGCGCGAGGCGCTGCCGGGCTGGCTCCCCAGAAACGGGCTGAACCTCGGGCTGGACCTGCAGGGCGGGTCGTACCTGCTGCTGGAAGTCGATGTGCCGGCCATGCGCGCCAAGCGCCTGACCAACCTCGGCGAGGACGCCCGGACGGTGCTGGAGGAGGCGCAGGTCGCCATCTCGAACATCGCCCAGGACGGCTCGGGCGTGACGGTCACCCTGGCGGACCCGGCGACGATGGACCGGGCGCTGGAGGCGATGCGGCCGCTGGCCGCCGGCGGCGGCGCCGCTACGGTCGCCGACCGCACGGTGCAGCGCCAGGGCGAGGATCGCATCCGCTACGCCTTCACCCGGCAGGCCATGGATTCCATGGCCTCCGACGCCGTGAGCCAGTCGATCGAGGTGGTGCGCCGCCGGATCGACAGCCTCGGCACCCGCGAACCGTCGATCACCCGCGAGGGCGCCGACCGCATCGTCATCCAGGCCCCGGGCGAAAGCGATCCGGCCCAGCTGGAGCGCATCCTGGGGCAGACGGCGCAGCTGACCTTCCAGATGGTCGATGACGAGGGTTCCCTGGAGGAGGCCCTGGCGGGCTTCCCGCCGCCGGACGCCGAGGTCATCCCTGACGAAAACGGCACGCCCTACCTCGTCAAGAAGCGGGTTCTGGTCTCGGGCGAGAACCTGACCAAGGCGGAGGTCACGACCGACCAGAACAACCAGACCGCCATCGGCTTCCGTTTCGACGGCGCCGGTGCGCGCCGGTTTGGCGAGGCGACCGCCGCCAACATCGGCAAGCCGTTCGCCATCATCCTCGACGGCAAGGTCATCTCGGCTCCCGTGATCCGCAGCGCCATCACCGGCGGCTCCGGCGTCATCGAGGGCAGCTTCAGCATCGAGGAAGCCGGCGAGATGGTGAACCTGCTGAACGGCGGGGCCCTGCCGGCGCCGCTGAAGGTCGAGGAGCGCCGCACGGTCACCGCCGAGCTGGGCGCCGACGCCGTGGCGGCCGGCGCGCTGTCGACGGCGATCGGCTTCGTCATCATCCTGGTGTTCATGCTCGGCGCCTACGGCCTGCTGTTCGGCGGCATTTCGGTGATCGGCCTGGGGCTGAACGGCCTGCTGATTATCGGCGCCATGTCGATGACCGGGGCGACCCTGACCCTGCCCGGCATCGCCGGCCTGGTGCTGACCTTCGCCGTGGCCGTGGACGCCAACGTGCTGATCTACGAGCGGATGCGCGACGAGGCGCGGGCCGGACGGTCCGTCATCGCCTCGCTCGACGCCGGCTTCAACAAGGCCATGGGCACCATCATCGACGCCAACCTGACCACCCTGGTGGCGGCGCTGATCATGTTCATGTTCGGGGCGGGGCCGGTGCGCGGCTTCGCCTGGACGCTGACCATCGGCGTCTTCACCTCGATGCTGTCGGCCGTTCTGGTCGCCCAGGTCGGACTGGCCTGGTGGCTGAAGCTCGCCAAGCCCAAAAAACTGCCGATCGCGGAGTGATGGCGATGCGTGGATGGCCCCTCATCAAACTGCTGCCGGTCAAGACGAACCTGCATTTCGTCGCCTTCGCCAAATACGCCGCCGGGCTTTCGGCGGTGCTGGTGATCGCGTCGCTGGTCGGCGTCTTCTACCCCGGCCTGAACATGGGCATCGACTTCCGCGGGGGCGCCTCGATGGAGGTTTCCAAGCCCGCCGGTCAGGTGATCAACCTTGAAGATCTGCGGGGCGCGGCGGACGAACTGGGTCTCGGCGACGTGCAGGTCCAGGGCATCGCCCGGCTCGGATCCGACGTGAACGACGGCTCCACGGCCCTGCTTCGTTTCCAGATCCCCGACGGCCAGGACCAGACCCAGGTGGTCAGGCAGGTCGAGGCCGCGGTCACCAACGCCGTCGGCGAGGTGACCTATTCCGGCGTCGCCGTCGTGGGCTCCAAGGTGTCCGGCGAACTGTACCGGTCGGGCCTGATGGCGCTGGGCCTCGCGGTCGTGCTGATGTTCGCCTACATCTGGTTCCGGTTCGAACCGCAGTTCGGCTTCGGCGCCGTGGCCGGCCTGCTGCACGACGTGATCCTGACCTTCGGCCTGATTGTGCTGTTCCGGCTGGAGTTCAGCCTCAACATGGTCGCGGCCATCCTGACCGTGATCGGCTATTCAATGAACGACACCGTCGTGGTGTTCGACCGCCTGCGCGAGAACCTGCGCAAGTACAAGACCATGCCCTTGCGCGAAGTGATCGACCTGTCGATCAACGAGACCCTGTCGCGGACCATCATCACCGGTTTCACCGCCGTCATGGTGCTGGCGGCGCTGGCCGTGCTCGGCGGCCCGACGCTGTTCGGCTTCTCGATCGCCCTGATGTTCGGCATCGTCGTCGGCACCTATTCGTCGATCTATGTCGGCGCGCCGATCATCCTGCTGTGGGGCGTCAAGCGCGGCGGACCGGCCGACGACGCCAAGCCGGTCAAGCTGGGCATGGCGAGCCGGCCGTAGGGGCCCCGTAAAAGCCCCTACAGTCTTTCGGTTTTTGTCGGGCGCGAGCGGCGCTAAGGTGCCGCTTCAACGATTCTCGCGGCTGGTTTATCGCCGCGTTTCTGTCGAAACGCTCTGGGAGGGGCGAACCATGGGCAAGCTGCTTTCGAACTTCCGCACCACCGTGCTGCTGAGCCTCGTGCTGGCCGGCGTGATGATCTACGCCTTCGGCAGCGTCGCGCCGGGCGGCTTCGACCTGATCTTCTGGCAGGCGGTGTTCCGCTGGACCCACGTGGCGGCGGGCATCCTGTGGATCGGCCTGCTGTGGTACTTCAACTTCGTCCAGATCCGGGTCATGCCGTCGATCCCGGCCGAGCTGAAGCCGGCGGTCGGCAAGCATATCGCTCCCGAGGCGCTGTTCTGGTTCCGCTGGTCGGCCCTGGCCACGGTGGTGGCCGGCCTGGCGCTGGCGTTCAGCCGCGGCCACGCCTACGCGATCGAGGTGCTGAGCTTCGGCCTCGCCGGCGGCCTGACCGAGGATCAGAAGGGCTACACCCTGATGGGCATCGGCGTCTGGCTGGCCATCGTCATGTTCCTCAATGTCTGGGGCATCATCTGGCCGAACCAGAAGCGCGCCCTCGGCATCGTCGTGGTCGATGACGACGCCAAGGCCAAGGCCGCGCGCGTCGCCATGCTGGCCAGCCGCACCAACATGCTGCTGTCGCTGCCGATGCTGACCTCGATGGCGATGTACCAGACGCTGTTTGGCTGATCTGTCCGCTCATCCCGGCGAATGCCGGGACCCGGATTGCGGTTGCCGTCCTTCGGGACTTGCATCGACGGCGCGGGAATGCGCCTGAGATTCGTGATCTGGCATCTGGGCCCTGGCATTCGCCGGGGTGAGCGGGAAGAAACTTGAACCCTTCGAATACCCTCGACGAGCAAGTCCGCGCGGCCGACCCCGATCGCTGGCTCTCGAGCCGGTTCGTGGGGGATGCCCACGCGCGGGCCGATCTGATCGCCCTCTATGCGTTCGAGGCCGAACTTCTGGCCATCCCGACCCGCGTGACCCAGCCGCTGCTGGCCGAGATGCGCTACGTCTGGTGGCGCGAGCAGATGGACGGGGTGTTCGCGGGAGAGGCGCGCAAGGGCCATCCGGTGCTGGAGGCGCTGACGGAGGCGGTCGCCCGCCACGGGCTGGAACGGGCGTCGTTCGACGCCCTGATCGAGGCGCACATTGGCCGGGTGCACGGCGAGCCGCACGACCTCGACGCCTTCTACGTCGGCCCGATGCAGGCGGCCGCGCAACTGCTCGGGGCGACCGATCCGGCGCTCGCGACATCCGCGGCCCGGGTCTGGGGCCTGATCCAGACCGGACGGTTCGACGAGGCGCGGGCGGCCTTGCCGGACGCAGCCCGCATCGCCCGCGATCTGCCGGTCGGGGCGTTTCCGGCCGTGTTGCCGGCCACTCTGGCGCGAAAACCCGCGGCCGGGCCGCTGGAGAAGCGGCTGCGGCTGCTATGGGCCGCAGTTCGCGGGCGCCTGTGACTTGATGCGTTCGATGACCCCGGGATCGCCGTCGCCGAAGAAGGCCTCGCGCGGGGCCGGCGGCGGCGACACGTCGCCGGTGCGCCAGTCCATGAACTGGGTCGCCCAGGTCGCCGCCGCGCGGTCGTAGCCGCCGGCGCCGAAGGCTGTGACGGCGCCGTGCATGATATTGCGGCGGACGATGCCGACGCCGAGTTCCTGCAGGGCGTCGCGAAAGATGTCATCGGCCTCGCCGCGCCGGCCGGGCTCGCCGATCGAATACAGCCAATCGTGGACCACGGCCGCGATCGCGTGCCGGCCGAAGGGTGGAATCAGCCAGCGGCCAACGCGCGGGATGGAGGCGAAGTCGGTGACGTAGCCGGCGGGAACCCAGATGGCGCGGCCGGTCCGCTCATTGATGTAGCCGAAGGGCTGGATGACCACGACCGTGGTGCGCTCGTCGCGCTCGCGGTCCTGCTGGTGATTGATGGCGCAGACCAGCGGGCGGTCGACCGCCGTCGGCGCGGCCGTCGCGGCAGGCAGGGATGTGGCCGCAGGGGCGGACAGCGACGTGGCCGCGACGGCGGCATCGGCGGGGGCGGCGCAGAATGACATGGCCGCCAGACTATGCCCGACAACGGCGACGGTTTCATCCGCGGTCGATGCCGCTTTGCGAACCCGGGCGACGCGGCCCATATCTGCGCCATGGCGAGACTGGGTGAACGGACGGGGCGGCGGGGCGATTCACTGGCGAAGGCGGCGCAGGGCGCGCCTCCGGCCGAGCCTCCGAAGGGGCCGCCGACGGGCCGGGCGCTGCTGGACCTGGTCCAGCTGGTGCGGCGATCGAATGCGCCGCAGCTGCATCTGCGCCTGCTGGCGGCGATCGGCATGACTCTGGGCGGCAAGGCGCTGGGCGTGCTGGCCCCCCTGGTGCTCGGTGCGGCCGTGAACCGGCTGGCGGCGGGGCAGGGGGCGGCGGTCGGCATGGCGTGGGGCTTCGGCGCCTTCGCGGTCGGCTGGGCCTTCGTGCGGCTGCTGTCGGCGATCGCGCCCAATGCGGCGGACGTGGTGTTCGCGCCGGTCCGATCGGCGGCGCAGCGGACGGCGGCGACCGAGACCTTCGCGCATGCCCTGAGCCTGTCGCTGGATTTCCACCAGACCAAACGGTCCGGCTCGCTGTCGCGGACCATGGACCGGGGGTCGCGGGCGGTCGACTTCCTGATGCGCATCCTCGCCTTCAACCTGATCCCGACGGGGGTCGAGCTGGTGCTGGCGGCGGGGGTGCTGGCCGGGGCCTATGACTGGCGGTTCGGGGCCGTGGCGGTGGCCGTGGTGGCGATCTACGCCGTCGCCACCTTCGCCCTGTCGAACTGGCGGATCGAGCACCGGCGCGAGATGAACGCCGCCGACACCCAGGCGGCCGGCGTGTCGGTCGACGCCCTGCTCAACTACGAGACGGTCAAGTCGTTCGGGGCCGAGGCGCGGGCGGCGCGGGTCTATGACGAGGCGCTGGGCGACTACACGCGGGCGGCGCTGAAGGCCAACAGTTCGCTGGCCCTGCTGAACATCGTGCAGGCGGTGATCATGAACCTCGGCCTGGCGGTCATGGCGGTGATGGCCGGCTTCGAGGCGGCGGCCGGGCGGATGGGGCCGGGCGATGTGATGGCGGCGGTGCTGATCATGATCTCCCTGTATGCGCCGCTGAACATTCTGGGCTTCGCCTATCGGGAAATCCGCCAATCCTTCATCGACATGGAGGAAATGCTGAAGGTGACGCGTCAGACGCCGCAGGTGGCCGACGCGCCCGACGCCGCCCCCCTGCCGCGACCGGCGGACACGCGCGGCGCGGCCCTGGCGTTCGAGCAGGTGGGCTTCCGCCACGACGCCCGCGCCAACGGGCTGGAGGACGTCAGCTTCACGGCGCCGCCGGGCACGACGACGGCGCTGGTCGGGCCGTCGGGCTCGGGCAAGTCGACGATCGTCAAACTGGCGCTGCGGTTGCTCGATCCGCAGGAGGGCCGGGTGCTGATCGACGGCATCGATGTGCGTCAGGTGACGCAGGAGTCGCTGCGCGCGGCGGTGGCGCTGGTGCCTCAGGACGTGGCGCTGTTCAACGACACCATCCGGGCCAATATCGGCTTCGCCCGGCCCGACGCGGACGAGGCGGCGATCTGGGCGGCGGCGGACGCGGCCGAGCTGGACGAGTTCATCGGGGCGCTGCCGCAGGGCATGGACACCATGGTCGGCGAGCGCGGGCTTAAGCTGTCAGGCGGCGAGCGCCAGCGGGTCGGCATCGCCCGGGCCCTGCTGGCCGATCCGTGCATCCTGATCCTCGACGAGGCGACCAGCGCGCTGGACAGCCGCACCGAGGCGGCGATCCAGAAGACGCTGCGGCGGGCGCGGACCGGGCGGACCACGCTGGTCGTGGCGCACCGGCTGTCGACCATCGCCGACGCCGACCAGATCCTGGTGCTCAAGGCCGGGCGGATCGTCGAGCGCGGCGCCCACCACGAGCTGGTGGCGCGTCAGGGCGGGGAGTACGCGGCTCTGTGGCGCAAGCAGACGCGCGGCGCGCGGACCGAACGTCAGCCGGTCTGACCGAACTTCTTCGCCACCATCCCGGCGAGATGGGCGGTGACCTCGGCGCGCTCGGCGACGGCCCCGGCGGGCAGGGTGTTCAACAGCCGCAGCGACTGGATGTGCACGGCCACGATGCGCCAGTCGAAGGCGGCGCCCTCGACCGAGGCCCGGTCGACCATGTCGCACAGGCTTATGGCCACAGCGCAGATCTCCTCGAGATCGAACGGAGAGGCGGCGTCGACGATGTGATTGGCGGAGTGGTAGATCTGCTGGAGGCTGTGAACCGTCGCGTCGGGATCAGACGGGGCGTCCATGGCGACGAGGGCGTCGATATGGCGCGTGACCTCCTCCAGACCCTTTTCGCGCAGGGCCGAGATGTTTTCGCGGGCCTGGGCCAGGGCGACGCCGATGCTGACGCCGCCGGCGCTGTCGATCAGGGCGGCGAGGCGCGGCGCGCGTCGGGCGTGGGTGATGACGGTCATTGGGCGGAAGCCGCGAGGGCGGCCTTCTCGGCCTCGAACCGGGCGCGGCGGATCACGTCGACCCGGCGCTCCTCGCCCGGCGGCGCGGTTTCGCGGAAACGCCGGTCAGGGCCGAAATACTCACCGACCTCGAGGAAGGGGCGGCCGTCGCGCGCCACCCAGACGATGCGCTCCAGCAGGCTGGCGGCGCTGAACGGCTTGGTGATGATGAAATTGGCCCCCGAGTCCCGGACCCTGGAGACCATCGAGCGGCGGATGTGGCCGGCGGTCATGATCACCGGGACGAAGGCGTTGGGCGGGCCGGAACGGCGCAGCCAATGCACCAGTTCGAAGCCGTCCATACCCGGCATCTCGCAGTCGACGACAAGAAGGTCGATCTCGACATCCTGAAGGACCTCGATCGCCTCGGCGGCGCCGCGCATCGAATAGCGCGTCTTGATCCCGAAGCCGAGCAGGGCGCTGGAGGTGATCTCCGCCGCGAAGGCGGAGTCGTCCACGATCATGGTGACGGCGCCGGTCAGATTGATGATCGCGCTCTCGCGCAGGGTCTCGCCAACGACGCCCATACCTACCCGCCCCCGCTGAGTCGCCCACCGCAACCCGGCATGGGGACACCGTTGACCGGCAACCCTCGCCGAATGGTTAACGAAACCCTCAGCCCATGCGGCCGATGGCGTAGAAGCGGTCGGCGCGGGCCTTGCGGATCTGCTCGGGCGACAGGGTCGACAGGGCGGCCAGCTCCTCGGCCAGGACGTCGCCGACGTTGGCGATGGCCGCGGCCGGATCGGCGTGGGCGCCGCCGACCGGCTCGGGGATGATGCGATCGACGATCTTCAGCTCGAGCAGGTCGGGGCCGGTGATCTTCATGGCCATGGCGGCGTCGCGGGCGCGGGCCCCGTCGCGCCACAGGATGCCGGCCGCGCCCTCGGGCGAAATGACCGAATAGATCGAGTGCTCGAGCATCAGCACCCGGCCGGCGGCGGCGATGGCGATGGCCCCGCCGGAGCCGCCCTCGCCGGTGACGGTGGCGATCGAGGGCACGCCCAGGGTCAGGCAGCGCTCGGTCGAGCGGGCGATGGCCTCGGCCTGGCCGCGCTCCTCGGCGCCGAGGCCCGGATAGGCGCCGGCGGTGTCGACGAAGGTCAGCACCGGCAGGCCGTACTGCTCGGCCAGATCCATCAGCCGGACCGCCTTGCGGTAGCCTTCGGGCCGGGCCATGCCGAAATTGTGGGTCAGGCGGGTCTGGGTGTCGTGGCCCTTCTCGTGGCCCATGACCACGACCGGGGAGCCGCGGAACCTGGCCAGGCCGCCGAGGATGGCCTGGTCGTCGCCGAACTGGCGGTCGCCCTTAAGTTCGACGAAATCGGTGAACAGGCCCTCGCAGAAGTCGACGAAATGGGGCCGCTGGGGGTGGCGGGCGACCTGGGTCTTCATCCACGGGTCGAGCGCGGCGTAGGTCTTCCTGCGGAGCTGTTCGGCCTTCTTGCGCAGGCCCTCGACCTCGGCGTCGAACGAGCCGGAGGTCGAGGAGAGCAGGTTCAGCTCCTCGATCTTCGCCTCCAGATCGGCGATCGGCTTTTCGAATTCGAGGTAGTGGGTGGCCATCAGGCGTCCGGAACAGGCGCGCGGTAAGCGCTACGGAAGGCGGCGGAACCTAGTGGGGTCAACGCCGGGGGGCAAGCGGGGTTCAGTCGTCGCGCGCCAGGGGATGCTTGTCGCGCACCACCTGGGCGAGGCGGTCGACGGCGACGTGGGTATAGATCTGGGTGGTGGCGATGTCGGCGTGGCCGAGCAGGGTCTGGACCACGCGCAGGTCGGCGCCGCCCTCGAGCAGATGGGTGGCGAAGGCGTGACGCAGCACGTGGGGGCTGACCCGGGCGGGATCGACGCCGGCGTCGACGGCGGACTGATCCAGCAGCTGGGCGAAGCGGCGGGGGGTCAGATGGCCCTTCGCCGACGACGACGGGAACAGCCAGGGGCTGTCGGGGGCCTTTTCGGGGCGAGCGGCGTCGCGGGCGATGAGCCAGGCCCTGACGGCCTCGCGGGCCGAGGCGTTGAGCGGGGCGAGCCGTTCCTTGCCGCCCTTGCCGCGCACGATCAGGAAGGCCGGGTCCCGGCGGACGGCCTCGACGCGCAGGCCCAGCAGCTCCGACACGCGCAGGCCCGAGGCGTAGGCCAGTTCGACCAGGGCCACCAGGCGCAGGCCGGCGGCGCCGTCACGGGCCGAGGCGGCGGCCAGCAGGCCTTCGATCTCGTCGCGGCTGAGGGTCCTCGGCAGGCTGCGCCCCTGTTTGGGGGCGTCCAGCCGGCGGGACGGGTCGTCCGTCCGCCAGCCCTCGCCCAGCGCGAAGCGGTAGAACTGGCGCACGGCCGAGCGGCGGCGGGCCTGGGTGGCGGCGGACAGGCCGCGTGCGCCCAGACCGGCGTACCACGCCTCGACCGCGGCCTCGTCGGCCTGCATCAGGCCGCCGGACAGGGCGGCCTCGGCGTCGGCGAGGTCGCGGCCATAGGCGGACAGGGTGTGGGGCGAGGCGTCGCGTTCGACCGCCATCATCTCCAGAAAGGCCTCAACCTGCGGGGGCGCTAAGGGCGGGGTCATGCGCGGGACCACTTTGCGTCGGCGGCGCCTGGTGTAAAGGGTGGTCGGGTCATGACGCCTTGCCTGCCACCGTCCGTCCCGCCGTTCGTCCCGCTTCCGGGCCGCCGCCTCCCGCGAGGCCGGTCGTGAGCGAGGTCATGCCGGCGGCGGGGCCGATTCCTGTCCATCGCCGCACCATAGCGCTGGTCGGGCTAATGGGGGTGGGGAAATCGACGGTCGGGCGGCGGCTGGCCAGGCGGCTGAACCTGCCGTTCGCCGACGGCGACATCGAGATCGAGGCGGCGGCGGCCATGACCGTGTCGGACATCTTCGCCCAACTGGGCGAGGCCGAGTTCCGGGCCGGCGAGGCGCGGGTGATGAAGCGCCTGCTGGAAGGCCCGCGGATGGTGCTGGCCACCGGCGGCGGCGCCATCCTGAACCCCGACACCCGGACCCTGCTGAAGGACCGGGCGGTGACGGTGTGGATGCGCGCCGATCTGGAGACGGTGGCGCAGCGGGTGCAGCGGCGCGACACCCGGCCGCTGCTGCGGGGCCGCGACCCGCTGACGGCGCTCAGGGCCATGGCCGAGGTGCGCTACCCGGTCTATGCGACCGCCGATGTGACCGTGGACGTAGCCGGCGGGGCGCACGCGCAGGCGGTCGAGGCGATCCATGACGCGTTGCAGGCCTATTTCGCGGCGCATGAGCCGGAGATGAGGGCATGACGACGACGGTGTCGGTCGCGGGCGGCGATTTCCGGCCCTATGAGGTGGTCGTCGGCCGGGGGCTGCTGGCCGGGCTGGGCGCGCGCGTGGCGCCGCTGGCCCGGGGACGGACCGTGGTCATCACCGACGAGACCGTGGCCGGCCTGCACGGCAAGGCCGCGCTGGCGTCGCTGAAGGCGGCGGGCGTTCCTGCCCGGCTACTGACCGTGCCGCCGGGCGAGGGCTCGAAGTCATTCGCCGAGCTCGAGCGGGTGATTGACCGGATGCTGGCCTTCCAGCTGGACCGGACGGATGTGATCGTCGCGCTGGGTGGAGGCGTGGTCGGCGATCTGGCCGGGTTGGCGGCGGCGTTGTTCATGCGCGGGATCGACTTCGTCCAGGTTCCCACGACCCTGCTGGCCCAGGTGGATTCCTCGGTCGGCGGCAAGACGGCGATCGACACGCCACGCGGCAAGAACCTAGTCGGGGCGTTCCACCAGCCGCGGCTGGTGGTGGCCGACATCGACGTGCTGGCCACCCTGCCGGAGCGGCAGCTGCGCTCGGGCTGGGCCGAGGTGCTGAAGCACGGGCTGATCTGCGACGCCGCCTTCTTCGACTGGCTGGCGGACACTTCGGTTTCGGGGGGCGCGGCGGGGGCGGCGGGCGATCCGGCGGCGCTGGAGCGGGCCGTGGTGCGCTCGGTGGAGATCAAGAGCGCCATCGTCGGGGAGGACGAGAAGGAGGCCGGTCGCCGCGCCCTGCTCAATCTCGGCCACACCTTCGGTCACGCCATCGAGGCGGAACTGGGCTTCGACGAGACGAAGCTGACGCATGGGGAGGCGGTGGCGCTGGGCTGCGCCCTGGCGTTCCGGTTTTCCGCGGCCGGGGGACTGTGTCCGCCGGACGAGGCGGAACGGGTTGGGACGGTCATCGCCGCGGCCGGGCTGCCGACGCGACTTGACCAGGCCGGGGCGTTCCAGAGCGCCGCGCTGGTCGGACGCATGACGGGGGACAAGAAGGCCGAGGGGGGGCGTCTGACCCTGATCCTCGCCCGCCGCATCGGCGAGGCTTTCACGGCGAAGGACGTCGACGCGGCGGCGCTGACCGCGTTCCTGGACCGGGAGCTGTCGGGATCATGAGGATCGAGCCTGCCGTGCTCGAGAACCGCTGGGTGCGGCTTGAGCCCTTCGCGCCGGAGCTGAAGGAAGACGTGCGGGCGGCGATCAGCGTCGACGAGGCGGCGTGGTCGATCATGGTCTCGACCGCTTACGGGGATGATTTCGATCCGTGGTGGGACGGCTTCGTCGAGCGGCTGGCAGCCGGAAAAGATACGCCCTACGCCGTCCGGCGGCTGACTGACGGCCGGATCGTCGGGACCAGCAGCCTGCACGACCTGTTTCCGATGCACCGGCGAGTGGAGCTCGGTTCGACCTTCTTCCATCCCGATGTCCGGGGCGGCGTGATCAATCCGGCCAGCAAGCGACTGCTGCTGCAGCACGCGTTCGACAGCGGCACCGTGCGGGTCGAGATCATCACCGACGGGATCAACGCCCGCAGCCAGGCGGCCATCGCCAAGCTGGGCGCGGTGCGCGAGGGCGTGCTGCGCCGGCACAAGATCACCCACACCGGGCGGGTGCGCGACACGGTGATGTTCTCGATTACCGATCAGGATTGGCGCGACGTGCGGGCGCGGCTGGACGCGCGGCTGGCCGCCTTCTAGTCGACCGCCCGGCAGTCGGTGGGTTCACGGCCGTCGGCCGTCCAGCGGGCCATGACCCCTTCGCCGCGCAGCTCGTAGCCCGAGGCGCGGTACCACAGGCCGGACGTCGGCCGTTCCATGAACAGGTCCACGGCCTCGCCGTTGGAGTTGCGCACCGTGGCCATGGCGCGGGGATTGTCGAAGTCGACCGACAGGCGCTCGCCGTTGTTGCACAGGTAGACGGTGCGGATGACCCGGTTCAGGGCCCGCTCCTGGACCTCGGCGCCGGTGCGACGGCGCGCGGTCTGGGCCTCCTGGGCGCGCTTGCGAACCGATTCCCCGTCGGTCGGCGCTTCAGCGGGCTTCTGGCCGCAGGCTGTCAGGGCGAGAGCGGCCGCGACGGCGAGGGACATCAGACGCATGAAACAAGCCTTGCCGTGGAGGACGGCGGTTCAACGCGCCGTTCAGGCGGCCGTTCCCTTGCGCCGGGCCCGGAAGAAGGCGCGCAACAGGTCCCCGCCGCGGTCCGCGAGCACGCCGCCGGTCGTCTCCGGCCGCCAGTGGCAGGTCGGCTGATCGAAGAAGCGCGGGCCGTGAACCACGGCGCCGCCCTTGGGATCGTCCGCCCCCCAGACCACGCGGCCGATGCGGGCGTGGCTGATGGCCCCGGCGCACATGGCGCAGGGCTCCAGCGTGACATAGAGGGTGAGGCCGGTGAGGCGGTAGTTGCCCCGTTTCGCCGCCGCGGCGCGCAGGGCCACGATCTCGGCGTGGGCGGTCGGATCATGGGCTCCGATCGGGCCGTTGCGGCCCTCGGCGACGACCTCGCCGGTGCGTTCGTCGACGATCACGCAGCCCACGGGAGTCTCTCCCGCGTCCGCCGCCGCTTGCGCACAGGCCAAGGCCATGTGCATGAACCGCTCATCATGGCCTTCCATCCCCGAGACAACGACAAGAAGCCGCGCCCGCGTCAAGACGGCGACCGCGACGGCCCCCGCAAACCCTTCGCCAAGGCCGGTCCGAAAGGGCCGCCGCGCGCCGGCGGAAAGCCCTTTTCGAAGGACGGCAAGCCCGCCGCCAAGGCCGACGAGGGTCCGAAGCGCAGCGAGCGCATCGCCAAGGCCATGGCCCGGGCCGGCATTGCCTCGCGGCGCGAGGTCGAACGGCTGATCGGCCTCGGCAAGGTGGCGGTCAACGGCAAGATTCTCGACACGCCGGCGGTGCTGGTCACCCGCGATGACGTCATCACCGTCGACGGCAAGCCGATCGGCTCGGCCCAGGCGACGCGGGTGTGGCGCTATCACAAGCCCGCCGGCCTGCTGACCTCGCATACCGACCCGGCCGGACGGCCGACCGTGTTCGACGCCCTGCCCAGCGGGCTGCCGCGGGTGATTTCCGTCGGCCGGCTCGACCTGAACACCGAGGGCCTGCTGCTGCTGACCAACGACGGCGAGCTGAGCCGGGCGCTGGAGCTGCCGCAGACGGAGCTGGTGCGTCAGTACCGGGCGCGGGCGCGGGGCCGGGTCAGCCAGCTGCAGCTGGATACGCTGAAGGACGGCGTCACCGTCGACGGGGTCCGCTACGGTCCGATCGAGGCCACGCTGGACAAGGCGAAGGAGAGCGAGGGCAACGCCCCGGCCAACCTGTGGATCAGCGTCTCCATCACCGAGGGCAAGAACCGCGAGGTCCGCAAGGTGCTGGAGCACCTCGGGCTGACCGTGAACCGGCTGATCCGCCTGGCCTATGGTCCGTTCCAGCTCGGCACCCTGCCGCTGGGGTCGGTCGAGGAGGTCGGGCCGCGGGTGATCCGTGAGCTGCTGGCCCAGCACATCCGGCCCGAGAACCTGCCGACCGGCAATACGGTGTCGACGCCCGCGCCGATCCCGGGGCGGCGAACGTCGGCTCCGATCGTCAAGGGCGCGTCGGGCTCGGCCATTTCGGACCCGTCGCGCAAGCCGAGCCGGGTCCGCGCCGCCGGCGCCGCCGCCGATGCGGCGGCGGAACGGGCGGCCCGCCCGCAGAAGAAGCCCGGCTGGGCCAAGGCCACGCCGAAGTTCGAGCATCCGAAGAAGGCCTTCACCCCGCGCGCCCGGCCCGAAGGCGAGGCCGCCGGGGGAGATCGTCCCAAACGCGCCTTCACGCCGCGCGCGGACCAGTTCATCGACAAGCCGCGCGGCGGCCGTCCGGCAGCGGGCCGGTCCGAGGCCCGTCCCGAGGGCGGCCGGTCGTTCGGCAAGCCGGCCGCCGACGGGGATCGCCCGAAGCGTCCATTCAAGCCACGCGAGGGCGCGGCGCCGCGGGGCGATGCGCCGTCGAGCGGATTCAAGCCGCGGGGCGGCGGAACGCGCAGCAACCCGCCCGGGGGGGCTCGTCCGGGCGGCTCGCGTCCCGGGGCCGGTCCCGCCGGCGGCCGGGGCAGCCCGCGGGGTCCGCGCTCCAAGGGTTGAGTCATGAGGATCGTCGCCGGCAGCCTGAAGGGGCGCAATATCGTCGCGCCGGAAGGGCAGGGCACGCGCCCGACCTCCGATCGGGCGCGGCAGGCCGTGTTCAACGTGCTGGAGCATGCGGCGTGGGCCGAGCCTCTGGACGGGCTGCGGGTCATCGACCTGTACGCCGGCTCGGGCGCGCTGGGCTTCGAGGCGATCAGCCGGGGCGCGGCCTTCGCCCTGTTCGTGGAGACCGACGACGAGGCGCGCGGGGCTATCCGCGAGAACGCCGACGCCTATGGGGTGATGGGGCGGACGCGGGTGCACCGGCGCAGCGCTGTGGACCTCGGCGTTCGCCCGGGGTCGGATGGCGAGGCCTTCGATCTGGCGTTCCTCGATCCGCCCTACCGCAAGGGACTGGGAGAGCAGACGCTGCTTCGGCTGCTCGAGGGGAATTGGTTGAAGCCCGGCGCGGTGGTGGTGTTCGAGCGCGGTTCGGACGAGCCCGAGATCGAGACGCCCGGCTACGAGCGGCTGGACGCGCGCGACTATGGGGCCGCGCGCGTCCTTTTCCTCAGGGCGTCACCAGCGGCGCTCTGAGACCCGGTTGTCGAGCTGGCTGCGCATGCGCGCCAGCCCGTCGCGGTTGACCCGGTAGGGGCCGCCGCCATGCGAGGCGATCAGCCCCTTCTTCTTCAGCCTGCGCCATACCGACAGGGTGCAGTCGGTCAGGCGAAAGCCGTCGCGGGTGAAGCAGTCGGCGCGCACGATGCGGCCGTCGTCATCGCGGATCAGCAGGATGCCGCCGCCCTGCGCGAGGGCGTGCAGCGTGCGCTGTTCCGCACGGGAGATGTTCATGGGAATGTCCGGAAAGGCGTGAACGAGTGCGCCGGCGCGGGGGCGCGCCTGCGGGTTCAGAGGCTCTTCACAGTCTTTGCCGTGAGGCCTCAGGCCTTGCGGACAATCTCGGACATAGGCTTCCCGGAGGGGGGTGGAACGGCCGCCGTATAGCGCAGCTGCCGGTTCTGCGCCAGATTGACGGACATGAGCACCCTTGACCGCCGCGCCTTCCTCGCCGCCGCCGCCGCTTCGGCCGCCGTTCCGTTCGCCGCCGATGCGCAGGAGACTCCGGGCGGCTGGGCGCCGCGGGCCGCGCTGCCGTGGCCGGTTCAGGAGATATACGCCGCCGAACACGCGGGGCGGATCGTCGTGGGCGGCGGGCTGGTGTCGCGACCGGGCGAGCCGCTGCATATCGAGGACCGGACGGCGTTTTATGACCCGCAAGCCGACCGCTGGGAGGCCGGACCCGGCCTGCCCGCGCCCCGGCACCATCCGATGCTGATCGCCGGCGGCCATGATCTCTACGTCGTCGGCGGCTACGCGCGGTCGGAAGCGGGCGACTGGTCCAATACGACGACCGCCTGGGTGTTGGGCGAAGGCGCCTGGAAGGCGATCGCATCATTGCCGTCGCCGCAGGCCGAGGCCGTGGGCGTCGGTTGGGGCGAGACCCTGCACCTGATCACAGGCCGGACGCCGGGCGGGGACGCGAACGGGAACTGGAACGACCAGGCCGACACCGACCGGCACCTGATCTATCATGTCGGCGACGACCGCTGGGACCTCGGGCGGCCATGTCCGATGGCGCGCAACAGCGCCGCGGCGGCGGCCATGGACGGCGGCATCTGGGTCGCGGGCGGGCGCACGGTCGGCGGAGGCGGCACGGGCCGGCTGGATCGATACAGTCCGGCGGAGGACCGCTGGGATACGCTGGCGCCGATTCCGCCCTCGCCGTCGACGGGTCACCAGGTCGGCGGCGGTCTGGCCATGGCGGCGGCGGGCGGCAGGTTGGTGGCCTTCGGGGGAGAGTGGTTCCAGCGCGGCGCGGGAGGCGGAGTATTCGCCGAGACCTGGATCTACGATCCCGCGCGCGACGCGTGGGAGGCCGGTCCGCCCATGCGCACCCCGCGCCACGGACTTGCGGCGGCCGCCGCCGGGGGTGTCGTCTATGCGATCGCGGGCGGGGCCGTGGTCTCGGGCGGCCGGGCGACCGGTGTCGTGGAGGCGCTGCGACTTTGACGGTTGACCCTCACGCGGCGTGAGGCCCCATAGCCACGCCCATGCGGAACGACGCGAAACACAGAGCCTATGCCGTCGGCGAACTGGCGCGGTTGTCCGGGGTCTCGATCCGGACGCTGCACCACTATGACGATATCGGCCTGCTGAAACCCGCGTCGGTCGGCGAGAACGGATACCGTCTTTACGGGCGTGAGGAATTGCTGCGGCTGCAGCAGATCCTGTTTCATCGCGAACTGGGGATGTCGCTCGCCGACATCGCCGCCGCGCTGGACGCGCCCGGCTTCGACCGCCTGGCCGCGCTGCGGCTCCAGCGCGAGCGGATACTGGCCGAGACGGACCGTCATCGCCGGCTGCTTGGGACGATCGACCGCACGATCGCCGAACTGGAAGGAGAGCGGACGATGGCTGACATCGATCTCTACAAGGGCCTGGCGCCCGAGAAGCAGGCTGAATACGAGGCCTTCATCATCGACAAATACGGCGACGGCGCCCGCGCCCGCATCGATGCGGGCAAGCGGCGCATGGCGGCGATGAGTCCGGAGGAGGCGCAGGCCCATATGGACGAACTGGCCGGCATCGAGGACGATCTGGGCGCGGCGGTCCGGGCCGGCGTGGCTCCGGATGAAGCCCTGCTGGATCCGGTTCTGCGACGGCATCACGCCTGGGTCGGGGCGGCATGGGACAGCCTGCCGTCGGCGGAGGCCTATACGGGCCTTGGCGAACTCTACGCCGACCATCCGGACTTCGTGAGCCGATACGAGACCTTGCAGCCCGGCCTGGCCGCCTGGCTCAAGGCGGCCATGGCCGCCTTCGCCCGGCGAAACCTGACCTAGCGCCGGAGCCGGGCCGCGAGCGCGCGGGCGGCGGCGGAGACCTCGGCCCAGGTGACTTCGAAGCCGGCGTCGTCGCCGAACCACGGATCAGCCACCGCCTGACCCTCGCGGCCCTCGACATGGTCCAGCAGCAGGCTGAGCTCGGCGCTGCCGTCCGCGGGCGCCAGCTTGCGCAGGTTGGCGAGATTGTCATGGTCGAGGGCGATCACATGGGTGAAGCGCCGGAAGTCCTCGGGCCGCACCTGCCTCGCCCGCAGGCCCGAGATGTCGACGCCGTGTCGCCGGGCCACGGCCTGGGCCCGGCGGTCGGGCGGCTCGCCGGCGTGCCAGTTCCCGGTGCCGGCGGAGTCGACGATCAGGTCGAGGCCCAGTTCGGCGGCCTCGGCCCGCAGGGCGCCCTCCGCCAGTGGCGAGCGACAGATGTTGCCGAGGCAGACGAACAGGACGGAGGAAGTCACTAGCGCCGTCCGAACAGCTTCTCGAGGTCGGCCAGCTTGAGCTCGACGTAGGTCGGGCGGCCGTGGTTGCACTGGCCGGAGTGGGGGGTGGCCTCCATCTGGCGGAGCAGGGCGTTCATCTCGGGCGCGGACAGCACGCGGCCGGCGCGGACGCTGCCGTGGCAGGCCATGGTTCCGCACACCTCGCCGAGCCGCTCGCTGAGCGCCAGGGCGGCGCCGTGCTCGGACAGGTCGTCGGCGATATCGCGGATCAGGCCCTGGACATCGGTGTCGCCGAGCAGGGCGGGGGTCTCGCGGACCAGCACGGCCCCGGCCCCGAACGGCTCGACGATCAGGCCGAGCTGGGCCAGTTCGTCGGCGCGGGCGGAGACGCGCTCGGCCTCGGCGGGATCGAGCTCGACCACCTCGGGGGTCAGCAGGGCCTGGCGGGTCACCGAGCCGGCGGCCATCTGCACCTTCATCCGCTCGTAGACGAGACGTTCGTGGGCGGCGTGCTGATCGACGACGACGAGGCCGTCGCGGGTCTGGGCGACGATGTAGGTGCCGTGCAACTGAGCCCGGGCGGCGCCGAGCGGATAGTCGAGCGGGTCGATGATCTCCGCTCCGCCGGGGATCGGCTCGGGCGCGGCGCCGAGATCGAGGGTCTCGACCCGGGCCGAGCGCTCGTTGAGGCCCGGCAAAACCTGGGCGGCCGCCGCGGCGGAGCCGGCCCAGCCCTGCCAGCCGCTGAAGCCCTGGGCCGAGGGCGACGAAGGGCTGTACGCCGCGCCGGCGCCCACGCCGGAATGTGGGCGGAACCCCGCCAGTGCGTCGGCGGCGACGGTGGTGGAGGCTCGGTGGCCGGCTCCGGCGAGGGCGTGACGCAGTGCACCGACGATCAGGCCCCGCACCAGCTGCGGGTCGCGGAAGCGGACCTCGGCCTTGGCGGGGTGAACATTGACGTCGACGTAGAGCGGGTCGACCTCGAGAAACAGCACCGCCGCCGGGTGACGATCGCGGGCGAGGAAGTCGGCGTAGGCGCCGCGCAGCGCGCCTTGCAGCAGCCGGTCCCGGACAGGGCGGCCGTTGACGAACAGATACTGATGGCCGGCGTTGCCCCGGCTGTAGGTCGGCAGGCCCGCGTAGCCGGTCAGGCGGACGCCGTCGCGCGCCTGATCGATCAGCAGGGCGTTGGCCTCGAAGTCACGGCCGAGCAGGGCGGCCAGCCGCTTGAGCCGGCCTCCGTCGCCCGGATGTTCGGCCGGCAGGCGCAGGGTGGTGCGGCCGTCGAGGTCGAGGGTGAAGGCGACGGTCTCATGCGCCATGGCCTGGCGCTTGATCTCCTCCGAGATGGCCATGGCTTCCGAGCGCTCGGATTTCATGAACTTCAGCCGCGCTGGGGTGGCGTAGAACAGGTCCCGGACCTCGACCCGGGCGCCGTGCGGACCGGGGAAGCCGGCGGGCGCGACCGGGCGCTGGTCGCCGCCCTCGACGGTGATCTGGTGGGCGTCGCCACCCTCGCGGGGCCGGCTGGTGATGGTGAGGCGGGCCACCGAGCCGATCGAGGGCAGGGCCTCGCCGCGGAAGCCGAGGGTGGAGATGCGCAGCAGGTCGACGTCGCCCGCGTCGTCGGGCTCCAGCTTGGAGGTGGCGTGGCGCTCGACCGCCAGGGCCAGCTGGTCGGCGGCCATGCCGTGCCCGTCGTCGGCGATCAGGATGCGGCTGAGGCCGCCGCCGTCGGCCTGGATCTCGATCCGCGTCGCGCCGGCGTCGAGGGCGTTCTCGACCAGCTCCTTGATGGCGCTGGCCGGGCGTTCGACCACCTCGCCGGCGGCGATGCGATTGACGGTCTCGGGCGGGAGGCGGCGGATGGGCATGGGAGTCGCAAGTATGGCCCGTGTCGGAGAAAGGAAGAAGCGCCGCTTGGTCTCACCCTGGGGTTAGGTCACTATGTCTGGGGACCAGTTTCTGGGGCGGGGGAGATTTCCGGGATGCGCAGGCTTCTGATGTGCGGCGTGGGCGCCGCCGCCGTGCTGATCGGGCCGTCCGCCCTGGCCGACGCCACCGTCGACCGCGCGGTGATGGATCTGATCGAACGACCGCGAATCTGCGGGCCCGACGGCGCACGGGCCGAGGGCGCGCCGGTGGCCGAGATGATCATGGTCGACGGCTTCGGCTCGGGCGGCTTCAAGGTCGACACGGCCAATCCCGACGCGCAGGCCTGGTTCGACCACGGGGTGCGCCTGCGCTGGGCCTTCGAGCACGGCGAGTCGGTGCGCGCCTTCCGCAGGGCCCGGATGCTGGATTCGACCTGCGGGATGTGCGCCTGGGGCGAGGCCTGGGCCATGGGGCCGAACCTGAACGGCGGCGGAGGGGCGGCGGAAACGCAGGCGGCCGCGCTGAAGGCCGCGCGCGACGCCCGCCGCCTGGCCCGCGACGCCACCCCCGTGCAGCGCCAGATGATCGACGCCCTGGTGCAGCGCTATTCCGGACGCGAGGCCTCGCGGGCCAACCGGTTCGCCACGGCCATGGACCGGATCGCCCGGCGGAACCCCTCGGATATCGCCGTCGCCGCCGTCGCGGCCGACGCCTGGATGATGAAGGCCGAGCGCTGGTGGGACGACGAAGGCAAGGCCGCCGATCCCGGCATCGTGCGGGCCATGGAGATTCTCGAGCAGACGCTGGCCCGGGCGCCCGACGATCCGGCGGCGATCCACCTGTACATCCACCTGACCGAATGGTCGGACGACCCGCACAAGGCCATTCCGTACGGCGAGCGGCTGGCGGCGCTGGCGCCGGGGGCCAGCCATCTGGTGCACATGCCGTCGCACACCTTCTACCGGGTCGGGCGCTACAAGGACGCGATGATGTCCAACGTCAACGCGGTGGCGCTGGACCGCCGCTACGACGGGCTGGCGCGACCGCCGGGCGGCGTCCCGGGCATGCCGCTGCACGGGCACAACATCCATTTCGGCATGGGCGGGGCCCTGATGGCCGGCGGCGGCGACGAAGGGCTGAAGCTGGCCGACTGGTACATGGCCACCTATCCCGACATTCCGGCGGACAGCGCCTGGCGTCAGATGGTCGCCAACAACGCCTATGCGATCTATGGCCGGTTCGGCGACCCGGCGCGGGTGGCCGCGTTGAAGGAGCCGCCGGCCAGCCATCCGATGCTGCGAATCAGCTGGCGCTACGCCCGGGGCGAGGCGGCGGCGCGGGCGGGCGACGCCGATGCGGTCCGGACCGAGGCGGCCGCCATTGCGGAGCTGCGCGAGGATCCGCGGTTCTCTGCCGGGTCGGCGCAGGAGCGTCGTCGGGCCTTCGTCGAACTGTCCCAGCGGGTGCTGGAAGGGCGGGCGGCGATGATCGACGGCGACCACGCCGCGGCGGTCGCGGCCTTTATCCGCGCCGCGGAGCTGCAGGCGATGGACGACGAGGGCGGCGATCCGCCGGTGATCTGGTATCCGACCCGGCGCAGCCTGGCGGCGGCGATGCTGGCATCCGGCGACGCCGCGGGCGCCCGCGGCAAGGTGCTGGAACTGCTGGAGGACTGGCCGAACGACCCGTACAGCTATTTCGTCCTGTCGCAGGCCGAGACGGCGCTTGGAAATCCCGACGCCGCGGCCGAGGCGGAGCGCCGGTCGCGGGTCGAATGGATCGGCGGCGCGATGGACCTGAAGCTGGCCTAGCCGGCTTTCGCCGCGCGGATCGCCTGGTCGAGCGCGGCCGGCTCGATCGACTCGCTGGCCCTGCCGTTGACGAAGAAGGTCGGCGTGCCGACCAGGCCCAGGGCCATGGCCGAGGTCTGCATGTCGGCCATGTGACGGGCGATCTCCGGGCTCGCCATCGTCGCCTCGGCCTGGGCCATCGACACGCCGTTGGCGGCGAGAACGGCGTCGACCGAGTCCGCCGACAGCGCCGGTTGGGCCATCAGGTCGCGAAATACGGGCAGGTATTTGCCTTGCCGGTGCGCGGCCTGGGCGGCGCGGGCGGCGTAATGAGACACGCCGTTGGTCGGGCCGTCGAGGATCGGCCACTCCTTGAACACGAAGCGCACGTCCGGATGCGCCTGCATCAACCGCAACACCTCGGGCGCCGTGGCCTTGCAGCCCGGGCAGCGGAAGTCGAAGAATTCGATCACCGTCACGCGGGCGTCGGCCGGGCCGAAGGCGGCGTCCCGACTGTCGACGCTCAGCAGGCCGGGGTTGGCCGCCACCCGGGCCGTAATCTCCACCGCCTTCTGGCGGGCCTCGACGATCTGCTGCTGCTGCGCCTTGAGGTCGAGGGCGTTGCTGACTTCCTGCAGCACCTCGGGATTCTGGACCAGGTAGGTCCTCACGCGCGAGCCGAAGTCAGTTCCCGTGGCGTAGGGCGCGACCGCGATGATCAGGGCGACCACCGACACCGCCAGCGCCGCGACGCCGGCCCGTCCTCCGGACAGCAGGCGGTCCAGCAGGGAGGGCGCGGGCTTGGGATCGGGCGTCTCGGTCATTCAGGCTCTCGAAAAGGGTTCAGCCGGCGGCCGGGACGATGGCGGGGCGGCGGCGTTCGTTGCGGCGATCGACGTCGTCGACGTCTTCCTGGGTCGCGCCCGAGGCGAAGACGATGTCCATGGCCCGGGTCCATTCGGCCGAGCCCGGGTCCAGCATGTCGCGCGCGCGCAGGGCGAACTGCGTGGCCTCCCGCTCGGCGCCGATGGCGAAATACATCTCGGCCGAGGCCAGACGCGCTTCGCCCTCCTTGCCCTGGCTGGCATAGGCCTGGCTCAGCAGCCGCCAGCCCATGCTGTTGTCAGCTTCGAGGGCGGTGGCCCGCTTCAGCTGATCGACGGCCGCGTCGAGCCGGGCGGGGTCGCGCGTCTCGATCAGGGCATGGGCCAGGTTGATGCGCAGCAGGGGCGCGTCCGGCTTGATCTCGACCGAGCGCTGGTGCGCCCCGATCGCCTCCTCGGGCCGGCCCTCCTCAAACAGGATCTGGCCCTTCAGCTCCCAGAAATACGGGTTCTCGGGTTGCTCGGTCAGCAGGGCGTCGACGGCGGCGAGGGCCCTGTCCGTCTGGCCGTCCCGATACCAGGCGATGGCGCGGGCGTAGCGGGCGGGCAGGGCGACGTCGGTTTCCGGATAGTCGCGCAGCGTCTCGCGCGGATGGTCCATGAAGGCGTGGATCTTGGCGAGGATCAGCGCGTGCTGGGCCATGCGCTCGGGGCTGTCGCGATGGTCGTAGCTGGGTTGCTCGGAGACGAAGCGGCGCAGGTTCTCGATGCGGTCGGACGACAGCGGGTGGCTGCGGAAATAGGGATAGCGGCGCGCGTCGGAGAAGACTTCCTGCGAGCGAAAATTCTCGAAGAAGGTGACCAGTCCCCGACCCGACTGGCCGGCGGCCTCCAGGGCGCGAGCCCCGGTGTTGTCGGCCTCGCCTTCCTGATGGGTCATGTAGCGCAGGGCGCTGAGCGTGCCGAAATACTGGCTGTTGCCGAGCAGGACGGCCCCGGCGTCGGGCGCGCCGGCGGCGATGGCCAGGGCGCCCAGCGCCATGGTCATCAGCATGGGCTGCATGCCGGCGTCCCGCGCCCCGTCGCGCAGGGTGTGGCGGTTGCGGATGTGGCCGGCCTCGTGGGCGATGACGCCCAGGAGCTCGTTCGGGCTGGTGGTCCGCAGGATCAGGCCGGTGTTCAGGCCCATGATCCGCCCGCGCGTGGCGAAGGCGTTCAGGTCCCCGTCGTTGATCAGCAGGATCTCGATCTCGGACGGTTCCAGGCCCATGCCCGTGAACACCGGATCGGCCCAGTCGTGAATGATCGACTCGATCTCGGTGTCGCGGATGGCGCTCTGGGCCGAGGCGGGCGCCGCCGCGGCCAGCACGAAGCCGGCCACGGCCGCGGCCCCGACGAGGCGGGCGGCATGTCTGGTCAGCCAATTCATGGCGTACTCCCGATACCGTCGATCGCCCCCGCGTCGATCCTCACTATCTAATCGCGGCCATTCAACGGCGCCACCATCCCCGCTTCGGCTTCTCGGGCGGGGCGACGATCTGGTTCGGGTCCTCGGCGATCAGGGCCGCGACGTCGATCTCCGGCGCCGGCGGGGCCGCAGGCTCCACCAGAGGCGGAGGCGCGACTTCCATGACCGGCTCGATGACGCGTTCCGGGGCAGCGACCGCTTCCGGCGCGGAGGCCTCGACCGTCTCCGCTTCCGGGGCCTCGAGCGCGGGGGCGATTTCGGCCTCGACGGCGTCCGTGGTCACCTTGCGGCGCACGCGGCGGCGCCTGGGTTCCTCGACGACGACGGGAGCGGGGGCTTCGGCCTCGTCGGCGGCCATCGCCGTTTCGGTCGGGTCCTCCGGCGACATGCCCTCGTCGGCGGCCCGGGCTTCGACGGCGGTTTCCGGGGTCAGGTCGCCGGCGGCCCGATCACGACCACGGCCGCGCCCGCGACGACGGCGCGAGCGGCCGGCGCGTTCGCCGGTCTCTCCGGCGTCGGCCTCGAAACGCTCGCGGGGAGCCTCACCGGCTTCACCCGTCGCGGTCTCGGCGGCCGGACGCGGCGCGGCGGCGCCGGGGTTGATCGGATCGAACCAGACGTAGGGATCATCGAGCGAGGGCGTGCGGCCCCGCACCCAGTTGAATCCGTCGCGCTCGCCACCCTCTTCACGGACCCGACGTCCGCCCCGGCGTCCACGGCGGCGACGGCGTCCGGCCTCGCTGTCGTCGTCATCTTCGGCGGCGACGGCGGCGACGGCGGGCGCGGATTCGCCCAGCGGCGCCTCGCCTTCCTCGCGGCGTCCGCCCCGGCGACGGCGTCCCCGGCCACGGCCGCGTTCGCCCTCGGCGCGTTCGGTCCGCTCGCGCGGCTCGTCGTCGTCGGTATCCTCGCGTTCGAGCGCGTCTTCATCCGCCTCGTCGATGAACTCCTCGTCGTCGGCCTCATCGTCGGCCCAGGCGCTGTCGTCGAAGTCGTCGTCGAGATCCACGAACACCTCGACGCCTTCCGGCGGGGTGAAGTCCTCGTTGGTCTCGGTGCGCTCGATGGCGTGCTCGCCCTGGGCCAGGCTGTCGTCGATCTGGATGATGACGTTGAGGCCGCGCTGGGTCAGCAGGCGCTGCAGGTAGTCGCGCTTGTGGTTGAGGATGTAGAGGGCGACCGCGGTGCAGACGCGCAGGTTGACCGCGCCGGCGCCGTTGCGGCCCGCCTCGATGTCGACCCCGCGCAGGGTCATCAGGGCGGCGCTCTCCGCCGAACGGATGCGGCCGGCGCCCTGGCAGTGCGGGCAGACCTCGGTGGCCCCCTCGATGACGCCGAGACGGCGGCGCTGGCGGCTGATCTCCATCAGGCCGAAGCCCGAGATGCGGCCCATCTGGATGCGGGCCCGGTCCTTGGCCAGCGCGTCCTTGAGCGCTTTCTCGACCGCCCGGTTGTTCTTCGACTCATCCATGTCGATGAAGTCGATGACGATCAGGCCGGCGAGGTCGCGCAGGCGCAGCTGGCGGGCCGCCTCGACGGCCGCTTCCATGTTGGTCTTGAAGGCCGTGGCCTCGACGTTGCGCTCCTTGGTGGCGCGGCCGGAGTTGACGTCGATGGCGACCAGCGCCTCGGTCTGGTTGATGACCAGATAGCCGCCCGACTTCAGCGGCACGGTCGGCTGGTGGATCTGGGTCAGCATCTCCTCGATGCCGTTGGACGCGAACAGCGGCCGCGCGCCCTGGTACAGGTGCACCTTCTTCGACTGCGAGGGCATCAGCACCCGCATGAAGTCGCGCGCCTCCCTGAAGCCCTCGACGCCCTCGACCTGGATGCCGTCGAAATCCTTGTCGAACATGTCGCGCACGGCGCGGCGGACGAGGTTTTCTTCCTCATAGATCAGCGAGGGGGCGTTGGAGGCGAGGGTGGTCTCGCGGATCGTCTCCCACAGGCGCAGCAGATATTCGTAGTCGCGCTTGATCTCGGCCTTGGTGCGCTTGGCGCCGGCGGTGCGGATGATCAGGCCCATGCCGTGCGGCACGTCCAGGGCGGCGGCGGCGGCCTTCAGGCGCTTGCGGTCGGTGGCCTGGGTGATCTTGCGCGAGATGCCGCCGCCCTTGCCGGTGTTGGGCATCAGCACGCAGTAGCGGCCGGCCAGCGACAGCCAGGTGGTCAGGGCCGCGCCCTTGCCGCCGCGCTCGTCCTTGACGACCTGGACCAGCATGACCTGACGGCGCTTGATGACGTCCTGGATCTTGTAGCGGCGCATCAGGCGGCGCTTGAGCCGCTCTTCCTCGGCCATGCCGCCTTCGGAGTCGCCGTCATCGCTTTCGCGGCCGAGGTCGTCGTGCTCGTCCTCGTCGGAATGCGCCTCGGCCATGATGGCTTCGCGGTCGGCGACCGGGATTTGATAATAATCCGGGTGGATTTCGTTGAAGGCCAGGAAGCCGTGACGGTTGCCGCCGTATTCGACGAAGGCGGCCTGCAGGCTGGGCTCTACGCGGGTGACCTTGGCGAGATAGATGTTGCCCCGAAGCTGGCGCTTCGAGCGGGATTCAAAGTCGAATTCCTCGATCTGACGGCCCTCGACGATCGCGACGCGGGTTTCCTCCGCGTGGGCGGCGTCGATCAACATGGTCTTTGACATGGAAGGTCTCTCTCTGGCGCGCTCGGCCGTCCCCGCAAGGGGGTGACAAGGCGGCTCGCCGAATGGGATTGGGGGCAGGCGCGAGCGCGATCCCGTCGCCGCGGCGCGAGCCGGGGGCGAGGTCGGTCAGGTCAGACCGGAAGGGAGCGCAGGCGGGATAGCCCATGAAGGTTCAGTACGGTCCTGGGACCGGACGCGCCGTCGATAAGGGCGTCCCGGACCCGGTCGTCGAATCGGCGGGCGCACCCGTCCGGCTCTCGGATCAGTGAAAGTCATGCCGCGAAGAGGGCGCGCCCGGCCTGAGGGATCAGGGGACGCGATCGTTCGCGAGCGGAACAAGCATAGGCATGACCAATTCGAATTGAAAGCCGCGCCGGCCTTAACCCGTTGTCGACTCCCGCGCGTTTAGCATCCGGCCAACCAACAAGGTGGGTTTCCGTCGAATGTACGGGCTGTCGCGTATCAATCTGGCCCATTGGGGCGTCAGGGACCGGTTTCTGGCCGTCGCGGGCTTCCTCCTCGTCTGCGCGGTCCTGCTGGTCGCCGGGCGCGGGCTGGCCTCCGGAGCCATGGGCGAAATCCTTCGCGTCCGGTTCGGCGGCGACGCCCAGCGCACCCGGGTGGTCATCGACCTGGACCGCACCTCGCGCGGCCAGGTGATCCAGTCGGGCGACGACGGCCATGTCGTGATCAGCCTGTCGGGCGTGTCCCCGCCCGACCAGCGGACCGGAGCCGGACAGGGACTGGTGCGCGACTTCCGGGTCGCGGGCGTCGGCGCGGCCTCGCGGATCGAACTGGACCTCGCCACCAGCGCCGAGATCGAGCGCCGCTTCCTGCTGCCGCCGGGAGACGGCATCGCCCACTACCGCTACGTCATCGACCTCAAGGCCACCGGCCGCCCCCCGATGCGGCCGGCCCTGCGCCCCGCCCGGCCGGCCCCTCCGGCCGAGCGCCCGCTGATCTTCATCGACGCCGGACACGGCGGCCGCGATCCGGGCGCCGCCGGGGCCCATTCCCGCGAGAGCGCCGTCACCCTCGCCGCCGCCCAGGCCCTCAAGCAGGAGCTGGAGCGCGGCGGCCGCTACCGGGTGCGGATGACCCGCGAGGGCGACGCCTATGTCGACCTGTACCGCCGCGTGGCCATCGCCCGCCAGGCCGGCGCCGACCTGTTCATCAGTCTGCACGCCGACGCCGGGGCCGACCCGGCCACGCGCGGGGCCAGCGTCTACACCCTGTCGGAACAGGGCGCGGGCCGGGCGGTGCGCGAGTTCACCCGCGGCGACAACTGGCAGCGCAGCCTGAACCTGCCGGGGCGCGACGCCTCGGTCGACCGCATCCTGCTGGACATGACCCAGCGCGCCACCCAGAACCGTTCGGCCCAGCTGGCCCGGACCCTGCTGGGCGAACTGGAGGAGGCGGACCATCCGCTGCTGCGCCGCAGCCACCGCGACGCCGGCCTGGCCGTGCTGCTGGCCCCCGACGTGCCGGCCGTGCTGCTGGAGATGGGCTTCATCACCAATCCCGAGGACGAGCGGCTGCTCAACGACGGCCGCGCGCGGCGCCGGCTGATGCGGGCCGTGGCCGAGGGCATCGACCGCTATTTCCGCGAGCCGGCCGGCGAGGTTCAGATGGCGGCGGCCGCCGGGGCGGCGGGGCAGAACTGAGGCCGGTCACTGGTCCTCCGCCTTCAGCCACGGCGGCGGCCTGACGCCCTGGTCGATCAGGGACTGGCGGCCGCGGGCGAACTCGGCCGGGCCGGCGCCGCGCAGGCCGTCGGCGTAGACCAGCCGCCACGACTCCGCGTGGACCGCGTCCCGCCAGGCCCGCTCGCGGCGATACATCTCGGCGCGCAGCAGGGCTTCGAGCGAGGGCGGCGGCGGGCGCGGCGGCCGTCGGGTGCGGGGCAGGGGCATGGTCGATCCTTGCGGGCATGCGGAAGAGGCCTCGCGCCGGCGACGCGAGGGGCGGGAAGGCGTGCGGAGCGCCGGGCCTGCGCCCGGAGTTCGTTTGGTTTTACCGTTTCGACGCAGACAGACGCTCCGCGCGGAGATTTTCCGGGAGCTTGCGTCCGGTGGCGGTCTTATCGCCTTACCGCAGCGCCTCCGGCGGGCGGGTCGGCCTTGCGCAGCCGATCCCCGGACCGGGCGAGTATCCCCCTCGCCCCTGACATCCGACATCCATCAGACCCCGGGCGTCGCTCGTCTTGCGTTGACGAACCGGAACCGGGCCCCCGCTTCTCCACATCCCGCCGCCAAAGGACGCAAGGCCTCTGCGCCTCCCCGTGCGACGGGACGGGGAAGAGTGTCGCACGGGCCGGCCCTATGGCGGGTTCAGGACACTGATGAAGAGGGGACGGGAGGGGAATCAATAGGTTAGGGTTGGGAATTGTGATGGCTGGAAGGGAAATTGTAGCAGGGCTTCCGGGCGTTTCACGCGAACGAAAAGCCGCAAAGCGCCCGAAGCGGATATTCAGCCAAGGTCAGGAAGCGGATTTTCACGCGGGTGGCGGCTGAATGTCCGCTTCAGTCCACTACGGACTCAACGCACGGGGCTCGCGCCGGGGCCCGGGACGGCCACTGGATCGGCTCAGGCTCGCGGGGTCAGAAGATGTCCGGCTCCGTCAGAAATCCGCAACGCCTCGCCGGGGGGCAGAGTTACTTGCCCGACGGCCGGCCGCGGCTGCATGAGGCTGGGGCGACGGGGCTTGGCCGGCGTCCGCCACGAACAGGCAGGTGGGACTATCCAAGCCGTCGTTTTCTCTTGCGGCTGAGGCGCCGGGGCCGTTGTCGACATCGAGTATGACGGGATAAGTGCGATAAATGCGGACACGCACGGCGTCTCGCCAAGCAGCAAGATCGACTGTCGATAATCCGGGTGGCCGACCCGATTTTGTTTTCCGTTTTGGCTGTAATTCAAGGAAATACCTCGTGGGGGCGTCAAGGCGATCTATTCTGGGCGGGTTCTGCGCCCTCGGCGCGCTGCCGATGCTGGCGAAACTCCAGGGCACAGCCTATGCCGCCGCGTCGGGCGCCGCGCGACGGGCGACGCATGCCTTGCGGTTCGACAAGCCTGCCGGGCGATGGATGGAGGCCTTGCCGGTCGGGAATGGCCGATTGGGCGCCATGGTGTTCGGCGGGGTCACGCAGGAGCGCGTCCAGCTCAACCATATCGAGCTTTGGTCCGGCCATCCTTCAAACGATGACCGCCCTGAAACGCTCGCGGCCTTGCCCAAGGTCCGCGAGCTGCTGTTCGCGGGGCGCTATGCCGAGGCTAACACATTGGCCCAGGACAAGATGATGGCGCCGAAGAACAGCGAGGCGTTCGGCTCCTATCAGATGCTGGGGGATTTGGGCCTTGAGTTCGAGCACGCCGGGAACGTCACGAACTATGAGCGCGAACTGGATATGGCCGCGGCCGAGGTCCGGGTGCGTTATCGGCTCGGAATGGCGGAGTACAAGCGGACCGTTATCGCCTCTCACCCCGATCGGGCCCTGGTGATCTGCCTGGAGACAACCGCGCCGGAGGGGCTCAGCTTCAGGGTGACGCTCTCCCGGGACAGGGACGCCGAGGTCGGACCCGACGGCGACAGCGTCCGGCTGGCGGGCAGACCGCAACCTTCCGGGACAGCCTTCGCCGCGCATATGCGCTGCGTGGCCGACGAAGGCCAGGTCACGCCGACGGAGAACGGCTACCAGGTCAGGGGCGCCAGGCGCGCCCTGATCTATCTGACGGGTGCGACGGACCTGCTGGCGGATAGGCCCGCCGCAAGATCCCGGGCGGACATGGAACATGTCGTCGGCCAGCCGTGGGACGCGTTCGTGGCCTTTCATCAGGCCGAGCACGCCGCTTTTTATGAGGCCGTCGAACTCGAACTGGGCCCGCTTCCTGAACCCATCACCGCCGATGCGCGCCTGAACGCGGTGAAGACCGGCGCGAACGACAACGCGCTGACCGAGGCCTATTTCAACTTCGGACGCTACCTGCTGATCCGGTCGTCACGGCCGGGGTCCTTGCCGCCCAATCTGCAAGGCCTGTGGGCGGATGGCTTTTCCCCGCCCTGGAGCGCGGACTACCACATCAACATCAACATTCAGATGAACTTCTGGCCGGCCGAGGTTTGCGGTCTCGGGACCCTGCATGGGGCGCTGTTTGATTTCGCCGAGCGCCTCAAACCCGACGGCGAGACAACGGCGCGGATCGCTTACGGCTGCCGGGGAGCGGCGGCCCATTACACCAGCAACCCGTGGGGACACACGGCACTGGATGGCAATGTCGAATACGGTTTGTGGCCGGAAGGTCTGGCGTGGCTGAGCCTGCATTTCTGGGAACATTATCTGTACAGCCGCGACGTCGAGTTCCTGAGAACGCGGGCCTATCCGTTCCTGAAGTCGTGTGCGGAATTCACACTCGACTACCTTGTGACCCATCCCGTCACCGGCAAGCTGGTCTCGGGACCGGCGGCGTCACCGGAGAACCGGTACAGACTGGCGACCGGTGAAACGGGCTGGATCGCCATGGGGTGCGCCATGTCGCAATCCATGGCGCACGCCGTCTTGACCCAATGCGCCCAGGCCGCCGCGGATTTGGGGACTGATGCCGGGTTTGCGAAAACCTGCCACGAGGCCGTCCTGAAACTCGACCGCCTCAGGATCGGCCCGGACGGTCGCATCATGGAGTGGCCCGAACCCTTTGAGGAAGTCGAGCCGGGGCATCGCCACATCTCGCATCTGTTCGGCCTCTACCCGGGCGCGGAAATCGACCCGCGCAAGACGCCGGAACTGGCGGAAGCCGCCCGCAAGACCCTGGCCGGGCGCCTTGAACACGGTGGCGGCCATACCGGGTGGAGCGCAGCGTGGCTGGTGATGTTCCGGGCGCGTCTGGGCGAGGGGGATGAAGCCCATCAGATGCTGCAGAAACTGTTTCGCGAAATCACGAGCGACAACTACCTGGATATGTACACGGCCAGCACCGATCCGATTTTCCAGATCGACGGCAATCTGGGAGCGACGGCGGCGATCGTCGAAATGCTGGTGCAAAGCCACAACGACACGCTCCGGATTCTGCCCGCCCTGCCGACAGCCTGGGCTTCCGGCAAGGCGACGGGCATTCGCGGGCGCGGCGGGCTTGTTGTCGACCTGGCCTGGGACGATGGACTTGTGCGAACGGCCGTCGTCAGGGCGACGCGCGATGTCGACTGCGAAGTCATCGCGCCGCCGCGGCAAAGGCTGTTGGGTGCGTACGAACGTGGCCGGAACATCGTCGCCGTGGCCGGGGCGCCAAGCTTCAAGGCGGGCCGCACCTATGATCTGGAGTTTGCAGAGGCTTGAACCGCGCAGGTCAGGGAATGGGGACGCTTTTTCTGCTCTGACCTGCTCCTGCTCTATCCCCTGCCGTCGCGTCACACCACCTCGCACTCCGTTCCTTCACCCCCTATCTCCGCCCCATGCATCCGAGAGTCGTCGATCTGGAAACCCTCGGGGGGACCGTTCCCCGGAGATCATCGAGGTCGGAATCGTGCAGGCCGCGTATCAGCAGGGAGACCCAAAATGACGCCGGGCGCGAACGCCGATGCATGGCCTGACCTGTCGTCTCCGTTGCTGGGGCCGACGGCGGAGACGCTGCAGCTGTGGACCCAGATCGCCGGCAAGGTGCGCCTCGCCGGGACGCCCTGGCTCAACCACTCCTGGCACGTCACGTTTCATGTGTCGGCGCGGGGGCTGACCACCCCGCTCATCCCCCACGGCCCGGTCGGTTTCGAACTGGAGTTCGATCTGGTCGCCGGCGAGCTGGTCATCCGCGTCAGCGACGGCGGCGAGCGCCGGATCGGGCTCGGGCCGGGAAGCCCGGCGGAATTCCATGCCGCGGTGCTGGACGGACTGGCGGGCCTCGGCGTGGCGACGACCATCGTGCCGACGCCCAACGAGATGGCCGAGGCGACGCCCTTTCCGCAGGACACGCGCCGGCGGGCGTATGACGCCGGGGTCGCCAGGGACTACTGGCGCGCACTGGTCCAGATCGACCGGGTGCTGAACCGCTTCCGCTCGCGGTTCCTCGGCAAATGCAGCCCGGTGCATCTGTTCTGGGGCGGCTTCGACATGGCGGTGACCCGGTTCTCGGGACGGCGGGCGCCGCTGCATCCGGGCGGCGTCCCTCATCTGCCTGACGCCGTCACCCGTGAAGCCTATTCGCACGAGGTTTCCAGCGCGGGGTTCTGGCCCGGCGGGCCCGACGGGGAAGGGCCCTGCTTCTACGCCTATGCCTATCCGACGCCGGAGGGATTCGCGTCCGCGGCCGTGTCGCCGGCGCAGGCGCGGTTCGATCCCGGGCTGGGCGAATTCCTCCTGCCCTATGACGCCGTCCGGACCGCCCGCGACCCGGACGCCGTCCTGCTCTCGTTCCTGCAGAGCACCTACGAGGCGGCCGCCGATCTCGCCGGGTGGGACCGGGCGGCGCTGGAATGCGAGGAGGGCCTGCCGCGGCGGCCGCGACCGGTCGGGTGACGCGCCGCTCGCCGGGCCGGTTCGCGCCCGGAGGCGCGGCGATCCCTTAACCGGGGCCGGACGGTCCCGGTCGGAGCGATTTCAGCCGGCGAAGGAGGGCCCGGGCGTCCTGTTGGGCGCCGAGCCAGGCGAGCGCCGCGACCTGCATCGTGAACAGGCCGACGATCAGCCAGTAGTAGACGAGCGGGGAGGCCGTGCCCGCGGGATACTGGAACCAGTACCAGGCGTGAACCAGCGGCGTCAGGACGAAGCCGGCGATCACCATGTCCGCCCAGCGGGAATGCAGGCGGGAGAGCCAGATGACGCCAACCGTCCCGAGGGCGATGTCGATCAGGGCCGGGGCGGTTTCAGAGATCAGGCGAAAGGCCGCGTAGTTGGCGGCCCATTTGAGCGCTAGCAACAGGGCCATCGGCCGGGTGGCCCGATGCGAGGCCGCCAGGATCAGCAGACCCGCCCACAGCCACTCGATCATTCGGGCGCTATGTCGGAGTCGTCCGGCGGCGTCGTCGGGTAGACGGGCGGCATGCCGGGATCCGCGGGCGGCAGTTGCGGCGGAGGCGGCGGCGGCGGCGGGGGGGTCGGCGGGGCCGGGATTTGATCGTCTGGCATGGCGTGTCTCCAGGGTCAGGCACGGTTTTCTTCGACTGGCGCCGGCTCGCCCGTCAAGCTTTTGAATATCACGTCATGGAGCGGCGGGCTCGTCCCTGTTGTGGGGGCCTGTTGTGCGGGCGATGCCCGCCCCGCTCGCGCTGCGCCGCCTGACCGCCTATCTCGGGCCCATGCGTCTGAGAGTCGTCGATCTGGAAACCACCGGGGGAGACCGGACCTCGGAGATCATCGAGGTCGGGATCGTCGATGTGGTGCGCGCCGGGGAGGGCTGGCGGGCCCTGCCGCCCGTGTCGAAACTGTTCCGGCCCCGGGGCGAGATTTCGGTCCACGCCATGGCCGTGCATCATCTGACGCCCGACGACTTTTGCGACGACGATCCGCACTGCGACGAATACCGGCTGCGGGAGATGCTCCTGGCCGAGCCGGCGGACCTGATGGTGGCGCATTCGGCGCGGTTCGAGCGGGGGTTCATCGCCGATACGGCCACCGGCGGGCTGCCGTGGATCTGCACCGTGCGCTCGGCCAAGGCCGTATGGCCGCAGGCGCCGGGGCATTCGAACCAGGTGCTGCGCTACTGGCGCGGGCTGAAACTGGACCCCGCCCTGGCCAATCCGGCGCACCGGGCGGGGCCGGACGCCTGGGTGACGGCGCATATCCTGATCGACCTGCTGAAGGAGGCGAGCGTCGAGCAGATGCTGGAATGGACGCGCGAGCCGCGGCGGGTCGAGCGGATTCCGTTCGGCAAGCATCGCGGCAAGCCCTGGGCCGAGCCGCCGGACGACTATCTGCGCTGGATGGCCGGGCAGGGCGACATGGACGCCGATGTCGTGGCCGCGGCGCGACAGGAACTGGCGCGTCGCGCCGGGGCTGTGACGGGCCCTCTGGCGGCGGCTTCCGGCGCGGGCTAAACCACCGGCTGGGCGCGTCATTCGGAGAGCCAAGTGAAGATTGCCGAACGCTGGTTCGTGATGGCGGGCGTCGGCCTGCTGGGCGCGATCGCGCTGGCCGGTCTGGTGGTGGCCATCTACGCCGCCTGGCTGTTCCACGACCTGCCCGACGCCTCGGAACTGGCCGACTACCGGCCGGCGACGGCGACGCGGGTCTATGCCGGCGACGGCACCCTCATCGGCGAGTTTTCGGACGAGCGGCGCATCTATGTGTCGTACGAGCAGGTTCCGGAGCCGGTGGTGCAGGCCTTCCTCGCCGCCGAGGACCGCAACTTCTTCAGCCACGGGGGGGTCGACGTCTCGGGCCTGGGCCGGGCCATGCTCAAGAACGTCTTCAACGCCGCCACGGGCCGGCGTCTGGAGGGCGGTTCGACCATCACCCAGCAGGTCGCCAAGAACGTCCTGCTGACCAACGAATCCAGCATCAACCGCAAGGTCAAGGAAGCCATCCTGGCCAACCGGCTGGAAGCGACCCTGACCAAGCCGCAGATCCTCGAGCTGTATCTGAACGAGATCTTCCTCGGCTATCGCTCGTACGGGGTGGCGGCGGCGGCCTATAACTATTTCGGCAAGTCGCTGGACCAGCTGACCTCGGATGAGGCGGCCTTCCTGGCGGCCCTGCCCAAGGGACCGAACAACTACCATCCCAAGCGCCACCCCGGCGCGGCCAAGGGCCGGCGCGACTGGGTGCTGGGCGAGATGCGCCAGAGCGGCTTCATCACCGAGGCGGAACTGGTCGCGGCCCGCGCCCGTCCGCTGATCACCCAGGACGCCCCGCGCCGGGCCCAGTACGCGGACGCCGACTTCTTCGTCGAGGAGGCGCGCCGCCAGGCCATCGCCCGCTTCGGCCGCGAGGAGGTCAACCGCGGCGGCTATTATCTGCGCACGACGCTGGACCCCGACCTGCAGTCGGCGGCCCGCGACGCCCTGATGAGGGGGCTGGAGAACTACGACCGGCGTCACGGCTGGCGCGGCGCCTGGGGCACGACCGACTTCGCCGAGGGCTGGCGGGAGAAGGCCATGGAGGGCCAGCGCCCGCCCGAGCGCCGGGCCTGGCGCGCCGCCGCCGTCGAGAGCGTCTCCGGCAACACGGTCCGGGTGCGCAGCGCCTCCGACGGCTCGAGCGGGACGCTGCTGGCCGAGGACGCGGCCTGGGCCAACGCCAACCGCCCGCTGAAGCGCGGCGACCTGATATTCGTCGAGCCCCGCGGCGGCCAGTTCGCCCTGAAGCAGGTGCCCGCCGTCAACGGCGCCCTGGTGGCCATCGAGCCCCAGTCCGGCCGGGTGCTGGCCATGGTCGGCGGCTATAGCTACGCCCTGTCCAGCTTCAACCGCGCCACCCAGGCCGAACGCCAGCCGGGTTCGGCGTTCAAGCCGTTCGTCTATGCGACGGCGCTGGAGGGCGACTACACGCCGGCCTCGATCGTGCTGGACGCGCCGATCAGCTTCGCCGGCGGCCCGGGCGGCACGCGGTGGAGCCCCGAGAACTACAGCCGGGAATACTATGGGCCGCAGAGCCTGCGCCGGGGGCTTGAGCTGTCGCGCAACGTCATGACCGTGCGGCTGGCCCAGGCGATCGGCATGCAGAACGTGGTCGACCTGTCGAAGAAGATGGGGGTGTCGGACAATCTGCAGCCGAACCTGTCGGTGTCGCTGGGGGCGGGCGAGACCACGCCGTACCGCCTGACCGCCGCCTACGCCGCCTTCATCAACGGCGGACGTCGGGTCAATCCGTACCTGATCGAGGTGGTGCAGGACCGGGACGGCGAGACCATCTTCCGCGCCGACGATCGTCGCTGCCGGGAGTGCGGCCGGCCCTTCACCGGCCAGGAGTCGCCGCGGCTGCAGCCGCGCGGCACGCAGGTCATCGACCCGATCACCGCCTATCAGATGAGCTCGATCCTCGAAGGCGTCGTCCAGCGCGGCACGGCCGCCAGCGCCCGCGGCCTCGGCCGCTGGGTCGGCGGCAAGACGGGCACCACCAACGAATACCGCTCGGCCTGGTTCGTGGGCTTTTCGTCCGACATCGTGGTCGGGGTGTTCATCGGCTTCGACGACAACCGGCCGCTGGGCTCGGGCGAGACCGGCGCGACCGGCCCGGTGCCGGTGTTCAACGAATTCATGCAGGTCGCCCTGCGCAAGCGGCCGGCCCGGCCGTTCGTGCGGCCCAGGAACGCGATCTTCCGCACGGTCAACGGCATCGAGGAGGCCTTCCGCCCCGGCACCGAACGCCGGCGCGAGGAGGAACAGCCGCGCCGCGAGGTTCCCACCGGCCCGCAGAACTACAACGAGCTGATCCGCCGCGAGCAGGACGAGGCCGCCGGAATCCCGCCCTCGAGCACCCCCACGCCGCCGCCGACGCCGCCGCCGGCGAAGAAGGAGCCGGCCGAGGACCTGAGCGGGCTGTACTGAGGGGCTGGGGGGACTTCCCCGGTCCCCAATCCCCGGCCCCCACTTCCCCTTTGCCCCGGCGCGCTCTATGTCGCGCCTCCACTTGTGTCGCAGGAGTTCGCGATGAGACCGGATGTCGAGGCCATGAAGGCCGACATCGAGCAGAGCATCGCTCTGCTCAGGAGGCGTCTTTGACTGGGATGTCGCGCTTCGAAAGCTCGATGAGCTGAACGCCCGGGTCGAGGACCCGACCCTGTGGAACGATCCCGAACAGGCCCAGGCCGTGTCGCGCGACCGCTCGCGCCTGGCCGCCCAGATCGACACCGTCCGCCAGATGGAGACCGGGCTGGAGGAGGGCGTCATGCTCGCCGACATGGCCGACGAGGAGGGCGACGAGGCCACGCTCGAGGAGGCCCGCGCCCAGCTCAAGGCCATCAAGGACCGCGCCGCCCGCGCCGAGCTGGAGGCCCTGCTGTCGGGCGAGGCCGACGGCAACGACGCCTATCTGGACGTCAACTCCGGTGCCGGCGGCACCGAATCCAACGACTGGGCCGGCATGCTGCTGCGCATGTACAGCCGCTGGGCCCGCGCCCACGGCTACGAGGTCGAGGTCGAGGCCGAGGAGGGCGGCGAACAGGCCGGCATCAAGTCCGCCACCGTCCTGATCAAGGGGCCGAACGCCTACGGCTGGCTGAAGTCGGAATCGGGCGTGCACCGGCTGGTCCGCATCAGCCCGTACGACGCCGCCGCCAAGCGCCACACCTCGTTCGCCTCGATCGGGGTCTCGCCCGTGGTCGACGACACCATCGAGATCGACATCAATCCCGCCGACGTGCGCACGGACACCTACCGGGCCTCGGGCTCGGGCGGGCAGCACATCAACAAGACCGATTCGGCGGTGCGCCTGACGCACATCCCGACCAACACGGTCGTGGCCTGCCAGGCCGGCCGGTCGCAGCACCAGAACCGCGAACAGGCGTGGAAGATGCTGCGCGCGCGGCTGTACGAGCTGGAGCTTCAGAAGCGCGAGGCCGCCGCCCAGGCGCTGGCCGACGCCAAGACCGACATCGGCTGGGGCCACCAGATCCGCAGCTACGTCCTGCAGCCCTACCAGATGGTCAAGGACCTGCGGACCAACGTCGAGACCTCCGACACCCAGGGGGTGCTGGACGGCGACCTCGACGCCTTCATGGGCGCGGCGCTGGCCGCCCGGGTCGGCGAGACCCGGGGAAGCACGGTGGAGTAAGTGGCCCACACTCTCCCGCCGTCATCCTCGGGCTTGACCCGAGGATCCGACGTGGGGCCGGGCTGTGCGACGGGGACGGCCCGGCGAGCGTGACCGCAACTCCGTCCACCGCGCACCGGATGGTCTGATCCTCGGGTCAAGCCCGAGGATGACGGCCGAGGGTGGTTACGCCCCCGACTTCATGTCGATGACATGGGGGCGGTCGTCGCCGTGCGGGGGGGTAGCGCTGGCGGCCGCGGCGGACGGACGCGGCGCGGCGGCGGGCGGAGCCTCGCGGCGGCCCTGCAGCACCCGGCCCTGGAAATAGGCGCCGATGTCGATCGACAGCTGTTCGGCGGTGATGTCGCCGTCCACATAGGCCGTGGCGATCAGCTTGACCTGCTTGCCGGAGACGGCGCCGACGATGCGGCCGCGCACCTCGACGTAGTCGGCCGAGACATTGCCCTCGACGCCGCCCGTCTCGCCGACGATCAGCCGGCCGACGCGCACGTCGCCCTTGATGGCGCCGTCGATCTGCAGATCGCCGCCGCCCGAGATGTTGCCGTCGAACTGCAGGTCAGACGACAGGGTCGACAGGCCGCGCGAGCTGACGGGCGAAGCCGCGACGCGCGAGACCGGCGACGCCGCCGCGGACGAGCCGCCCGGCATGGGCAGGTCGGGCAGCGGCGGAATGGCGGAACCGGTGTCGGCGCGGGGCTGCGTCGACGACGGGGCGGGGGATTTAGTCTTGTTGAACAAGTTGGTCTCCGGCTCTCATGAAGCGGGCGGGGTTTTGCGGGCGGCCGTTCATCCACACCTCATAGTGCAGGTGAACGCCGGTGGAGCGTCCGGTCGTGCCCATGGCGCCGATGCGCTGGCCCAGCGCGATGCGCTGGCCGGACCGGACGGCCATGGAGTTCAGGTGGGCGTAGCGCGTCTTGAATCCGCGTCCATGATCTATCTCGACGGTGTTGCCATACCCTGAACGCACGCCGACGAAAGACACGATTCCGGGAGCCGGGGCCCGGATGGGCGTGTTGAGCGGCGCCGCGAAGTCCTGCCCCTGGTGCAGGGCGAGGCGGCGGTTGAACGGGTCGAAGCGGGCCCCGAAGCCGGAGGTGGTCCGCGCCGTCGTCGGGCGGTGGAAAGGCATGCCCTCCGCCGCGTCGGCCAGGCTCCGCATGTCCGACAGGTTGTCGGCGGCGCTGCGGATACGCATGGCGAAGGCCTCGTCGACGTCCAGCACGGCGGCGAGGGCGCGCGGGTCGCTGGCCTCGACCAGCGGACCGCCGAGGCCGGCGCTGCTGGAGGGCGCATAGGCGGAAGGGTTCAGGCCGGCGAGACGGAAGGCCAGCCGCAGCCGTTCGGCCCGGGTGTGCGCCACGGTCTCGGCGCGGGCGATCAGCCGCTCCTGGTCCATCCGCACGGCCAGCATGCGCTGCACCGGCGTGTGTTCCGCGGGATCGAGCGACGGAGCGGGGGCCAGCGCGGCCTGGGCTCCGTCGACGCCGCGGAACATGCCCATCACCTGGGTCAGGGCGGCGTGGCGGCGCTCGACCATCTGGGCCATCTCGTCCAGCGAACCGGTGGTGGCGGTCATGCGTACGACGGCGCTGTCCAGCCGGGCCTGCAGGTCGGCGTTGAGCCGTTCCGAGGCGGCGCGGGCGCGGGCGACCGTGCGGTCGGCCTGACTCTGCATGACGAGGTCCCAGGCAAAGCCGCCCGAGGCGACCAGGCACCAGCCGCCGATCAGCACCCCGGCCACGGCGCCGAGCGCCTGGCGGCCCGGCGTCAGGGCCCAGGCCCGGACCTCGTCGCCATCCCGCAGATACACATACCGGGTCGGAAACCACCGACCCATCAGAGACTGTCGCCCAGTCGTCTCTTCGGTCATTACGCAACGCCCCCACGTACGGCGACGGGTTATGCGCCACCTTTGTCGTGGTGGACAAGCGTGTTCACGACTTGTTAACCATCCTGGCCGGCTTTCAGGTGAATATCGAAGGTATTCGGGGCCATTCTTCGCCTGTCAGGCGTATCCGCGAATCTTTGGAACCGCTGTTACATCTGCGGCTCTGTAGATTCGTCCGTCCTCAGAGCGACTGGACGGCCGCCAAGACTTCGGCGGCGTGGCCCTTGACCCGGACCTTGCGCCAGACCCGCCGCACCACGCCCGCGCCGTCGATCAGGAAGGTGGCGCGTTCGATGCCCATGTAGACGCGGCCGTACATCGACTTCTCGCCCCAGACGCCGAAGGCCTTGGTCACATCGCCGGGCTCGTCGGAGGCGAGGATGACCCCGAGATCGTATTTGGCCTTGAAGCGGTCGAGCTTCTTCACCGGGTCGCGCGAGACGCCGATCACGGTCGCGCCGGCGGCGGCGAACTCGCCGGCGAGCGCCGAGAAGTCCTGGCCTTCCGAGGTGCAGCCGGGCGTGTCGGCCTTGGGGTAGAAATACAGCACCACGGTGCGGCCCTTCAGGCCGTCGGACGAGACGCGGCCGCCGCCGTCGGTCGCCATGTCGAAGGCGGGGGCCGGCTGGCCTTCGGTGATTTCAGTCATTGCAGACTCCTAGTCTCCCCGCTCATCCCCGCGAAGGCGGGGATCCAGATCTTCCGCTAGCGGCGTCCAATCCTGGGCGTCCCTGAGATCACCCAGACGAATTTCTTCGGCCAAGTCTTTCCAGTCAGGATTGTTCTCTTCGATCAGCCGAAGTTTCCACGCCCGGTTCCATTTCTTGATCTGGCGTTCGCGCCGGAAGGCGGCGTCGCGGGTTGGATGACGCTCGAACCAGACCAGAAGATCGACGCCATGACGGGCGGTGAAGCCGGGGAACCGCTTCGATTTGTGCTGGGCGGCCCGGATAAGAAGGCTGTCGGTGGAGCCGGTGTAGAGCGTCCCGTTGCGGCGGCTGGCGACGATGTAGGTGAAGAAGTCCAGAGCCTGGTCCCCCGGTCCGTTCTGGATCCCCGCCTTCGCGGGGATGAGCGGAAATCAAATGGGTTTAACGAGCACGATCTTCTTCTTGCCGAACTGCACCTTGAAGGCCCCGAACTCGGGCAGGAGCTCATCATACTCGTGGAAACGGTCTTCGGTAATCAGCTCGTCGTTAATCCGGATGGCGTTACCCGCCATGTGGCGTGAGGCCTCGCTGAGAGATCGAGCAAATCCCGCAGCCTTCACAAGAGCTCTTGTGGATCGGGCTTGCTCCCACTCTCCTTTGGGGAGCTCAATAACGGGAAGGTCAGCCGAAACTTCACCCTTCTCAAAGGCCGCCTCGGCGGCGGCGCGGGCGTGCGAGGCCGCGTCCGCCCCGTGCAGCATGGTCGTCGCCGCGTCGGCCAGCGCCTTCTTGGCGTCGTTGATCCCGGCGCCCTCAAGGGTTTCCAGCGCCTCGATCTCCGCGAGCGGCAGATCGGTGAACAGGCGCAGGAATTTGCCGACGTCGGCGTCGTCGACGTTGCGCCAGAACTGCCAGTAGTCGTAGGGCGAGAGCTGTTCGGCGTTGAGCCAGACGGCGCCCTGGGCGGTCTTGCCCATCTTGCCGCCCGAGGCCGTGGTCAGCAGCGGCGTGGTCAGGCCGAAGGCGGCCTTGTGGTCGACGCGGCGCACCAGGTCGACGCCCGAGACGATGTTGCCCCACTGGTCCGAACCGCCCATCTGCAGGGTGCAGTTCAGGCTCCGGTTCAGCTCGAGGAAGTCCACCGACTGCATCAGCATGTAGTTGAACTCGAGGAAGGTCATCGGCTGCTCGCGCTCGAGGCGCAGCTTGACCGAGTCGAAGGCCAGCATCCGGTTGACCGTGAAATGCGTGCCGTATTCGCGCAGGAACTGGATGTAGCCGTAGGTCGACAGCCATGCGTCGTTGTCGAGCATGACCGCGTCGGTCGGCCCGTCGCCGAAGGTCAGGAAGCGCTCGAACACGGTGCGGATCGAGGCGATGTTGGCGGCGATGGTCTCGTCGGTCAGCTGGGGCCGCGAGGCGTCCTTGCCGGTCGGGTCGCCGACCTTGGTGGTGCCCCCGCCCATCAGCACGATGGGCTTGCCGCCGGCCTGCTGGAGGCGGCGCAGCATCATGATCTGGATCAGGCTGCCGACGTGCAGCGACGGGGCCGTGGCGTCGAAGCCGATGTAGCCGGTCACCACGCCGGTCGCCGCGGCGGCGTCCAGCTCGGCCGGGTGGGTGATCTGATGGATATAGCCGCGGTCACGGAGCGTGCGCAGGAAGTCGGACTGGAAGGCGGTGTCGGCGGTCATGGCGGGGGATCAGGCTTGGCTTGGGAGGGAAGGGGCGTGTAGCACGGTCATCTGCGTAGGCGAACCGAGCGGCGACCGATGATCCTCAATGGTGTCCTGCGCCCACACGGGGAAGCGCCCGGCCAGACGGAAGGGTCGATCCGCGTCTCGGTCGATATCGAGGGGCGGGGCTATGTCGGCGTCTCTTTCGTTGTGGCGGGTTTCGCCGACCACATACGTATCCCGGAACCTTCCCAGTCGATCGCCCGGGTCCGTTCCGAAGAACAACTCCGGTTCGCGGAGGCGGTGCGACGGCAGATGACCGACGTGACACCGGGGATTGAGATTCCCAGGTCGTCCGATGTCGGTCGAACCGACGGTCTCTGGCGCAGCACCTGTTTCGAGGTCTTCGCCCTGTTGAGGGACGGACGCTACGCAGAGTTCAACATCTCGCCGTCAGGACAGTGGGCTGCCTACGGGTTCAGCGGCTATCGTGAGGGCATGGCGAACCTTGAGGGTCCGATCCGCGTGATCAGGGCGGACAGAACAGGCGACGACTTTGAGATGGATGCCATCGTGAGCTGGAAGGACTGGCCCTTCATCGACCGCATCGGCCTGTCCGCCGTCATCGAGGACGTCGATGGCAACCTGTCCTACTGGGCCTTGGCGCACCCGTCCGATAAGCCTGACTTCCATCATCCCGACTCGTTCGTCCTGACCCTGCCGCCTCCGGAGCCCGCATGAAATTCGGCCTCGACCGCCTGTTGTCCGATCCTGAGCTGCGCGCGCCGCTGAAGGGCAAGCGCGTGGCCGTGCTGGGGCATCCGGCGTCGGTGACGGCGGACCTGACGCATTCGCTGGACGCGCTGGCGGCCTGTCCCGACATCAACCTGACCGCCGCCTTCGGACCGCAGCACGGCATGCGCGGCGATCTGCAGGACAATATGATGGAGTCGCCGGACTTCACCGATCCGCGGCACGGCATCCCGGTGTTCAGCCTGTATGGCGAGACGCGACGGCCGACCGGCCAGGCGATGGGCACGTTCGACGTGCTGCTGGTCGACATGCAGGACCTGGGCTGCCGCATCTACACCTTCATCACCACCCTGCTCTATGTGCTCGAGGCGGCGGCGGAGCACGGCAAGACCGTCTGGGTCCTGGACCGGCCGAACCCCGCCGGGCGGCCGGTCGAGGGGCTGACGCTGCGGCCGGGCTGGGAGAGCTTCGTCGGGGCCGGGCCGATGCCGATGCGGCACGGCATGACGCTCGGGGAACTGGGTCTGTGGTTCATCGACCGGTTCAGGCTGGATGTCGACTATCGCGTCATCGAAATGGAGGGCTGGCGGCCGGACGAGGGGCCCGGCCATGGCTGGCCGCTGCTGGAGCGCGAGTGGATCAACCCCAGCCCCAATGCGCCGAACGTGTCGATGGCGCGCGCCTATGCGGGCACGGTGATGCTGGAGGGCACGACGCTGTCGGAAGGGCGGGGCACCACCCGGCCGCTGGAGCTGTTCGGGGCGCCGGAAATCGACGCGCGGCGGGTGATCGCGGAGATGCAGGCGCTGGCGCCGCAGTGGCTGGAGGGCTGTACCTTACGCGACTGCTGGTTCGAGCCGACCTTCCACAAGCATGTCGGCAGGCTGTGCAACGGGGTGCAGATGCACGTCGCGGGCCCGGCCTACGACCATGCGGCCTTCAAGCCGTGGCGCGTGCAGGCGCTGGCGTTCAAGGCCATCCGCAACCTGTACCCCGACTACGACCTGTGGCGGGATTTCCCGTACGAATACGAGTTCGGGAAACTGGCCATCGACGTGATCAACGGCGGGCCGGCGCTGCGGGAGTGGGTCGATGCGCCGGGATCGACCCCGGAGGAACTGGACGCCCTGACCATTCCGGACGAACTGGCCTGGCGGGAAGAGCGGAAGCCGTTCCTGCTGTACTGAGCGGCCGGGAGTAAGCCCTTACGCCGGCTTTTCCGTAAGCCGCTTGTCCAGATAGGCGCCGACTCGTCGTTCGACGGCGGGGATATGGTCCTGCCAGAAGTGGGTCGCGCCCTCTTCGAGCTCGTAGTCGATGACGATGCCCTTCTGGGTGCGCAGCTTGTTGACCACGCGCTCGACCTCGACCGGCGGGACGACGGTGTCGTTGGTGCCGTGCAGGAACAGGCCCGAGGCCGGGCAGGGGGCCAGGAAGCTGAAGTCGTACATGTTCGACGGCGGCGAGACCGAGATGAAGCCGTCCGTCTCGGGCCGGCGCATCAGCAGCTGCATGCCGATGTAGGCCCCGAACTGGTAGCCGGCGACCCAGGTCTGGGTCGCGCCGGGGTTGTTGGACTGCAGCCAGTCCAGCGCCGTGGCCGCGTCGGCCAGCTCGCCGATGCCCGAGTCGAACTCGCCCTGCGACTTGCCGACGCCGCGGCTGTTGTAGCGCAGCGTCGCGAAGCCGCGCTTCACGAACAGCTGGTACAGGGTCACCACGACCGGATTGTTCATGTGCCCGTTCGCCTTGGGGTGCGGATGCAGGATCAGGGCGATGGGGGCGTTCGGGCGCTTGCCCGGCGAATAACGGCCTTCGATGCGGCCCGAGGCCCCGGGCAGAATGACTTCAGGCATGGGCGGCGCGAATTCCCGTGTTCAACTGTCGTTTCGCAGGTGCGTAATACTTGACCGCGCCGGTAGGACTTTCTAAGTCCGCCATGCGTGGTGACGCGTTTGCGAAGGCGCGGGTTCTAGCACAGGACCCTCGAAAAGCGCGCGATTTTTGAAGGTGCGCGATGCGACTGTCGACCAAGGGACGATACGCCGTGATGGCGATGGCCGATCTGGCCAAGAACGGCCGCGCCGACGGGGTGCAGCGGGCCGTCTCGCTGGCCGAGATCGCGGCGCGCCAGGAGATATCGCTGAGCTATCTCGAGCAGCTGTTCGCCCGGCTCCGCAAGAGCGGCCTGGTGCAGAGCGTGCGCGGGCCCGGCGGCGGCTACCGGCTGGCCAAGGGCGCGCAGGAGACCGTGATCGCCGAGATCGTGCTGGCGGTCGACGAGCCCATCCGGGCCACCCGCTGCATCGGCCATTCGTCGCCCAAGGGCTGCATGATGGCCGGCGAGCGCTGCATCACCCACAATCTCTGGGAAGACCTCGGCGACGAGATCCACCGCTATCTGGCCGGGGTGTCGCTGGAGGATGTGGTGATGAACCGCACCGGCCGGCGGCGGTCCGATGCGACGCCGGACGTGGGGGTGGCGGCGTGAGCGGCATCTATCTCGATTACAACGCCTCGGGTCTGGTGCGTCCGGAAGTCCAGGACGTGATGGCGAAGGCGCTGGCCGACAACGGCAATCCCTCGGCGGTGCACGCCGCGGGGCGGAGGGCCCGGGCGCGCATCGAGACGGCGCGGGCGCAGGTGGCCGATCTGGTCGGGGCCGATCCGACGGCGGTAGTGTTCTCCAGCGGCGGCACGGAATCCAATGCCCAGGCGATCCTCAGCGCGCTGGCGGCGGGCTGCGAGCGGCTGATCGTCGGGGCGACCGAGCATCCGTGCGTGGCCGAGGCGGCCAACGTCAGCGGCAGGCCGTTCGAAATCCTGCCGGTCGACGGCGACGGGGTGGTCGATCTCGACTGGCTGGCTGGGGCGCTCAAGCGGCCGGGCCGGGCCGTGGTCGCCATCCACCACGCCAACAATGAGAGCGGCGTGATCCAGCCGATCGAGGCGGCGGCGAAGCTGGTGCGCGCGGCCGGCGGCTGGCTGCACGTCGACGCCATCCAGTCGGCGGGCAAGATCCCGGTCGACATGCGGACGCTGGACGCGGACACCCTGACCCTGTCGGCGCACAAGCTGGGCGGGCCGCAGGGCGTCGGCGCGCTGGTGTCGAAGGAGGGCGCGCCGATCATCCGCACCCTGCACGGAGCGGGGCAGGAGCGCGGCCTGCGCGCGGGCACGGAGAACGTCCCGGGCATCGCCGGCTTCGGCGTGGCCGCCGATTGCGCCGCCCGCGACCTGCCGCTGGCCTCGGCGCACAAGGCGTGGCGCGACGCGGCCGAGGCGAAGGTCCGGGCTGCCGGCGCGACCATCATCGGCGGCGCGGTGGAACGCCTGCCCAACACCCTGTTCATGGCCGTCGAGGGCTGGGACAGTCCGCAACAGCTGATCACCCTCGACCTGATGGGCGTGATGGTGTCGGCCGGGTCGGCCTGTTCGTCGGGCAAGACCAAGCCCTCCAAGGCGATCTCGGCCATGGGGCTGGACCGTCTGGCCACCGGCGGGGTCCGCGTCTCGGGCGGCTGGGGCACGGTCGAAAGCGACTGGGACCGGTTCGCCGAGGCCTGGGTCGCCTCCTGGGAAAAGTATCGCGCGCGCCATTCGGAACGTGTGAAGGAAGTCGCGTAAGTCATGGCCGCTGTTCAGGAAACCGTCGCCGCCGTCGCCGCTCTGGAGAAGTACGAGCACGGCTTCAGCTCGGATATCGAGCAGGAGTTCGCGCCGCGCGGCCTCAACGCCGACATCGTACGCTTCATCTCGGAGAAGAAGGGCGAGCCCGAGTGGATGCTGGAATGGCGCCTCGCCGCCTATGAGCGCTGGCTGGCCATGGAGGAGCCGACCTGGGCGTCGGTGAAGTACACGCCGGTCGACTACCAGTCGCTGTTCTACTACGCCGCGCCCAAGGAGAAGGCCGGGCTCAAGTCGCTGGACGAGGTCGATCCGGAGATCCTCGCCGTCTACGCCAAGCTCGGCATCCCGCTGAAGGAGCAGGAGGTGCTGGCGGGCGTCGAGGGCGCGCCGCGCTACGCCGTGGACGCGGTGTTCGACAGCGTCAGCGTGGTCACCACCTTCAAGGCCGAACTGGCCAAGGTCGGCATCATCTTCATGCCCATCTCGGAGGCCCTGCGCGAACACCCGGAACTGGTGCGCCAGTACCTGGGCTCGGTGGTGCCGGTGTCGGACAACTATTTCGCGGCCCTGAACAGCGCGGTCTTCTCGGACGGCTCGTTCGTCTACATCCCGCCGGGCGTGCGCTGCCCGATGGAGCTGTCGACCTATTTCCGCATCAATGCGAGCCAGACCGGCCAGTTCGAGCGGACGCTGATCATCGCCGACAAGGGGTCGTACTGCTCGTATCTGGAGGGCTGCACCGCCCCGATGCGCGACGAGAACCAGCTGCACGCGGCCGTGGTCGAACTGGTGGCGCTGGACGACGCCGAGATCAAATATTCGACGGTGCAGAACTGGTATCCGGGCGATCCGGCGACCGGCAAGGGCGGCATCTACAACTTCGTCACCAAGCGCGCCGACTGCCGCGGCGATCGCTCCAAGGTGTCGTGGACCCAGGTCGAGACCGGCTCGGCCATCACCTGGAAATACCCGTCCTGCCTGCTCAAGGGCGAGGACAGCTCGGGCGAATTCTATTCCATCGCCATCACCAACGGGCGCCAGCAGGCCGACACCGGCACCAAGATGATCCATCTCGGCAAGAACTCGAAGAGCCGGATCATCGCCAAGGCGGTCTCGGCCGGGAAGTCGGACTCGACCTATCGCGGCCTGGTCTCGGTGCATCCGAAGGCGACGGGGGTGCGCAACTTCACCCAGTGCGACTCCTTGCTGATCGGCAAGGAGTGCGGCTCGCACACCGTGCCCTATATCGAGGCCCGCAACGGCTCGGCCCAGCTGGAGCACGAGGCGACGACGACGCGCCTGTCGGACGACCAGCTGTTCTACGCCCAGCAGCGAGGCCTGTCGCAGGAGGAGGCGGTGGCCCTGCTGGTCAACGGCTTCGTCCGCGACGTGCTGCAGGAGCTGCCCATGGAGTTCGCCGTCGAGGCGCAGAAGCTGGTGGCGATCTCGCTGGAAGGGAGCGTGGGGTGACTGACTTCAGTCCGTTTTCGCCTGAAGCGCGGCCCCTCGAACTCGCACGGGCGCTGGCAGTTCACCTCCGCTTTGGTGCTTGGGCGAGAGACGACCGAGAACTCGTTGCTGCGGCTGAAGCTGTCGGCCCGGGCCTTGACGATATCGAGTGGCGGGAGTTGCGAGCGCCTGATGAGGTCGCTCTCGCTCACCGATTGCTTGCCAAGGCTACCGCGAGTGATTGGAGCTGGGAGGTTTCGTCGCTCACCGGATGGTCTGAGGGGGACTTCGGTCGAGCGCTCGAAAATCTCAACGCAACGCATCCGCTTTCAAAGATCTGACAATGCTCTCCATCACCAACCTCCACGTCTCCGTCGGCGACAAGCCGATCCTCAAGGGGCTGAGCCTCGACGTTCCGGCGGGCGAGGTGCACGCCGTCATGGGGCCGAACGGGGCCGGCAAGTCGACCCTGGGCTACGCCCTGTCGGGACGGCCCGGTTATGAGGCGACGCAGGGCGCGGTCGCCTGGAAGGGCGAAGACCTGCTGGCGCTGGAGCCCGCTGAGCGGGCGGCGAAGGGCGTGTTCCTGTCGTTCCAGTATCCGATCGAGATTCCCGGCGTCCCGGCCCTGACCTTCGTGCGCACGGCGCTGAACGCCCAGAAACGCGCGCGCGGCGAGGACGAGGTGTCGGCCCCGGCCTTCCTGAAGATGGTCAAGGCGGCGTCGGCGGCGCTGAAGATGGACTTCGACATGCTCAAGCGGCCGCTCAACGTCGGCTTCTCGGGCGGCGAGAAGAAGCGGATGGAGATCCTGCAGATGGCCCTGCTGGAGCCGTCGCTGCTGATCCTCGACGAGACGGATTCCGGGCTCGACATCGACGCCCTGCGCATCGTGGCGGACGGGGTCAATGCGATGCGCAACCCCGACCGGGCCATGCTGGTGATCACCCACTACCAGCGGCTGCTCGACTACATCAAACCGGACCGGGTGCATGTGCTGGTCGCCGGCCGCATCGTCGCCTCGGGCGGCCCCGAGCTGGCCCATCTGCTGGAGGCGGAAGGGTACGACCAGTATCTGCCGGTGCCGGCGTGAACGCACCGGTCCGGATCGATCTGAAGGACGCCTCCAGCTTCCCCTCGCGCCGGGTGGAGGCGTGGAAATACAGCGACCTGCGGAAGTTTCTTCGTGAGACGCCGGAGCCGTCTGCGGCCGCGCAGGTCACCGGGGAGGGGCCGTTCGCGGCGCTCGGCGGCGAGATGCTGGCCTTCGCCAACGGCCGGGCGGTCGGGGCCGACGCCTTCGTGGCGTCCGGCGAACAGACCCTGCGCCTGCGCTTCGTCTCGGACGCCGTGAACACCGGCCACACCGCCTCGGTGCGCATCGCCGTCCGGCCCGGCGCGCGCCTGCTGCTGCTGGAAAGCCACGAAGGCGCGGGCTCGGCTTACGTCGCCCACAACCGGATCGATCTGGATGTCGCCGACGGGGCCGAGGTCACACGCATCGTGCTGGCCGACGAGCCGGACGACGTCCTCGCCATCACCAATGCCGAGGTCCGGGTCGCGCCGGGCGGCCGCTATCGTCAGACGATCGTGACCACGGGCGCGAAGCTGCAGCGGCAGGAGACCCAGCTGGCCCACGCCGGGGCCGGGGCGGACGTGCGGATGGACGGCCTCTACCTGCTGGACGGCGCGCGTCACGCCGACCTGACCAGTGTCGTCGACCATCTCGGCCCCGACGGCGTGACCTCCCAGCTGACCAAGGGCGTGGTGCGCGACACGGCGCGCGGCGTCTTCCAGGGCAAGATCGTGGTCGAGCGCGGCGCTGACGGCACCGACGCGCGCATGGGCCACCACGCGCTGATCCTCGGCGAGCGGGCCGAGGTCGACGCCAAGCCGGAGCTGATCATCTACGCCGACGACGTGCAGTGCGCGCACGGCAACACGGTCGGCAATCTGGACGCGGCGGCGCTGTTCTATCTGCAGCAACGCGGCATTCCGCTGGACGAGGCGCGGGCCCTGCTGACCGAGGCGTTTCTGGTCGAGGTCATCGACCGCATCGAACACGACGGCGCCAGGGAGGTGGTGAGGGAATGGCTGACGGCTCGCCTGTGACACGCTTCGACGCCCACGCCGCGCGCGCCCAGTTCCCGATCCTGTCGCGGTCGGTGAACGGCAAGGCGCTGGTCTATCTGGACTCGGCCGCCTCGGCGCAGAAGCCGCGGGCGGTGATCGACGCCATGGTGCGGGCGATGGAGGGCAGCTACGCCAACGTCCATCGCGGCCTGCACACCCTGGCCAACGAGACCACCGAGGCGTTCGAGGCGGCCCGCGAGAGCGTGGCGCGGTTCCTGAACGCGGAGGCCGCCTCGAACATCGTCTGGACCAAGGGCGGCACCGAGGCGATCAACCTGGTCGCCTCCAGCTTCGGCCAGTCGATCCATCCGGGCGACGAGATCATCGTCAGCCAGATGGAGCACCACTCCAACATCGTGCCGTGGCATCTGCTGCGCGAGCGGCGCGGGGCGGTGCTGAAGTGGATCCCGGTGCTGGACGACGGGTCGCTGGACATGGCGGCCTATGCCGACCTGCTCGGCCCGAAGACGCGCATGGTGGCGGTGACCCACATGTCGAACGTGCTGGGCACCATCAATCCGGTGCGGGCGATCACGGAGATGGCCCACGCCGTCGGCGCGCGGGTGCTGATCGACGGCTGCCAGGGCGCGGTGCACGCCGCGCCGGACGTGCAGGCCATCGGCTGCGACTTCTACGTCTTCACCGGCCACAAGCTGTACGGCCCGACCGGCATTGGAGCCCTGTATGGGACCACCGGGGCGCTGGAGGCCCTGCCGCCATACCAGGGCGGCGGCGAGATGATCGAGACGGTGGAGATGGACCGGATCGCCTACGCCCGGCCGCCGCACCGGTTCGAGGCCGGCACGCCGCCGATCCTCGAGGCGATCGGCCTCGGCGCCGCGATCGAATGGCTGAGCCAGTTCGACAAGGCGGCGATCACCGCCCACGAGCATGCCCTGTATGAACATGCGCGGGCGCGGCTGGCCGGCGTCAACTGGCTGCGCGTGGTCGGCGAGGCAGAGGGGAAGGGCGCGATCCTGACCTTCACCGTCGACGGGGCGCACGCCCACGACATCGCCCAGGTCATGGACCGCTACGGCGTCGCCGTGCGCGCCGGCCTGCACTGCGCCGAGCCGCTGGCGAAAAGGTTCGGCCTGACGTCGAGCGCCCGCGCCAGCTTCGCCCTATATAATACGACAGAGGACGCCGACGCCTTCGCCGACGCCCTGATCAAGGCCCGTGAGTTCTTTGCATGAGCGACCAGACGACCACACTCGAGGACGACGGCGGCCGGACGGCGGCCGTGGAGTCGGGCAAGATCAGCCAGCCCGAGCTGGACCGGCTGACCGACGAGATCATCACAGCCCTCAAGTCGGTGTACGACCCCGAGATCCCGGTCGACATCTATGAGCTGGGGCTGATCTACAAGGTCGACCTGTCCGACGAGCGCGATGTGAAGGTCGAGATGACCCTGACCGCCCCGGGTTGCCCGGTCGCCGGCGAGATGCCGGTGTGGGTCGAGCAGGCGATCCTGAAGGTGGACGGCATCCGTTCGGCCCAGGCCGACATCGTCTTCGACCCGCCGTGGGATTCGTCGAAGATGAGCGACGAGGCCAAGCTGGCCCTGAACATGTTCTGAGGACGCCATGACCGAGCTTCAGACCACCGCCCGTCCGCGCCGTCCCCGGCCCAAGGTCGTGTCCCTGACCGGGGCCGCCGCCGATCGCGTGCGCGAGATCATGGCCAACGCCGACAAGCCCTATGTCGCCCTGCGCGTCGGGGTGAAGAACGGCGGCTGCGCGGGGCAGGAATACACCTTCGCCTATGCCGAGACGGTCGAGCCTATGGACGAGGTGGTCGAGGACAAGGGCGTCACCATCCTGATCGACCCCAAGGCGGTGCTGTTCCTGATCGGGTCCGAGATCGACTACGAGACCACGAAGCTGGCCTCCAAATTCGTGTTCCGGAACCCGAACCAGACCGACGCCTGCGGTTGCGGCGAGAGCGTCACCATCATCCCGGCCAAGGCGCTGGACGCCGGCTGATGATCCGGCTCGAGGGGGTGACGAAGCGCTTCCGGAGCGCTGCGGGCGAGCGCGTGGCGCTGGACGGCGTCGACCTGACAGTGGCGGCGGGGCAGGTGTTCGGCGTGGTCGGGCGCTCGGGGGCGGGCAAGTCGACACTGATCCGCACCATCAACCTGCTGGAACGGCCGGACGAAGGCCGCGTCACCGTCGATGGCGAGGAGATCACGGCCCTGGCCCCGGCCGAGCTGCGCGCGGCGCGGCGGAGGATCGGGATGATCTTCCAGCATTTCAATCTTCTGAACGCCAAGACCATCGCCGAGAACGTGGCCTTTCCGCTGCGGCTGGAGGGTCGGCCGGGCGCCGAGGTCGACCGGCGGGTCGCCGAACTGCTGGAGCGGTTGGGGCTGACCGAGCATGCGCGGAAACACCCGGCCCAGCTGTCCGGCGGTCAGAAGCAGCGGGTCGGCATCGCCCGGGCGCTGGCCACGGGACCCAAGGTGCTGCTGTGCGACGAGGCGACCAGCGCGCTCGATCCCGAGACCACGGACGACATCCTGAACCTGCTGGACCAGCTGAACCGCGAGCTGGGGCTGACCATCGTGCTGATCACCCACCAGATGGAGGTGGTGCGCCGGGTCTGCGACCGCGTCGCCGTGCTCAAGGACGGCCGGGTGGTGGAGGAGGGGGCGACGGCCGACGTCTTCCTGCACCCGAAGCATCCGGCGACGCAGGCCATGCTGGCCGAGGGCGAGGAGGCGTTCGACGTCACCCTGGCGCCGGTTGGCGGGCGGCTGGCGAAACTGACCTTCCGCGGCGGCTCGACCTATGAGCCGGAGCTGAGCCGCGTCGCGCGCTCGGTCGGGGTCGACTATTCGATCCTGTCGGGCCGGATCAGCCGCATCCGGGGCGAGCCCTATGGTCAGCTGGTCGTGGCCTTCACCGGCGGTGACGCCGAGGCGGCGGTGGCCCAGCTGAGCGCCCGCGGCGTCGTGGTGGAGGCGGCCTGATGGGCGCCCTGTTCGCCAATATCGACTGGCTCGAAATCGCGCGCGCGTCCCGGGACACCCTGCTGATGCTGGGCGGCTCGATGGTTCTGACGGTGTTGTTCGGCGTGCCGCTGGGCGTGCTGCTCTATTTGTCGGGGAGGGGCCGGCTGGCGGCCAATCCGGTGCTGAACGCGGGACTGTCGCTCGTCGTCAACATCCTGCGCTCGGTGCCCTTCATCATCCTGCTGATCGTCATGCTGCCGGTGACGGTGATGCTGGTCGGCACGTCGCTGGGCGTCGCCGGAGCCATCCCGCCCCTGGTGGTCGGGGCCGCGCCCTTCTATGCGCGGCTGGTCGAGACGGCGCTGCGCGAGGTCGACAAGGGCGTGGTCGAGGCCACCCAGGCCATGGGCGGCTCGACCTTCCAGATCGTCACCCGCGCCCTGCTGCCCGAGGCCATGCCGGGGGTCATCGCGGGCGCGACCGTCACGGCCATCGCCCTGGTGTCCTATACCGCCATGGCCGGCGTGGTCGGGGCCGGCGGCCTGGGCGATCTGGCGATCCGCTTCGGCTACCAACGCTTCCAGACCGATGTCATGGTGGTGACCGTCGTCCTGCTGCTGCTGCTGGTGCAGGCCCTGCAGATGCTTGGCGACCGGCTGGTCGCCGCCGTTTCCCACCGCTGATCGCTCCCCGAAAGGCCAGATCATGATCCGCCGCACCCTCCTGACGCTCGCCGCCGCCGCTGTGGCGCTCGCCGCATGCGGACAGGGCGCCGAAAAGGCCGCCGGGCCGGGCGCGCCGTTGATCGTCGGGGCCACCGCCGTGCCGCACGCGGAGATCCTCGAGCACATCAAGCCGCTGCTGGCGGCGGAGGGCGTGAACATCGAGATCAAGGTGTTCAACGACTATGTCCAGCCCAACACCCAGCTGGCCGAGCGGCGGCTGGACGTGAACTATTTCCAGACCAGGCCCTATCTGGACGAGTTCAACGCTTCGCGCGGGTCGGACCTGGTGACCGTCGCGGGCGTGCATGTGGAGCCGCTGGGGGCCTATTCGCGGCGGTTCAGGACGCTGGCCGAGTTGCCGCAGGGCGCCCAGGTGGCGGTGCCCAACGACGCCTCGTCGATCGGCCGCTCGCTGATCCTGCTGCAGAAGGCCGGGTTGATCCGGCTGAAGGACCCGGCCAACCCCCTGCAGAGCCTGCGCGACATCGTCGACAACCCCAGGGGACTGCGCTTCCGCGAGCTGGAATCGGCGACCCTGCCGCGGGTGCTCGACCAGGTCGACATGGCGGTGATCAACACCAACTACGCCCTCGACGCCGGGTTGAAGCCGCGGACCGACGCCCTGACGCTGGAGGGCGCCGACAGCCCCTATGTGAACTATCTGGTGGCGCGGCCGGACAACCGGACCGACCCGCGCATCGTCGCTCTGGCCGCGATGCTACGCAGCCAGGCGGTCAAGGACTTCATCGCGCGCAAGTACGACGGCGCCGTGATCCCGGCGGCCTGACCAATGGCCTACGATCCGATTTCGGCGAATGGGTGCGCGAACATCTCGCGGCGCTCGGTCCGCTCGAGATCAAGCGGATGTTCGGCGGGGCCGCCGTCTATGCGAATGGCCTGATCTTCGCCCTGCTGGATGACGGGGTGATCTGGCTGAAGGCCGACGAGGTCAACGCCCCCCTGCTGGCGGACGCGGGGGCGCGGCAATTCACCTACCCGACGAGGGACGGAGCGATGATGGCGATGGCCTACTGGTCGCTGCCCGAGAGCGCGCTGGATGATCCGGACGAGGCCGCGGACTGGGCGCGACAGTCGATCGACGCCGCCCTGCGCAAGGCGGCCGCCCGGAAGCCCCGCAAGCCCAGGCCTAGGCCCTAGCGGCGACGGCCGCCGCCCGGGCCAGTTCGTCCGGCGTCGGCACCTGAACGGCCGGCGTGACCGCCCGGCCGGTGGCCTCGGCGACCAGTTCGGCGGTCTTGCCTTCCACGGCGGCTTCCAGCCGGGCGAGGAACTCGTCCTTGGGCAGGCCGGTCGGGATCGGATCGAGGAACTCCAGGGTCGCCGTGCCCGGGTGTTTTTCGAACGCCTCCTGCGGCCAGAACAGGCCGAGGTTGGTGGCCAGCGGCACCACCGGCATGTCGAAGTCGCGGTACATGTGCCAGACGCCGGAGCGGTAGCGGAATTTCTCGCCGACCCTGGCCAGATTGCCCTCGGGATAGATCAGGATCTTGCGGCCCGCCGCGTGGGCGTCGGCGGCGCGGTGTTTCAAGGCCTCGCGCGCTTCGCGGCCGCCGCAGTTGTTGACCACGATGGCGCCGAGCTTGCGCAGCACCGTGGCCATCAGCGGAAATTTCTCCAGGTGGTCGCCGGTGACGAAGGCCAGGTCGTCGAAGCGGTCGTAGACCGAGAAGCCGTCGCCCCAGCTCTGGTGCTTGGCGGCGATGATGAAGGCGCCCGAGGGCAGCCGTCCCTCGCCGCGGTACTCGATGCGAATGCCGGCCAGCAGGCGCATGGCCTGCACCATACGCTTTACATAGCGGCGGATGATCCAGCCGGTGGCGCGCCGACCGGGCGCGAGGGCCGCGATCACGGCGGCCAGGGTATAGCCGATCGACAGGGCCCAGTAGGCGATGTTGAAAGCCAAGCTTCGCATCCGACGACTATGGCGCGATTTGGCGCCGGGTCTAGGCCGCGGCGTCGTCCAGCCAGTCGGCGCAGGTCACCCGGTTCCGCCCCGATCGCTTGGAGGCGTAGAGGGCGGCGTCCGCGCGGCCGAGCAGGCTGGTGGCGTTCTCGCCGCCGCGGCAATGGGCGAAGCCGATCGAGACCGTGACAGCGCCCAGGTCATCATTGGTCGAGCGGCGACGCAGCGAGCGGGAGCCGATCTCCTTGCGGATGCCTTCCAGCGCCGCCTCGACCTCGGGCAGGGTCTCGCCCGGGAAGATCAGGGCGAACTCCTCGCCGCCGTAGCGGGCGGCGAGACGGGGCGCCCTGGCCGTCTTGCCGAGCACGCTGGCGACATAACGCAGCACCTGGTCGCCGGTCTGGTGCCCCCAAGTGTCGTTGAAGCGCTTGAAATGGTCGATGTCGAGAACGGCCAGCGACAGGCGCCCGCCTCCGGACAGGGCGTCCTGGCAGGCGCTTTCCAGCTCTTCATCGAACGCCTTGCGGTTGGCCAGACTGGTGAGCGCGTCGGTCATGGAATCGCGGCGAACCTGTTCGAGGTGCTCGCTGAGGCGGGCGATCTCGCGCGTCGAGAGCTCCAGCTTCTTCTCCAGGGCCTCATTGTCTCGCTGGACCTTCTGGGTCGCGTCCGACAGGCCGGAGACGATGGCCCGGAGCTGGGGCGCGCCGTCCGCGGATTCGAGGCTGCCGGCGGCGCCCTCAAGGGTGCGGCCATAGTCGGACTGGGCCTTGTGGGCGCGGGAAATGGCTTCCGAGACGCTGGACAACTCACGATCCAGCACGCGGCCGGCGTCGCGGATTTCCTCGGTCAGGCGCCCGCGCGGCAGATATTCGGCCGCCAGCATCTCGGCCGCCGCCTCGGTGAACGGTTCGCCGGCCGTGAGCATGCGCTCGATCTCACGGCCCAGCGCGCCCTCGGGATCCCCGAGATACTGCAGCCACAGTTCGAAGTTGAGCGGCGTGGGCCAGACCGAGGCGTTTTCCATAGCCTCGACGGCCTGACGCGCCAGGGAATAGGCTTCGGGGCCCCTCAGCGTGGCTTCGACCGCTTCCGTCATGGACATCCTCTGGCGGATCGCCTTGAGACGGCGACCTCATGACGGCAAGCTAGACCGTGGTTCCGTAACGCCGGGTTAAGCCAGACGCCAAAGGCCGGGTCCTAGGTCTTGATCGACACCGCGCGGCGCAGGAAGGCCGGGACTTCGGATTCCCCGAACGGACGGCCGTGGGCGCGCTGGGGCTCAGCTTCGGTGCGCGCGCCGCGCCGGTCCGACTGGCGCAGGTGCGCTTCCTGGGCCGGTCGGGCCTGGGTGGCGGAGTCGACGGCGGCGATCGACGCTTCGACGGGCGCTTCAGGCGGAGCGATGACCGGCGCCGGGGCGGACCGGGCGCCGCCGCGACGGCTGCGGGTCCGGCGGGCGGGCGCGGGCGCGTCGGATTCGGCGACGGGAGCCTCGGCCTCGATCGGGGCCGGCGGCGTTTCCGCGATGGCCGGAGCGGCCTCGACGGCCTCGGCGGCCGCGATGGGCGCGCGCCGCGAGCGGGACGGGCGCTCGCCGCGCTCGCGCGACGGCTCGGCCCGTTCGGGCTTCTCCGGACGACGGCCCGGACCGGCGCCGAGGTCGGCGCTGTCGAGCGTCAGCTCCTCCGGCTTCATCTTGATGAGCTTCAGCACCTTGTCGAGCGACCGGTCGTCGGCCGGGGTGACGATCATGAAGGTCTGGCCGGTCTTGCCGGCGCGGCCGGTGCGGCCGATGCGGTGCACGTAGTCGTCGGCGTGGTGCGAGACGTCGTAGTTGAACACGTGGCTGACGTCGGGGATGTCGAGGCCGCGCGCGGCGACGTCGGAGGCCACCAGCAGCTTGAGTTCGCCGGAGCGGAAGGCCGCCAGCGTCTTCATGCGCAGCGACTGGTCCAGGTCGCCGTGGATCGGTGCGGCGTCAAAGCCGTGCTGCTTCAGCGACTTGGCGACGACGTCGACCTCTGACTTGCGATTGCAGAAGACGATGCCGTTCTTCACGTCGGAGCGGCCGATCAGGGCGCGCAGGGCGGCGCGCTTCATCTTCGGATCGCTGGACGGGATGCGGACCAGATACTGGGTGATGGTCTCGGCCGTCATCGCCGGGCGAGAGGCCTCGATGCGGGTCGGGTCCTTGAGGAACTGGGTCGTCAGCCGGGTGATCTCGGGCGGCATGGTGGCCGAGAAGAACAGCGTCTGGCGCTTGGGCGGGGTCAGTTTGAAGATGCGCTCGATGTCGGGAATGAAGCCCATGTCGAGCATGCGGTCGGCTTCGTCGACCACCATCAACTCGACGCCGTTCAGCATCATCTTGCCGCGTTCGAACAGGTCCAGCAGCCGGCCCGGGGTGGCGATCAGGACGTCGACGCCCTTGTTCAGCGCCGCCACCTGGTCGCCCATGGAGACGCCGCCGATCAGCAGCACCCAGGTCAGCTTGGTGCCCTTGGCGTATTTCTCGAAGCTGGAGGCGACCTGGTCGGCCAGCTCGCGGGTCGGGGCCAGCACCAGGGCGCGCGGCATCCGGGCGCGGGCGCGGCCCTTGGACAGGCGGTCGATCAGGGGGAGGGTGAAGGCGGCGGTCTTGCCGGTCCCGGTCTGGGCGATGCCGAGCACGTCGCGCCCGGCAAGGGCCACGGGAATGGCCTGGGCCTGAATCGGGGTGGCGGTCGTGTAGCCGGTGTCGGCGACCGCTTGCAGGGTCGTGGGCGAGAGGCCCAGCTGGGAAAATTCGGTCATGGGTCCTTTGGACAGGTACTGAAGGACGTCCCGCGCATCGGGCCGTCGTGCGATGTCGCGGAACCGCCCTTGCCATGGGCGAGCGGGCGGCGCGGATTCGCCAGTCCTGTCCCGAACGTGCGCCGCATATAGAAGCCCCCACGCCAGAGTCAACTATTCGCGGAACCGGGGTGAGGGCTTGGCATTCCCTAAACGATTGTTAATAGTCCGCCTCGGGAAGGGCTTAGTAGGGGTACCACATGTTTCGCACGCTTGCCGTGGCGACCGTTTCGGCCGCCTGTCTGCTGGCGAGCCCGGTCCGGGCCGACATCAACGCCGCTTTCGGAAACACGGTGCTGTCGCGCTATGCCGACGGCGGCTGGGTCAAGCACTGGTTCAATCCGGACGGAACCTACGCCGCCCAGTTCTCGGACGGCCGGCGCCTGTCGGCGCGGTGGGCCGTACAGGGTGAACGCGTCTGCCTCAGCAACATCCGGCCCAGCATGCTGATCCCGCGCTTCTGCACCACCATGATCGACGCCAATGTCGGCGAGACCTGGCAATCGCGCGATCCTCTGGGCCGCCGCGTGCAGAATGTGCTGATGGCCGGGCGCGATTGACGCCTCGATTCTGATCCGGACGATTCCAAGGACCGCTCGCGGAGCGGAAAGCGCCATTCCCTGACTGCGTTATCAGAGGGAATGGCGCGAGTGACGGGACTCGAACCCGCGACCTCCGGCGTGACAGGCCGGCACTCTAACCAACTGAGCTACACCCGCGTTTCCCGGTCGCGAAGCAGTGCGTCGCGGCGAGGGGCGTCGTTTAGGCGGGGCGGCCTCGCGCTGTCAAGCGACGAAGCCGCCGACTTCGACAGTTTTTCCGCGGTTTCCTCGCGGCGACGCCGACCGCGGTCGAGGCCGCGTAATCTGCGAACCATTCTCAAGAAAAACCTTTCGCCGCATGGGTTTGAACGGGCGCGGTTCCGGGTCTAGAAAGCGCCGAATCCGCCCCTCCCTTCACGGCGGACGAGGTCCCTCCGGATGAATGCATTCCTTCTCGAATATCTGCCGATCGTGGTCTTTGTCGGGATCGCGGCGGCGCTCGGGCTCGGCTTCATGCTGGCCGCCTGGGTGCTGGCCCCGAAGAACCCGGATTCGGAGAAGCTGTCGGCGTACGAGTGCGGCTTCAACGCCTTCGACGACGCGCGGATGAAGTTCGACGTGCGCTTCTACCTGGTCTCGATCCTGTTCATCATCTTCGATCTGGAGGTGGCGTTCCTGTTCCCGTGGGCGGTGTCGATGTTCGACCTGTCGCGCGCCGGGATGGTGTTCGCCTTCTGGTCGATGATGGTCTTCCTCGGCGTCCTCACCGTCGGCTTCATCTACGAATGGAAGAAGGGCGCCCTCGAATGGGAGTGACCGACAACACCTATCCGCTGATCGGCGCGGGCAACCAGGGCGCGTCGCCGGCCGGAACGGCGCCGTCGTCCCCGCTCGCCTTCGGCCAGGCCGGCCGTACGCTGGTGCAGGGCTACGACCCGGCGATCCACGACAAATTCTTCGAGCAGGTCAACGCCGAGCTCGGCGAGCGCGGCTTCATCACCACCTCGCTGGACGACGTCATCAACTGGGCCCGGACCGGCTCGCTGATGTGGATGACGTTCGGCCTGGCCTGTTGCGCCGTGGAGATGATGCAGGCCTCGATGCCGCGCTACGACATGGAGCGGTTCGGCATGGCGCCCCGCGCCAGCCCACGCCAGTCCGACCTGATGATCGTCGCCGGCACCCTGACCAACAAGATGGCTCCGGCGCTTCGTAAGGTATACGATCAGATGCCGGACCCGCGTTACGTGCTGTCCATGGGTTCGTGCGCGAATGGCGGCGGGTATTATCACTATAGTTACAGTGTTGTTCGCGGCTGTGATCGCGTTGTGCCTGTCGATGCCTATGTGCCGGGGTGCCCGCCCACGGCGGAGGCGCTGCTGTACGGCCTGCTGCAACTGCAGAAGAAGATCCGTCGCACGGGGACCATCGACCGATGAACGCGGTGGCCCGTATCGCGGACATGGAGTCCGCCCTGACGCCTCTCGGCGCGGAGATGGTCGGCGCGCTGGGCGTCCAGGCCCAGGTGGCCTTTGGCGAACTGACGCTGATCGCCGAGCGCGACAGCATCCCGGCGGTGCTGACGGCGCTGCGCGACCGCTTCGGCTTCCAGCAGTTGCTGGACATCTGCGGCGTCGACTTCCCGGATCGCGAGGAGCGGTTCGAGGTGGTCTATCACCTGCTGTCGCTGACCCGGAACGCTCGGGTCCGGGTCAAGGTGACGACCGACGAGCATCAGCCGGTGCCCAGCGTGGTGTCGGTCTTCCCCTGCGCCGACTGGTTCGAGCGCGAGGCCTTCGACATGTACGGCATGCTGTTCTCGGGTCACCCGGACCTGCGCCGGCTGCTGACCGACTACGGCTTCCAGGGACATCCGCTGCGCAAGGACTTCCCGATGACCGGCTATGTCGAGGTCCGTTACGACGAGGCGCAGAAGCGCGTGGTCTACGAGCCCGTGAAGCTGACCCAGGAGTTCCGGAATTTCGACTTCCAGTCGCCGTGGGAAGGCGCTGAGTATCCGCTGCCGGTGTTGCCGGGCGACGAGAAGGGGAACGGCTGATGGCTGAGGGTTCCCACATTCCGGCGCCGCTGGGCGCGTCCGTGGACATGTTCGAGGACGATCCGCGCACCGCATACGCGCGCGCGCTCGACGACCGCAAGTTCACGATCAATTTCGGCCCGCAGCACCCGGCCGCGCACGGCGTGCTCCGTCTGGTGCTGGAGCTGGACGGCGAACTGGTCACTCGCGTCGATCCGCACATCGGCCTGCTGCACCGCGGCACCGAGAAGCTGATGGAGGCGCGCACCTACCTGCAGAACATCCCGTACCTGGATCGTCTCGACTACGTCGCGCCGATGAACCAGGAGCATGCCTTCTGCCTGGCCATCGAGAAGCTGCTGGGCTTGGACGTGCCGTACCGCGGCCAGCTGATCCGGGTGCTATATTCCGAGATCGGCCGCATTCTCTCGCACCTGCTGAACGTGACCACCCAGGCCATGGACGTCGGCGCCCTGACCCCGCCGCTGTGGGGCTTCGAGGAACGCGAGAAGCTGATGGTGTTCTACGAGCGCGCCTCGGGCGCCCGTCTGCACGCCAACTATTTCCGGCCCGGCGGCGTCCACCAGGACCTGCCGCCCGACCTGATCGACGACATCGGACGCTGGTGCCTCGAATTCCCGGCGGCGCTGAAGGACATCGAGTCTCTCGTCACCGAGAACCGCATCTTCAAGCAGCGCAACGTCGACATCGGCGTGGTCACCAAACAGCAGGCGCTGGACTGGGGCTTCACCGGCGTGATGCTGCGCGGCTCCGACATCGCGTGGGATCTGCGGAAATCGCAGCCCTACGAATGCTACGCCGAACTCGAGTTCGACATCGCCGTGGGCAAGAACGGCGACTGCTGGGACCGCTACCTGTGCCGCATCGAGGAGATGAAGCAGTCGGTGCGGATCATGGAGCAGTGCATCCACAAGCTGCGCAACTGCCCCGGCGAGCCGGTCATCACCGAGGACAACAAGATCGTGCCGCCGCGGCGCGGCGAGATGAAGCGGTCGATGGAATCGCTGATCCACCACTTCAAGCTCTATACCGAGGGCTTCCGGACGCCGGAGGGCGAGGTCTACGCCTCGGTCGAGGCCCCCAAGGGCGAATTCGGCGTCTATCTGGTCTCGGACGGCAGCAACAAGCCGTACCGGGTCAAGATTTCGGCCCCCGGCTTCCGCCACCTGCAGGCCATGGACTGGATGAACCGCGGCCACATGCTGGCCGACGTGAGCGCCATCCTCGGCTCCATCGACATCGTTTTCGGAGAAGTGGACCGATGAGCGTTCGTCGTCTCGCCAAGGAACAGCCCGCCTCGTTCGCCTTCTCGAAGGCGACGAAGGCCAAGGCCGACTGGTGGATCGCCAAATATCCCGAGGACCGTCGTCAGTCGGCGGTGATCCCGATCCTGTGGCTGGTCCAGAAGCAGGAGGGCTGGGTCTCCGAGCCCGCCATCCGCGCCATCGGCGAACTGCTGGGCATGCCCTACATCCGGGTGCTGGAGGTCGCGACCTTCTACACCATGTTCATGCTCGCTCCGGTCGGTTCGGCGGCCCTGATCCAGGTGTGCGGCACCACGCCGTGCATGCTGCGCGGGGCAGGGGACCTGATGAAGGTCTGCAAGGACAAGATCGGTCCCAAGGACGTGCTGAGCGCCGACGGCCGCTTCACCTGGCAGGAGGTCGAGTGCCTGGGCGCCTGCGCCAATGCGCCGATGGCCCAGATCAACGACTACTATTTCGAGGACCTGACGCCCGAGAGCATGGCGCAGGTCATCGACGACTTCGCGGCCGGAAAGACGCCAAAGCCGGGCAGCCGCGTCGGCCGCCACAGCTCGGAGCCGGAGGGCGGGGCCCTGACCCTGACCGATCCGAAACTCTATGACGGCTCGGCCGCCAAGCCGATCAAGAAGCTGCCCAACAGCGAACCGGTGTCCGCGTGACGCGCCCCGAACTGTCCGATGACGCGGCCGTCGCCCGGTATCGCGCCGAACTGCGCACGGTCGGCCGCAACCAGCGGCTGGCCGGCTTCGCCCTGGTGATCCTCGGCGCGATCGCCGTCTGGGCCGCGGGCTACGCCGGAGCCGCCGGACCCGCGGTCCAGGGCGTCGGCTATTCGGCGCTCGCCTTCGGCTGGGTCCTGATGCTGGCCGCCATCTTCCTGCGCACCCGTTATCACCGCCGCCGCATGCGGGAGATGGACTGAATCATGGTCGGAATCCTCGAAGACAAGGATCGCATCTTCACCAACCTGTACGGCTTCCAGGACTGGACGCTGGACGGGGCGAAGACCCGCGGCGCGTGGAACGCCACGAAGGACATGCTCGACCTCGGGCGCGACTGGATCATCACCAACGTCAAGAACTCGGGTCTGCGCGGCCGCGGCGGCGCCGGCTTCTCGACCGGGCTGAAGTGGTCCTTCATGCCGAAGGAACTCAAGGACCGGCCGCACTATCTGGTGGTCAACGCCGACGAGTCCGAACCCGGGACCTGCAAGGACCGGGAGATCATGCGCCACGATCCGCACCTGCTGATCGAAGGCTGCCTGATCGCCTCCTTCGCGATGCAGGCCCACGCCTGCTACATCTACCTGCGCGGCGAATACGTGCTTGAGCGCGAGCGGATGGAGGCGGCGGTCAAGCAGGCCTATGAGGCCCGGCTGATCGGCAAGAACAACGTCCATGGCTGGGACTTCGACGTCTACATCCACCACGGCGCCGGGGCCTATATCTGCGGCGAGGAAACGGCGCTGCTGGAGAGCCTGGAGGGCAAGAAGGGCCAGCCGCGTCTGAAGCCGCCGTTCCCGGCCGGCGCCGGCCTGTACGGCTGCCCGACCACGGTCAACAACGTCGAGTCGATCGCCGTCGTGGGGACCATCCTGCGGCGCGGGGCCGAGTGGTTCGCCAGCTTCGGCCGTCCAAACAACACCGGCACCAAGATCATGTCGATCAGCGGCCACGTGAACCGGCCCTGCAACGTCGAAGAGGTGATGTCGATCCCGCTGCGCCAGCTGCTGGAAGAGCATTGCGGCGGCGTGCGCGGCGGCTGGGACAACCTGAAGGCCGTGATCCCGGGCGGCTCGTCGGTGCCGCTGATCACCAGAGAGATGTCCGAAGTCGCCCTGATGGACTTCGACTCCTTGCGCGAAATGCGCTCGGGCCTCGGCACGGCGGCGGTGATCGTGATGGACCAGTCGACCGACCTGGTCCGCGCCATCGCCCGCATCAGCTATTTCTACAAGCACGAGAGCTGCGGCCAGTGCACGCCCTGCCGCGAGGGCACAGGCTGGATGTGGCGCGTGCTGGAGCGGATGGCCATCGGCGAGGCCGACCCGACCGAAATCGACCTGCTGCTGGAGGTCTCGACCCAGATCGAGGGCCACACCATCTGCGCCCTCGGCGACGCCGCCGCCTGGCCCGTTCAGGGCCTGATCCGGCATTTCCGCCACGAGATCGAGGAGCGCATCTCCTCCTACCGCAGCCGCCGCGCGAACTTCGCCGGCCACGCGATCGCGGCGGAGTAACGATGCGCCGGATCGCCGTCCTGATGCTGGCCAGCCTCTCCCTCGCCGCTTGCGGCGAGCGGGCGGACGAGGCTGCGCCGACGCCGGCGGAGACGAAGGCGGAGACTGTTTCGGCGATCGGAACCGGCGACACGATGTTCGAAGGCGGCGCCTATGAGCATCAGCTCGTCGAGAAGGGCGTGCGGGTCGAAGGACTGCCTGACGTGGACGGCCGGTACTTCGATGTTCGTGCCCGCCTTCTGAAAGCGGGTTTCCAGCCTGTCGATACGAACTCCGCAGACAGTGAACGCTTCAAGGTCTGTCCCGAGGAGTTCCAGACCGGCCAGATCGTGGGCGCCTGTAGCAGCCAATTGGTCGTGCTGCCGGAGGTCGAGGCCTGCGCGGGAGCCGGGCTCGGGCCTTGCCGTCTTGCCTGGCGCGCGCCCGACGGTCGTATGCTGACGGTCTTCACTGCCGGTGAGCCCCAGCCGGGCGTGGTGTCCGGCGTGGAGTGGGGAGCCGCCGCATGAAGACCCTGCTCCCTGCCATTCTCGCCCTGACCGCGCTGACCCTCGCCGCCTGCGGCGAGCGGGCGGACGAGGCTGCGCCGACGCCGGCGGAGGTGGTCTCCGCCACGCCGCCCGAGACCGACGCCGCGCTCGCCGCACCGGCGGTGCTGGACGCCGCGGACCTGCGCCGTGTCTGCCGCGCCGGCCTGGCCGCCATCCACGGACAGGCGATCGGCGACATCGGCATCGACGGTCTGGAGGGCGAGATCGTCAACGCCTCGTGGCGCGCGCCGGTCGACAGCGGCCGCCGTCGGGCCCAGTGCCGCGTCGAAGGCGACCTGATCACATGGAAGCCGGTCGACGCGCCCACGACTGAACAGAACCGCTGGATGAACCAGTCGGGCGATCCGGTGACGCGCTTCGTCCTTGACGGCGAGGCCATCACCATCAACACGACGCTGCCGGACGGCACGGTCGACCGCGTGGAACTGACCGTTCCGGCGAACGCGGGCGGAGGCGCCTGATGGACGGACGAATTTCACGCGAAACCGGCGCCCCGCCGGTTTCCAACTGCAGTCGGGGGGACTGACATGCGCGGCAAGGTTCTGAGTTACGACGACTATACCGGTTCGGGCCTGATCAGCGGCGACGACGGCGCCCGGTATACCTTCACGCGTGGCGGACTGATGGGCGAGGCGCGCGCCGTCCTGGCCGGCGCCGACGTCGATTTCGAGGTGACCGACAGCGTGGCGACCAACATCTATGTCACCGCCAGCAACGCCGGCGCCCTGTCGGGCGACAAGAACAGGATCGTCGCCGCCCTGCTGGCCTTCTTCCTTGGCTGGATCGGCATCCACAAATTCTACCTCGGCAAGACGACGGCCGGGGTTCTGATGCTGCTGGGCGGCACGGTCGGCTGGATCACCTTCGGGATCATTCCGTTCATCGTCGGCGTGATCGCCTTCGTCGAGTTCATCATCTACCTGGTCAAGCCGGACGCAGAGTTCCACCGCGACTACGTCGTGGGGAACAAGTCCTGGTTCTGATCGGGTTCGCTTAGAAGAAACGCAGAGGTCGCGGCGAATGCCCATCGCGAAAGTCAACGGCGTAGAGACCGAGTTCGAGCCCGGCATGACCGTGCTGCAGGTCGCCGAGCGCGCCGGGCACGAGATCCCGCGCTTCTGCTATCACGAGCGGCTGTCGATCGCCGGCAACTGCCGCATGTGCCTGGTCGAGGTGAAGCCCGGGCCGCCGAAGCCGCAGGCCTCGTGCGCCCTGCCGGCCGCCGAGGGCCAGGAAATCTTCACCGACACGCCGATGGTCAAGAAGGCGCGGGAAGGGGTGATGGAGTTCCTGCTCATCAACCACCCGCTGGACTGCCCGATCTGCGACCAGGGCGGCGAATGCGACCTGCAGGACCAGGCCATGGGCTATGGCCGCGATGGCTCCCGCTATGCGGAGAACAAGCGCGCGGTCGAAGAAAAGAACATGGGTCCGACCATCAAGACCTTCATGACGCGCTGCATCCAGTGCACGCGCTGCGTGAGGTTCGTGACGGAAGTGGCCGGGGTTCCTGACATCGGCATGATCTCGCGCGGCGAGGATGCCGAGATCACGACCTATCTGGAGAAGGCGGTCGACAGCGAGCTGTCGGGCAACGTCAACGACCTGTGCCCGGTCGGCGCCCTGACCCACCGGCCGTGGCAGTACCACTACCGCCCGTGGGAGCTGAAGAAGACCGAGTCGATCGACGTCATGGACGCGCTCGGTTCGAACATCCGCGTCGACGCCCGCGGCGCCGAGGTCATGCGCGTGCTGCCGCGCGTCAACGAGGGCGTCAACGAGGAGTGGCTGTCGGACATCAGCCGCTACGCCGTCGACGGCCTGCAACGCCAGCGCCTCGACCGGCCCTATGTCCGCGAGAACGGCAAGCTGCGCGCCGCGACGTGGGAGGAAGCGCTCGGCGTCGTGGCGGAGAAGATCAAGGCCGCGAAGCCGGAGAAGATCGGCGTCGTGGCCGGCGACCTGCAGGACGCGGAATCGATGAAGGCGGCGCTGGACCTGTTCCGCGCCCTCGGCTCGGCCAATACCGACTGCCGCCAGGACGGCGCGGCGGTGGGCGATGGTCCGCGCGAGGGATGGCTGTTCAACTCCGGTCTGCAGGGCATTGAAAAGGCGGACGCCATCCTGGTCGTCGGGGCCAATCCGCGCACCGAGGCGCCGCTGCTCAACACCCGCCTGCGCAAGGCATGGCTGGCCGGCAAGACGCAGGTCGGCGTGATCGGGGAGCAGGTCGATCTGACCTTCGACTACAGCTGGCTCGGCGCCGGTTCGAAGACGCTGGGCAAGCTGCCCAAGGCGGCGATGGACTTCCTCACGAAGGCCGAGCGGCCGGCGATCATCGTCGGCGCGGGGGCCCTGACCGGCGAGACCGGTCCGGCCGTGCTGAACGCGCTCGGCGCGCTGGCGAAGAAGGTCGGCGTCGTGACCGAGGGCTGGAACGGATTCAATGTCCTGCACACCGCCGCCTCGCGCGTCGCCGGTCTCGACATGGGTTTCGTGCCTGGCGAGGGCGGCCTGACCGCCGCGCAGATGGTCGGCAAGGGCGCGCTGGACGTGCTGTTCCTGCTGGGCGCCGACGAGATCGAGCTGTCGAAGTCGAAGGCTTTCCGCGTCTATCTGGGCAGCCACGGGGACCGCGGCGCGCACGGCGCCGACGTCATCCTGCCCGGCGCCGCCTACACCGAGAAGCCGGGCCTGTACGTCAATACCGAAGGCCGGGTGCAGATGGCCGAGCGCGCCGTCTTCCCGAAGGGCCAGGCCAAGGACGACTGGGCCATCCTGCGGGCCCTGTCGGCGCAGGTCGGCCAGACCCTGCCGTACGACACCCTGGACGCCCTGCGCGCGAAGCTGATGGCCGATCATCCGACTTTCGGGCGGATCGACTACCTGCCGGCGGCGGCCTCGTTCGACGTGGGTTCGCTCGGAAGGAAGGGCGAGCTCGGCGACGTCGCCTTCCATTCGGCGGTCCGTGACCCGTATCTCAACAACCCGATCGCGCGCGCCAGCGTGACGATGGCCGAACTGTCCGCCCTGCGGGTGGCGCCGGTCGCGATGGCGGCGGAGTAACCGATGACCGACGTCGTTCCTTCCCGTCCGAAGAACCCGCTGGCCGTGGTCTTCCTGACCGTGGTCGGTCTGGCGGTCGCGGGCGGCCTCGCCTGGCTGGCGGTCTGGCTGTGGGGACTGATCCCGCCCACCTTCTGGTCGAGCCCGGTCGGATGGACGCTGATCACCGCGGGCGGCATCCTGCTCGTCACGGTCGGCATCCTGATCTCGCTGGCCTTCCTGCTGCTGGCCGACCGCAAGATCTGGGCGGGCGTGCAGATGCGCAAAGGGCCCAACGTCGTGGGTCCGTTCGGTCTGCTGCAGTCGTTCGCCGACTTCTTCAAATTCGTGCTGAAGGAGATCGTCGTCCCGGCCGGCGCCGACAAGCTGGTCTTCCTGCTCGCGCCGCTGCTGACCTTCGTGCTGGCCTTCATCGCCTGGGCGGCGATCCCGTTCGCGCCGGGCTGGGTCATCTCCGACCTCAACGTCGGCATCCTGTACATCTTCGCGATCAGCTCGCTGGGCGTGTACGGCATCATCATGGGCGGCTGGGCCTCGAACTCGAAGTACCCGTTCCTGGGCTCGCTGCGGTCGGCGGCGCAGATGGTCTCCTATGAGGTCTCCATCGGCCTGGTGATCATCAACGTCATCCTGCTGTCCGGGACGATGAACCTGACCCAGATCGTCACCCAGCAGGGCGGCTGGATCTGGAATTGGTTCGCATTCGGGGGCGGCCTGGCGACCCTGCCGACCATCGTGGTGATGTTCCCGATGGCGATCATCTTCTTCGTCTCGGCCCTGGCCGAGACCAACCGCCCGCCGTTCGACCTGCCGGAGGCGGAGTCCGAGCTCGTGGCCGGCTACCAGGTCGAGTACAGCTCGACGCCGTACCTGCTGTTCATGATCGGCGAATACGCCAACATCGTCTTCATGTGCGCCATGATCAGCCTGCTGTTCTTCGGCGGCTGGCACCCGGGCTTCCCGACCGACTTCCTCAACGACTGGCCGGAGTTCGTGGCCAACCTGTTCTACTTCCTGGTGTTCTTCGCAAAGATCATCTTCTGGTTCGCCATGATCGCCCTGGTGAAGGCCTTCGTGCCCCGCTACCGCTACGACCAGCTGATGCGGCTGGGCTGGAAGATCTTCCTGCCGACCTCGCTGGTCGCCGTCGTCGTCGTCGCCGCCTGGCGCGTGTTCGGGGTGAGTGCATGAGCCGGGGCCTCGTCCTTGCCGGCCTGATGGCCGCCTCGGTCGCCGTGGGCGGCTGCGCCTTCAGCTTCGGGCGTGAGGAAGAGACGACCACGGCCGGTTCGCTGGATCGGGCCGAGCGGGCCCGTTCGGAAGCGGACCGGATGCATCCGGCCTGTCGGGACAGCCGCGCCGATCGCGACGACCAGCCGGAAGGCTGCGAAACCGTGGTCAGGAGGGACCGATGATCCGGTCGATGACTCTTCTGCTGGCCGCGGCGGCGTTGACGGCCTGCACCGTCCCGACCTACGAGGCCGAGCCGGTGTCGGTCTATCAGTGGGAACGGCGCCAGCAGGCCATCGAGCGCGAAGCGGCGCGGCAGCACGCCCGGTGCCTCGCCGAGATGAGGCGCAATTCGACCAGCGCGAACTGCGACAGCGGGCGAACGGTTTCGCGCAATCCGGGGGAATGCGATGGCTCGCAGCTGTCGCAGCATGCCCGGGTGGTCGAAAAATATCCTGATGGGTCGTGCCTGATTTCCTGGAGCGCTTTCTGATGTTCACCCGCCTCGTCCAGGCGACCAAAGGCGCGATGATGCTGGACGTCATCGGCGCCATCGGTCTGTCGCTGAAATACATGGCGCGGCCCAAGGCCACCGTGAACTATCCGTTCGAGCGTAACCCGCAGTCGCCGCGCTTCCGGGGCGAGCACGTTCTGCGCCGCTATCCGAACGGCGAGGAACGCTGCATCGCCTGCAAGCTGTGCGAGGCCATCTGCCCGGCCCAGGCCATCACCATCGAGGCCGAGCCGCGCGCCGACGGCAGCCGCCGCACGACCCGCTACGACATCGACATGGTCAAATGCATCTATTGCGGCCTGTGCCAGGAGGCGTGCCCGGTGGACGCCATCGTCGAGGGCCCGAACTCGGAGTTCACCGTCGAGACCCGGGAAGAGCTGCTCTACGACAAGGAACGACTGCTCGCGAACGGCGACCGCTGGGAACGGCTGATCGCGAAGAATCTGGAACTCGACGCGCCTTACCGTTAAGGCGCAACCGCTGAACGGGCCGGGCGATTCCAGCGGGGATCGCCGCCCATAACCGAAAGGGGCGCAGGCCTCAGATGTTGCAAGGAATCGCCTTCTATCTGCTGGCGGCGGTGGCCGTGGTGGGCGGCCTGATGGTCGTCACCGCGAAGAACCCCGTGCACAGCGTGCTGTGGCTGATCCTGACCTTCTTTTCGTCGGCGGGGCTGTTCGTCCTGCTGGGCGCGGAGTTCCTGGCGATGCTGCTGGTCGTGGTCTACGTCGGCGCCGTGGCCGTGCTGTTCCTGTTCGTTGTCATGATGCTGGACGTCGACTTCGTGCGGCTGCGCGAGGGCTATGCGCGCTACCTGCCGCTGGCGGCGATCGTCGCGGGCGTGCTGCTGGCCGAGATGATCACTGTCTCGCTGGTCGTCGTGAACGGCGGGGCCGCCTCCGACGCGACCGCCCCGGCCGTGGCGGCCTCCGACGCCACCAACGCCGAGGCCATCGGGCGGGTGCTCTATACCGACTACGTCTACATCTTCCAGGCGGCGGGGATCGTGCTGCTGATCGCCATGATCGGGGCCATCGTCCTGACCCTGCGCCACAAGCCCAACATCAAGCGCCAGAAGGCCCACGACCAGGTCAATCGCGACCGGAAGACCGCCGTCGAGGTCAAGGGCGCGACCAGCGGCGCGGGCGTCTCCGCCGAGGATCTGATCTGATGGAAATCACCCTGCAGCACTATCTGGCGGTCGCCGCCATCCTGTTCACCATCGGCGTCTTCGGCATCTTCGTGAACCGCAAGAACGTCATCATCATCCTGATGTCGATCGAGATGATCCTGCTGGCGGTGAACATCAATTTCGTCGCCTTCTCGGCCTATCTCAACGACGTCTCCGGCCAGGTCATGGCCATGTTCGTCCTGACCGTCGCCGCGGCCGAGGCCGCCGTCGGCCTGGCCATCCTGGTGACCTTCTTCCGCAATCGCGGCGACATCGCCGTCGACGACGCCTCGGTCATGAAGGGCTGATCGTGAACCTCGAGCTTCTCGTCACTCTCGGCGTCTTCGCCCCGCTGCTGGGCGCGGCCGTCGTCGGCCTGTCCGGCCGGCGGCTGGGCGACCTGCTGTCCAAATCCATCACCACCGGCCTGCTGTTCTTCTCGTGCGCGATCGCGTGGGTCGTCTTCAGCCAGTGGACCTGGGGCCATCTGGAACCGTTCACGGTCCATATCGCGCCCTTCATCCACGTCGGCGACTTCCAGTCGAACTGGGCCATCCGCATCGACGCCCTGTCGGCGGTCATGCTGGTCGTGGTCACCACGGTGTCCTCGCTGGTCCACCTCTACAGCTGGGGCTACATGGCCGAGGACCCCGACAAGCCCCGGTTCTTCGCCTATCTGTCGCTGTTCACCTTCGCCATGCTGGCGCTGGTCACCGCCGCCGACTTCATGCAGCTGTTCTTCGGCTGGGAAGGGGTGGGGCTGGCCTCCTATCTGCTGATCGGCTTCTGGTACAAGAAGTCCACCGCCTCGGCCGCCGCCATCAAGGCGTTCGTGGTCAACCGGGTCGGCGACTTCGGTTTCGCCCTCGGCATCTTCACCGTCTTCTGGATGTTCGGCACCATCGAGTTCGCCGAGCTGTTCCCGATGATCGCCGCGCGCGAGGGCACGGGCTGGGAGTTCCTCGGCCAGACCTGGTCGGCGCTCGACCTCGCCGGCGTGCTGCTGTTCATCGGCGCCATGGGCAAGTCGGCTCAGTTCTTCCTGCACACCTGGCTGCCGGACGCCATGGAGGGCCCGACGCCGGTGTCGGCCCTGATCCACGCCGCGACCATGGTCACGGCCGGCGTCTACATGGTCTGCCTGCTGTCGCCGATCTACGAGTACGCGCCGCTGGCGGCCTCGGTCATCGCCCTGACCGGCGCGGTCACGGCCCTGTTCGCCGCCACGGTCGGCCTGGCCCAGAACGACATCAAGCGGGTCATCGCCTATTCGACCTGTTCGCAGCTCGGCTACATGTTCTTCGCTGCGGGCGTAGGCGCCTATGAGGCGGCCATGTTCCACCTGTTCACCCACGCCTTCTTCAAGGCCCTGCTGTTCCTCGGGGCCGGCTCGGTGATCCATGGCATGCACCACGAGCAGGACATGCGGCAGATGGGCGGGCTGTGGAAGCTGCTGCCGGTCACCTATGCGGTGATGACCATCGGCACCATCGCCATCACCGGCCTCGGCATTCCCGGGATCGGCGGCTTCGCCGGCTTCTACTCCAAGGACATCGTCATCGAGAGCGCCTGGGCGGCGGCGGCTTCCGGCCATTCGGCCATGGGCCTGTTCGCCTTCCTGGTCGGCATCTTCGCCGCCGGCCTGACCGCCTACTATTCGTGGCGGCTGGTGTTCATGACCTTCCACAACAAGCCGGTGTGGAAGGAGGAGGGCGCCCATCACGAGGACGACCACGCCTCGCACGCCCAGCTCGAGACGCATTCGGAGCCGATCGGCGACGCACATGACGACCACGCGCACCACGGCCCGCTGAAGCCGCATGAGAGCCCATGGGTCATGCTTGTGCCGCTGCTGGTGCTGTCGGTCGGCGCGGTCGCCGCCGGCTTCATGTTCGAAGGGTTCTTCACCGGGCATCACGAGGGCGAGTTCTGGCGCGGCGCCATCTTCAACGGCCCGCACAATCATGTCCTGCACGAGGCCCACGAGGTCCCGACCTGGGTGGTCTGGTCGCCGCTGGTGCTGACCCTGATCGGCACCTTCGCCGCCTGGTGGCTCTACGTCCTCAAGGAAGGCATGGCGCGCCGCATGGCCGAGCGGGGCGGCGTGGTCCACGCCTTCCTCTATAACAAGTGGTATTTCGACGAGATTTACGACTTCGTCTTCGTGCGCGGCGCCAAGGCGGCCGGCGACCTGTTCTGGAAGGTCGGCGACATGAAGATCATCGACGGCCTCGGTCCGAACGGCGCCGCCTGGGCCTCGCTGAAATCCGCCGCCCGGCTGGCCAAGCTCCAGTCCGGCTATGTCTACCACTATGCGTTCGTGATGCTGCTCGGCGTGGCCGGTTTCCTCGCCTACGCCATCTATGCGTGGGGAGCCTGATCTTGCCCCAGATCCCCTTCATCCTGAGCGTCGTCACCTTCCTGCCCCTGGTCGGGGCGGGGCTGATCCTGCTCGTTCGTCTGCTCGGCAAGGGCGAGGCGGCCGGCGCCGCCCGCTGGGTCGCCCTGATCACGACGCTGGCGACCCTCGCCGTCTCGGGCGTGCTGGTCGCGGGCGTCGACGCGTCGAGCGCGGCCTATCAGTTCGTCGAGCGATACGTCTGGTTCGCCGGCGCCGAATACCACATGGGCGTGGACGGGATTTCGGTCCTGTTCGTGCTGCTGACCGCCTTCCTGATGCCGCTGTGCATCCTCGCCAGCTGGACGACGATCAAGGAGCGGGTCGTCGATTACATGATCGCCTTCCTGGTGCTGGAGACGCTGTGCATCGGCGTGTTCACGTCGCTGGACCTGTTCCTGTTCTACATCTTCTTCGAAGGCACCCTGGTGCCGATGTTCATCATCATCGGGGTGTGGGGCGGGGCGAACCGCATCTACGCGGCCTACAAATTCTTCCTCTACACCCTGCTCGGGTCGGTCCTGATGCTGCTGGCCATGCTGTGGATGGCGCATACGGCCGGCACCACCAGCATTCCCGAGCTGAAGACCTTCGCCTTCCCCGCCTACGCCCAGCCGCTGCTCTGGCTGGCCTTCTTCGCCTCGTTCGCGGTCAAGATGCCGATGTGGCCGGTCCATACCTGGCTTCCGGACGCCCACGTGCAGGCGCCGACGGCGGGCTCGGTCATCCTGGCCGGCATTCTGCTGAAGCTGGGCGGCTACGGCTTCATCCTGTTTAACCTGCCGATGTTCCCGCAGGCGTCGCAGATGTTCGCGCCCCTGATCTTCGTGCTGTCGGCGATCGCCATCGTCTACACCTCGCTGGTCGCCTTCCGGCAGACCGACATGAAGAAGCTGATCGCCTATTCGTCGGTGGCGCACATGGGCTTTGTGACCATGGGCATCTTCGCCGGCAATGATCAGGGCGTGCAGGGCGCGGTGTTCCAGATGCTGAGCCACGGCCTGATTTCGGGCGCGCTCTTCCTCTGCGTCGGCGTGGTCTACGACCGGATGCACACCCGCGAGATCGCCCTCTACGGCGGCCTGACCGCGCGGATGCCGTGGTTCGCGGCCATCTTCATGCTGTTCACCATGGCCAACGTCGGCCTGCCGGGCACCTCGGGCTTCATCGGCGAGATCCTGACGATGACGGGGATCTACCAGGTCTCGACCGGGACGGCCCTGTTCGCCGCCTCGGGCGTGATCTTCTCGGCGGTCTATGCGCTGACCCTGTACCGCAACGTCATGTTCGGCGAGATCACCAACCCGGCGATGAAGGCCATCACCGACGTCGACAAGCGCGAGCTGCTGATCTTCGTCCCGCTGATCCTCGGCACGATCTGGCTGGGCGTCCAGCCCGGCCTGGTGCTGGACTACACCGCCGCCTCGGTCGAGGCCCTGACCTCCGCCTATCAACTTGCGATCGGCGGGTGAGACCATGATGCCTGATCTTATCTCCGCCCTTCAGCTCTCGGCTCCGGAAGCCGCCCTCGCGGTCGGGGGCCTCGTGCTCCTGATGGTCGGCGCCTTCGCCGGCGAGAAGAGCGCGCGCGCCGTGTCCGTCCTGTCGGTGCTGCTGCTGCTCGGGGCCACGGCCCTGGCCGTGACCGGTCCGCTGGGCCAGGCCTTCAACGGCGCCTATGTGGCCGATCCGCTGGCGGTCTACGGCAAGACGCTGATCTTCCTGTCCAGCGCCGTGGCCGTGGTGCTCGGCGACGGCTGGATGAAGCGCGCGCGCATCGCCCGCTTCGAATACCCGGTGCTGATCGTGCTCGCCTCGGCGGGCATGGGCATGATGGCCTCCTCGGGAGACCTGATCTCGCTCTACGTCGGCATCGAGCTGCACTCGCTGGCCCTGTATGTGCTGGCGGCCTTCCACCGCGACGACCTGAAGGCGTCCGAGGCGGGGCTGAAGTATTTCGTGCTCGGCGCCCTGTCGTCCGGCTTGCTGCTGTACGGCGCGAGCCTGATCTACGGCTTCGCCGGTTCGATGCGGTTCGAGGACATCGCCACCTACGCCGCCACCAATCCGTCGACCGGCCTGGTCTTCGGCCTGGTGTTCCTGATCTGCGGCCTGGCCTTCAAGGTCTCGGCCGCGCCGTTCCACATGTGGACGCCCGACGTCTACGAGGGCGCGCCGACGCCGGTCGTGGCCCTGTTCGCCACCGCGCCCAAGGTCGCGGCCATGGTGCTGATCGCCCGCACGCTGGAGGGCGCCTTCGCCGGCTCCCATGACCAGTGGGCCCAGGTGCTGATCCTGATCTCGCTGATCTCGTTCGTGGTCGGGGCCTTCGGCGGCCTGGCGCAGAGGGACCTCCAGCGCCTGCTGGCCTATTCGTCGATCGCCAACATCGGTTACGCCCTGCTGGGTATCGCGGCGGGCACGACGCTGGGCGTCCAGTCGATGCTGCTGTTCATGACCCTGTACGTCATCGACCAGTTCGGCTTCTTCGCCATTCTGCTGTCGCTGGGCCGCAACGGCCGGCCGATCCGCACCATCGCCGACTTCGCCGGGCTGCGGAAAGAACGGCCGGTGACCACCCTGGCCCTGACCGTGCTCTGCCTTTCGGTGCTGGGCATGCCGCCGCTGTCAGGCTTCTGGGGCAAATGGGCCGTGTTCGGCGCCGCCGCCGACGCCGGCTACTGGATGGTCGGCGCCGCGGGCCTCATCGCCTCGGTCGTGGCGGGCTTCTACTATCTGCGGATCATCAAGCTGATGTGGTTCGACCCGGCGCCGGACCAGGCGGGGACGGACTGGGCGCCGATCGAGGCGAAGACCATCGCCTGGGCCTGCGCCGCCTTCGCCTTCCCGCTGGTCATCATCGGCCTGACCTGGCTGGAGCCGCTGACCGTCGCCGCCGCCGTCGGTTTCGGAGCCGGGTAGGGCGTTCATGCCCGCCGCGCCCCTCCTGCTGCTCGACCAGACCGACTCCACCAATGCGGAGGCCCGCCGCAGGGCCGAGGCTGGCGAGACCGGCCCGCTGTGGATCGTCGCGCGCCGCCAGACCGGCGGTCGCGGCCGGCGCGGCCGGGCCTGGGAGAGCGATACGGGCAACCTGTTCGCCACCCTGCTGATGACCACCCCGAAGCCGCCGGCCGAGGCCGCGCAGGTCACCTTCCTGGCGGCGCTGGCCGTGGCCGACCTGCTCGACGCCTTCGCGCCGCCGTCGCTGGTGACGATCAAATGGCCCAACGACGTGCTGCTGGCCGGCGAGAAGGCCTCGGGCGTGCTGGTCGAGTCCGGCGCCCATCCGTCCGGAGGCCTGTGGCTGGCGGTCGGGATCGGCGTCAATCTGGCCCACGCCCCGACCGGGACCGAACGGCCCGCCACGGCGCTGGCGCATCATCTGCGCGGCGATGTCGGCGCCCCGCCACCGGTCGAGGCCGCCGCCGCCCGGCTGGCCGAGGCGTTCGCGGTCTGGCTGGAGCGGTGGGAAACGCTCGGCTTCGAGCCCATTCTGGACGCGTGGCGAGCGCGGACGCCGGGGCTGGATGGACCGGCGACGGCCCGGCTCGGACATGAAACGGTCGAGGGGCGGGCCGAGGGCGTGGCCCCCGACGGCGCGCTCAGGCTCCGGCTGGCCGACGGCACGCTGCGGCTGATTTCGGCCGGTGACGTATTCTTCGGGGAGGCCGCGTGATGCTTCTGGCGATCGAGCAAGGCAACACCAACACCCTGTTCGCGGTCCACGACGGCGCGGACTGGGTCGCCCAATGGCGCACCGCCACCGAGAGCAGCCGCACGGCCGACGAATACGCGGTCTGGCTGAGCCAGTTGCTGTCGATGCACGACCTGAAGCTGGCGGCGCTGGACGGCTGCATCATCTCCAGCGTGGTGCCGCAGTCGATCTTCAACCTGCGCAACCTGTCGAGGCGCTATCTCAACGTCGAGCCGCTGGTCATCGGCGACAATGTCGACCTCGGCATCGCGGTGCGCATCCTCAAGCCGAGCGAGGCGGGGGCGGACCGGCTGGTCAACGCCATCGGGGCGCATCTGGTCTATCCGGGCGACCTGATCATCATCGACAGCGGCACCGCCACCACCTTCGACGTCGTGGCCGCTGACGGGGCCTTCGAGGGCGGGGTGATCGCGCCCGGCATCAACCTGTCCCTGCAGGCCCTGCACGAGGCGGCCGCCATGCTGCCGCGCATCGCCATTCAGCGGCCCGACAAGGTGATCGGCAAGGACACGGTGTCCAACATGCAGTCGGGCGTCTTCTGGGGCTATGTCGCCCTGATCGAGGGCCTGGTCGCGCGCATCAAGGCGGAGTGGGGCAAGCCCATGACCGTCATCGGAACCGGCGGCGTCGCCTCGCTGTTCGAAGGCGCAACAGACTCAATCGACCGGTTCGATCCGGACCTGACCATCCGCGGCCTCCTCGAAATCTGGCGGCGGAATACCCATCTCAAGGACATATGAAAAAGCAAACCAGTGACGAGTTCGTCTTCCTGCCGCTGGGCGGGTCGGGCGAAATCGGTATGAACCTGAATCTGTACGGCTACGGTCCCGAGGCGAACCGCGAGTGGATCGTGGTCGACGTGGGTGTGACCTTCGGCGACCTGTCGACGCCGGGCGTCGACGTCATCGTGCCGGATCCCGCCTTCCTCGAGGGGGAGACCATCCGCGGCATCGTGCTGACCCACGCCCATGAGGACCATATCGGCGCCCTCGGCTGGCTGTGGACGCGCATGAAGGCCCCGCTCTACGCCACGCCGTTCACCGCCTTCCTGATCCGCGAGAAGCTGCGCGAGGCGGGTATCCTCGACCAGGTCGAGCTGATCGAGGTGCCGCTGGGCGGGAGGATCGACGTCGGCCCGTTCACGGTCGACTTCATCACCATGACCCACTCCATCGCCGAGCCGAACGGCCTGGCGATCCGCACCCCGCTGGGCACGGTGCTGCACACGGGCGACTGGAAGATCGACGACGATCCGATCGTCGGCGGGGTCACCGACGCGGACGCCATCAGCCGCCTCGGCGACGAGGGCGTGCTGGCCATGGTCTGCGACTCCACCAATGTCTTCGTCGAGGGCGTGGCGGGATCGGAAGGCACGGTGCGCAACGCCCTGGCCGAACTGATCGGCGGGCTGAAGGGGCGCATCGCCGTCGGCTGCTTCGCCTCAAACGTGGCGCGCATGGACAGCATCATCCGCGCGGCCGAGGCGGCGGGCCGCCGCGTGTCGCTGGCGGGCCGGTCGATGCATCGCATCACCTCGGCAGCCAAGCACGTCGGCATGCTGCAGGACATCAAGCCGTTCCTGTCGGAACAGGAGGCGCGGGTCTGGCCGGCCGACGAGATCCTGTACCTGTGCACCGGCAGCCAGGGCGAGGCGCGCGCGGCCCTGTCCCGCGTGGCCGAGGGCACCCATCCCTACATCAAGCTGAGCAAGGGCGATCACTGCATCTTCTCGTCGCGGGTCATCCCCGGCAACGAGCTGTCGATCGGCCGGCTGCAGGACAAGCTGACCGACCGCGGCGTGCGCATCTACACCGAGAAGGACCACCCCGGCATCCATGTCTCCGGCCATCCGTGCCGCGAGGAACTGCGCCAGATGTACGCGTGGGCCCGGCCAAGGATCGCCGTGCCGACCCACGGCATGCGCCGCCACCTGGCCGAACACGCCAACCTGGCCAGGGACATCGGCGTGCCGGAGACGGTGACGCCCCGCAACGGCGACATGGTCCGCCTGGCCCCGGGGCCCGCGGCCATCATCGACGAGGTGCCGAGCGGCCGTCTCTACGTGGACGGCGGGCGTCTGGTCACCGAACAGGGCGAAGCCCTGCACGAGCGCCGCCACGCCTCGACCAACGGGGTGCTGATCGTCAGCTTCGCCATGGACCGGCGCGGCAAGATCGTCAGCGACATCGACGTGCGGGCCATCGGCCTGCCGGGCGACGACGAGTCGCCGCTGGGCGACGCCCTCGACGACCTGGCCGAACGGGCCGAGGCGGCGGTGATGAAGCTGAAGGGCGAGGCGCTGAACGACGAACTGGTCATCGAACAGGCCGTCTCGCGGGCCCTCAAGAAGGCCAGCCAGCAGATCTGGGACCGTCGCCCGATCGTCGAGACCATCATCCTGAGGCTTTGAACCCACCGCCGGGCTTCCTATAAGGAGCCGATTCCTCCGCCCAAGGACCACCCATGCCCGACGCCCCGCCAGAGTTCCGCTACAAGCGCGTCCTGCTCAAGGTGTCGGGCGAGGTGCTGATGGGCGATCAGGCCTATGGCATCGACATGAAGACCGTCGCCACGGTGGCCGAGGCGGTGGCCCAGGTGGCGCGCGAGGGCGTCGAGATCTGCCTGGTCATCGGCGGCGGCAATATCTTCCGCGGCCTGTCCAAGGCGGCCGGCGACATGGATCGCGCCACCGCCGACTACATGGGCATGCTGGCGACGGTGATGAACGCCCTGGCCATGCAGGCGGCGCTGGAGAAGATCGGCGTGCAGACGCGGGTGCAGAGCGCCCTGACCATGAACGCCGTGGCCGAGCCCTATGTGCGCCGCCGCGCCCTGCGCCACCTCGAGAAGGGCAGGGTGGTGATCTTCGCCGCCGGCGTCGGCGCGCCGTTCTTCACCACCGATTCGGGCGCCGCCCTGCGGGCCGCTGAAATGGGCTGCGACGCCCTGCTCAAGGGCACCAGCGTGGACGGCGTCTACACCGCCGATCCCAAGAAGGACGCCACGGCGACGCGCTACGACACCCTGACCTATCACGACGTGCTGGCGAAGGACCTCAAGGTCATGGACGCCTCCGCTATCGCCCTGATGCGTGACTCCGGCATTCCGATCGTGGTCTTCTCGATCCGCGGGGACGGCTCCCTGCGCAAGACCCTGACCGGCGAAGGAACCTTCACGGTCATCACCTCAAAAGCTAAATCAGCCTGACAAGCCATTAAAGAACGAGAGAAAAGACCATGGCCAAGCCTGATCTCAAAACTTACCGCGACCGCATGGACAAGGCGGTCAACGCGCTGCGGGAGGAGTTCTCGGGCCTGCGCACCGGCCGGGCCAACGCCGGCCTGCTGGAGCCGGTCCAGGTCGAGGCCTATGGCTCGATGTCGCCGCTTCACGCGGTGGCCGCGATCAGCGTGCCCGAGCCGCGCATGATCTCGGTCAACGTCTGGGACAAGAGCATGGTGGGGCCGGTCGAAAAGGCCATCCGCGCCGCCGGCCTCGGGCTCAATCCGATCGTCGACGGCCAGACCCTGCGCATTCCCGTCCCGCCGCTGACCGAGGAGCGCCGCAAGGATCTGGCCAAGCTGGCCGGGAAATACGCCGAGCAGCAGAAGATCGCCGTCCGCAACGTCCGCCGCGACGCCAACGACGATCTCAAGAAGGCCGAGAAGGCCTCCGAGATCAGCCAGGACGAGCAGAAAAAGATGGAGGCCGAGGTCCAGAAGGACACCGACGCGGCCATCAAGCGCATCGACGAGACCTTGAAGGCCAAGGAAGTTGAGATCATGCAGGTTTGACGGCGCGTTTTGCCGTAGGATACGCGCCGGTCATGCCCGTCGAACCCCTTGAGTCTCCGCCCGCGCCGGATGGGCCCCGCCACGTCGCCCTGATCATGGACGGCAATGGACGCTGGGCGCAGGCGCGCGGCCTGCCCAGGGCGATGGGGCACCGCGAGGGCGTCCAGGCCCTGAAGCGCACCGTCCAGGCGGCGCCGGCTCTCGGCATCCGCTGCCTGACGGTGTTCGGCTTCTCGACGGAAAACTGGCGGCGGCCGGCCGAGGAAGTGTCCGATCTGATGGGGCTGGTCCGCTCCTATGTGGCCAGCGATCTCAAGCGGCTGGAGCGCGAGGGCGTTCGCGTGAGGGTGCTCGGCCGCCGCGCGGGCCTTCCCGCCGATATCGCGCAGATCATCGAGCGCACCGAAGCGAGCACGGCGCACAACGACAAATTCCTGCTGCAGGTGGCCTTCAACTACGGCGGTCGGGCCGACATCGTCGACGCCGCCCGGCGGTACGCCGAACGGGTGCGGGCCGGCGAGGCCGCCGGCCCCCTCGACGAGGAGACGCTGGGCCTCGGCCTGTCGACCGCCGGCGGCCCCCCCGTCGACGTCATCGTCCGCACCTCCGGCGAGCAGCGGCTGTCGAACTTCCTGCTGTGGGAGGCCGCCTACGCGGAATTGGTCTTCCAGAACGTGCTGTGGCCGGACTACGGGCGCGAGGCGCTGGCGGACGTCGTCGACCAGTATCGCAATCGCGACCGGCGCTTCGGGGGCCTGTCGGCCGCTCCCGCGCTCGCGGCCGGCTGATGGCGATGCGAGCCGGGGACATCGGCCTCAGGGCCGCGTCGGCCGTGGTGCTGGCTCCGGCGGCGGTTCTCGGCATCTGGGCCGGCGGCCTGTGGTTCCTCGCCCTGATGCTGCTGGCCTGCGCGCTGCTCGCCATCGAGTGGGCGATGATGAGCGCGGCGACGGCCTGGCGGCTGATGGCCGGCGCCGTGGCGTTCGGCCTGTTCGCGGCGGTCATCTCGGCCCATGTCGAGCAACTGTCCCTGTCGCTGGTCATGCTGGTCTTCTGCGCCGCCGCGGCGGGGCTGTTCGCGCGCAGCCGGGGCCAGGAGGCGCTGGATGCGGCCTATGGCGTGCTCTATCTCGGCTGGCCGGCGGTGCTGCTGATCTGGCTCAGGGACGGCACGGAAGCCAGCGGCCTGGCCTGGACGGTGTCCGCCTTCATCATCGCCTGGGCTTCGGACATCATGGCCTATCTGGTCGGCAGCCTGATCGGCGGCCGAAAGCTGTGGCCGCGCTTCTCGCCCAACAAGACCTGGTCCGGCTTCATCGGCGGGCTGGCGGCGGGGACCGGCGCCGGCGTCTTGTTGGCGACCTTCCTCGACATGGGCATCGGACCGGGCTGGGGCGGTCTGCTCGGCCTGGGCGCGGCGCTGGCCACCATGGCCGGGGACCTGTGGGAATCGGCCCTGAAGCGACGCTACGGGGTCAAGGACGCGGGCAAGCTGATCCCCGGCCACGGCGGCCTGCTGGACCGGGTCGACGGCCTGATGTTCGCGGTCGTGGTGGTGGCGTGCGGACGGCTGCTGTTCGTGACCTTCGGGGCCGGATCATGATCCGGCGGCGCGTCACCGTCCTGGGCTCCACCGGGTCGGTCGGCTCCTCGACGCTGGACCTGATGGACCAGGCCGAGGCGGCCGGGACCGGGGCGTTCGAGGTCGAGGCCCTGACCGGCGGCGCCAATATCGCGCGGCTGGCCGAACAGGCGCGGCGTTGGAAGCCGAAACTGGCGGTCACGGCCGATCCGGCCCGCCTCGACGAACTGCGGCAGGCCCTGTCCGGAACCGGGGTCGAGGCCGCGGCCGGGGAGGGGGCGGTGATCGAAGCCGCCGCGCGGCCCGCCGACTGGGTCATGGCCGCCATCGTCGGCGCGGCGGGCCTGCGCTCCGCCTGGGCGGCCGCCGACACCGGCGCGACCCTCGCGCTGGCCAACAAGGAGAGCCTTGTCTGCTGCGGTCCGGCCCTGATCGGGCGGGTACGTCGGGCGGGGGGGCGGCTGATCCCGGTCGATTCCGAGCACTCGGCCATCTTCCAGGTGTTCCCGCATGACGCGCCGCACCAGGTCGGGAAACTGATCCTGACCGCGTCGGGCGGCCCATTCCGGGGCATGCCGCGCGAGGCGCTGGCCGACATCACTCCGGAACAGGCGGTGGCCCATCCCAACTGGAGCATGGGGGCCAAGATCTCGGTCGACAGCGCCACCATGGCCAACAAGGGTCTGGAGGCCATAGAGGCGGCCTATCTGTTCGACATGCCGGCCGACCGCATCGACGTGGTCGTGCATCCCGAATCGATCATTCACAGCCTCGTCGAATACATCGACGGCTCGACCCTGGCCCAACTCGGCCCGCCGGACATGAAGACGCCGATCGCCTGCGCTCTCGCGTGGCCCGACCGGATCGCCTGGCCGGCGCCGAAGCTGGACCTCGCGGCGTTGGGCCGACTGACCTTCGAAGCGCCCGACGAGGCGCTGTTTCCGGCCCTCGGACTGGCCCGGCAGGCGCTTCGGGCCGGGGGCTCGGCGCCGATCGTGTTCAACGCGGCCAACGAGGTCGCGGCGCTGGCGTTTCTTGACCGCCGTCTGGGCTTTCTCAATATTGCCGCAGTCGTCGCCGACACCTTGTCGCGCGTGACGACCTCGGGGGTGGATTCCGGTTCCCGCAACGCCTGCGATGCGGCCCTGGCCGTGGATGCACAGGCGCGGCGAGTGGCGGAGTCGATCGTCCGGGGTCTGGCCGCGGCGGCCTGAATGACGGAGGGTTACATAACGGCATGACGGGCTTCCTGGGCCAGGCGCTGCTCTACATCGTGCCGTTCCTGCTGGTGCTGACGTTTATCGTCACCATCCACGAACTGGGCCATTTCCTTGTCGCGCGCGCCTTCGGCGTGAAGATCGACCGGTTCTCGATCGGGTTTGGCAAGACCATCGTCAGCCGCGTCGACCGCCACGGCACCGAATGGCGGATGGCCTGGCTGCCGCTGGGCGGCTACGTCAAGTTTTCGGGCGACCTCGACGCCTCCAGCGTGCCGGACCAGGCGGGTCTCGCCGAACTGCGCCAGCGCGTGATCGCCGAGAACGGCCCGGGCGCGGAGCGCGACTATTTCCATTTCAAGCCGATCTGGCAGCGGGCGCTCATCGTGGCGGCCGGCCCCGCGGCGAACTTCCTGCTGGCCCTGGTGCTGTTCACGATCCTGTTCAGCGTCATTGGCGAGCGGATCGTCGCCCCCCGGGTCGTCCAGGTGACCGAAGGCACGCCGGCGGCGGCGGCCGGTTTCCGGCCGCGCGACCTGATCGTGGCGGTCAATGGCCGACCAGTGGTGGAGGACGGGGATGTCACCCGCCTCGTGGTAATGAGCGCCGGAGACCCCCTGACTTTCACGGTCGAGCGGGCGGGCGGGCCGGTGACCCTGACCGCGACGCCGGTGCGCCGTCTGGAGAACGATGAACTGGCCGGCGAGGTGCGCATCGCCCGCATTGGCCTGGCGATGGGGCCGATGGTCAGCACGGATTACCGTTTCCGCAGGCTCAACCCCGTCGAGGCGGCGGTCCGGGGGACCGAAACGATCGGCAAGACGGTGGAAACGACCGCGACCTATATCGGGCGGATCTTTATCGGCAAGGAATCGGGCGATCTGCTCAACGGGCCGATCGGCATCGCCAAGGCGGCCGGCGGGGTGACCCGGCTGGCGGTCGAGGCCAATCCCGACCCGGCCGTGATAGCCCGCAACCTCGCCCTGACCTTCCTCAGTTTCGCCGCCCTGGTTTCGATCGGAATCGGCATTGTGAACCTGTTGCCGATACCGGTTCTCGACGGGGGGCACCTTCTGTTCTACGGCTATGAAGCTGTGGCGCGAAGGCCAGTCCCGGCGCGCGTTCAGGAAGTCGGTTACCGGGTCGGTCTTGCTTTGCTGGCGGGATTGATGTTGTTCGCCACCTGGAACGACCTGCAGAAAAACGGCCTGTTCAAATTCCTCGGCGGGCTCGCTTGATGAGCCGACGCCAGCCCCCGATGGTTTCCCGCATGATCCAACAAGACGCGTCCGCCCTTCGTTTCGCCCGTGGCCTGAGCCCGAGCCTGTTGGCCCTCGCCATCGCGGCCGGCCTGACCGGTCCGGCGCTGGCCCAGACCGCCCCGCCCGCGGCCCAGCCGACCCCGACCGTCGTGGTCGAGCCGGCGGCGCAGACGCCCGCCGCCCCGCAGGAGCAGCGGGTGATGATCAACCGCATCCTGGTGCGCGGCAACCAGCGGATCGACCAGACGACGATCCTGTCCTACCTGCCGATCCAGCCCGGCGACACGGTCGATCCGGGCGTTCTGGACGTGGCCGTCCGCACCCTGACCCGTACCCAGCTGTTCGCGGACGTCCAGCTGGGCGTCCAGCCCAACGGCGACCTGGTCGTCGAGATCGTCGAGAACCCCATCATCAACCAGGTGGTGTTCGAGGGGAACAGCGCGATCGGCGAGGAGAAGCTGCGCGAGGAAGTCACCCTGCGGCCCCGCGGCATCTACACCCGCGCCCGGGTCCAGGAGGACGTCGGCAAGATCGTCGAACTGTATCGGCTGTCGGGCCGCATCTCGGCCACCGTCACGCCCAAGCTGGTCCAGCTGGACCAGAACCGCGTCGACGTGGTCTTCGAGATCGACGAGGGCCCCGAGACAGGCGTCCGCGCGATCACCTTCCTCGGCAACACCGCCTTCTCGGACGGCGATCTGCAGGAGGTGATGGTCACCAAGCGGTCGCAGTGGTGGCAGTTCTTCTCCTCGAACGACAACTATGACCCCAACCGCCTCGACTACGACCGGGAACAGCTGCGGAAATTCTATACGAACCGCGGCTACTACGACTTCCGGGTCCTGTCCGCGGTCGCCGAGCTGGCGCCGGACGACAGCGCCTTCGGGATCACCATCACGCTGGACGAAGGCGATCGCTACAATTTCGGCACGGTCGACGTCGTCACCGAGAACGACCGGCTGAACCCCGAATTCCTCAAGCTGCTGCTGCCGATCCGGACCGGCCAGCTGTACGAGAGCGACAAGATCGAATCCGCGGTCGACGCCCTGACCTTCGCGGCCGGGTCCGCCGGCTACGCCTTCGTCGAGATCGAGCCGACCTATCGCGCCAATCCCGAGACCGACACCGTCGACGTCACCTTCAACGTCAAGGAGGGCCAGCGCGTCTACGTCGACCGGATCAACGTCATCGGCAACACCCGCACCCTGGACAACGTCATCCGCCGCGAGATGATGCTGACCGAGGGTGACGCCTTCAACCGCACCCTGCTGGAGCGCTCGCGCAATAATCTGCGCGCCCTGGGCTTCTTCAAGGAGGTGACCGTCGAGGAAGCGCGCGGGTCCGCCCCCGACCGCTCCGTGGTCAATGTCACGGTCGAGGAGCAGCCGACCGGCGAGCTGTCGGTCGGGGCCGGCTTCAGTTCGGTCGACTCCTTCGTCGTCAATCTGGGCATCACCGAGCGGAACTTCCGCGGGCGGGGCCAGAACGTCGTCGCCCGGGTCGAATGGGGCTCGCTGCGCCAGCAGATCGACTTCCGCTTCACCGAACCGAAATTCCTCGGCCGCGACCTGCGCGCCGGCTTCGACGCCTTCCACTCGCGCTACGACCTCAGCGAATACTCCTCGTACGACTACCGCTCCACCGGCGGCGGCGTGCGCCTGTCCTACCCGCTGAACGCCTACACCCTGCTCAGCACCCGCTACTTCCTGAAGGCGGACGAGATCATCGTCCCGACCAATTTCTGCAACACCGGCGGCTCGGGTTCGAACGCCCTGTGCGACCAGGTCGGCTCCTTCCTGAACTCGTCGGCCGGATACACCCTGTTTGTCGATCGCCGGAACGATCCGGTCCGCCCGACACGGGGATGGACGGGCACGCTCCGTCAGGACTTCGCCGGCATCGGCGGCGACGTGAACTATGTGAAGACCGAGGCCGACGTCTCGGCCTACTGGGGCATCACACCGAGCTGGGTCGTCACGGCCGCGGCCTCGACCGGCTATGTGACCGGCTGGGGCGGTGATCCGATCCGGATCAACGACCGCTTCTTCAAGGGCGGCAACAGCTTCCGGGGCTTCGAGACCGCGGGCATCGGTCCGCGCGATCTGAGCACGACGGACGCCCTGGGCGGCAATTTCTACGTCATCGGCACCCTCGAACTGACGGTTCCGAACGGCCTGCCGGAGGAGTACGGTATCCGCACCTCGCTGTTCACCGACGTCGGCACCGTGGGCGCCCTGGATGACCGCTACACCCTCAACTCCGACGGCACGCCCAGCACCCGGATCGTCGACGACCTGGAACTCCGCGCATCAGCGGGCCTGAGCATCCACTGGCGTTCGCCGATGGGACCGATCCGCTTCGACCTCAGCAAAATTCTCGGCAGTCAGGACTACGACAAGACCGAAACCTTCCGCTTCTCGACTTCAACCCAGTTCTAACCGACGGGCCGCCGGCCCGCTCAAAGGCATAACGATGAAAACCCTCGCTCTGGGCGCTTTCGCCCTCGCCATGCTGACCGGAACGGCCGCGGCCGCCCAGGATCAGAATTTCGGACCCGCCATCCCCGGCGTCTGCGTCTATCACCACGACCGCCTGCTGGCCCAGTCGACCGCCGGCCAGTCCGTCCAGGCCGGCATGCAGCGCCTGCAGCAGGAGGTTCAGGCCGAAATGGCTCCCTACGAGCAGTTCGTCCAGTCGGAAGTCCAGGCGCTGCAGCAGGGCCGGGGCACGATCCCGCAGGACCAGTTCGCCCAGCGCGAACAGGCGCTGAACACGCGCGTTCAGGAGGCCCGCCAACTCGCCCAGACCCGTGAGAACGAGCTCCGCTACACCCAGGCGGTCCAGCTCCAGTCGATCGCCCAGGCGGCCGATCCGGTCATCATGGCGCTCTACGCCGAGCGCGGCTGCGGCATCCTGATCTCGCGCGACGGCGTGCTGCGCGTGAATCCGACCATGGATCTGACGGAGGCGGCGATCCAGCGCGTGAACGCGGCGCTGCCGTCGTTGTCGTTCACCCGCATGACGGTTCCGGCTCAGCAACCGGGTCAGTAATATGGGCCGAGGCCCCGATGCGCGCTTCTTCGAGCAGTTGCCGGCCCTGACGGTCGGTGATCTCGCGGGCCGGATCGGGGCCGAAGTCATGCGCGGCGGGGATCGCGAGGTCTCGGCCGTCGCCCCCCTGGGAACCGCCGGCGAAGGCGACGTGGCCTTCCTCGGCGATCGCCGCTTCCTGGCGGCGCTCGCCGACACCCGGGCGGCCTGCGTGATCGTTCCGGCGTCCGCCGTCGATTCCGCTCCTTCCGGCGCCGCCGTCATCGTCTCCGGTGAGGCGCAGGCCGCCTGGGCTAGGGCGTCGCTGCTGTTCCATCGCCCGATCGCCCTGATCCGCTCTGTCGCGCCCGAAGAGGCCGTCGAGGACGACACGGTCGTGCTTGAACCGGGGGTGGTGCTGGGCTCCGGCGTCCGCATCGGGCGCGGAACCCGGATCGGCGCCAACACCGTCGTCGGCCCCGGCGTCCAGATCGGCCGCGACTGCGTCATCGGCTCCAATGTCACCCTCGGCTTCACCCTGATCGGCGACCGCGTCCGGCTGCTGTCCGGCGCCCGGATCGGCGAACCGGGCTTCGGCGCCGCCGGATCGCGCTCGGGCCCGGTGGACGTGCCCCAGCTGGGCCGGGTGATCCTGCAGGACGGCGTCAGCGTCGGTGCGAACACCTGCATCGACCGGGGGGCCTATGACGACACGGTCATTGGCGAGAACACCAAGATCGATAATCTGGTCATGATCGGCCACAACTGCGTCATCGGGCGCAACTGCCTGATGGCCGCGAACACCGGCCTGTCAGGGTCGGTCACCGTCGGCGACGGCGTCATGTTCGGCGGCAAGGCCGGGGTCGGCGACCACCTGGTCATCGGCGACGGCGCGCGCGTGGCTGCGGGCGCCGGGGTGCTGCAGGACATTCCACCGGGCGAGACCTGGTCCGGATATCCCGCGAAACCCCTGCGACAGTTCTTGCGCGAAGCGGTCTGGCTCGCCAAACAGGCGTCCGGAAAGGCAGGCGCAGGGAAGGCCGGGAATGAGTGACGAAACGGGAGCCGGGGGAACCATCGACTACGCCGAGGTGATGCGGCGCCTTCCGCACCGCTATCCCTTCCTGCTGGTGGACAAGGCCGAGGACTTCGTGTCCGGAACCTCGATCACCGGCATCAAGAACGTCACCCACAACGAGCCCTATTTTCCGGGCCATTTCCCCATCGATCCGGTCATGCCGGGCGTGATGATCATCGAGGCCATGGCCCAGACCGGCGCGCTGATGATGTCCAAGACCATGGACGTCGCCGTCGAGGGCAAGATCATCATGTTCATGTCGATTGACGGCGTCCGCTTCCGCAAGCCGGCGCGTCCGGGCGACCAGCTGCGCATGAAGGTGGTGGTCACCCGGCAGCGCGGCGACATCTTCAAGTTCCGCGGCGAGACCTTCATCGACGGCAAGCTGGCGGCCGAGGCCGACTTCGCCGCCATGATGGTCACCGTAGACCAGCCGGTCGCGCCGTGAGCATCCATCCTACCGCCCTCGTCGACGCCGGCGCGCGGCTGGCGGAGGGGGTTCAGGTCGGGCCGTGGTGCGTCGTCGGCCCCGGCGTGGTCCTGCATGAGGACGTGCGTCTGGTCAGCCATGTGGTGATCCAGCAGGACACCACCGTCGGCGCCCGCACCGTCATCCATCCGTTCGCCGTCATCGGCGGCGATCCCCAGCACGGCGGCTACAAGGGCGAGACGGTCACGCTCGAGATCGGCGCCGACAATCTGATCCGCGAGCATTCGACCTTCAACCGCGGCACGCCGCAGGGCGCGGGCGTGACCCGGGTCGGCTCCAGCGGCCTGTTCATGACCGGCGCCCACGTCGGCCACGACGCGGTCGTTGGCGACAATGTCGTCATGGCCAACAACGCCACGCTGGGCGGTCACGCCCGGATCGGCGACCGGGTCTTCCTCGGTGGACTGGCCGCCGTGCACCAGAACGGCCGGGTGGGGCAGGGCGCCATCGTCGGCGGGCTGGCGGCGGTGACCCGCGACGTCATCCCCTACGGCTCGGCCTGGGGCAATCATGCGCGTCTGCATGGCCTCAACCTGATCGGGTTGAAGCGCAAGGGCTACGGCAAGGACGCCATCCGCCGGCTTCTGGCCGCCTATCGGGACCTGTTCGAGAGCGGCGGGACCTTCGCCGATCGCGTCGAGGCCGTGGCCGCCAGCTATGCCGACCTGCCGGAGATCATGGAAATCGTCGCCTTCATCCGCGAGGACGGCAAACGCCCCCTCTGCCTGCCGGGCGAATGAGCAAGCTGGGCCTGATCGCCGGCGGAGGAGCCCTGCCGCTGTCCGTGGCCGCGCGCTGCGAGGCCGAGGGCAGGCCGGTGTTCGTGGTGCGGCTTGCCGGCTTCGCCGATCCGCATCTGGCCCGCTACCCGGGCGTCGACGCGGGCATGGCCGAGATCGGCCGCGTCCTCTCCGCGCTGAAGAAGGCGGGCTGCGACGCCGTCTGCTTCGCCGGCACGGTCAACCGGCCTGACTTCAGGAGCCTGAAGCCGGACTTCAAGGGCGCGACCCTGCTGCCGGGGATCGTGGCGGCGGCGGCCAGAGGCGACGACGCCCTGTTGCGCAAGATCCTCTCGGTGTTCGAGGGCGAGGGCTACGCCATCGAGGGCGCCGACGATATCCTCGGCGGCGAGACCCTGCCGAGGGGCGCGCTGGGCGCGCTCATGCCGACGCCCGACCAGTTGTCCGACCTCAGGAAAGCGTTGCATGTGGCGGAAAAGGCGGGGGAACTGGATATAGGCCAGGGCGCGGTCGTCTGCGACGGCCTGGTGCTGGCGGTCGAGGCCCAGGAGGGCACCGACGCCATGCTGGCCCGGGTCGCCAGCCTGCCCGCCGACCTGCGTGGCTCGCCGGCGGATCGCAAGGGCGCGCTGGGCAAGGCGCCCAAGCCGATCCAGGATTTGCGCGTCGACATGCCCGTAATGGGCGCACAGACCATCGAACTGGCCGCCGCCGCGGGCCTGGCCGGCGTCGGCGGCGTGGCGGGCAAGCTGATCCTCATTGACCATCCCGCCATCGTCGAGGTTGCGGACCGGCTGGGTTTGTTTGTCTGGGGCGAAAGCCGGTGAGCCGTCCGCTCAAGATCATGCTGGTGGCCGCCGAGGCGTCCGGCGACGCCCTGGGCGCGGGTCTGGCCCACGCCCTCAAGGCCCGGCTCGGACCGGACGTGACCTTCGTCGGCGTCGGCGGGGCGAAAATGGCCGAGGTCGGGGTCGCCAGCGCGTTCGACATCACGGACCTGTCGGTGCTCGGCTGGCTCGAGGGCCTCAAGGCCTATGGGGTGGTCAAGCGGCGGGTGGCCGACACCGCGGCGCTCGCGGTCGCCGAGCGGCCTGACGCCGTGGTCCTGATCGACAGCTGGGGCTTCACCATCCGGGTGGCCAGGGCGATCCGGTCGGCGTTGCCGGACGTGCCCCTGATCAAATACGTCGGACCGCAGGTCTGGGCCTCGCGCCCGGGCCGGGCGAAGACGCTGGCGGCGTCGGTCGATCACCTGCTGGCGCTTTACGCCTTTGACGCCCCGTGGTTCGAGCGCGAGGGCCTGCCGACGACCGTGGTCGGATCCCAGGCCCTGCACGTCGATATGGGCGCGGCCGCCCCCGCCGCCTTCCGGGCCTCGCGCGGCATCGCCCAGGACGCGCCCCTGCTGCTGGTGCTGCCGGGCAGCCGTCCGTCCGAAATCCGCCTGATGACCCCGGTCTACGAGGCCGCCGTCGCTCGCCTGAAGCGGCAGAATCCGACGCTGGAGGTGGCCGTGGTGGCCGCCGGAACCGTTGCCGACGACGTCACGGCGCGCGTCGCGGCCTGGCCGTTCCGCGCCCACGTCGTGCCGGAGTCGGAGAAATACTCGGCCATGCAGGCCGCGACCGTCGCCCTGGCCACCAGCGGCACCGTGTCGACCGAACTGGCCCTCGCCGGCGCGCCGATGGTCATTTCCTACCGCTTCCAGCCGCTCAGCTACGCGATCATGAAGCCGTTCTTCACCGGCAAGTACGCGACCCTGTTCAACCACGCCGCCGGCGAGGAGATCGCGAAAGAGCTGATCCAGAACGACGCCACGCCGGACAAGCTCGCCGCCGAGGTCGGGCGGCTGCTGTCCCATCCCGAGGCGCGCGCGGTGCAGGCGGCGCGCCAGACGGCGGCGCTCGACCTGATGGGCCGGGAAGGGCGCGACCCGTCGGAGATCGCGGCGGAGGCGGTGCTCAGGGTGATCGCGACGAAGGGAGGCCGTTAGGCCGCTCGCCCGCTCATGCGTTGAGACGGGGATCGCCCGCGACGGGCGCAACGGTTCACGGACGCATGGCGAAGCGACCCACGACAGGGAAGAAGACGGTTTCGGCTCCGAACCTCGCCGCGCTGGGTGCGGATCGCCTCGCCGATCTGCTGATTGAAGCTGCGGCGGCCGACGCCGGTCTGAAGCGGCGTCTGCGCATGGAACTGGCGGCGGAGGTGGGCGCGGCGGACCTGGCTCTGGAGATCGACAAGCGGCTGGCCGCCCTGGCCGGCAGCCGGGCCCGGGTGTCATGGCGCAAGCGACCGGCCCTGATCAGTGATCTGCGCTCGCTGCTGCGGATCATCACCGACCGGCTGGCCCCGCTCGATGTCCGGCTCGCACTCGACCGGCTCGTGGCCTGGTTCGATCTCTATCCCGGGCTGACGGTCCGGGTCAGCGACGCCAGGGGCGAACTGCCGCTGCTGTTCGACGCCGGCACCGCCGATCTCGCCGCGGTCGCCTCTTCCGCCGGTCCGGATGTCGCGGGCCCCCTTCTCGCGGAAGCCCTGTCGACGCGGCTCAATCAGTGGGCGTCGTGGATCGGCCGGGGCGCCCACGCGCTCGATCCCGGCCTGGCCCGCCGGCTTCTGCGCGACATCTCGCATGGGCCGAAGCCCACCGGCCGTCTCGCGCTGGTGGTGCGCAAGCTGGCTGACCGGAGCGGCGACCTCGACGCCTGGATTCATTCGGTCCCCGAGGACGACGCCCGCAAGCCCGAGATCGGGGCCGAGATCGCCCGCCGCCTGGCCCTGGCCGGTCGCGCGGCCGAGGCGCGCGCCGCGCTGGAAATGTCACGCGCCACTCCGCGCCCTGGGAGCCGCTGGGGGCGGGCCGGCCAGCCGGAACCTCCGCCGGATGCGTGGTCAGCGGCGGAGATCGCCGTCCTCGAGGCCGAAGGGCGCACGCAAGACGCCGACGAAGCGCGATGGGCCCGGTTCGAACGAACTCTTTCCGCGGACGACCTGCGAGCCTTCATCGCCCGGCTGCCCGACTTCGAGGACGTGGTAGCGACGGACCGGGCATTCGAACTCGCCTCGATCCACCCCGACGCCATGCGCGGTCTCGCATTCCTGATGGGCTGGCCGGCGTTGCGCGAGGCGGCGGCCCTGATAGTGGCCCGGGCCGGCGAGATCAGGGGCGCTCACGACGACGTTCCCCTGTGGGCGGCGCGGCTGGCCGGCCGCCACCCCCTCGCCGCCCTCGTGCTCCTGCGCGCGCGCGCCCGGGCGCTGGTCGGTCTCGGGGAGGGTGTCACCGAAGAGGTGCAGGCCCTGATCGCCGAGGCGGAGGTCGTCGCATCGGCGGCGGCGGGCGAGGGCGTCCCGGTGGAGGATCATGCGGCGTTCGTCGCGGAACTCCACGCCATGACGGCCGCCCGACGCAGGCGCTGGTAGGCCGGCCAGAGTGAAAAACGCCGGAGCTTTCGCTCCGGCGCTGTCTTGTCGTCCTAGCCCCGGTTCTGGATCGGCACGTAGTCCCGTTCCGTCGGGCCGGTGTAGAGCTGGCGCGGGCGGCCGATCTTCTGGCCGGGATCCGCCATCATCTCCTGCCACTGGGCGATCCAGCCGACCGTGCGGGCCAGCGAGAACAGCACGGTGAACATCGAGGTCGGGAAGCCCATCGCCGAAAGGGTGATGCCCGAATAGAAGTCGACGTTGGGGAACAGCTTGCGCTCGATGAAATACTCGTCGTTCAGGGCGATCCGCTCCAGCTCCTTGGCCACCTGGAACAGGGGGTCGTTGGGATCGCCGACGGCGGCCAGCACCTCGTCGGCGCTTTCCTTCATCACCTTCGCGCGCGGATCGTAGTTTTTGTAAACCCGGTGGCCGAAGCCCATCAGCTTGTATTTCTTGGCTTTCACGCCCTCGATGAACTCCGGGATGCGGTCCGGGGTGCCGATCTCCTTGAGCATGTTCAGCGCCTCCTCGTTGGCCCCGCCGTGCGACGGGCCCCAGAGGCAGGCGATCCCGGCGGCGATGCAGGCGAACGGATTGGCGCCCGACGAGCCGGCCAGGCGCACCGTCGAGGTCGACGCGTTCTGCTCGTGGTCGGCGTGCAGGATGAAGATGCGGTCCATGGCCCTGGCCAGCACCGGATTGACCACATAGTCCTCGGCCGGAACCGCGAAACACATACGCAGGAAATTCTCGGCGTAGTTCAGGTCGTTGCGGGGCGAAATGAACGGCTGGCCGATGTGATACTTGTAGGCCCGCGCCGCGATCGTCGGCATCTTGGCGATCAGCCGGATGGCCGAGATGTTCCGCTGCACCGGATCATGGATATCCAGGCTGTCGTGATAGAACGCCGACAGCGCCCCCACCGTGCCGACCATGATCGCCATCGGATGGGCGTCGCGGCGGAAACCCTCGAAAAAGCGGTCGAACTGGGCATGCAGCATGGTGTGCATGGTGATGTTGCGCTCGAACGCCTCGTATTCCGAGGCGGTCGGCAGTTCGCCGTGCAGCAGCAGATGGCAGACTTCGACGAAGTTGGCCTTAGACGCCAGCTGGTCGATCGGATAGCCGCGATGCAGCAGGGTGCCGGCGTCGCCGTCGATGAAGGTCAGGGCGCTCTCGCACGCCGCGGTCGAGGTGAATCCCGGATCGTAGGTGAAGGCGTCGGTGGCGCTGTACAGCTTGCGGATATCGATCACATCGGGACCGGTCGAACCCGCCAGCACCGGCAATTCCACGGACTTGTCGCCGTAGGTGAGGGTCGCCGTGCCGGCGGGTTTGGCGAGTTCAGTCATAGGGGCCCCTTGATCAGACAGCGGCCTCGCACGGGGGAGGCGGCGGTCATGTTTTTCGCTACGGAAAATCAGATAGTCTGTTGCAGCGCATCATTCAAACGCCCGAGGCTCTCTTCCCGTCCGAGCGCCGCCAGCGTCTTCGCAATGTCGGGCGAGGTCGACCCGCCGGTCAGAGCCGCACGCGCGGCTGGGCCGATCTTGCCGAAGCCGACGGCTTCCTCTTCGGCGAACACCTTGAGCTCGGCCTCGAGCGCGAACACGTCCCAGCTTTCGAACAGGGCCAACCGGTCGCGAAGCCGTCCGATCCGCTCGCCCGACTCGCCGGACAGCATCTCGCGGGCCTTGCTCTCGATGGCGATCGGCCGGGTTTTCAGCACGAAGGCGGTCTGGTCGGCCAGGTCGAGCATGGTCTTCGCCCGGTCCTTGATGAACGGCATCGCCCGTGTCAGCCGGTTCTCGTCGTCGGGCCCCAGCGTGTGGCCCCGGGCCAGATGCACGTCGAGAGTCAATTTGGCGAGGCGGTCGTCGTCGGCGAGGCGGATCCAGTGGGCGTTGACGTGGGCCAGCTTGTCGAAGTCCAGCCGCGCCGGAGCCCGGCCGACGCCGGTCAGGTCGAACCATTCGATCGCCTGGGCGTCCGAGAACAGTTCGTCGTCGCCATGGGCCCAGCCCAGCCGCGCCAGATAGTTGCGCATGGCCTCGGGCAGGTAGCCCATCTCGGCGTATTCGTGCACCGCCTGGGCGCCGTGCCGCTTCGACAGCTTGGCGCCGTCCGGACCGTGGATCAGCGGGATGTGCGCGAAGGTCGGCCGCGTCCAGCCGAGCGCGTCGTAGATCAGGCTCTGGCGGGCGGCGTTGTTCAGGTGGTCGTCGCCGCGGATGACGTGGGTCACGCCCATGTCGTGGTCGTCGACCACCACGGCCAGATTGTAGGTGGGCGCGCCATCCGAGCGCAGGATGACCAGATCGTCCAGGGACGCCGAATCCCAGCGCACCGGGCCCTGGACCGCGTCCTCGACGACCACGGCCGTCTCTGTCGGGCGTCGGAAGCGCACCGTGTGCGGTTTCGACAGATCGTCGACGGTCGGCGCGCGGTCGCGCCACGGCGATTCAAAGGTGCGTCCTTCGGCCTTGGCGGCGTCGCGCAGGGCGCCGGTTTCCTCGGCCGTGAGGAAATCGCGGTAGGCGTGGCCGGTCTCGAGCAGCATCTCAGCCACCTCGCGGTGGCGGTCGGCGCGGGAATACTGGAACACCGGCTCGTCGTCGGCGAACAGGCCCAGCCAGCTCAGGCCGTCGAAGATGGCGGCGACAGCAGCCTCGGTCGAGCGCTCACGATCCGTGTCCTCGACCCGGACCAGGAACCGGCCGTTGTGTCGCTTCGCGTACAAATAGTTGAAAAGCGCCGTGCGAGCGCCGCCTATGTGCAGATAGCCGGTCGGCGAGGGGGCGAAGCGGGTGACGACTTCGGGCGTGGGAGCGGACGGGGAGGTCATGGCGGGCGTTATACCGCCCGCTCCGGCTATGCCCAGCCTCAGTGCGCGCTTCGCCGGATTTCTGCGTGACCAGGTTCTCGCCCAGTCGCTGCGCTGGCGGCTGTGGGCGCCGGTGGCGCTGGGCGGCGGCTGCGCCGTCTATTTCTCGCTGAAGACCGAGCCCTTGGCGTGGCCGCTGCTGACGGTCGCGGTGCTGGCCGTCGTCGCCTGGCTGGGCGCGCGCCGGCTGAGGTTGACCCGCGTCTGGACCCTGCCGCTGATGCTGCTGGCCTGTTTCGCCCTTGGCCTCGCCGTGGCCAGGTTGCGCACCGACGCCGTCACGGCTCCGATCGCCCCGGCCATGGGTGAGCCGACCGTGGTCGAGGGCTGGGTGGTCGATGTCGACAGCCCCGGCGCCGCCGGCCCCCGCGTGGTCATCGCTCCGGTCCGTATCCGCGGCCTCGCGCCGGAGGATACGCCGGTGCGCCTGCGCGCCACGGTGCGCGGCGTCGCCCCGGAGCCGGGCGACGCCGTCCGCATCTTCGCCATCATCAATCCGCCGCCGGCGCCCGCCAGCCCCGGCGCCTATGACTTCGGCCGCACCGCCTTTTTCCAGTCCATGGGCGGTGTGGCGTTCGGGCTGGGCGACACGCGGCCGGCCTCCCTGCCGGAGCCGCCGTGGCGGCTGCGCGCGGCCATGGCGGTGAACGGCCTGCGCTATGACCTCGCCAAACGGATCGTGGCGCGGCAGGGCGAGCGCGCCGGTGGGATCGCCGCCGCCATGACGACCGGCCACGAGGCGTGGCTGGATCGGAACGACGTCGATGTGATGCGCGATTCCGGCCTCGCCCACATCCTGTCGATCTCGGGCCTGCACATGGCCGTGGTCGGGGGCTTCGCCTTCTTCCTGATCAGACTGTTCGTCGCGGCCTGGCCGTGGCTGGCGCTGCGCGTGCCGGGCAAGAAGGTCGCGGCGGTGGGCGGGCTGCTGGCGGTGGGGACCTATCTGGTGATCTCGGGCGCGCCGCCGCCGGCCGAGCGGGCGGCGATCACCGCCTCAATCGCCTTCGTCGCCATCCTGCTCGACCGGCAGGCCATCACCATGCACGCCCTGGCCGTGGCCGCCTTCGCGGTGCTGCTGCTCCAGCCGGAGGCGATCGTCACGCCGGGCTTCCAGATGTCGTTCGCGGCCACGGCGGCGCTCGTCGCGCTGGTCGAGGCTTGGCCGACGCGGCCGCGCGAGATCTCGGCGCCCCTGCCCATCCTGATCGTCCAGAGGAGTGCGGCCTGGGTCGGCGCGGCCGTGCTGGCCAGCCTGGTCGCGGGCGCGGCGACCGGGCCGTTCGCCATGCAGCATTTCAACCGCACCGCCATGTACGGCCTGGCCGCCAATCTGGCGACGGCGCCGGTGTCGGACTTCCTGATCATGCCGGCCCTCGCTGTCGGCGCCTTGCTGGAGCCGCTGGGGCTCGGCGCGCCCTTTCTGTGGGCGGCTGCCAAGGGCATCGAACTGATGCTGGCCATCGGCGCGTGGACCGCGAGCCTGCCCGGCGCGGTGCGGACGGTCGCGAGCGCGCCGGACGTCGTGCTGCCGATCGCCTTCCTTGGCGTGCTGTTCTGCTGCCTGTGGCGCGGACCCCTGCGCTGGCTCGGCCTGCCGTTCGCGGCGGCGGTCATGCTGTGGCCGCGCGCGCCGACGCCCGACCTGTGGATCGGCGACGGCGGCACCAATGCGGCATGGCTCGAGGCGGGGGAGGCGGTCGTGGCCCGGCCCGGCGTGCGCCAGTTCGCCGTCGACGTCTGGTCCCGCCGGCGCGGGGTCACGCCCGTCGAACGTCCGGAGGAGGGCTGGGCGTGCACCCGCTTCTCCTGCGCGCCCGCGACGCCCGCAGCGGGTCCGGTCGCCCTGTGGTGGGGCAGGCGGGCGCCGTCGGCGGAACAGCTGGACGCCCTGTGCCGGGCCGCGCCGGTGATCAGCGTCCGTGCGCCTGTCGCGGCCCTGCCGGCCTCGTGCGAGGGCCGGCTGGTGCTCGACGGCGTGGACTACGCCCGCGGCGGGGCGGTTGAACTTTGGCGCGACGGATCGCCGTCAGCCAATCGCTGGCGCGCCTTCTGGTCGGCCGAGGTGCGCGGCGACCGGCCGTGGAGCCGGTTCGGCGACCCGGACGTCAGCGACAGCGGAGCTCAGTGATAGCGGCGGATGAGGCCGATCAGCTTGCCCTGAACCTCGACCTGGTCCGGTCCGAAGATGCGGGTCTCGTAGTTGCGGTTGGCGGGCTCCAGGGCGATCGAGCCGCCCTTCTTGCGCAGCCGCTTCAGCGTGGCTTCCTCGCCCTCGACCAGGGCCACGACGATCTCGCCCGACGAGGCGGTGTCGACGCGTTTGATGACCACCAGGTCGCCGTTGAGGATGCCCGCCTCGATCATCGAATCGCCCTCGATCTCAAGCATGTAGTGTTCGCCGGCGCCCAGCATGGCCTCGGGCACCGGATAGCGGGCCTGTTCGTGTTCGATGGCGGCGATGGGGGTGCCGGCGGCGATCTTGCCCATCAGCGACAGTTCGCGGGTGTCGTTGGCGGGCTCGGCGGCGAAGGGCCGTCCGCCGCCCTCGATGACATCGGGGCGGAAGGGCTGGCGGCCCCGCGGCTGGGAGGTTGTCGCCTGTTCCGGCAGCTTGACCACCTCCAGCGCCCGGGCGCGGTGGGCCAGCCGGCGGATGAAGCCGCGCTCCTCCAGCGCCGTGATCAGCCGGTGGATGCCCGACTTGGACGCCAGATCCAGCGCCTCCTTCATCTCGTCGAACGAGGGGGAGACGCCGGTCTCCTTGATCCGTTCGTGGATGAACATCAGGAGTTCGTGCTGTTTGCGCGTGAGCATGGAGGTCCTCGAGGCGAATCCCGTTGCGGGAACGCTAGCGGAACAAACCGCAAACGTCCACAAGGTGTTCCTGTGCTGTTCCGGTTAAGGTCCGGTTACTGGCCGCGCTCAACTTGGTGTTGCGAAGGTGTTCGCTATGCTGTTGCGGTTACGCGAGGGGACGCAACGAATGGAAATCAAGGTGCCGGCGGAGGCGGCGATGGCGATCCGCTTGGGAGTGCAAGTGGTGGTCGCCACCATCATGGCGTCGGTCATTTCGCTTTGCGCGTTGGGCTTGGCGCTACTCGTCAAGTTCATGCAAGCTCATGATGCGCCGGAATGGATGGTGCTTGGGACCTTGGCCCTTGAAATCTTCCGGTGGGCCGCAGACGTGGTATGCTTCATTCTGTTCGTTGCGAACGAAGTGATCAGTTTTTGCGTTGGTCTGTGGCGAGAGAGGAGCTGGAGATGACCGAGACCGTGCAGTTCCGAAAGTCGCACAAGCCGGCGGTTGCACCGATGGTCATCGTTGACGCCACGTTTCTAAGAGAAGTGGCGAAGGACGCTTTCCGCCAGTTCTTTGTGCCGATCACTGCGGCGTTCCGGACGCCCGCGATCGATAAGGTGCGCGTGAAGCGCACGCCTTCTCGTCGGCGCTCCTGAAGTCTATTCGAGAAGCCGCCGCGTCGCCGCCGCGACGTCCGCCTGCCGCATCAGGCTCTCGCCGACCAGAACCGCCTGCGCATGGGCCGCCGACACCCGCGCCACGTCGTCCGGCGTGAAGATGCCGCTCTCGGCGACCAGCAACGCCCGCACCGGGCTCAGCATGGCCAGCCGCTCGGTCACCGCCAGATCGACCTCGAACGTCCGCAGCGAGCGGTTGTTGATCCCGATCAGGTCGCCGCCCAGCTTGCAGGCGCGGGCCATTTCGGCCTCGTCGTGGGTCTCGATCAGGGCGTCCATGCCGAGCCGCCCGGCCTCGGCCAGCAACTCGGCGGCGAGGGCGTCGTCGATCATGGCGAGGATGATCAGGATGCAGTCCGCCCCCAGCGCCCGGCTCTCGGCTGCCTGCCACGGATCGACGAGGAAGTCCTTGCGCAGGCAGGGCAGGGCGGTCGCCTCCCGCGCCTGTCCGAGGAAGGCGTCGTCGCCCTGGAAGCTCGGCCCGTCGGTCAGCACCGACAGGCACGACGCCCCGCCGCGCTCATAGGCCCGGGCCAGCGCCGGCGGGTCGAAATCCGCGCGAATCAGCCCCTTGGACGGGCTGGCCTTCTTGATCTCGGCGATCAGGGCCGGGCGGCCGGTCGTCCCGACATGCCGCTCCAGCGCGGCCCGGAACCCTCGCGGCGGCGACGCCTCGCGGGCCCGCGCCTCGACGACGTCCTGCGACAGCGCCGCCTTCCGCGCCGCCACATCCTCGCGCTTGTAGGCGGCGATGCGCTCGAGCACGTCGACGGTCACGCCGGTTCTTCCTCGATCGGCGCATTCGTGGCCTCGACCAGGTCGGCCAGCGCTTTCGCCGCCCGGCCGTCGTCGATCACCGCCGCGGCCAGCGCCGCGCCCGCGGCGAGGTCAGCCGCCCGGTCGCCGACCACCAGGGCCGCCGCCGCGTTGAGCAGCACGATGTCGCGATAGGCTCCCCTGGCCCCGTCCAGCAGGGCGCGCAGGGCGAGCGCGTTCTCCTCGGCGTCGCCGCCGCGCAGGTCGGCGATGTCCGCGAGGGGCAGGCCGGCGTCCTCCGGCGTGACGGTGAATCGGCGCACCGCCCCGTCCTTCCATTCGGCCACTTCGGTCGCGCCGGTGGTGGTCAGTTCGTCCAGCCCCTGTCCGTGCACGACCCAGGCCCGCTCGGCCCCGAGCCGCCCCAGCACCTCGGCCAGCGGCTCGAGCAGACGGGGATCATAAACCCCCATCACCTGCCGCTTCGCATTCGCCGGATTCGAAAGCGGCCCCAGCAGGTTGAAAACCGTGCGGAAACCGATCTCCGCGCGCACCGGCCCGACGTGTCGCATGGCGCCGTGGTAGGCGGGGGCGAACAGGAAGGCGATCCCGGCCCGGTCGAGGGACCGCCTCTGCTGGGCCGGCGTGGCGGCCAGGTTGACCCCCAGCGCCGCCAGCACGTCCGACGAGCCGGACTTCGAGCTCAGCGCGCGGTTGCCATGCTTGGCGACCTTGAGCCCGGCGCCGGCCAGCACCAGCGCCGCCGCCGTCGAGATGTTGAAGGTATGCTGGCCGTCGCCGCCGGTGCCGCAGGTGTCGATGACGTCGTAGGGGTGATCCAGCGTCAGGGCGGCGTCGCGCATGGCGTTGGCGAAGGCGGCGATCTCGCCCACCGTTTCGCCGCGAATGCGCAGGGCGGTGACGGCGGCGGCGACCTGGGCCGGGGTCGGTTCGCCCCTCAGGCAGGCCGCGAAGAAGGCGTGCGCCTCCTCGTCCGACAGCACGCGGCCGTCGACCAGTTTGGCCAGCAGGGGCTTGAAACTATCCGCCACCTCAGACCATCGCCCGGCGCTTGATGTTGGCCAGGTCGAGGAAGTTGGCCAGCAGGTCGTGGCCGTGCTCGGTGGCGATCGACTCGGGGTGGAACTGCGCGCCGTGAATCGGCCGCGTCCGGTGGGCCAGCCCCATGATCTCGCCGTCGGCGGTCCAGGCGGTCACCTCCAGCACGTCCGGCAGGGTTTCGCGCTTCACCGCCAGCGAGTGGTAGCGCGTCGCCGTGAACGGCGAGGGCAGGCCGGCGAAGACGCTCCGGCCCGCGTGCTCGATCGGCGAGGTCTTGCCGTGCATGAGGCTCTTGGCGCGGATCACGTCGCCGCCGAACGCCTGCCCCATGGCCTGGTGGCCGAGGCAGACGCCGAGGATCGGCATATCCAGCGGGGCGGTGTCCAGGATGGCCAGGCAGATGCCCGCCTCATTGGGCGTGCACGGCCCCGGCGACAGCAGCACCGCCTCGGGCTTCAGCGCCCAGGCCTCGGCCGCGGTCAGGTCGTCGTTGCGCACCACGCGCGTCTCCGCGCCCAGTTCCGCGAGGTAGTGGACCAGGTTCCAGGTGAAGCTGTCGTAGTTGTCGACGACGAGGATCATGCCTTGGCTTCTAGTCGGCGCCGGACGCCGCGCCAAGCAGACGTTGGGGTAAGCGTTCGTTAACCACGATCGGCCGAAGTGGGGCCTTCGAGGGAGGGGCTTGCATGGCCGACATCAGGATCGACAGGGCGCGCCTCCTGCTGACGCCGCCGGTGCGGCGCGCCAACCCCTGGGCGGCGCTCGGGGCGGCCGCCCTCGCGGCGACGGCGGCGGTGATGATGGCCGGGATCATGGTGCTGGGACCGGGCGTCCGGTTCGAGGAGCCGTCGGCCGCTCAGCCCGCGTTCCCGAACGGGTAGCGCCAGGCGTCCTCCGCCGCGCCCATCGGCGCCCGGGCCTTGGCTTTCGTCTCTGCGTACTCCGCCGCCGGATCGCTGTCGGCGACGACGCCCGCGCCGGCCTGCACATGGATCTTGCCGCCGGCGAACAGGGCGGTCCGCAGCACGATGCAGATGTCGGCCTCGCCCCCGGCCGAGATATAGCCGACGCCGCCGCCGTAACCGACGCCGCGCTTCTCGGTCTCCAGCTCGTCGATGATCTCCATCGCCCGCACCTTGGGCGCGCCCGACAGGGTCCCGGCGGGCAGGGCGGCCAGCAGGGTGTCCACTGCGTCCAGCCGCGGGTCGGCCTGACCCTGGACGTCGGAAACGATATGCATGACAGAGCTGTAGCGCTCGACCTTGAAGCTTTCGGTGACCCTGACCGTGCCCGGCGCGGCGACCCGGCCGACATCGTTGCGGCCCAGGTCCAGCAGCATCAGGTGCTCGGCCAGCTCCTTCGGATCGGCGAGCAGCTCGGCCTCCAGCGCCTGGTCGGCCTCCGGCGTCTCGCCGCGCGGCCGGGTGCCGGCCAGCGGGCGGATCGTCACCCGGCCGTCCTTCAGCCGCACCAGAATCTCGGGACTCGATCCGGCCAGCTGGAACTCGCCGAAGTCGAGGAAGAACAGATAGGGCGACGGATTGCGCCGCCGCAGCGAGCGGTAGAAGGCGAATGGATCGCCCGTCCACGGCGCGGCGAAGCGGTGACTCAGCACCACCTGGAAAATGTCTCCGGCGGCGATGTAGTCCTTGGCCCGGGCCACCATCGCGCCGAACGCCGCCTCGTCCACCGCCGAGCGGAACGGCGGGACGGCGGCCTCCACCGGTGCGGGGATGGCGGGCAGGGGGGCGCGCAGTTCGGCCTCGAACGCGTCCAGCCGGGCCACGGCGGCGTCGAAAGCCGCGTCAGCGGAGAGGCCGCCGTCCGGGTAGGCGGCCGAGACCAGCACGATCTCGTGCTTCACCGAATCGAAGATCGCCACCAGCGCCGGCCGGGTCAGCACCGCGTCGGGCAGGTCCAGCGGATCGGGGTTGGGCGGTCCCAGCGGCTCGAGCAGCCGCACCATGTCATAGCCGAACACGCCGAACAGGCCGGCGGCCATCGGCGGCAGGTCGCCCGGCAGCTCGAGCCGCGAGGCTGCGATCAGCCGACGCAGCGACGCCAGCGGATCGCCCGCTTCAGCCACATAGGCGCCGGCCGCCACGCCCGCGCCCCGCGCCAGCTCGGCCCGACCGTCGCGGCAGCGCCAGACGACGTCCGGCTCGCGGGTGATGATCGAATAGCGGCCGTTGACGGCGCCGCCCTCGACCGATTCCAGCAGGAAGGCGTGGATGCGGCCGTGGCCGACCTTCAGAAAGGCCGAGACCGGCGTCTCCAGGTCGTCCACGAGGCGGCGCACGACGACCCGGGGCCGACCCTGGGACCAGCCGGCGGCGAAGTCGGCCCTCGACGAACCCGCGTCCGGGGTCATCGCCCCGCGGGTCGCGCCGGCGCCGCCGGCGTCGCCGTGACTCCCAGGGCCTGGCGGGCGAGCGCCTCGTCGTGGGTCGCCTTCATGCGTTCCGCGGCGGCGGCCACCGCGGCCGCGAACAGCGGGTCGCCCGTCGCGGCGCCGAGGCGGGCCCGCCACTGCTCGGCTTCGTCGACCACCAGGGCCGGCGTGGGCGCGACGATGCGGTCGACCCGACCGATGGCGATGCTGTTCTCGGACTGGGGCTGCGCGAACGGCTGGCCCCGCTGGGTGTTGAACAGGCCGGCCATCACGCCCTGGCCGAGGCGCTCGGCGGTCGCCTGATCCTGCTTGGCGCCGGTGTGGCTGGTGACGGTCGCGCCGACCGAGGCCGCGACGGCCGCGATGTCCTCGCCCGCGCGGAGGCGCGCCATGAGCGCGTCGGAACGGGCCGAGAGCAGGCGAACGTTCTCGCGCGCGATCCAGCCGCTGGTCACCGCTTCGCGCACGTCGTCGAGCGCCGGCATGGCGGCGGGGACGACGTCATCGACGCGGACCACGAAATACTGTCCCTCGCCAAGCCCCGTCGGTTCGCTGGCCCGCCCCTCGGTCAGCTTCCACATGGCGTCCAGCACGGGGGTCGGAACGTTGAGTTGCTGGCGGGCGGGGGTGCGGCCCTCGCGGCTGACGGCGGGGATCGGAACGATCCGGGCGCCGACCTGACGGACGGCGTCCTCGACGCTCTTGCCCTCGCGGCGCGCCGCCTCGAAGGCCTCGACCCGGCGGGCGACGGCGCCGCGGGCCTCCTGGCCCCGCAGCTCCTCGACGATCTGGTCGCGGACATCGGCCAGCGTCACCTCGCGCCCCGGGGTGATCCCGGTGACCTTGGCGACCACGAAGCCGACGCGGGCCTGCACCGGGGCGGACACGTCGCCGATGTTCAGGCCGAACACGCCCGCGGCCACCGCCGGGTCGCTGATCGCGCTGCGCGGCGTGTCGGCGTACTCGGCCGGCTGCAGGTCGTTGGCCTCGCCGACGGCGGCGGGCGCCTGACCGGCGCGCAGGGCGTTCGCGATCCGATCCGCGGCGGCGCGGGTCGGCGCCGTCAGGGTGGTGAAAGTGCGCCGCTCGGGCAGGGACAGGGCGTCCTTGCGGAAGTCGAAACGCGCCTGGATCTTCTCGTCGCTGATGGCGATGTTCCGATCGGCCGGGTTGTCGAAGATGACCAGGGAGCCGGTCCGGAACTCCGGGTTGCGCAGGGCGGCGGCGTTCTGGCTCATGAAGGACGCCAGCTGGGCGTCCGTCGGGCGCGGCGCGGTTCCGGCCATGTCCTGGGTCAGGACGAACCAGCGGCCGTCGCGGGTCTGTTGATTCAGGTTGGCGTACACCGCGCCATAGATGCGCGGCAGGCGCATCCCGGATATCAGCGCCGAGCCGTAGTGGGCGCGGCTGTACTGGTCCCGGGCTTCCTGCTCCAGAAGCTCCGGCGTCATGTTCGCTTCGGCCAGCCGGGATTCGTAGAGCTTCTCGTCGAACTGCTGGGTGACCGGATCGAAGAAGGCCGGAATGGCCCGGATCTGGCGAAGGATCAACTCGTTGCCGGGCCGGACGCCGGCCTTCCACGCCCATGCGAAGAAGCCGAGCTGATCCGCCTGGCTCTTCAGGATAGCCGTCAGGTTGGCCTGGGCGAGCAACTCCTCATAGGTGACGGCGCGGCCCTGCTGCGCCTGGATCTGCTCCAGCTGGCGGTCCATGGCCGCGCGGAACTCCTGCGGGCTCTGGCCGCGGTCGCCGGCCGAGACGACCCTGGGCGCCTGCAGGCTGCCCAGAATGTCCGTCTGCGACCCGCCCGTAACCAGCAGGCCGAGCGCGGTGAGCACCAGCAGGCCGATCGCCCACTTCGATTTCGCGAAATTGCGGAACAGGGAGATCATTGGCGAGCGGTCCTGGCGGATGAGCGGCGACGATAGTCGCTTCGGCCTATAGGGGGTGACGGGGCGGCACGGCAAGACAATGGCGACGCACCTCGGCGCCGGACGGCTTGGCTTGGCGAAAACCTCCGCCTAGACAGGCTCGATGAAACAATCCGTGAAGCTGATCGCCGGCAACTGGAAAATGAACGGCCTGGGCGCGAGTCTGGTCGAGGTCGAGGCGCTGCGTCGGGCGCTCGGCGATGGGCCCGCCGCCTGCCGCGTCGCCCTATGCCCGCCCGCCACCCTGGTCGAGCGAATGGCCGCGGCGGTCCGGGGAGGCGCGATCGAGGTCGGCGGCCAGGATTGCCGGGCGGAGATCAGCGGCGCCCATACCGGCGGCGTGTCGGCGGAAATGCTGAAGGACGCCGGGGCCGGTCTGGTCATCGTCGGCCATTCGGAACGCCGCCAGGAGTTCGGCGAGTCCGACCTGCTGGTGTCCGCCAAGGCCGAGGCCGCGGTCCGGGCCGGGCTGGCCCCGATTGTCTGCGTCGGCGAGACGCTGCAACAGCGCGAGGCCGGCCAGGCGGTCGAGGTGGTTCGTGGCCAGGTCATGAACTCGCTGCCCCACGCCGTCACCGGCCGGGACTTCGCCGTCGCCTACGAACCGGTCTGGGCCATCGGCACGGGGCTGACGCCGACGCTTGAACAGATCGAGGCGGTCCACCGGGCCATCCGCGCCGCCATGATCGAGCGGCTGGGCCTGGCCAGCGCCGCGGCGCCCATCCTGTACGGGGGCTCGGTCAAGCCGGACAACGCCCGCGACATCCTCGCCGTGCCCGAGGTCGGCGGCGCCCTGGTCGGCGGCGCGTCGCTCAAGGCGGCTGATTTCCTGCCGATCATCCGCGCCGCCTGACGCCGCAGAGCCCGTTTGCCCCCGCTTCCCATCGATGATAGACGCCGCCGCTTGATCGGCGCCGCCTGGCGCCACACATATCGGCTGCCATGCTCCAGACCATTCTCCTCGTCGCCATGATCCTCATTTCGATCGCGCTCGCCGGCGTGATCCTGATTCAGCGTTCCGAGGGCGGTGCGCTGGGCATGGGCGGCGGGCCTTCGGGCTTCATGACCGCGCGGGGGGCCGGCAATCTGCTGACCAAGACGACCTGGGTTCTGGCGGTTCTGTTTTTCGTGTGCGCCATCGGCCTGACCATCGTCGGCAACATCAGCCGCTCCAGCCAGTCGATCGCCGACCGCGACGCCATCGGCGCGCTCGCCACCCCGCCGGGCGCGGCCTCGGAAGCTCCGGCCGCCGATCCGGCCACGGCTCCGGCCCAGCCGGCCGGTCCGTCGCTCGACGACTTCCTGAGCAGCGCGGCTCCGGCCGCCCAGCCCGCACCGGCCCAGCCGGCGCCGGCCCAGCCCGCGCCGGCGCAATAAGGGTGGGCGGGGACCTTATCCCCGCCTTCCTCTCCCGCCCTCATAGTCTCCGCAATACGCCGCTCGAATCAGCGGTAGAGTGATCTCCCATGGCCCGTTACGTGTTCATCACCGGCGGCGTGGTTTCCTCATTGGGAAAAGGCCTCGCCTCCGCCGCTCTCGGCGCGCTGCTTCAGGCGCGCGGCTACAAGGTTCGGCTGCGCAAGCTGGACCCGTACCTCAACGTCGATCCGGGCACGATGAGCCCCTATCAGCACGGCGAGGTCTTCGTCACCGACGACGGGGCCGAGACCGATCTCGACCTCGGCCACTATGAGCGGTTCACCGGCGTCTCGGCGGCGAAGTCCGACAACATCACCACGGGCCGCATCTATTCGACCATCCTCGAAAAGGAGCGGCGCGGCGACTATCTGGGCGCGACGGTGCAGGTCATTCCGCACGTCACCGACCAGATCAAGCAGTTCTGCCTGACCCCCGCGCTGACCGACGACGGCGAGGAGGTCGATTTCGTCCTCGTCGAGATCGGCGGCACCGTCGGCGACATCGAGGGCCTGCCGTTCTTCGAGGCCATCCGCCAGCTGGGCCAGGACCTGCCGCGCGGCCAGAGCTGCTTCGTCCACCTGACCCTGCTGCCCTTCATCAAGACCGCCGGCGAGATGAAGACCAAGCCGACGCAGCACTCGGTCAAGGAGCTGCGCTCGATCGGCATCCAGCCCGACATCCTGCTGTGCCGCTGCGAATACCCGATCCCGCCGGAGGAGAAGCGCAAGATCGGCCTGTTCTGCAACGTCCGCGAAAGCGGCGTCATCCAGGCCATGGACTCCGCCGACATCTACGCCGTGCCGCTCGACTATCACCAGGAAGGGCTCGACGCGGAGGTGCTGGCCCATTTCGGCATCGCCGACGCGCCCGCGCCCGACCTGTCCCGCTGGCAGGAGATCGCCCGCCGCCGGCTGCACCCCGATGGCGAGGTCACCGTGGCCGTGGTCGGCAAGTACACGGTGCTGAAGGACGCCTACAAATCCCTCATTGAGGCGCTTCACCACGGCGGCGTGGCCAACAACGTCAAGGTCAACATCGACTGGGTCGAGGCCGAGACCTTCGAGGGCGACCGCGAGGCCTGCGAGGCCCGCCTGCAGGGCGCCCACGCCGTGCTGGTCCCAGGCGGCTTCGGCGAGCGCGGCTCGGAGGGCAAGATCGAGGCGGCCCGCTTCGCCCGCACGCGCAAGATTCCCTATTTCGGCATCTGTTTCGGCATGCAGATGGCCGTGATCGAGGCGGCCCGGAACCTGGCGGGCTATCCGAAGGCCTCCTCCACCGAATTCGGCCCGACGTCCGAGCCCGTCGTCGGTCTGATGACCGAATGGACCCAGGGCAACCAGCGCGTCCTGCGCCAGCAGGGCGGCGACATGGGCGGCACCATGCGCCTCGGCGCCTATGACTCGACCCTCAAGCCGGGTTCGAAGATCGCGCAGATGTATGGCTCGACCACGATCAGCGAGCGGCATCGTCACCGCTATGAGGTCAACATCAACTACCGCGAGGCGATCGAGCAGAAGGCCGGCCTGACCTTCGCCGGCCTGTCCCCCGACGGCGTCCTGCCCGAGACGGTCGAGCGCGAGGACCATCCGTGGTTCATCGGCGTACAGTATCACCCCGAACTCAAGAGCCGCCCGTTCGCCCCGCATCCGCTGTTCGCCGGCTTCATCGAGGCCGCCGTGGTGCAGAGCCGGCTGGTCTGAGGACGTCCCGCACCGCCTGCGCGGGAACACGGCTTCGTTAACCGCCGTTGCGTGAGTCGGCGGACAGTGTTCAATGCGCCTTCTATCCGGCCGGGAGCGCCACCATGCCCACCTATAACGGCACCAACGCCAGCGAGACGATCACCGGCTCGGCCGGAGACGACACCATCGCCGGCTACAGAGGCAACGACACGCTCAACGGCGGCGATGGAGCGGATCTCTTCCTGTACTACGTCAACCCTTATGTCAGCGGCAGCGACGGCTCCGACGTCATCGACGGGGGCGATGGCTTCGATCTGCTCGAAGTCCGTGTCCCGATCCTCGAGACCTACCAGGACAGCACCCAGACGTTCGGCCTGCAGACCTTCTCGCTTCACGCAGGAGTCGGCGGCGAGGCGATCTTCACCATGGCTCAGCCGCACAGTGGGGGGCCATTGCAGGCCACCGTCACCATGCAAGGCGTCGAGGGCTTCCGGTACAGTGGGTCGCATAACTGGGTCGACCCGCCCTACTACCTGAGCGGCGGCGACATCATCTACACGCCGAATGGCGATGACAGGCTGACGATCGGCGACCTCGGTGGCACCGATATGACGGGCCTGATCGAGTTCGACGGCGGCAGCGGCAACGACTGGCTGGACGCCGCCGCGACGATCAACGTCATCCACGCCCATGGCGGGACCGGGTTCGATGTTCTGCGCGGCGGGTCGGCGGACGACCTGCTCCATGGCGAGGCGGATGCGGACGCGCTCTACGGTGGGGCGGGAGGCGATCAGTTGTTCGGCGGCGACGGCGACGACCGGCTGACCGGAGGCGCGGGCGCCAACCTGTTGTCGGGCGGAGTCGGCTCGGACACCGCGCTTTTCGAGGATGCGACGCAGGGCGTCATCATCGATCTCAACGACGGCGTGGTGTCCAACAACGGCTACGGCGGCGTGGACACCCTCGACGGCATCGAGCACCTGATCGGCGGCGCCTATAACGACGTCCTGATCGGCGAGGGCTCAAACAACCGTCTCGAGGGCGGCGCGGGCTCCGACTACCTGATCGGCCTCGGCGGCGACGACATCCTCGTCGGCGGCCCGGGCGCCGCCAATACGTTACAGGGCGGGCTTGGCGACGACCTGTACGAGGTCAACGCCAATGACACGCTGATCGAGAACGCCGGCGAGGGTGTCGACACCGTCAACACGGGCCTGGCCACCTACAGGCTGAAAGCCAATTTCGAGAATCTGGCCTTTACGGGCGACGGACCGCACACCGGCCTCGGCAACGCGGCGGCCAACAACCTGACCGGCGCGTGGGGAGCGGACACCCTGTTCGGCTACGAAGGGAATGACGTCCTGCACGGCGGATTCGGCGCCGCCAATACGCTGATGGGCGGCCTCGGCGACGACTACTACATCTCGCGGGCGGCCGGGGACTCGATGATCGAACAGGCTGGCGAGGGCCATGACACGGTCGACACCACGGCCCTGAACTACGCCCTGCGCGACAATTTCGAGGACCTGATCTTCACGCCGCCGAGCGGAAACACAGCTCATTTCACCGGAACCGGCAACGCCCTGAACAACATGATCCGGGGCAATACCGGAAATGATGTCCTGGTCGGCCTGGGCGGCGATGACCACCTGGTCGGCCTGCAAGGCGCCGACACCTTCCGCGGCGGCGCTGGCAATGACCAGATCGACGGCGGCGGCGGCATAGACACGGTCGAGTATGTGACTGCCGCCGCCGGCGCATCGGTGAACCTCAACGGCGGCGTCGCCTCGAATGACGGCGATGGCGGAGCCGACACCCTGATCGGCATCGAGAACGTCACGGGTTCGGCGTTCAACGACACCCTGATCGGCTCGGGCGCCTCCAACCTCCTCATGGGCGGCCTCGGCGCGGATACGCTCGTCGGCCTTGGCGGGAACGATATCCTTGACGGTGGCGCCGGCGCCGCCAACACCCTGATTGGCGGCCAGCACGACGACCTGTACCGGGTCCACTCCCTTGGCAACACCATCATCGAGAACGCCGGCGAGGGCCTGGACACGGTCGAGGCGACAGTCGCCTCGGTCACGCTGCACGCCAACGTCGAAAACCTGCGCTTCACCGGCGTCGGCGGCTTCACCGGGACCGGCAACGGCCAGACCAACCAGATTACGGGCGGCGACGGGGCGGACCTGCTGTCGGGCATGGGCGGCGATGACATCCTCATCGGAGGCGACGGGCCCGACACCTTCCGGGGCGGGGCCGGCAATGATCACTTCACCGGCGGCGGGACCGGCGGCGACACCATCGATTACTCGCTGGCCGGCGGGGGGGTACGGGTCGAGCTCGCCAAGACCCAGGTGCTGGACGACGGCGACGGCGGAGTCGACACCTACGTCGGCATCGAGAACGCCACCGGCTCAAACTTCGACGACGTGCTGGTCGGCAACGCCGGGGCCAATGTGCTGAGCGGCGGCCTCGGCCGCGACACGCTCGTCGGCTACGAGGGCGAAGACGTGCTGATGGGCGGATCGGGCGTCGCCAACATCCTTCAGGGCGGGTTCGGAAATGACCGCTACGTGGTCTCGGCCGTGGGCGATTCGATCGTCGAGACCGCGGGCCAGGGGACCGACGTGGTCGAGACGGCCCTGGCCTCCATCACCCTGGCCAATAATGTCGAGAACCTGATCTATACGGGTTCCGGCGCCTTTACCGGCAACGGCAACGCCCAGAACAACAACATCGCCGGCGGCGCCGGAGCGGACACCCTGTCCGGCCGCGGCGGCGACGACATCATCAGCGGCGCGGGAGGGGTCGACACGGTGGTGATGTCCGGCCTCCAGGCCGACTACGCCGTCAACGAGGGTGCGGGTTATTTCTCGATCAGCGACAGCGTCGGCGGGCGCGACGGCCTCGACATCCTGTACGGGGTGGAGCGGGTCCGCTTCAGTGATGGAACCGTGATCGAACTGTCCCCGTCCGCCGCTCCGGCGGCGACGGAGCTGCCGGCGGCGAAGCCGGAGGTCCTGTTCGCTCCGGCGGGCCTCCGCCCGATCGACGACGTGTTCCTGGCGATCCCGGATCCCTGGAGCCCCTGGGGCTTCTAGCGGGATCGGAGACGCGCAACTCGCCGCCGTCCGGGCCTCCAACAGCCCCCGAGGCTCGTCGCGCGATAACGACGTTGCCGCCGCGCCCGCACGGGTGTTCTATTGCGGGGGCCGCATTGGTCAGAGGCGGTTCTCAGGCGGAGAAATCCGATGCCCATCCGATACACCGTCGACCTCAACAGCAACGGCTATAACGGCCAGTATTCCTTCGTGATTGATCTCGGAGCGGGAAGCTACGACGAGGTCCGGTTCAACAGCTACGCCGCGTCGTCCCAACCGCTCACCATCGTCGTCGACGGCCGGCAGAATTTGAACGCCTTCCGCGTCGCCTTCTACGGGGTTGTCCAGACCGGCTCGCTGACGGTCTACGGCCACGCCGGCAACGACATAATGACCGGCGGCATCGCCGGCCCGAATATCTTCTACGGCGGCCTGGGCGATGACATCTACGCCGGGACGGGCGCCGTCGAGGTCGCCGGGGAGGGAACCGACACCCTCTACAGCCAGCAGTTCGACGTCACCCTGCCCGAGCATGTCGAGCGACTGATCCACGGCTACGTCGAATTCTTCGGCAGCGGGCTCAGCCATGCCTTGCGTGAACAATACAGTCCCGCCGCCATTGGCCGGGGGAACGCGCAGGACAACTACATCTCGGGCTTCGGCGTCCAGTACGGCATGGGGGGCGACGACGTTCTCGCGGGTGGAACCCTGGTCGACACCCTGATCGGCGGCGCCGGGAACGATACGCTCAACGGCGGCGCCAACTTCGACACGGCCAGCTACATCGACGCGGCCTCGGGAGTCTTCGTCACCCTCGACCAGGCCCAGCCGATGGCCACCGATGACGGCGACGGCGGCGTCGACACCCTGAACGGGATCGAGAACATCACCGGCTCGGCCTTCAACGACGTGCTGATCGGCGACGCGGGCGCCAATGCGCTGACCGGCGGGACCGGCGCGGATGTGCTGATCGGCCTGGCCGGAAACGACCGGCTGGTCGGCGGGACCGGCGCGGCCAACCAGATGCAGGGCGGGCTGGGCGACGACCTCTATGTCGTGTCCGTGCTCAGCGACACGGTCTACGAGCTGGCGGGCGAGGGTCAGGACACCGTCGAGACCGCACTGGCCGCCTACACCCTGCGCGAAAATCTCGAGGGGCTTCGCTTCACCGGCGCCGGCGCCTTCACGGGCACGGGCAATGCAGGGGCCAACAGTCTTTTCGGCGGCGCGGGCGTCGATACGCTGAATGCCGCCGCGGGCGACGACAGCCTTTTCGGCGCGGTCGGCAATGACGTGCTGCGCGGCGGGGCGGGGAACGACCGCCTGGACGGCGGCGGACAGGCCGACACCGCCGACTACGCCGCTGTCGGGGCCGGCGTGACCGTCTCGATCGCCAACGGCCGCGCCAGCAACGACGGCGAGGGCGGTCAGGACATCCTGGTCGACATCGAGAACATCCTCGGCTCGGCCTTCAACGACGTGCTGCTCGGCGGCGGCGCCAACAACGTCCTGGACGGCGGGGCGGGCGCGGACGTGCTGGTCGGGATGGCCGGGGACGACCGGCTGATCGGCGGCTCGGGCGCCGCCAACCAGATGCAGGGCGGCCTGGGCAATGACCGGTATGTGGTTTCCGTGGCCGGCGACACCCTGATCGAAAACGCCGGCGAGGGGGTGGATTTCGTCGAGACCGCCCTGTCCGCCTACACGCTCCGCGCCAATTTCGAAGAGCTGATCTACACCGGCTCGGGCGCCTTCAGCGGCGTGGGCAACGCCCTGAACAACGTCCTCAGGGGCGGAGCCGGGAACGACACCTTCTCGGGCCGGGGCGGCGACGACGGCATCAACGGCGGCGCGGGGGTCGATACGGTCGTGATGTCCGGGGTCCGCGCCGACTACACCATCCAGGCCGGAAACGGGTACGTGACCATCGGCGACAGCGTGGTCGGCCGCGACGGCATCGACACCCTGTTCAACATCGAGCGGATCCGCTTCAGCGACGGCACGGAGCTGGACATCACCCCGCCGCCGCCGGCTCCGGCGGCCTCGCTGGCGGAGCCCGGGCCAGAACCGGCCTCCGTCTTGAACGGCGCCCGTTGGGACGGAGACCTCCCCCCGGCCCTCGTCGATCCCTGGAGCCCGTGGAACGACGTCTAGGCGGTTCGCACGGTTCGCCGACCGCTGGCCGGGTCGGTCACATCCAGTCCGGTGGCGACGGGTTCAGGCCGGACGGCGCGGATTTCCCGGGGATCAATCCGGCTTGCGCGGTTCGAGGCCCTCGAACGGCTTGCGCTGGCGACAGCGCACGCAGACCTGGGTGCCCGGCTGGCTGCGGCTGTCGACGAATATATGGCCTTTCCAGGCGCAGCGTAGAGCGTCGAACATGTGTCGGCCTCCAGCCCCTCCGCCACAACTATGACGCCGTTCATGTTGCAGTGCAAGAACGCTGGTGTGCGACTGCAGGCCGGCCGCGCCGGGAGGGGAGCTAGGTCGCCGGCGTGTCCGGCTTGACCAGCAGGCCGTCCACAGGCTGCAGCACGCCGTTGCTGGCCACGGCCTCCTCGCCCGTCAGACGGGCGCGGGCGCCGTTCCCGGCGGTGACGACGATGGCTTCGCCGTCGCGGGTGAACGTCAGCAGTCCATCCGCCATGGTGCGCATCTCGACGCTCCCGTTTCCGGCCCGCTCGATCGCCGCCGCGATATCCTGCCGGCTCAGCGCGCCCGGAACGATATGGGCCCGGAGCAGGGCCGCGCTTTGGGCCCGCATGGTCTCGTCGGTGAAGTCGGCGCCCGGCGCGCCCGTGGTGAAGGCGGCGTCGGTCGGCGCGAACACGGTGTAGGGCCCGACCCCCTCGAGGACGCCGGTCAGGCCGGCGTTCGATACGACCTCGCCCAAGGTGTCGTTGCCTGCCGCCGCCTGCAGCGTGGCTGCGAGCGTGCGGGACGAGGGCTGGGCCTGTTCGGCCTTCTCCCCGCCGGCCTTGTCGTCACCGCCGCCGCAGGCCGCGAGCATGATGACGGCGAGGGGCGTCAGCGCCCGGCGCATGATGGTTCGCATATCGATGTCTCCTGCCGCGCGGTTCAGGTGAGCAGCTGGATGGCCGCCTGGACCAGCTGGGTGGTGGGGTCGACCCGGTAGATGTAGCCGTCGCTGTAGCGATAGAGGCCGTTCGGGCTGTCGACGTACTGGCTCCGGTAGGCGTAGGGCACATTGTAGACGTCATAGCCCACGGGCATCGGTTGCCCGACGGTGATCGGCTGGCCCGTCAGCAGGGCCGCGACCTGGGTGATCGCCTGCGTCCTCGGATCGACGCCATACAGCGCCCCGTTTGCATAGCGGTAGTCGTAGGGAGCGCTCAGCCGGTAGTACTCGGCATAGTACGTCGGGACCGGTTGATAGGCGTATTGCGTCGGCCATACGGCGCCGGGAAACAGCGCGCCGCCCAGCACCGGCAGCCAGCCCATCACCGAGCCCGTGCGGTCCACCCGGTACAGATAGCCGTCGTCGTAGCGATACAGCCAGTCGTCGTTCCGCGACCTCCACAGATAGTCATAGCGGGCGCGCGCGATCTGGCGTTCCTGCCCGGGAGGCAGGCACCCGTTGTTGCGCTTGGCCAGCCCCGGCGGGCAGCCCGCGATCAGCCCGCGGTCCCGCTCGACACGGAACACCGTCACCGGCGTCCCGGCGGCCGCGACCACGGTCGTCGTCCGCAGGTCGCTCTGGCCCGGCCGATCGTCATCGTCGCGCCCCTGGCCCTGACTCCGGCCTTGGCCCTGCCCCGGACCGGGAGAGTCGGGCCGTCGCACCGCATCCCGGGCTGGCGGCGGCGTCTGCCGGGCGGCCTGACCGGCGGCGCGGCCGCGTTCCGACGCCGCGCCGTCCTGGCCGCCGCTCCGCCCTTTCTCCGGCCGGGCCTCGGCGCCGCGGCCGCCGCCCTTGTCCTGGCGGGCGTGATCGCCGCCCTGTCCGTGGCCGTTCTGCGCCATGGCCGCGTGTGGCAGACTGAACGCCAGGGCGAGCGCGGCGGCTGTCGGGATGATCTTGTTCATGGAAACCTCTCGTCGAGCGGCCCCTGAAACGTCTGTAAGCCGACACTGTTCCGGTCGGGGTCGGGAGGCCGCCACGATCGCCACCCGCCGGAGCAGACACCGGCCCGGTCCTGGCGGCGTGCGGCGTGCGGCTCGAAACCGCGGCATCGGCTTCTGACCAGTTGAGAGATCGGAGGGTTCGCGAACGCCTCGAATATTGCGAGTGCGAATGCCACGTTTCCCGCTATAGATTAGCCGCAAGGGCTACCAGGCGGGGTATTTTTTGCAACTCGCCTGTGTGATCTCCGCTGCAGGAGAAGAAATTTCCAACAAACTTTGTCCGCCCACTTGCCTATTTCGCAAATGCGGTAAACATTTTGCATCTGCGTAATATTGTTCAGGGGGATTGAACGATGCGACTTGGTAGCGGACTAACCGGGGCCGTCGCCCTTGCCTTGGCCGGCCTGGCCGTCACAACCACTGCCGCGGCCGCGCCCGCGGCGCCTGCACCCGCGCTTCTGGCGCATCAGACGACCCTCGCCCTCGACGGCGCGGCCTCGAGCTGGATCCTGACCTCGACCGCCCTGGTCCTGCTGATGACCCTGCCGGGCCTCGCGCTGTTCTACGGCGGCATGGTCCGGCGCAAGAACGTGATCGCGACCATCACCCAGTCGCTCGGCGTGGCCGCCGTGGTCACCCTGGCCTGGTTCGTCGCCGGCTACTCCCTTTCGTTCGGGATCGGCCAGCCGATCGCCGGCTATTCCGGCGAGACGGTGCAGACCTACATCGGCAGCCTTGAGGCCTTCTTCCTCAATGGCGTGACGCCGACCACGGCCCACAGCCTGACGCCCGGCCTGCCGGAATATCTCTGGATCGCCTACCAGCTCACCTTCGCCATCATCACCCCGGCCCTGATCGCCGGCGCCTTTGCTGAACGGATCAAATACTCCGGCCTGCTGCTGTTCACCGGACTGTGGACGCTGCTGGTCTATGCGCCGATCTGCCACTGGGTCTGGGGCGGCGGCTTCCTCGGCGCGGCCGGCGTGCTGGACTTCGCGGGCGGGGCGGTGGTGCACGTCAACGCCGGCGTGGCCGGTCTGGTCTGCGCCATCTTCCTCGGCGCCCGCAAGGGCTACGGCCAGTCGCCCATCGTGGCGCACAATCCGGTGCTGACCATGATCGGCGCCTGCCTGCTGCTGGTCGGCTGGATCGGCTTCAACGCCGGCTCGGCTTGGACCCCGGACTCGATCGCCTCCGTGGCCCTGCTCAATACGATTCTCGCCGCCATGGCCGGATCACTGACCTGGAAGATCGTCGAGGTCATGGAAAAGCGGAAGCCGTCCCTGATCGGCGCCCTGTCGGGCCTGATCGCCGGTCTCGTCGCCATCACGCCGGCGGCCGGCCTGGTCGATCCGAAGGGCGCGGTCATCATCGGCCTGGCGTCCGGACCGGTCTGCTACGCCGCCTCGGTCTGGATCAAGAAGCTCCTGCGCTATGACGACAGCCTGGACGCCTTCGGCATTCACGGCGCGGGCGGCATCCTCGGAGCCCTGCTCACCGGCGTGTTCGCCTCTGCCGCCGTCAACGGCGTGGCCGAGGGCGCGACGGTCGCCAAACAGGCCTGGGGTCTCGGCGTCACCATCGGCTGGAGCGCCGTGGCGACCTTCGTGATCCTGATCGTGTGCAAGTTCACGACCGGCCTGCGGGTCAGCGCCCAGGAGGAGGTCGAAGGACTCGACGGCCACCTCCACGGCGAAGTGATGGACGCGGCCTGAGGGCGCCTGTCAGCGCCCATGATCCCGGCGACGCGGAGACGCCTCTCCGCGTCGCCACCAGTAAACGTGCGTCTCAACAACCATCAAAAACAGAGGGGATATCGATGATGAGAACCACCTTCGCCTGCGCCGCCGCCGCGGGCGCCCTGCTGGCCGCATCCAGCGCCTCGGCCCAGGACGGACCCCAGGTCGCCTGGAATGTCGGCGTGGTCAGCGACTATGTCTTCCGGGGCTTCAGCCAGACCGACGAGGATCCGGCCCTCCAGGCCGGCGTCGATCTGACGGCCGGCTCCTTCTACGCGGGCGCATGGGCCTCGAACGTCGACTTCGGCGATGAGACCGACGCCGAGGTGGATTTCTACGGCGGCTACCGCACTGAGGCCGCGGGCTTCGCGCTGGACGTCGGGGCTGTAGTCTATATCTACCCGAGCGCCCCGGCGGTTTCCGACTACGACTATGTGGAACTGAAGGCCGCCGCATCGCGCGCCATCGGACCGGTCACCGCCGGCGCCGTGGTGTTCTGGTCGCCGAACTTCTTCGGGGTCGACGACGAAGCCACCTATGTCGAGGGCAACATCGCCTATACGCCGGCTGACAGGTGGACCCTCACCGCCGCCGTCGGCCACCAGGCGCTGGACGTCAACGACGACTACACGACCTGGAACGTTGGAGTGGCCTACGCCCTGACGGACTATCTGGCCGTCGACGCACGGTTCCATGACACCGATGTGGACGGGCCGCTGTCGGACGACCGCGTGACGGTCGGGCTGAAGGCGACCTTCTGACGGCTATCCCGGCAAGGTCATGCTGTTTGATGGCCTTGCCGGGATGTATTTTGCTTTGAATACGATTATTCGCGCATTCTGCGCACGTAAGTTGCCAAGAGAGCTCTCGCTCCCTAGCCTTGTGCAGTTGCGAAGAGGACTTCAGTGGCGTCAGCGAACCAGACCTTTGTCATCACCCCGAGAACCGCGCCCCTGAAGGCGCGGGCGGATGAACGCATCCGCGATTTCGGAGAGATTCAGAACGACTTCGCGGTCGCGGCCGGCACGGTGCAGTCCAGCCGCTGCGCCCAGTGCGGCGTGCCGTTCTGCCAGACCGGCTGTCCGCTGGAGAACAACATCCCCGACTGGCTGAAACTGGCGGCCGAGGGCCGCTTCGAGGAGGCCTGGCGACAGTCCGAAGCCACCTCGACCCTGCCCGAGATCTGCGGCCGAATCTGCCCGCAGGACCGTCTCTGCGAAGGGGCCTGCACCCTGGAACAGTCTGGCTGGGAGACGGTGACCATCGGCTCGGTCGAGCGCTGGCTGGGCGACATGGCCTTCGAGAATGGCTGGGTCACGCCGGTCCGGCCGCTGGTCGAGCTCGGCCGCTCCGTGGGGATCGTCGGGGCGGGCCCTGCCGGGCTCGCCGCGGCGGACCGGCTCCGCTCGGCGGGCTATGCGGTGACGATCTACGACCGGCACGACCGCGCGGGCGGCCTGCTGACCTACGGCATTCCCGGCTTCAAGCTGGAGAAGCCGGTGGTGCAGCGCCGACTGGACCGCCTCGCCGAGGGCGGCGTGGTCTTCCGGCTGGGCGTCGACGTCGGGGGCGACCTTCCCTTCGCCGAGGTGCGGGCGGCCCATGACGCGGTGCTGATCGCCACCGGCGTCTACCAGGCGCGGCGGTTGACGGCTCCGGGCTGCGGCTCCGAGGGCGTGGTCGCGGCGCTGGACTATCTGATCGCCTCGAACCGCAAGGGATTCGGCGACGCCGTTCCGGCCTTCGACAGCGGCGCCCTGAACGCCTCGGGTCGCCGCGTCGTGGTCATCGGCGGCGGCGACACGGCGATGGACTGCGTCCGCACCGCCGTCCGGCAGGGGGCGGCCTCGGTCACCTGCCTCTATCGCCGCGACCGCGACAACATGCCGGGCAGCGCCCGCGAGGTCGCTCACGCCGAGGAGGAGGGGGTCGTGTTCGAATGGCTGGCCGCCCCCCGCGCCGTGCTCGGCGAGGCCGGCCGCGCTGCCGGTGTCCGGGCCCAGCGCATGGCGCTGGCGGCCCAGTCGGCCGAGGGCCGCTGGAGCGTCGAGCCCGTGCCGGGCGGCGAATTCGACCTGCCCGCCGACCTCGTCATCGAGGCCCTGGGCTTCGAGCCCGAGGACATGCCGGCCCTGTTCGCCGAACCCGATCTGGCCCTGACCGACTGGCGGACCATCCGCACCGCCGGGCGCACCAAGGCGACGACGCTGGAGGGCGTGTTCGCCGCCGGCGACATCGTCCGCGGCGCCTCCCTCGTGGTCTGGGCCGTCAAGGACGGACAGGACGCGGCGGCCGAGATCGACGCCTGGCTGACCTCTCGTGAACAGGTGGCGGCATGAGCTTCGATCCCCGTCAGTACGAGGCCGATCGCCAGACGCTGATCGACGCCCACGCCTATGATCCGGCCTCCGAGCGGGACGCCTGCGGCGTCGGCCTGATCGCGGCCATCGACGGCCGGCCCCGGCGCGAGGTGGTCGAGCTCGCCCTGAAGTCGCTGAAGGCCATCTGGCACCGCGGCGCCGTCGACGCCGACGGCAAGTCGGGGGACGGCGCGGGCCTGCTGATCGGCCTGCCGCGCGCCTTCTTCGAGGCCCAGGTGCGCGACGCCGGCCATGAGCCCGGCGCCGGCCCCATCGCCGTCGGCATGATCTTCCTGCCCCGCGCCGACCTCGGGGCCCAGGAACGCGCCCGCACCATCGTCGAGCGCGAGGTGCTGGCCGCCGGCTTCTGGCTGTACGGCTGGCGCCAGGTGCCGACCCGGGTCGAGGTGCTGGGCGAGCGCGCGGCCGCCACCCGTCCCGAGATCGAGCAGATCATGCTCCGCGTTCCCGAGGGTCTGACCGGCGAGGAGCTGGAGCGGGCCCTGTACCTGCTGCGCCGGCGCATCGAGGCCCGGGCGACGGCGGCGGGCCTGCAGCATTTCTACATCTGCTCCCTGTCGGCCCGTTCGGTGATCTACAAGGGAATGATGTTGGCCGAGGCGCTGGCTGACTTCTATCCGGACCTCAACGATGTCCGGGTCGAGGCCAATGTCGCCCTGTTCCACCAGCGCTATTCGACCAACACCTTCCCCGAATGGCGGCTGGCGCAGCCGTTCCGGATGCTGGCCCACAACGGCGAGATCAACACCCTGCGCGGCAACGCCAACTGGATGCGCAGCCACGAGATCCGCATGACCGCCGAGGCCTTCGGGGCCGACGACGCCACGGTCAAGCCGGTCATCCAGGCCGGCGGCTCGGATTCCTCGGCCCTGGACAATGTCTTCGAGGTCCTGGTCCACGCCGGACGTCCCGCGCCCATGGTCAAGGCGCTGCTGATCCCGGAAGCGCCGATCGAGGGCCTGATCTCGGACGACCATCGGGCGCTCTACGCCTACTGCAACGCCGTGATGGAGCCGTGGGACGGTCCCGCCGCCATCTGCGCCACCGACGGCCGCTGGGTCCTGGCGGGCAAGGACCGCAACGGGCTGCGGCCGCTGCGCGCCGCCGAGACCACCGACGGCCTGCTGATCTGCGGCTCCGAGGCCGGCATGACCGGCGTCTCCGACGATCGCATCGCCCGCCGCCTGCACATCGGCGGCGGCCGGATGATTTCCGTCGATCTGGAGGCGGGACGGCTCTATGACGAGACCGAGACCATCGACCGGCTGGCGGCGAAGCATCCCTACCGCGACTGGCTGTCCAATATGGTCGAGCTGGAGCCCCGGATCGGCCCAGGCCCTGAACCCCGCGGCCTGACCGGCGAGGCCCTGACCCGGTTCCAGGCCGCCGTCGGCTGGACCCAGGAGGATATCGACGCCCTGCTGGATCCCATGGCCGGCGAGGGCAAGGAGGCCGTGGCCAGCATGGGCGATGACGCCCCGCCCGCTGTGCTGTCGGAACAGACCCGGCCCTTCTCCCACTATTTCCGCCAGGCCTTCGCCCAGGTCACCAACCCGCCGATCGACTCCCTGCGCGAGGCGGGGGCGATGAGCCTGCGCACCCGGTTCAAGAATCTTGGCAACATCCTCGCCCAGGACGAGACCCAGACCCAGGTCTTCGTGCTGGACAGTCCCGTTCTGACCACCGGCATGTACGAGCGGATGCTGGACGTCGTGGGGGCCGGCTCGACCACCGTGATCGACTGCACCTTCCCGGCGCCCGCGCCGGACGCCCGGCCCGGCGAGGCGCTCAAGACCGCGCTCGATCGCATTCGCGACGAGGCGGTGGCGGCGGCCCGGGGCGGCGCGGGGCTGATCGTCCTGACCGACGAACGCGCAGACGGGACCCGGGTCCTGATCCCGATGATCCTGGCCACGGCCGCCGTGCATGGCCGGCTGGTCGACGAGGGCCTGCGCACCTTCTGTTCGCTGGTGGTGCGCTCGGCCGAGGCCATCGACGCCCATGCCTTCGCCGTGCTGGTCGGCTGCGGCGCCACGGCGGTCAACGCCTGGCTGGCCCAGGAGAGCTTCCTCGAACGGCTCGACGGCGGCCGCTATCCGGGCCTCACGCTCCGGGACGCCTGCCTCAACCACAAGACCGCCGTCGAGGCGGGGCTGATGAAGATTCTCGCCAAGAAGGGCATCTCCGTCATCTCGGCCTACCGCGGCGCCTGCGAGTTCGAGGCGCTGGGCCTCAGCCGCGCCCTGGTCGCCGAATTCTTCCCGGGCATGACCTCGCGCATCTCGGGCGTGGGTCTGGCGGGGATCGAGACGCAGGCGGCGGCCCGGGGGCAGCGGGCCTTCGGCACCTCCCGGCCCGGCCTGCGCATCGGCGGCGCGCATCGTGTCCGCGCCGGCGAGGAGACCCACGCCTGGGACGCGGAGATGATCCACCGCCTGCAGGATGCGACGACCCGCAACGACTACAAGCGGTTCAAGGCCTATTCCCGCCGCGCCCGCGAACTGCCGGCCGTGGCCCTGCGCGACCTGCTCGACTTCCGCGAGGCCGCGCCGGTCCCGCTGGAGGAAGTCGAGAGCGTCAACGAGATCCGCAAGCGCTTCGTCACGCCCGGCATGTCGCTGGGCGCCCTGTCGCCCGAGGCGCACGAGACGCTGAACATCGCCATGAATCGTATCGGGGCCCGTTCGGTCTCGGGCGAGGGCGGCGAGGATCCCGAGCGCTACCATCCGCGCCCGAACGGCGACAATCCGAACAGCGCGGTCAAGCAGATCGCCTCCGGCCGCTTCGGCGTCACCGCCGAATACCTGAACCAGTGCCGCGAGATCGAGATCAAGGTGGCCCAGGGCGCAAAGCCCGGCGAGGGCGGGCAGCTGCCCGGCTTCAAGGTCACCGAATTCATCGCCCGCATGCGTCACTCGACGCCCGGGGTGGGCCTGATCTCGCCGCCGCCGCACCACGACATCTATTCCATCGAGGACCTGGCCCAGCTCATCTACGACCTGAAGCAGATCAATCCCGACGCCCGGGTGACGGTGAAACTGGTGGCCCAGTCCGGCATCGGCGCGGTCGCGGCGGGTGTGGCCAAGGCCCGGGCCGACGTGATCCTGATCGCCGGCCACAACGGCGGCACCGGGGCCTCCGCCCTCGGCTCGATCAAGCACGCCGGCCTGCCGTGGGAACTGGGCCTGTCGGAGGCGCACCAGGTGCTGAGCCTGAACGGCCTGCGCGGTCACGTCCGCCTGCGCACCGACGGCGGCCTGCGCACCGGGCGCGACATCGTCGTCGCCGCCATGCTGGGCGCCGAGGAGTTCGGCATCGGCACCGCCTCGCTGATCGCGGTCGGCTGCCTGATGGTGCGCCAGTGCCACTCCAACACCTGCCCGGTCGGCGTCTGCGTCCAGGACGAGCGGCTGCGCGCCATGTTCACCGGCACGGCGGACAAGGTGGTCAACCTGTTCAGCTTCATCGCCGAGGAGACGCGCGAGGTGCTCGCCTCCATGGGTCTGCGGTCGCTGGACGAGGCGGTCGGCCGCACCGACCTGCTGCGCCAGGTGTCGCGCGGCGGCGCCCAGCTGGACGACCTCGATCTCAACCCGCTGCTGGTGCGGGTGGGGGAGGGCGACGAGCGGCGCCCGGCCGATGCGCCGCGCAACGCCGTGCCCGACGCGCTGGACGCCCAGATCGAGCGGGACGCCACGCCCTTCCTCGAGCGGCGCGAGAAGATGCAGCTGACCTATGCGGTGGCCAACACCCAGCGCGCCATCGGCACGCGGACCTCGTCGCACATCGTGCGGCGGTTCGGGAAGGACCTGCCGGACGGCCATCTGACCCTGAACCTGCGCGGCGCCGCCGGCCAGTCTCTGGCGGCCTGGGGCATGAAGGGTCTGCGCATCGAACTCGACGGCGAGGCCAACGACTATGTCGGCAAGGGGCTGTCGGGGGCCGAGATCATCGTCCGTCCGCCGTCCTGGGCGGCCGGTGCGGCCCTGATCGGCAACACCTGCCTCTACGGCGCCACCTCCGGCGCGCTGTTCGCGGCCGGTGCGGCCGGCGAGCGGTTCGCGGTGAGGAACTCGGGCGCGACGGCGGTGATCGAGGGCTGCGGCGCCCACGGCTGCGAATACATGACCGGCGGGGTGGTGGTGATCCTCGGCTCGACGGGCTGGAATTTCGGCGCCGGCATGTCCGGGGGCGAGGCCTTCATCCACGATCCCGAGGGAACCGCGCAGGGCCGTCTCAACGCGGCCTCGGTAGTTGCGGGCAAGGTGATGGGCGAGGCCGCCGTGCGCCTGCACGACCTGGTCGCCCGCCACGCCGCCGAAACCCGCTCCCCGATCGCGCTCCGCCTGCTCGAGCGGTGGCCCGAGGCGGTCACCGGGTTCAGCCACATCCTGCCGTTGGCGGAAGAGCGGCTCTCGGTGAGCGTCCGGCGCGCCTGACCGGTCGCGGAAGCCGGCGTTGGCGAAGCTTCCGCCCGTTTCAGCGGGCGGCCGGCGCCTGTTCTCTCGTGGCGGCGTCGGCCTGGCGGCCCGTCCGCGCGAACGCCTCGGCGACCTGAAGCAGGACGGTCCTGTGGGCGGGGGCCATCTTCAGGAAGCAATCCGCCAGCGCCGCCCCGCCCCGGATCGCACCGAGCTCGACCCGCTCGGGCGAGGTCAGGTCGAGGTCCTCCGGCGGAAAGAAGTCCGCCACGGGCCAGCCCAGCGCCCTGGCGGCGCGGACCAGCATGGAAGCCGAGATGCGATTGGCGCCGCGTTCGTATTTCTGGATCTGCTGGAAGCTGAGGTTCATCGCCTGGCCCAGCTCGGTCTGGGACATGCCGCGCTGCAGGCGAGCCGTCCTCAGGCGTTCACCCACAAAGCGGTCGACCGGATCGGTGACGTCGATGGCGCGCGGCATGCAGATCTCCCCCGGGGGAGACCATGGCCGACTCCGCGCCCGTCGGGCAAGAGGCGCCGCGCCGCCGGTCTAGGCCGCCGCCGTCGCCGGCTCGGCCTGCAGCGTCCGTATGTAGGCGCGAAGGCCATGCAGCGCGCCGCGGTCCCGACCGTCGCCGCGACCGTCCGGACCCTGCTGCAACAGGACCTCCAGGACGATGTCCGCTTCGATCGCGGCCCGAGGCTTGTGGTCGAGGATGAAGGCCTCGGCGGCGATGAAGCGATCCCAGATCGCCTCAAGATCCGCATTGTGGTGCTGGCGCCAGAACGCCACGGCTGACTCGAAAGTCCATCTCTGTGACATGGGTTCGCCCTCCTTCAGGACGACGGCCGGCCTCGGCCGCATAGGGGTTGGTGTCAGGAGCGTCGGCGGGAGATAACGGGGGGACGGGCGTAGGGCGCGGTGCGGCACTCCCAGACGCCGAACAGGCCGATCAGCATGAGCTCGACCCACACCACGATGCGGAACGAGACACTGGCCCAGACCTGGACGTCGGGATCGAGGATGGCGACGAGGTAGGTGGCGATCGACAGCAGTTGAACGCCCGCCGCCGCCACCAACCACCACCGCACCGCCGCCAGGCTCAACCAGACCAGGGTTCCGAACAGGCCGACGGCCAGGAGGCCGACGCCCCAGCGCAGGCCGCCGATCTGCCAGCCGTCGACGAGGGGCGTGACCATCATGGCGACCAGGAAGGCGATGGCGGCGATGCGTTCCGCCGATCTCCCCACCCATAGTAGAAGCCCGATGCTGACGAGACTCAGACCGAGGACAGAAAGCTGGGCTGCGCTCATGCTGCGTCCTTGCCCCGGTCAGGCGGCGGTTCGTTCGATCGTCCGGACCTCGGCCAGGGTGTTTTTTCCCTCGAGGGGGCCTTCGAGCCGCCAGCTGATTCCCTGGGCGGAGGCGACGGCGGCCAGTCCTTCGTGCCCTTCGACGACCGCCCCCCGGGCTTCGGCCAGCTGGTTCAGGCTTCGCACCATGTTCAGCAAGGCGGACTGACCGACCTCCGCGGCCAGCCCCGCGTCCGTCCGCCCCTCGATCATGGCCTGGATCAGGGCGCTGGTTTCGACCATCGCCTTGTCGACCGCATGTTCCGCGGTCTGGAGGCGACGGGCGATCCGGACGCCTACGTGTCTGTTTTTCATGGGTGGCTCCTAACGCTCGATGATCAGTCCTGCGTCAGGATGGCGGCGGGCGGCGCGTGCGGCGCCAGGACCCCGACGGCCCCGGACACAACGCTCACGATACCCACCGTGATCAAGGCGGCGACGGCGGCGAAGACGAGAATGAGTCCAAGGCGGAGGCCCGGCCGCGGAGGCCGCGGGAGAAACCAGGCGCCTGCCCCTGTCGGGGTCGTCCTATCCGCGTCGTCGACTGGATCGCCCGGCGCCGGTTGATGCAGCGCCGGGTTGGGCGGGGCGGCCATACCCTCGGGTCCGTATAGCGGATCGCCCGCTAGGCGGCGCAACGCCGCCTTTCGCGACGACACCTCGAGTCGGCGAAGGGCTTCGCGGACGTGCAGGCTGACGGTGTGGTGCGAGATGCCGAGATGCCGTCCGATGTCCTTGTCGGTCATCGTGGCCGAGAGAAGCAAACACTCCAGCTGACGCTCTGTAAGTCGACCCGCCATCACCCCTCCGTGGCGGAGCCTATGTTGGTCAGGGGACGGACGCCAGACGGCATTTCTCGAAACTCGACCGCATCGCGTCCGATCTCGACGCCGGGGCGACGCCCGGGCCGCGCCGGTGGAAGTGGGCGCGGCGGGATGGCCCGGGCGGACCGGGTCGTCGGTCGGCGGCGGTCTGGCGACCCTGGGAACTCAGACCGGCTCAGCCGTCTCGGTCGAGATCGCTTTCATCTGCCTGACGAAGTCGAGCCAATTCTCGTCCTCCATATGGCTCTGGTCCTGTACGACCATCTGGTCGTCGATGAAGAGGTAGGACGGCACGATGTTGTTCGGGTTCAAGCGACGACGGACGTCGGATTTCAGGATGAGCACGTGCGCCTCGAGCGCAGAGCCGCCTACGATCTCCGAGAGGTCGTGAGCATCATCGGCGGGGACAATCCAGAATGTGACCTCGGCGCGGTTCATGCCGGGGAGCATCGCCAGCAGATCCGGGCGCTTGGCGACGCATTGCGGGCAGCCGGCGGACAGAAAGATCAGGGCGGTGTTCCCCCCCGCCAGGCCGGCCGAGGTGAACGAGCCGCCGTCCGCGGCGCGTCGTCCCTCGAAATCAGGCACGACGTCGCCGATCTGAAGCCTGGGGGCGTGCAGCGCCCCTTCGAGGGCCGCGACCCGCGCCGCCAGGCGCAAGACCAGAAACAGGGTCAGCGCCACCGCGAACAGCAGAAAGGCGATCGCGAACTCGAGCACCGTGACGTTCATTCCCGAGTCTGTCCTTTCCTCAACGACGCATCAGGAAGGCGACGTCCGACAGGCGGACGGACAGGAGGGCGGTGATCGCCGCGACGCCGAACATCAGGACGAGCCCGGCGGCCGACAAGGAGGCGACGCGGGCGGGCGGGGCGAAGTAGACCGCGCAGGCCGCGAGCAGACCGGCGCTTCGGGCCAGATCGAAACCCGAAATCCGGTGCGACGAACCCCCGAAGCAGTTGCAGGCGACCCGCGCCCGCCTGGCCAGCACCGTCGAGATCGTGGCCAGGAAGGCGACGAAGAGGGCCGCCGCGATCATCATCGCCGCCCGCGCCACGTCTCCGCCGACCAACAGGAGCGTCGCCACGCCCCCCTCCACGACGATGAGCGCCAGGGTGGCGATCCGGCTCCATGGGCTGGTCAAGCCGAAGATGGCTTCGAGCGTGCCCTGGAAGGCCCGAACGGCGCCCGCCTTGCCGATCGCGGCCGCGAACAGGACCAACATCGCGTAGAAGCGGCAGGCCTCGCCGATATAGGCTGCGGTGTCGTTCATTCGACCGGGCCGGCGTCCCAGGCGGGGGCGAGGCCGGAGGGCTTGCGTCGACGGCTGCGGACGCCCTCCCGCGTCGCGATGATCGCATCGACCCAGTCATCGTCCAGGTCGGCGCGCGCCGCCGCCCCGATCGATTCCCGGATCGATCGGGCGATCTCCCAGGCCGAATCCTCCGTCGACGGGTCCCCCCGTACAGGCAGGCCAAGGGCCGCCAGATCGTCGCGCCTCAGGGCGAAGGTGTGGGAGTGATGTCCGTAGATCAGCCGGTCCACGACCTCGACGTTCCGGGCGTCCTCCGAAGGCGACGCCAGGGCGCGCAGTTCGAGACAGATCTCGCGCGTCTCGAGGCACGATCGATAGAAGGCGGTGAGCGTCGTGGGGAAGATGTTTTCGCACAGGGCGGACATGGCCGCGGCCGGGGCCTCTTCGCCGGGTATTCCGAACCACTGCCGGGCCATCTCGCCGAAAAGGCGGACGTCCTGGGCCGAGATCGCAAGCGGCGCCTCGCCGGAAGTCGGGGAACTCGCCTGGAGCAGCGGATCGACGGGGGAGAACACCGCGACGGGTCCCGCCACGATCTGATGGGCGGCCAGAGCCACGATGGTGCCCGACGACTCGCACCGGTCGGGCACGATGAGAGTCAGGTGGTCGGTGAATTCATGCAGGAGAAGGGCGATCCGCCGGGCCGCGTTGACGACGCCGCCCCGGCAATAGAACAGCACGTCCAGCCGCTCGCTCCGCCCCATCTCGCGCAAGGCGTCGTACAACGACGGCAGCAGGTCGAGCTCGAGGTTGGAGGCGGCGAGAACGAGCACCCGGCTCTGTCTCCGCGCCTCGATCCTCTCGACAGGGGCCCTGATCTTCACGTCCGCTCTTCTTTCTGTATGGCGTCCGAAAGACAACGGGCCGTATGGCCCGTCATGTCCAGGGCCGGCACGAGCTGTTCCACGAACAGAAATTGTCCGACGGGATTGTTCTCGAGAAAGACGTATCGCCCCTCCGGCGTGACGATGAGATCGATCGCGCCGTAGGTCAGACCGTAGCTATGCACGAACTCCAGGCAGCGATGCGAGACCTCCGCCGGCAGAACCTCGGCCTCATAGAGAATCTCCGCCGACATATCCCGGCAGTCGATCATGGTCCTCGGATCGGCCTGTGAGTGAATCCTGGCCGCGAACACGCGGTCTCCAATGACGGTGACGCGCAGTTCGTGGGCCTTGGGCACATTCGGCTGAAAGAAGCTGGGGAGCTCCGCGACCGCGTCGAGCAACGCCTCGTCCTCGTCGGTGATGAGCGTCGTCGAGAGGTGGCCGGCGATCCGGTCCTCGGCCGCGACCTCGTCGGCGGCCAGAATGGGGGACGAGAGCGTCTTGAACACGATGTCGCCGCCGACGGCGTGCCGGAACGCATCGACGTCGGGGCGCCGGTTTGTGATGATCGAGGCGGGGACGTCGAACCCCATCCGGGTCGCGCGCAGCAACTGCTCGCCCTTCCAGCTCGCGGCCCGCACGGCCAACGGATGGCTCATCCAGTAGCACTCCAGCGTGTAGAGCATGCTGAACAGGATGTGCTCCATCTCGCCGTCGGCGAAGGCCTTTTCCTGGGGCGGAAGCTTGCCCGATCTGTAGCTGAAGTCCGCCTTCTTGCGCATCCAGACGGCCCCGATCTCCCCGATCGGCGCCGCGTCACCCGTGGGCAAATGCGTCAGCCCTCCGCTCCAGCGTCCATCGGCGAAGCTCAGGGTGACGTCGAAGTCCTTTGGAAATTCGTCGAGGTTCAGCCTGAAAGGCGCGGTTCCCATCGCGCTCAGCCTGGCCGAAACCAGATCGGCGTGAAGGTCGTAGGAATTGGTGACGATCAGCACGCGTTTCGCCATGCCTGGGGCCTCATAACCGTTTGGCGGGGCTTACGGTCGACGGTTGGCTGATGAAAAACAGGGGCCCCGCGACGGGGCCCCTGCCTGGAGGCTCTGGTTCAGCACCAGTAGCCTTTGTCGAGCGGCGCGGGACGACCGTCCGTGTAGATGCTCTCGCGATACATGCCCTGTTCCGTCGGGTCCGTGCAGCCGGCCACCGCCACGCCGGCGCGCGCCGTCCACTTGCCGTCCGCCACACCACTCCGCTTCTTCTCAGCCAACTTGAACGCGAAGGTTTTCTTTCCGCTTTCCATAACGTGAGACCTTTCGGTAGTTGAAACACGACATGAATGAGCCATGCCGCAGCGGCGATCGACGCCACCGCCGGACGCTACAACGGCGAGAATCAATTACAATAGCTCTTCATGGTTGATCTCGTTTTCGTGGTCCGACCAGGCCATACTCCACGTCCGCGTGTGTCTCGATCCTTGACTGTTCAGAGGGACGCGCGTCGCGACGCACTCGATTCCGGCGATCCTTCATGCCCCTGGACGGCTCCTTGACCGACCCCGGACCCATCGCGAGGCGGCTGCTGTCGCTGTTCTGGCCGCGAGGCGAGCCGATCCTGCGCCTGAGAGTGGTCGCGGCGATCGCCCTGCTCGTCGTGGGCAAGCTCGTCAGCATCGGCGCGCCCCTGGTTTACAAGCAGATCATCGACGCCTTCTCGGTCGAGGCGATCGTGATCGTTCCGGTCGCGCTGATTCTTGCCTACGGCGTCGCCAACATCGCCGCCCAGATGACGGGCGACCTGCGCCAGCTGGTGTTCGTCAGCGTCGCCCAGCGGGCCATCCGGCTGACCGCGCTGGAGGTGTTCCGGCACCTGCACCGGTTGTCGATGCGTTTTCATATCGAGCGCCAGACGGGCGGACTGTCCCGCATCGTCGAACGCGGCACCGCCAGCATCGAGTTTCTGCTGGAACTGGTGCTGTTCAGCATCCTGCCGACGGTTCTGGAACTGGTGCTGGTCTGCGCCATCCTCTGGCGCTTCTACAGCCTGGACTTCGCCCTGGTGACCCTGGCCGGCATCGGGGCCTACGCGGCCTTTACGGCGATCATCACCCGCAGGCAGGTGCATCTGCGCCGCGACATGAACCAGCGCGACGTCGTCGCCAGCGTCAAGGCCACAGACAGCATCCTCAACTACGAGACCGTCAAATACTTCGGCGCCGAACGTCATGAAGCCGACGGCTACGAGACGGCCAAACGCGCCTATGAACGGGCCGCGATCCGCAGCCAGAGCATGCAGTCGCTGCTGACCATCGGCCAGACGGTCATCATCTCGGCGGGGTCCGTCGCCGTGATGCTGATGGCCGGGCGGGGCGTCGTCTCGGGCGCCATGACCGTCGGCGACTTCGTTCTGGTCAACGCCTACCTGCTTCAGCTCTATGCGCCGCTCAACCTGCTCGGAATGGTCTACAGCAGCGTCCGGCAGTCCGTCACCGACATCGAGGCCATGGGCAACTTGCTCCATCAGCCGGTGGAAGTTGAAGACGCGCCCCGGGCGGCCGCTCTGATTGTTCGACGCGGCCACGTCCGTTTCGATCGGGTGTCGTTCGGATACGACCCGCGGCGGCCCATCCTGAAGGATGTGTCGTTCGACATCCCTCCCGGCGGCACGGTGGCGCTGGTCGGTCCGACCGGAGGCGGCAAGTCCACGATCGGGCGCCTTCTATTCCGGTTCTACGACGTCGGGGACGGCTGCATCACGATCGACGGCCAGGACGTCCGCGAGATCACCCAGGAAAGCCTGCGTCGGGTGATCGGCGTGGTGCCGCAGGACACGGTGCTTTTCAACGACACGATCTACTACAACATCGCCTATGGCCGGACCGGCGCGAGCCGGGACGAGGTGGAGCATGCGGCCCGATCGGCCAGCATCCACGACTTCATCCGAAGCCTCCCGGACGGCTACGACAGCCAGGTGGGCGAGCGGGGTCTGAAACTCTCGGGCGGCGAGAAGCAGCGGATCGCGATCGCGCGGGTGATCCTGAAACAACCCTCCATTCTCGTGTTCGACGAAGCGACCAGCGCACTGGACAGCCGGACGGAGCGGGAGATCCAGGCCAGTCTGCGGGCGGTTTCGGCGGAGCGGTCGACGCTGATCATCGCCCACCGCCTCTCCACCATCGTCGACGCCGACGACATCCTGGTGATCGACCACGGGCGTATCGTCGAGCGCGGTCGCCACGAGCATCTGCTGGCCCAGGGCGGCGTTTACGCGGCGATGTGGTCGCGCCAGAAGCGTGAGGCCGCGGCCGGGCGCCTCGACATCGCCCCGGTTCCCTGACCGACCGGCCCGTGGGTTCGACGGTGAGCCATCAACCTTGGCGCACCAGTATTGCCTCCGACGGGTCGGGGAATACGGTCGCCGATCATCTGGACCCTGGTCCGATCCAGGTCCGGGAATCGAGTTGGCGGAAGCGGTGGGATTCGAACCCACGGACGGCTCACACCGTCGCTGGTTTTCAAGACCAGTGCCTTAAACCACTCGGCCACACTTCCATACCGGCGGGCGCCGCCGCTTGCGACACGCCTATGGGGCGGTTTTGGTCCCCATGCCGAACGACCCGCTGACTAAACGAACCGGCTGCAGGCTCCTATTTCGCGGAGCCATCCCTTTCAAGCGCCCAAGGTCAGCAGCTTTCAAGACCGCTGCCTTAAACCACCCGGCCACCTGTCCGTGTCCCGCGAGCGGACCCGCCGCATAGCGCCAAACGCGCCGTTAACCAAAGCGGAAATGTCTTTGGTCATGCTCCTGGCCGTTGAGGACGGGCCATGGCTGCGAAACTGCTCAAGGGACTTCTGCTCGCCGGACTGATGTCGCTGCTGGCCGCCTGCGCCGGCGGGGCGCGGCCGGACGTGGGCGGCGCGCGGGGCGCGGTCCCGGTCGTCACCGATCCGGCCCCGATCGTTTCCGGGACCATGCGCGCCTATCAGATCCGGGGGCGCTGGTATCAGCCGGCGGAACAGCCGGACTATGACGAGACCGGACAGGCCTCCTGGTACGGCGACGCCCATCACGGCCGCCCGACCGCGACCGGCGAGCGCTTCGACATGAACGCCCTGACGGCGGCCCACAAGACCCTGCCGCTGCCGGGCCTGGTCGAGGTCACCAACCTCGCCAACGGCCGCCGCGTCGTGGTCCGGGTCAACGACCGCGGGCCGTTCGTGGACGGGCGCATCATCGACCTGTCGCGCGGGGCGGCCGAGGCGCTGGACCTGCGCTCGGCCGGCGTCGGCGAGGTGCGGGTGCGCTACCTCGGCCGCGCGCCGCGCCTCGGCGGCGGTTCGGTCGTGCAGAACGCAGAGGCGCGACCGTCGCCGCGGCGTGATCCCGTTCCCTACGCACCCGCTCCGGCGCCCACGCCGGTCCCCGTGAATCAGCCGACGACGTCCCCGTCGGCCGGAGCGTCCACCCGCCCCGGCGTCTGGGTCCAGGCGGGGACGTGGTCCGACGCCCGCCAGGCCCGGCGCGCCGCACAACATCTGGGCGGCGGCGCGACCGTCGACGAGGCCCTGCCGGGGCAGTTCCGGGTGCTGGTCGGGCCATGGCCGGATGGGGGCGCGGCCGAGCGCTCCCGGCGCGCGGTGGTCTCGCGGGGGTATCCTGAAGCCACGACGATTTCCGGAGCCTAGAGCGAAATCGGTCGCGGTGGGCGGCGCCCGTCACGTCTCGGATTTCACTCCACATGAAACTGGACCGTTTTTTGGATTCAGGGCGATTCGACCTGTGGCAAAAATGGTCTGGACCCTTGCGAACCGGGCCGGCGCCGCCATTGTGCGCCGGTGACCCAGGGCAGATTCATTACATTCGAGGGCGGCGAGGGGACCGGCAAGTCGACCCAGGTCGCCCGGCTGGTCGAACGGCTGCGCGCCCGGGATCTGGAGGTCGTCCAGACCCGCGAGCCGGGCGGTTCGGACGGCGCCGAGGACATCCGCAACATCGCCCTGAACGGCGACGCCGGACGCTGGTCGCCGATGACCGAGACCCTGCTGATGTTCGCCGCCCGCTCCGATCATCTGGAGCGCACCATCCGCCCCGCGCTGGAGGCGGGCCGCTGGGTCGTCTGCGACCGCTTCGCCGATTCCAGCCGCGCCTACCAGGGCGTCGGCGGCGGGACCCCGGCCGGGTTCATCGAGGCGCTGGACGCCGCCATCGTCGGCCGGACCCAGCCGGACCTGACCCTCGTCTTCGACCTGCCGGTCGAGGTCGGGCTTGAGCGCGCCTTCGGGCGGGGCCTGTTCGAGACCCGGTTCGAGTCCAAGGGGCTCGAATTCCACGAGCGGCTGCGCCGCGGTTTCCGCGACATCGCCGCCGCCCATCCCGAGCGCTGCGTGATCATCGACGCCGAAGGCGATCAGGACACGGTCGCCGCCCGGGTCTGGGCCGCCGTCGGGGCCCGGCTGCTGTGAGCGAGCATCCGCGCGACCGATTCGACCTGATCCCCGACGCCGCGGCCGAGGCCGCCTTCCTCGACGCCTTCGACAAGGGCCGGCTGCACCACGCCTGGCTGCTCTGCGGGGTCGAGGGCTCGGGCAAGTCGACCTTCGCCTACCGCGCCGCCCGCCGGCTGCTGGGCGCCGCCCCGGATCCCTCGCGCGGCCTGCTGGGGACCCGTCCCGACGATCCGGTGGCCCGGCTGATCACGGCCCAGTCCCATCCCGATCTGCTCGTGCTGGAACGCGCCGTCGAGGGCGGCAAGACGAAGAAGTCCATCTCGGTCGACCAGGCCCGCGACCTGCCGGAGTTCTTCTCCAAGAGCCCGTCGCAGGCCCGCTACCGGGTTGCCATCATCGACGCCGCCGACGACCTGAATCTCAACGCTGCCAACGCCTTGCTGAAGGTTCTTGAGGAGCCGCCGGAGCGGGGTGTGCTGTTCCTCGTCACCCACGCGCCCGGCCGGCTGCTGGCCACCATCCGCTCGCGTTGCCGCCGGCTGGCCTTCCCGGTCTGGCCGCCGCATGCCCTGGAAGACCTGGTCCGAAACCGCACCGGCGTCCCCTCGGCCGAGGCCGCCCGCATCGCCGGCATGGCCGCCGGCTCGCCCGGGCAGGCGCTGGCCCTGGCCTCCGGCGCCACGCTCGAGGCCGACCAGCTGGCCCAGGCCTGGGTGTCCGCCTCCACCGTGGACCGGGCCGAGGCCATGGCCGTCGCCGACAGGTTCCGCGGTCCCGAAGGGCAGGAGCGGTTCGAGACCCTGATGGACCGGCTGATCGCCGCCGTGAAGGTCCGCGCGCTCGAGGAAGGCAAGTCGGGGGCCCGCTGGGCCGAACTGTGGGAACGGCTGTCCGAGCTGCCCGACCGCACCGCCGCCATCAATCTCGACCGCGCCGACGTGCTGGCCGGGGCGCTCGCCGACCTGCAGCGGACCAAGGCCCGCGCCTGATGCTGATCGACAGCCACGTCAACCTGCACGCCCCCCAGTTCGACGAGGACCGCGACGCCGTCATCGCCCGCGCCCGCGCCGCCGGCGTCGGGCTGATGGTCGAGATCTCCGACAGGCTGTCGACCTTCGAGGCCACCCACGCCCTCGCCATGGCCCACGACGACATCTGGGCCACGGTCGGCGTCCATCCGCACGAGGCGAAGGATTACGCCGACCTGACCGCCGACCGGCTGGTCGAGCTGGCCGGCCGCCCCCGCGTCATCGGCATCGGCGAATGCGGCCTCGACTTCCACTACGACCTCAGCCCGCGCGACACCCAGGCGGCGGTGTTCCGCCAGCATATCGAGGCGGGCCGCCGCACCGGCCTGCCGCTGGTCGTCCACACGCGCGAGGCCGACGCCGTCATGGCCGACATCCTGACGGAAGAGCAGGCGAGGGGACCGTTCCGCTTCTTGATGCACTGCTATACCAGCGGCCCGGAACTGGCGGAAAAGGTTGCGGAACTCGGGGCATGGTTCTCGGTCTCCGGCATCGCCACCTTCAAGGCCGCGGCCGAGGTGCGCGAGATCATCGCCGCCATGCCCGCCGACCGGATCATCATCGAGACGGACTGTCCCTACCTCGCGCCCGTCCCGCACCGGGGCCGGCGCAACGAGCCGGCCTACATCGGCCACGTCCTCGACAAGCTGGCGGAGATCCGCGGCTGGTCGCGCGACGAGGCCGAGGCGCGCACCACGGACGCGTTCTTCGCCCTGTTCGACCGTATCCCGAGGCCGCCAGAAACCAAGGACGCGGCATGACCGGCGAACTGGAGGTCGTCATCCTCGGCTGCGGCTCGTCCGGCGGGGTGCCCCGCGGCGACGGCGACTGGGGCGCCTGCGATCCGGCCGAACCCAGGAACGCCCGCACCCGCTGCTCGCTGCTGGTCCGCCGTCACGGCCCGGAGGGCCTCACCAGCGTCCTGATCGACACCTCGCCCGATCTGCGCGCCCAGATGCTGGCGGCCGGGGTCAAACACGTCGACGCCGTCCTCTACACCCACGACCACGCCGACCAGACCCACGGCGTTGACGACCTGCGCGTCTTCGCCATGCGCGCCCGCCGCCGCATCCCGGCCTTCATGGACGCCGCCACCCACGCCGCCCTGCACGGCCGCTTTCGCTACATCTTCGACAGCGTCGAAGGCTATCCCGCCATCCTCGACGCCCGGCCGCTGCCGCCGCACGGCCAGCCCTGGTCCGTCGACGGCCCCGGCGGCCCCGTGCCCATCGTCACCTTCGACCAGGCCCACGGTCCGATCCGCTCGGTCGGCTATCGCATCGGCCCCGTGGCCTACTCCAGCGACGTCTCCGATCTCGACGAGGCGGCCATCGAGGCCGTCCGCGGCTGCGACCTGTGGATCGTCGACGCCCTGCGCTGGACGCCCCACCCGACCCACGCCCACGTCGAAAAGACCCTCGACTGGATCGCCCGCGCCGGGGTGAAGCGGGCGGTGCTCACCAACCTGCATATCGATCTGGATTACAACGCCTTGTCGGCGGCGGTTCCAGCGAACGTCGAGGTGGCGTTCGATGGCTGGACGGGGCGTCTAGCGCTGTAGCAGCCGTGCGGCGTCAGCCGCAAAATAGCTCAGCACCCCCGCCGCGCCCGCGCGCTTGAACGCGTGCAGGCTCTCTAGGATGGCCCGGTCCTCGTCCAGCCAGCCGTTGGCCATGGCCGCCCGCATCATCGAATACTCGCCCGACACCTGGTAGGCGAAGGTCGGCACCCGGAAGGTCTCGGACACCCGCCGGACGATGTCGAGGTACAGCATCCCCGGCTTGACCATCACCGCGTCCGCGCCCTCGGCGATGTCCATCGCCACCTCGCGCAGCGCCTCGTCGGAGTTGGCGTAGTCCATCTGGTAGGTTTTCTTGTCGCCGGTCAGCTGCCTCGCCGATCCCACCGCGTCGCGATACGGCCCGTAGAAGGCCGAGGCGTATTTGGCCGCATAGGACAGGATCATCACGTCGTGCAGGCCGTTGGCCTCCAGCGCCTCGCGGATCGCCTGCACCCGGCCGTCCATCATGTCCGAGGGGCCGACGATGTCCGCCCCGGCGTGGGCGTGGATGAAGGCCTGTTCGGCCAGCCGCTCCAGCGTCGCGTCGTTGACGATGCGGCCGTTCTCCAGCACCCCGTCGTGGCCGTGGTCGGTGTAGCAGTCCAGCGCCACGTCGGTCATGACCCCGATCTCCGGCGCCGCGTCCTTGATGGCCTTGATGCACTCCGGGATCAGCCCGTCCGGGTCGGTCGCGCCGGTGCCGACGCCGTCCTTGATCGCCCCGTCGACATTCGGAAACAGCGCCACCGCCGGAATGCCCAGATCGCGCGCCTCGACCGCCGCCGCCGCCGCCGCCTTCGGGCTCAGCCGGAACACGCCCGGCATCGAGGCGACCGCCACGCGCTCATCCGCCCCGTCGTGCACGATCAGCGGCCAGACCAGGTCCGCCGGCGTCAGCGTCGTCTCGGCCACCAGCCGCCGCACCCAGGGCGCGCTGCGCAGCCGGCGGGGGCGGGCGTAGGGAAAGGCGGCGGGGGCGAACGGCTGGGTCATGGCCGCGCTTATAGACGAAGCCTCGCCGCCGGGGGGAGGGTTCAGTTTGTCGCCGGTTCGGATAGAAGCGCTGCATCGATTCAGGAAACGCCCCATGGACTTCGCCCTCACCGACGACCAGCGCGCCATCCAGGACGCCGCCCGGGCCTTCGCCGACGCCGAACTGGCCCCGCACAGCGCCGAGTGGGACGAGACCAAACACTTCCCCGTCGACGTGATGAAGCACGCCGCCGAGATGGGCTTCTGCGGCATCTACACCGGCGAGGAGCACGGCGGCATGGCCCTGGGCCGGGTCGAGGCCGCGCTGATCTTCGAGGAGCTGTCGCGCGGCGACGTCTCCACCGCCGCCTTCATCTCGATCCACAACATGGCCACCTGGATGATCGACCGGTTCGGCTCCGACGACCTGCGCGCCCGCTACGTGCCGCGCCTCGTCTCGATGGAGCTGATCGCCAGCTACTGCCTGACCGAGCCGGGCTCCGGCTCCGACGCCGCCGGCCTGCGCACCACGGCGAAGCTGGACGGCGACCATTACGTCCTCAACGGCTCGAAAGCCTTCATCTCCGGCGCCGGAACCTCGGACGTCTATGTCGTCATGGCCCGCACCGGCGCGGACGGCCCCAAGGGCATCTCCACCTTCGTCGTCGAGAAGGATACGCCCGGCCTCAGTTTTGGGGCCCAGGAGAGGAAGATGGGCTGGAATTCCCAGCCCACCGCCATCGTCGCCTTCGACGACTGCCGCATCCCCGCCGCCAACCTGCTGGGCAAGGAGGGCGACGGCTTCCGCTACGCCATGATGGGCCTCGACGGCGGTCGGCTGAACATCGCCGCCTGTTCGCTGGGCGGCGCCCGGCTGGCGCTCGAAACCACCCTCGACTACGTCGCCTCGCGCAAGCAGTTCGGCAAGCCGATCGCCGACTTCCAGAACACCCAGTTCAAGCTCGCCGACATGGCCACCCAGCTGGAGGCCGCCCGCCTGCTGGTCCTGCGCGGCGCCTGGGCCCTCGACACCCGCCATCCCGAGGCGACCAAATGGTGCGCCATGGCCAAGCGCTTCGCCACCGACGCCTGTTTCCAGATCGCCGACGAGGCCCTGCAGCTGCACGGCGGCTACGGCTACCTCAAGGACTACCCCCTGGAGCGCATCGTCCGCGACCTGCGCGTCCACCGCATCCTCGAGGGCACCAACGAGATCATGCGCGTGATCACGGCGCGGGAGATGATGCGGCAGTAGGGGGTGACGCCTTCCGCCTGACTTGTCATGGTCATGGCGGGAGGATCTCATCATGAAACGGATCGCAGCCTCGGCCGTCATCGGCCTTTTCCTGTGCGCGACGCCCGCGCTTGCCCAGGACGCGTCGAACTACGTCGGAGTCGATGAGATCATCGTCACCGGCTCGCGCGCCATTGAATGGGACCCCGACGACATCCCGGTGATCCAGCTGGAGCGGCGGGCCGACAATCTGATCGTGGCCGTGCGGGTCGTGAACGACACCCGCGACGCGCCGGGCCGCCGCGACGAGATCACCCGGACCCTTCGCGCCATGGCGCGCGCCGCCGCCGGGCGCGCCGACATCGACCTCAGCATCGAGGACGACGGCACGCTGGTGCCGCTGACCGAAGACATGGTCTCGACCCTGACGCTGGGCATGGATCCAGGCCGCAGCGACACCAGCGTGGCCAGCCTGGTCGTCAAGACGCCGATCCGCGAGAACGACACCCTCGACGCCGCCTCGGAACGGATCGAGGCATTCGTCGACGGCGTCGCGCCCGTCGGCCGCTCGCTGTCCGACATCAGCGGCGACTGGCAACTGTCCGTGGTCAATCCGGCCCAGTATCGCGCGCCGATTCTCGCCGCCATCGCCGCCGACGCCCGCACGACCGCGGCGACCTTCGGGGATGGATACGCGGTGCAGGTCGACGGGATGTCGAACCGCGTCACATGGCGACAGTCGGGCCCGCTCGAGCTGGCCCTGTTCATTCCCTACGACATGACGGTGACGCCGGCGCGCTGAAGGCTGGACGGCTCCTCTCCGCCCTTCTAGAGCGGCGCCATGACCGAACCCGAAGTCCTCGTCCGCGTCTCCTCCGGCGTCGGCCGCCTCACCCTGAACCGACCCAGGGCCCTGCACGCGCTGAACCGCGCCATGTGCGAGACGATGATCGAGGCGCTGCTGGCGTGGCGGACCGACGACGCCGTCAAATCCATACTCATCGACCACGAAGGCGAACGCGGCTTCTGCGCCGGCGGCGACATCCGCATGATCGCCGGGAGCGGGGCAGGGGATGCCTCGGAGGCGAAGGCCTTCTTCGACACCGAATACAAGCTCAACCACCTGCTGTTCGACTATCCGAAGCCGGTCACCGCCCTGGTCGACGGCATCGTCATGGGCGGCGGCGTAGGCATCTCCGAGCCGGCCGTGGTCCGCATCGCCACCGAACGCACCACCTACGCCATGCCCGAGACCGGCATCGGCCTGTTCCCCGACGTCGGCGGCGGCTGGTTCCTGCCGCGCCTGCCCGGCCAGACCGGCGTCTGGCTGGCCCTGACCGGGGCCCGGCTCAAGGCGGCGGACACGGTCTTCCTCGGCATCCACACCCACTACCTGTCGTCCGACGCCCTGGACGCCTTCCGCGCCATCCTCGCCGCCGACCCGGCCCACCCGGTCGACGTCGCCGACGGGCTGGAGACCGACGCCGGCGAGCCTCCGATCGAGCCTCACCTTCCGGCCATCGACCGCCTGTTCGCCTTCGACACGGTCGAGGAAATCTTCGCCGCCCTCGAGGCCGACGGTTCCGACTGGGCCCTGGCCCAGCTGGCCACGTTCGGGACCAAGTCACCCCAGTCCCTCAAGGTCACCCTGCGCCAGCTCCGCACCGGCGCGGCCCTCGGCTCCTTCGCCGAAAACATGGCCATGGAATACCGCCTCGGCGGCCGCGTGGTCCGCACCCCCGACTTCCAGGAAGGCGTCCGGGCGGTGATCGTCGACAAGGACAACGCCCCGAAATGGTCGCCGGCCGATCTCACCGGCGTGTCGGATGCCGAACTGGACCGCCTGTTCGCCCCGCTGCCGGAAGGCGAGGAGTGGACGCCGCTTCCCTGACCCGTCTCCCCTCCAGCGCCGTCATCCTCGGGCTTGACCCGAGGATCAGACCGTCCGGTGCTCCGTCGAGGCCGATGCGGTCCCGCTCGTTGAGCCTTCCCCGACGCACAGCCCGGCCCAGCCTCTGATCCTCGGGTCGAGCCCGAGGATGACGGTAAGAGGTGAGCGGCAGCGCAGAACCGGATCGCAAACCCCTTGCATCACGCCCCGTTCCGGAGCTTGGCTGTCGCCGCTGGTTCAGGAGACGATCATGCTCAAACGGTCCGTTTTCGCCCTCGCCGCCGCGCTGGCGCTCACCGCCTGCGGCTCCGACCCGTACGCCGGCCGCGAGGACCGGATGGCGGAGCGCACCTACGGGACGATGCGGCTGGCCGACCTGCACCGCGCCGCCATCGGCGATCCGCTGCGCCCCGCCGACGAGGTCGCCCGCGACCCATTGCGCCACCCCGACCGCATGCTGGCCTTCGCCATGATCGAGCCGGGCGACAAGGTCGCCGACATCCGCCCCGGCGCCGGCTATTTCACCCGTCTGTTCGCCCGCGTCGTCGGCGAGACCGGCAAGGTCTACGCCTTCGTGCCCAACCGCACCGCCGAGCGCGAGAACCCGCGCGCTGACGCCCTGGTCGCGGCCTACCCCAACGTGGTCCGGGTCAACGGCGACCTCAACACCATGAGCTTCCCGGAGCCGCTCGACGTCGTCTGGATGAGCCAGGAATATCACGACTTCCACATCCCGGCCTTCAACACCGATGTGGCGACCATGAACCGCGCCATCTTCGCGGCGCTCAGGCCCGGCGGCTATTTCGTCGTCGTCGACCATTCCGGCCGCCCCGGCACGGGCCACACCGAGGTCCAGACCCTGCACCGCATCGAGGGCGCGTCCCTGCGCGCCGAGGTCGAGGCGGCGGGCTTCGTCTTCGACGGCGAATCCTCGGCGCTCGTGAACCCGGCCGACGATCGCACCGTCAACGTCTTCGACGAGGCCATCCGCGGCCGCACCGACCAGTTCGTTTACCGTTTCCGCAAGCCGGGCTAAGGCCTCGTTTCGACAGGAGAATTGTCATGCGTCGTTCTCTACTCCTCGCCGCCTCGGCGCTCGTCGCCATCTCGACTACCGCCTTCGCCCCCGCGCCCTTGCCGCTTCAGGAGCCGTCCGCTTACGCCGCCGCCCTGGCTGATCCGGTCCGCCCGGCCGAAGACCGCGCCCGCGACGAGGCCCGCCATACGGCCGAGACGCTCGCCTTCGCCCGGGTCGCGCCGGGTCACAAGATCGCCGACATGATCATCGGCGGCGGCTATTTCACCCGCGTCTTCTCGGCCGCCGCCGGACCGGAGGGTCATGTCACCGCCTGGCAGCCCGCCGAATTCATCGGCTTCCAGGCCAGCTATGGCGAGAGCCTGAACGCCGTCGACGCCCTGCCCAATGTCGACGCCATCCGCTCGCCGATCGGCGCGCCGGAATTCCCGGCGGGCCTCGACCTGGTCTTCACCGCCCAGAACTACCACGACCTGCATCTGGCGCCGTTCCCGGCCGACACCGCCGCGAAGGTCAACGCCGCCGTGTTCCGGGCGCTGAAGCCCGGCGGGCTCTATGTCATCATCGACCACCACGCCGTCGCCGGTTCCGATCTCGCCGCCGCCGACAGCCTGCACCGCATCGACATCGAGGCGGTCAAACGCGAGGTGGCCGCCGCCGGCTTCGTGCTCGAGGCCGAAAGCGATCTGCTGGCGGACCCCGCGGACCCGCGCACCGCCAGCGTCTTCGACCCCTCCATCCGCGGCAAGACCAGCCAGTTCATGCTGCGGTTCCGCAAGCCGGCGTAGGGAACCTCGCAGCGGTGGGAGATGGCGGCCCGGACCGGCTGGCGAACAGCTCGCCGCGAACATCCCCCTCATCCGGCCCTGACGGGCCACCCGTCATCGGATCGCATGCGATCCTCTTCCACCCCCAAGGGGAGAAGGAAGCCGCGCGATCAGCCCATGACGCTGTGCTGACAATCCGGGAATCTATAGTCGGGTTCAGCGGGTGAATATCCAGCACGATCAACGACATCACCTGTCGCCAAACCCCGTCTCCTGCGCACAGCTGGAGCCGGGCGCATACTTTGCCCATCCCGTCGACGGGGAGGGCGTCGGATCCACGTTCCTCGATGGCGGCGGGCTGTGGTCGAGCGATGAAGCCGGGGGGAAGCGTACTTCCGGGGTCCTCGAGGGCAGGGATGGATCCTGCCCGCTTGCTCGCCGCACGCCTTCGGATCGTGACCGCTGTTCGCCCACGGGCAGGACAAGTCCGTCCCACGGCCGGTCCGCAAGGACGACGGGCCGGCGAGTCGAGGAGGTCCGAGAAGGGCCGGCAATCGACGGGCGGGTGGAAAACGGCCACGCGGGGCGGTCACCTCGTCGAAACGGTAAAACAAACTCACAGCCGGGCGAGGCCCGGCCGCCCCGCACCCTCCCCAACTTGCGTCGGTCCCCCGCCGGAGGACGAAGACCCGTGTCTGGCGTCCGCCACGGCGAGCCGCTAATCCCGGCGCAAGGAAAATTCAGGGAGACGACGCCATGACCCACACCATCGCCTTCATCGGCCTCGGCAACATGGGCGGCGGCATGGCGGCCAACCAGGCGAAGGCCGGCCATCGCGTCAACGCCTTCGACCTGTCGCAGGCCGCGCTCGGTCGCGCCGCCGAACACGGCTGCACCCCCGCCGGCTCGGTCGCCGCGGCCGTGAAGGACGCCGACGTGGTCATCACCATGCTCCCGGCCGGCCCGCACGTGCTCAAGGTTTATTCGGAACAGATCATCGGCGCGGCCCCGACCAGCGCCCTGCTGCTCGACTGCTCGACCATCGACGTCGAGACCGCGCGCAAGGTCGCCGGCCTGGCGAAGGACGCCGGCTACGCCTTCGCCGACGCGCCGGTGTCGGGCGGCACCGCCGCCGCCGACGCCGGGACCCTGGCCTTCATGGTCGGCTGCGACGAGACCGACTTCGCCCGCGTCGAGCCGGCGCTGGCGCCGATGAGCCGCATCACCATCCGCGCCGGCGACCACGGGGCGGGGCAGGCGGCCAAGATCTGCAACAACATGCTGCTCGGCATCTCGATGATCGGGACCTGCGAGGCCATCGCCCTGGCCGAGCGGCTGGGCCTCGATCCCGAGCGCTTCTTCGAGATCGCCACCAAATCCTCCGGCCAGTGCTGGTCGGTCAGCAACTACTATCCGTGGCCCGGTCCGGTGCCGGCCGCCCCCTCGAACCGCGGCTACGAGGGCGGATTCGCGGGCGCCATGATGCTCAAGGACCTCAAGCTCGCCCAGGACGCCGCCGCCAAAAACGGCGCCACGACCCCGCTCGGCGCCCAGGCCGAGGCGCTCTACGCCCTCTACGACCGCCTCGGCTACGGCGGCCGCGACTTCTCCGGCATGCTTCAGTTGCTGCGCGGCCGGCTCGACGACCTGCCGAAAGCCTGACCTCCGTCGGCCGCACGAATGAACCTGAGAACCGTTATCAATTAGAAGGTTGCGACGATTTAACCGGCTCCGCTGATAGACTTTCGCCCGGCTGCGGCGCAAAACCCGGCCATTCCGGAACGATCAGACGAGCCACAGGTTTGTTCGACTACAAGGCCGCCTTCCAGACCGCCGTGGAGCAGGTCAAGAGCGAGGGACGCTACCGCGTCTTCGCCGACCTGAAGCGCGTGCGCGGCCAATTTCCGAAAGCGATCCGCCGCCGCGCCGACGGCTCCGAGCAGGAGGTCGTGGTCTGGTGCTCGAACGACTATCTCGGCATGGGCCAGCATCCCGTGGTGCTCGAGGCCATGCAGGCCGAGATCGATGCGGTCGGCGCCGGGGCCGGCGGCACCCGCAACATCTCCGGCACGACCCGCTCGGCCGTCGACCTCGAGGCCGAACTGGCCGCCTGGCACCGGAAGGAGGCGGCGCTCCTCTTCACCTCGGGCTACGTCGCCAACGAGGCGACCCTGACCACCCTGCAGCGCATCCTGCCGGGCCTGATCGTCTTCTCCGATTCGCTGAACCACGCCTCGATGATCGCCGGCATCCGCAACGGCGGCTGCGAGCGGCACATCTACGCCCACAACGACCTCGAACACCTCGAAAACCTGCTCCGCGACGCGCCCGCCGGCGCGCCCAAGCTGATCGCCTTCGAGAGCGTCTACTCCATGGACGGCGACATCGCCGACCTGGCCGGCACCATCGCCCTGGCCCGGAAGTACGGCGCCATGACCTATCTCGACGAGGTCCACGCCGTCGGCCTCTACGGCCCCACCGGCGCCGGCGTCGCCGAGCGCGACGGCCTGCTGGACGGCATCGACATCGTCGAATGCACCCTCGGCAAGGCCATCGGCGTCATGGGCGGCTACATCGCCGCCGACGCCGTCATCGTCGACGCCGTGCGCAGCTGGGCCTCGGGCTTCATCTTCACCACCAGCCTGCCGCCGGCCCTGACGGCCGGCGCCCTGGCCTCGGTCCGGCATCTGAAGGCCCATCCGGAACTGCGCGAGGCCCACCAGGAGCGCGCCGCCACCCTCAAGGCCCGCCTCGCGGCGGCCGGCATCCCGGTGCTGCCGTCCGAGAGCCACATCGTGCCGGTGCACGTCGGCGACCCGGTCCACTGCAAGATGATCTCGGACATGCTGCTCGAGGACCACGGCGTCTACGTCCAGCCGATCAACTATCCGACCGTGCCCAAGGGCACCGAGCGCCTGCGTTTCACCCCGTCGCCGAACCACACCGACGCCATGATGGACGACCTCGTCGCCGCCATGGACAAGCTCTGGACCCACTGCAACGTGGCGCGCCTCCCTGCCGTCGCCTGACGCCGATCCGGGCCCCGACCTGGGCGAAGTCATCATCGAGATGACCCGCAACGGGCCCTATCTGAAGTGTTCGGCCGTCCACGTCGCCACCGGTCTTGAAGCCTCCGCCGTCGGCCCCGCCGCCGAGCCGAAAGGCCTCGAACGCATCGCCCTCGCCAAGCTCAGACGCGCGTTGGCGGCCCGCTAACCACAAGATGTTGTGGCCGGCCCTGCACAGGCCTAAATGAAGCGCCGCAATTCGGGGACTCCTGTGACCGCCTTCACCCACGCCGACTATTTCTCGAAATCCCTCGCCGACGCCGACCCCGACATCTTCGGCGGCATCCAGGGCGAACTCCGCCGCCAGCAGGAGCAGATCGAGCTGATCGCGTCCGAGAACATCGTCTCGAGGGCGGTGCTGGAGGCGCAGGGCAGCGTCCTGACCAACAAATACGCCGAGGGCTATCCGGGCCGCCGCTACTACGGCGGCTGCGAATACGTCGACGTCACCGAGGACCTGGCCCGCAGCCGGGCGAAGGAACTGTTCGGCTGCGCCTTCGCCAACGTCCAGCCGCACTCGGGCGCCCAGGCCAACCAGGCGGTCTTCCAGGCCCTGCTGACCCCCGGCGACACCTTCCTCGGCATGGATCTGGCCGCCGGCGGCCACCTGACCCATGGCTCGCCCGCCAACCAGTCCGGCAAATGGTTCCGGCCCGTGACCTACAAGGTCACCGAAGACACCCACCTGATCGACTACGATCACGTCGCGGAAATGGCCGACAAGGAGAAGCCGAAGCTGATCCTCGCCGGGGCCAGCGCCTACAGCCGCCACATCGACTTCAAGCGCTTCCGCGAGATCGCGGACTCGGTCGGCGCGTATCTGATGGTCGACATGGCGCACTATGCGGGCCTGATCGCCGGCGGCGTCTATCCCGACCCGCTGCCGCATGCCCATGTCGTCACCACCACCACCCACAAGACCCTGCGCGGCCCGCGCGGCGGCATGGTGCTGTCGAACGACGTCGAGCTGGGCAAGAAGATCAACTCCGCCGTCTTCCCCGGTCTGCAGGGCGGCCCGCTGGAGCACGTCATCGCCGCCAAGGCCGTGGCCTTCGGCGAGGCGCTGAAGCCCGAGTTCAAGATCTATGCCCGCCAGGTGGTGACCAACGCCCAGGCCCTCGCCGCCGTGCTGGTCGAGCGCGGCGCGGCCATCGTCTCGGGCGGCACCGACAGCCACCTGATGCTGGTCGACCTCAGGCCCAAGGGCGTCACCGGCAAGGCCACCGAGGCGGCGCTCGAACACGCCCTGATGACCTGCAACAAGAACGGCGTCCCGTTCGACACCGCGCCCTTCACGGTGACGTCGGGCGTCCGCCTGGGCACGCCGGCCGGCACCACCCGCGGCTTTGGCGTCGCCGAGTTCCAGCAGGTCGGCCACTGGATCGCCGATGTGATCGATTCGATGAAGGGCACGGACGAGGCCGACGCCGTCGTGTCGCAGCACGTCGCGGAACAGGTGCGCGACCTGACGCGCCGCTTCCCGATATACGGATGACCCGCCGATGAAATGCCCCTTCTGCGGAAACCAGGACACCCAGGTGAAGGACAGCCGCCCGTCCGACGACGGCGCCGCCATCCGTCGCCGCCGGTCCTGTCCGCAGTGCAGCGGGCGTTTCACCACCTTCGAGCGGGTCCAGCTGCGCGAGCTGATGATCCTCAAGCGCAACGGCCGCCGTACGCCCTTCGACCGGGACAAGCTGGAGCGGTCGCTGAACGTCGCCCTGCGCAAGCGCCCGGTGCAGGCCGAGCAGGTCGAACAGCTGGTCAGCCGCATCACCCGCCAGCTGGAAAGCCTCGGCGAGACCGAGATCCCGTCCTCGACCGTCGGCGACTTCATCATGAAGGCGCTGAAGTCGGTCGATGAGGTCGCCTACGTCCGCTACGCCTCGGTCTACAAGGACTTCCGCCACACCAACGACTTCGCCAAATTCCTCGGCGACGAGGGTCTGGACGACGAGCGGAGCTGATGCGCCCGCGCGTCACCCTGAAGCTGGCCACATCGCTGGACGGCCGCATCGCCACCGCCTCCGGCGAAAGCCGGTGGATCACCGGCGAGGCCGCGCGAGCTGAGGGCCACAGGCTGCGGGCCTCCCATGACGCCATCCTGATCGGCGTCGGCACGGCCCTGGCCGACGACCCGATGCTGACCGCCCGGCCGCCGGGGCAGGAGAGTCGCCAGCCGGCCCGGGTCGTTATGGACAGCCGCCAGCGGCTGGACCGGGGCTCCAGGCTGGCCCGTTCGGCCGGCGAGTGGCCGGTGATCGTTCTGACCGTCCAGCTGCCCTCGCCGGCCCTTGTGCGGGCGGGCGTCGAGGTGATCCAGGTGCACACCGGCCGGGACGGCCGCGTCTCCCTGCGGCATGCCCTGACGACGCTGCGGGATCGGGGCTTCATCTCCCTGTTGGTCGAGGGCGGCGGCGAGGTCGCGGCCAGCTTCCTGCGCGCCGACTCGGTGGATCGCATCGAATGGTTCCGCGCCCCCATTCTCCTCGGGGCGGAGGGACGTCCGGGCGTCGGCTCGCTCGCCGTAGGGGAGCTCGGTCAGGCGCGCCGGTTCCGGCGCCTTGCGGCGGAGCCTTGCGGTGACGACCTGTGGGAGCGCTACGAGAGGCTCTGAATGTTCACAGGCATTGTCACAGACATCGGCCGGGTCCGCTCGGTCCGCCAGACCGAGCGTGATCGGCGGTACGAGATCGAAACGGCGTGGGATACCTCGACCATCGATCTGGGAGCCTCGATCAGCCATGCCGGATGCTGCCTGACGGTGACCGGGAAGGGGCCGGGCTGGTTCGCCGTCGAAGTCTCCGGCGAGACGCTGTCGAAGACCAGCCTCGGCGACTGGGCCGAGGGCCGGCGCGTCAATCTGGAGCGGGCGGCGAAGCTCGGTGACGAATTGGGCGGCCATATCGTCTCCGGCCATGTCGACGGGCTCGGACGCATCGTGGCTGTCGAGCCGGAGGGGGGATCGCACCGGGTCCATATCGAGGCTCCGGCGCCGCTGCACCGCTACATCGCCCCCAAGGGCTCGATCACCGTCGACGGCGTGTCACTCACCGTGAACCGGGTCGAGGGCCAGCGCTTCGAGGTGAACATCATTCCCCACACCTGGGAGGCGACCACGCTCGGCAGCCTGAATCCAGGCGACGCCGTCAATCTCGAGATCGACATGCTGGCGCGATACCTCGCGCGGTGGCAGGAGACGGCCTGATGCAATTGGCGGCCAACATGAACGACAGCCCGATCAGCCCGATCGAGGACATCCTCGAGGACGCCCGCAACGGCAAGCCCTACATCCTCGTCGACGCCGAGGATCGCGAGAACGAGGGCGACATCATCATCCCGGCCCAGTTCGCGACCCCGGACCAGATCAATTTCATGGCCCGGCATGCGCGAGGCCTGATCTGCCTGGCCATCACCGCCGACCGCGCCCGCCAGCTTCGCCTGCCGCCGATGGCGGCCGAGAACCGCGAGAGCATGGGCACCGCCTTCACCGTTTCGATCGAGGCGAAGGAAGGGGTCACGACCGGCATCTCCGCCGCCGACCGCGCCCGCACCGTGCAGGTGGCCGCGGACCCGACCCGGGGGGCCGACGACATCGTCTCGCCCGGCCACGTCTTCCCGCTGGTCGCCCGCGACGGCGGCGTGCTTGTCCGCACCGGCCACACCGAGGCGGCGGTGGACATCTCGCGGATGGCTGGCCTGACCCCGGCCGGCGTGATCTGCGAGATCATGAACGACGACGGCTCGATGGCGCGAATGCCCGATCTGGTCGCCTTCGCCCAGTTGCACGGCCTGAAGATCGGGACGATCGCTGACCTGATCGCCTATCGCCGCCGCACCGAGCGCTACGTCGAACGGGTCATGGACACGCCGTTCGAAAGCATCCACGGCGGTCCGTTCCGGCTGATGCTGTACCGCAACACCATCGAGGGCGTCGAACACGTGGCCCTCGTGAAGGGCAAGATCGAAGCGGGCAGGCCCACGCTGGTGCGAATGCACCAGGTCGATTTCGCCGCGGACCTGCTGGGCCATGTCGAGGCCCGTCAGGATTATGTGCCGCGCGCGTTGAAGGCGATCAGCGAACATGCCGGCGCGGGCGTCACCGTGTTCCTGCGCGATCCGGAACTTCATGGTCTGGCCGAGCGGCTGGCCGGCGTTGAAAAGCCCAAGGCGGTCGACCGGGCCCTGCGCAACTACGGCGTCGGCGCGCAGATCCTGCTCGACCTCGGCGTCCGGGACATGATTGTGATGAGCTCGACCCGGCCCAATCCCACCGCGCTGGAGGGTTACGGCCTGCGCATCGTCGGCTGGCGCGACATGGACGGAGAAGACCAATCGTAAGCGACCCCTTTCGCGTTCTCATCGTTGAGGCGCGCTTCTATGACGATCTGGCCGACGCCCTGCTGGACGGGGCGAAGGACGCCCTGCGCGCGCAAGGCGCCGAGTTCGACGTGGTCTCCGTCCCGGGCGCGCTGGAGGTGCCGACCGCCATCGCCCTGGCCGAGGAGGCCGGCCGGTTCCCCACCGCGCCCCGCTATGACGGCTATGTGGCGCTGGGCTGCGTCATCCGCGGCGAGACCTATCATTTCGAGATCGTCGCCGATCAATCGGCGGCCGGCATCCGCAACCTCGGCCTCAAGGGCGTCATCGTCGGCAACGGCATCCTGACGACCGAGGACGAGGACCAGGCCTGGGCCCGGGCCCGGATCAGCGAGGGCGACAAGGGCGGCGGCGCGGCGCGCGCCTGTCTCGACCTGATTGCCTTGCGCAAGCGGCTGCGCGTAGGACTGGCGTCGTGACCGAACCCGCCAGCCTCAAATCCGTGCTCGAGCAACTCGCCGAAGCCGAAAAACAGCGCGCCGAGCCGCAGCTGACCTCCCGCCAGCGCCGCGCCCGCACCGTGGCGCGGCTCGCCGCGGTCCAGGCGCTGTACCAGATGGAGCTGGCCGGAGAGGGCGTGGAGACGGTCATCGCCGAGTTCTCGAACCATCGCTTCGACGCCGACATCGAGGGGGAACCCCTCGCCGAAGCCGACGAGGACTGGTTCGCCGGCATCGTGCGCGGCGTGGTCGACGGCCAACGCGACATCGACGGGGCGGTCAAGGCGCGGCTGGCGTCGAACTGGCGGCTGGAGCGGCTGGACTCGACCTTGCGGGCCCTGTTGCGAGCCGGCGCCTGGGAGTTGCGGGAGCGGCAGGATGTGCCGAAGGAGATCGTGATCGACGAATACGTCGAACTGGCCAAGGCCTTCTTCGACGACGCCGAGGCCAAATTCGTCAACGCGGCGCTGGACGGCGTGGCCCGGGACGCCCGCGGCTCCTGATGGCGGCGGTCGATGTCGCCGGTGAGTTTGAAACCATCCGGCGGCTGTTCGCGCCCCTCGCCCACCCCGAATGGGGCCGGGGTCTGAAGGACGACGTCGCCGTCGTGCCGTCGAAGGCGGGTTACGACCTGGTCCTGACCAAGGATGCCATTGTCGAGGGCGTGCACTTCCTGCCCTCCGATCCGCTCGACACCGTGGCCAGGAAGCTGTTGCGGGTGAACCTGTCCGACCTGGCCGCCAAGGGGGCCGAGCCGTTCGGCTACCTGCTGGCCTGCCACTGGTCGGAACGCTGCGGCTGGCCCGAGCGCATGACGTTCGTCGATGGTCTCCGCGCCGACCAGAAGACCTTCGGCGTCGCCCTGCTGGGCGGGGACACCGTCGTTACGCCGGGGCCGGCGAGTTTCTCCATGACCCTGCTCGGCTGGACGCCGAAGGGGCGCACGGTCGGCCGCGCCGGCGCCCGTCCGGGCGATCTTGTCTTCGTCACCGGATCGATCGGCGACGGTTGGCTGGGCCTTCAGGCGGCGCAGCAAAAGCTCGCCCTGGATCCGGATCGGATCGCCGCCTTGCTCGAGCGGTACCGAACGCCGACGCCGCGTGTCGATTTCATAGTCCCGATCCGCGACTTCGCCAGCGCTTCGATCGACGTGTCCGACGGCCTGATCGCCGATCTCGGGCACATGGCCGAAACGGGTGAGGTCCGGATCGAGATCGATCTGGAGTTGGCGCCGCGCTCAGCCGCGGGCCAGGCCTGGTACGAGGGGCGGGTCGACGAGCAGGCGGCGCTGGAACGGCTGGCCACCGGCGGCGATGATTACGAGATCGCCTTCACGGCCCGTCCGTCCGATGAGGCCGCGCTGCGGCGCGAAGCCGAACGGCGCCACTTGCGGCTGACCCGCATCGGCCGCGTCGTGGCGGGGCAGGGGGTCGTCGCCCGGTTTGCCGGTCAGCCGATCCTGATCGACCGACCGGGCTTCACCCACGGCTGACAACGAAATCTCAAGGCGATCGCTCCATCGTCGCTCCATGCGCCGCCGTGACCTGATCGCCGCCTCCATCGCCCTGCCGTCGATCGCTGCGGGCACGACGGCCAGCGCCAGCGACACGCCCGCGGCGGGGGCCAGCCTGGGGATCGCCGGCCTGGGGCTGCCGATCATCTCGGGCGGCCGCATCCGCAACTACATCTTCGTCTCCCTGCGCCTGCACCTCGGAGGATCGGCGACCCCCGAATCGATGCGGCCGAAAGAGGCCTATCTGCGTGACGCCCTCGTCCGCGCGGGACACCGGACGCCCTTCGTCGTGGAGGATGACTGGACCCGGATCGACACCGCGGCCCTGTCCGCGAGCCTGATGCGCGCCGCGGTCCCGATCGCCGGACGCGGGGCGGTGACACGGGTCGAGGTCATCAGCCAGGCGCCCCGGCGGCGCACCGGCGTGGGCGGAGCCTGAGCCCCGTTCACTAACCCTGTTGCGTCGCCCCGGCGCATTTGGCACGTTTCCGCCGCATTTCCCCAGGGACGCAGACTCGCGTCCGGTGCGCACGGGGGGACCGGAAGGCGGACAGAGGCGAATAACGCCCGCCGCGCCAAGGGTCCGGGCGCCTCTAGAAACACAGGGTTTGGAAACGCCATGAGTAACTATCTGTGGCTGGTCATCGCCGCAGGCGCGCTGGGGGTCCTCTACGGACTGATCCAGACCGCCTCGCTGATGAAGGCCTCGACCGGCACCGACAAGATGCGCGAGATCGCCGCCGCGATCCAGGAAGGCGCCTCGGCCTATCTGCGGCGGCAGTACACCACCATCGCCATGGTCGGCGTCGTCATCCTCGTCGCCGCGTATTTCCTGATCGGCCCGTGGGCGGCCATCGGCTTCGTGATCGGCGCGGTCCTGTCCGGCCTCGCCGGCTTCGCGGGCATGCTGATCTCGGTGCGCGCCAACGTCCGCACCGCGCAGGCCGCCTCCGAGAGCCTGTCGAAGGGTCTCGACCTGGCGTTCCGCTCCGGCGCCATCACCGGCATGTTCGTGGCCGGCGGGGCCCTGCTGGGCGTGGCGGGCTATTACGCCTTCCTGACCGCGGGCATGGGCTTTCCGAGCACCAGCCGCGAGGTCATCGACGGCCTGGTCGCCCTGGGCTTCGGCGCCTCGCTGATCTCCATCTTCGCCCGTCTCGGCGGCGGCATCTTCACCAAGGGCGCCGACGTCGGCGGCGACATGGTGGGCAAGGTCGAGGCCGGCATTCCGGAGGATGATCCCCGCAACGCGGCGACCATCGCCGACAACGTGGGCGACAACGTCGGCGACTGCGCCGGCATGGCCGCCGACCTGTTCGAGACCTATGCGGTGACCACGGTCGCCACCATGGTGCTGGCCGCCATCTTCTTCCGCGACCTGCCCTATGTCGAAACCATGATGCTGCTGCCGCTGGCCATTTGCGGCGTCTGCATCGTCACCTCCATCATCGGCAGCTTCTTCGTCCGCCTGGGCAAGAAGCAGAACATCATGGGCGCTCTCTATCAGGGCCTGATCGTCACCGGCGTGCTGTCCGTCGGCGCCCTCTGGCTGGTGATCAACCAGCTGCTGCCCGGCAACGCCGTGGTCACGCCGGTCGGCGGCGACCCGATCACCGCCATGAACCTGTTCTGGTCCGGCCTCGTCGGCCTCGCCGTCACGGCCGCCATCGTGGTCATTACCGAATACTACACCGGGTCGAACTTCCGTCCGGTGCGCTCGGTCGCCAACGCCTCGGTTTCGGGTCACGGCACCAACGTCATCCAGGGCCTGGCCGTCTCGCTGGAGTCGACCGCCCTGCCGGCGTTGACCATCATCGTCGGCATCATCACCAGCTACCAGCTGGCGGGCCTGTTCGGCATCGCCATCGCCACCACGACCATGCTCGGCGTCGCCGGGATGATCGTGGCGCTGGACGCCTTCGGGCCGGTGACGGACAACGCGGGCGGCATCGCCGAGATGGCCGGACTTCCGTCCGACGTTCGTCACTCGACCGACGCCCTGGACGCCGTCGGCAACACCACCAAGGCCGTGACCAAGGGCTACGCCATCGGCTCGGCCGGCCTCGGAGCCCTCGTGCTCTTCGCCGCCTACACGTCGGACCTGGAGTATTTCGCGGCCAATGCGGCGGAGTTCCCCTTCTTCGCCAACATGGGCACGGTCGACTTCGCCCTGACCAATCCGTACGTCGTCGTCGGCCTGCTGTTCGGGGGGCTGCTGCCCTTCCTGTTCGGCGGCATGTCGATGATGGCGGTCGGGCGCGCGGCCGAGTCCGTGGTGGCCGAGGTGCGCCGCCAGTTCCGAGAGAACCCCGGCATCATGACCTATGAGGTCAAGCCGGAGTACGGCCGGGCCGTCGACATCCTGACCAAGGCGGCGATCCGCGAGATGATCGTGCCGTCGCTTCTGCCGGTGCTGTCGCCCATCGTCCTGTTCGTCGCGGTGCTGATGATCTCGGACAAGGCCACGGCCTTCGCGTCGCTTGGCGCCATGCTGATGGGTGTGATCGTGACCGGCCTGTTCGTGGCCATCTCGATGACCTCGGGCGGTGGCGCCTGGGACAACGCCAAGAAGGTGATCGAGGAAGGCTTCACCGATCGCAACGGCGTCGTCCATGGCAAGGGCTCCGAGGCTCACAAGGCCGCGGTGACCGGCGACACGGTCGGCGATCCCTACAAGGACACCTCCGGTCCGGCGGTGAACCCGATGATCAAGATCACCAACATCGTCGCCCTGCTGCTGCTGGCGGTTCTGGCCAGCGGCAACGTCGGCTGAGCCTCCGCCTTCCCGCCGCGTCCTCCGGGACGCGGCGGACCCCAACGAAAGACGCCCCGGAGAGCGATCTCCGGGGCGTTCTCGTGTGTGGCGATGCGGATGCAGGCCCTAGTCGGGGCGGCGCTGGCCCGGGATATCCTCGTCCGTGCGGGGCAGCTGGCCGCGGCCGACGTTGCCGAGCAGCTGTTCGAGGATCGTCAGCTGACGACCGCGGGTCGGGGTCTCGCGTCCGTTCATGGCGAGCTGCTGCCCGTCATCGAGGCCGAGCGTGCGCACCCCGGCGACCTGCCCGGCGTCGTTGAAGGTGATCTCGGTGACGGTCCGTTGGGTCACCTGGGGGCGGTTGTAGGTGTATTTCTCGGTGACCTGGCTGATGTAGTACCAGATGTTGTCACGCTCGAAGGTCGAGGTCGTGGATGGCGTACCCAGCTTGGTCAGCACGGTCTGCTTGGTGTCCGTGCCAGCCACGATATCGGCCGGCTTGGCGTCAATGGCCTGGAAGCCGTTCTGGCCCACGACGGGAGCGCAGGCCGCGGTCAGGGCGGCGGCCGACAGGGCGGCGATAAGGAGCTTGGTACGGAGCATGGACGGCGCCTGCGAGAGAACAAGGTCTTTGACCTAACCGGACCCGAGCCTTAGTTCAACGGCGCGGCGGAAAAGGGGCCGCATGATCATGCTTCAGAATCTCTTCCGAACCCGTCCCCGCGAGCGTCTGGGCGAGCCGCTGTATGAACGGGCGGTGCAGCAGGCGCGCGATCCGGGCTTCTATACGCGAATGGGCGTCGCCGACCGGATCGACGCCCGATTCGAGCTCTACACCCTGCACGTGCTGCTGCTGGTCATGCGGTTGCGCGATGAGGGGGAACAGGGCGCCGAGGCCGGGCAGGCGCTGTTCGACACCTATGTGTCGGCTCTGGACCACGCGCTTCGCGAGCTCGGAGTCGGCGATATCTCGGTGGGCAAGAAGATGCGCAAGCTCGGCGAGGCCATGTACGGTCGCATGTCCGCCTATGAGCCGCCTTTGCGCCAGGGAGACGCGGCGGCTCTGGCCGCGAGCCTGTCCCGCAACGTGTTCGAGAGCCACGACCCGGTCGTGGGCGAGGCCCTGGCGGCCTATGCGCTGGCCAGCCGCGCCCGGCTGGCGGCGCAGGACTATTCGGCCGCGACAACGCGGCCTGACTGGGCGGAGATCAAGGCATGAGCGGCATGGACCTGCCCTATAGCGAACCGGTGCGACTGCATCAGGTCGGCGGCGGCGTGACGCGGACCCTGCAGCCCGACGCAGCGGCGCGGGCGCGGATCGCCAAGGCCCTGGACCTCGTCTCGCTGGACGCCTTTGTGGCGGAGATGACCCTCGCACCGTCGCCCGGCGGCTGGCGGCTGTCCGGCCGGGTGCGGGCCAGCCTGGCCCAGACCTGCGGCATCACCCTTGAACCGTTGCCGGTCGAGATCGACGCGCCATTCACCGTCTCTCTGGCGGAGGCGATCGACGAGAATTCCGACGAGATTGTCATCACCCTGGACGATGAATCGCCTGATCCCATCGAGGGCGGACAGGTCGATCTGGGGCAGTATGCGGTCGAACAACTCGCCCTGCGGCTGGATCCTTTTCCGCGCAAGCCCGGCGCGGAATTCGTGCAGCCGCCCGAGCCGACGGAAATCTCGCCCTTCGCGGTGCTGAAGCAGCTTCGGCCGTCCGACGAAGGTTGACGCAAGAGCGGCGCGGTTGCATCCCCCCGGTGCGGCGCTATCGTCGCCCCAGACGAGCGCCGGGCTGACGGCGCGACGGAGTCGAAACGGCTTGCCATCCCCAGTTCTGATTTCGCTCGACGCCATGGGCGGGGACCACGGCCCGCCAGTCGTGGTGGCGGGGGTGCGTGACTACCGAAAGCGCCATGGCGGCGAGGGTGTGCGCTTCCTCCTGCACGGCGACGAGGCGGCGATCCGCGCCGAAATGGCGAAATGCGCGCTCGGCGACGATGTCTGCGAGGTGCGGCACACCGACAAGGTCGTGGCCATGGACGAGAAGCCGGCCCAGGCCATGCGCCGGGGCAAGGGCTCGAGCCTGTGGAACGCCATCGAGGCGGTGAAGTCGGGCGAGGCGGGCGCCGTCGTGTCGGCCGGCAACACCGGCGCGCTGATGGCCATTTCCAAGCTGATCCTTCGCATGTCGGCCCACGGTCTGGAGCGGCCCGCCATCGTCGCCAGCTGGCCGACCCTGCGCGGCATCACCGCGGTTCTGGATGTCGGGGCGAACATCGAAAGCGATGCCGAGCAACTGGTCGAGTTCGCCATCATGGGCGAGGCCTTTCATGCCGCCGTGCATGGCGGCGGCCAGCCTACAATCGGGCTGCTGAATGTCGGTTCGGAGGACATGAAGGGCCATGAGGAGGTCCGCGAGGCGGGGCGCATCCTGCGCGAGGGCGGTCTGGGCCTCGACTACAAGGGCTTCGTCGAGGGCGACGACATCGCCAAGGGCACGGTCGACGTGGTCGTCACCGACGGCTTCACCGGCAATATCGCGCTGAAGACCGCCGAGGGCGTGGCGCGGTTCATCTCGGCGCTGATGAAGGAGGCGCTGACTTCCAGCGTGCCGGCGAGGGCGGGCGCCCTGCTGGCCCTGCCGGCCCTGAGGCGGATGCGCCAGAAGATCGACCCCAGCGCCATCAACGGAGGCCCGCTGCTGGGTCTGAACGGCATCGTGGTCAAGAGCCACGGCGGGGCCGACGCCAAGGGATATGGAAATGCGATCCGCATCGCTGTCGATCTGGCCCGCAGCGACTATCTGAAGAAGGTCAGCGAAAGCCTCAACCGGCTGACCGTCGTGCTTGAACAGCCGGCCGCGGAGAATGCGGCCATGGAGACTCCCCAGTGAGCGTAATTCGCAGCGCCGTGACCGGCGTCGGCTCCTATCTGCCGGAACAGGTCGTGACCAACGCCGACCTCGCGAAGATCGTCGACACCTCGGACGAGTGGATCGTCGAACGCACCGGCATTCGCCAGCGGCACAGGGCGCGCGACGACCAGCCGACCAGCGATCTGGCCGTCGAGGCGTCGAAGCGGGCGCTGCGCGACGCCGGTCGGACCGCCGCGGACGTCGACATGATCATCGTCGCGACGACCACGCCCGACATGACCTTCCCGTCGGTCGCCTCCATCGTGCAGCGCAAGATGGGCGTGCCGACCTGCATCGCGTTCGATGTCCAGGCGGTCTGCTCCGGCTTCGTCTATGCGCTGAGCGTCGCCGACGGTTTCGTGGCCCGCGGCATGGCCAAATGCGCCCTGGTCATCGGCGCCGAGGAAATGACCCGGCTGATGGACTGGACCGACCGCTCGACATGCGTGCTGTTCGGCGATGGAGCCGGAGCCGTGGTCATGGAGCCGCGCGAAGGGCAGGGGACCAAGGCCGACCAGGGTCTGCTCGGCTTCGCCCTGCGCTGCGACGGAACCAAGACCGACCTGCTGTATGTCGACGGCGGGCCGGCCACGACGGGGACGGTAGGGCACCTGCGGATGGCCGGCAACCAGGTGTTCCGCAACGCCGTGGTCAATATCGCCGAAGCGATCACGGCCGCCTGCGCGGCCTCGGACATTGAGATCGCCGACGTCGACTGGTTCGTGCCGCACCAGGCCAACCAGCGGATTATCAAGGGCGTCGGCGACCGCCTGGGCCTGGACGAGAACAAGGTGATCTCGACGGTGGCCCTGCACGCCAACACCTCGGCGGCCTCGATTCCGCTGGCGCTGGACGCGGCGATTCAGGACGGACGGATCAAGCGCGGCGACCTCGTTCTGGCGGAGGCGATGGGCGGCGGCCTGACCTGGGGGGCCTGCGCCTTTCGCCTGTAGGGCGCAATTCGGCTTTCCATTTGAAGGCGCTTGCTCTTTTATGGGTGCTACGGACTTTTCGAGGGGAGCGGACGATTGGCTCAGCACCAGACCCTGACGCGGGCGGACCTGTGTGAGGCGGTCCACGAGGAGGTCGGCCTGTCGCGGCAGGAATGTTCGGCCCTGGTCGAGCGGACCCTCGAGCTGATCATCGAATCCCTCGAGCGCGGCGAGACGGTGAAGCTGTCCGGCTTCGGCGTCTTCCAGGTCCGCGAGAAGCGGGCCCGGATGGGCCGCAATCCCAAGACCGGCGAGCCTGCGGCGATCCATCCGCGGCGCGTGATCAGCTTTCGCGCCTCGCAGATCATGAAGGGCCGGGTTCACGACGCCGTCGTGGAGGCCTGACGCGCTGTGGCCAAGAGCCCGAACGCCTTCCGCACCATTTCCGAAGCGGCTGACGAGGTCGGGGCGCCGCAGCACGTGCTGCGCTTCTGGGAGACCAAATTCCCGTTCATCACCCCGCTGAAGCGGGCCGGGGGGCGGCGGTTCTATCGACCGCAGGACGTGGTGCTGCTCAAGGCGGTCAAGCGGCTGCTGCATCAGGACGGCCTGACCATCAAGGGCGTGCAGCGCCTGCATCGCGAGCAGGGGCTGAAGCGGCTGGCCGCCTACGGCGACCCCGAGGGCGCCGTGCCGTTCGAGCCTGAGGGCGGCGCCGGAGCGGCTCCGGAGCCGACGGTTCGGACGGGCGCTTCGTCGGTCCGGCTGCGTCAGATCCTGGCCGAACTGGAGGGCGCGCGGGCGCGTCTCGAGGCCGTTCTTTCGAGAACCGCCTGAGAGGTCGCTTTTGGGTTTGCGGGGCGGCGGCGCCCCGTCTATAGGGAGCGCCTCTCGGAGCGTGGCGCAGCCTGGTAGCGCACTTGACTGGGGGTCAAGGGGTCGCAGGTTCGAATCCTGTCGCTCCGACCATTCTTCCCTTGACCCGGAAACCGCGGCGGCGCCGCGAACCTCAATCCCGTTTCTTGCCCGAGCCGCGTTCGGCCCAGCGGAACAACGGATAGAGGGGCACGCCCCACCCGATGCCGGCGACGGCGAAGAACAGCAGATCGAGCAGTTGCGAGGCGGCAGCAGGCCCCGGATGCTGATCGCGCCCCAGATCCAGACCGCGAGGAAGGCCAGCACGCCGAGCATGGCGATGAAGCGGCGGGTGCGCGGACCCATGTCAGCGCTTGTTGCGGAACAGGAAGAAGGTCGCCAGCGCCAGCGTCGAGGCGACCAGCGACCAGCCGACCCAGGTCCAGCCGTCCATGGTCGAGACGGCGAAGACGCGAACGGCCAGGAACCAGCCCGCGATCGCGGCCACGGCCGAGACCAGCGAGGTGGCGAACAGGCCGCGCCGGCCCGTCAGCTGGTCGGCCGTCCACGCCAGGGCGAAGGCCCCCGCGACGGCGACGACGATATCGGCGTATTGCACCCGGCTTCTCCTGACCTGCGACGCAGCGGCGTCCAAAAGCGACTCGATCTCGCCGTCGTGGGCGGGCATACCGCTCGCTCGGGCGTCGGACCAGCGGCGCGCCGCGTATTGTAACGGTCGGGACGGCGGGCGTCGAATGAAGCGTTTCAGCACGGGCGATCAGAGCAGGGCTGTGGCCATCTGGCTGTTCGTCACGGCGGCGCTGGTGTTCGCGATGGTGGTGGTCGGCGGCGTCACCCGGCTGACCGGATCGGGTCTGTCGATCACCGAGTGGAAGCCGATCATGGGCACCCTGCCGCCGATGACCGCGGCGGACTGGGCCGGGGCGTTCGAGAAATACCGCGCCATCCCGCAGTACGAGCAGGTCAACGCCGGCATGACCCTGGGCGAGTTCAAGGGCATCTTCTGGTGGGAGTGGTTCCACCGGCTGCTGGGGCGGCTGATCGGCGTGGTCTTCGCCGCGCCGTTCGTGGTCTTCCTCGTGCTGCGCAGGATGCCGCGGCGGCTGATCGGGCGCTGCGCGGTGCTGCTGGCGCTGGGCGGGCTGCAGGGGCTGATCGGCTGGTGGATGGTGTCGAGCGGGCTGAGCGAGCGGGTCGACGTGGCGCCGGAGCGGCTGGCGGTTCACCTCGGCCTGGCGCTGCTGATCTTCGCGGGGCTGATCTGGACCGGGCTGGAGGCCTGGAACGGCGAGGAGCGGTCGCGCCATCCGGCCGGCTGGAGCCGGGGCGCGGCGATCCTGCTGGGCGCGGTGTTCGTGCAGTGCCTGCTGGGCGGGCTCGTGGCCGGGGCCAAGGCCGGCTTCGTCTATACCGACTGGCCGTTGATGAACGGCGAGGTGCTGGCGCCGGTGGAATGGAGCCGGGGGGCGCTGGCCTTCCTGCACGACCAGGCGCTGGTGCAGTTCAATCACCGGATCATGGCCTACGGCCTGCTGATCGGCGGGACGATCTATGCGCTGCAGGCGTGGCGCTGGCGGCTGGCCGAGGGGCTGGGCGCGGCGGCCTTCACCCTGGCGGCGGCGCTATGGCTGCAGGCGGCGCTGGGCGTGATCACCCTGATCAACGCCGTGCCCCTGTGGCTCGGCGCCCTGCATCAGGCCGGCGCGGCGCTGGTGCTGGCGGCGGCGACGGTGAACCTGTGGCTGGTCCGCCGCTCGCAGCCGCGGCTGTTCATGTCCGGACCGAGGTCCAGGGTCCTCTGATCGCGAAGGTCACGCCCGGGTACATGATGTTGACGAACAGCACCTCGCCGTCGGGCGAGAAGACCGCGCCGGCGAACTCGCTGTTGCCGGTGAAGACGTTGCGGCCGATCGTATAGACCTTGCCGTCCGGGGTGACGCCCTTGAGGTGGTTGCGGATGTCGGACGAGTAGTTGTCCTCGCAGACGATCAGGTGGCCCCAGGGCGCGATGGTGATGTTGTCGCCCATGTTCATGGTGCGCTCGTCGGCGCTTTCGAGAAACAGCTGGATGCGGCCCGGGCGGCGCGCCTCGCCGCGACGGCCCTCGTCGCGCGAGGGGACGTAGCGCATGATCTGGCCCCGGCGGAGGGGACCGCCCGAGGTCGCGGTCATGTAGAGTTCGCCGTCGCCCCAGAAGATGCCTTCCCCGCGGGCGACCAGGGCGGCGCCGGCGGCGTGGCCGCGGAAGCGCAGGTCGGCGTTCGGGGCCTCGACGTCCTCCATGTCGATCCAGACCACCTCGCGCCAATCTCCGACGGCCCATTCCCGGGCTTCCTGATTGGTCGAGTCGGCGCCGGGCCTGCCCTTGAAGGCCATGGCCTGGAGGCGGCCGCCCTCGACCAGCTTGCCGGGCGTGGTCGGGATGAAGCGGTAGAACAGGCCGTCGTTCTTGTCCTCGGTCAGGTAGACGATGCCGGTGCGGGGATCGACGCAAACGGCCTCGTGCTCGAACCGGCCCATGGCCTTGAGCGGGACGGGATCGACGAGGCCGGTCGCGTTCGCGGGGACCTCGAAGACGAAGCCGTGGGGTTTGGTCACGTCGGCGTCGGCCGGGGTCTCCTCGTTCTCCTCGCAGGTCAGCCAGCTGCCCCAGGGCGTGTGGCCGCCGCAGCAGTTGGTCGAGGTGCCGACCAGAGACAGGTGCTGGCTGACGGTGCGGCGGGTCTCAAGATCGTAGACCAGGGTGGTCGTGCCGCCGGGCAGGGCGCGGCCGTCCTTGTAGGTGTCGTAGCCCTTCGCGGGATCGAGCAGGCCGATGCGCTCCTGATGGAAGCCGCCGGGGCCGAGGTTGCGGTGCAGGGCGCTGGAGCCCTTGAGCTCGTGGTTGCGGACCAGGGCGACCTTGCCGCCGCCGAGATCGAAACAGCCCATGCCGTCAGGCTGGCCGGGGACGAACAGGCCGTCGTCCATGGTGTCGCCGCTCTGGGAGATGACCTGGTAGGTGAAGCCCTCGGGCAGGTCGAGCAGGCGGTTGGGGTCGCGGACCAGGGGGCCGTAGCCGTGGATTTCGTTGACGTAGGTCTCTTCGGTCGCGGCGGCCGCCGGAGTTTGGGCCTGAACGTTGCGGGCGAGGCCGGTGAAGGCGACTGCGGCGGCCGAGCCGGTGAGAAGGTCGCGACGCTGCAGGCGCATGGGAATCTCCGAGAGGGCCGGGGGACTTATGGCGAGCCGGGCGGCGGCGGTCATCATGGTTCTGTGACGGTGGGGCGGGGCGTCCGGGTCGGGCGGCCCGGCGATCGCGATTCAGACTCAAAACACAGTCTGAACAGTCTGAAGAGTCTGACTCCGCCGCGTCCGGTTGGGAATTGCGACGCGCCTGTGCCGGTGCGCGGCGGTTCGATTGTCAAAGACCCGGCGCTCAGTCTGCGGCGCCCGTCTCCTGTGGCGGGAAGAACGGGTCGAGAATCGGGGATATGATTGAAAGGGCAAGCTATTTTCCGCCGAACCCGACTATAGATTCGCGGATTGTCAGCACAGCGTCACGGCGCTTCCGTCTCCTCCCTGTCGCGCAGCGATCGGGAGGGGGACCGCGAAGCGGTGGAGGGGCTCGGCGGACACAACGGTCGAGCGTCGGAAAGGCGCCCCTCCGTCACGGCGCGTAGTCGCGCCGCGCCACCTCCCCAACGCTGCGCGACAGGGAGGAGACACGAGGGCGACGCCATCCGGATGCGGTATTTTAATACCGTGTCTGATATATGTTTCAAAAACAATGCTCTAGCGCTCCATGTGCTCACCATCCCGCATTGACCTTCCGATCCGCTTCCTCTATCAGCGCGCCTTCCGCTCATCCCGGTCACGGGACGGGCACTCCGTTCGTCCTCCCGGGAACCCTCGTCATGCTGAAGAGCACCACGGCTTCGCTGAAGCCGGCCGAGGTCACGAAGAAATGGATCCATATCGACGCCGAAGGCGTCGTGGTGGGCCGTCTCGCGACCTTCATCGCCAACCGTCTGCGCGGCAAGCACCGCGGCGACTACACCCCGCACGTCGATTGCGGCGACTATGTCGTCGTCACCAACGTCGACAAGGTGGTGTTCACCGGCAAGAAGAACACCGACAAGATCTACTACCGCCACACCGGCCACCCGGGCGGCGTCAAGCAGACGACCCCCGAGAAGGTGCTGAACGGCCGCTTCCCCGAGCGCGTGCTCGAGAAGGCCGTCGAGCGCATGCTGCCCAAGGAGAGCCCGCTGGCCCGCCTGCAGATGACGCACCTGCGCCTGTTCGCCGGCGCCGCGCACACCCACGAAGCCCAACAGCCGGAAACGATCGACTTCAAGTCGGCGTCTCCCAAAAACACCCGGAGCGTCTGAGCATGACCGACGTGACTGCTGAAACGCCCGCCGTGGAAACCCCCGCCGCCGAAACCCTGACCGGCTTCGACGCCCTGAAGGGGATGCAATCCCCGGGCGCGGGCGAAGAGCACCCGGTGTACGTCCAGAAGCTGGACGCCCAGGGCCGCGCCTATTCGACCGGCAAGCGCAAGAACGCGATCGCCCGCGTGTGGATCAAGCCGGGCACCGGCAAGATCACCATCAACGGCAAGGATCAGCTGCAGTATTTCGCCCGCGAAATCCTGCGCATGATGATCGCCCAGCCGCTGGAAGTGACCGACCGCGTCACCCAGTTCGACGTCGACTGCACCGTCCAGGGCTCGGGCCTGTCGGGCCAGGCCGGCGCCATCCGCCACGGCCTGTCGCACGCCCTGACCCACTATGAGCCGGCGCTGCGCCCGGTCCTGAAGCCGCACGGCTTCCTGACCCGCGACAGCCGCGTCGTCGAGCGCAAGAAGTACGGCCGCGCCAAGGCCCGCAAGTCGTTCCAGTTCTCGAAGCGCTAGGCCGTTTCAACACGGTTTGGATGGGGGCGCTTCGGGAAACCGGAGCGCCCTTTTTCATTGGCTGGAGCCACCGATGTACGAATTCCCGCCCTCAGAGAAGCTGGCGTTCCTGCTCGATGAGCCGGCGCGGCTGATCCAGATCGCGCTGAACGCGGCATCCCTTCGCCTCGTGTTCGATAACGACTGCTATGTCGATGTCGGCTTGAACATGACGTACGTCAGACCGGACGAGACGCGCGTGGCCTATGCCAAGGAGTGGTTCGCCGAGAAGCCGCTCGAGTTCCATGTTCTCCTGGACCAAGACGCCATTTCGCTTGAGACAGACGGTCTGGAGATGCGGATCGGCTTCAGTAGAGGCGGAGCGCTGCTTATCTACTCTGATATCGGTCCCTACGAAGCGGTCACCGTGGCGAAGCGCGGCGGCCCGGAGTTCTACATTTGACCCACACCATCTTCATCGACGGCGAGGCCGGGACCACGGGGCTGGAGATCCGCGAGCGGCTGGAGGCGCGTTCCGATCTGGAGTTGATCCTGCTGGGCGACCGGCGGCGCGACGTCGAGGCGCGGCGCGAGGCGCTCAACAGCGCCGATGCGGTGATCCTGTGCCTGCCGGACGACGCCGCGCGGGAAGCCGTGGCGATGATCGAGAACTCCAGGGTGCGGGTCATCGACGCCTCGACGGCCTATCGGGTCGATCCGGCCTGGACCTACGGCTTCGCCGAGATGGCGCCGGGGCAGCGGGAGCGGATCGCGGGGGCGACGCGGGTGTCGAACCCGGGCTGCTATCCGACGGGGTTCATCGGGCTGGTCCGGCCGCTGGTCTCGGCTGGGATCATTCCGGCGAGCTGGCCGGTGACGGTCAACGCCGTGTCCGGCTACTCGGGCGGCGGCAAGGCGATGATCGCGGAGTTCGAGGCGGGAGCTGAGCCGTATCGGGCCTATGGGCTGTCGCTGAAGCACAAGCATGTGCCGGAGATGACGGCGCACACGGGACTGGAGCGGCCGGTGCTGTTCGCGCCGGCGGTCGGGGCCTACCGGCAGGGGATGCTGGTCGAGGTTCCGCTGCATCTGGCGGCGCTGCCGGGCTCGCCGTCGGTGGAGGTGGTGCACGGGGCGCTCGCAGCGGCCTACGCCGGGGCGCGTTTCGTCGAGGTGGCCGAGCTGGAGGCGACCGAGGTTATGACCGGGATCGATCCGGAGGGGCTGAACGGCACCAACCGGATGCGGCTGCACGTGTTCGGCGACCGGGCGGGCGAGCAGGTGAGGCTGGTGGCGCTGCTGGACAATCTCGGCAAGGGGGCGTCGGGGGCGGCGGTGCAGAATCTCAACCTGATGCTGGGGCTGGCGGAAGAGACGGGGCTTCAATGATCCGCTCATCCCGGCGAAAGCCGGGACCCAGTCCTGTCCAGCTTGACGCCAGCGTTTCAGGCCAGCGGGCCCGAGATCACAGGCGCCGCCGCATCACCCAAAACACTGGGTCCCCGCTTTCGCCGGGATGAGCGGTTTTGTGAGTGTCTCCGCTTGAAACCGAGGTGATCGTGCCGACCTATCAGCGGTCATGACCCCCCTTTCCCGCCGCCATCTGCTGCTCACCGCCGGCGCGCTGGCCCTGTCGGCCTGTTCGTCGGACAGCGCCGACGCCTCCGAGGCGCAGTACGCCGGCTCGCCGTTCCGGCGGCTGACCGACGCCCAGTGGCGGGCGCGGCTGCCGGCGGCCAGCTACCGGACGCTGCGGCACGCGGCGACCGAGCGGCCGGGAAGCAGTCCGCTGAACGACGAGCACCGGCGCGGGACCTTCGTCTGCCGGGGCTGCGAGCTGCCCCTGTTCCGGTCGCAGTGGAAGTTCGACAGCGGCACCGGCTGGCCCAGCTTCTACGACGTGATCGCCGCCAATATCGGGACGAAGACCGACTTCGAGATCGGCATTCCGCGCACGGAGTATCACTGCGCCCGCTGCCTCGGGCACCAGGGGCATATTTTCGACGACGGGCCGCGGCCGACCGGAAAGCGCTACTGCAACAACGGCGTGGCGCTGAGCTTCAGGCCCGCCTGACGGCGGTGATTGCGGACTCGAGGGTGACGCCGAACCAGACGGCGGCGATGATCACCAGCAGGCCGTAGTCGTGGCCCGGCCAGAAGATCGGCACGGCGGCGGCGAGGATGACCCCCATCGGGAACAGGCCGGCCCAGGCCGCCGTGCCGGGGCTGTCGCGATGGATCATCGGCGGGCGGGCGGGGCGTTTCAGGCGGCGCTGCAGGATCGGATTCAGCAGCACGAAGCCGATCGAGCAGGCCCCCGCCAGGGCCAGATTGCGGGCCAGCTGGACCGTGGCGCCGTAGAAGCTGGTCGTCACCACCACGAGGATGAGCGCCAGCCCGGTCGACAGGGCCAGCAGCAGGTTGGGTTCGATCCGCTTCAAGACTTCACCTTCACATAGGAGCCGGGGGCCGGTTCTATCGCGGGAAGCGGGCCTTTTTTGGGGTCGCGGGCCGGGACCCAGTCGCCGGAGCGGGCGTGCAGCCAGTCGGCCCAGTGGTTCCACCAGCTGCCGGGATGCTCCTCGGCCCCGGCCTGCCACTCGGCGAGGGAGTCGGGGAGGGCGGGATTGATCCAGTGCTGGTATTTGTTGGCGGAAGGCGGATTGACCACGCCGGCGATGTGGCCCGAGCCGGCCAGGGTCAGGGTGACGGCGGCGTTGGAGAAGGCTTTCGCCGAGCGGTAGACCGAGGCCATCGGGGCGATGTGGTCCTCGCGGCTGGCCTGGAAGTAGAGCGGGATGCGGACCTTCGACAGGTCGGCGCGGACGCCGCCGATCTCGAACTCGCCCTTCGAGAGGGCGTTGCGGCCGTACATGGAGCGCAGGTAGTCGAGGTGCAGCTTCTTCGGCATGCGGGTCTGGTCGGCGTTCCAGAACAGCAGGTCGAAGGCCGGCGGGTCCTTGCCCATCAGATAGTTGCTGACGAAGAACGACCAGATCAGGTCGTTGGCGCGCAGGGCGTTGAAGGTCTCGGCCATGGCCGCGCCGGGCAGGACGCCGCCGGCCGCGTCCATCTGCTGCTCGATCTCATGGAGCCAGTGGTCGTCGGTGAACAGCAGCAGGTCGCCGGCCTCGGCGAAGTCGTGCTGGGCGGCGAAGAAGGTGTTGGCGGTGACGCGGTCGTCGCCACGGGCGGCCATGTGGGCGAGGGCCGCGCCCATCAGGGTGCCGCCGATGCAGTAGCCGACGGTGTTGATGTGGTCGGCCCGCGACTGCTCCAGCGCCTTTTCGACGGCGCGGTAGATGCCCTTCTCCAGATAGTCGTCGAAGCCGTAGTTCGCCTTGTCGACGTCGGGATTGACCCAGGAGCAGACGAAGACGGTGAAACCCTGGGCCGAGAGCCAGCGGATCATCGAGTTCCCGGGCTGGAGATCCAGGATGTAGAATTTGTTGATCCACGGCGGGAAGATCAGCAGCGGGACGGCGCGCTGCTTCTCCGTGGCCGGATCGTACTGGATCAGTTCGAACAGCTCGTCGCGCCAGACCGCCTGGCCGGGGGCGGTGGCGACGTTTTTGCCGACCTCGAAGCGGCCGTAGTCGGCCTGGCTGATCTTCAGCTTGCCGGCGCCGCGCTCCATGTCGGCGGCGAAATTCTGCATCCCCCTGACCAGCGATTCGCCGTTGGTCTCGGCCAGCGCCTTGAGGGCGGCCGGATTGGAGGCGAGGAAGTTGGAGGGGGAGAAGGCGTCGGTCAGCAGCTTGGTGAAGAACTCGGCCCGCCGTTTGGTGCGCGGGTCGATGTCCTCGACGCTGGAGACGAGGCCGTTCATCCAGTCGGCGGTGACCAGATAGGACTGGCGCATGACGTCGAACATCGGGTTCTCGGACCAGGCCGGGTCCTTGAAGCGCTTGTCCTTCGCGGAGGCCGCGGGCGTCTCGTCGCCGGCGGCGCGGCGGGTCGTGGAGGCCCACAGGTCCATGTAGCGGTTGAACAGGTCGGCCTGGGCGGCGAACAGCTTGTCGGGACGCGAGGCGAGGCCGGTCATCACCTGGGTCATGGCCGGGCCGACGTTGAACGGATCGGGCGACAGGGCGGCGGGGCGGTCGGCCTGGGCCAGGGCGGCCTCGGCGATGGCCGACTGGGCGGTCATCGCGGCGCGGGCGAGGTTGAGCGACAGGGTCTCGAGCATCTGGCGCTGGTCGGCGCCGGGCAGGGCGAAGTCCGGGGCGGCCTGGGGTTGCGGAGCGGAATCCGGCGCGGCCCGGGCGGCGGGCGCGGGCTCCACAGCGGCCGCCTTCGCCGCGCGAGGGCGGGGGGGCTTGGCCGAGGTGGGCCGGCCGGACTTGCGGACCGGGCGCGGGGCGCCGGTTTCAGAGGCCGGAGACGGGGTGGTCGGACGCTTGGCCATGCGCGGAGGCTCCGGGGAGGACGTCAGGATCGGTCGTAAGGGTCGCCGTCGCCCTTCCGCCCGGAGTGATCATGGCATATGACCGCCCCTGACATGAACGCGCCGATCCGGAAATTCGCAGCGGTCCTGACCGCCGCCGTCGCCACGGCCGGTCTGACGGCCTGCGTGGGGGCGTTCAATCCGGAGACGGACCCGACATCAGCGGTGGCGCCGCGGGTCCAGGCGCTGGTCGACGCCCACCGCGAATACCCCCGCTGGGCGGACTTCCCGAAGTCGCTTCAGCCCGAACCGGAGCCGGCGGTCCTAGCCGCGCGCGTCGGCGCCCTGAACGCGTCGCGCGGTTCGCTGGCGGACGAGGTCGCCCGGATCGAATGGACCCTGACGGAAGACCCGGCCGCCTTCGCGGCGGCGACACAGGCCCGGGTCGAGGCGGTGCAGGTCGCGCCGGTGACGCAGGAAACCGCCGCCGAGATCGAGGAATTCGCCCGGCGCACCCGCGAGCGGGGCCGCGCGCCGCCGCCGGTTCCGCGCCGCTAACCCATACTAACGGTCGCCGGGACGACAGAATCCCGGGATCATCGTCCTCAGGAGAACGCCCATGGCCGCCACGGCCCCCTATGCCTCCACGCTGGCCGCCGACGCCGCGCGGGTCACCGAACTGGCCGCCATCGCCAGCTACGCCCAGATCGGCCGCGGCGACGAGAAGCAGGCCGACCAGCTGGCCGTCGACGCCATGCGCACGGCGCTGAACGCGCTCGACATCGACGGCAAGATCGTCATCGGCGAGGGCGAGCGCGACGAGGCGCCGATGCTCTACATCGGTGAGAAGGTCGGCACCGGCAAAGGCCCGGCCATCGACATCGCCCTGGATCCGCTGGAAGGCACGACCCTGACCGCCAAGGCCATGGCCAACGCCCTGTGCGTGCTGTCGATGTCGGCCTCGGGCGGCATGCTGCACGCGCCCGACACCTATATGGACAAGATCGCCATCGGGCCGGGTTATGCGCCGGGCACCGTCGACCTCGACATGAAGCCGCAGGACAACGTCCGCTCGCTGGCCTCGGCCAAGGGGGTCGATCCGCGCGACATCACCGTCTGCGTCATGGACCGTCCGCGCCACGCCGAACTGATCGCGGCGCTGCGCGAGGTCGGGGCCAAGGTGCTGCTGATCACCGACGGCGACGTGGCCGGGGTGATTCATACGGCCGAGCCGGAGACCGGCATCGACCTGTACCTGGGTTCGGGCGGGGCGCCGGAGGGCGTGCTGGCCGCCTCGGCGCTGAAATGCGTCGGCGGCCATTTCCAGGGCCGGCTGATCTTCCGCAACGACGACGAGCGCGCCCGGGCCGAAAAGACCGGCGTGACCGACTTCGACCGCAAATACGACCTGCATGAACTGGTCTCCCGGGACGCCATCTTCGCGGCCACCGGCGTGACCAAGGGCGCCATGCTGGACGGAGTCCGGGTCGCCAACGGCTTCGTCTCGACCCATACGCTGGTGATGGATTCCTCGACCCGCACGATCCAGCGTATCCGCACGACACGGCCGCTCTGATGGCCGACGGGGGGGCGATTCCAGGATTCGGGCCTGCGTTCCTCGGCGTCTCCCGCTCGCTGTCCGGGCGCGCCTGGCGGCAGAGACCGGCCGAGGCGGGGCTGATCCGCGCCCATATGCAGGCGCTGAATCTCGAGGAGCCGCTGGCCCGGGCGCTGGCGGCGCGCGGGGTGGGCGCCGACCAGGGCGCGGACTTCCTGCAGCCGACGCTGAAGGCGCTGTTCCCCGACCCGTCCAGCTTCCTGGACATGGACGCCGCGGCCGAGGCGATCCTCGACGCGCTGCAGGCGCAGGCCTCGGTCCATGTGTTCGCCGACTACGACGTCGACGGGGCGTCGAGCGCGGCCCTGCTGGTGCGCTGGTTCCGGGCCATGGGCGCCGAGCTGCCGATCTATGTGCCCGACCGGGTCACCGAGGGATATGGACCCAGCCCGAAGGCCTTCGACACGCTGAAGGCCTCGGGCGCAGAGCTGGTCATCACCGTCGACTGCGGGGCGGCGGCCAATGAGGCGGTGGCCCACGCGGCGGCGATCGGGCTGAAGGTGGTGGTGATCGACCACCACATGATGCGCGAGCATCCGCCCCGGTGCATGGCCGTAGTGAATCCCAACCGGCCGGGCTGCAACTCGGGGCAGGGCAATCTGGCGGCGGCGGGCGTGGTGTTCGTGCTGCTGGCGGCGCTGAATCGCGAGGCCCGGCGGCGCGGGATGTTCGAGGGGCGGGAGCAGCCGGACATCCGCCAGTGGCTGGATCTGGCCGCCATGGGGGCGATCTGCGACGTCACCGGCCTGACCGGCTTCAACCGGGCCCTGACCAGCCTGGGGCTGCGGGTCATGTCGGACTGGGGCAATCCGGGCCTGCGGGCCCTGCTCGCGGCCGCGGGAAGCGAGCCGGGGCCGGCCAAATCGACTCACGCGGGCTTCATCCTCGGCCCGCGCATCAACGCCGGGGGGCGGATCGGCAAATCGGACCTCGGCGCGCGCCTGCTGTCGACCGATGACGCGGACGAGGCGCGCGAACTGGCGCAGGAACTGGACGCGCTGAACCTCGCCCGCCGCGAGGTCGAGAGACAGGTGACCGATCAGGCGACGCGGATGGTGGAAGCCAGCGGCGTCCACGCCGACGGCTCGGCCGTCGTGGTCATCGAGGGGGCGGACTGGCATCCCGGTGTGGTCGGCATCGTCGCGGGACGGCTGCGCGAGCGCTGGCGCAAGCCCGTGGTGGTCATCGGGGTTGATGCGGTGAACGGCGTCGGAAAGGGCTCGGGCCGTTCGCAGCCGGGCATGAATCTGGGCCGGGCGGTTCAGGCCGCCTGGGAGGCCGGCGTGCTGATGGCCGGGGGCGGGCACGCCATGGCGGCCGGGCTGACGGTCAGGGCCGAGGCGATCGGGCGGCTGCGCGACTTTCTCAACGAGCGGATGGCCGGCGAGCAGGCGGCGGCGGACGCGCTGGACGGGGTCGAGATCGACGCCCTGATCGAGCCCGGGGCGGCGTCGCGGGCGCTGTTCGAGCAGTTCGAGCAACTGGCGCCGTTCGGACCGGCCAATCCCGAGCCGCTGTTCGCGCTGGAACACGTCGCCGTGCGCGAGCCCGTGGCCATGAACGGCGGCCATGTGCGCTGCCGTCTGGTCGGGGCCGACGGGGCCTCGGTCAAGGCGATCGCCTGGCGCTGCGCCGACCTGCCGTCGGGCAAGGCGCTGCTGGCCGGGCAGGGCGGTCTGAGCGTCGCCGGACGGCTGAAGGCCGACGACTGGAACGGCCGGCGCGGCGTGCAGTTCGAGATCGAGGACGTCGCCGATCCGCGCATGGCGTAAACGTCGATCACCACGCGCATTTTCTACGGCAAAGCCGCTTGCACCCTGCGGAATCGGCGGCTATATCGCCGCTTCCCCGCGCCGCGGTCCCTTCGTCTATCGGTTAGGACGTCAGGTTTTCAACCTGAAAAGAGGGGTTCGACTCCCCTAGGGACTGCCACGCGGGGCCTTCCCACACATCGCCGGGCGCCGCCGCCTCCTGGACCCCGTCCCGGGGCCGCGACCGCCGTGGATCGTCGGTTTGGAGCACGATCCCACCCCGGCGAGGCCATTCTCGGGCTGTCACGCCCCGCTGTTGGAAGCGGTTACAGGCGACAGTTGAAAAAAATGTTCGCCTTCGGGATGAAAACTTGCGTTTTTGTCTTTTCCGAGCTTCGCCGAACCGTGTTAAACAAGGCGCGTCCGCACTGCGCGCGGACAGGGGGAAGGCTGTGTCCGACTACGAGGGCGTTGAGACGGTCGAGACGGTGCGGATCGCCGGCCGGGTGAAATGGTTCGATCCCGGCAAGGGATATGGCTTCATCGTGCCTGACGAGCCGACTCTGACCGACATGAAGGATGTGCTGCTGCACGTCTCCAGCCTGCGCGACAGCGGACGCGACACGGCCGCCGAAGGCGCGCCCATCACCTGTGACTGCGCCCGCCGGCCCAAGGGCTGGCAGGTGACCGAAGTGCACGATCTCGGCGAAGGCGATCCCGACGCAGCCCTCGCGCCGCGACGCGGGGGCTACGAGGCCATGCGCCGCGAGCCCCGGGGACTGACCGCCCCCGACGACGACGGCGACGGCGTGATGGAGCGGGCCGTGGTCAAATGGTTCAACCGCACCAAGGGCTACGGATTCGTCGTCCGCGACGGCCAGCCCGGCGACATCTTCGTCCACGTCGAGACGCTGCGGCGCTGCGGGCTGGACGACCTGCTGCCCGGCGAGACCGTGGCCGTGCGCTTCGCCGAGGGCCCGAAGGGCCTGGTGGTCGCGGAAATCCGCCCGGCCGGCTGACCGGCTTTCCGACGCCCCGGCGACAGACCGGGGCTTGCCGCGGGCGCGGATCGGCGCAATCTGCGGCGAAATGATCCTGAGGATGGAATGATGCTGGTTCGTCGTGGTTTTCTGGCCGGTCTCGCCGGTCTGGTCCTGCTGGCGGGATGCGCGGGCGCGGGCAAGGCGCCGAACGGCGAGCCGCTGGAGCCGCTGACGGTCACCACCTCGACCGGCGAGCACCGCTTCATGGTCGAGATCGCCGACGACGAGATGGAGCGCCAGCGCGGCCTGATGCATCGCGAGCCGCTGGCCGACGACCGCGGCATGCTGTTCCAGTTTCCGGACGTGGCCGAGCGCGGCTTCTGGATGCACAACACGCCCAGCTCGCTGGACATCATCTACATCGATCCGCACGGCCGCATCGTCTCGATCGCGAAGAACGCCCCGCCCAACTCGGATGCGATCATCCCGTCGAACGGTCCGGCCAGCGGCGTGCTGGAACTCCGCGCGGGCCGCGCCGACGAGATCGGGGCGAAGCCCGGCGACCGGGTCCGCCATCCCTTCTTCGCCGAATAGCCGCTGTTGCGCGTTGCGGCGGTGGGCGGCGCGTGGCAAACACCGCGCCTCTGGATCGGGGTGTAGCGCAGCCTGGTAGCGCATCTGCTTTGGGAGCAGAGGGTCGGAGGTTCGAATCCTCTCGCCCCGACCAGTCTCACGCAACCGTGACCGCGGGAACGTTGCGGGCGTGATTAACCTTCCACAGCCTTGGATGGAAGGAACAGCCAGATGCCCACCTTTGAAGGAACCAGCGGCCCCGATCTCATCAATGGATCGGCCGGAGACGACAACATCTACGGACGGGGCGGCGACGATGTCCTGAACGGGCTGGCCGGCAATGACCGGTTCTACTGGTACGAAACCCTGTCCAGCGATGACGGGCTGGATACGGTGAACGGCGGCGATGGCGTCGACACTGTGCGGCTGCAGTGGCTGACTTCGTTCACCAACCACACGGTAAGTCTGTCGGCGGTCGGAACGACGGCCGTCGTGGAACTGGGCAGCGGCGGCATCGGCGACCCGAGGTACGCGGTGAACTATTCGCAGAACGTCGAGAACCTCGACCTGATGTTCGGACCGCCCGGCGAGTTCACCTCGGTCGCCCTGTTCCTCGATGACATGACCGGCACGGCGATGACCGGCCGGATCACCATCGACGCGCGGGGCCTGGGCTCCCTCAACCTGATGACGGCCGAGACCCTCAACGCGCTGACGGTGTACGGCACTGCAACAGGCGACAATTTCACGGGCGGGGCCGGCAATGACCAGCTGTTCGGCTATGCCGGCAACGACGTCCTCGACGGCGGGCGCGACGGGGCCGACACCCTCATCGGCGGGCTGGGCGACGACACCTATGTCCTGACCGACTTCCGCGACTCTTTCGTCGAACTGCCCGGCCAGGGCGTCGATTCCCTGATCGTCGGCCTGCGCAGCTGGACGCTGGCGGCGCATCTCGAGAATCTGACCGTCGGCCTCTCGGGAAACAGCCAGGGCTTCAACGGCATCGGAAACGCCGCCGATAACCGGATTTCAGGCGGGGGCGGCGCCGACTATCTGATCGGTCTCGGCGGCGACGACCGCCTGAGCGGCAATTTCGGCCTGGCCAACACCCTGCAGGGCGGGGTCGGGAATGACACCTATGTCGTGGCCGTGGCCGGCGACACGATCATCGAATACGCCGGCGAGGGCACCGACACGGTCGAGACCTTCCTGACCAGCTATACGCTGAAGGCCCACCTCGAGAACCTGACCTTCGCCAGTAGTTCGGGCTCGGGGTACGGCAACGCCGTGGCCAACCGGATGCAGGGGGCGACCGGGGCCGACACCCTGTACGGGCTGGACGGCGACGACGTTCTGCTGGGCGGCGCGGGCAATGACCGGCTGGTCGGCGGCAATGGAGTCGACACCCTGACCGGCGGCCTCGGCGGCGACGAGATGACAGGCGGGGCCGGGGCCGACCTGTTCGTCTACAACAGCGGGTCGGAGGCGGCGGACCTGATCCATGACTTCACCCACGCCTCCGGCGACCGGATCGACGTGACCGCGATCATGGACGCCCTGGGGCCCCTCGGCGATGATCCGTTCGGCAACGGCGTTCTGAGCCTGCAGGCCACGACCTGGGGGTCGGGCGCGCTGCCCGCGGTCGACGTCATGTTCGATCCGGACGGCGCCGGACCGGCGGCGGCGCAACGGCTGCTGACGGTGCTGGGCAACGCCATCCAGCAGGACAGCTTCATCTTCTGACGCGGGTGGTCCGCGCCGGGCATCTTGATCGTCGGGCTGAAGGCTTCTAGAGCCGGACAGCCCGGCGACGGCCGGTCTGAAGAGGTCGCCCATGCTCGCCCGCATCTACCGCCCCGCCAGGAACGCCATGCAGTCCGGCAAGGCCAGGTCGAGAGACTGGCGGCTGGAATTCGAGCCGGCGTCGGCGCGCACGATCGATCCGCTGATGGGCTGGACCAGCTCGTCGGACATGAAAGGCCAGGTGCGGCTGGACTTCGATTCGAAGGAGGAGGCGATCGCCTACGCCGAGCGCCACGGCATCCCGTTCCGCCTGCAGGAGCCGCAGGAGCCGCCGATGATCATCAAGGCCTACGCCGACAACTTCGCCACCAACCGCAAGGTGTCCTGGACGCACTGAATTAGTGCGGCTACCGCGCTTCGCGCTACTTGAGGCGCAGGTCGATCGCTCGTACGCCGACCACGGGCGCCCATAGCTCAACCGGATAGAGCACCCGCCTTCTAAGCGGACGGTTGCAGGTTCGAGTCCTGCTGGGCGCGCCATTCCGCCGCCGCCGCGGCAACCCGCCGGCGAGCGGGACCGTTGAAGGCCGGTGAAGATCGCCACTTTCAACATCAACGGGATCAATACGCGGCTGGCCAACCTGCTGGCGTGGCTGGACGGGGCGAGGCCGGACGTGGTCTGCCTGCAGGAACTGAAGGCGACCGACGCGCAGTTTCCGGCGGCGGCGCTTCGGGCGCTGGGGTATCACGCCGCCTGGAAGGGCGAGCACCGCTGGAACGGGGTGGCGATCCTGGCGCGGGACGCCGAGCCCGTGGTGACGCGGCGCCGTCTGCCGGGGGAGCCGGGGGACGTTCAGAGCCGCTATCTGGAGGCGGCGGTGGGCGGGGTGCTGGTGGCGTCGCTGTACCTGCCCAACGGCAATCCGCAGCCGGGCCCGAGGTTCGACTACAAACTGGCGTGGATGGAACGGCTGAACGCGCATGCGGCGGAGCTGCTGGCCAGCGGCGTCCCCGTGGTGCTGGCGGGGGACTACAATGTCGTGCCGACCGAGGCCGACATCTACAACAGCCGCTCGTGGAAGAAGGACGCGCTGCTGCAGCCGGAGAGCCGGGCGGCGTTCGCGCGGCTGCTGGCGCAGGGCTGGACCGACGCGCTGCGCGAGCGGTATCCGGCCGATCCGCCGCCGTGGACCTTCTGGCAGTATTTCCGGCAGGCCTGGGAACGGGACGCGGGCCTCCGGATCGATCATCTGCTGCTTAGCCCGGCGGCCGCGGAGCGATTGACCGACGCCGGGGTCGACCGCGAGGTGCGGGGGCGCGAGCGGGCCAGCGACCACGCGCCGGTGTGGATCGAACTGGACTGAACCGGCGGCGACCCTGGTCGTTGGGTGGGGATGGCGCGAAAGCTGAAGGTGTTCTGCTATTCGGACGGCTTCCATTCGTGGACCGTGGCGGCGCCGTCGCGGGCGAAGGCGCTGGAGGCGTGGGGCGTCCGGCGGGACCTGTTCAAGGACGGCTCGGCCACGGAGATCGACGCCGGCCCGGACCGGGAGGCGGCGCTGGCGGCGCCCGGAGAGCTGATCGAGCGCGGGCTGTCAGTCGACATCGGCAAGGTCGAGCGGACAAAGGCTCCGAAGGCGAAGCCGAAGCCCGCGCCGGATGCGAAGGCGAAGGCGCGGGTGGAGGCGCTTGAGGCGGAACTGGCGGCGCTGGACGAGGCGCAGGCGCAGGAGCGCGCGGCGCTGGAAGCGGAGCAGGAAGCGCTGGACCGGCGGGCGGCGGCGCTGGCGAAACGGCAGGCGAGGGCGCGGGACGACGTGAAGGCGAAGCTGAAGGCGGCGCGGGCGAAGCTCAGCCGGTAGCGGCGGTCCAGGCGGCGAGGCCACGCTCGAGGTCGGCGATCAGGTCGGCGGGGTCCTCGAGGCCGACGTGGAGGCGGAGCAGTTCGCCGGCGAGCCCGTGCGGGGAGCGGCGGAAGGCGAGTTGCCCCGTCTCGTGGGTGATCAGACTCTCGAACCCGCCCCAGGAATAGCCGAGGCCGAACAGCTCCAGCGCCGACATCAGGGCGTGGGCGGCGGCCTCGGACCCGCCATGCATGACCACGCCGAAGATCGAGGCGGCGCCCGTGTAGTCGCGACGCCAGAGGTCGTGACCGGGCGCGCCGGGCAGGGCGGGGTGGAGGACCTGGGCCACCTCGGGCCGCGCCCGGAGCCATTCGGCCACCGTGAGGGCGGAGCGGGCCTGTTCGGCGTAGCGCAGCGGCAGGGTGCGCAGGCCGCGCAGGGCCAGCCAGGCGTCGTCGGACGAGACGCGCCAGCCGAGATCCTCGATCGTCCCGGCGATCTGGCGGCCGATGGCCGGATCGGTGACGGCGATCGAGCCCATCAGCAGGTCGGAGTGGCCGCCGACATATTTGGTCACCGCCTGGACGCTGACATCGACCCCATGCGCCAGCGGGCGGAAGGCCAGGCCGGCGGCCCAGGTGTTGTCGATAACGGTGAGCACGCCCCGGGCCCGACAGGCGGCGGCGAGGGCCGGGACGTCGACCAGTTCGAAGGTCAGGGAGGCCGGCGATTCGATCAGCAGCAGACGGGTCCGGTCGCTCATGGCCGCGAGGATTTCGTCCACGCCCGCGCCGGGGGCGTGGAAGGCGCTGGCGATCCCGCGCGCGCCCAGGTGCCGGTTGAGGAAGCGCCGGCTGGGACCGTAGAGGGCGTCGGTGGCCAGCACCGCGTCGCCGGGGCGAAGCAGGGCGGTCAGCGGCACGGTGACGGCGGCGAGGCCCGATGGAACCAGCCAGGCGTCGGCGGCGCCTTCCAGATCGGCGAGGGCGGTCCGCAGCTCGCGGGCGGCGGTCAGGTCCTCGATGCCGTAGACCGGACCGTCGGTCCCGTCGCGCATGGCCCCGGGGGAGTCGTTGAGCAGGGTCGAGGCGCGCTCGACCGGCGGGCTGACCGGGCGGCGGCCGGAACCGCGGCGGGTGGCGGAGGCGATCAGGCGGGTGCGGTCGGCGTGGTCGGGCATGGGGCCGGTCGAGGGTTGCGGTTCAGGCTCCAAAGGCCTCTAAAGCGGGCAGGGGCGCAAGGTCTGGAATAGCCCGGGCGAGGACCAGGATGCGGACAGAGGTGGTTCGGCGTGCAACGGGAGCGGGCGTGGCCCTGGTCCTCGGCCTGACCGCGGCGGCGTGCGGCGGCGGCGACCGGAAGAGCGAGACGGACGATGAGCCCGTCGTGACCGCGACCGAGGCGCCCGCGTTCGTCAGCCCGACCCTCGAGGCGATCAAGCGCCGGGGCCGGCTGAACTGCGGCGTGCACGAGGGGCTGGTCGGCTTCGCCTACACCGACAATCGGGGCGAATGGCGGGGTTTCGACGCCGACTTTTGCCGGGCGCTGGCGGCGGCGGTGCTGGGAAATCCCGACGCCGTGCGCTTCGTGCCCCTGACCTCGAGCCAGCGTTTCGACGCGCTGCGGGGCGGCCGCGTCGACGTGCTGTGGCGGGCCACCTCGTGGACCCTGTCGCGGGAGGTGTCCGAAGGCATCCGCTTCGCCGGCGTCAACTACTATGACGGTCAGGGCTTCCTGGTCCGCCGCTCGCTCGATCTGGCCAGCGCCGCCGAGTTGAACGGCGCGCGGGTCTGCGTGCAGCGCGAGACGACGTCGGAACTGAACGCCTCGGACTTCTTCCGGGCCCGGGGGATCGAATACCGGCCGGTCGTGGCCGCGAACGGAGAGGCGGCCCGAAACGCCTATGCGCGGGAAGACTGCGACGCGTTCAGCGCCGACATATCGGCTCTGGCGGCGGCGCGGACCCTGCTGTCGAACCCCGAGCAGCACGTCATCCTGCCGGACGTCATCTCCAAGGAGCCGCTCGGGCCGGCGGTGAAACGCGGCGACGAATCCTGGACCTCGATCGTGCGCTGGACCCTGAACGCCCTGATCCTGGCGGAGGAGCTGGGCGTCACCGCCGCCAACGCCGGGCAAATGGCCGAAGATTCGCGCGATCCGCGGATTCGCCGGCTACTGGGCGTCGAGGGCGAGCTCGGATCGACCATGGGCCTGTCGAGAGATTGGGCGAGGAACGCGATAGAAGCTACGGGCAACTATGGTGAAATCTTCAATCGAAATATCGGGCCGGATTCATCTCTCGACCTGACGCGAGGCCTTAACGCACAATGGAACGCTCGGCCGGGCGGCCTGATCTACGCCCTGCCGATCCGATAACGACATCGGCCGAGGGCCGGGGGGAAGCATGGAAACGACGAAACGCGGCGGGGTCCCGCTCTATCTGTGGATGCTGCTGGGCTTTGTGGTGGGTCTGGGCGGCGGACTGTACGTCAACCTGACCGGCCAGGTGGTCATGCCCTGGGCCATGGATCTGATCCAGGCCGTGGGCCAGATTTTCCTGCGCCTGCTGTTCATGCTGGTCCTGCCGCTGCTGTTCGCGGCGCTGGCGGTCGGCGTCGCCGAGATGGGCGACCTGAAGTCGCTGGGACGCGTCGGCCTGAAGACCCTGCTGTTCACGATTCTGGTGTCCGCCATCGCCGTCGGCATCGGCCTGGGCATGGTGAACCTGTTCCAGCCGGGCGCGGGCGTCGACAAGGACCTGGCGGCCCAGCTGCTGGCCCAAGGCGCCGACGGCGCTTCGGCCATCGTCGGCAACGCGCCCAAGACCATCGAGGCGGGCGAGTTCTTCCTCGGCATGATTCCGTCGAACGTGTTCGCCGCCGCGGCCGAGAACCAGATCCTGCCGGTGATGGTGTTCGCCCTGATCTTCGGCATCGGCATGGTCATGGCCAGGAGCCAGGCCACCGACCGGCTGCAGGAGACGCTGCAGGGCCTGCTGGAGGTGATGATGAAGCTCATCAACCTCGTCATCAAACTGGCCCCCATCGCCATCGCCTCCCTGATGTTCAGCCTCGCGGCCGTGTTCGGCTGGGATCTGCTGATCCGCCTCGGGGCCTATGCCGCCGTGGCCGTCGGCGCGATGGCCATCCACATGTTCGTCGTCTACCCGCTGCTCGTCTGGGTGTTCGGCGGGATGAACCCGCTGACCTTCGCCAAGGGCGTGCGCGAGCCGTTCGTGGTGGCCTTCTCGACGGCCTCGTCCAACGCCACCCTGCCGATCGCCATCAAGGCGGCCGAGGAGAAGCTGAAGCTGCCGCGGCGCATCTCGCGCTTCGTGCTGACCGTGGGCGCCACCGCCAACCAGAACGGCACGGCCCTGTTCGAGGGCGTCACGGTGCTGTTCCTGGCCCAGTTCTTCGGCGTCGAACTGGGCATCGGCCAGCAACTGGTCGTCATGCTGGTCTGCATCCTCGGCGGCATCGGCACGGCGGGCGTGCCGGCCGGATCGCTGCCGGTCATCGCCCTGATCCTGACCATGGTCGGGGTCCCGGCCGAGGGCATCGGCCTGATCCTCGGCGTCGACCGCTTCCTCGACATGTGCCGGACCACGCTGAACGTCACCGGCGACCTGGTGGCGGCGACCGTGGTCTCGCGCGGCGAGAGCGACGAGATCGTGCCGCCCGGACTGGTGGAGCCGGTGGCGCCGCCGGCCTGAGTTCTTGTCCGCTCGCCCCGGCGAACGCGGGGGTCCAGTTCACGAGAGCCGGGCGACCGGACGTGCGCACCGCGCCTCTTGACGAATGATGGCGTTTTCCATCTGGGTCCCGGCATTCGCCGGGATGAGCGGTCTGATGATCAGGCGGCGACGACCGGCGTATCCGCCCGTCCGCCCCATTCGGCCCAGCTGCCGTCGTAGAGGCGGGAAGGGCGGCCGAGGGCGGCGAGGCCGAGACTGAGGATGGCGGCGGTGACGCCGGAGCCGCAGCTGGTGATCACGGGCCGGTCCGGATCGACGCCCGCCGAGCGGAAGACGGCGTCCAGCTCGTCCGGGGACTTCATCGTGCCGTCGGCGTTCAGGATGCGCGGGAAGGGCAGGTTCAGCGCGCCCGGCATATGGCCCGAACGGAGGCCGGGGCGGGGCTCGGGCGCGCGGCCGTGGAACCGGTCAGAGGCGCGGGCATCGAGCACCTGGACCTCGTCCGCCGGCGCGGCGCGAACGGCTTCGAGGTCCGCGAGGCGCTCCGCGTTCAGGCGGGCGGCGAAGACCGCCGGGACCGCTGGAGCCGGCGGGCCGGAGTCGACGGGGCGGCCCTCGGCCCGCCATTTCGGCAGGCCGCCGTCGAGCACCTGAACCCGTGGCGCCCCCATGGCGTGGAACATCCACCAGGCCCGGGCAGACGAGCGGATGCCGACGGTGTCGTAGACGACGATGTGGTCGGTTTCGGAGAGACCCAGCCCGCCCATGCGGGCCCCGAACGCCCCGGGCGACGGCAGCATGTGCGGCAGGTCGCTGTCGGGGTCGGACGACGCCTCGAGATCGAAGAAGACCGCGCCGGGCAGGCGGGCCGCCTCGAAGTCCGGACGGCCGTCGCGCCCGTCCAGATGCCAGCTGGCGTCGACGAGGCGGAGATCCGGCTCGCCCAGGCGGGCGGCCAGATCGGCGGTGGAGATCAGCGGCGGGAGATCGGGCATGCCCCAGTCTAGCCCTAGCTCAGGCGCGCGAAAGCCCGAGCTGGATCACATTGGTCCGGGCGGTGCGGAAGCCGGCCTCGCAATAGGCGAGGTAGAAGCGCCACAGCCGGCGGAACCGCTCGTCGAAGCCGCTGAGGCGGCGGATGTCGTCCCAGGCGGCCTGAAAGCGCTCGTCCCACAGCCTCAGCGTCTCGGCGTAGTCCTGGCCGAACCGGTCGACGGCCCGCCAGTCGAGGCCGGCGCCGGCGACGACGGGCTTCAGGGCGGATTCGGACGGCAGCATGCCGCCGGGGAAGATGTATTTCTGGATGAAATCCGTGCGCTTGCGGTACCGGGCGAAGACGGCGTCGTCGATGGTGATGATCTGCAGGCCGGCGCGGCCGCCGGGCGTGAGCACGTCGCGGATCTTGCCGAAATAGGCGGGCCAGTACTCCTCGCCGACCGCCTCGAACATCTCGATCGAGGCGACACGGTCGAAACGGCCCTGGACGTCGCGATAGTCGATCAGCTGAATGTCGGCCCGCTCGGACAGGCCGGCGTTGAACATCCTCTGGCGGGCGAAATCGTACTGTTCGCGCGAGATGGTGATGCCCGTGACCCGGGCGCCCACCTCCCTGGCCGCGAACTCGGCGAACCCGCCCCAGCCGCAACCGATCTCGAGCACGGACTGGCCGGACTGGAGATCCATGGAGCGGGCGAGGGCGGCGTATTTCTCGCGCTGGGCGGCCTCGAGCGGCATGCCGGAGCGGGCGAACCGCGCCGACGAATAGGTCATCGTCGGGTCCAGCCAGGCGGCGTAGAAGGCGTTGCCGATGTCGTAGTGGGCGTGGATGTTCTTGCGCGAGCCCGAGCGGCTGTTGCGGTTCATGCGGTGCGACAGCCAGTGCACGGCCTTCATCACCGGGTTGCCACCGGTCAGGCGGCGAATCTGGTCCTGGTTGGCGGCCAGCGCCTCGAGCAGGGCGGCCAGGTGCGGCGTCTCCCACTCGCCGGCCATATAGCCCTCGGCGAAGCCGATATCGCCGGAGGCGAGCACCCGGCCGGCGAACCGGTAGTCGCGGATGTCGAGGGTGGCGGACGGCCCGGCCTCGCTTCCCTCCAGCAAATGGCTGGTCCCTCCGGGCAGAAGCACCGTCAGGCGGCCGAAGGTCCAGTTGGAGGCCAGCAGACGCAACAGCAGGCCGAACCCGCGTGGCGTGCGGGCGGCGGCTTCGGAGCGATCGGCGGTGACCGACGTCATGCGGTGAAGGTTGGGTTGGATGGGCCGGATCGTCAATCCCCCGTGCGCGGCCCCGCGTCGCGCCCGGCGCGGTGGCCTTGCGACCGGCCTCCGTGTAGCTTGCCAAGCCGAAGGTCCGACGCCACCTGATCGCCTTACAGGCGCCGCAAGGGGGCGTCCGCCGCTCCAGCCGTCATTCCGGGAACATCGCCGTGTCCAAGCCCAACGCCATCATCGACATCAAGGCCGGCCTGAAACGCCCCGTCAGCATCGGCGGCGGCCAGCGCATCGTCTTCATCGCCGGCCCCTGCCAGCTGGAGAGCCGCCAGCACGCCCTGGAGATGGCCCACGCGCTGAAGGAGATCGGCGAACGGCTGAATGTCGGGATCATCTACAAGACCAGTTTCGACAAGGCGAACCGGACGTCGGCCACGGCCGCGCGGGGCTTCGGCCTCGAGGGCTCGCTGCCGATCTTCGCCGAGATCCGCGAGGTCACGGGCCTGCCGGTGCTGACCGACGTTCACACCGAGGAGCACTGCCGCATCGCGGCGGAGGTCGTGGACGTGCTGCAGATCCCGGCCTTCCTGAGCCGCCAGACGGACCTGCTGCTGGCCGCCGCCGCGACCGGCAAGGCCATCAACGTCAAGAAGGGCCAGTTCCTCGCGCCCTGGGACATGAAGAACGTCGTCGCCAAGGTGGTGGGGGCGGGCAATCCGAACGTCATGGCCTGCGAGCGCGGCGCCAGCTTCGGCTACAACACCCTGGTCAGCGACATGCGGGCCCTGCCGATCCTGCGCGAGATCGGCTGCCCCGTGGTGTTCGACGCCACCCACAGCGTGCAGCAGCCGGGCGGGCAGGGGACGTCCTCGGGCGGCCAGCGCGAGTTCGTGCCGGTGCTGGCCCGGGCGGCCGTGGCCGTAGGCGTCGACGCGGTGTTCATGGAAACCCACCAGGACCCCGACAACGCCCCGTCCGACGGGCCGAACATGGTGCCGCTCGACCAGTTCGAGGCTCTGTGCGCCGACCTGATCGCCTATGACGACCTGTCGAAGGCGCGGATGGCGAAGGCCGCCTGAGTCGTCGACCATCCTTGCCGCGGCTTGCAGGCTTCGCCGCGACATTCGGGATGGGCTGGAGTCGTGATGAGCGGCCGGGCCGAACTGGCAACGGGCGCGCCAGCGCCGCGTGAAACCAGTGCGATCCAGACTTTACCGATCTGGCCTTCGTACTTCCAGGACCAGCCTGTCGTAATCGATCCGCGCTCGTAACACAGCCAGCAGTTCCGCTCCGATCAGCCCGTCGAAGACGGGCAGGTCGTGCGCCGCGTGTAAATCCCGGAGCGCGGACAGGTCGACGACGCTCACTTGATGGTTCGTGATGACGATCCGGCCCAGCACAAGGTCGACAAAGGCCAACTGGCGCCGGCCGCCCACCCCGCTGATGCCAAAGGCCTCATCCTCGGTATCGGTGAGAGGCAAGCCGAGCTGGCGAACCACATTGACGTCCAGGACCGTCGTCGCGCCGGTGTCGACAAACAGGTTGAGCGGTTTTCCATTCACCACAACCGTCAGGTACAGCTTGTGGTCGACTGAGCGTTGAAGCGGGATGGCGGACCGGCCCGAAGGTCCGGCGAAATAGGTGACTGGAGTCGGAGGATGTTGAGCGTGCACGCCTGTCGCCGACAAGGCCAGGGCGAGCAGTGCGAGCCATTTTGTGCGCATGACGCTCCTGTCTGCTCGGCAAGGGCTACCGCACCGCTTATACGTTTCGCGCTGAATGCCCGCAAGAATCGACCCCAAGGGTTGTGCGGGTCGACCTTGGCGGGCCCGGGCTCAGGGCCCTGTAATCGCCTCGCCAAATTGACCAATGGCGGCGACCAGAACGACCAAGGTCGCCAACGATGACGGTTGTGCGCGCGGCGGGCAGGCTTTAGCTCAGGCAGATGGCTGAACGGACCCTCGATCTCGGCGGACTGCAGGCGCTGCTGGAGCGGGTGCGCGGGCTTAAGATCGCCTGCGTCGGCGACCTGATGCTGGACCGGTATGTCTATGGCGAGGTCAGCCGGATTTCGCCCGAGGCGCCCATTCCCGTGCTGCGCACGCGGCGGACGATCGCCATGCCGGGCGGCGTGGGCAATGTGGCCCGCAACGTGGCCGCCCTGGGGGGTGTGGCGCGGCTGGGCGCCGTGGCGGGGCGGGATGCGGCCGGCGACGAACTGGCGGCCCTGATCGCCGCCGAGCCGGGCGTCGAGGACGCCGTCGAGCGCCGCGCCGGCGTGGCCACCATCGTCAAGACGCGCTTCGTCGCCGCCGGCCAGCAGCTGTTGCGGCTGGACGAGGAAGCCGCCGCCCTTATGGGTGAGGAAAGCGGCGCTTTTACCGGTGCTTCGGTCTATCTTCTGTCCGATTATGCCAAGGGCGTGATCAGCGATCTTGTCATCGGCCAGGCCCTGAAGGCGGCCCAGGCCAGCGGCGCGCCGGTCGTCGTCGATCCCAAGGGGCGCGACTTCGCCCGCTACGGCGCCGTCGACCTGATCAAGCCCAACGCCAGCGAACTGGCCGGAGCGACCGGCCTGCCGGTGGACACCGATGACGAGGTCGAGGCGGCCCTGAGAGCCCTGTTGCAGGCCACGACGGCCAGGGCCGTGGTAGTGACCCGGGCCGGCAAGGGCATGAGCCTGATGCGGCGCGGCGAGACCGCGAAGCATTTTCCGGGGCGGGCGCGCGAGGTGTTCGACGTCTCCGGCGCCGGCGATACGGGGCTGGCGGCGCTGGGGCTGGCGCTTGGCGCGGGCGCGTCGCTGGAGACGGCGGTGGAGTTCGCCATCCTCGCCTCGGGCGTGGTGGTCGGCAAGGCGGGCACCGCCGTGGTCACCCCGGCCGAGCTGATCGACGCGGAGATGAGCCAGCACGCGGCCGGGGCCCACGCCAAGGTCATGCCGCTGGAGGAGCTGGCGCATGTGGTCGAGGGTTGGAGGCGGCAGGGGCTGAAGGTCGGCTTCACCAACGGCTGTTTCGACATCCTGCACCGCGGCCACGTCGCCTATCTGTCCCAGGCGCGGAGCTGGTGCGACCGGCTGGTGGTGGCGCTGAACACCGACGCCTCGGTGCGCCGGCTCAAGGGCGAGGGACGGCCGATCAACGACCTGGACAGCCGGGCCGTGGTCATCGGCGGCCTGGCGAGCGTCGACCGGGTGACCTCGTTCGACGAGCCGACTCCGCTGGCCCTGATCGAGCGGCTGAGGCCGGACGTGCTGATCAAGGGCGCGGACTACACCCGCGAGGGCGTGGTGGGCGGCGACCTGGTCGAGAGCTGGGGCGGCGAGGTCAGGCTGGCGACCTTTGAGGATGGCTATTCGACCACGAAGACGATCGAGAAGATGAAGGACGACAAATGAGTCGGCGGATGATCGTGGTCACCGGCGGGGCCGGCTTCATCGGGTCGAACATCGTCGCCCGGCTGTGCGCCGAGGACCGGCGCGACGTGGTCGTCTGCGACCGGCTGGAAGACGCCGCCCTCGGCAAGTGGAAGAACATCGCCAAACACCCGGTCGCCGACTTCTGGCAGCCGGAGGAGCTGTTCGAACAGCTGGAGCGGCACGCGGAACGGATCGAGGCGGTGGTGCACATGGGGGCGATCTCGTCGACGACGGAGGCGGACGCCGACCTGATCCTGCGCACCAACTTCACCCTGTCGCGGGACATCTGGGACTGGTGCGCGCTCAGGGACGCGCGGATGGTCTACGCCTCCTCGGCGGCGACCTACGGTGACGGCGAACAGGGGTTTCTGGACGACGACAGTCTTGAGGCCTTGGCGTCGCTCAGGCCGCTAAACGCTTACGGATATTCGAAAATGCTGTTCGACCAGTACGCCGCCCGGCAGTCGGACCGGGGGCAGTCGCCGGGCCAGTGGGCTGGGCTGAAGTTCTTCAACGTCTATGGCCCGAACGAATACCACAAGGGCGGCATGAAGTCGGTCGTGGCGCAGATCTGGCCCAAGGTGGCGGCGGACGAGCCGGTCACCCTGTTCCGCTCGCACAACCCCGCCTACGCCGATGGCGGGCAGATGCGCGACTTCGTGTTCGTGGATGACGTGGTCGATATCGTCGACTGGCTGCTCGAGACGCCGGCGGTGTCCGGCGTATTCAACGCTGGCTCGGGACGGGCGCGGTCGTTCCTGGACCTGGCCAATGCGACCTTCGCGGCGGCGGGCAAGGCGCCGCGGGTGGAGTATGTCGATACGCCGGTCTCGATCCGCGACAAGTACCAGTATTTCACCGAGGCCCGGATGGAGCGGGTGCGCGCCGCCGGGTTCGGGGGACAGTCGACGCCGCTGGAAGAGGGCGTCCGGCGCTATGTCCAGGACTTCCTCGCCACGGCGGACCCGTATCGATGAGAGGCCCGAAGCTGACCCTCCGGCAGTGGATCGGCTGGTTCGGTTTCGGCCTGGTCTTCCTGCTGACCGCCGCCCTTGCGGTGTGGCGGGGAGACATTCTCAGGGCCGGACTGGACCCCCAGGTGCCGTTCCAGACCTACGAGCCGCCGCCCGCGCCGGACTATGCGCGTCCCGCGGCCTGGGCGATGAGCGAGACGCGAGCATCCGACGCCGGGCCGGCCGCCGTCTTCTTCGTGCATTCGACCACCTATGACGGCGGGCGCGACTGGAACGGGCCGATCGGGCACGGCAAGGCCGACGCCTATCTGCGGCGGGTGGTGCTGCCGAACTATGCCGGGCCCTTCTCACGGCTCGGCGCGGTCAGCGCCCCGCGATACAGGCAGGGCAGCCTCTACACGCGGCTGACCCTGCGGGATGACGCCCGCGAGGCAAGAGCGTTCGCCTACCGGGACATCGCCGCCGCCTTCGAAAGCTGGATCGGTCGTCACCCTGACGGACCTCTGGTCCTGGCCGGGGTGGAACAGGGCGGCGAATTGATCGAGCGGCTGCTGCGGGAGCGGGTGGCGCCCGATCCGGCGCTGCGCGAACGGCTTGTCGCGGCCTATCTGATCGACGTGGTGACCCCGGCCAACGGGTTGTCGCCGCAGATTCCGGCTTGCCAACGGCCCGACCAGATCGGCTGCGTCGTCGGCTTCTCGCCGGTCAGCGAGGGCAACGACGGGGCCGCGCGACGGCGGCTCAGACGGGCGCTGGTCTGGGATGCGCGGGGACGGCTCGTCGAACTCGGCGAGCGTCAGGCGCTGTGCGTCAATCCGGTGACCGGTTCGACCTCGACGGCGCCAGTGGCGGCCCGACAGAATCGCGGCGCGACCAATGCGACGGGGCTGGAATGGGGGACCCATCCCGCCCTGCTGGCGCGCGAGATCGCCACCCAGTGCCGGGACGGCCTGCTGCGCTACAGCGAGCCCGAGCGGGAGTCCTTCCGCCCGACTGGAAGCTGGGCTGACCGGAGAAAATCTCGGCCGTACAATCTGTTTTACGGCGATATTGAAGCTGACGCCCAGGCGAGACTGGCGGCCTGGCAGGCGCAGACGCCCTGAAGAGGGCGGGCTGATGGAAGCGACCCACCAGCCCGGCCGTCCTATGCGGGCATCCGCTCGAATTTCCGCAGCCCGGCGTCCAGCGTATCCCAGGCATGGCCGCGAACGCCGTAGGTGACCGCCTGCGGCGTGAACCGGCCGGCGTCGTCGAGGCTGGCGGCGGGGACCGCGATCATGTCGGGCATGAACGAGAACGTCAGATGGACCGGTGTCCCGCAGGTCGGGCAGAAGGCATGGGTCTTCTCGTTCCCGTTGTCGGCCGTCACGCGCCAGGTGCTGGCCTCGCCGCTAATCGCCATTCCGGCCCGATCGGGGAAGGTCAGCCACGAGCCGTGTCCCGCGCCGCTCCGTTTTTGACAATCGAGGCACTGGCAGTGGTTCTGGAAGACGGGTTCGGCGCTCGTTTCGTAGCGAACGGCGCCGCAGGCGCAGCCGCCGGCGTAGGGGCCGGTCATGGTCAGGCCGCCTTCGGCTTGGCGAAGACGTCGAGGCCGCGGCCGGTCTCGAGGAAGGATTTCAGGCTGGAAAGGACGACCGGCCAGCCCTTCTGGACGCCGTTGGCCATGCCGCTGTCGGCCTGGAGATCGTCGTGGCTGACGGTCAGCCGGACCATGTCCTCATAGGGTTCGATGTCGAACGTCACCCGGCTTCGGGCGGCCGGATCGTCGGCCTGTGAGGCGTTGGCCCAGGTGATGACGAGACGGGTGGGCGGCGAGGTCTCGACGACCTCGCCGACGAGTTCGACGGTCCGTTCGTCATTGGCGCGGATGTGTTCCCATTTCGACCCCGGCGTCCAGTCGGAGACGTTCTCATGGCCCCAGTAGCGGCGCGCGAGCTCGGGTCTGGTGATGGCTTCGAAGACCTTTTCCGCGGTCGAAGCGATGTAGGTCACATAGACGAAGCTGATGGTTTCGCCGGTCATTTCGGGTCTCCTTCGAGTTCCTGTTTGAGGTCGTGCAGCAGGCTGAGCCGCCGGGTTTCGAATTTCCGCACCCACCGCTCGTAGACTTCGTGGATCGGGACGGGGTTGATGAAGTGCAGCTTCTCGCGACCCCGCCGGAGCGTGCTCACCAGATTGGCCGCCTCGAGAATCTCAAGGTGCTGCGTCGCGGATTGACGCGCCATGGCGAGGTGTTCGCAGAGTTGGCCGAGCGTCTGACCGTTCTTCTCGGAGAGAAGGTCGAGCAGCTTTCTGCGCGTCGGGTCGGCCAGCGCCTTGAAAACCTTGTCGTCGTGCATCGGTCTCACTCGGTGTGAAAGGACAATAGGCAGGTAAATGCCTGCATGTCAAATCATCGTCAGGCCGCCGCGGGCTGAGGGTAGGGGCTAGTCGAGTCCCGGGCGGTCGTTACGCCAGTCGAACAAGGCCTCGAGCACCCTGACCGCCTCGCCCCGGGGGGAGGCCAGGTCCGGATCGCGGCCGAGCACCAGCCGGGCGTCGTCGGCGGCGGCGAGCAGCAGCTCGCGATGGCGGATCGGATCGGCGAAGCGATAGGCCGGGAAACCGCTCTGCTTGAGGCCGAGCGGATCGCCACCGCCGCGCAGGCGGAAGTCCTCTTCGGCGATCTCGAAGCCGTCCTCGGAGCGGCGCAGAATCTCCAGCCGTTCGCGGGCGGTGTCGCCGAGGCCGCCGTCGCCGCCGCCGTAGAGCAGCAGGCAGGTGCTCGCGGCGGTCCCGCGCCCGACCCGGCCGCGCAGCTGGTGCAGCTGGGCGAGACCGAAGCGGTCGGCGTGTTCGATGACCATGATCGAGGCGTTGGGCACGTCGACGCCGACCTCGACCACGGTCGTGGCCACCAGAAGGGGCAGGCGGCCGTCGGCGAACTCGGCCATCACCGCCTCGCGTTCGGCGCCCGGCATCTGTCCGTGGGCGAGGCCGACCTCGACGCCCATGATGCGGCGCAGGTCGGCGGCGCGGGCCTCGGCGGCGGCGAGGTCGGACGCCTCGCTCTCGGCCACCAGCGGACAGATCCAGTAGGCCTGGGCCCCGCTGTCGAGAGCGGCCTTGAGCCGTTTGGCCACCTCGCCGATGCGGGCCAGCGGCAGGACGGCGGTCGTCACCGGCGTGCGGCCCGGCGGCTTTTCGGTGAGGCGCGACACCTCGAGTTCGCCGTACTGGGTCAGCTCCAGGGTGCGGGGGATCGGGGTGGCGGACATGGTCAGCAGGTGGACGCCGCCGGTGCGCGGATCGCCCTTGGCCTGCAGCCGCTGGCGCTCGTTGACGCCGAAGCGGTGCTGCTCGTCGATCACCGCCAGCGCCAGCCGGTCGAAGCGAACGGCGTCCTGGAACAGGGCGTGGGTGCCGATGGCCACCCGGGCCTCGCCTGCGGCCAGGGCAGCCAGCCGCGTCCGCCGCTCGGCGGGGGTATCGCGACCGGTCAGCAGGATGGTGGGAATGCCGGCGGCCTCCAGCATTGGAGCCAGCCGCTGCCAGTGCTGGCGAGCGAGGATTTCGGTGGGAGCCATCAGGGCGGACTGGAAACCCGAGGCGGCGGCGTCGGCTAGCGCCAGGGCGGCCACCGCCGTCTTGCCCGAGCCGACGTCGCCCTGCAGCAGGCGGCCCATCTGCTCGCCCGAGGCGAGGTCGCGGCGGATTTCGGCGATCGCCTGGACCTGGGCGCCGGTCAGGTCGAAGGGCAGGGCCTTCAGCACACGGTCCGAGGGCCCGCCGGGCATGATGACGGGCGCCGGGGTGATCTGACGCGCCCGGCGGCGGCGGGCGAGGGCCAGCTGGTGGGCCAGCAGTTCGTCATAGGCCAGCCGCTGGCGGACGGGGGCCTCGGGCAGGAGGTCGGGTTCGGCGGCGGGCGCGTGCAGGGCCTGCAGGGCGCCGCGCCAGGCGGGCCAGCGGCGTTTGGCCAGCCAGGCCGGGTCCTGCCATTCCGGCAGCTCAGGCGCGTGTTCCAGAGCGGACTGGACCAGTTTGCGGATGACGCGGGAGCTCAGCCCCTGGGTGGCCGGATAGACCGGCTCCACGGCGGCTATGTCGTCGGCCTGGGCCAGGGTGAAGACGTCCGGGTGGACGATCTGAACCTCATTGTTGAAGCGCTCGACCTTGCCCGAAACCAGCCGGCGCTCGCCCTTGGGCAGCAGCCGGTCGATATGCTGGGCCGAGCCGCCGAACCAGATCAGGTGCACGAAGCCGTCGGCGTCCGTGGCCCGCACCTTGATCGGCGCGCCGGGCTTGCCCGGGACAATCAGGCGGTCGACGACGATCTCGAAGATTCCGACCTGGCCCTCGACCGCGGTCGTCGCGGTCATTGGCCGGCGGACAATCAGCCCCGAGGGCGACAGGAACAGCAGGTCGCGGACCAGCGGGCCCGCCAGCTTCTGCACGAGCGGCAGCACCTTGGGCCCCACGCCCCTCAGGGTGGAGACCTCGGCGAACAGGGGAAAGAGACTCGGCGGCCGCATCTAGGTCGCCCCCGGCCCCGGATACGCCCGTCGGTTGCGCGCACCCGGGTCTCGCGCCATGATCGCCGACGAACGCGGATTTTCGAGAGGGAAGATCATGTCCGTGACAGCTTTACAGCAGAATCTGAAGGCCAAGGGGTTCAATCCGGGGATCATCGACGGCCTGCTGGGGAGGGACACCTATCAGGCCCTCGCCAGCTATATCTCCGACGGAAGGGCGCCGGATGGCGCCGGCGGTCTGCTGGCCCTGCATCTGAAGGGCGGGGACATCACCAATCGGCTGCGCAAGATTCATTTCTTCGCCCAGGTCACCCACGAGAGCGGTTTCCGGCCGGTCGAGGAGAACCTGAACTACAGCGTGGCCGGGCTGAAGGCGACCTTCTCGCGCCAGCGCATCTCCGCCGCCCAGTGCGAGGCGCTGGGTCGCAAGCCCGGTCGGCCGGCCGACAAGGCGGGGATCGCCAACGCCGTCTATGGCGGGTCGTGGGGCAGGACCAACCTGGGAAACACCGAGCCGGGGGACGGCTATCGCTATCGCGGGCGGGGGCTGATCCAGCTGACCGGGCGGGCAAACTACCGGCGGACGGGTGTGGAGTACGAGATCAATCCCGATCTGGTGCTGACTCCGGCGGGATCGATCAAGGCGGCGGTCGATTTCTGGCGGACGCGGGGGCTCAATCCGGCCAGCGACGCCGACGACGTGCCGCGGGTGACGAGGCTCATCAACGGCGGCGCTCACGGACTGGCCGAGCGCCAGGCGCTGACGGCGAAGCTGAAGGCGATCTGGCCGGCCTGATCACCGGCGCGGCTGGCGGCCGGAGCCTCCGGCGGGTATATCCGCGCGCTCATGACCGATGACACCCTCCAGACCAGACTGGCGAGGGCGCGTTTCCGCGCCTGGCGTCGGGGATTCCGCGAGGCCGACCTGATCCTCGGCCCGTTCGTCGACGCCGAGGGACCTGACCTGAACCCGGAGGAACTGGAGGCGCTCGAGGCGCTTCTCGATCAGGATGACCACCAACTCTACGCCTGGATCCTCGGCAATGCGCCGACGCCCGCGCCGCATGACGGCCCGGTGATGGCGCGCATCCGGGCCTTCATGGCCGCCCATGTCGCCGCCGCCGTCGCGGAAGGGGCCGGTTGATGGACGCCGTGGTCCTGAAACGTGATGACCGGGAACTGGGCGGCGCGCCGGAGGGGCTGGACGCCCTGACCGTCGCCGAGCGACTCAAGGCGGATGGCGGGGTCGGCGCCTTCATCGCGCGCGACTACGCCCGCATGGGCGAGTTCGTTCAGGCCTTCCGGTTCTTCGCCAATGATATCGATGTGGTGGAGTTTCCGGCCTGGGATTGCCTGCCATACGACCGGCTGAGTCCGACCTCGTCGGTGTCGGCCGAGCGGATGGCGGCGCTGACCCGGTTGGCGCAGCGTGATCCCGGCGACCGCCGGCCGCTGCTGCTGGTGACGACGGTCGGTGCGGCCATGCAGCGGACGCCGCCGCGCGAGGTGACCTGCGGGGCCGGATTCGAGACCACGGTCGGGCTCGACCTCGATACGGCGGCGCTGGAGCGGTATTTCGCCGCCAACGGCTATATGCGCGCCTCCACGGTGTCGGAGCGCGGCGAGTTCGCGGTGCGCGGCGGGGTGATCGACGTCTATCCGCCGGGCTTCGAGGAGCCGGTGCGGCTGGACATGTTCGGCTCGGAGCTGGAGTCGATCCGCACCTTTGATCCGGCCACCCAGCGCTCGACCGGACAGCTGCGCGAGGTGTCGCTGGCGCCCGTGTCGGAAGCCCTGCTGGACCCGGACAGCATCTCGCGCTTCCGCACCGGCTATCTGGAGCTGTTCGGCGCGCCGGGCGACGACGCCCTGTATTCGGCCATCAGCGAGGGCGCGCGGCGGCAGGGCATGGAGCACTGGCTGCCGCTGCTCTACGCGCGGCTGGAGACGCTGTTCGACTATCTGCCCGATGATGCGCGGCTGTTCCTCGACAATCAGGTCGAGGCGGCGCGGGCCGAGCGCTGGACCCTGACGAAGGACGCCTATGACGCCCGGCGCGACGCCGCCATGGGCAAGGGCGGAGCGGCCTACCGCGCCCTGCCGCCGGAGCGGCTGTATCTGCCGGAGAGCGACTGGAACAGCGCGCTGGCGGGGCGTTGGGTGCGGCGGCTGTCGCCGTTCACCGGACCGGGAGAGAACGCGGGCGGACGGCTGGGGCGCAGTTTCGCGGCCGAGCGGGCGCAGGACAGCGTCAATCTGTTCGAGGCGGTGGCGCGGCACGCGGAGGCGGTGAAGGCGGCCGGCAAGCGGGTGTTGTTCGCCTCGTGGACCGAGGGCTCGTCCGAGCGGCTGGCCTCGATGCTGGCCGACCACGGCCTGGAGCATGTGGTCGCGGTGCGGGACTGGGCCGATGTCCAGACGGCGCCGAAGGACCTCTATCTGCGCGGCGTCCTGCCGGTCGAGCATGGGTTCGAGACGGATGAGATCGCTGTCATCTCCGAGACCGACATGCTGGGCGACCGGCTGGCGCGTCCGAAGAAGAAGCGGCGGGCGTCGAACTTCCTCGCCGAGGCGTCGGCGCTGACGACCGGCGATCTGGTGGTGCACCTCGATCACGGCATCGGCCGCTACGAGGGGCTGAAGACGCTGGAGATCCAGGAGGCGCCGCACGACTGCCTGGAACTGCTCTACGCCGGCGACAGCAAGCTGTACCTGCCGGTCGAGAACATCGACCTGCTGACCCGCTACGGCACGGATGCCGACGGGGTGCAGCTGGACCGGTTGGGCGGGGCGGGCTGGCAGGCCCGCAAGGCCAAGGCCAGGGCCCGCCTGCGCGATATGGCCGAGGGGCTGATCGCTCTCGCTGCGAAGCGCAGCCTGCGGACTTCGGAGGCGATCACGCCGCCGCATGGGCTGTTCGACGAGTTCTGCGCCCGTTTCCCGTATGAGGAGACCGACGACCAGCTGGCCGCCATCGGCGACGTGCTGGAGGATCTCGGCAAGGGCACGCCGATGGACCGGCTGATCTGCGGCGACGTCGGTTTCGGCAAGACCGAGGTGGCGCTGCGGGCGGCCTTCGTGGTGGCCATGACGGGTCAGCAGGTGGCCATCGTCTGCCCGACGACCCTGCTGGCGCGGCAGCATTTCAAGACCTTCAGCGAGCGGTTCGCCGGCTGGCCGATCAAGGTTCGGCACCTGTCGCGGATGGTCACGGCGAAGGACGCGGCCGAGACGCGCGCGGGGCTGAAGGACGGCTCGTTCGAGATCGTCGTCGGCACCCATGCGGTGCTGAGCGAACAGGTCGGGTTCAAGGACCTGGGCCTGGTGATCGTCGACGAGGAGCAGCATTTCGGGGTCAAGCACAAGGAGAAGCTGAAGTCCCTGCGGGCGGACGTTCACCTGCTGACCCTGACCGCCACCCCGATCCCGCGCACGCTGCAGATGGCGCTGTCGGGCATCCGCGAGATGTCGATCATCGCCACGCCGCCGGTCGACCGTCTGGCGGTGCGGACCTATGTCACGCCGTGGGATCCGGTGCTGGTGCGCGAGGCCCTGCTGCGCGAGAAATATCGCGGCGGGCAGGCGTATTACGTCGTGCCTCGCCTGTCGGACCTGCCGGACATCGAGAAATTCCTGCGCGAGCAGGTGCCCGAGATCAAGTTCGTGGTCGGGCACGGCCAGATGTCGCCGACCCAGCTGGAAGACGTGATGAGCGCCTTCTACGACGGCAGCTACGACCTGCTGCTGTCCACGACCATCGTTGAGTCCGGACTTGATGTTCCGACCGCCAACACCTTGATCGTGCACAAGGCGGACATGTTCGGTCTGGCGCAGCTGCACCAGATCCGCGGCCGGATCGGGCGGGCCAAGGCGCGGGCCTTCGCCTATCTGACGACGCCGCCCGAGAAGCCGATGAGCCTGTCGGCCGAGCGGAGGCTGCAGGTGCTGCAGTCGCTCGACAACCTGGGGGCCGGCTTCCAGCTGGCCAGCCACGACCTCGACCAGCGCGGCGGCGGCAATCTGCTGGGCGATGAGCAGTCGGGTCACATCCGCGAGGTCGGGGTCGAGCTGTACCAGCAGATGCTGGAGGACGCGGTGGCCGAGCTGCGTCAGGCGGGCGAGGGCGGGGGCGCCGTCGACCGGGGCTGGTCGCCGGCCATCAACGTCGGCGCGGCCGTGCTGATTCCAGAGGATTACGTTCCGGACCTCAATGTTCGCTTGAGCCTGTATCGTCGGCTGTCGGACGCCGAGAACAGCGAGAGCCGCGAGGCGCTGGCGGCCGAACTGATCGACCGGTTCGGGCCGCTGCCGGACGAGGCGAAGCAGTTGCTGCGCATCGTCGGCATCAAGGCCAACTGCAAGACCGCCAGCATCGAACGCATCGACATCGGGCCCAAGGGCGCGGTGCTGACCCTGCGCAACAACGAATTCCCCAATCCGATGGGGCTGGTCGGTCTGATCCAGAAGAACCACGCCTTCTGGAAGCTGCGGCCGGATCAGAAGATCGTGGTCAAGGGCGACTGGGACACGCCGGCGGAACGGCTGAAGGTCGCCGAGCGAATCACGACCGACCTGGCGCGGGTGGCGGGGGCGGCCTGAGGTGCGGATCCGCGAGGCGACAGAGGCGGACTGGCCGACGATCTGGCCGATCGTCGAGGCCGTCGTGCGCGCCGGCGACACCTACACCTGGCCGCGCGATCTGACCGAGGTGGACGGACGGGCGCTGTGGAACCTGCCGTCGTGCGTCGTTCTGGTGGCGGTCGACGAGGCCGGTGCGGTGCTGGGCACGGCCAGGTTCGGGCCAAACCAGCTCGGCCCCGGCGCGCACGTCGCCAACGCCAGCTTCATGGTCGCACCCGCCGCCCGGGGGCGAGGCGTCGGCCGGGCGCTCGGCGAGGCGGTGATTCGCGGTGCGGCGCGGGCCGGCTACCACGCCATGCAATTCAACGCCGTGGTCGAGGCGAACCGGAGCGCCGTCCATCTGTGGAAGACGCTGGGTTTCGAGATCATCGGCACCGCGCCCGAGGCCTTCGACCATCCGACCGAAGGACTGGTCGGATTGCACATCATGTACCGGCGACTCTGATCGTCAGCAGCCGGGCTCGACCGTCTCGAAGCGTTCGTCCCACCATGCCTGCCAGTGGTCCTTCAGCCCGGCGAGGTCGGCGTCGGACAGTCCGTAGGTCGTCAGGGTCAGCATGGTCGAGCCGCGCGGCTTCTTTTCGGTCGGCGGCTGATCAACCACCACCAGCAGGCCGTCGCCCCAGGCGTCGACGGTGACCCCCAGCTGATGACGGGCGGTGAACCAGACCTGGCCGGAGGCGTCCGCGTGGGGCCCCAGCGGCATCGACCAAGGCTCGCCCGGGGCGGGGGCGGCGTCGAGGCCGAGCAGGGATCGCGCCAGGCGATCCTCGCGCGGCGGGCCCGAGAAGAAGAGCGTGCGGCGGGTCTCGCCAGGGTGACGCGCGAAGGCGAAGGCCAGCTGCCAGGTGAAGGAGATCCAGCCCTCGATCATGCCGTCGAAGACATCCGACCAGTCACCGGCGGGAGCGGAGCGGACCACCCGGACAATGCTGGAATCGCCGCGCGCCTCGACCTCGTAGCGGTCGTTGACGCCGACGAAGGTCACGGTGCGGCGCGCCTCGTCGGCCTCCGCGTGGGTGACGAAGATGAAATCGATCTCATCCTTCAGGCCGTCGGTCTCCCAGCCGAACCAGTCCTTGATCTTCTGGGGGTCGCGCAGGGCCGCCCAGACCGCGTCGGCGGGGGCCGGGACCGTGACCTCGACGAGGACGTGGTCTTCCATGAGCTGGGCGGCTTCGGTCATGGCGTTCAGTTCCTTGTCGGGGCCGATTTGACGATGGCCGGATGGGCGGCGGCGGTGAGGCGGTAGCGGCGACCCGAGGGGGCCGCATATTTTCGGGCGAGCGCGGCGACGGCGTCGGCCACGTCATTGGTGAAGGCGTCGAAGTCGGCGGGCGCGGCGAAGCAGACATCGGCCTCGACCGTCAGGGTCAGCAGGCGCGCGCCCTCGGCCGCGGCGGCCTGGCGCATGCGGGCGACGTCGCGGACCATGGCGGAGGCGGTGGAGATAAGGTGGTCGGCGGCATGACGGTCCTGCGCCTCAACGGCGTCGGGATCGGGCGGCGCCTGAAGCAGGGCGGGATCCAGCACATATTGTTCGGCGGCGACGAACAGGCGCTCGGTGAAGCCGCGCTTCTTCCGTTCTCCGGCGAGGCGGACCAGGCCGGCGGCCTCAAGCGCCCTGAGATGGTGGCCGATCTTCTGGCGGGGCATGTCCAGCTGCTCGGCCAGGCCCGTCGCGGAGGCGGGCTCGACGAGAGCGGCGAGTATCCGGCGCCGGATCGGGGCCATCGCCAGCAGGGCGGTGTCCAGGTCGTCAAGCAGGGCTGAGGGCCGGGCTGTCATGTCCCGAACCTGCATTAGACAATCATAGTTGTCAAATGATGGTCAACTGGAAGCCCGGATGTCCTTCGAGGCGCGTTCGAGCACCGCGGCGGGGGATTCGCCGGGCCCGACCTCGGCCACGCCCACATCGAACTCCACCACGAAGGGGGAGCGATCGGGTCCGGCGTCGAAGGCGGTGCAGCCGATGACGGCCGCGATCCGGTCGGCCGCGACGCGCCCGGACGGGCCATGGGTGGCGGGCAGGGCCAGGGCGAAGACGTCGGACGACAGGCGGGCGGCGGTGTCTTCGGTGCGGATCAGCCGCGAGACCATGGCTCCGATCTGGGGCAGGGCCCGGTCGAGCCATCCGCCCTTGCGGGCCTCGACCACGGCCGGGGTGTCGGAAACGCGCAGCACGACGACGGACAGAGGCCGACGGCGCAGGCGGGCGCCCTCGGCGACGCGGGCGAGGTGGCTGGCGAACAGCTCCGGCGTGAACAGGCCGGTGGCGGGATCGGTCAGGCCGGAGCCGCGCGCGCTTTCCAGCGCCTTCCTAATCGCGATGTGCCGCCGATGATGACGCGCCAGGGCCACGATCCGTTCGGCCGTCTCTTCCTCGGGCGTATCGGCCGCGGCGACGTCGGCGAAGCCGCGGTTGTAGAGCTCCGACAGATTGATCTCGCCGGAGCCGCGCAGATAGAGCACCGCCGGAATGTGATAGAGGCGGGTGTTCCGCTTCATGCCCGAGGCGATGGACAGGGCCGGTGCGTGGTCCTCGGCGCCCCACAGCACGGCGGCGTCGAACGGCCGCTCATGGAGGTAGTCGAAGGCGGTATAGGGGGTGGGAGCGGCCACGACCTCGCAGCCATGGCCGACGAGGGCGTTGGAGAGGGCGAGGAAATGGCGGTCGGGCTTGCCGGCGGCCAGCACCCGGAGCGGACTGGCGTCGAGATCGGCCATCGGCAGGGGTTCGCCCCGCGCGGCGAAGGTCGCCTCGCGCAGGGTGACCTCTTCCTCGGCGATCGCGGCCCGGACGAGGTTTTCAAGGCGCAGGGCGGCTTGGGCCGCGTGCGGCGGCCCGGACATGGCGATGTCGGCGACGCCGGGGGGCCAGTCCAACGCCTCCGGGCCGATGGCCATGACCGGCAGCCGACGCGGCGATACGGTCTGGCGCAGGGCGGCGACGCCCGCGGCGGCGTCGGGCATGCGGGCGTCGAGGATCACCGTCTCCAGAGGCCAGTCGATCAGGACCTGCACGGCCCCGGCCAGCGTTCGGGCGGTGACGGTGCGCCATCCCAGCGCGTCCAGCCCCTGGCACAGGGACCCGACCAGGTCGTCATCCGGGGCGACGACCAGAATGCGCGGATCGGAAGTCAAGGCGATGTCTCCAGCGGCCCCCCACCCGGGCCGTGCTCTCAAGCGGGCGGACCATAGCGAGGGTCGCCGTGGCGAGGCAACCGGCGCGCCATCCTTTCCCCGGCGGAGAATTGGGTTAAAGGAATCGCATCGGGGGCGGGACGGGACATCGGTTTGCAGGCCAGGGCGGATATCAGGGAAGCCGTGCGCTGGGCGACGCCCGCGCTGTGGGGGCGTCTGGCGGTCAAGGCGTTCGCGCGCAGCTGGGGCCGGGACGTCATGCTCTATACAGGCGGGGTATCCTTCTTCGCCCTGCTGGCGGTGTTTCCCGCCATCGCCATCCTGATCGGCTTCTACAAGGCGGTGTTGTCGATCGGGCAGGTCAGCGAGCAGGCCGCGGCGCTCGCCGACGTCATGCCGCACGCGGCGCGTACCATCTTCATGACCGAGATCGAGCGGCTCGCGAACGCCTCGGCCAGCACGGTCTCCGCCCAGAGCGCCTTCGCCCTGATCATCGGCGGCTATGCGGCCCATCGTGGATTCAAGGCCTTGCTGGCCGGACTTAATCTGATCCACGACGAGACGGAGCCGCACGGCTTCCTCAAGTTCAACTTGTTGGCCTTCTTCGTGGCCCTGTTCGCCTTCGCCCTGTTCACGATCGTGTCGGGCGCCGTGGTGACCTCGCGCCTGCTGGAGCATGCCGGGCCCGGCGCGGTCGCCGACGGCGGAGGGGCAGGCGCGGCCTTCGTCGGCCTGTGGCCGGCCCTCGGCCTCGGCGTGGGTCTGACCATGCTCTATCGCTACGCCATGTCCCATCGGACTCCGGTGGCGTGGGCGCCAGCCATCGTCGGCGGCGTGGTGGCGACGGTGATGTCGACCATCTCGTCCTGGCTGTGCGCCATCTATGTCGAGCAGATCGCCCCGCTGGGCGCGACCTACGGCTCGGTCGGCGCGATCGTGGTGCTGCTGATCTGGCTGTCGTGGAACGTCAACGCCATCTTCTATGGCGGGGCCTTCGCGACCGAGATGGAGATCGTCCAGCGGTCGAGCGGCGCCCCCGTGCTGGAGCCGGCCGATCCCCTGCCGGAGTCCGTGGTCAGCCTGTCGGAGCGGCGGGCGTCTCGACCTCGATAGTCAGGACGCCGCCGGCCTCGTCGATCGAGACCACGCGCCCGCCGATCCCCGCCATCAGGTGCGGCACATCGATCCGGGCCATCGGGTCGGTGGCCAGCAGGATCAGGCGCGCGCCCGGGCCGGTCTCGTGCATGGCCTTCTGCAGCCTGAGGCTGGGGGTCGGGCAACGGTGGCCGCGGGCGTCGACGATCATGCGCCGATCCGGTCCAGCAGCAGACCCAGCGCGATGCGGACGCTGTCCAGCCTGACGCCTTCGCGCCCGATGTCGCCCAAGCGGCGCTCGACGTGAATCATGCCGCCGGGACCGGCCGCGGCGAAATGGACCAGGCCGACGGGCTTGTCCGGCGATCCGCCGCCGGGTCCGGCGATTCCGGTGACGGCGACCGAGACCTGTGCGGCGGACCGGGCGAGGGCGCCCCCGGCCATGGCGCGCGCGACGGGTTCCGAGACGGCGCCGTGGCGCTCGATCAAGCCGGCGGGAACGCCCAGCAGCTCGACCTTGGCGGCGTTGCTGTAGGTCACGAAGCCCCGCTCGACGACGGCCGAGGACCCCGGCACGGCGGTCAGGGCGCCGGTGACGAGGCCGCCGGTGCAGCTCTCGGCCGCGGCGATCGTCAGGCCCCGCGCGCCGGCGGCTTCGATGACCTCCCGGGCCAGGATTTCGATATCGTCGGGAAACATGAAACGGGGTCTTCCGAAGCGGCGGCGAGTCGGTCCAGGGTGGCGCGACGCGCCCGGGCGGCGCCAGCATACGGGGCGGGCATGAGCGACACCACCGGCGACTCCCGGCTTTCCGCGGCGCCCGACCGGCCGGTCGACCGGCTGACCCCGATGCTGTTCGCCCTGGCCATCTTCACCTCCGCGTCACTGGTGTTCGTGGTTCAGCCGATGGTCACCAAGCTGGTGCTGCCGACGCTCGGCGGCTCGCCGGCGGTGTGGAACACGGCGATGGTGTTTTTCCAGGCGGCGTTGCTGGCCGGCTACCTCTATGCGCACCTGCTGCAGCGGATCGCCTCGATCAAGCTGCAGGTCGGGGTTCACCTGGCCCTGCTTCTGCTCGCGGCGCTGTTCCTGCCGCTGCACATCAACGGCTGGCTCGGGGATCCCGACCCCGCCGCGCCGATCGGCTGGCTGCTGGCCACCCTGGCCCTGTCCGTCGGCGCGCCGTTCGCGGTGCTCTCCGCCACGGCGCCCCTGCTGCAGGCGTGGTTCGCGCGGGTGCGGGCCGGCTATCCCGACGGCAAGAACCCCTATGTCCTCTACGCCGCCTCCAACCTGGGCAGTTTCCTGGCCCTGCTGTCCTATCCGTTCCTGATCGAACCGCTGACCAACCTGCTGCAGCAGCGGATGGCCTGGAGCGGCGGCTACGGGGTCTTCCTGCTGATGGTGGCGGCCCTGGCGTTCGTGGTCTGGAGCCGCCGCCTCGACCGCGACGCCGAACCGGCCCAGCTCGCCGCGACGCCGCCGATCCCGTGGCGCGAGAAGGGGATCCTGGTCCTGCTCGCCGCCGCGCCCTCAAGCCTGATGCTGGGGGTGACGTCCCACCTGTCGACCGACGTCGCCTCGGCGCCCTTTCTGTGGGTCATCCCGCTGGCGCTGTACCTGCTGACCTTCGTGATCGCCTTCCAGGCGCGGCCGTGGATTCCCCTGCCCATCACCCTGGCGGTGCAAGGCGCGATCGGGGCGGTCTGCGTCCTGCTGGTGGCCTTCCGGACGCTGGAATGGCCGATCGCCTTCGCGGTCCACATCCTCGCCTTCTTCTTCGCGGCGCTGATGTGCCACCAGACGCTGGCGGCGCGGCGGCCGCCGGCGGACCGGCTGACGGAATTCTACCTGCTGCTGTCGGTGGGCGGGGTCGTCGGCGGGGCCTTCACGGCCCTGCTGGCTCCCGTGATCTTCAACATGGTCTGGGAGTATCCGCTGGTGCTGGTGCTCGTCGGGCTTGCCCGGCCGTGGGGCAAGGGCCGGTTGCGTCCGGAAGAGACGGGGGCCCTGGTCGCCGCGGGGGTGCTGGCCCTGATTCCCGTGTCTCTGTCGGCATGGCTGAGCCACGACGCCGCCGCCTGGGCGAAATTCTATTCCATGGTTCCATTCGGGCTGGACCAGGTGGCGCTGTGGATTCTCGGGCCGGCGGCGATCTGCGCTTTCCTGCTGAGGGATCGCGCGCTCGCCTTCGTCGCCGTGCTGGCGATGATCGCCCTGTCGTCGCAGTACGTCGTCCGCGTCTATGACTGGAGCTATTCGGAGCGCAGCTTCTTCGGTGTCATGCGGGTGGCGAAGATCGAGGATGCGCGCATGGGCGGCGACGTCCACGTGTTGATGCACGGCACGACCCTGCACGGCGCCCAGGCCCGTGACGGCCGCTTCGATTGCCAGCCGACGCTCTACTACAACGCCCTGACGCCGATCGGTCAGGCGGCGGATATCATCGAGGCCCGGGGGCCGGCGAAGATCGGCGTCGTCGGCCAGGGATCGGGAGCCATGGCGGCCTACAAGCGCGCCGAGGACAGCCTGACCTTTTTCGAGATCGACCCTATGGTCGACCGGCTGTCGCGCGACCCGCGCTGGTTCACCTACATCTCGGGTTGCGCGGCCGGGGAAGTCCGCACGGTGCTGGGTGACGCGCGCCTGACCCTCGAGCGGGAACCGGCGGGATCGTACGACCTGCTGATCATCGACGCCTTCTCGTCCGACGCCGTGCCGACGCACCTGCTGACCGTCGAGGCGATCGAGGGCTATCTGAAGCTGCTCAAGCCCGATGGCGTGGTGCTGCTGCACCTGTCGAACCGCAACCTCGACATCACCCTGCCGGCCGTCGCCGCGGCCCGGGCGCTCGGCAAGCCCAGCCTGCACAACCTGTACCTGGAAAACGGCACCATGCCTGACATGGCGATCGCGTCGACGGAGGCGTTGATCATTTCTCCGACCGAGGCGGGTCTGGCCGGGTTCCGGTCACATCCCGACTGGGCCGCGTCGCCGGCGACGTCGGTGCGGCCGTGGACCGACGACTACGTCAATCTGTTCGGCTCGCTGTGGCGCGCCTTCCGGCCGCCGCCCGAACGGCCGACATAGTCAGGCCGGCAGGTCGATCGTGGCCACGGCCTGGGCGGCGAGGCCCTCGCCCCGGCCGGTGAAGCCCATGGCCTCGGTCGTGGTGGCCTTGACGCTGACGGCGTCGAGCGGGAGCGACAGCAGGTCGGCGAGCCGTTCGCGCATGGCCTGGCGGTGCGGCTTCACCCTGGGTCGTTCGCAGATCAGGGTGACGTCGACATTGACCAGCCGGCCGCCGCGGGCGCGCAGTCGTTCGACGGCGTGGGCCAGGAATCGGTCCGAAGAGACGCCTTTCCACTGTGGATCGGTGGGCGGGAAATGGTCGCCGATGTCGCCGTCGCCCATGGCTCCCAGGAGGGCGTCGGTCAGGGCGTGCAGTCCGGCGTCGGCGTCGGAATGGCCGATCAGGGTCTGGTCATGGGCGATCTCGACCCCGCACAGCCAGACCGACGAGCCGGGGCCCCAGCGATGGGCGTCGAAGCCTTGGCCGACACGGGTCCGGCGCGGGATCAGGGCCTCGGCCATGGCGAAATCCTCGGGGAAGGTCAGTTTCATCAGCCGGGGATCGCCCTCGACGATCAGAACGTCGCCGCCGGCGCGCTCGACCACGGCCGCTTCGTCGGCGGCGACCTTGTCGACCGGCCAGGCGGCGTAGGCGTCGACGATGGTCCGGTACCGGAAGGCCTGGGGCGTCTGCGCCCGCCACAACGAGTCGCGCTCGACCGAGCCGGAGACCAGGCCGTCCGTCGCCCGGCGCAGGCTGTCGGCGACCGGCAGGGCGGGCAGAACGCCGTCGACGCCCGGCAGGGCCTCGAGCAGGCGGCGGATGACGTCAACGCCGAGCAGCGGACGCGCGGCGTCGTGGATGAGGACGGGTCGGGCGTCGGGGCCGCCCAGTGCTTCAAGGCCGTTGCGAACCGAGTCGGCCCGGGTCGCCCCGCCCGGTGCGGATCGCCAGCCGGACAGACCCGCGAGAGCGGCTCCGAGCTCGACCTCCGATCCCGGCGCGATGACGACGACCAGGTCCCCGGCGCCCGCCTCCAGCAGCGCCTCGACCGACCAGCGCACGACCGGCTTGCCGCCCAGCCTCCGCCATTGCTTGGCCCCGCCGGCGCGCGAACCGGAACCGGCGGCGACCACGATGGCCGCGAAGGCGGGGAGGGGTGATGTCATCCCGGCCTTCTAATCGCCGCCGTCGTGCTTGACGAGGGCGCGTGGAGCGGCGGTAAGGAGCCGATGGCGAACGGCGTGCAGATTGGCGACGTATGGGTGCCCGGACGGGTGCTGACCGCGCCCATGACCGGAATCACCGACCTGCCGTTCCGGCGGCTGGCCAGTCGACTGGGCGCGGCCTATGTCGCCACCGAGATGGTCGCTGCCGCCGAGCTGGCCCGCGCCCGCCCGGACGTTGTGCGGCGCGCGGCCGTCGGCGAGGGCCTGCCGCTGACCGTGATCCAGCTGGTCGGGCGCGACCCCGCCGCCATGGCCGAGGGCGCGCGCATGGCCGAACGGGCCGGCGCCGACATCATCGACCTCAACTTCGGCTGCCCGGCCAAGGAAGTGACGGGCTCGGCCTGCGGCTCGGCCCTGATGCGGACGCCGGACCTGGCCTGCCGGCTGATGGAGGCGGCCGTGAACGCCACATCGCGGCCGGTCACGGTCAAGATGCGGCTGGGCTGGGACGACGCCAGCCGCAACGCGGCGGCGCTGGCGCGGCGGGCCGAGGCCATCGGCGTCCGCGCTGTGACGGTGCACGGCCGCACGCGCCAGCAGTTCTATACAGGGATCGCCGACTGGACCGCCGTGGGCGAGGTCAAGGCGGCGGTCAGCGTGCCGGTCATCGTCAACGGCGATATCGTCACCGCCGACGATGCGCGTGCGGCGCTGCTCCAGTCCGGCGCCGACGCGCTGATGCTGGGCCGCGGCGTCTATGGCCGGCCATGGCTGGCGGCGCATCTGGAGCGGGCGCTGGCCGACGGCACGGTGCTTGAGGAGCCCGATGCGGATGAGCGTCGGGCCATCGTCATCGAACACCTCCGCGCATCGGCGTCCTTCTACGGCCTGCCGCTGGGCCTGAAGATGTTCCGCAAACACCTCGGCTGGTACGTCGAACAGGCCCCGTGGCCGGCGGACCCGCTGGAGCGCCGCGCCGCGAAGGCTCGCCTTTGCCGGCTGGAGACACCCGAGGCGGTGGAGGTCGCCCTGGCCGAGCTATGGCGACCGGTGACGCTTTCCGGCAACTCGGCTGTTGATATTGAGCCACAGTTCGCCGAAGCTGGAGCCGCATGACGGACACGCCCTCCACGGCAACCGGACCCGACGCCGCCCCGCTCCGGGGGCCGGCGCGCTGGTTCGCCGGCTGGTCGGAGGAGCGCCGGCGCAACGCCTTCCTCATCGCCTACACCGTGGCGTTCCTGGTCACCATCGCGGCGATCTGGCTGGTGGCGGTGGCCCCGGGCGCCAGTGGCGAGGGTGCACGCGCCATTGCCAGCCAGGCTGTGCTGGTCATCCTGGCCATCAACCTGTTGCTGATTGGCGGCCTGGCGATCGTCGTCGGGCGGCGGGTGTTTTCGCTGTTCCAGCGCCGTACCCACGCCGGGGCCCGGCTGCATCTGCGGTTCGTGACCCTGTTCTCGCTGGTGGCCCTGGTGCCGGCGGTGCTGATCGCCCTGGTGTTCGGCGTCCTCGTCAACCGGGGCGTCGACCAGTGGTTCAGCGGCAATGTCCAGGCCGCGGTCGAGAACGGCGCAACGATCGGACGGGCCTATCTGGAGGACGTGTCGGACGAGATGGACTCGGATCTGGCGGTCATCTCGGAACAGCTGGGAGGGGCCCAGCCGCTGTTCGAGAACCGCATCCAGTTCTCCGACGCCCTGGTCCAGATCGCCGAACTGTTCGGCTATCCGGCGATCTACATCCTCGGGCCCGACGGCGAGGTGCTGGCGAGCGGCGAGAGCGCGGACGCGCCGCCGTATCTGGCCCCGCCGCGAGAAATGCTCGAGGCCGCGTCGGAAGACGGCCCCCCGCCGCAGCAAACGACGGAAGGCCCGGACGCCGTGCGGTCGCTGATGGCGCTGCCGGCCTATGGCGACGCCTACCTCTATCTGGTCCGCCCGCTGCAGCCCGGATTGATCGCCCAGATGCGCAACGGCGAGGAATCGATCGTCGCCTACCGCGAGGCGCAGGAGAGCCGCGAACGCATCCAGGCCGCCTTCGCCCTGAGCTATATCGAAACGGCCCTGCTGGTGCTGGTCGGCGCTGTCTGGCTGGGCATGTCGGCCGCCAGCGCGATCTCGGCGCCGATCGGGCGACTGGTTGAAGCGGCGGACCGGGTCGCCGGCGGCGATCTGACCGCCCGGGTCGAGGGCGAGGAGGGGCCGGGCGAGATCAAGACCCTGACCGCCGCCTTCAACCGGATGACCGGCGACCTGGAGGCGCAGCAGGCCGCGCTGAGGGCCGCCAGCGAGGAGGCCACGGGCCGCAGCCGGTTCATTGAGACGGTGCTGTCGGGCGTTTCGGCCGGCGTCATCGGAGTCGATCGGCGGCGGCGGGTGTCGGCGATCAACGACAGCGCCGTCGAACTTCTGGCCCTGTCGGACGCCCAGATCATCGGTCGGCCCCTGGGAGAGGCGGCGCCGGAACTGAGCGAATTGGCCGGGCGGGCCGAAGCGCATATCGAGGAGGAGATCGACGTCAGTCGGGGTGGCGAGACGCGCCGCCTTCGGGTGCGGATCGAGGGCGGCGTCGGCGGCGAGATGGTCCTGACCTTCGACGACATCACCCGGCTGGTTACGGCCCAGCGCAACGCCGCCTGGCGCGACGTGGCCCGCCGTATCGCCCACGAGATCAAGAACCCGCTGACGCCGATCCAGCTGTCGGCCGAGCGGCTGCGGCGGCGGTATCGCAAACAGGTCGGCGACGACGTCGAGGTGTTCGACCGCTGTACGGAGACCATCATCCGCCAGGTCGGCGACATTGGCCGGATGGTCGATGAGTTTTCGTCGTTCGCACGCATGCCCGCGCCCCGCTTCACCGCCGAGAACCCGGCCGAACTGCTGCGCGAGGCGGTGTTCGCCCAACGCGTGGCGGCGCCCGACATCGGAGTCGATCTGGTCGAGCCGCTGCCCAAGGTCGTCCTGCACGCCGACGGCCGGATGGTCGGACAGGCGCTGACCAATATCCTGAAGAACGCCGGCGAGGCCGTGGCGGCCCGGCGGGCGACGGCGCCGAAGGCCGGCGACGGCAAGCGCCCCGGCGTCTCAGCCCGGCTGGAGGTCGCCGACGGCATGGCCACCTTCATCATCGAGGACGACGGCGTCGGCCTGCCCGCCAAGGATAGGGACCGGTTGACCGAGCCCTATGTGACCACGCGCGAGAAGGGCACGGGCCTCGGCCTGGCCATCGTCAAACGCATCTGCGAGGAACACGGCGGCGAACTGAAGCTGGCCGACGCCGAGCAACTTGCGGGCGCCCGGGTGTGCCTGATCTTCCCCCTGAAATCTCCACTGCAAGCGGCCGCGGCCGGAGGCAAGGACGCGAAGGCGTCCCGTCCCTCGACCGTCGCGGCCGGCGAATAGCGAGGCGACATGCGATCCACGGGAGCCGATATTCTGGTCGTCGACGACGAGGCCGACATCCGCGAGCTGGTCTCGGGCCTGCTCGAGGACGAGGGTCATGCCGTGCGGACGGCCTCCAACTCCGACGAGGCGCTGGCGGCGATCCGGGCGCGCAAGCCGTCACTGGCCCTGCTGGACATCTGGATGCAGGGCGGCGGGCTGGACGGGCTGGAGCTGCTGGATGTCATCAAGGAGCTCGATCCCGACCTGCCCGTGGTGATGATTTCCGGCCACGGCAATATCGAGACGGCGGTCACCGCCCTGCAACGCGGGGCCTATGACTTCATCGAAAAGCCCTTCAAGTCCGACAGGTTGGTGGTCGTAGTTCAACGAGCGCTGGAAGCGACCTCGCTGAAGCGCGAGAACCGGCGCCTGCGGGCCCAGGTCGCGGCGCCGACGGGTTTCATAGGCCGGTCCGCGGCCGCCCAGACCCTGCGCAGCACGATCGCCAAGGTCGCGCCGGCCAACAGTCGGGTGCTGATCTCCGGCCCGCCGGGCAGCGGCAAGGAGCTGGTGGCGCGCCAGATTCACGAGGCCAGCGCCCGGGCGCGCGGCGAGTTCGTGGCCATCGCCGCCGCCGGCATGACGCCCGAACGGCTCGACCTGGAGCTGTTCGGCGAGGAGGGCCAGGACGGACGGCCGAGCAAGATCGGCGTGTTCGAGCGGGCCCACAACGGCACCCTCTACCTCGACGATGTCGGCGACATGCCGCGCGAGAGCCAGAGCCGCATCCTGCGCGTGCTGGTCGAGCAGCGCTTCCGCCGGGTCGGGGGCGAGCAGGACGTGCAGGTCGACGTGCGGGTGATCACCTCGACCTCGCGCGACCTCAAGCAGGAGATCGCCGAAGGCCGCTTCCGCGAGGACCTGTTCCACCGGCTGAATGTGGTGCCGATCCGCGTGCCCGCCCTGTCGGAGCGGCGCGAGGACATCCAGGAACTGGTCGATTATTTCATCGAGACGCTGGCGGTGTCGCAGGGCCTGCCCCGGCGGCGGCTGGGCGACGACGCGATCGCCGTCCTGCAGGTGCACCCCTGGCCGGGCAACGTCCGCCAGCTGAGGAACAACGTCGAACGGCTGCTGATCCTGGCGACCGGCGACGTCAACGAACCGATCGGGGCCGACGCCCTGCCGCAGGAGGCGACCAGCGCGGGATCAAGCGGCTCCCTGGGGGCCGAGCGGATCATCGCCCTGCCGCTGCGCGAGGCCCGCGAGGTGTTCGAACGGGAATATCTGACGGCCCAGATCATGCGCTTCGGCGGAAATATCTCGCGCACGGCCGCCTTCATCGGCATGGAGCGGTCGGCGCTGCACAGGAAGCTGAAGTCGCTGGGCGTGTCGCCCGCTCGCGGCGTGGTCGAAGACGAGGAAGAGGGAGCCGTCGAGGCATGAGTCGGGTCGCCTATGTCAACGGAACCTACCGGCCGCACGGCGAGGCGACGGTCCATGTCGAGGACCGCGGCTTCCAGTTCGCCGACGGGGTCTATGAGGTCTGGTCGGTGTTCGACGGCCGCATGGCCGACTTCGACGGCCATATGACCCGCCTGCACCGCAGTCTGAACGAGCTGCGCATTGACACTCCGATGAGCCGAGAGGCCCTGACCCGGGTGCTGCAGGAGACCATCCGGCGCAACCGGGTGCGCAACGGCATCGTCTATCTGCAGGTCACGCGAGGCACGGCGCGGCGCGACCATCCGTTCCCGGCCGAGGGCACGCCGCCCAGCGTCATCGTCACCGCGAAGTCGATCAGCGCGGCGAAGAGCGAGGCCATGGCGGCGAAGGGCGTCGCGGTGATCACCACCCCCGACATCCGCTGGGGCCGATGCGACATCAAGACCGTCGGCCTGCTGCCGAACGTGCTGGCCAAGCAGGAGGCGCGAGAGCGCGGCGCCTATGAGGCCTGGATGGTCGACGAGATGGGGCTGGTCACCGAGGGTTCCTCCACCAACGCCTGGATCGTCGACGAGAACGGCAAGCTGCGCACGCGGGACACCCAGGCCAACATCCTGAAGGGGATCACCCGCACCGCCCTGATGGCGATCATCGAGGACGAGGGCGTCGAGCTGGACGAACGCCCGTTCAGCGTCGACGAGGCCAGGCGCGCCAGGGAGGCCTTCTTCACGGCCGCCGGCGCCTTCGTCATGCCGGCGGTGTCGATCGACGGGGTGAAGATCGGCGACGGCAAGCCCGGGCCCATCACGACGAAACTGAGGACGCTATATCTCGAACAGGCGAAACGCGACGCCATCTAGGTTGCGGCGCCGCACGACGGGTGGCTAAGGTGGCGGGCCGGACGTCCGATCTGGTCCCGACCGCTCCCCCGGCCGGCGAAACAATCAAGAACAGGCTGAACCTGCCATGTCGCAAGACAAGTCCAAAAACCTTCAGGACACCTTCCTCAACAGCGTCCGCAAGACCAAGACGCCCCTGACCATCTTCCTGGTCAACGGGGTCAAGCTGCAGGGGATCGTCACCTGGTTCGACAACTTCTGTGTGCTGCTGCGCCGCGACGGCCAGTCGCAGCTGGTCTACAAGCACGCCATCTCGACCATCATGCCGTCGGCGCCGGTGCAGCTGTACGAGCCCGAGGCCGACGAGGACTGAGCTTCGGCCGATCCCCGGGGATAGCCCCGCGGCCGTGGGATCCCTATCTGTCGTCATCGCCCGACCACCAGAAAGCTGCACGCCCACTTGGCCACCCCACTGATCGACCACGCCGTCCCGCTGATCCGGGCCATCGTCATCCACCCCGAGCGTTCCGGCTTTGGCGCCAGCGAGAGCTCGCGGCAGGCTGAAGAGCGTCTCGAGGAGGCCGTCGGCCTCGCCCGGGCCCTGGACCTCGACGTCCGCGCCGGGGAGGTCGTGCGCGTGCGCAAGCCCGCGCCCGCCACCCTGTTCGGCTCGGGCAAGGTCGAGGAGCTGGCCGCGTTGGTCCGCGCCGCCGAGGCCGAGGCCGTGGTCGTCGACGACGACCTGTCGCCCGTCCAGCAGCGCAATCTGGAGAAGGCCTGGGACTGCAAGGTCATCGACCGCACCGGCCTGATCCTGGAGATCTTCGGCCGCAGGGCGCGGACGAAGGAGGGCCGGCTGCAGGTCGAGCTGGCGCGGCTCGACTATGAGCGCTCGCGGCTGGTGCGGACCTGGACCCACCTCGAGCGCCAGCGCGGCGGCACCGGCTCGACCGGCGGTCCCGGCGAAACCCAGATCGAGCTGGACCGGCGCCTGATCGCCGACCGGATCGTCAAGCTGAAGACCGAGCTGGAGGAGGTGCGCCGCACACGCGGTCTGCATCGCAAGCAACGCCAGAAGGTCCCGTTCCCGGCCGTGGCCCTGGTCGGCTACACCAACGCCGGCAAGTCGACGCTGTTCAACCGGCTGACCGGTTCGGACGTGGTGGCCAAGGACCTGCTGTTCGCCACCCTCGACACCACCCAGCGCACCATCCGCCTGCCGCAAGGGCGACCGGCGATCGTGGCGGACACCGTCGGCTTCATCTCCGACCTGCCGCACGAACTGGTCGAGAGCTTCCGCGCCACGCTGGAGGAGGTCGGCGAGGCCGACCTGATCCTGCACGTCCGGGACATTGCGTCGCCGGACTCGGACGCGCAGGCGAAGGACGTCGAGGCGGTGCTGAAACAGATCGAGACGCCCCCCGCCCCCAATGGAGAGCCCAAGACGCGCCGGGTGCTGGAGGTCTGGAACAAGATCGACCGGCTGGACGACGAGGCCCGCGAGGCGGTGCTGGGCCAGGCGGAGCGGCTGCGGGCGCAGGGCAAGGCGGTGGCCGTGTCGGCCTGGACCGGGGAGGGGATCGAGGCCCTGCGCGAGACCATCGCTTCGCTGATCGACGACGACCCGGAAACGGAGCTGGTGCTCGACCCGTCGCAGGGTGAGGCGCTGGCCTGGCTGTACGAGAACGGCCGGGTCACGGGGCGCGACACGGACGACGAGGGCCGGACGCATGTGGTGGTGCGGCTGCACCCGGCGGCGCTGGGGCGGTTCGAGCGGCAGTTCGGCACCTAAGCATAGGGGGCTTGCGGACCGATGTTCCGCCACCCACTTCGCAACCTATGCCTTATCCGATCGAAGAGAAGCTGGTTGTCGGGATCAGCTCGACCGCGCTGTTTGACCTGACCAAGGAACATCAGATTTTCCTCGATGAAGGCCTGGAGGCTTTCCGAAAATACCAAGCAGACAATGCGGCAGTGCCGCCGGAGCCAGGCGCGGCCTATCCGTTCATCAAGCGGCTTCTGCATCTGAACAAGGTGTTTCCGGATCAAGCGCCCGTTGAAGTCGTGATGATGTCTCGGAACGATCCTGAGGCAGGGCGCCGGATGATGAACGCCATGCCGCACTATGGCTTGGACATCACGCGATCGTTCTTCTTGTCCGGATCAGCGCCTTATCCCTACATGAAATCCCTGAACGCTTGCTTGTATCTCAGTACGAACAAGGAGGAGGTGAAGGATGCCATCGCTCAAGGTCATCCTGCCGGGCATGTGCTGCCCTGCGCCGCCAAGGATGATGACGACGACAATCAGCTTCGGATTGCATTCGATTTCGATGGCGTCCTAGTCGACGATGAGGCCGAGGCTCGCTACGCCGACGGCGGACTCCCCCTGTTTCACCACTACGAGGTGGCCAACAAGGATCGACCGCTGAAGGATGGTCCTCTCATGCCGCTTCTTCAGAAAATTTCTGGCATTCAACAGATCGAGCGAGACAACGCGCACAAGGTGAATGACCCGGCGAAGGCAATTCGGGTCGCAATCGTGACCGCGAGAAACGCGCCCGCTCATGAGCGCCTGCTTAACACGATGAAGAATCTCGGGCTTGAAGCTGACGAGTTGTTCTTGTTGGGGGGTATTGAGAAGAAGAACATTCTTGATGTTCTGCGGCCGCAGATATTCTTCGATGATCAGATTGGTCACCTTGAGCCAGCTGCCGAGAGCACCCCGTGCGTTCACATCCCGTTCGGCATCCGCAATCAATGAGGCGGTGCGACCACGTGTTTGTTGAGTTCGGGGCCGTTTAGCTGACTCGCTCCGCCGCCTTCGCCGCGTCCCACAGTCCGTCCATCTCGGCCAGATCCGACTGTTCCGGGGTCCGGCCCTCCCTCGCCAGTTCCGCCTCGATGAACCCGAACCGCCGCACAAATTTGGCGTTCGCCCCGCGCAGTGCGTCCTCCGGCTCGACCCCCAGCTTCCGCGCCAGGTTGGCGACCACGAACAGCAGGTCGCCCATCTCGTCGCGGGCCTTGTCGAGGTCGCCGGCTGCGATTTCGGCGCGGAGTTCGGCGACCTCCTCGTCCAGCTTGTCGAACACTTCGTCAGTGGAGGGCCAGTCGAAGCCCACGCGGGCCGCCCGCTTCGTGAGCTTCGCCGCCCGCGCCAACGCCGGCAGGCCGACGGGCACGTCGTCGAGCACGCCGTGCTGTTCCTTCGACTTGCGCTCGGCGGCCTTGATGTCTTCCCAGCGCGCCTTCTGGGCCGCGCCGTCCGGCTTGGCCGCTTCGTCGCCGAACACGTGCGGATGGCGGCGCTCCAGCTTGTCGGCGATGGCGTTCGTGACGTCGTCGAAGGCGAACAGACCCTGCTCCTCGGCCATGCGGGCGTGGAAGACAACCTGGAACAGCAGGTCGCCCAGTTCGGATTTCAGCTCGTCCATGTCGCCGCGCTCGATGGCGTCGGCGACCTCATAGGCCTCCTCCAGCGTGTAGGGGGCGATGGTGGCGAAGGTCTGCTCCACGTCCCACGGACAACCGCCGACCGGGTCGCGCAGCTTCGCCATGATGGCGTTGAGGCGGTCGATGGGCGTCATGCGGGCTCCACGGCCGCGCCGTCGCGAGCCTCGAGCGCCTTGCGGATCTCATCATGCCGCGCGGGGGTCAGCGGATAGCCCTTCAGCACCAGCGCCGCCGCGGCCAGCAGCAGGCCCGGGACGAGGATGAACAGGATCTGCAACGTCAGCAGCGAGCCCTCGCTGTTGCCCTCCGGCCCCGGAAGGGCGCGAAAGCCGACCCACTGCAGGATCAGATAGGGGATCAGCGCCACGACATGGCCGATCTTGGTCGTCGCCGACAGGATGGAGAACATCAGGCCGGTGCGGTCGATTCCCGTGTCCAGCCGCACCTCGTCGCCCGCGTCGGCCATCATGGCCCGCAGCAGGAACAGGCCGGCGGCGTAGGGCAGGCCGGCGATGAACATGACGACGGCGGTGATCGCGAAATTGCCGCCCGGGACGAGAGTGGCCCCGATGTAGAGGACGGCGAAGATCAGGCTGGCGGTCGCCAGCGCCTTGTCCTTGCCGATCTTCGTCGCCAGCCACGCCCAGATCGGGGCGCCGAACAGGCCGGCGATGAAATACAGCAGCATGAACAGCGACGCCTCGGTGTGGTCGTAGCCCTTGATCTGGCCGAAGAAGAAGAACAGCAGCGAACCGGTGATGCCCGGCGCGACGCCCAGAAGCAGATCGGCGAACAGCAGCTTGCGCACGGTCTTCTTGCCGAACAGGGACAGGTAGGCCCTGGGCCCGCCGTGCGGGGCGGCGCCGGCGTTGACCGGCTCGGGCACGACGAACATCGCGAGGCCGATGGTGACGGGCAGGGCGATCATGATGGCCCAGCCCATGATGCGGACGCCGGCGGCGTAGTCGCCGATGCCGGTCTTCACCACCACGGTCGGCAGGATCAGGATCAGAATCACGCCGACGATGTTGAACACCTGCCACCAGCCATAGACCCGGCTGCGCTGGTCGTATTGCGGCGCCAGAACCGAGGCCCAGCCCAGCTGGCCGAGGGTGCCGACCGAGAAGCCGAGGTAGAGGACCAACAGCCAGCCGAACAGGTAGGCGGGGCCGGCCCCCGGCTGGACCACCACGAACATCATCAGCGCCGACAGCATGAGGATGGGCGTCGAAAGGGCCATCCACGGACGGTAGCGGCCCCACTTCGTCCTCGTCTTGTCCATGCCCCAGCCGATGAAGGGGTCGAAGACGATGTCGATCAGCCTGACGGCCATGAACACGGCGGCGACGACGCCGAGCTCCAGCCCGACGAAGGTGGCGTAGAATTCGGGCAAGGTCACGGGCAGGGCGACGCCGAAGGCCGCGAGCGGCAGGCATGGCCCCGAGAAGGCGGCGAGGATGGCGTTGGAGCGGCGCGGGGCGCTGGCGGCCGGGGCGACTTCGGTCATGGATGGGATCCGGAGGCGTCGGCCCCTGAGTCGGCCGCAGCGTCACCATGCCGGTTTTTGCGCCCACGCGCATGGCCCGGAATCGTGTCGCGGATGTCGTGGGTGTCGTCGTTGTCGCCGATCGGGATGTCGCGGTTGTCTTCGGGGGATTGTCTCTGTCGGGAGTCGGCTTTCGAAGACGGCCCCTTGCCCTCGGGCCCCGGCTCGGGCTTGCTTCGGTCATGGCGTTGACCCGTGCCTTCCTGAGTCTCGTCGTCCTCGGGGCCGCGCTCCTGGCGACACCGGAGCGCGCCCTTGCCCAGGCGCCCGGGAGCGCGGTCTGCGACGCGGGCGATATCGAATGGGGCGCACCCGCGCTGGCCAACGCCATCTCCCACTATTCGCTCGAGTGGGCTCCGTTCGGAGCGACCGAATGGGGCTGGGAGACCTATCTGCCCCTGATCCAGAAGGAACTGGGCACCGACTGTGCTCCCGGCTCTCCGGCCTTCGCCCGCGCCCTGGCCGGGTTCCAGGCCGCGCATGGCCTGCCCGCGACCGGCTGGTTCGACCAACCCACGTTCCAGGTGTTCCGCGGCGTCTGGCAGGAACGCCGCCCCTTCATCATGGCCCGGGTGCGCGATGAGCCATGCCCCGAGCCGCCGCCGCTGTATCAGCTGGGCTATCTGGTCGAGTCCGAGGAGCACGCCGACCGTCTGACCCGCCTGCTGCGCCGCGACGTGCTCGCCGCCTACCGGTTGATGGTCGCGGCGGCGCGGGAAGAGGTCCCCGAGGTCGCCGCCGATCCCGAGCTGCTGCAGATATTCTCCGCCTTCCGCGATCCGGAGGCCGACGCTGCGCGCTGCGCCGCCCAGGGCAATTGCGACGGACTGCGGCGCGCCGTCTGCTCGCCGCACCGGACCGGCACCGCCGTGGATCTGTATGTCGGGCAGATCGTCGGCCTCGGCGTCGACGACACCTCGCCCGCCAGCCGTCTGCACATGACCCGGAGCCCGACCTACCGCTGGCTGGTCCGCAACGCCGGACGGTTCGGCTTCGTGCCCTATGTCTATGAGCCGTGGCACTGGGAGTGGGTCAGCCCGGCCGGCGGCTATGCGGCGACGCCGTGATCCGGCCGCTGACGCCCGGCGAGACGGATCTGGCCGGAGAAGCCTTCGGCGAGCACCTGCGCACCGACACCGTCCGTTTCCTGTCGTCACCCTGGCCATTCGACCGCGCTTTCGTGGCGGGGCGCTGGTTCGGACGGGAGTGGATCGTCTGGCCCGGGCGGGCCCTTCCGGCGGACATCGCCGCCGCGCCGCTGCGAACCCAGGCCGTGTTGATTCATGAGCTGACCCACGTCTGGCAGGCGCAGCAGGGGATCAACCTGCTGACCGGCAAGCTCAGGGCCGGCGACCGGCCAGCGTCGTACGAATACCCCCTGGGCATGGACTGCGCCTGGGGCGATCTCAACATCGAGCAGCAGGCGATGGTGGTCGAGCACCGGTTCCGCCTGATCCGCGGCGGAGCGGCCCCGGCGGGAGCCGAGTTCTACGACCGGGTCTGTCCGCTGGGCCCGCGGGTCAACGGCTAGGCCCCCGGCTTGCCGCCGTGAGAACGGACCCCATATCGGGCACTGTAGTTGTTACGGATAACGCCCATGCTCCAGGCCATTGACCGCCAGCCCGCCATCTTCTTCGGCCACGGCTCACCCATGAACGCGCTTGGCGGGCCCCATGCGGACGCCTGGCGCGAGATCGGCGAGGCGGTCGGCAGACCGAAGGGCGTGGTCATGGTCTCCGCCCACTGGGAGACCGGCGGACTCGCCGTGACGGCTCAGGCTGAACCGGAAACCATCCATGATTTCGGCGGCTTCCCGGCTGAACTGCATGCGATGCAGTACCCGGCGCCGGGCTCGCCCCAGTTGGCCGCGCGGGTGTCGGAACTCACCGGCGCGACGCCGACAACGCAGTGGGGTCTGGATCACGGAACCTGGTCGGTGCTGGCCCACGTCTGGCCGGAGGCCGACGTGCCCGTGGTGCAGCTGTCGCTGGATCGGCGCCTCGACGCCCGGGGCCATTTCGATCTGGCTCGCCGGCTCGCGCCCCTGCGCGACGAGGGGGTGGTGATCGCCGGATCGGGCGACTTCGTGCACAATCTGCGCACCTGGAAGCGGGCGGGCGGCGAGCCCTACGAATGGGCCAGCCGGTTCAACGAGGCCGTCAAGGCGGCGCTGGTGCGAGGCGACGACGCGGCCCTGATCGACTGGGTCGGCCTGGCGGAAGACGCGCAGCTGAGCGTGCCGACCGACGAACATTTCCTGCCGTTGCTCTACGTCGCCGCCCAGCGCCTGCCGGGCGACGACGTCCGTTTCTTCAACGACGTCATCGAGGGCGGATCGATCTCGATGACGGGTGTAATGATCGGCTGATCAGCGGCGCTTCAACATCGCGTCCACCGACCACGGGCCGGCGCCGGCCGCGACGAAGTACAGCCAGACGAAGCAGTACAGGGCGATCGTCTCCCCTCCGTTGACGATGGGAAGGGCTCCCTGACCGGCGTGAACCATCCAGTAGCCAACGGCGCAGAAGCCGGAGGCCAGGAAGGCGGCCGGGCGGGTGAACAGGCCGATGACCAGCAGGGCGCCGAGAACCAGCTCCAGCGGGCCCGAGAGACCAGCGAGGCTCAGGCCCGGCGCCGGCAGGCCCTCGATGGCGGGGAAGCCGAGCACCTTGGCCACCCCATGGCTGACGAACAAAAGGCCGGCGACGATGCGCAGCAGGCTTAGAAGCTGCGGCTGCCAGGTGGAAACGCGGTCGAACATGAAACCCTCCTTCGATTGAGACGGATAGCCTGCAACAGTAACGGTTTCAGTTCAATGGCCAAGCTCAGGCGGCCTTGTCGAGCTCCGCCATCTGCTGGATCGCCACATAGTCGGTCTTGCCGGTGCCCAGCACAGGCACCTCTCCGACACGCATGATCTTCTTGGGCACGGCCAGTTCCGGCGCGCCGTGGCTGCGGGCCCATTCGGCGAGGCGGGACACGTCGGCGTCCTTGCGGTCGGTCACCAGCACCAGCTTCTCGCCCTTGCGGCTGTCGGGGACGGAAACCACCGCGTGGCGCGCCTCGGGCCAGACGGCGCTGGCCAGGCCCTCGACCGCGGTCAGCGACACCATCTCGCCGCCGATCTTTGCGAACCGCTTCACCCGCCCCAGGATGCAGACGTAGCCCTCCCGATCGATATCGACGATGTCTCCCGTATCGTGCCAGCCGCCCGCCAGCGGCTCGATCGCGTTCGGATCGTCCGGCGAGAGATAGCCCTTCATGACATTGGGTCCGCGCAGGAACAGCCGACCGCCGTGGTCGATGCCGTCGACCGCCTCGAGCTTCCATTCGATGCCCGGAAGAATCTGGCCGACCGTTCCGGGCCGGTTGCGGTCGGGGTGGTTCACGGCCACGACCGGCGCCGCCTCGGTGGCCCCATAGCCTTCGAGCAGCTTGAGACCGTGGAAGCGGGTGTTGAACAGGTGGTGAGTCTCGTCGCGGACCCGCTCCGCGCCGGCGACCACGAACTTCAGGGTCGAGAAGTCGTTCGGCCCGGCTACGCGCGCGTACTGGTTCAGGAAGGTGTCGGTCGCGAACAGTATGGAGGCCTTCACCTGCGGCAACAGTTCGACGATCTGCTTGGCGTGCAACGGCGAGGGATACTGGAACGCCTTAAGTCCCTGGAGCAGCGGCAGCAGCACGCCGCCGGTCAGGCCGAAGCAGTGGAAGGTCGGCAGGGGGTTGAACATGACCCAGGCGGGGTCCAGCGCGATGTGCTGCGCCACCTGGCGACAGTTGGCCACGAGGTTCCACTGGCTGAGCACCACGCCCTTGGGCGCGCCGAAACTGCCCGAGGTGAACAGTACGACCCCTGGCGACGAAGGCTCGGTCTTCACCCGGAACCGTTTCGGCATGAGGCCGGCCATCAGACCGTACAGCTTGTCCGGCAGGCCGATCGAGGCGCGCACGTCGTCCAGCCAGACGACCTCGGCGACCGTGCCGATCTCGGCGATCAGGTCGTCGATCTTCGCCTGGGTGACGAAGCGTCTGGCGGTTAGCACTTTCTTGACGCCGGCGGCCTTGATCGCCGCCTTGATATTGCTCACGCCGGCGGTGAAATTGATCATCACCGGCACGCGGCCGTGGGCGTGCAGGCCATAGAAGGTGACCACCACGCCCATGCTCGACGGGAGCAGAATGGCGACCCGCTCAGACGGCTCGGTCATGGCCGCGATCTTGCGGCCCAGGACGAAGGCGGCGCGGATCAGACCGGTGTAGGTGAGGGGCTTGCGATCCTGATCCTCCAGGATCTCCTTGTCGCCGTAGGTGTCGCGGGCCGCGATCAGGGCGTCGAAGATCGTTTCCTCGACGGCCTTGGGGTCCAGGGGTACGCGCAAAGACAGCCTCCGTGGCGCGTTGGCCGCGCCTTGTCGGGGGCAAACTAGAGCGCGGCGGGGACATTGAAAAGATACGTTACCTTGCGTGAGTTCCGTCCTCGCCTTGCCTTCGTCTCGTGGAAGGACGACATAGCGGTTTCGCACCGCCCGGAGTCCGCGACGCCTTGGTCACGCTGATCGACACCCTGACGAAGACGCCGGCCGAACTGCGTCACCCCGAAAAGCAGAACCGGCCCGAGACGGCGGTGCTGAAGAAGCCGGACTGGCTGCGGGTCAAGGCGCCCGGATCAGGGCAGTATAATGCGACGAAAGCCATTGTCCGCGACAAGGGGCTGCATACGGTCTGCGAGGAGGCGGCCTGCCCGAACATCGGCGAGTGCTGGAGCCAGAAGCACGCCACCCTGATGATCATGGGCGACACCTGCACGCGGGCCTGCGCCTTCTGCAACGTCAAGACCGGCCTGCCGCAGCCGCTGGACCCGGAAGAGCCGGCCAAGGTCGGGCTGGCCGTTCAGCAGATGGGCCTGAATCACGTTGTGATCACCTCAGTCGATCGGGATGATCTCTCGGACGGCGGCGCGGCGCACTTCGCCGAGGTGGTCCGCCAGATCCGCCTGCAGGCGCCGGGCACGACCATCGAGATCCTGACCCCCGACTTCCTGCGCAAGGACGGGGCGGCCGAGGTGATGATCGACGCCACACCCGACGTGTTCAACCACAATCTCGAGACCGTGCCGCGGCTGTATCTGAAGATCCGGCCCGGCGCCCGCTACTTCCACAGTCTGCGCCTGCTGCAGATGGTCAAGGAGCGCGACCCCAACCAGTTCACCAAGTCCGGCATCATGGTCGGCCTGGGCGAAACACGCGAAGAGGTCATGCAGGTGATGGACGACATGCGCTCGGCCAATGTCGACTTCATCACCATTGGCCAGTACCTGCAGCCGACACGCAAGCACGCAGCCATCGAGCGGTTCGTCACGCCGGAAGAGTTCAAGGCCTATGAGGCGATCGCCCGGGCCAAGGGCTTCCTGATGGTGTCGTCCAGCCCGCTGACCCGGTCCTCGCACCACGCCGGGGAGGACTTCGCCCGGCTGAAGGCGGCGCGTCTCGCCCAGACCGGACGCTGAGCCGCCGTTGGCCGTCCACCGCGTCACCCGCGTCCTTCCCTATGCTCCCGACCAGCTCGCAGCGCTGGTCGCCGACGTGCGCGCCTATCCGGAGTTCGTGCCGTGGGTGTCGTCGATGCGGGTCTGGGGGCCGCGCGAGGAGGCGCCGGGCGTGACTCTCGTGGACGCAGAGGCCGGGGTCGGTTTTTCCTTCCTGAAGGAGCGGTTCTCAACCTGGGTCCGGCATGATCGCAATGCGCCGAAGGTGGAGGTCGGCCTGCTGCGCGGGCCATTCCACCACCTGAAGAACCGCTGGGAGTTCTTCCCGCACCCGGATGGGACGCGAGTCGAGTTCATGATCGACTTCGCTTTCAAGGCGCGGATCCTGGACGTGATGCTGCAGGCCAACTTCGATCGCGCTGTCGGCAAGCTGATGCGCTGTTTCGAGGCACGGGCGGCGCATCTGTACGGCCCGAAGGGGTGAGCTTCGACTTCGACGCCGTGGTGGTCGGCGCCGGCGCGGTCGGGCTGGCCGGCGGGCGTTCGCTGGCGGCGCGCGGCCTCTCGGTTCTGGTGCTCGAGAAGGAACCCCATATCGGCCAGGGGGTGTCATCGCGGAACAGCGAGGTGATCCACGGCGGCCTCTACTATCCAACCGGATCGCTGAAGGCCCGATTGTGCGTCGAGGGACGGCGGCTTCTGTATGCCTTCCTCGACAGCCACAAGGTCGACTACCGCAAATGCGGCAAGCTGGTCGTGGCGACCGAGGACTCCGAGGTCGAGCAGATAGAGGATATTTTCCGGCAGGCGGTGGCCAACGACGTGGAGGGGCTGGAGCATCTGACCGGGCCCCGGGCGCGGGCGCTGGAGCCGGGGCTGAACGCCCACGCCGCCATCCTGTCGCCCGAGAGCGGCGTGTTCGACAGCCACGGCTACATGCTGGCCCTGCAAGGCGAGATCGAGGACGCCGGAGGCGCTGTGGTCGTTTCGACGCCGTTCGAGCGGGCCCGGCGGCTACGGGACGGCGGTTTCGAGGTCACGGCCGGAGGGGAGGGCGGGGCGACCCTGACGACCCGATTTCTGGTCACCGCGCCCGGACTCGCCGCGCAGGGTGTCGCCGCCTGCATCGAGGGCTATCCGGCCGAACACATTCCCGCCGGGCGTTTCGGCAAGGGCGTCTATTTCCGTCTGGCCGGCAAGGCGCCGTTCGAGCGGCTGATCTATCCGCCGCCAATCCCCGGCGCCCTGGGCACCCACTACCGCAAGGACCTCGGCGGGCAGGCGGTGTTCGGGCCGGACCTCGCCTATGTGGAGGCCGAGGACTATTCGGTCGATCCGGCCAGGGCGGCCGCGTTCGAGGGCTATATCCGCCGCTTCTGGCCCGGTCTGCCGGAGGGCGCCCTGACGCCCGATTACGCCGGCATCCGCCCGAAGCTGCACGGGCCGGGCGAGCCGCAGCCGGACTTCCAGCTTCGCGGCCGTGACGATCACGGGATCGACGGGCTGGTCGCCCTGTTTGGCATCGAGAGCCCCGGCCTGACCAGTTCGCTTGCCATTGGCGACGCCGTCGCCGAGATTCTGCACCATGACTGAGATCATCATCCGGGAGGCCGTAACGGCGGACATCCCCAACCTGCATCGCCTGATCGAGAGCGCCTATCGCGGCGAAGCGTCCCGCGCCGGCTGGACCACCGAGGCCGATCTTCTGGGCGGGCAGCGCACCGACCCGGACGATCTGGCCGGAATTCTCGCGGATCCGGCGCAGGCGCTGCTGACGGCGTGGCGGGGCGATGAGCTGGTCGGCTGCGTGCTGATCGCGGACCGGGGAGAGGGGACGGGCTATTTCGGCATGCTGTCCGTCAGCCCGACCCTGCAGGGCGGCGGGATGGGGCGTCGGCTGGTTGAAGCCGCCCACGGGGCCCTGGCCGGGCGTTTCGGTGCGCACCGGGTGCGCATCTCTGTCTTCCCGCAGCGTGAGACGCTGATCGCCTGGTACCGGCGGCTCGGCTACGAGGCGACGGGCGAGACCCTGCCGTTTCCCTATGACGATCCCCGGCTTGGCCTTCCGCTCCGGGACGATCTGCATTTCATTGTGATGGAACGCGCGCTGGCTTGACCGTTCCGGCGCGAGGCCGCACTCGCTGGACATGGAACTCGTCACGCCCCGACTGACCCTGCGCTCCGCGCGCCCGGACGATCTGGAGGCCATGCACGCCGTCCTGTCGGACCCGCGCGCCACCCGCTGGTGGTCCACGCCGCCCCACGACAGCCTCGACCAGACCGCCGCCTGGCTCGACAGCATGATCGCCAACGGCCCCGACCAGCCGGACTTCGTCATCGAACGCGACGGGCAGGTGATCGGCAAGGCGGGCTTCTGGCGCCTGCCGGACGTGGGCTACATCCTGCATCCCGACCATTGGGGGCAGGGGCTCGCGGGTGAGGCGGTGGGAGCCGCGATCGATCACGTCTTCATCGCCGGCGCGGTCGATGAACTGACCGCCGACGTCGATCCGGACAACGCCGCATCGATTCGTCTGCTGGAGCGGCTCGGCTTCGTGAAGACCGGGTTCGCCGAGCGGACCTGGAACGTCGGCGGCGAGTGGAAGAACAGCCTGTACTATGGCCTTTCGCGCGCCGTCTGGAGCGCGCGTCTCCAGACTTGAACTCCCCGACGGGTTCAGGCATAAGCCCGCCCTCACGTGGCGGCTCTTTCGAGGGCCGCCGCAGTTGTTTTCGCGCTTTCGGTCTCTGGATCGGGGCGCCCGACCTTAAGAAGATTGAGACGGACATGGCCGTTCCGAAGCGCAAAGTATCGCCCTCGCGTCGCAACATGCGCCGCGCCCACGACTCGCTGGGTTCGAACCCGCACGTCGAGGACAAGGACACCGGTGAGCTGCGCCGCTCGCACCACATCGACCTGAAGACCGGCACCTACCGCGGCCGCCAGGTTCTGACGCCCAAGGAAGACTAGGTCTTTCGACCGGCCTGGGCCGCCGGCCCGGCGAAGCTTTTCACGGCGCGCGATAGCCTCGCGCGCCGTTTTCGTGCGTTCTGTCCGGCGAACCCAATGCTGGAGACGTTCCATGTATCGCCTCGTCGCCTCCGTCGCCGTTCTCTCGCTGGCCGCCTGCGGCGCGCCGCCCGCCGAACCTGAGGCGCCGGCCCGGCCGCCCGAGCCAGCCTCGGCTCCCGCCGCGCCGGGACCGCCGGTCTCCGCCGCCAACAAGCTGACCGCCCAGGGCTACGGCCCGTTGCGCATCGGCATGACCCGCGCCGAGGTCGAGGCGGCGATGGGGCCGGACGCCGATCCGGAAGCCGTCGGCGGTCCCGATCCCGCGTCCTGCGACATGTTCCGGCCGGCCCGGGCGCCTGAGGGCCTGTTGGTCATGGTCGAGGACGGCGTGCTGACCAGCGTCTGGCTGAGCCGCAACACGGCGGTCGAGACCGACCGCGCCCTCAACGTCGGCGACACGGCGGCCGAGGTGAAGCGGGTTTACGGCGCCGCCGCCGAGGTCATGCCCCACAAGTACGGGGAAGCGCCGTCGGAATACATCACCGTCTGGTCGACGTCCGATCACAAGAGCGCCGCCGCGCGCGGCCTGACCTATGAGATCGGACCGGACGGTCGGGTGGAATCCATCGCCGGCGGCGGGCCGAGCATCCAGTACGTCGAGGGCTGCGCCTGACCTAGGCCGGCATTTCGAACGTCAGCGTCACGGCGTCGGCGGAGCGTTCCGCCGGGCCGTGATAGACGGCCTCGATATTGTTGCCGTCCGGATCGAACACGAAGGCGGCGAAATAACCGGGGTGGTAGATTTTCCGCTCGCCCGGAGCGCCATTGTCCCGGCCCCCCGCCTTCAAGGCGGCGTCATGGAAACGCCGGACCGTGTCTTCATCGGGAGCCTGAAAGGCGAGATGAACCCGGCTCTGCTGATCGCCGGCGTCGATCCAGAACTCGTCCGCCCAAAGGTGGGTCTCCGCCTCATGGACGGGGATGCGCAGCACTTCGAAGACGGCCTTGTAGAAGACCTTGCTCGCCGCGAGATCCCGGGCGCGCAGGTGGACATGGTCGATCAGGCGTCCACGTTTCAGTTCCATGGCCGGCTCCTTTCGCCGCTCAACGCGCGGACCGTATGCGAGGGTTCCTTGCCGTGCCCGTCGTGAGCGGGCTAAACGCAAGCCCTGACAGCCTCCCCGCAGCAAGAGCCACCGCCATGACCGACATCGCCGACATCGTCGCCCGCCAGATCCTCGACAGCCGCGGCAATCCTACAGTCGAGGTCGATGTGATCCTCGACGACGGCAGCTTCGGCCGCGCCGCGGTGCCGTCGGGCGCCTCGACCGGCGCGCACGAGGCGGTCGAACTGCGCGACGGCGACAAGGACCTGTGGGGCGGCAAGGGCGTCGGCAAGGCCGTCGACGCGGTCAACGGCGAGATCTTCGACGCTCTCTCGGGCATGGACGCCGAGGACCAGCGCCGCATCGACGAGGCGCTGATCTCACTGGACGGCACGCCCAACAAGGCCCGCCTCGGCGCCAACGCCATCCTCGGCGTCAGCCTGGCCTGCGCCAAGGCCAGCGCCATCTCGTCGGGCCTGCCGCTGTACCGTTACCTGGGCGGCGTCTCGGCCCGGATCCTGCCGACGCCGATGATGAACATCATCAACGGCGGGGCCCACGCCGACAATCCCATCGACATCCAGGAATTCATGATCCTGCCGACGGGCGCCGAGAGCTTCTCCGAGGCCCTGCGCATGGGCTCGGAAATCTTCCACGCGCTGAAGAAGCAGTTGAAGGACGCCGGCCACAACACCAACGTCGGCGACGAGGGCGGCTTCGCCCCCAACCTGGCGTCGGCCGAAGAGGCGCTGAGCTTCATCACCAAGGCGGGGCAGGCGGCAGGCTATCTGGCCGGGGAGGATTTCCACCTCGGCCTCGACGTGGCCGCGACCGAATTCTTCAAGGACGGCAAATACGTCATGGCCGGGGAGGGCAAGACGTTCGAGGCCGACGCCATGGTCGGCTACCTCGCCGACCTGTGCGAGCGCTTCCCGATCGTCTCGATCGAGGACGGCTGCGCGGAGGACGATTTCGACGGCTGGAAGCTGCTGACCGACCGGCTGGGCGACCGCGTCCAGATCGTCGGGGATGATCTCTTCGTCACCAACCCGGCTCGCCTGGCCGCCGGCATCGGCGAGGGCCTGGCCAACTCCATCCTGGTGAAGGTCAATCAGATCGGCACCTTGTCCGAAACTCTGGACGCCGTGGATATGGCGCATCGCGCCGGCTACACCGCCGTCATGAGCCACCGTTCGGGCGAAACCGAGGACTCGACCATCGCCGACCTGGCCGTGGCCACCAACTGCGGGCAGATCAAGACCGGCTCACTGGCCCGCTCGGACCGTACGGCCAAATACAACCAGCTGCTCCGCATCGAGGAGATGCTGGGCGACCAGGGCGCCTACTACGGCGACGGCATGCTGCTGAAGTAGGGTCAAGGGCTACGGCCAAGCTACGGTTCGTTAGGCATTTTCGGTCAGAACTCGTCAATCGTGAGTTCACGCTCAGAAGGAGCGTCCGTCAGTGCCTGAGCGGATGAAGCCGTATTTCCCGTCAGCCATGCTGCTGCTGTTGATCGCCTATCTGGGCGTTCAGGCCCTGACCGGGGAACGCGGCCTGCTGAGCGGCGGCGAGCGCGACGCCATGCTGCTGCGCCGCGAGGCCCAGCTGGCGGGAATCCTCGAGCAACGGCGCGACCTCGAAATCCGCGTCCGCTACCTGCGCACGGACAGTCTGTCCCGCGATCTGCTCGAGGAGCGGGCCCGGGCCGTGCTCGGATTCACTGATCCCCGCGACTATGTCATACGGGTCACGGCCCCCGCTCCGGACACGGCCAAATCGCCCAGAGCCTGATCGCGGATCAGGCTCCTCTTTCGTTCGCGCGTGAACTTTCGTTACAGCTTCACCGGCGCGCTTTGCGTTTCGGGAACGAAGGCTGCTAAAGCCCCTTTCCGTAACGACAAGAGCTCCTGGAGTCGGGGGCCAGCCGGGAGATGACGGATGGCGAAAGCCCCCGCCGCCAGGACTGATTCAAAGTCCTCGAAGATACCGAACACGCCGCAGGCCTCGAAGGAGGATCTGCTGCGCTTCTACCGCGAGATGGTGCTGATCCGCCGCTTCGAGGAGCGCGCGGGCCAGCTGTACGGCATGGGGCTGATCGGCGGCTTCTGCCACCTGTACATCGGCCAGGAGGCCGTCGCCGTCGGCGTGCAGGAAAGCGTGCGCCAGGGCCACGACAAGATCATCACCGGTTACCGCGACCACGGCCACATGCTGGCCGCCGGCATGGACCCGAAAGAGGTCATGGCCGAGCTGACCGGGCGCATCGGCGGCTCGTCCAAGGGCAAGGGCGGCTCGATGCACATGTTCGACACCGCCACGGGCTTCTACGGCGGTCACGGCATCGTCGGAGCGCAGGTGGCGCTCGGCACCGGCCTGGCCTTCGCCGGCAAATACCGCGGCGACGACAGCGTGGCCTTCATCTATTTCGGCGACGGCGCGGCCAACCAGGGCCAGGTCTACGAGAGCTTCAACATGGCCCAGCTGTGGAAGCTGCCGGCCATCTACATCATCGAGAACAACCAGTACGCCATGGGCACGAGCATCGAGCGCTCGTCCTCGACGACCGACCTGAGTCAGCGCGGGGCCAGTTTCGGCATCCCGGGCGAGCAGGTCGACGGCATGGACGTGCTGGCGGTGCGCGACGCTGTCGCCCGCGCGGTCAAGCGGGCGAGGGAAGGGGGCGGCCCCTTCATCCTCGAGGTGAAGACCTATCGCTACCGCGGCCACTCCATGTCGGATCCCGCGAAATACCGCACCAAGGAAGAGGTCGACGAGGTCAAGAAGACCCGCGATCCGATCGACCACATCAAGACCCTGCTGGACGCCGCCAAGGCGACCGAGGACGAACTCAAGGCCATCGACGCCGAGGTCAAGACCATCGTCGCCGAGGCTGTCCAGTTCGCCCAGGAAAGCCCGGAGCCGGATCCGTCCGAGCTCTACACCGACGTCTACGTGGAGGCCTGACCGTGACCGACATTCTCATGCCGGCGCTGTCGCCCACGATGGAAGAGGGCACGCTGACCAAATGGCACATCAAGGCGGGCGACACCGTGTCGGCCGGCCAGGTGATCGCCGAGATCGAGACCGACAAGGCCACGATGGAAGTCGAGGCCGTCGACGAGGGCGAGGTGCTTGAAATCCTCGTCGCCGAAGGCTCGGAGAACGTGAAGGTCAACACGCCGATCGCGCGTCTCGCCGGCGAGGACGGCGCGGCCGCTCCGACGCCGAAGGCCGACGCCGCTCCGGCCGCTGCGCCTGAAGCGACCTCGGACAAGTCGGGCGAGCCCGAGAAGAAGGACGTCACCGCCGCCGGCCCGAAGGTCGAGCTGCGCGACCCGGAAATCCCGGCCGGCGCCAAGCTGGTCAAGACGACCATCCGCGACGCCCTCCGCGACGCCATGGCCGAGGAGATGCGCCGCGACGAGGGCGTCTTCCTGATCGGCGAGGAGGTCGCCCAGTACCAGGGGGCCTACAAGGTCAGCCGCGAACTGCTGCAGGAGTTCGGCGACCAGCGCGTGGTCGACACCCCGATCACCGAGCACGGCTTCGCCGGCCTCGGCGTCGGCGCGGCCATGGCGGGGCTGAAGCCGATCGTCGAGTTCATGACCTTCAACTTCGCCATGCAGGCCATCGACCACATCATCAATTCGGCGGCCAAGACGCTCTACATGTCGGGCGGACAGATCCGCGCCAGCATCGTCTTCCGCGGACCCAACGGCGCCGCCAGCCGCGTCGGCGCCCAGCACAGCCAGGACTATTCGGCCTGGTACGCCCAGGTGCCCGGCCTGAAGGTCATCGCGCCCTATGACGCGGCCGACGCCAAGGGCCTGATGAAGTCGGCGATCCGCGATCCCAACCCCGTCGTCTTCCTCGAGCACGAGATGATGTACGGGCTGGAGTTCGACGTTCCGGACGTTGAGGACTATCTCGTGCCGATCGGCAAGGCCAAGGTTCGCCGCGAGGGGACCGACGTCACCATCACCGCCCACAGCCGCATGGTCGGCTTCGCCCTGCAGGCCGCCGAGAAGCTGGCGGAAGAGGGAATCTCCTGCGAGGTCGTCGACCTGCGCACCCTGCGTCCGCTGGACCACGAGACGATCGTCGAGAGCGTCAGGAAGACGAGCCGCCTGGTCTCGGCCGAGGAAGGCTGGGGCCCCATGGGCGTCGGGGCCGAGGTCGTGGCCCGGGTCATCGAGCACGCCTTCGATTATCTCGACGCGCCGCCGCTGCGGGTCCACCAGGAAGACGTGCCGCTGCCCTACGCCGCCAATCTGGAAGCCCTGTCGCTGCCGGGCGTGGACAAGATCATCAAGGCTGTGAAGCAGGTGATGGCATGACCGCCCAGGCGCTGCCGATTCCGGAAGAGATCCCCCCCGCCGGCGGCGAGGGCGTCACCGAACTGGCCCGCGTGTGGTGGAATGCGACCCAGCCAGCCATGATGATCCGTCCGGGGCTCCGCGATCCGGAGCTTATGGGAAGCGTTCTGGCCGAACTGGCGTGGCATTTCTCCCGCGCGTACGAGGGATCCCACGGAATGGACCAGGCGGAGACGCTGAAGGCCATCGTCAAGGGCTGGAACGACGCCCACGTCCGCGCCAAGGGGCTGAAGGCGCCGCCGCTGATGCCGACCGTGACGATCGACAAGACCGAAGAGGCCTGAGGCCATGACCGACATCCTGATGCCCGCCCTGTCGCCCACCATGGAAGAAGGCGTGCTGGCCAAATGGCAGGTCAAGGTCGGCGACGTGGTCAAGGCTGGCGACGTCATCGCCGAGATCGAGACCGACAAGGCGACCATGGAGGTCGAGGCCGTCGACGAGGGCGAGGTCACTGACATCCTTGTGGCCGAGGGCTCCGAAGGCGTGAAGGTCAACACCCCGATCGCTCGCCTCAAGGACGAGGGCGCCGCCGCCCCGGCTCCGAAGGTGGAAGCGCCGAAGGCCGAGGCGTCGACGACTGAGCCGACAAAAGCTGAACCGGCCAAGGCCGAGCCCGCCAGGGTCGAGGCGCCGAAGGCCACGCCGGCAAAGGCTGACGGCGAACGCATCTTCGCCTCGCCGCTGGCGCGTCGCATCGCGGCCCAGGCGGGCGTCGACCTGAAATCCCTCAAGGGCACCGGGCCACACGGCCGTATCGTCAAACGCGACGTCGAAGCGGCGGGCAAGGGCGGCGCCCAACCCGCAGCTGCCGCCAGTCCGCCGACCGAAGCGCGCAAGGTGCAGTCGCTGGCCCAGATGGGCATCCCCGACGGCACCTACGACCTCGTGCCGCTGGACGGCATGCGCAAGGCTATCGCCCGGCGCATGACCGAAAGCTTCCGCGACGTGCCGCATTTCCCGCTGACCATCGACTGCGAGATCGACGGCTTGCTGGCCGCGCGGACCAGGGTCAACGCCCTGCTGGAGAAGGATGGGGTCAAGGTTTCGGTCAATGACTTCGTCATCAAGGCCTCGGCCATGGCCCTGAAGGCCGTGCCGGACGCCAACGCCAGCTACTCGCCCGAGGGGCTGGCCCTGCACCACAGCGCCGACGTGGCCATGGCCGTGGCCATCGAGGGCGGACTGATCACCCCGATCATCCGCAAGGCCGAGACCAAGACCCTGTCGCAGATCGCGACCGAGTCCAAGGATCTCGCCAAGCGCGCCCGCGACCGCAAGCTGAAGCCCGAGGAGTTCCAGGGCGGCACCTTCAGCGTGTCCAACCTCGGCATGTTCGGCATCAAGTCGTTCGCCTCGATCATCAACGAGCCGCAGGGCGCGATCATGAGCGTCGGGGCAGGGGAGCAGCGCCCGGTCGTCAAGAACGGGCAACTGGCCGTCGCGACCATCATGTCGGTCACCCTGACATGCGATCACCGGGTCGTAGATGGCGCCACCGGCGCAAAATTCCTGCAGGTCTTCAAGGCGATGATCGAAGATCCTGTGACGATGCTGGCGTAAGGAAGAGACCGTGGCTGAATTCGACCTGATCGTGATCGGCTCCGGCCCCGGCGGCTATGTCGCGGCGATCCGCGCCTCGCAGCTGGGCCTGAAGACGGCCATCGTCGAACGCGAGGCGCTGGGCGGCATCTGCCTGAACTGGGGCTGCATCCCGACCAAGGCGCTGCTCAAGTCGGGCGAGAAGTACGAGAGCCTGTCGCACCTGAAGGACTACGGCCTGTCGGCCGGGAACGTCGGTTTCGATTTTGACGCCATCATCCAGCGCTCGCGCGGGGTGGCCGCCCAGATGAACAAGGGCGTCGCCTTCCTGATGAAGAAGCACAAGGTCGAGGTGATCGAGGGCTCGGCGAAGCTCGAAAAGGGCAAGGACGCGCCGAAAGTGGTTATCGCCCTGAAGGCCGGCGGGTCGCGCACGGTCGAGGCGAAGACCGTCATGCTGGCGGTTGGGGCCCGCGCCAAGGCCATCCCGCAGATCGGCCTGGAGGCCGACGGCGACCGCATCTGGGCCTATCGCGAAGCCATGGCGCCGAAGAAGATGCCGACCTCTATCGTGGTCATCGGGTCGGGCGCCATCGGCGTTGAATTCGGCAGCTTCTACAGAGCTTTGGGTGCGGAAGTTACGATCGTGGAAGCGGTCGACCGGATCATGCCGGTCGAGGACGAGGAGGTCTCCAAGGCCGCCCAGAAGGCCTTCGAGAAACGCGGCATGAAGTTCCGCACCGGCTGCAAGGTCACCAGGGTGTCGAAGGCCGGGAAGGGTGTGCAGGTCGCTATCGAGGCCGGCGGGAAGGCCGAGACCCTGGAGGCCGAGGTGTGTATCTCGGCGGTCGGCATCACCGCCAACACCGACGGCATCGGCCTTGAGGCGCTGGGCGTGGCCATGGACCGAGGCCACATCACTATCGACGGCCACTGCCAGACGAACGTGAAGGGCCTCTACGCCATCGGCGACTGCGCCGGCGCACCCTGGCTGGCGCATAAGGCCTCGCACGAAGGCATCCACGCCGCCGAGCACATCGCCGCCTTCAAGACACCCAATGTCCATTCGCCTATCGCCGGCTGCACCTACGCCCAGCCGCAGGTCGCTTCGGTCGGGATCACCGAGCAGGGGGCCCGCGAGGCGAAGCGCGAGGTCAAGATCGGCCGCTTCCCGTTCCGGGTGAACGGCAAGGCGGTGGCCGCCGGCGAGATCGAGGGCTTCGTCAAGACCATCTTCGACGCGAAGACCGGCGCCCTGATCGGCGCCCACATGATCGGGGCCGAGGTCACCGAGATGATCCAGGGCTATGTCACCGCCATCGCCATGGAGGCGACGGAAGAGGACATCCACGGGATCGTCTATCCGCATCCGACAATGTCGGAGGCGATGCACGAGGCCGCGCTCGACGCCTACGGGCGGGTTCTGCACATCTGAGGCGACCGCTGGTCGTCGGGTTCAGCGCTTCTTGCCGAGCTCGGCGGCGATGTCCTTGACCATGCGGCCTGCCTTGCGGTGGGCGGCGGTGATCTGGTCGCGGGTGACGCCCCAGCGCTTCATCCAGTATTCGACGGCCTGACGTTCCGACAGGTCCAGACGGTCCTTGTCGATGAAGCCGCGCTTGTCTTTCAGGCCCGCCATGGTCTCTCCTTGTCCGGAAGACGCCTAGCGCGAGGGGAGCGGATTGGCGAGGCCCCGGATGCCGGTCCGATTTGCGCCTAAGATATATTATGCGAAATCAAGGACGGCCCGAGCCTAAGGCCTGGCGCGCTCAATCACCGTGGCGGAAACCGCATAAACGCGGGATGGCTGGTCGGTCTTGATCGCAGCTCGGCGGGTGAAAAGTAGCAAGCGGCCATCTCGCGTGACGCTTGGCCCCATCTCCCAGCCGGTTGAATTGACTTCGGGCCCCAAGTTTTCTGGCTCCGACCACCCACCATCCGTCGACCTGAAGGCGACGTAGAGGTCATGCTCACCGAAGCCGCCCGGTCTGTCGGAATGGAAAACCAGATACGATCCGTCCGCGGCGATGAACGGGTCGGAATCGTTGCTGATGTCGAGGTTCACAGGAGCGCCGAGCCGTTCGATGTGGGTGTAGTCCCCGGTTGCAGTCGGTCGAGCGCAATAGATATCCGCCTTCCCGTCGTGCCGGCCGCGCTCGGAGGCGAAATAGATGGTGCCGTCGTCTGCAAGGGTCGGATGCCATTCGCTCGATCGAGAATTGAGTGGTGGTGGCAGCCGCCTGGGTTCTCCCCACTCGGCGCCCAGGCGGTCGGCGACGTAAATGTCGGTTTCACCGGACTGAACGATTCCCGCAGATCCCGCCATTCCAGTCTCGTCCGACCTGCCGCCTGCGCGAGCAGAGACGAAATAGAGATGGCGCCCGTCGCGACTTATGAAGGGTTCGCCTCCATCCTTCCCGGGGCCCCAAACGATCGGAAGTGGTTCGAACGATGACCAGAGTCCGTTTCGGCGAACGGAACGGAGAATCCCGCGGTAATTCCAGTCGGCATCCGCGACCGAGAGATAGTATTCTCGACCGTCGGGCGCGAAGGCTGAATATTGATCGAAGCGCGTGGGATCGAGAAGCTCTGGTGCTGGTGAAAAAACTGAGACGGTGCGCTCGTCACTCTTGACTTGCCCATGAGAACAGCCCGCGGCCACAGCAAAGACAGACGCGAAAGCAATGACACCGCAGCGCTTCATTCAGCCCTCCCCTACGCGTGCCCCGGATCATACTACTTGAGATGCGGGGCGGGCAAACTTGGTTGCTCGTATGAGATGTCGTCCGCAGTGGGTTGAAAGATGCGGTATGGGCCACGCTAAAGGTTTCTGGATGAGTGGCTGTGCCCCGGGTCATGTTGGAGTGTCGGGGTTTCTGGTGTGGTGCGGCGTCCCGATCGCCCTTTCCAGAGCCTGAAGCAAGGTCTGGACCTCCTCCGGCGCAGGAGTCGGACCGTATCGCGCCCGGTCGTCGACCACAGCGGCGGCTTCGCTGACCTCCGGATAACCGAATGATCCGGCCGATCCGGCGAGCTGGTGGGCGATGGGCCCCAGATCAGGATCGTCCGATTCCAGGCGCCTGAGCCGTTCCAGATCGGTCCGGCACCGCTCGATGAACAAGGCCCGCAGCAGCTCAAGCGGATCGGTCATCAGAATGATCCTCCAGCAAAGCACGCACTTGCTGTCCCAAGGTCATGGGATCGAACGGTTTTATGACAACTCCCACGGCTCCCAACGCCATCAGGCGCGCCACCTCGTGGTCCTGCGTCTGCGCCGTCATGAAGATGATGGGCGTGTCCCGGTGCGCGGGGAGTTCGCGCACCCCGGCCAGTACGGCGGGGCCGTCCATGTCAGGCATCATGACATCCAGCAGGATGAGGTCCGGCTGCAGTCCCTCCCCCAGCGCTTCCAGGGCCTCGACGCCGGATGCGGCGGACCGGACCTCCCCGTCGCCGGTCAGGGTGAAGGCGAGCGCGGTGAGAGCCCGGATGTTCTCGTCGTCGTCCACGTGAAGGATGCAGAATCCTGCCATCGTCGTTACTCCGGAAGTCCCAGCGGAACCTCGAACCAGAACGTCGACCCCTGGCCGGGCACGCTCTCCACCCCGACCTTTCCCCCCATGAGTTCGACCAGTTCCCGCGAGATCGCCAGGCCCAGGCCCGTGCCGCCGAAGCGACGGCTGGTCGACTGGTCCGCCTGGACGAACCGCTCGAACAGGAGTTTGGCGGCCTCAGGCTCCACGCCCACGCCGGTGTCCGAAACGGCGATGCGGACCTGGGTCCGGTTTTCCGGAAGGGGGGTGGCGCCGACCGTGACGCTGACGCCGCCGCGCCCGGTGAATTTCGCGGCGTTGCCGAGGAAGTTCAGCAGAATCTGCCGCAAGCGCCCCGGATCGCCGATCATGGTCGGAGGCACGGCTTCGGCGACGTCCTGGGAGTACCAGAGCCCCTTCTCCTCGATCTGGCCGAGGATGATCTCCCCCGCTTCCTTGAGCACGGTCCGTATATCGAACGGCCGCTGCTCGAGACTGACGGCCCCCGCCTCCAGCTTCGAATAGTCGAGGATGTCGTTTATCACCGTCAGCAGAATCTCCCCCGCAAGGTTGATCCGGTCCGCGCACTGGCGCTCGACCGGTCCCAGCTCCCGAGCCTGCAGTATCCGGGAAAAGCCGATGACGCTGGTCAGCGGCGTCCTCAATTCGTGGCTCATGTTCGAGAGGAACCGGGACTTGGCGTCGGACGCAGCCTCCGCCCGGTCCCGCGCCTCGCGCAGCTCTTCCTCCAGATGGCGCCGCTCAGAGATGTCGCGGATCACCGCGATGATCTCGACCGTCGCGCCGGCCTCGTCGATCACGGACTGGAAGCTGGTTTCGACCCACACCGAGGTCCCGTCCTTGCGGAGCGCGCGCTGCTGCAGCGTGCATCGGCGCAGTCCAGCCGACAGCTTCCGGAACGCCTTGAGCAGCTCGAGGCGGTCGTCGGGATGCACGAAATCCTGCGCCGGCCGACCGGCCATCTCCCCCGGCCTGTACCCGAGGAGCGACTTCACCGCCGGAGAGATGTAGCTGCTGCGGCCATCCGGGCGGAGCCGGGTCACGACATCATCCATATGGGTGGCGAGCAGCCGATACCGCGCCTCGCTGCGCCGCAGGTGGTCCATGGCCGTGTGGCGCTCGGTGATATCCTGCACCACCCCGAACACCGCATCGACCCGACCGTCCCTGTCCAGTTGCCGCAGCGCGCTGGCCACGACCCGCCGGCGCTCCCCGTCCGGACGGACAATGGTCGCCTCAAACTCCTCCTCGCTGCCGTCCTCGATCACCCTTCGCATCATGGCGTCGCGCTCGGCGCGATCCTCCGGGGTGTAGACGGCTGAAACCGCCTCGCGCGACAACGGCTGGTCGGGAGGAAAGCCGTAGATGCGATAGACCTCGTCGGACCAGGTGACCTCGCCCGTGTCGACTTGCAGGCGCCAGTGCCCGACGCGGGAGACGGCTTCGACCAACTCCAGCAGGCGCCGCTTTTCCCCGGCCTCGTGCCGTTCGCCGGTCAGCTCGATCTGTTCGATCACGAGGTCGGCGAGTTCGCGCAGCCGCTGCGCGTCAGCTTCGCTGAAGGTCCTCGGGACCCTGTCCTTGATGCAGAGGGTTCCGATGTTGTGGCCTGAGGAGGTCGTCAGAACGGCCCCGGCATAGAAACGCACCCCGCCGGGGGCCGTCACCATGGGATTGTCGGCGAAGCGCGGGTCTTTCGAGGCGTCAGGCACGATCATGACCCCATGGGGCGGCGACTGGATCGCGCGACTGCAGAAGGCGTCCTCCCGCCGGGTCTCCACAAGGTCCATACCCTGACGGGATTTGAACCACTGCCGGTCCCCATCGACCAGTGACACCAGAGCCGTCGGCACACCGAAGAGGCTGGCCGTCAGTCGGGTCAGGCGGTCGAACCGCGGCTCCGGCGGCGTGTCGAGAATCCGGAGCGCCCTCACCGCTTCAAGCCGCGCGCGCTCCGCTTCGCTTGATGATCCGGCGGCGGTCACGCGACCTTCCCCTTCACAGGCGCGGCGGCGGGCGCGAAGCCCCTGCGCGTCATGGTCCCCCATGACTGGCTACGGCGCAGATACTGCCAGATGCCGCGCAGCCGCCACAGGTTGTTGAGCTGCCGGTAGCCGAAATTCTCCAGCACCGCGACGAGGGTCAGGAGCACCAGATCCCGTGCGCGCGGGAACCGCCGCAGTTCGGATTCCTCAAGCGCCAGCGCACCCACCGAGATGACGATGCCGAAGGTGAAACTGACCGCGACAAAGGCCAGCACGTATTCGGCCGAGAGAACCCCTGACAGCCAGAACATCGGGATCAGCAGGTAACCGAGCAACTCCACCACAGGCCCCAGGACATCAACCAGAAGGATATAGCCAAAGCCGACCAGGGCCACCCGGCCGTATCTCGGCTTGAACAGAACGTCCCAATGCCGCTCGAAGGTTTCGAGCGCGCCTCGATGCCAGCGGGCCCGTTGCCGGCCAAGTACGCCGAAGTCCTCCGGAACCTCCGTCCAGCAGACCGGCTCGGGGACGAAGGAGATCCTGTACGGCAGGCGCTTGTCGCGCATGAGGCGATGAAGCTTGACCACCAGCTCCATGTCCTCGCCCACCGTGCCGTGGGTGTAGCCGCCCGCCTCGATGACCCGGGCCCGGCGGAACAGGCCAAACGCGCCGGATATGATGGTCAGGGCGTTGATCCGGCTCCAGGCGAGGCGCGCCATCAGGAAGGCGCGCAGGTATTCGACCGTCTGCAGCAGGGCCAGCACGTTACGGGGCAGGCCTACGTCGAGCACCCGTCCCTGAGCAATCCGGCAGCCGTTGGCGACCCGCACCGTCCCCCCGACCGCCACCGTCCGCTCGGGATCCTCCACAAAAGGGCGCACCGCGCGCAGCAGGGCGTCCGGCTCCAGCAGGGAATCGGCGTCCATCGAGCAGAAGATCGGCGCGCGCGAGACATTGATGCCGGCGTTGAGTGCGTCCGCCTTGCCGCCGTTCTCCTTGTCGACCACGATCAGGCGCGGCTGGTGGGCGGCGCCGTAGACACCCCGGATCGGGCGGTGCGTGATGGCCAGTTCATAGTGGCGTTGGATCGGCCGCAGCTCGAAGGTGTCGATCAGGACCTCAAGTGTCGCATCACTCGAGCCGTCATTGATCACGATGACCTCGAAGCTCGGATACTGCAGCGAGAGCAGCGACTGGATGCTTTCGGCGATGGTCATCGCCTCGTTGTAGGCGGGCGCCAGCAAGGCGATCGGCGGAGCCGCGTCGGCGTACCGCCGCCACAACAGGCCGCTTGAGGCCGTTGGAGGCGTCTCGATCAGGGCTGCGGCGGCCAGCGCCAGCTGCACCAGATAGACCAAATTCTGCAGCAGGCCGACGGTGATCACGAACAGCGCGAGGATCGCCGCCCCGTCATGCAGGATTTCGGCGATCGGCGGCATCACACCGCTTCCACAGCCAGCCCGCGCTCGGCCAGAACCATCGAGGCGGTTCGTCGGGACAGATCGCCGCCAAAAGCGGCCCGGGCGCGCAGACGATCCTGCCCCTCCTGACCGAGGCCGGCCAGCGCCTCGCCGGCCCTGAACCGCACCCACCACACAGGATCATCGAGCTGCGCCTCCAGCTGGGGCATGGCGGAGCGCAGGCCGATGCGGCCCGCAGCCTCGCAGGATGCCGCCCGCACGACCCAGACGCCGTCCGCAAGACCGGCCAGGATCGTCGGCTCGGCCGCCGGGTGCCCCAGCGCCGCCAGCCCGCGGATGGCGGCGATGCGCAACTCGACGTCGGGCGCCCGCGCGGCGATGCAGAGAGGCTGCAGCATCCTGTAGTCGCCGCTGGCGCCGAGCGCCTCCGCAAGGATCACCCGTGCTTCGCCGGTGACCTGCGGATCGCCGAACGCCTTCAGGGCCGTCATCGGGTCGTCGGCGACCAGCCGCGCGATCAGCGGCAGATAGAGCAGCGAGTCAGAGGCCCTGCGGCCGCCAAGGTCGGCCAGCACCTCCCGCAGGGCGGGCGGGGCGCCGATTTCGATCAGGGACCGCATCAGACCGACGCGGAGCTCTCCCACGCGCGCGCGCCTCAGCGCCCGGCGCAAGGCCACGCAGGTGCGCTCTCCCGGAAACACGGACAGGGCCTCGGCCGCGACGACCCGTCCGGCGATCGAACCGAGCGACAGACGGCGGCAGAAGATGTCGTCGACCCGGAAGGCGGTCAGCGCCGAGATCAGCCGCTCCCGCTCGCCGCCCCGCACGAGGGCGATCACCTCGAGCAGCGCCTCGGCCATAAGCCGGGCGCGGCCTTTCACATCCCTAAGACGGCCCACGGCGTCGCCCGAGCCGCTCATGATGTCGAGGAAGGCCTGCTGGATCAGGCGCATGTCGTGGCGCCGCCGGTTCTCGCCTCCTTCCCGCAGCACGCGCGCGACCACCAGACTGGACATCCAGATCAGCGCCACGGCCGCGAGGACGACCGAAGCCGACCATATCAGCAGCAGCGCGCTCATCAGAACCGCCAGCCCAGCCCCAGCGACAGCTCCTCACGGTCGTAGGCGTCCCGGTCCTCGGACAGCAGGCCGATCCGGAGCGTGAGACGGTCCGTGACGCCCAGATCGGCGCCCAGGTTCCCGGCCTTCACGTCGACGGTCGCCCCTTCCGAAGACTCCGGTGCGTCCGCATAGCCCGCCCGGAGTGCGACCCGGTCGGTCGCCTGCCATCGGGCGAGGGCCGAATAGCCGCTGCGGTGGACGCCGTTCTCGTCCCGGACGTTGATCCATCGGGCCGACAGTTGAATCCGGTCCCCAGGCAGGGTCGCCCGGAGGCCGGGATGCAGGCCGATCACCGTTCCGGTCGGGTATCGCGCCGCCGAGGCGTCCAGAGTGGCGTCGATCCGGGGCGCCAGCCGCGCGTGCCCGCCCACGGCGAACGCGATCTCCGGGCGATAATCCGCGTCCGGAGCCCCGCCCAGGGCCAGATAGAGGCCGCCGCCGTCGAACGCCCGGTCCATCCGGGCTTCGAGGTAGACGTCCGTATTGTCGAAACGCTCGGTGATCTCGACCGCCGCCCCCGCGCTCCAGCCGTCCCCCAACCGGCGGGAGAGCGACACGCGCGCCTCGGTCCAGTCCGGGAGGCCGCCGGAAAGGCGGCTCCTCGCCGCTCCAACGTCCAGACGCCATGGCGGAGACGGTTCAAGGGACGCCTGCAGCGCGCTGACTTCGGCGTCCCCCGGCGCCAGGCGGGCGGCTTCGGAGGCGGCGAGGCGGGCCGCCGGCAGGTCGTGGCGCCGTTGCCGGATACGCGCGAGGCCGACCCAGGCGTCCACATACGTCGGCGCGCGCCGGGTCACCTCGACAAGGGCGGCCTCCGCCTCGTCGAGGCGCCCGAGCGCCAGAAGCGCCAGGCCCAGGTTGACCCTTGCGTCGACGTCATCCGGCCGGACGGCAAGGACCTGTTCGAGTTTGGGGACGGCCTCGGCCGGGCGTCCCGCGAGGCGGTCGGCCACCGCGGACCGGTAGAGGTTTTGCGGATCGACCTGGACGACGGCCGCGGGCTCAGGCGGGACGACGATCACGGCTCCCCTCCTCCGCCGGTTTCCCCATCTGCAGCAGACGCCTGACCCGGTGGCCGAGTTCGTCGGGAATGAACGGCTTGACCAGATAGTCTGCCGCGCCGAGCTGAAGAGCCCCGACGATGTCCTGTTCGCGCTTGAGCGCGGTCAGCATGATCACCGGGGCATCCGACAACCCGCCCCCCTTCAGGCGGCGCAACACCTCGAAGCCGTCCATGACGGGCATCAGGGCGTCGAGAACGATCAGATCCGGTTGCTGCTGCGCGACAGCCTCGAGCGCCTGGCTTCCGTTTTCCGCCGTCGCCACCTCATACCCGTCGGCGGTGAGCCTGTGCACGAGCAGGGCGCGTAGCAGCGGATCGTCGTCAGCAATCAGTATTCGGCTTGCGCTCATTGGGGCCACGGACCTCCGCTAGCGCCCCCGAACAACCTTATCCGGCAGGTGCACTGAAAGAACTCCTACGGACGGCGAAGTTTCCGCCGCGCAGCGCCTCATCTCAGCGTCCAATGGCGCCGGGGAGCCTCCGATCCGCTTCGCACAGCGACCAGATATCCGCGGTTCAGGATCGGTTGGACCGCCCTTGCAGCCGGGCTGTCAGGCTCGAGGTGTCCCAGCGCGCGCCGCCCATGGCCTGCACCTCGGAATAGAACTGGTCGACCAGGGCCGTAAGCGCCAGATGGGCGCCGTTGGAGCGGGCCTCGTCGAGCACCAGGCCCAGATCCTTGCGCATCCAGTCGACCGCAAAGCCGAACTCGAACTGGCCGGCCGCCGCGGTCTTCCAGCGGTTGTCCATCTGCCAGGACTGCGCCGCGCCCCTCGATACGGCGTCATAGACCGCGTCGGTGTCCAGACCGGCGGCCTGGGCGAAGTGAACCGCCTCGGCCAGGCCCTGGACCACGCCGGCGATGGCGATCTGGTTGACCATCTTGGTCAACTGGCCGCTGCCTGACGGCCCCATGTGTTTGACCGCCTTGGCGTAATGCATGAGCACCGGCTCGATCCGCGCGAGGCCCGCCGCGTCGCCGCCAGCCATGATGCTGAGCTGGCCGTTCTCGGCCCCGGCCTGACCGCCGGAGACGGGGGCGTCGATGAAGACAGCGCCCTGCCCCGACGCCAGATCGGCCATCTCGCGGGCCACCTTCGCCGAGGTCGTGGTGTGGTCGGCGATGACCGCTCCCTTGTTCAGCGACGGCAGCGCCGCCGCGGCCACGGCGCGGACGTCGTCGTCATTGCCGACGCACAGGATGAACAGGTCGGCGCCGGTGGCGGCTTCCCCGATCGTCGCGGCGAACCGGCCGCCCGCCGCTTCGGCCCAGGCCCGCGCCTTGTCCGGCGAGCGATTGTAGCCGGCGACATCATGCCCGGCCGTGACCAGATGCCGCGCCATCGGGCCGCCCATGACGCCCAGGCCGGCGAAGCCGATCTTCATGTCCTGATCCTCAAGTCTGCGGTTCGGTCGCGGTCCCGTAGCGGCCGCGGTAGTAGGTCAGGGCGTCGCCGGGACGGGTCTCGAAGCCCTGGACCTCGCCGACGATGGTCAGATGGTCGCCCATGACGATGCGCTCGCGGGCCACGCAGTCCAGACGCGTCAGGGCGTTCTTGAGCCGCGGGGGTTCGGAGCTGGAGCTGTCGAACTCGTCGGACGACAGCCGGCAGATGCCCCAGGCGAAGCGATCGGACATCTCGCGATCCTCGACCGGCAGCATGTGCACGGCGAAGCGTTCGGCCTTGGCGAAGGCGTCATGCCGCCACGAGGCGCGGTCGAGACACCACAGGATCAGCGGGGGGCGGAGCGAGACCGAGGTGAAGGAGTTGACCGTGATGCCGAACGGCCCCTCGTCGGTGTGGGCCGTGACCACGCACACGCCGGTCGCGAAGCCGCCGAGGGCCCGTCGATAGGCGGTGACATCGAGTTCGTCGGCGGCTGAAGGATCCACATCGAACGACTAGGCGAGGCCCCGGGGTCGGGCAAGGCAGGATTCTGTATCGCGTGCGTGGTGAGCGGTTATCGCAAACGGGTTCTTAACGCCGACTGCCGACTCTGGGCCGAACGCAAGCGTCTCGCGAGTCTCCCGATGTCCATGAGCGATCGTCCGATCCTCATCAAGAAGGTCAAGAAGGTCATCGGCGGCGGCCACCATGGCGGCGCGTGGAAAGTGGCCTATGCGGACTTCGTGACCGCCATGATGGCCTTCTTCCTGCTGATGTGGCTGATCAACACGACGGATCCGGAGCAGAAGCGCGGCATCGCCGAATATTTCGCCCCGGCCAGCGTGTCGGCGACGACTTCGGGCTCGGGCGGCATCCTCGGCGGGACCTCGCTGGGCGACGACGGCGCCAAGGGCTCGGGCGCGCAGTCGGTCATCAGCCAGCTGGCGCCCGAGGCGCCGCCGGACGCGCCGCAGGACGTGGGGCAGAAACAGAACCTCGCGGCGGCGAGCGAAGAGGCGCTGCGCGAGGAGATCGCCCGCCGCGAGGCCGCCGAATTCGCCTCCGCGGCCGAATCCCTGCGCCAGGCCATGCAGTCGATGCCCGAACTGGCCGAACTGTCCAAGCAACTGATCATCGACCAGACCCCCGAGGGCCTGCGCATCCAGCTGGTCGACCAGGAGGGCCGCTCGATGTTCGAGCAGAACTCGGCCCGGCCCAACCCGCGCGCCCAGCTGCTGCTGCGGGCCATCTCGCGGGTGATCAACCAGCTGCCGAACCGCATCTCCGTGACCGGCCACACCTCGGCCGCGCCGGGCTCGAACCGCGCCACGGGGCCGAACGACTGGACCCTGTCGGCGGCGCGGGCCGACGCCTCGCGGCTGATCCTGCAGGGCGCCGGCGTGGACGCCGACCGCGTCTACCAGATCTCGGGCAAGGCGGGATCGGACCCTTTGTATCCGGACGATCCCACGCTGGCCGGCAACCGGCGGATCGCCATCGTGCTGCTGCGCGAGGCCCCGGTCCTGCCGACGGACACCAGCCTGTGACCGCCCGCCCGCCGCTCAGGCGCCGGGCGAATGGGCTTGCCGTGCGGCCCGGCGCGGGGCCAAATCAGGGGATGCAGCAACGGGCGCCAAACTGTCGTCGGAATTGGGTGGGGAGCTGTCGCCCGTGACCCAGTTCGTACCCACGCGTCAGCTTCGCTTCTACATGACCTCGGTGGCCCCCTGCCCTTACCTGCCGGGCCAGACCGAGCGGAAGGTGTTCGCCAACCTGCCGTTCAGCGAAGGGGCGCACGTCAACGACGAACTGACCCAGGCCGGATTCCGGCGCAGCCAGAACATCGCCTACCGCCCGGCCTGCGAGGGCTGCGACGCCTGCGTCTCGGTGCGGCTGCCGGTTCCCGAGTTCAGCTTCTCAAGGTCCGAGCGCAAGGTGCTGAAGCGCAACGCCGATCTGACCCGTGACCTGGTCGAGGCCGAGGCGACGATGGAGCAGTTCGACCTGCTGCGGCGCTATCTGCATGGTCGCCACGCGGGCGGGGGCATGAGCTCCATGGGCTGGCTCGACTATGTGGCGATGGTCGAGGATACGGCCGTCCGGACCCACCTGATCGAGTACCGCCTGCCCTCCCCCGCCGACGGGCCGGGCGATCTGGTCGGGGTCTGCCTGACCGACCTGCTCTCGGACGGGCTGTCGATGGTCTACAGCTTCTTCGATCCGGCGCTGGAGGCGCGCAGCCTGGGGCGGTTCGCCATTCTGGACCACGTCAGGCAGGCGGCGACGGTAGGGCTGCCGTTCGTCTACCTGGGCTACTGGGTCCGGGGCTCGAAGAAGATGGACTACAAGGCCGGGTTCCGGCCGCTGGAGCAGCTGACCCGGCTGGGCTGGGAGCGGCTTCCCTAACCCGCCATCGGCACCGAGGTGTCCCAGGCCGAGGGCGCCTCGCCCGACCAGGGCCCGGGGTCCCGGCCCCCGCCGAACCTCACCAGGGCGTCGATCCGTTTCTGGATCGGCGGATGGCTGGCGAACAGGCCTTCGAGGCCGACGCCGTCGGGCTGGTTGTCGAGGAACAGCTGCTGCACCTCGTCAGGCCCCTTGATCGAGGAGCGGCCCTCGATCTTGCGCAGGGCCGAGATCATGGCGTCGGGGTTCTTGGTCAGTTCGACCGCGCCGGCGTCGGCGACGAACTCGCGGCTGCGCGACAGCATCATGCGGATGACGAAGGCCAGCACGAAGCCGATCACGGCGAAGGCCAGGCCGATCAGGATCAGCGGCATGGCGTTCTTGTTGTCGCGCCGGCCGCCGCCGCGCGAATAGAGCAGGCCCCGGAAGACCAGTTCGGCGATGACGCTGATGATGCCGGCGAAGATCGAGGCGATCACCATGGTCCGCACGTCCTTGTTGATCACGTGGGTCAGCTCGTGGGCCAGCACCGCCTCCACCTCGTCGCGGTTGAGGGTGTTGACCAGCCCCCGGGTGACGGTGACGCTGTAGCGGCCCTCGTGCAGGCCGGTGGCGAAGGCGTTGAGGCTGTCGGTCTCGATCATGCGCAGCGCGGGGGTGCGCAGACCGCGCGAGATGGCGAGGTTTTCCAGCAGGTTGTAGAGCTCGGGCTCGGTCTTCCGCTCGATTTTGCGGGCCCCGGTCATGACGTCGATCATGGCCTGGCTGCCGAAGTAGGAGATGGCGAACCAGATGCCGGCGATGACGAAGGCCGTCGGCACGGTCCAGCCCAGCCATGACGCCGCCAGGGCCATGTCGTCGCCCAGGCCCTTGCCGGTCCCGGGCAGGAAGCCGAATCCCATCAGGATCAGCTGGACACCGTACAGGATGCCGATCATCAGCACCGGGAAGGCGGCGAGCAGCAGGATCGACCGCGTGTTGTTCGCCCAGATGTGGGTCTGAAGCCCGACGGCGCCCATGGATCAGGCCTGGAAGCTCACCGTGGGCGGCGCGGCGCTCATCGCGGCCCGGTCGGCCTCGCCGAGGTCGAAGAACGGCTTGTCATGCCCGAAGCCGACCATGCCGGCGAACAGCACGGTGGGGAACTGGCGGCGCACGGCGTTGAACTCGCTGACGGCGTTGTTGAAGAAGCGGCGGGCGGCGGCCAGCTTGTTCTCGATGTCCGACAGCTCGGACTGGAGCTGCTGGAAATTGGTGTTGGCCTTGAGGTCCGGATAGGCCTCGGCGACGGCGAACAGCCGGCCCAGGGCGCCGGTCAGCATGTTCTCGGCCTGGACCTTGTCGTTGACCGAGGTGGCGCCGGCGGCGGCGGCGCGCGCCTGGGTGACGGCGTCGAGGGTGCCGCGCTCGTGCGTGGCGTAGCCCTTCACCGTCTCGACCAGGTTGGGGATCAGATCCTGGCGCTGCTTCAGCTGGACGTCGATGTCGGCGAATGACTGGTCGGCCCGCTGGTCCAGCGCGACCAGCTTGTTGTAGCCGCCGACGACGAGGAACAGCACGACGGCGACGATGACGCCGATGACGATCAGGGTCGTGAGCATGTCGATCTCCAATCCCGGCCGGGCTCCGGCCACGGTTGAATATGGGGCCGGCGCGGGTCTGCGGATAGTGAAATCCGCGCAACCCCGTTCCCACCGTCACCCTCGGGCTTGACCCGAGGGTCAGAGGCGAAGCCAGGCTGTACGATCGGGATGGTCCGACGACCGATCCGCAAGCGCCCATCGACGAGCACCGGACCGTCTGATCCTCGGGTCAAGCCCGAGGATGACGACCCTGGGGACTCACCGGAACTTTCTCAGCCCGCGCGGACCCTGCCGCCCCGCTCCGGCGCGCTTGCCGAGCCAGTCCTTCCAGTCGGGCCAGTTACGGCGGCGGCCGCCGCCGTCGACCCATTCCGGGCCGTGGGCGCCGTCGAAGACCGCGACGTCGGCGAGGCCGCCCTGTTTGTAGGACTGCAGTTTGACGCCCTTGCCGCGGCCCATCTCGGGCAGTTCAGCGAGCGGGAAGATCAGCGCCTTGATGTTGTCGCCGACCACAGCGACGTGGTCGCCGGTCACGCGCAGGGCGGCGGCCATCTCGCCGTTCAGCACCTGTTTGCCGCCGCGCTTCTGGGCCAGAAGCTCGTCCTCGGGGGCGATGAAGCCGTAGCCGGCCTTTGACGCCACCAGCAGCCTGCCGCCGGGCTGGTGGGCCAGCAGGCTGACGATGTCGGCCTTCTCGTCGAGGTCGATCATCAGGCGCAGCGGCTCGCCGTGGCCGCGGCCGGAGGCCAGCTTGTCGGCGCCGACGGTGAAGATCCGGCCGTCGGAGGCCGCGACCAGCAGCTTGTCCGTGGTGTAGCCCGGGACCAGGAAGGCGAGGCTGTCGCCTTCCTTGAACTTCAGCTCGGACGGATCGTCGACCTTGCCCTTCGCGGCGCGGATCCAGCCGCGCTCGGACAGGATGACGGTGATGGCCTCGCGCGGGATGAAGGCCTCGATCGAGGCGATGGCGGAGCTGTCGACGGCTTCGGCGATGGTCGTACGCCGCGGCGAGACCAGCGCCTTGCGGACGGCCTCGAGGTCCTTGCCGACCTGTTTCCACTGTTTGGCCGACGAGGACGACAGTGATTGCAGAGCCGCAAGTTCGTCGGCCAGAGTCTTGTATTCATTCTCGATCGTCATTTCCTCGATCCGCGCCAACTGGCGCAGTCGGGTGTCGAGGATGAAGTCGGCCTGGAGTTCGGACAGGCCGAAGCGCGCGATCAGAACGGCCTTGGGCTGCTCTTCCTCGCGGACGATGCGGATGACCTCGTCGAGGTTGAGGAAGACGATCCGCAGGCCTTCCAGCAGGTGCAGCCGCTTCTCGACCCGCTCGATGCGCCAGTTGGCGCGGCGGACCAGCACCTCGCGACGGTGGTCGAGGAAGGCCTGCAGACAGGCCTTGAGCCCCATGACGCGCGGCGTGCCGGTGGCGTCCAGCACGTTCATGTTGATCGGGAAGCGGACCTCCAGGTCGGAGAGCCTGAACAGGCTCTCCATCAGCACCTCGGGCTCGATGGTGCGCGATTTGGGCTCCAGCACCAGCCGGATGTCCTCGGCCGACTCGTCGCGAACATCGCCGAGCAGCGGGGCCTTCTTGTTCTCGATCAGGTCGGCGAGGTCCGAGATCAGTTTGGACTTCTGAACCTGGTACGGCATCTCGGTGACGACGATGCGCCAGACGCCGCGGCCCAGATCCTCGGTCTCCCAGCGGGCCCGCAGGCGCACGCCGCCGCGCCCGGTCTCGTAAGCGTCGAGGATCGAGGCGTGGCCCTCGACGGCGACGCCGCCGGTCGGGAAGTCGGGGCCCGGAACAATCGTGGCCAGTTCTTCGGTCGTGGCGTCGGGGCGATCCAGCAGGACATGGCAGGCGTCGATCAGCTCGCCGACGTTGTGCGGGGGGATCGAGGTGGCCATGCCGACGGCGATGCCCGACGAACCGTTGGCCAGCAGGTTGGGGAAGCCGGCGGGCAGGACGACCGGCTCCTCGTCCTGATCGTCATAGGTGGCTTTGAAATCGACCGAGTCCTGGTCGATGCCCTCCATCAGCAGGACGGCCGCGGGCGTCAGCTTGCACTCGGTGTAGCGCATGGCCGCGGCGTTATCGCCGTCGATGTTGCCGAAATTGCCCTGGCCGTCGACCAGCGGATAGCGCTGCGAGAAGTCCTGGGCGAGGCGGACCAGGGCGTCGTAGATCGAGGCGTCGCCGTGCGGGTGGTAGCCCCCCATGACCTCGCCGACGACCTTGGCGCATTTGCGCGCCGCCGCCTGCGGGTTCAGCCGCATCTGGTGCATGGCGTACATGATGCGCCGGTGCACCGGCTTGAAGCCGTCGCGCACGTCCGGCAGGGCCCGGTTGGTGATGGTCGAGAGCGCATAGGCGAGATAGCGGCGCGACAGCGCCTCGCTCATGGGTTCGTCGACGATGCGGCCGCCTTCCGGCGGCGGGGTGTGAACGGTCATGGGGTCCGAATCGGCAATCTGAGCCCCCGAGTCTAGCGGTTGGGGTCGAAGTGGCCGCGAATTTCGTCGGCCACTTCGGCCACTTCGGCCAAATCAGCCGCCTCTTCCACAGCTTCGTCGTCAACCCAGCCCTGCGGATCCATCATCTGGGCCCGCATCTGGTCGGCGGGGGTGAAGGGATCATGGCCGACGTCGTGGCGATCGCCGACCTGTCCCGCCAGCCGGGCCACACGCAGCCAGGCGGCCGCTTCGGCCGCGCCCCCAAGGGCGGCGGTTTCCGCAGCTCTGCGAAAGGCGAAGCCGCCGAGGCCGGCGGCGCTCGGCACGAACAGGAGCTCGTACATGTCCTCGCCGTTCAGGTTTTCTATGGCGGCGAGTTCCGGCCGCTCGCGAAGGTCGGCCCGGAGCCGGTCGCGGAGCCGGTTGTAGAGCCCGGGAGCGTCCTCCCGGGACCAATTTTGCGCGAGCGCCCGGCGGCGAACGGTGCGGACGGCGAGGCCGTAGCGCTCGGCGACGATGGCGGCCGGCGTCCCGGCGACATAGTCGCGGCGGGCGGCCTCCCAGGTTTCGGCGGAGCGGCGGGTGTGGGGTGGATGAGGGTGCAGTGTCATCCGCCTATCGTAAGGCGGCTGGAAGGGGCGCCATGAATATAACGCTGACGCGGGTTCCGGGCGTTGATTTCAAAGGTGTTTTCGGCGGGTAATATGAAGGCAGGACATTACAGCCGACCGATCAGAACAGGGGACGACCGCGCGTCAGCCTGTGGGCAAGCATGATTCCGACGCCGGCGCCGGCCAGTCCTCCGACGCCCAGCCCAACCAGACCCCAGATAGCCATCGTCAATCCCTGCCCGTCGCCGCCGCTGCCCGGGTAGGGATAGAGCAGCCACGCTCCGAACAGTCCCGCGGCTGCGAGCGCGAAGGCCACGCCCACCGAGCAGACGGCGATGCTCGCCAGATAGACCGCGATGACCCGAGTCGGCCGGAACAGGGCCAGGAGGCCGCAGACGCCGACGCCCGCCAAGCCGAACATGAGCGTCATCCGCCGACCCTCGCGGAAACCCGCAGGGCTGTCAAAACCGCCAGCCTCTGGGAAGCTTGTCGATCGTCAGGGCCTGCCCGCCACCAGATCGTCCAGCCGGATCGCCTGTTCCAGCCGCACCGCGCCGGAGACGTCGCGGATCTCGGCCAGGACGGTCGGGCGGGCGGCGTCCCAGGCGATCGTCAGCAGACCGAAATTCTGGTCGCGGAAGGCCTCGCCCACCCGTCGCGCATTGGGCGGCAGCACGGGCCAGACCTCGGTCAGGCCGGACGAGGCGATGTCCCACAGCGGATAGGGCGTGTTGACGTCCAGCCGCGAGATCTCGGCGTAGTGGGTGTCGCCCGACAGACAGATCAGGCGGTCGGCCCGGCGCTCGCGGATGGCGGCGATCAGCCGCTGGTGGTCCCGGGCGAAGTTGATCCAGCCTTCCCAGCCGGGGAAATCGGCCACCACCTGCAGGCTGGAGCCGAACAGGCGAAGATCGGCCGGGACCGACAGCTGCTCCTCCAGCCACCGCCACTGGGTCTCGCCGAGCTGGGTGGCGACATCCTCGGGATTGCGGGCGTAGGGGCCGGGCGTGGACAGGCCTTCGGCGGCGCGGTGCTCGACCCAGGCGTCGTAGTCCTGATCGCCCAGCTCCAGCGACAGCAGCGGGGTGCGGTTCCAGCGCAGGTCGGGCAGGATGACCTGGACCCGGCGCCCCGGGGGGCCGAAGACGTGGGACGTATAGATGCCGTCGCGGGTCCGGCGCGGACTGTCGGCGGCCTCGCCGAAGAAGTCGAGGAACTGGCGGCGCGACTCCTCCTTCATCGGATAGTCCACGCCGGCGTCGTTCTCGCCGTAGTCGTGGTCGTCCCAGATGGCGAGGATGGGCACGGTGGCCTTCAGGCGCTGGAAGCCGGGCTGGGCGGCCAGGGCCGCGTATTTGCGGCGCATGACCTCCGGGTCCCGGGTATCGAGATAGACGTTGTCGCCGAGCAGAATGAACAGGTCCGGCCGGGCCGCCAGCACCGCGTCCCAGATCGGCTGCGGCTTGTCGCCGTCCGCGCAGGACCCGAAGGCGATGCGGGTCAGGGTCCGGTCCGACCGGGGGTGGGGGTCCGCCCGGGCGGCCACCGCGCCGGCGAGGCTCGCGACGGCGGTTCCGGCGACCAGACCGCGTCTGGATATCGAGGTCATCGCATGCTCCAGGGGCCGTCGGCGGATGACGGGTTCTAGCGGTTGCGAGGGCGGACTCAAAGGCGGTCGCCTGGAGTCGCATCCAACCGTCCCCGTCAGCCTCGGGCTCGACCCGAGGATCAGACGTGGGACGGGGCTGTGCGACGGAGACGGCCCTGTGAACGTGACCGCATCTGGTTCCACCGAGCACCGGACGGTCTGATCCTCGGGTCGAGCCCGAGGATGACGACGGAGGGAGGGTGAAGGCCGCCCGCGCCGTGGAGGATGTGTCCGGACCCTAGAGCCGTCCCGCCTCGGCCAGCTTGTCGATCATCCACACCCGCGCCGGCGGGATCGGCCTGTTCTGCGGGTGGAAGACGAACTGTTCGAGGAAATGGCCGGTCAGGGCGAGGCCCGCGCCGACGTCGCCCTCGCCCAGCCCCGCCTGGGCGCCGAGCATGAAGGGCGGCAGGTTCAGCAGCTTGTCGGCATAGGGCGCGCCCGCGTCGCGGCTGACGGCGCGGCCGGTGCGCGGACTGACCCAGACCAGGTCGTCCATGGTCCCGGTCACGGCGCAGCGCGACAGGTCGAGGCCGAAGCCGAGGTCCTCTAGCAGGCCCGCCTCGAAGCGCACGAAGATGGCCGGCCAGACGTCCGGCAGGGCGAAGGCGGCCATCAGGGCCTCGAAGGCGAGAAAGGCGCCGGGATGCGGTTCACGCTCGGGCAGCGCCCCCTGGGCCACCGAGGCGGCGGCGGCCAGGCCGGTCAGGGCCAGCGGGTCGTCGAACAGGGCGCTGGGTCCCTCCCCCACCGGCTCAAGCCGGGCCGAGCCCAGGTGGTCCGAGGTGCGGGCGCGGTAGTCGGCGACGACCCGGGCCCCGGCCTGCAGGAAGGGCTTCATCTTGCGCGAGGCCCCGCCGGCGACATAGGCGGCGCGCCGGCCGTGTTCCGCCGTCAGCAGTTCGACCACCACGCCGGTGTCGCCGTGCGCCCGGGCGGAGAGGACGAAGGCGTCGTCGGTGAAATCCATCGCCTCCGTTAGCCCGGACGGCGGGAGTTGGCCATACGTTCCGCTTATCGGGCCGCCTGGTCCGCCCCGCGGATCGCCGCGACGACCGCGCCCGCCCTGTCGTTCGGGACGGCGAAGCTGAGAACATACTGTTCGATCTTCCAGCCGTCGCGGGTCAGGCGCAGGACGCCGGAGCCGCGGGTTTCGCCATAGCTGTCGTTGGTCAGCTTCTCCTCGAACCAGGCGATGCAGCGGCAGTCGATCGGGGCGATGGTGATGGTCCGCTCGGCGGCCGGATAGGACCAGCCGTTCCCGCGCTCGAAATGCGGGGCGGCGAAGGCGCGGAATTCGGCCAGCGTCCAGTGCTCGGTCGCGTCGGTGCCGATGAAGCGGGCGTCGGGCGTGAACAGGTCGAAATAGGCGGCGCCGTCGGCGGCGCTCGAGGCGGCGTTGAGCCGGTCGAGCACGGCCGCGACTTCGGCCTCGGCCGGATCGGGGGCGGCGTGGAGGACGGCGGCGAGGGTCAGGGCGATCAGGGACATGGGCGGATCATAGGCCCGAGCTGGCCCGGGCGTCATCCCTCCGTCCGCCTGCCTGCCCGCCGTCATCCTCGGGCTTGACCCGAGGATCAGACGCAGGGCCGGGCTGTGCGACGGAGACGGCCCCACGAGTATGACCGCAACCGGCTACCGAGCACCGGTCGGTCTGGCCCTCGGGTCAAGCCCGAGGGTGACGGCGTGGAGTTTGAGCGGGCGAGGATTTTATTTAACCACCCGGTTGACAACCCTTCCGGATCGATGCATTTAACCTGTCAGTTACACACGAAGCCCTGACCCATGCAGACCGATCCCCTCTCCGCCAAGTTCGCCGCCCTGGCCGACCCGACCCGTCGGGCCATCCTGGCGCGGCTGTGCGAGGGCGAGGCCAGCGTCAACGATCTGGCCGAGCCGTTCGACATGAGCCTGCCGGCCGTGTCGAAGCATCTGAAGGTGCTGGAGAAGGCCGGGCTGATCAGCCGGGGCCGCGAGGCGCAGTGGCGCCCGGCCCGGCTCGAGCCGATGGCGCTGAAGGGCGTCGCCGAATGGCTGGAGCACTACCGCCGCTACTGGGACGCCAGCTTCGACCGGCTGGATGCCTACCTGAAGAAGATTCAAAAAGGAGACGACCGTGGCCCAAGAAACTGAGTCCAACCCCTGCAACACCGACGGCGTCGCCCATCAGCATGCCCTGGTCCTGCGCCGCGTCATCGACGCCACGCCGGAGCGGATCTGGAAGGCCTGGATGACGCCGGAATTGCTGCGGCAGTGGTTCGCCCCGCGGCCGTGGACGATCTCGGACGTGCAGGTCGATCCCCGCCCCGGCGGCGTGTTCAACTTCGTCATGCACGGACCGGACGGCGAACGCTTCCCCAACAGCGGCATCTTCCTCGAGGCGATCCCGAACCGCCGCTGGATCACAACCGACGCCCTGACCCCGGACTGGCAGCCCGCCGGCCAGCCGTTCATGGTCGGCACGGTCGAGCTGACCCCGAGGCCGGACGGCAAGACCGACTACGTCGCCACCGCGCGCCACTGGAACGCCGAGACGATGAAGCAGCACGAGGCCATGGGCTTCCATGAAGGCTGGGGCACCTGCGCCGACCAGCTGGCCGAACTGCTGAAGAAGCCGAACTAACCCTCCCCGCCCTCGCCCGGACCCGTTGAAGAGCCCGCCCGATGACCTTCGTCGAAACCATCGCCGCCCGTCCGACCCTGCAGATGCAGCGCTTCTTCGATGCGCCGCGGGCGCTGGTGTGGCGGGCGTGGACGAACCCCGAGGTCATGGTGCTGTGGCTGGGTCCGGTCGAGTGGCCGGCGGTCAGCGCTTCGCAGGACCTGAGGGTCGGGGGCGAATGGCGGGCCTGTCTGCGTTCGCCCGACACCGGCCAGGATCTGTGGCAGGGCGGGGTCTATCGCGAGATCGTCCCGAACGAGCGGCTGGTCTTCACCTTCAAATGGGACGAGTCGCACGAGGACGGCCCGCCGGCCGACACCCTGGTGACCGTCCAGCTCAGCGACGCGCCCGGCGGCGGCACCCTGATGGACTTCACCCACGAGGGGCTGAAGTCGGAGGCCAGCCTGATCGGCCACAGACACGGCTGGACCAGCACCTTCGAGCGGCTGGAGGCCTTCCTCGCCAGGGATCGGGAGCCATGAGGACCTCGCCCTTCGTCTGGTCCGGCCGCGTGCTGAGCGGCGTGGTCGTGGCCTTCCTCGGTCTCGACGCAGCGCTGAAGCTGGCGGGGCGGGCCGATCTGCTGCAGGCCGGCATCGCGGTGGACGCGCCGCCGGCCTTGCTGGGCGGCGCGCTGCTGGTCGCGACCACGCTGTACGCCCTGCCCCGCACCGCCGTCTGGGGCGCGCTGGCGCTGAGCCTGGCGCTGGGCGGCTCGGCCGCCTCCCAGGCCGCCGCCGGGGATCCGGCCCAGCTGTTGTTCGCCGTCTATGTCGCGGTTCTGATGTGGATCGGCCTTATCCTGCGCAAGCCGGGCTTCGGCCCGATCCTGCTGCGCGCCGTCCGATAACCGCCCCGCAGGGAGCCGTGCGGCTCCGGGGTGAATCTGTAGTGACGCCGATGGCGTCCCGCGTTTGTTCAATCGATCACAGGAGCGACGACCATGAAAATCGTGACCAGCCTCAGCTTCCGCGGCCAGTGCCGCGAGGCGTTCGAGTTCTATGCGAAAGTGCTGGGCGGAGAGATCACCGCCGCCATGGCCTATGGCGACGCTCCGCCCGACATGCCGATCAGCGATCCCAAGTACAAGGACTGGCTGATGCATTGCTGGCTGCAGGTCGGCGACCAGGCGATCATGGGCGCCGACATGGATGTCGACTGGGCCCCGAACGTCGACAAGCCGAAGAACGGCTTCGACGTCACCCTGCACACCGACGACAAGGCGGAGGCGAAACGCTGGTTCGACGCCCTGTCCGAGGGCGGCAAGGTGGGCATGCCCTTCGCCGAGACCTTCTGGTCCCCGGGATTCGGCTCCCTGACGGACAAGTTCGGCGTGCCGTGGATGGTCAACACCAATCCGGAAATGCCGAAGTGAAGGCGTCTCCGGCCGTGTGGACGGGCCGGGTGCTGACCGGCCTGTTCACCCGCTTCATGCCCGGCGCCTCGGACTTCCCGAAGCTCGCCGGACTGTGGCTGCGCGATCCCGCCCTGCGCGCGGTCTTCCCGTTCCGACGCGGATCTGCGGAGGCGATCTCGTGACCGTCGCCGCCGCCAGCCCTGAGCAGCTGAGACGGGTCAGCATCGTCCGGAGCTTCGACGCCCCGCGCGCCCTGGTGTGGAAGATGTGGACCGATCCGGCCCACGTCGGGGTGTGGTTCAGTCCCGAGCATTTCACCACGCCGGTCGTCCGGATGGACGTGCGGCCCGGCGGGGCCATTCACATGGTGATGCGGGCGCCGGACGGGAGCGACCATCCCTTCGACGGCCGGTTCGTCGAACTGGACGAGCCCGGGCGGCTGGTCATGCGGACCTGGATCACCCTGCCGGACGGCGCGATCTGGTTCGAGGTCGAGCATACCGCCCGGTTCGAGGAGGCCGACGGCCGCACCGTCATGCAGTTCGAGGCCGTGGTTATTCAGGCCCGCGAGGACGCCATCGGCCCGCTCAGCGGCATGGAGACGGGCTGGTCGCAGAGCCTCGACAAACTGGCGGCGCATATCCGCGCCGTCACGGCCGCGGGAGGCTGAGATGCAGACGGGACCGGCCGCGGCGAATCCCGACGCCTATGTGGCCGGTCTCGACGGATGGCGGCGTGACAGGGTCGAGGCCCTGCGCGCCGCCGTGCGGGCCGTCGGCGGCCTGACGGAGGTGATCAAATGGGGTCACCTCGTCTACCTGTCGAACGGCCCCGCCCTGCTGATCCGCGCCGAAGACCGGCGTGTCCTGCTGGGCTTCTGGCGCGGCCAGCGGCTGCGCGACCTCGAGCCGCGCCTGAAGCCGGGCGGCCAGTACGAGATGGCGACCCTCAGCCTGACGGACGGCGAGGCCGTCGGCGCGGACACCGTGACCGTCCTGACCCGCGCCGCCATCGCTCTGAACGCCGAACTCGGCGACCCCACCAGGGCCCTGAAGCCAAAGGCCCCGAAGAAGGAGAAGACCTGATGACCCGACCGTCTCCCCACCGCTTCGCCATTCTGGCTGTCGCCTCTGTGCTGGCCATGGCCGCGGGTTCGCCAGCGCTTGCCCAGACCCCCGCCCCCGCCCCGGCCGCGGCGAGCGTCACGGCCCGGGCGGCTCCCCGCGCGGACGCCGCCACGGTCGAGGGCGGCGAGGTCCGCTACTTCGTCCACGGCGACCTGAACTCCGGCAAACGGCCGGTGCTGGTGCTGCACGGCGCCTTCATGTCGTCGGACTCGATGAAGCCGCTGACCGACCTGATCACCGACCGTCCCCTGATCGTCGTCGACCAGCGCGGCCATGCCCGCACCGGCGACCTGCCCGGCCCGATCACCTACGAGTCCCTCGCCGACGACGCCGCCGCCGTGCTGGCCGACGCGGGCGTCGGGAAGGCCGATGTGATCGGCTATTCGATGGGCGCGGGCGCGGCCCTGCAGCTGGCGCTGCGCCACCCGGAGCGGGTCGACCATCTCGTCATCGCCTCGGTCAGCTTCAACGAGGCGGGCAACCTGCCCGGTTTCAGCGCGATGATGGAGGGCATCACGCCCGAGATGTTCGCCGGAACGCCGATGGAGGCGGAGTTCAGGCGGTTGTCGCCCAACCCCGACGCCTTCGCCTCGGTGGTCAACAAGATCAAGGTCATGGACCAGGGCCAGGACTGGCCGGCGGAGCATATCCGCGCCCTGACCTCGCCGACCTTCATCATCGTCGGCGACCACGACATCGTGCGGCCCGAGCACGCGGTCGAGCTGTACCGGCTGCGCGGCGGCGGCGACACGGCGCGGGCGTCCCAGCCGTTCCTGACCGAGCCCCCGCCCGCACGGCTGGCCATCCTGCCCGGGGCCTCGCACGTCGATGTGTTCGGCGACCCGACCCTGCTGGCGGCGATGATCCTGCCGTTCCTGGACGACCAGACCCGCCCGCCGCCGGGAGGGTTGTTCGACGATATCCCCGGAAGCGAGTGAGGAGAGGCGCCATGCGCACGATCAGAACCGCCACCTTCGTCTCGCTGGACGGCGTCATGCAGGCCCCCGGCGGGCCCGCCGAGGACACGACCGGCGGCTTCCAGTTCGGCGGCTGGGTCTTTCCGTTCTTCGACGAGACGCTGGGCGGGCTGATGGACCGCGCCATGGGCGAGGACTACGACCTGCTGCTGGGTCGCCGCACCTACGAGATCTTCGCCGCCTACTGGCCGCACCAGGACGACGAGATCGGCCGCACCTTCAACGCCGTGAACAAATACGTCGCCGCCGGCCCGGACACGCCGCTGGACTGGGCTCACAGCCACCGGCTGGAGGGCGATCTGGCCGGGGCGGTGCGGGCGCTGAAGGCGACCGAGGGGCGAGACCTGCTGATCCAGGGGTCGAGCGAGGTCATCCACACCCTTCTGGCCCACGACCTGATCGATCAGCTGACGATCCTGACCTTCCCGATCGTGCTGGGTCGGGGCAAGCGGCTGTTCGACGACGGGTCGCGCCCGCACGCCTGGACGCGGGTGGACGGCGAGCTGACGACCAGGGGCGTCATGGTCGGGACCTACCGCCGCGACGGGGACGTGCCCACCGGCTCGTTCGGTGAGGATAGTCCGGGCGCGGCGGAACTGGAGCGCCGGGAGCGCTGGGCGCGGGATGGCTGAGCGTCAGCGCGCCATGGCGGTCGGGAACGGCCGGCCCAGCGCCTCGGCCATGCCCTGCTGGGACAGCAGGAAGACCGCTTCGCGCTGGTGGAAATTGTTCGACAGCACGATCACCGTGACGTCCCCGTCCGGCTGGTGGGCGATCAGGTTACGGAAGCCGGACCAACTGCCGGTGTGATAGATCTGGCGGTCCGGGAAGCCCGGGCTGACCCGGCGTCCGAGGCTGTTGGTGAACAGGCCGTAGCCCCAGTCGCGGCGGGGCCGGCCGCGCTCGTCCGGCGTATCGGCGGGGGCGTGGTCGCCGATCATTTGCGCATAGCTGCGCGGGCTCAGCAGGCCGCCGCCGTGCAGGGCGCGCTGCCAGACCAGCAGATCGTCCAGCGTCGAATACAGGGCGCCGGCGCCGAAGATGATGCTGACGTTATGGTCCGGCTGCGGCGTAGGACCGCCGGCCAGATTGGCGTAGCCCATGACCACGCCGGAGGCGTCGTCCTCAAAGCCGGTGTCGGCCATGCCCAGCGGCACGAAGAAGGCGTCGCGCAGATAGTCCTGAAGCGGCAGGCCGCTGGCCTTCTGGACGACGTAACCGAGCAGATTATAGCCGGCATTGTCGTAGCGAACCTTCGTTCCCGGTGGGAATTGAAGACCGTACCGCGCTGAGTCTGCTGTCAATTCTTCCGGCGTGGCGGACGTCACGCGGCGGACGCCCCAGCCGGGACGGGCCATCAGGTCGGGAATGCCCGAGGTATGGGACAACAGGTGGTGCAGCCGAACCGGCGCCCAGGCGGCGGGACACGGATCGACCCAGCGGCACACGGGGTCGTCGACCGACAGCCGGCCCTCGTCCTGCAGGCGCAGGATGGCGGCGGCGGTGAATTGCTTGCTGACCGAGGCGAGGCGGAAGCGGGAATCCAGCTCAAGCGGCTTGCCGAGGTTGCGGTCGGCGTAGCCGTAGACCTGGCGGAACAGCACCTGGTCGCCCCTGGCCACCAGCACGCCGCCGGTGAAGGCGCCGGAGCCGCCCCAGCGCTCGAGTTGTTCCGTCAGTTGCGGCAGGTCCTGAACGACCACGGCCGGCGGCCGGGGCGGCGCCGGCTCGGGGGCTGACCTCGCCGGCAGGGGCCGCACCGTCGCCCAGGCGATCAGGCCGGCGGCGAGAACGAACAGCAGGGCGAGAAACGCCGCCGCCAGTCGCGGATGACCGCCGGCATGTCTGGGAACCTGGAACACCGGCCTAGACGTCGTAGTCCAGCCCGAACTGGGCGTAGAGGGCGCGCGAATCCTGCCATTTCGGGTCGACCTTGACCGTCAGGAACAGGTGCACGGGGCGGTCCAGCAGCTCGATGAGCTCCTCGCGCGACTTCTGGCCGATCCATTTCAGGGTCTGGCCGCCCTTGCCCAGCACGATCGGCCGCTGGCTCTCGCGCTCGACGTAGATGGTCTGTTCGATACGGGCCGAGCCGTCGGGCCGGTCCTCGAAGGCGGTGGTCTCGACCGCCGCCGAATAGGGCAGTTCCTCGTGGACGCGCAGATAGACCTTCTCACGGGTGATCTCGGCGGCCAGCACGCGCATCGGGACGTCGGCGGACTGGTCCTCGGGATAGAGCCACGGTCCCGGCGGCATGGCGCGGGCCAGCCGCTGCTTGAGGTCGTCGACCCCGTCGCCGCTGAGCGCCGAGATCATATAGACCTCGGAATAGACGCCGGTTTCGAACATGGCGTGAGACAGGGCCAGCAGGGTGTCGCGGCGCATGCCGTCGATCTTGTTCAGCGCCAGGATGACCTGTTTTCCCGCGGCCTTGAGGGCCGCGATGATGGTCTCGGTGTCCTCGGCCGAGCGGCGGTCGGCCGCCTGGCCTTCCTTGCCTTCCGAGGCGATGTGCGAGGCGGCGTCAACCAGGTGGACGACCACGTCGGCGTCGTCGGCTCCGCCCCAGGCCGAGGCGACCATGGCGCGGTCCAGCCGGCGGCGCGGCGTGAAGATGCCGGGCGTGTCGACGAGCACGATCTGGGCGTCGCCCTCCATGGCGATGCCGCGCACGGGGAAGCGGGTGGTCTGGACCTTCTGGGTGACGATCGAGACCTTGGTCCCGGTCAGGCGATTGACCAGCGTCGACTTGCCGGCGTTGGGCGCGCCGATGATGGCGGCGAAGCCGGCACGCTGGTTTTGGGGTTCGGTCAAATCACGCCTTCACGCTGCAGCAGGCCGATCGCGGCCGCCTTCTCCGCGTCCTGACGCGAACGGCCCTGCGCGGTCAAGGGTGCATATCCGGCCACGCTTGCTTCAACGGTGAATGTCGGGGCGTGATCCGAGCCTGTCCGTTCGACAATGCGGTAGGTGGGGAGCGGCTTGCCCTGCCCGAGCGCCCATTCCTGCAGGGCGGATTTCGGGTTGGTCAGCGACTTGCGGGCGGGCGCGGCCAGTTCGTCGGCCCAGACGCGTTCGAACACGGCGCGGGCCGCGTCCATGCCGCCGTCCAGCCAGACCGCCGCCAGGATGGCCTCCATGGCGTCGCCGAGCATGCCCTCGCGGCGGCGGCCGCCCTGTTTGGCCTCGCCGGGCGACAGCCGGATGGCGTCGCCGACCCCCAGCGCCTCGGCGGCGCGGGCGCAGGTCGCCTTGTCGACCAGGGCGTGCAGGCGCGACGACATCTCGCCCTCGTCGGCCGTCGGCAGGTCGCGCATCAGCCGGTCGGCGACCAGAAGGCCGAGGACCCGGTCGCCGAGGAACTCCATCCGCTGGTTGTCGAGGAAGGGCCGGCCGCGGGCGTCGCGCTCCGCCCCCTCGCCCACGCTGGCGTGGGTCAGGGCCTGATCGAGCAGGGACGGGTCGCGGAAGTCATGGCCGAGTCTGGACGCAAGCGCCGCGACCGCCTCGGCCCGCCGGTCAGCCATCAGTGCAGGACGGTGAAGAACCGGCTCGGACGGACCTTCGAGAACCAGCTGACGGGGTTCCACAGGGACGCGCCCGGCGACCACGAGAACAGGATGATCTCGGCCTTGCCGATCAGGTTCTCGGCCGGAACATAGCCGACGCCCTCGGCGATATCGAAGCGGCTGTCCTGCGAGTTGTCGCGGTTGTCGCCGATCATGAAGTAGTGGCCGGCCGGCACCTCGAACACCGGCGTGTTGTCGGAGACGTTGTTCGGGCCCCAGTCCTGGACATTGAACTCCCGCCCTTCCGGCAGGGTTTCGCGCAGCTGGATCGTCGGCTGGGCGCCGTAGAGGTTCTGCACGTCCTGCCGGCTCAGTTCGACGTCCTTCACGGCCGTGCCGTTGATGAAGAGCACGTTGTTGATCATCTGGAGGCGGTCGCCGGGCAGGCCCATGAGACGCTTGATGTAATCGGTCTTGTTGTCGCGCGGCAGCTTGAACACCACGATGTCGCCGCGCTTCGGCTCCCGCGCGAACAGACGGCCCTCGAACAGCGGCGGGCTGAACGGGATGGCGTGTTTCGAATAGCCGTAGCTCCACTTCGACACGACGATGTAGTCGCCCTCGTAGAGGTTGGGCTCCATCGAGGCCGACGGAATGGTGAAGGGCTGGAACAGCAGCACCCGCAGGACGAAGGCGATCAGCAGGGCGAAGAAGATCGTCTTGATGATCTCCACGGTCTCGTTGCCGCCGCCCGACCTGCCCTTCTTGCGGCCCTTGCCGCGGGCGTAGACGGGGGTGGCGTCGACGTCCTCGAACGGGGCGTCGCCGGAATCGCTCCAGACCGGCTGTTTCGCCGACGCGGCGGCGGCGGCGCTCCCGGCGGCAACCGCCTCGGCCGGCGTCACGGGGTCATGGGCGTGGCCGTCATCGCCATGGTCGACCCCGGAGGCGGGCGCTTCATGGGCCGGCGCCGCTTCGGCGGCGGGGTGGTCGTGGCCGGCCTCGTCGTGCGCGTGCCCGTCAGCGGCCGGCGCGGCGGCGTCATGACCGTGATCATCGTGGCCATGGTCGTCATGGCCATGATCGTCATGGACCGGTTCAGGGGCGTGCGCGTGGGCGTCCGCGACGTGGAGCGCGGCCTCGTCATGAGCCGGCGCGGCGGGCGCGGGGTCGTCGTGACCGTGCCCGGCGTCGTGGCCGTGGTCGTCGTGCGGCTTGTTCTCGTCGCTCATATTGACCCTATTCCCCCAGCCGCTGTTCGCGGTCTTTCAGCGGCAAAACCGGTATAACGTGATTAAGCTATCGGCAAGGCTTCGATCACCACGAAGGCGAGTGCGTAGGGGTGTTCGTCGCTGAGCGTCAGATGTATCCGCGGTTTGTGACCGGGAGGCGTCAGCCTGGCCAGGTGTTCGGCGGCGTGGCCGGTCAGCTGCAGGGTCGGCTGGCCCGAGGGCAGGTTGGCCACCCCCATGTCGCGCCAGTAGACGTCGGCCCGCATGCCGGTGCCGAGGGCCTTGGCGCAGGCTTCCTTGGCCGCGAACCGCTTGGCGTAGCTCCAGGCGGGTTCGGGTTTGCGGTCCGAGCGCGCGCGTTCGAGGTCGGTGAAGCAGCGCGCCTTGAACCGGTCGCCGAAGCGATCCAGCGAGTTCTGGATGCGCCGGATGTCCGACAGGTCCGCGCCGACGCCGATGATCACGACGCGGCGTCCATGGCGGCGCGCATCCGGTGGATGGCGTGGGTCAGGCCGACGAACACCGCCTCGCCGATCAGGAAATGGCCGATGTTGAGCTCGCGCACCTCGGGGATGGCCAGCATGTCCGCGGCCGTCTCGTAGTCCAGCCCGTGCCCGGCGTGGACCTCCAGGCCGAGGTCGGCGGCGCGGGAGGCGGCGGCCTGGAGCCGGGCGAACTCGACGGCGCGACCGTCGCCGGACAGGTGGCAGTAGCGGCCGGTGTGGAACTCGACCACCTGGGCGCCGACGGCGTGGGCGGCCTCGACCTGCTCCAGCGCCGGCTCGATGAACAGGGAGACCCGCACGCCGGCGGCGGACAGGGCCTTCGCGACGGGCGCGATCCGGGCCTCCTGGCCGGCGACGGCGAGGCCGCCCTCGGTGGTCACCTCCTCGCGCCGCTCGGGCACCAGGCAGGCGGCGTGCGGCCGGTGGCGCAGGGCGATGGTCAACATCTCATCGGTGACCGCCATCTCGAGGTTCAGCGGCCGGCCGGCGACGGCGCACAGTTCGCTCAGCGCCTCGATATCGGTGTCGGTGATGTGGCGCCGGTCCTCGCGCAGGTGGGCGGTGATGCCGTCGGCCCCGGCCGCCAGGGCCTCGCGCGCGGCGCGGACCGGATCGGGATGGACGCCGCCCCGGGCGTTCCGGACCGTCGCCACATGGTCGATGTTGACCCCCAGACGCACCGGCGAGACCATCGTCGCTCTCCCTATTTCGCCAGCCGCCGGCTGCCCGGATCCTCGACCGGCAAGGCGGCCAGGTCGGGCGGCAGGGCGTCGGCGGGCCAGGCCGGCACGTCCAGCGTCGCCAGCGCGACCAGCGGCACGCCGACGTCGGCGCGCCCGCCGGAGCGGTCAACGATGCAGGCCGCCGCCACGACGTCGCCGCCCGCCGCCCGGATAGCGGCGATGCATTCGCGCGAGCTGAGGCCGGTGGTGACGATATCCTCGACCATGACCACCCTCTGGCCCGGCTCGACGTGGAAGCCGCGGCGCAGTCTGAACTCGCCGCCCTCGCGCTCGACGTACATCGACGGCACGCCCAGCCAGCGGGCGGTCTCGTAGCCCGGAATGATGCCGCCGACGGCGGGCGAGATGGCCACGTCGACCGGGCCGACGGCGGCGGTGATCTTCTCCGCCAGCGCCTTGCACAGACGGGCGCAGCGGGCCGCGTCCATGAACACCAGGTTCTTCTGGAGGAAGACCGGGCTGTGCAGGCCGGAGGACAGCACGAAATGGCCTTCGCGCAGGGCGCCGGCGTCGCGGAATTCGGTGAGAACGTCTTCGGAGGTCATATGTCCCGCTTAGCCGCCAGCTTGGTGTGGGACAATGCCGGCTTTTCGATACTCTCGCCCGGCTTGAGCCCGCCGGCGAGCAGCGCGGTCCACACCCCCTCGGCGTCGTCGGCGAAGGCGAACAGCTCCATGTCCGACGCCCTGACCATGCCGTGCTCGATCAGCGCATCGAAATGGATGACCGAGCGCCAGTAGGCCTCGTCAAACAGGACGATGGGAATGGCCGGCGCCTTTCCGGTCTGGCGAAGGGTCAGGATTTCAAACAGTTCGTCGAGCGTCCCAAACCCGCCCGGGAATACAATCAGGGCGTTGGCGCGCATGGCGAGGTGCATCTTGCGCATGGCGAAGTAGTGGAACTGGAAGGTCAGCTCCGGCGTCGACCATGGATTGGGAAACTGCTCGTGCGGCAGGGTGACGTTGAACCCGATCGAGGGCGCTCCGGCCTCGAACGCCCCCTGGTTGGCCGCCTGCATGATTCCGGGCCCGCCGCCGGTGGCGATGACATTGTCGCGTGGCTGGCCGACCTCGCCGCGAATGGCGCCGCCCCGCTCGGACGCCAGCTTTCCGAACTTGCGCGCCTCCTCGTACCAGTAGGCGTGCCGCCCCGCGCCGTCCGCGCCGATGCGGGCGCTGCCGAACACCACCAGGGTCGAACGCACGCCCCAAGCCTGAAGCGCGCTTTCCGTTTTTTCGTATTCCAGCAGGAAACGGACGCCGCGCAACGGTTCGCTGAGCAGGAAGTCCCGATCAAGGGCGGCGATACGGTAGGAGGGCGAGGCCAGCTGCGCCGCGTTGGCCCGTTCCTGTTCTTCGGGAGTCATCTCACGCCTTGAAACACCGCGCGATCAACCGCGCATCATGCGGATCGTTGCATCCGACGCATGCCGGGAGAATACCCGATCGACCGTCATCCCCGCGCCCGCTCGACCGTGTCGACGGAAGGGTTGGTGCGCAGGGCGGCCATGATGGCGGTGGCGTGTTTGGCGTCCTCGACCTCGAGATCGATATCGACGTCGAAGAAGTCCTGCTGCCGGTGACTCATCACCAGGTTGAGGATGTTGCCGCCGGCTTCGCCGATGATCGTGGCGACCTGGCCGAGCACGCCCGGGGCGTTCTTTATCGTGGCGCGGATACGGGCGGCGGCGACGGCCCCCTGCTCCGCCTGGGGCGTCCATTGCAGGTCCTGCCAGACCGAATCGTCGTCGGCGAATTCCTCCAGCCGCTGGCAATCGATGGTGTGCACCGTCAGGCCGGCCTCGGGCTCGAGGATGCCGACGATGCGGTCGCCCGGCACCGGAGAGCAGCAGTGGCCGAAATGTACGCTGACGCCGGGCGTCAGGCCGCCGCCGCGGACAAACAGCCGGCCCTGGTCGTCGCCGATGCGCTTGCGGTCCGGCCCGGCCTTGAGCCGCCCCTTCAGGGCCGGGAACAGGATCTCGCCGATCCTGGCGGCGGACACGCGGCCGCGGCCGATGGCTTCGTAGAGGTCGTCGTCGTGGGCGAAGCCCAGCTGCTCCAGCGCCGGGCGCAGCGTCACCTCCGCGTCCGTCTTGCCGGCCCGGGTCAGGGTCTGCTCAAGGGTGGCGCGGCCCAGTTTCTGGAACTCGCCGCGCTCGGAGGTCCGGATGTGGCGGCGGATGGCGGAGCGCGCCCGGCCCGTCACCGTCAGCGAGCGCCAGTCGACCGGAATCTCGCGTTTGGCGCCGCGGATGATCTCGACCACGTCGCCGTTCTGCAGCTGGGTCCGCATCGGCTTGAGTTCGCCATTGATCTTGGCCCCGACCGCCGTGTCGCCGACCTCGGTGTGCACGGCGTAGGCGAAGTCGAGCGGCATGCCGCCGCGCGGCAGGGTGATCAGGGCGCCCTTCGGCGTGAACACGAACACCTGGTCGAGATACATCTCGAGCTTGGCGTGCTCGACCCAGTCCTCGCCGCCCTCGCCGTGCTCGATGACCTGCACGAGGTGGCGCAGGTTCTGCAGCGGGTCCCGCCCGCCGTCCCGCTCCATGGCCTCCTTGTCGAAGCCGTAGGACTTGTTCTTGTAGGCCCAGTGCGCCGCCACGCCGTCCTCGGCGACCCGGTCCATGGCGTCGGTGCGGATCTGCATCTCGATGCGCAGGCCGGACGGGCCGACCACGGTGGTGTGCAGCGAACGGTAGTTGTTCGACTTGGGCGTCGAGATGAAGTCCTTGAACCGCTCCGGCACCATCGGCCAGGCGCGGTGGATCACGCCCAGGGCGCGGTAGCAGTCGTCCTCGGCCTCGACGATGACCCGGAAGCCGTAGATGTCGGACAGGGACGAGAAGCCGACCGACTTGCGCTGCAGCTTGCGCCAGATCGAATAGGGCGTCTTCTGCCGACCGAAAACCTTGGCGTGGACGCCCGCCTCCTCCAGCACGCGCTCGACCTCGCGGGAGACGCCGTCGATGGCGCGGCCATGCTCCAGCTTGAGCGCCTCCAGCCGTCGCTCGATGGCGGTTCGGGCGGTGGGGTTCAGGTGCTCGAAGGCCAGTTCTTCCAGCTCGGACGCGATCGAATGGATGCCGATCGAGCGCCCGAGCGGGGCGTAGACCTCCAGCGTCTCGCGGCTGATCCGCTCGCGCTTGTCCGGCTTGACGTATTTGAGTGTCCGCATGTTGTGCAGACGGTCCGCCAGCTTGACCAGCAGGACGCGCACGTCCTTCGAGATGGCGAGAATGAATTTGCGCAGGTTCTCGGCCTGGCGCGTGTGCTCGGCCTGCAACTCCAGCCGCGACAGCTTGGTGACGCCCTCGACGAGCGAGGCGATCTCCTCGCCGAACATCGCGGCGATGTCGTCACGGGTGGCCGATGTGTCCTCGACCACGTCATGCAGCAGGGCGGTGACGATGGTGGCCGTGTCCAGCCGGTAGTCGGTCAGGATGCCGGCGACCTGGATCGGGTGGGCGAAATAGGGATCGCCCGAGGCCCGCAGCTGCGAGCCATGCATCTTCATCGCATAGACGTAGGCGCGGTTGAGCAACGCCTCGTCGGCCGTCGGATCGTAGGCCCTGACCGCCTCGACCAGCTCGAATTGCCGAAGCACCCGGGCCTTCGAGGGCTCGGGCGCCTCGGCCGGCGGGCGATCGCCCTCCGGGTCGTTGAGATTGGCAGCTTTCAGAGGCGGCGCGGGCTGCGAGGTCCGCGCCGGCAGGATGGTGATACCGTTGGCGGGTTCAGCCGTCAGTACCGCTCCTCCTGCCCGCCGTCGCGATCGCTTTGCAGCGCGCGGATCAGCTCGGCTTCCGCCATGTTCATGTGCTGCGGCTCGGCCAGCAGGGCGACGACCTCGGCCTCGTCCTCGGCTTCGGTGCGCTCATCGACCCGCTGCAGGGTGACGATGATGTTTTCCTGCAGTTCGTCCGGGTTGACGGTGTCCTCCGCCAGTTCCCGCAAGGCGACGACCGGATTCTTGTCGTTGTCGCGGTCGAGCGTCAGCGCCGCGCCGTTGGCGATGGAGCGGGCGCGGTGCCCGGCCAGCAGGACCAGACCGAAACGGTTCGGCACCTTCTCGATGCAGTCTTCGACAGTGACGCGGGCCATGAAATTCCTCGAGCGCGGGGGAGAACCGCACAAAATATAGGGTTGGACGTCATTGTGCAACGCCGCATGGGCCGGAATGAGGCGGATAAGCTTCGCGTCAGGGCCGGGAGACCACGGCCTCGACGGTCAGGGTGTCGCCCGGTCGTGGGCCGCCTTCGCCGAGTTGCAGACGCATCGCCTGCACGCCGGAGCGCGCGGAACGATGGCTTAACCGGCGCGGCTCGGACTCTTCGATAACGGCGCACGCGTCCAGGGACCCGTCCGCCTCGATCGTGCAGCGAACTGAAATAGCGACCCGCCCTGACCAACGGCCCAGCGGATCTATGCGTGGAGAGGTTGTGCCCTCGACGAACCGCACCGCAGGATCCCCTACAATCCAATCCCTGGCGCCGGCCGTTTTCTGCGAGGAGCCCAGAATCGCGGCGACTGTGAGCACCGACCAGCCGAGCATTGCGTTCACCTGATCTGTTTGCGGACCGGGAAACTCGTCCGGCCCGCGTCCCGCGTCAATGACCGCCGTCTTCGACAAGGCGCGGCGGCTCGTCTGCGGCCGGAACGGCCCAGGCCGCCGAAGCGCCCGACGTGTCATCGGTCCGGGTGGGCGTCCGCGCCGATCGGGGCGACGGCGGACAGATCTCCGGCGGTGCGGTCGTCGCCGGGCAGGCGCCAGTCCGCGGCGATCTCCGCCAGGGGGCCCATGACGAATTTGCGTTGCGCCGCCCTCGGGTGAGGCAGGATCAGGCCGTCGAGATCGCCGCTCACCCGGCCGTAGGCGATCAGGTCGAGATCGAGGGTGCGCGGCGCGTTCGGAGTTCCGCGTTGACGGCCGAAGGCCTCCTCGATCCGCCCCAGCGCCGCCATCAGGGCGTGGGGATCGTGCGCCGTGCGGACGATGACCACGCCGTTCAGGAACGGCGGATCATCGGGGTCGGGCCAGGCGGCGGAGCGCCACCACGACGACCGAGCCAGCAGGTCGATCCCCTCGGCGCGGAACCGGGCCAGCGCGGCCTCGAGCGCCTCGCGGCAATCGCGCCACGCCCCCTTGTCATTGCAGCCCAGCGCGACGATGACGGCGTCGTCCAGATCGACGGCGTCGTCCATTTCGACGGCGACCGGGACGTCCATATTCTCGGAACCGATTTCCATGACGCCTTATCCGACCGAGCGCATCGCCCTGTTCATAGACGGGGCCAATCTGTATTCCGCCGCCAGGGCGCTGAACGCCGACCTCGACTTCAGCCGGCTGCTGGAGATGTATCGCGCGAAAGGCGTTCTGGTTCGCGCCTATTATTACACCGCCGTGATCGAAGGCGAAGAGTTCTCGCCGATCAAGCCGCTGGTCGACTGGCTCGACTACAACGGCTTCACCGTGGTGACGAAGCCGGTCAGGCGCTTCACCGACGCCCAGGGCCACACCCGGACCAAGGGCAATATGGACATCGAGATCGCCGTGGACATGCTGGAGTTGGCGCCGCGCGTCGATCACATGGTGCTGTTCAGCGGCGACGGCGACTTCCGGCGGCTGGTGCAGGCGGTGCAGGCCCGCGGCGTACGGGTGACGGTGGTCTCGACGATGAAGACCCAGCCGCCGCAGATCGCCGACGAGCTGAGGCGACAGGCGGACGCCTTCGTCGACCTGAACGACCTGCTGCCCGAGATCGGCAGGCCCCGCACGCCGGGCGCCGCGCCCAACAGCCGGGTGTTCGAACAATGAGCGCCTGGCCGCCCGAGGCGCCCCGCGACTGCCCGCTCTGTCCCCGACTGGTCGAATACCGCCGCGAGAACGCACGCCAGAACCCCGGCTGGTTCAACGGCGCCGCGCCGTCGTTCGGCGATCCGCAGGCCCGGCTGCTGATCGCCGGCCTCGCCCCCGGCCGCACCGGGGCCAACCGCACCGGCCGGCCGTTCACGGGCGACCACGCCGGCTGGCTGCTCTACGAGACGCTGCAGAAGACCGGCTTCGCGCGGGGCCGCTACGATCCCAACGGCGACGACGACCTGGAACTGGTCGATTGCATGATCACCAATGCGGTGCGCTGCGCCCCGCCCGGCAACAAGCCGCTGCCGGTCGAGGAGGCGACCTGCCGGCCGTTCCTGCAGGCCCGGCTGGCCGCCCTGCCCCGGCTCAGGGTCATCCTCACCCTCGGCGACGTGTCGCGACGCAACGTGCTGAAGGCGCTGGGCAAGCCGGCCAGCGCGATGGCGGCGGGGCACGGCGCGGAGGCCTCCGTCGGGCCGTACGTGCTGCTCAACAGCTACCATTGCTCCCGGCTCAACACGAACACCGGACGGCTGACCGCCGCGATGTTCGAGGAGGTCTTCCTGCGCGCGCGGGCCCTCATCGAAACGTGAACGAACATCAGTCGCCCGGGAGGCGACTGTGCTTCCCGCGCCACGCGAATCAAGGGTCGTCGGGTGTAGCCTCCAACCCGGGGAACAGCGTCGTCCAGCCCGCGTTGATCGAGCGGGACCTGGGAGGTTGTGATGCGTATCAGCGAAGGGGGACCGTTCACCCCCGAGGAACGGAAGGCGGCGGTTCTGGCGCTGCTGATCGCCGCGGGGATCGCGGTGTTCGGATTGATGGTCCAGCAATGGACCGGCCCGTCGCTGGGGCCGTGGGGCGGCGACCAGGCGGCGGCCTCGATGCCGGGCGTGCTCGACGCCCAGCCGGTAGCGTCCTCGGCCTTCTAGCCGCGCTCCTTCAGCAGCCGGGCCTTGTCGCGCTGCCAGTCGCGCTGGGCCGTGGCCTCGCGCTTGTCATGCAGTTTCTTGCCCTTGGCCAGGGCGATCTCCAGCTTCGCCTTGCCCGCCTCGTTCAGGTAGAGCTTGACCGGGATGATGGTCTGGCCGTCGCGCTGGACGGCGCCGATCAGCTTGTCGATCTGCTTGCGGTGCAGCAGCAGTTTCCGCGGCCGCCGCGGCTCGTGGTTGAAGCGGTTGGCCTGTTTGTAGGGCGGGATGTCGGCATTGATCAGCACAATCTCGCGTCCCTCCACCGCCGCATAGCTCTCGGCGATGTTGGCGCGGCCGTCGCGCAGGGCCTTGATCTCCGTGCCCAGCAGCTGGATCCCGGCCTCGGTGTAGTCCTCGAGGAAATAGTCGAACTTCGCCCGCCGGTTCTCGGCGATGACTTTGGTCTTGGGCTTTTCGCTGGCCATCAGCCCACGCCTGCTTCCGCCATGGCGCGGTCGATGGCCGGCCTGATCGCGTCGGCGGTCGGGGCCAGCGGCAGCCGCACCTCCTCGGTGCACAGGCCGAGGCGCGCAAGGGCGTATTTGGCCGGCGACGGCGAGTTGTCGAGGAACAGGCCCCTGTGCAGGCCGATCAGCCGGTCCTGCCACTCGCGCGCCGTGGCGTAGTCGCCGGCGGCCGCCGCCTCGTGCAGCGCCACCATGGCCTCAGGCGCGACGTTCGAGGTCACCGAGATCACACCGACGCCCCCATGGGCGTGGTAGCCGAGATAGCTGGGGTCGTCGCCCGAGATCAGGTCGAACTGCTGGTCGATGATGTTGGCCCGCATCCAGCTGATCCGCGCCAGATCGCCGGTGGCGTCCTTGATGCCGACGATGTTCGGATGGACCGCCAGCCGGGCCACGGTCTCGTTGGCGAGGTCGACGCCGGTGCGGGCGGGCACGTTGTAGAGCAGGATCGGCAGCTGGACCGCCTCGGCGATGGCCTCGAAATGCGCCGCCATGCCCGCCTGCGAAGGCCGGCTGTAATAGGGCGTCACGACGAGGGCCCCGTCGGCGCCGACGGTCTTGGCGTGACGGACCATTTCGATCGACTTGTCGGTGGCCGAGGAGCCCGCCCCGGCGATGACCCGGGTGCGGCCGGCGGCGACCTCGACGCACAGTTCGACGACGCGCTTGTGCTCGTCCAGGTGCAGCGAGGCGCTCTCGCCCGTGGTGCCCATCGGGACGACGCCGTGAACCCCGGCCGCGATCTGGCGTTCCAGCAGCGTCCTGAAGGCGGCTTCGTCCACCTTTCCGTCACGAAGTGGTGTGATCAGGGCGGTGATCACGCCCTTGAACAAAGGGGCGGTCATTGAAACGATGGTCCTGCGTGGGAATGGGCGACGACGCCTGAGGCGAAGCGTGGGAGGGTAGGTTGCCGGCGACGCCGCCGCAACCGTCATGGAATGGGGATTGGACACGGCATGATCGCAACCAGTCTCGCGGCCGCCCTGGCTCTGCTCGCCCCCGCGCCCGAATCGCTGGTTCCGCAGGAAACGCCGTATCCGGCCGTCGCCCCGCAGGGGACGCAGGCCAGGCTTCTCGACGATCAGGACACCGCCCTCTTCCGCCAGGGCCTGACGCAGGCCCGCGCCCGCGACATCGTCGGCGCCCGCTCCACCGCGGCCCAGATTCGCGATCCGTCCGCCCGAAAGCTGGTCGAGTGGGCGCTGCTCGACACCTCGGCCGAACAGATGCCGTACAGCGACCTCGCCGTCGCCCAGACCGCCTTCGCCGGCTGGCCCCGGGCCGAGAGCCGCCGCGCCGCCGCCGAGCGGGCGCTGGACCTCGCCTATGCCGGTCCCGACGCGGCCCTCGCCCTGTTCGCGGGCGCGCGTCCGACCACGGTCGAGGGCGCCATCGCCCTGGCCGACGCGCTGGAGCAGCGCGGCCGCCGCGACGAGGCCCGCGCCCTGATCAGCGAATGGTGGCGCACCCGCTCGTTCGACGAGCCGCAGCAGACCCGCATTCTGACCCGCTGGGGCGGCTGGCTGACCCAGGCCGATCACGAGGCGCGGCTGAATGTCCTGCTGCTGGGTCCGCACGGGCCGGCGACGCGCGCCATGACCCAGATGGTCTCGCCGGAGCGCCGCGCCGTGGCCGAGGCGGCGATGACGCTGCGTTCGGCCTACAGCCCCGACGCCGTGGTGGCCGGTCTTAGCCCGTCGCAAGCGATGGACCCGGCCGTCGCCCTGGAGCGGATCCGCATCCTGCGCTCGCAGGGCCGCCAGTCCGAGGGTTTCGCCCTGTTGGCCGCCCTGCCCGCCGCGCCGCTGCATACCGAGGGCCAGAACACGCTGTGGAGCGAGCGGCGAAACTATTTCCTCGACGCCCTCGAGCGCCGCAACTGGCAGGCCGCCTACGACGCCATGGCCGGCCACGGCTTCCCCTCGGGCGAGCGCAAGGTCGACGCGGAGTTCTTCGCCGGCTGGGTGGCGCTGACCAGGCTGAACGACCCCGCGCGGGCCGCCACCCATTTCGAGATCCTGCGCCAGGCGTCCTCGACCCCGATCACCCAGGGCCGGGCGCTGTACTGGCTCGGCCGCGCGGCCGAGGCGCAGGGCAATACCCCGTCGGCGGTGGAGTTCTATCGGGGCGGCGCCCGCCACATCCAGACCTTCTACGGCCAGCTGGCCGCCGAGAAGGCCGGGATCACCACGATCACCCTGCCCGGAGATCCGGTCCCGACCGGCGCGGACCAGGCGGCCTTCGAGGCGAATGAGGTGGTCCGCGCCCTGCGCATCCTCGGCGAGACCGGCGAGACCAGCCTGTTCCGGGTCTTTGCCTACCAGCTCGACGACGACCTGCCCGGCGCTTCCGAACTGGCCCTGCTGATGGATCTGTCGCGGGCCTACGGCGAGGGCTTCACGGCCATGATGGTCGGGCGGGCCGCCAGCCAGCGCGGCTATCTGATGCCCGAGCGCCAGTACCCGATCCGGATTCCGCCGCAGGTTCCGGGGGCCGCGCCGCTCGAGTTCACCCTCGCCATCACGCGGCAGGAATCGAGTTTCGATCCCCGTGCGCGCTCGGGGGCGGACGCGCGCGGCATGATGCAGTTCCTGCCGTCGACCGGGGCGATGGTCGCCCGTCAGCTGGGCATGCCGTTCTCGGCCGAGCGGCTGTGGGACCCGGACTACAACATGACGCTGGGCAGCTATCACCTCGGCGACCTGACCAACCGTTTCGGCGGCTCGATGCTGCTGACCACGGTAGGCTACAACGCCGGTCCGGCCCGGCCACCGCAGTGGATCGCGCGCTGCGGCGATCCGCGCGCCGGACAGGTCGACCCGGTCGATTTCATCGAGTGCGCCCCGTTCACCGAGACGCGCAACTACATGATGCGGGTGATGGAGAACATGTCGGTCTACAAGGCGCGGCTGAACGGCGGCTCGGCCCCGCTGACCCTGTCCAGCGACCTGCGCCGCGGCGCGCCGGCGGGGCCGCAGCCCTACGCCTCGGGCGGTTCCGTGACCGATCCGTCCGGGGCGGAGTGACGCCGGGCGGCTGACAGCAGGGGGCCGTCCGGCCCGTCGACCCAGCGCGCCGACAGTCCGAACACACTGCGGAGCACGCCCGGCGCCAGCGCCTCCAGCGGCAGGCCGTCGGCAACGACCCTGCCGTGGTCCAGCACCACGACCCGGTCGGCGAACCGCGCCGCCAGCGGCAGATCATGGAGGCTGGCCAGCACCGCCTGCCCCGCTTCGGCCCGCGCCCGCAGCCGCTCCAGCACCATCAGCTGCGCCTCGGGATCGAGGCCGGCGATCGGCTCGTCGACCAGCAGGGCCGCCGCCTCCGTCGCCAACGCCCGGGCCAGCAGCACCCGCGCGCGTTCACCGCCAGACATCTCGGCCACGCCGCGATCGGCCAGATGATCCGCCTCGACCTCGACCAGCGCCCGATGCGCCCGTTTCAGTGCTTCGCCCGCCGCGAGGAAGGGCGCGCCCAGCGCCGCCACCTCGACCGCCGGCAGGTTCCAGGCGACGCGCCGTTCCTGCGGCAGATAGGCGGCCAGCCCGGCCCTTTGCCGGGGCGTCAGGTCGGCGACGTCCTTGCCACCCAACCGCGCGCGGCCGCCGAATAGGGGCAACAGACCGGCCAGGGCGCGGATCACGCTCGACTTGCCAGCGCCGTTCGGCCCGACCAACGCCGTCAGTTCGCCCGGAGCCACGGCCAGCGTCACCTCGTCCAGCACCCTGCGCCCGCCCAGCCGGGCCGTGGCGGTCTCCAGCGCCAGCGCCGTCACAGCCGCCACTCCCGCGCTGCCCGCCAGGCGATCAGGGCGAACAGGGGCGCGCCGACCAGGGCCGTGAACACGCCCAGCTTCAGCTCCTGATCGGTCGGCGTCATCCGCGCCAGCAGATCCGCGACGACCAGCATCAGACCGCCGGCCAGGGCCGAGGGCAGCAGCAGCCGGGCCGGGTCGCCGCGCACCGCCCTCCGCACCAGATGCGGCGCGGCCAGGCCGACGAAGCCAATCACCCCGGCGACCGCCACCGCCGCCCCGGTCGCCAGGGCCGCCGCCAGCAGGGCCAGCAGCCTGAGGCGGGCCATGGGCAGGCCGGAGGTCCGCGCCGTCTCCTCGCCGAGACTGAGCATGCGCAGGCCGGGGGCCGCCAGCGCGGCCAGAGCCGCCGCCAGAAGCACGGCGGGCGTGACCCAGGCGACATCCACCCAGCTGCGGTTCTCGACCGAGCCGAGCAGCCAGTTCATCACCTCGGCGGTGGCGATCGGGGACGGCGACAGGTTGAAGATCAGGGCCGTGGCGGCGCCGGCGAAACTGGACACCGCCACGCCGAACAGGATCAGCGCCTCGGGGGACCGCACCCGCGCCGAGAACAGCACCAGCAGCCCGCCGGCCAGCCCGGCCCCGACCAGGGCCGTGACCTCGACCGCGCCCGGCAGCGCGGCCCAGCCCAGCACGATCGCGGCCGCCGCGCCCAGCGCCGCCAATGCCGACACGCCCAGCACGCCCGGGTCGGCCAGCGGGTTCCTCAGCAGCCCCTGCATCACCGCGCCGGACAGGCCGAGAGCGACGCCCACTATCAGCGCCGTGGCCGCGCGCGGGGCCCGCACCGCCCAAAGGACCTCCGCCGGGCCGGACGAGAGATCGGTGAAAGCCTGCGCCAGTTGCGTCCCGTCGAAGGCGCTCTCACCGAACAGCACGGCCGCCGACATCGCGACCGCGATCGAAACGGCGAGCATGATCGTCAGCCGACCGGGACCGCCGGTCACCGGCCGGCCTTCAGCATCGCCGCCGCGTCCGCCGCGAACCAGGCCGGGCAGGTCAGGGCCGCCGCCGGCAGCCGGGCCGCGACCCGGTTCCTCGCCGCCGACCGCACGACCGGGTGGCGGCCGGGTCCCCGCCAGTCGCTGCGCGTCTGATCGAAGAAGCCGAACACGAAACGGGCCGGCGGCGACAGGGCGATCCGCTCGACGCTGACCGGGGCGAACCCCCGGATGGCGGCTGCGTTCGCCAGCCCCGCCGCGCCCAGGATGGCGTCGATCAGGGTGTCGCGGCCGGCCGTGAACCCTCCCGCCGTCAGATACAGGGCCGACGGCTTCGGCGCGTCCGCCGCACGCGCCGCCCCGCGCAGCCGGGCGTCCATGCGGGCGATCAGCGCCTCTCCACGCGGCGCGGCCGCGAGGGCGCCGGAAACGCTCCGGATGTTCCGTCGCACGCCCTCGAAATCCGTGGCGTCGTCGATGGTGGCGACCCGGACGCCGTCGGCTTCCAGCCGGGCCAGCAAGCGGGCGTCGCCGCCCCAGTAGCGCACCACGACGTCGGGCCGGAACGCGATGGCCGTCTCGAGCGTCGGCCGCGTCCGCCGACGGCCCTGCGCCGCCTCGCGCATCCACGAATCCGGGTCGTCGGCGCGGGGAGAGAGGGCCAGATCCGCGTCCGGCGCCAGGGCCAGGGCGTACTGATCGCCGCACTGGTCGAGCGACATGACCCGGAGGGGCCGCGTCTCTACCGCGCCCGCGGGTGGGCCGGCCAAGGCCAGCGCCAACGCCAGACCGGCGCCCGCAAGACCCCCCGCCCGGATCCTCACGGTTTCAGAAGACCCGCGAACAGGCCGTCCAGAAGGGTGTCCACCAGCCGCTCCGGCGCGACCCAGTCGAAGTACGGCTTGGTGATCATCAGCGACACGACGCCGTGCGCGCCGGCCCACAAGGCCTGGGCCGTGGTCGCGGCGTCGCCCCTCAGCCGCCCGGCCTCCGCGGCGGCCTCGACCACCTGCTCGAACGAGCGGAACAGCTCGTGCCCGAGTTCGCGCGCGGCCGACTGCGCCCCGTCCCTCAGTTCGACCGGACGCGTCATATAAGCCAGGCGATAGGCGTTCGGATTGGCGAAGCCGAAGGCGATATAGGCCCGAAGCATCCGGTTCAGCCGGGTTTCCGGATCACCGGGCTCGGCGAGGATGGCCTCATTGGCCGCCATCAGGGTGGCGAAGGCCTGGCGGCAAATCTCATGCAGGATTTCGCCCTTCTCGGGGAAATGCATGTAGAGCGCCGTGGACGACAGGCCGACCTCGTCGGCGATCTTGCGGATCGTCGCGCCTTCGTAGCCGTGCTCGACGAAGATGCGTTCGGCGGCCGCCAGAATCTCGGCGCGACGGGCATGGCCCTCGCCCTTCGGCTTGCGCTGCGAGCGCGGATTCAGGGCGGCGGGGGCGGTCACGTGAGGCGAGACTCCGAACTCGGACCCCTGAATAGCGGCAATCCCCACGCTGCGCCAACCGCTTGCCGCCCGCGAATCGGCGCGTTAACCGTGCGCAATGGGAAGGGCGGAGATCAGCGATCTCCTCGATCGCAGGCGCGACGCCGCGCGCTACGGACCGCCGCGGGCGAGCAGCGCGGCGTGGCGCGGCCTGTCGGCCCTGCAGTGGATCGCCCTGGCCGCCGCCGTCACGGCCGTCTCCGCCCTGCTCTGGAGTCGTCCGGCCGCCGCCGCGCCCCTCGCCGTAGCCGCCGCCGCAGCGGGCTTTCTGACGGTGTCCCTGTGGCGGATGCTGCTGGTGGTGATGAGCGCCACGCCCGCAGGCCCCCGGCCCGACGCGGGCCCGGGGGACCTGCCGCCCTACACCGTCCTAGTGGCGCTGCATGACGAGACCGAGGTGGTGGAGCAACTCGTCGGGCGGCTGGCCCGGATCGACTATCCGCCCGATCGCCTGCAGGGGCTGCTGATCCTCGAAGCCCACGACCATCAGACCATAGCGGCGGCCCTGGCGGCGCGGCGGCCGGCCTGGCTGGACGTGTTCATCGCCCCGCCGGGCGCGCCCGGCACCAAGCCCCGCGCCCTGAACTGCGCCCTGCCCCATGTGACCGGCGCGCTTCTCACCGTCTATGACGCCGAGGACGAGCCCGATCCGCTCCAGTTGCGGGAGGCCGCCGCCCGCTTCGCCGGTGACGCCGGCGGACGGCTGGCCTGCCTGCAGGCGCCCTTGCGCATCCGGCCGGGCCGGCGTGGACCGGACGGGTCCCCCTTCCTCGACCGGCAGTTCGCCGCCGAATACGCCAGTCTGTTCGAAACCGCCCTGCCCGGCATGGCCCGGCTGGGCCTGCCGTTTCCGCTGGGCGGCACCAGCAACCATTTCCGCGTCGACGTGCTGCGCGCCGTCGGCGGCTGGGACGCCTTCAACGTCACCGAGGACGCCGACCTGGGCTTCCGGCTGTGGAGCCACGGGTGGCGGCTGGGCGTCATTACCCGGCCGACATGGGAGACCCCGCCGGGCGGCCTCGCCGACTGGCTGCCCCAGAGAACGAGTTGCGTTCCCTTTTCTGCATGGACAAGAGCCGGTCATTTTGCGGATCATCCGACCGGATATGGAGCGTTGGCAGGGTGATCGTCTGCCCGCTCGACTGAGACGTCGGCGCAGGACGCTCGGCCTTTCCCAAACGGAGCTGGGCGCATTGTTCTGCCGCAGCCGCACCATGGTGTTTGAATGGGAAACTGGTCGGCTCCCACCGCCAAGTGAAGTCGTGGCTTGGCTTGAACAAGTCGAGTCCGGCTAGAGAACTCGAAGAGCCGCATTTGACTCGGCGAGTCACGCGATGGGAGCACCAAGCGGTGATCGATGTCTTGCAGGCCCGGATGGCCTTGGCTCCGCAGGCCATGCGCACCCGGCGGGGGCTGGTTGAGCACCCCTTCGGAACGATCAAGGCCTAGATGGGCCACGCCCATTTCCTCACGAAGCGGCTGCCCAACGTGAAGGGCGAGATCAGCATCCACATCCTAGCCTACAACATGAAGCGGGTGATGACCGTACCCGGAACGAAGCCGCTGATGGAGGCGATTCGGGCCTGAGCCACGGGCGCTTCGCGGCTCGCCGCCAACGACGTCCCGCCTTCGTTAAGCGCGTTTTTACACGGCCTCGAGTCAGAGCGGAGGTTCCGAACGTCCGCTGCAGATCGGGCCGCCCCTTCGCCAAGGCCAGCGCGACAACGTGCGCCGAACCTGCGCCGCTTGCGAGAACAGCATCGCGGCTGCGTCCCGGTCCACCAGTTCGTTCAGGTCATCCAACGGGGCCAACCACTTCACCGAGGCAAAGCGCGGGTTGTGAGGCTGTGGTGCAAGTGGCCGTCGAGACGTGCAGCGACGGCCTCGCCAAGCTATGGATATCGAAGCTCCCGGCCGTATTCCTAGTAAGGTCCTCTTGGCCATCCTTTTGACCATCGGCCGCGTTCGTCCCGTAAGCAGTGGGGCTTGGCTAGGTGACAACCTTTTTATCTAGACGGCGGGAGGGCCCTAGTCCCTTTTTTGGATCGTCTAACTCTTCCTCAGTTAGAACGGGCCACTGCATGCGCAAGCCGAAGGATCGAAGCCGCATAGGATGTCATGCAGTAGTTCATAGTCACCGTAGTTGCATCTCTTTCACTTTTACAACCGCATCGCGCGCCGCATCAGCGATATAAGGTTCACTGATTTTCCATCGATCAATAGCAGCAAGGAGACTTTGAAGTACGACAGGGGAAGGATAAATGATCCCAAACAATATTATTGACCTCCAAGCTACCTCATCATCGTCACTCAATATCAAACTGGGAGCCAATCTCATCGCGCTTGGCGTCGGCGGAGTCCTGCCCTTAGCTCTTGAGAGCTTGTAGAGAGTATCTACTAGAGTGTCCCTGTCATTGCTTTGAAGATCGTCATACAAAGTCATTGCAGCGCCCTCCTCATGGCTTCTGCCGTCCTCGCACCAGCATTCCTTGAGGCTCGAGCGGCGGTGACCTGAGCGGCGGTTAAACGACCACTGGCGATCTCGGCATCAAGTCGTGCTATATTTGTTTCTAACCCTCGCAAACTTTGGCGCATCTCCGTTATGTGATCAAACCCAGTATCAATTCCACGTTTTTCCCTAAGAACTCCAAGAAAATCGTCCCTTTTGGCATTGTTTTTCATGATGTTTTGTATTCGGCGCATTGAGTGTTCCACGCGCGCCAATCGAGATCCAAAAACCACACCTAGCCGCGCCGTCATCGCACGCCCAAGGTAACCCCTGACCGCGTGAGCAGCCAAGCCTGCGATAATTATGTCTTCTGGTCCTGGAATAACAAGAGACGCAAAAGCCGCGAAGCTTCCAAGGCAAAGAGCTCGCGAATTGTTGCAAGCGTCGCGTCCGTCTTGATTCCATTGATCGAAGGAGCGGGTTCCTCCCCTTGCAACGTATCCAGAATACGCCGCATAGCCCGCGTGCTCGTTCCCCGTCGGGTCAACGTAGTTCACCGGATCAAGCCCGACGTACAGGTACAAATTCGGATCGTCCTTTGTCCCGATCGGATCGGCCGACAGGAACTGGCCCAGCCTAGGCGAGTAGTACCGCGCCCGATATTGGTAGAGTCCCGTCTCCGGGTCGTACTGTCGCCCGGTGTAGCCGAATGGCGATCCCAATGGTGGCGCGGAGGCCCCTCCTCCGAACTCACCGTGGGGTGAGTAGCTGGCCGTCCCCACCGTCTGTCCGGCGCTGTTCGAGGTGGCGATCACCGACCCCTGATGGTCGGTGTGCTGCCAGTAGATCGTCGGCGGCGTGTCGTTCTCGACCGTGGCCAGCCGCGCGTCCATGGTGCCTGAACCGTCCGGCACGAAGCGGCGCAGGATGGCGCCGACTGAGTTCAGTTCCGCCATCTCGTCGGCTCCGGACCACATCGTGCGCGTCATCACTCCGTTGACGGTCTTGCGGGTGCGACGGTCGTCGGAATCGTAGTCGTAGGTTGCGGTCATCCCGGCCCGGCTGGCACTGACCAACCGATGACCGAAGGTATAGACATAGGTGTTGACCCCGTCCGAGGTCATGTCGCCCGCCCCGTTGAAGGTGACGGCCGTACCAGCCTCGGAGGTGATCTGGTTCATGGCGTTGGCCGCGCCATAGGTCCGGGCATAGGCCAGGGTCGGCATCCATTCGAAGGCTGACTGGTCGATGCCGATCGATGTGGTTTTGCCCGCCGCGTCGTGGCCGTAGCTGAAGGTCACGGCGCCAGGGCCGGCCCCGGACGCGAAGGCGTGGCCCAGCGACGTGAGATCGCTGTCGTCATCATAAGCGTAGCTGGTGTCGGCGGCCGCACCGGGCCGATCGATCGCGGTGCGGCGGCTGAGCGAGTCATAACTCAGGGTCACGGTCTGGGTTCCGCCGGCGCCGGGGAAGCTGATCGTCCGGGCGCGGTTGGCCGCGTCGAAGGCGTAGCTCGCCGTCCATTGAGCCTCAGCCGCGTCCACCCAGGTCACCGAGGTCCGGTTGCCGCGGCCGTCGGCATAGCCATAAAGGAAGGCGAGCGTCGGCTTGCCGGTCCCGACTCCCTCCGGCCGCCACTGGTCCGTGGTCAGAAGGCCGGCGGTATAGCCATAGGTCCGCACGTCGCGCCGTAGCGCGTCGTCGAAGGTCGCACCGGTCGTAGTCTGGCTCGACACGTCGCGCCATATGGGTCGGCCCGCCAGATCGTAGCTGGCCCGGCTGTTGCGGCCCGTCCACGCATAGGCGGCGTTGGCCTGGGAGTGCTCGCGCACATGATAGTCCCGGCCCATGGCGTCATAGAACATGCTGGCCTGGTGGCCCGAGCGGGTCCGCAGGAACACCACCTGGCCTCGCTGGTCCTGCGCCATCCAGTCCTGCACGCCGTTCGGATAGATGGTCTTGGCCAAGCGGCCCAGACCGTCATAGACCTGCGAGGTGGTGTTGCCCCGAGCGTCGATCTCGGCGCTCTGCATTCCGGCCGCATTGTAGAGGAACCGCCGCCAGCGCTCTTCCGTCTGACCGGCAGGCAGTTCCGCGGCGGTGACGCACGAGTCCACCGCGGCGCGGCGCCAGCGCCGGATCTCGGTCGGCTGGCTGGCCGCGTTGTAAGCGGTCACGGTGGCGCGCCGCTCGCCGTCGATCGCCGTCACCGGGCGGTCGAGCGCGTCGTAGCAGGTGCGGCTCAGGTCGCCCGACGGATCGGTCACGGTGAGAACCTTGCCAGTCAGCGAATACGTCGAGCTGGTCACCCGCCACGCGCCGGCCGTGGCGTCCCAGCGCCTCTCTTCGATCAGGTCGCCGTTCGGGCCGTACTCCCATTGGGTCTGGATGCCGGTCCCGGCCGGGCCCGTCTCGCCGGTCTTGCGGCGCAGGGCATCGTAGGCGGTCGTGGTTGTGAAACCGCCGACCGTCGCGATGGTCACATTGCCGACCGTGTCGCAGCCAAAGGTCGTCACGATCGGGGTCGGGGCCGGGGCCGTGATCTGGCGCAAACACCAAGCGGGCAGGCCGCCCCCGCCCCAGATCTGGGTGGTCTGGACGCCCGTTGGATCCTCGGTCCGGGTCACACGACCGAAGGAATCATAGTCGATGTCCCACACCGGCCGGGCGTTGTTTCCCGTCAGGGCGTCGAGAACCGAGGGTCCGGTCTGGGTTTCGATCAGGCCGTGGGCGTTATAGCTGAAATCCCATGTCCGTTCCTGTGGATCCGCCGCTGTCGCCGGCAAGATAACCTTGGTCGGCTTGTTCCAGGTCGGGTGGTATTCGGCCTTCATCGTGACCGTCTGACACCACCAAGCCTGCTGTTCGGCGGTCAGGCCCGTGGCGCAGTTGGCGATCGCCGTCCGGGTGCTCTGGATGAGGTTGTCGCGCGCGTCATAGGTGAAGCTGGTCAGATCACCCCAGGCCGATTTCCGGCTGATGAGCCGCCCGCTGCCGTCGAACGTGGCGGTCGAGACCCGGCCCATCTCGTCGATGTGCCGCTGCAGCTGTCCGTCGCTAAGGGTCTCCACGGCGTAGCGGCCGCCCAACGGATCCTGGCGCTCGCCCCGGTAGCCATCGGCGATGAACATTTGGTGGGCGCCGCGCGTCGTCGGAGACTCTATCGCGATAGCGTCCCTGGCCGCCTTGATCCGTCCGAGCGAGTCGAACTCGTAGCTCAGCGCGGCGCTGGTCGCGCTCAGCGGCGCGAAGACCCGCTGGAGCGGACAGGCGTCGTGCGGTCTCTGGTCGACCGTGCGCGTCTGACTTGGTCGGAACTCGGCCTTGGTCAGGCGGTTGGCGGCGTCGCGGACCTCCAGGACGGCGGGCGGCTGGGGTGGAAGCGTGAGGAACCCGGGCGTCGATGACGCACAGCCGCCCGCCAGGGCGCTGCTGCCCGGTAAGGGCACCGCGAGCGAAAGGCCTGTGTTTGAAACGACGCCGGTGACCTGACCGCCCGGCGTGGCCCTTGTAAACGACAACTCCACGCCGAAGGGGAACCGCCACTCCTGGATGGGGAAGCCTTCGTGATAGCCCTGTTCGAAATACTGCGCGTTGGCGAGACCGCCAACGTAGGCATATTCGCGCTCGTCGCCCTGGGCGCCCCGCAGCATGATCTTGGTCCCGGAAGACCAGGTCCACTGGCGCGCCGTGGACTCCTTTTGCCAGTTTTGCGGATCCTGGCGGTTCGGATCGACCTGGGCTTCGGGAGACACCACGTTGGGTCGCACGGCCTGCCGCGATCCGGTCAGGGTAATCGTCGCCGCGCCGCCGCCGGCGGCGATGAAGCGATCACCCTCGACCCTGACAAACTGCTGCGCGTCGGCACCCTGGAATATGGTGATCAGGTTGGCCAGGACATGGTCGGCCCACCAGTCGGCCGCGAGCGCACCGGCGACTTCGCGTTCGGCCGACGGCGCCGCCTTCCACATATCCTGCATGACGACGAAGGCGACGATCGTCGGGACGGCGGCCTGCGCCCGGCTCTGCCCCATGGCTTCATAGGCCGATGACGCGATCTTGGCCTCGCCGTCCCAGTTGGAAACGATGACCGGCTCAAAGGCGGTGCTTGAGGCCGGTCGCAGGTCTCCGCCCCGGATCTCGATCCGGCGGTCGAGACTGTGCGGAAACTCCCCCTGGCCCACCGACGCTAGCGTCGGGCTTGTGAAGCGGGCCGTTCCGTCGGTCAGGTTGACTCCCAGCGCGGCGGAGCGATCGACGAATTGGTCCCTGAGCGCCTGCCCCGCGTCGTTCGGGTCGAACCGCCCGGACTGGGTCACCGACGGGCCGCCACCGCCCTTGAAGGGCGCGCCGACGCGAGTGAGCACATGGGCGATCTCAAGCGGATCGCCGCTCGCGTCATACCGGTTGGCGATCAGGGCGCCACCGCGTTGAAGCGTAGGAAGCCGGACATATCCCGTGGTGGTGATGGTGACGTCGCTGTCATCGGCTGGAATGGCGGATGCGTTGACGTACTCCCATGTCCCGGCGGCGCCTTCCGCTCCGACACATGGCCCGCCCTGCTCTGGCCCCGCGGAACCGGAAGAAGACGCCGGGTTGCGTTTGATAATGCATGCCAGGTACCTCGAATTATCGACCGTCGCGCCGCCGGTGTCATCACCCACTTGGGCGGTCCAGAGCGCATACTCGGACCCATGCCGATGGCCCGGTCCGAGGTTCGATTCCGCTGAGGCGGTCACGTCAAACCCGGCATCGGCGTAGCTCTGCACGGCGCTGGCGAGGTTGCCCTTCAACATGGTGGCGACACCGCCAGACACCGCGGGCAGACCTCCGAACGCCGTCGGCGCGCCCGTACCGTTGTCGTAGCGCACCAGGCTCGGCGCGTTGGCGGCCATGGCGGCCGACACATACCGGTGCGCCGCTCTCGCCGCGCCTTGCTCGGTCTCGCAATAGACCCCGCCGTCCGCGCAGAGCCGCTCCGGATTGTTGCCCCAGGCGAATCGGCTGGCGGTGGAGGCGGCGTCGGGCGTCTCGGTCAGTTGCTGAAGCACGCTCGCTTCCAGGGTCGCCGCCGTCGCCGCCACCGCGTGAACCGCCGCGCGCCGCGCGACGGCGTCGCTGGTCCGCGACACCAAGCCGAAGCTGGATTCCAGATCGATGACCGTAGTCTCGTCCTGCACCGCATAGCCGGCGCCGCCCAACGATCCGCCCGGCGCCCCGATCGACTCAATCGTGGGAACGGCGTTGCTGTTCGAACTCACCACGCCGAGGGTGTGCAGGTGGCTGGCGCGCGCGCCGGCCAGTTCCGCGTGCAGATCGCGGGACATGGCGAATTGCGCCAGCCAGGTCGCGCCCAGCCGGGCCCGCAGCAGATCGCCGCCGCCGAGGAAGCCCAGCGTGGCGCCCCCCTGACCGGGGACGGTATTGGCGGTCGGCGGACCCCCTTGGTAGATGACCGGCCCCTCGCGATCGACCGCCTGCTCCCGTTCCCATTTCGAACTCAACGCGGCCGACGCATGCCCCCAGCCATGGACGATCGCGGCCGGCTGCAGGTAGTCGACGACCTTGCGGACGGTGGCGTCGGCGTAATCCCCGCCTTCGGCGGCGAAGGGGTGGTTGGCGGTCAGGTCGAGGTGCAGGACCAGGTTCTGGGCTCCATACAGGCCTTGACCCTCGAAAATCGCGACACCGTCGAGCGTGAGGATCGGCGCCCAGGCGCTGGCCAGAGAAGGCCCGCCCCCGCTGCTGGTGATCTCGAGTCGCCGGCCATAGATCTCGTCGACGAAGAAGGTCGCCGCCACCATGGTCGTCGGCGTCGTTCCGGGCAGGACGGAGCTCAGTTGGAGCGTCGCCCGGAACTGGTCCGGAATGCCCACGCCGCCGCTCCAGGTCGCGCTCGGCGTAGAGGCGTACGGCAGGGAGGTCTGTTTCCAGCCCCCCACGGGCCGGGAGACCGCATGCATGACGCGCCCGCCGACAGTGTCGGCCATGTCCGCACCCCGGACATCCTCCTCCTCAAGGCGATCGAGCAAGGCGGTGGCGTAGGTGTTCAACTGGTGGTCCAGGCCGCTCCGGTTCAGGCCCGAGACGTAAGGCACCGAACTTGTGGAGCCCGAGTTCATGCCGCTCGTCGCGTCGGCGAGGGCTTCGCCGGCGGACAGACCCATGGCTTGGCGGACATCGATTCCGGTCACGTGATCATAGGTCTTGTAGGCCGGGTCGTACACGTAGGTCTGGCCGCCGATCGGGGCGGCGACCCAGACGTGGGCCAGGGTCACGTCGCTGGTTGACCCGGCGCTCGTGCATCCGCCGGACACCGTCGCCGGCACGCCGCCCGCAGCCAGCAGCGCACAGGCGGCCTTGGCCTGGGAGATTCCGGTCCAGGCCGAAAATTGCTCCGCCGTCAGCGTGATCGTGCCGTAGCGATAGTCCGCGGCGACGCCCGAGGCGCGCAAGAGTTTGACCATCAGGGAGGCTTGGTCGAAGGCCGTTCCGGACCCCTCGATGACCGCCCCGAGCGCCCCCTTGTGCGATCCGAAAATGAACTCGGTGTCGATCCGGTTTCGGACGTACTCATAGACCAGATCGACGTGCTCCTGCACGGCCGCCGCATCCTGGAGATTCAGGCCAGGACCGCCGCGGAGGGCGCGCGACAGCTCGCGCAATTCCGGCGCCAAGGGCGCGGCGCCGCCGGACCCGCCTGGGCAAAGCTCGGCCTTCGATCCGTAGTCGCGGCAGATGCCGTCCGTGTGACCGACCAAGATTCCGTAGCGGGCGTTCGCTTCCGCCGGCGAGATCAGCGCGCCCGTCAGAATCTTGACCGAGGCCGGGGCCGGCCCGGTGGAGCCACCACCGGTTTGGGCCGTGGTCGAAACCCCGACGCTGAGCGTCATGGCGAACAACAGCAGGGCGATCGCCGACCGGATCGAGGAAGAGCGGCCCGCGCCGCGAAGGCGCCGGAGACAGATATTGATGATCGCCTGCACGCGTTCCCCCGAACCTTGGCCGTATCCGAGGTAGGCATATCGCGCCCGACGTGCATAGCCCTCTTGGATGGCCGCGGGGGGCAATCGGCCTGTTCATCCCCCGAAATACTTTCCCGTTCTCATCCCAACCGGCTTCAGCCTGGGCCACTGGCGGCTCCGCCCAGCCGAGAGCGCCAGCGCACAGGTTTCTCCACCGAGAGGTGACGCGGGCCTTTACGGCGACCGGCAAGCGCTATCTAAGTCGGCTCGGGGATGCGGAGGACGCCGTGCGGGGGCCAACAGAATTGCGGGACGCCGCGCGGCGAGGTCTGGCGGCCGCCATCGAGGCTGGCCGGCGCTGTTCGGACTGGCTGACCCTTCAGGCCGCGGCCCTGGTCGATCGGGAACGCTGGGACGCCGGCCGGACCTTGGCCGATCGGGCCCAGGCCGTGTCCTGGCCGCGCGCCGCGGTTCTGTCCGGGCTCCTTACGGTCGGCGCCGCGACGATCTGGTTCGCATTCCAGCCCCACGGCCTGCGCGCCCACCCGCCCCGCCTGCCCCATGAACGGGAGTGGAAGGCCAGCCAGGCCGCGGCCCGGGCGTTTGAGGCGGGCCCCTCCCCCGCGCTCATGGCGGCCAATCAGTCCGTGACTGGAGATTCAGCGCAATGACCGGCTATCGCAAACTGTTGGCAGGGGCCGCAGCGCTATGCCTGCTCGGCGCGGCCCTGCCCGCCGCGGCGGATGTCCAGTACACCTACGACAGCGCCGGCCGCCTGATCCGCGCCGTCTATTCGAATGGCGTGACCGTCACCTACCGGTATGACGCCGCCGGAAACCGCACAGCGATCCTGGCCGAGGAGCCGCCCAACGCGGCGCCCGTGGCCGTCAATGACGCGGCGTCGGTGGCCGCTTCGTCCAGCGTCGATATCAACGTCCGCGCCAATGACAGCGATTCGGACGGCAACCCCCTGACCATATCGTCGGTGAGCTCGCCCACTGGCGGCGGAAGCGTCGCGATCCTGGGCGGCGGGACCTCCGTCCGCTACACCGCGCCCGCCACCACCGGCGCCAAGACCTTCACCTACACCATCCTCGATGGAGCCGGCGGAGCCGCGAGCGCGACCGTCACTGTCACGGTGTCCTTCACCAACAGCCCGCCGGTGGCCGCCGCCGACTCCGCCTCCGCCACGATCGACACCTTCCAGGCGATCATGGTGCTGGCAAACGACACCGACGCCAACGGCCATTCGCTCGCCGTCACCGCGGTATCCACGCCCACGGGCGGCACGGCGAGCATCGCCTCCGGTGGCGGACACGTCATCTACAATGCGCCCCACCAAGCGGGCGCCTACACCTTCACCTACACCGTCAGCGACGGAAACGGGGGAACCGCCGTCGGATCCGTTTCGGTCGGGGTGACGACGGGCGAAGCGCCTCCAGACGAGTGCGTTCCGCCGCCCGGACAAACGGAGTGCGAGATACAATAGCGCCGCCGACGGCCGCAGCCGGCCCGTCGGCCTGAGCGCTCCGTCCCGAGAGGGCTCAACTATCCGGGCCGCGCGGCGCGCGCTCGGGGGCACGCGGTCACGCCGCGCAGGAGGCGATGGTCGTGAACCTGCCAGCCCGTTTCCGAACCCGTGAAGCGCGCCCGCATCCATAGGACAGTCCGGGCGGGGTCAGCGGCCTGGATTCTGAGATCGACCTGGTCGCCGGCGCGCAAACGGGCCCCTTCAAGCCCCCGGGCGGTCATCATGGGCGCGCCGCCCCGACCGTAGGTGAAGGCCTGCCTGAGGCAGTCTTCCTGGGGGGCGCTCAGGCGATGGTGCGCGGACACCTCGGCCAAGCCGCGGGCTCTTGAGGTGAAGCTCGGATCGAGGACCAGGCCGACGGCTTTGGCGGCGGCCGCGATTGTCTCTGGCGCGTCCTCCGCCAGGTCCGCCCTGGAAGCGGGAACCATGATGGAGACCCGTTGCCCGCTCCCGTCGGAGGCCGTCTCGATCTCCGCCGTCACCGGACCGCCAGCCGCCAGGCCTCCCAGAACCGTCGCCGCCGCGCTTTCCAGGGCGATCCGCGTGCGTATGTCGCGTGCCTCCCAAGCGGACGCAGTCAGATAGGCATGCAGCCCTGCCGCCAGGGCGCCGCCGAACACCGCGAGACCGAACGTGAACGACATGGCGAGCAGGGACACATACCCCTCGCGCAGCCGGGCATCAGGGCGCCGGGGCGGGCTCAACGGGCAATCCCAGCACCTGGAGGCGTCCGACCATCTCGTTGGTGACGGCGTCAATGTCGGAGCGGGCCCGGATCACCGTCGGGCGCAGGAACATCACCAGCTCGGTCTGACGCTCGGTGGTGTCGCGCGTCCGGAACAGCGCGCCCAAGGCCGGAATGCGGCTGAGGTAGGGAACGCCCGTATCGCCCAGGCTGCGGCTGGACCGCAGCAGGCCTCCGAGCACAACCAGCTGGCCGTCCTCGACCTGGATGCGGGTGCTGAGCCGGCGCTGCTGGATGGTGGGTGAATCGATGTCGGAAGAGGTGGTGCCGGACACCTCGCTGACCTCCTGTTCGATCTGGATGAACATGCGGCCGCTCTCGGTGACCCGCGGCGTCACTGACAGCAACACGCCCGTGTCGCGGTACTGAACGCTGTTCAGAACCCGGCTGTCGTTGTTCAACCCGGTCGCCGTCTGGGTGATGATCGGCACCTGATCGCCGACCTGCAGTTCGGCGCTCTCGTTGGAGAGGACCAGGATGCGGGGCGTGGAGATCAGTTGCACGTCGGTCACGCTCGAGAGCGCGTTGAGGACCGCCCGGACGTCCACATCGAAATAGCGAAGCGAAAAGCCGGGAAAGCTGGCCGCCGCGTCCGCGTTGGAGCCCGACGAGAATCCGCCGGTCAAGTCGCCGTCGTCGAAGAACCACTGGACGCCGAACCGGACGCGGTCGTTCAGCGTCACCTCGGCGATGGTCGCCTCGATCAGCACCTGCGGCGGCGGCGCATCCAGTTCGCGCACGATGTCGAGCACGTTGCGATACTCGGCGTCGTCGGCGAGCAGAATGATGGCGTTGGTGCGGGGATCCGCGGTCAGGCGAAGCCCGCTGGCCGTGCGGGTCGCGGACACTGCGGGGCTCGCCGTCGCGGGCGCTCCGTTTTCCCCGGCGCTGGCGGGCGCAGGCGCGGACGCCGCCTCCGAACCACCCGCTCCCGTGTCGAGCAAGGACGACAGGGTCGTGACGAACTGGTCGGCCTCCAGATTGGCCAGCGGGATCGAGCGAAGCCGGCGCGCGGCGGGCGGCGGGGCGCGATCGAAGCGCTGGATCCATTCCGCCGCCCGATCGAGACCGGCCGGCGAGCGGGCGATGACCAGCAGCCCGTTCAGCCGGTCCAGTTCGATGAACTGGATCTGGCTCCCGGTCGGCCCGTCCGGGCCGCCGAAAACCTGACGGATCTCCGACGCGATGTCGGCGGGGGCGGCGTGCCGCACCGGGAAGAACTGCAGGCTCTTGCCCTGCAGCCAGTCGACGTCCAGCGAGCGGGCAGTGCGCACCAGGGCGTTCACCGTCGTCGGATCACCGGAGATGAACACCTGTTCGCGGGCGGGATCGGCGCGGACCTCGGCGCCGTCCCGGGCCAGCGGCTCAAGCAGTCGCGCGATCTCCACCGCGCCGATCGACCGGGCCTGATACACCGCCGAACCGGCGAGGACGTCGACGCCCTCCTGAGCCAGAACCGGCGGGGCGTTGAGGCGTCCGGCCTGGGCGGCGGGCACGACGGCGTAGCCCGGCCCCTCGGCGACGACGGCGGCGCCCAGGCTGCGCAGCGCCCGATCGAAACTCGACAGCGCCTGCGCCTCGCTCATCCGGCCGGTCAGGCTGAAGGTCAGGCTTCCCTGCACCGACGGATCGATGCGGAAGGAGCGTCGCAGCGACTGCCCCAGCACCGCGTCGGCGATGGCGGCGACGGGGGCCTGGTCGAAGACGATGTTGAAGGTACGCTCGGGCGAGCGTTGCGCCGCTGGGGCGGCAGGGGCGAGCGCCGGACTTTCGATGCGCCAGGACAGATCGTCGCCCTGCACCAGCTCAAGCGGGTCAGCCGCGGTGGCCGGCGCCGGCGTCGCCGGCCGGTTCCGGGGGATCACGGCCAGGTCGGCGCGAATGTCCCGCGACGTCTCGCACCCCGCCAGCAGGGCCAGCGTCGCCCACAGCGCCCCGCGCATCACGACCTTCATTGCGACGCCTGCAGCACGATGTCGCGCTTGAAGCCGTCGCCGCCCGGCGCGCCGTCGGCGCCGTAGCTGGTCAGCTTGAAACGGTCGCCCATCGCCGCCGGCGGCGTGTAGACCACGGGGCGGCCCCAGGGGTCCCTGGTCAGGGCGGCGTCGGACAGATAGGGTCCGGCCCACTCCGCGACGCCTTCGGGCGGGTCGATCAGGGCCGGGAGACCTTCCTCGCGGGTCGGGTAACGCGCCAGGTCGGCGGAATACATCTCAAGCGCCGCCGCCACGCTCTCCATCTTCAGGCGCGCCGCGCGCACCTTGGCGCGATCCATCTGCCCCAGGGTCTGGGGCACGACGATGGCGCTGATCAGACCGATGATGACCAGCACCACGAGCATTTCGGTGAGCGTATAGCCGGCCCGGCGGGCGCGCGCGGTCCGTCTCGCTCCCCTTGCTGATTTCCCCATGGTTCCCCCCGAACCAACACGCTACTCCTGTCCGACTATAGGGGGAGCGGGGCCGAGTCCACGGCGTTCACATGGTTGCATCCATCGACGAGTTCGAACTGCCGGCGCCGGTCCATGCCCGCTCGGTCCTGGCGGAGTCGCTGGGGCTGCGCGGCAGCGCCATCGAGCGCGCCCAGCGCGCCAGCGCCAGCTCGGGGCAGCCGCTGGCGGTGGCGTTAAGCCTGCTCGGCCTGGCCACCGAGGAGGCGATCGCCGAAGCCTGCAGCGCCCTGCATGACGCCCCGCGCTGGCCGGACGCCCTGCCGATCGAGCGCGTCGAAATGCCGGGGCTCAGCGTCCGCTTCCTGCAGGACCGCTACGCCGTGGCCATGGCCGGCGAGGACGGCGGCTGGTGCCTCGGCCTGGTCGATCCCGGCGACGAGACCACTCGCGATGCGTTGCGCTTCGCCCTGGGCCGCGACGTGCCGGTGCGGACGATCACGCTGAGCGCCTGGCGGCGCGTGCAGGACATCGCCGAACCGTCGCCGTCGGACGCCGCCCTCCCCTCGCCCTCGACCGCCACCTGGCTCGACGACGCCGAGCGCCTGAAGGACATCGCCCGGGATGCGCCGGTGGTGCGCGTCTGCGAACAGATCCTCGAGCGGGCCTTTCTGCTCAACGCCTCGGACGTCCACATCGAGCAGAAGATCGACCACGCCCGGGTGCGCTTCCGCATCGACGGCGACCTACAGGACCAGGAGCGGCTCGGGGTGGAGATCGGCCCGGCCCTGATCGCCCGGGTCAAGGTGCTGTCGGACCTGGACGTGGCGGAGCGCCGGGCGCCGCAGGACGGGCGGACCACGATCAACGTCCGCGGCGTGCCCGTCGACGTCCGCATTTCCACGGCGCCGACCGTGTTCGGCGAATCGCTCGTGGTGCGCCTGTTGACCCGGCGCGACGTCGACTATTCGCTCGAGCGGCTCGGCCTGCGCTCGGCGGTGGCCGCAGGGCTCGGCCAGCTCCTCACCCGCAGTCACGGGCTGTTGCTGGTCACCGGCCCGACCGGCAGCGGCAAGACCACCACCCTCTACGCCGGGCTGCGACAGCTGGCCTCGTCGCGCAACAAGATCCTGACGGTCGAGGATCCGGTCGAATATGTGTTCGAGGACATCCTGCAGAGCCAGGTCAACGAGGCGGCCGGATTCACCTTCTCGACCGCCCTGCGCTCCTTCCTGCGCCACGACCCCGACGTCATTCTGGTCGGCGAGATCCGCGATGCGGAAACCGCCCGCCTCGCCGTGCAGGCCAGCCTCACCGGCCATCTGGTGCTGGCCACGGTGCACACCAACGACGCCGCGACGACGCCCTCTCGCCTGATCGACATGGGCGTCGAACGCTATCTGCTCGGCGACGCCCTGATCGGAGTGATGGCCCAGCGCCTGGCGGCGCAGCTCTGCCCGACCTGCAAGACGACGGCGCCGTTGGACGACGATGAAGCCGCCGCCGTCCGTGACGCCGGGTTGTCGCCGCCGTCCACCCCGGTCGGCCGCGCCCAAGGCTGTTCCGCCTGCGGGCAAACCGGACGACGGGGCCGGCGCGCGGTCAGCGAGCTGATGGTCTGCACCCCGGAGCTGGGCGAACTGATCGGGTCGGGCGCGCACGCCTCGGTCCTGCGCCGGCATCTGGCGGACCAGCCCGGCTACGCCACCCTGCGCCAGGACGCCCTCGAGCAATCGGCCGACGGGCGGATCGACTGGGGCGACGCCTGGCGCGTCGCCGACCGATGAAGGCCTTTCGCTACACGGCGCTGGGCGCGGACGGGCGTCGTCACAGGAGCGTCGGCTACGCCGCGGACGCGGCCGCCCTGCGCGACCGCCTGTTGGACGCCCGTCTTCACCCCCTCGTCATCCGTCGGGCGTTGCTCCAGCAGCCGGGGCGGCTGCGGCTAACCGAGGCCGAGGCCGCGCGTCTGGGCCGCGACCTGGCCCAACTGATGACCAGCGGCATGGCCCTGGCCCAGGCGCTGGCGCTGCTGGAGACCCGCGAGACGCCGCGGATGGGCGCCATCGCCCGGGAGGTCCGGCAACGCCTGATCGCCGGGGAGCCCCTGTCCCGGGCGCTGGAGGTCGCGGATGGAACCCCGGCGCGGTTTCTGCAGGCCCTGGCCCGCGGCGGCGAGGCCTCCGGCCGCCAGAGCGAGGTTCTGGCGGCCGGGGCCCGGTCGTTGGCCGCGGCCGATCAGCTGAAGAAGCGGCTGATCACCCTGTGCCTCTATCCGGCCTTCGTCATCCTGGTCGCCTTCGGCTCGATCGCCATCTACGCCTACGCGGTGCTGCCGTCCCTGGAGCCCGCCTTCGAGGGCATGGGCGGCGACCTTCCGGCCCAGACCCGCGCCGTCCTGACCTTCGGAGTGATCGTTCGGGTGCTGATGCCGGTCCTCGGCGCGGTCGCCGGCGGCCTTGCCGTCGCCCTTGCGCTATTGCCCCCGGCGCGCCGGTTGGCCGGCGACCTCGTGGCGTGGCTGTTGATGCGCGGCAAACGCTCGCCGCTGCGCGACTTCGTCTTCGCCAACCTCGCCTCCCGCCTCGCCGTCATGCTCCAGGCCGGTGTTCCCCTGGCGCCCGCCTGGCGGCTGGCCCGGGAGCCGGTGACCATCGCCTCCCTCAGCCGCGCGCTCGCGGCGCAGGACGAACGGCTGATGGAAGGCGTCCGGCTTTCGGAGGTGCTGCGGCGCGTGGCCGTCTGTCCGCCGGACCTGATCCACTATGTGCAGATGGGCGAAACCTCCGGCCAGATCGCCGCGGCCTTGAACGACGGCTCCGCCGACCTCGCGGCCCGGGCCCAGGAAGCCATCGAGCGGGTGCTGTCGGTGCTCACCCCGCTGGTCATCATCGTGGTCGGCGGCCTGGTCGGCCTGATCACCATGATGGTGTTCCAGGGGTTGCTGGCGGTCGGTGACGCCGTTGCGATGTAGAGCGGAGCGACGGCGAGACGGCTATCTGACCATCGACGCCCTGGTCGCCCTGTCGATCACGGTGCTGGCCGTCACCGCCGCGGTGACCCTGGCCGCCAACGCCGTCTCGCGCATGGCCCAGGCGCGAGACCGCTTGACGGCGGTGCGGGTCGCCGACGATCTCTACGAACAGCTTTATACGGGCGAACGGCCCGACGGTCGCCAGTCCGGCGTCACCGAGGGACGGTCATGGACCTACGTCAGCAGCAGCGCCGCCACCGACGGGACGCCCTCGGTGGCGCGGCGGCTGCGGATCGTCGTCGATCGCCGCTTCGGCCCGGACCTGGTGATCGAGGCGGTCGTGCCGCCCGCGCCGGCTACAGCGTCCTCGAGCTGATGATCGCCATGACGGTCGCCTCGATCCTGCTGGTCGGCGTCAGCGCCGGCTATTCGGCCCTGGCCCGGGCCAGCCATCGGCTCGCCGTCTCCCAGGCGGGTCTGGCGGACCGGCCCGCCCCGCGATGCCGGCCGCCGGAGCCCGGCGGCGGCGCCCCGATCCCGAAAGGCCGCGTCCGCTACCGATGCGACCTTCCCGAACGCTGTGAATACGATACCGTCAGCCGATCATGCCGTTCGACGACCTCGCCCTCGACCTGACCCCCGCGCCGCCTTCCCGGCCCGAGCTCGAGGTGATGACGCGCGTGCTGCGCCTGCCGACCCGCTCCGTCCGGCAGGCCCGCGCCATCGTGCGGCTGCAGCTGGACCGGCTATCCCCCCTGCCCGCCGCCGACACCGTGTTCGACCTCGCGCCCCTCCGGTCGGACGCCGGCGAAACCGTCTATGCGCTCGGTGTCCTGCGGCGCTCGGCCCTGGCTGATCCGGCCCTAAGCGACCAGCGGACCGTGGTCGTGACCAAAACCGTCGAGGGCCAGGCGGTGGCCTTCCGCTTCCGCAACCCCGGGGTGATCGACGACCGGGAGGCCCGCTGGCTGAAACACGCGCCGAAGCTGGCGCTGGTCTGTCTCGGGCTCGCCGCCGTCGCCCTGGCCGGCCAGCTGCGGGCGGAGCAATGGCGCGATCGCCGCCTGCCCGAGATCGCCGCGGCGCAACGCCTGGAGACGCGCCAGGTTCGGCTCTCCGGCCAGCGCGCCGCGGCCCGGGCCGAATGGGCGTCCCTGGAAAGGACCGACGCCGCCACACGCTATCTGTGCGCGGCGGGTCGGATCGCCGCCGTCCGGCCCGGCGGCGTCGCCGTCACCGGCGTCATCGCCGATCCGCGGCGCGTCACGCTCGCCCTTGCTCCGGGGACGGAGGTCGCGCCGCTGATCGACGCCCTGGGTCTCCCCGCGCCCGCCGCGGGGTCGGCCGGACCGGCCGCCGTGGTGTTCCCGAGCGAGGTTTGCGCGTGAACCGGACCGTCTGGATCCATCGGGGGGCGGCGATCGCCAGCGTCGTCCTGATTGGCGTCGCCCTGACCTCGGCCGTCGCGGTCGGACGCGACGTCCACGCCGTAACGGGGGCGAGGAAGGCGCTCCAGCCGGCAGCTTCTCCAGCGTCGGTGACGAGGGCGTGGACGCCGGGTCCGCCCCTGTTGCGGCGCAACGGCGCGACGGCGGAGATCGCCATCGGGGAGTATCTCAACGGCCGGCTGGGGGAGCTCGGCCTGGCCGTCACCTCCGTCGAGATGGCCGAGCTGCGACCCCTGGGCGGCGGCCGGCATCTCGCCGAGGTGCGCGTGCTGGCGCGCGGCGACGCGGCCGCCTCGGCGGCGGCGGCCAACTGGGTCGCGGTCAACCGCGAAGCCGTCCGCCTCAAATCCCTGTCGCTGGGAATCGGATCGGACCAGGAGGGGACCGCCGCCCTGGTGCTGCTGATGGTGATCGCATGACGAAGCTGGCGCGCCACTGGGCGCCGGGCCTGCTCGGTCTGTGCGCCCTCGTGACCCTGCTTCTGCTGGTCTGGCCCGCTGCTGCGGCCCGCCCTGCGGCGGCGCCAGCGGCCGAACGCTACCTCGGGCCGGATCACCAGACCCGCAGGGGCGGACCGATGACCGGCTTCGCCATCCGGCTGGGATCCACCGACGCCCTTTCCGACGCGCCGGCCCCGGCCGCCGTCCCGGCCCTGGTCGGCCTCGCCGGACGGCGCGCCTGGCTGCGCAGCGCCGCCACCGGCGAGGTCGAAGGCGTCGCGGTCGGGCAGACGCTCGACGGCTGGCGGCTCGTCGCCGTCACGACGCGGACAGTCACGCTGCGCGGGCCGGAGGGCGACCGCCGGCTCGAGGTGTTCGCGGCCGGTCCCCCGCCGACCCCGGCGCCCGGAGCCGGGACGATGGCGGCTCCCGCCGCGCCGGTCCCGTCTCCAGAGGGCGGATGACGACGCCTCTGCTCGCCGCCTCGCTCGGCGTGACCGGCCTGGTGGTTGGGAGCTTCCTGGGGCTGGTCAGCCTGCGCCTTCCCGCCGGGGAAGGCGTCGTGGCGGGCCGTTCCCGGTGCCAGGGTTGCGACCGTCGCCTGGGGTGGCCGGACCTGGTTCCGGTGCTGAGCTATCTGGCCCTGCGCGGCCGTTGCCGGACCTGCCGAAGCGCCATTCCGGCGCGCTATCCGATGCTGGAGCTGGCCGCCGCCGCGGTCGGACTCTGGGCCGCGCTGGCGACCGCCACGCCGCTCGAGGCGGGCCTGACGGCGCTGCTCGGATGGCAGCTGCTGCTGATTGCCGCGGTCGATCTCGAACACCTGTGGCTGCCCGACCGGCTGACCCTTCCTCTGCTGGCGACCGGCCTGGTGGCCGCCGCCGCGGTCGAACCGGTCACCCTCCCCGACGCCTTGCTGGGCGCTGCCGCCGGGTTCGCGGCGCTCTGGCTCCTGGGGGTCGCCTACCGGCGGCTCCGCGGCCGCGACGGCCTCGGCGGCGGGGATCCCATACTGTTCGCGGCCGGCGGCGCCTGGGTCGGCTGGCAGGGCCTGCCCTTCGTCCTGCTGATCGCCTCATTGGCCGGCGTCAGCCTCGTCGTCGCGCGCCGGCTCGCCGGGAGCGAGGTGGCGTCGAACGACCGCGTGCCGTTCGCCCCTCTGCTGGGGATCGGCATCTGGCTGGTGTGGAGTCTACAGTCTTGAACGGCCAGCGGTCCGCCGCTCAGGGGTCCCGGAACAAGGAGCGGGCGACGATCCGGGTCACCGCCTCGCGGCGCGCCTTCACCTCGTCCGCCGAGGCGACGACCCGGCGGACCTTCACCCGATAGCCCTTGACGAGAGTGTCGGCGGGATCCGGCGGCGCCGACAGGCCCTGGATGTAGTCTGGCAGGGCTTCCGGCGTCAGAAACGTCACCCGCTCCTGGTCCGCCTCTTCGAGGCCGGCGAGAACAGTCTCGCGGAACCGGACGCCGGTGGCGCGCGACTTGACCAGGACGAGCGCGATCCGGTCGACCCCGGCGGCGAGGCATTTGCGAACGTTGGCCGCCTCCTGGCCGGTCGGGGTGGTGACCGAGACCTCGAAGGCGACGCGCAGGCCGTCGCGCTCGAGCAGCACGTCGACCTGCCCGCCGGCGACCGGGGCCTCGATCGTGGCGCGGAACCCCTGCTGCTGGCCGAGTTCGCCGATCAGCGACTGCAGATAGCGGTGCTGCGACCCGCCCTTGCCGGGGTGGTGCGATGGCGGATCGCGCCGCGGCCGCGACACGGGACTATCGACGAAAGGCTCCGCGGACAGGGCCGACGCCAGGGTCTCCCGGGATCGCGGCGCCGGATCGGCGAGTCCCGGCGCACCCGGCGACGCGGGCGCGGTGAAGAGCTCCACGTCCATCGGCACGCCGCAGTAGCGATCCCGGTTGGCCTCGAGCAGGCGCTCGAAGGCCTCGCCGCTGGAGGTCGGCTGCCGCTCGAGATAGCCGAGCGGCGTGGTCAGCCGCACCGCGCCGGGCGTCATGTTCTTCAGCCAGGCGGCGAACTCGGTGCGGTCGCGGCGCCGGCGCATGCTCTCGATGAACTCGGCCGTGGTGTGCAGCTCGTCGGCGAAGGCGCGGGCGTCCCGGGCCGAGACGCCGCCGGCGAACTTGAGCGAGGTGTTGGCGTGCAGCGCCGCGCGCAGCCGCGGCGACAGCTGGTCGAGGGTCTGGTGCGCCAGCGTCAGCCCGACGCGGTATTTGCGGGCCTGGTTGAGGATGGTCTCGACGTCGTCCCCGAAATACTCCTGGGCCTCGTCGACATAGACGAAGGTCGGCGTGCGCTCGTCCGCCGGGATGACCGAGCGCTCCAGCGCCGCCTGGGCGATCATGGCGATGAAGAAGCGGCCCAGCAGGGCGCTGCCGTCCGACTTGAGCAGGTCCTTGGCGGTGGAGACGAGGATGATCTTGCCGGCGTTCATGGCCGCGTAGAGATCGAGCTTGTTCTCGCGCTGCAGGAACATCCGCTCAAAGGCCGGGGTCGACAGCACGCCCCACAGCCGGCGCAGGATCTGCTTCTTGGTGGCCGCGAACGACGGAGCGAAGAACTCGGTGGCGAAGAAATGCCGCGCCGAGCCCTGCAACTGGCCCATGTACGGCTTGAACGGCGCCCCGTCCTCCATGACCTGCATCAGGGTGTGCAGGGTCGCGCCCGGAATGGTGATCATCAGCCGCGCCAGGTAGCGGAAGATCACCCCCTGCTTCTGGGTCAGCTCGGCCCCGAGCATGGCCCCGAAGAAGGTCTCATAGAGTTCGACCACGCCGTTGAGCACCCGCTCGCGGTCGACGGCCGAATAGCCTTCGGTGCGGTCCAGATGGGCGTCGAACAGGTTGAGCGCCGCCGGGAACTCGATATCGGAGGGATCGACCAGCACCAGCCGGTCGGCCAGGCTCCGTTCGGCGTCCGGCGAGAACAGCTCCAGCCGCAGCAGCTTCTGGATCAGGTCGCCCTGGCTGTCGATCACCACCACCGAGCGGCCGTCCTCGAGCGCCTTGACCAGATCGTCGTGGATCAGCCGCTGCAGCAGCTGGGTCTTGCCGTGGCCGGTGCCGCCGATGATGTGGCAGTGCTCGAAGCGCATCTCGTCCGGCACCCGGAACGGCACCGGCAGGTCGAGCAGGTCGGCGAACGGCGTGCCGCCCAGGTACAGCTCGACCAGTTCGGACGGGGTGCGGCTCTTCTGGCGCGTGGGGACGATCAGCCGCTCGGACACCGCGTGCGGATCGGCTTCCGGCGAGAAGCCCGAGGCGACGAGCATATTGGTGATCAGCCGCACCCGCAGCCGCTCGAACAGCTCCAGGCGCAGCGCGGCGTCGTCGTAGGGCAGCATGACGAAGCGCTCGACCGCCTCCGCCGGCCGGTCGAGCAGCTCGATCAGCGGCACGCCCAGGGCGTCCCCGGTCCCGGTGTCCCAGGCCGTGAAGCAGCCCTCGGGCAGATCCTTGAACAGGGCGATGAAGCCCTCGGTCAGCCGCGTCCGCACCAGACCGAACATCCCCCCGAAATCGGCGGCCCAGCGACGCCGGCGCGTGAGCAGCTTGCGCACCTCGACGGCGACCGCCGCATCGCCCTCGATCACCGGCCAGTCGGCTTCCAGGGCGATGAGGTCCTCGGCCCGCAACAGCCCCTCGGCCGCGTCGGCGGCGGCGATCAGCACCGGCAGGGCCGGCACGCGATCGCTCGCCCGGATCACGGTCTTGATCAGGTCGACGGCGAGGTCGTCGACCGGCGTCGTCGCCAGCGGCGAGGCCCGCCACAGCGCCTCGACCTCGGCCCAGCGGTCGCGGGTGTCCTGGAGCTCGCGGCCGCGGGTGCCGCCGCCGAGCCAGTGGGTCAGATCGCTCGTGCGGAACACGCGCTAGAGTTCGAGGACTTCTTCGCCGCCGAAATGCGAAGCGGCGTCGAGAACCTCCTTGAAGGTCTGGGCGGCCTGCCGGATGTGACCCTCGATCGCCAGCAGCTCGACCACGTCCTTGACCTCGACGCGCTTGCCGCCTTCCAGGTCCTTGACCGTCAGGGTCAGGGTCACGGCCTTGTACGCGAGCCGCGAGGCGACCCCGAGCAGGCCGCTGCCGCCGGTGATCTCGTGACTGGCGTAGAGCTCCGTGTCCTGGAGCTTGAATCTGCGGATGCGCTCCTTCTCGTCGGCGGACAGGTCGGCCCGCACGTCGAGCGTGAACACCACCTTGCCCAGCAGGCCCGCGCGCTGGTCGCGCCGCAACAGCAGTTTCATCGTCCCCTCCCCCTTTGGTGAAAATCTCTCGCTAGAGCCAGGCGGCGACGCCCCCGTGGCCGGAACAGGTGCCACGCCGGCTCTGGCTGAAGCTGTAGGTGCCGTCGCGGCAACGGGCGCTGGCCCCGGCCGGCGGCCGATCGTCCGGCGTCCGCGTCGGGCGGCGCACGCATCGACCCCGGCTGTTCTCGTAATAGCCGGCCGCGCATGTGGGCGCGACCGCGGCGGCGGCGATTCCGGGCACGGCCGTCATGACCAGCGCCGGTTGCGCAAGGATCAGGACTCCGGCCGCCGCCATGGCGATCCGCTTCAAACAGGCCCGCATCAAATTTCCCCGAACGACGTTCTCTATTCGCTACCATGCAGCGCGCATTCACGCCTCGCAACCTTTAAGTGATCCGGTCACGAAGACCGCGCCGCGGCGACGAGGCTGAACCCTCCCTCGCCCTATCGCTTCCGGCGGAGGCTCCAGACCAGGCCAGAGAGCGCGGTGATCAGGATCGCAAAGGCGCTGATATGTTCCGGCGTGATGGTCATGACGTTCTCCTTGCGGTCAACCAGGAGAGGACTATATTCCTAGCTTGCGTCAGAATCGGTCGTGGCGTGACGCGTTGGACCTGTACGTCTTCCCTGACGTGGCAAACCGGAATCCGGACAAGGCTGACGCCATGGGCCGGTGGCGCGCCTTCCGGGCAAACCGCCGAGGCACCGTGGCCGGCCTTTGACAACCATCCCAACCCGCCCGCCTGGCCCGCATCCAACAGCCTCTATGCGCCAGAAGCGGACAATGGCTGCTTGCCCGCGAGCCGACATTCAGATCAGGCTCGAAAGGGGGTTGGCTGGGAGGCGCGGCCTAGGGCTTTTCCGCATGACCGGCGTTCCGCAAAGGTGACCGCCGGTTCAGATCCAAGACAGCCGACAATGTGCCCGGCGATCCTACACATCCGAGGCGAGCGGAAGAACGATCTCAGCCAGGCCTCAGGGTTAGTCGGGGCGGAGACCCAACCTTAACGCCAGCTTCCCGACAGGAACGTGCGATACGCTAACGCCGTGAACGACGGCTCGCGCATTCTGTTGGTCGAAGATGACCCCGCCCTTGGGCGAGCGCTGGTCTGCGCGCTTGAGCAGGACCGCTGGCCGGTGGATCACGTGACCTCGCTCGCGGATGCGTTCGAGGCTGTTCTGCAGCGACCCTACCGGCTCATCCTCCTGGACCGGAGCCTGCCCGATGGCGACGGCGTTGCCCTGGTCGCGGTCGCCCGGTCCCGAACGCCTCGCCCCTCCATCATATTCGTCACGGCCCGTGACGACGTGGCTGACCGGATCGAGGGCCTGGACGCGGGGGCGGACGACTATCTGGTCAAGCCGTTCTCGGTGGCCGAACTGCATGCCCGCGTGCGCGCCGCATGTCGCCGGCCGATCGACCGCGGGGACAAAACCATCATAGAATCTGGCCGGCTCACCTTCGACCCGGTCAGCCGCGAGGTGCGCGTGGGGGGCAGACCGCTGCCGCTGCCCCGGCGCGAACTGGCTCTGTTCGCTGTCCTGATCTGCAAGGCCGGACGCGTGGTCCAAAGGACCCACCTGGAGTCCGAAGTCTACGGGCTGGACGAGGAGGTCTCAGGCAATGCGCTGGAGACCCAGGTCTCCCGCCTGCGCCGGCGGCTGGAGATGGAGGACGCGGGGGTCGACCTGCGGACCATACGGGGCGTGGGCTACATGCTGCGCCCATGCTGAGGTGGCCGCGATCACTGGCCTTGCGCGCGGTCGCCGCTCTGCTCGCGGTCCATGTCCTCACGATCGCGATCGTGCTCGGCTTTAGCGTGTCGGAGGGTCGAACCACGCGTCTGGGCGGCGCGAGCCTGGCGCTGGAGTTCGCCCGCGAGGAGCTCACGTTCGAGCGCCGCGGGTGGGTCATTCCAACCGACGGGGCGTTCGCGTCCCTCGCCGCGCGAAATCCCTCGCTATGGCTGATCGGCGGCGATGAGGACCGCTTCCTCGTCCTGGGCGACCCGCCGCCGCCCGCCCGGCGGCTGTTTGGTCTGCCGACAGATCCAGGAACCAACAGCGACGAAGGATTCGGCGCGCTGCTGCCCGAGGTGGCGATAGAGCGGCGCGACATCGATAGCCGCCCGATCCTCCTGGCGGTTGGCGGGGTAGACCCGGACACCGTCACCTCAGCCGACGTGCTGCGCAGCTTCTCGCTGGCGCCCATTGTGGCGGTCATTCTCGGCCTTGGAGCGCTGGGCGTGATCGCGCTGCTGCTGGCGATCCCGCTGTTGTCGCGGGCCATACGTCCGATCGTCGATGAGGCCACCTCCATCCAGCCGGATGATGTCGGCCGCCGACTGGACGAAAGCCGGGCGCCGCCCGAGCTACTGCCACTCGCGCGCGCCTTTAACGGCGCGCTTGAGCGCCTCGAAATCGAACTTGGCCGGCGAAAGCGGCTGATATCCAACGTGGCGCATGAGCTGCGCACGCCGCTGGCGGTCCTCTCGCTTCGCGTAGACACCCTGTCCAGTCCGGCCGAGGAGCGCGAGGCCCTCCGAAGAGCCGTCCTGCAAGTCTCACGCCTCGCAGAGCAAATGCTGGATCTGGAGCGGTTCTCGCTGCCAACCGGGCCTCGGGTCCCAGTCAATCTGACCGAGCTGGCGCGGGAGGTCATCTCGTCCCTGGCGCCCATGGCCATAAACGCCGGCTACGAGTTGGCGCTCGAAGCGCCGCAGGTTCCGGTTATCGTCTCCGGTAACCGCGAAGCGGTCATCCGAGCTGTCACAAACCTGATCAGCAACGCCGTTCAGCACGGCGGCGGCGGCGGCCTGATCAGCGTCGTCCTGGGCGACGGGCGGATCGAGGTGATCGACGAGGGGCCGGGTGTGCCTGAGTCCCTGCAGCAGCGGCTGTTCGAGGCCTTCGCCCGGGGCGGCGGGGAGACCGGTGGATCAGGGCTCGGCCTACATTTGACGCGCGAGGTCATGCGGGGCTTGGGCGGAGAGGTCTACTGGCGTTGCGACGGCGCAAGGACGATCTTTCGCCTGCAGTTTTCAGGGCCGGATACGGGCGCCGGCTGACCGGCGTCCCACAACTGTCCATCAACTGTCGCGCCATGCCCATGCACGACAGGCAGGCGTCAGCCGCGCGGGCTAGGTGTCCATCATGCCGCCCACCGGCAGAACCTGATGTCCTGACACACGGAACCTGGCATGCCGCTGAAATTCTCCCGTCTCGCCGCCGTCAGCCTAACGGCCCTCATTGTCGCCAGCGGGTTGCCCGCGGCTTCTATCGCCCAAACCGCGGGCTCGGCAGAGAGCAGCCCTCGATCCCAGGCCCGCTTTGAGGCGGTGCGCAGGGTTATTCAGCAGACGCTGCAGGAGGCCAACGTGCCGTCCATCGCTGTGGCCGTCGTTCAGGATGGGCAGATCGTCTGGGAGGAAGCCTTCGGCTACTCCGATCGCGAGCGGCAGATTCCCGCCACCGCCCACACGCCCTACTCACTCGCCTCGATGACAAAGCCGATCACCGCAACCGCGGTCATGCAGCTTCAGGAAGCCGGCCGGCTCGACATCGACGCTCCGATCGAGCGCTACCTCGGCGGCGTCAGGCTCGCCGGCTATGCGTTCGACGCCGACCAGGTGACCGCCCGCCGCATCATGTCCCACTCGGCCGGGCTGCCCCAGTACGGCAACTTCTATCTGGACGGCTCAGCGCCGGCCGGGTCGGAGCAAACCATCTCCCGGTTCGGGATGGTGGTCTTCCCGCCGAATACCCGCTTCGAATACTCGAATATCGGCATGAAGATCCTGGACGCCGCGATCGCCCGGGCGTCCGGCCTGTCCTATGGCGAGTACCTGCAGCGCGAGGTGTTCGGCCCGCTGGGCATGAGCCACAGCGCGGTTGGCCTGCCCGTCGGCGTCGAAGCGGCGGTCCGGTACGACAACGATCGTAACCCCATGCGGCTCTACATGACGGATCATCCGGGCTCCGGCGACGTCTGGGCCAGCGCCCACGATATGGCGCGCTTCCTCGCCTTCCACATGGGCACGCCCTTGTCCGATCAGGAGCCGATCCTCAGCCCCGAGACGCGAGTGGCGATGCAGCGCCCGGCCAGCGCCTATCCGATGCCGACGCCGCCCGATGCTCCGCGCAGGGATATTGGAGCCCAACTGGATTGTGACGACGAGCAACGGTCACCCGCAGATCTGGCATTCCGGGGGCCAGCCGGGCGTCAGCAGCGTCATGGCCTTTTTCCCGGACCAGAAGATCGCCTTCGTGCTTCTCGCGAACGCCTCTGCGCCGCTCGGCAGGATTGGGCAGGCGATCCGCGAGGCGATCGCGCCGGAGCTTCTGGAACCGGCCTCCGAACCGGTCCCGCCCGCTCCCGAGCCCATTCCCTTCCGCGGTCGATGGGTCGGCGCCGTGACCAGCCATGCCGGCGAGCAGCCCATCACCCTGAGCTTCCAGGAAAACGGCGAGGTCACCGTGCAACTGGGGGCCCAGGCGAGCACGACGCTCGCTCAGCCCGCCTACGAGAACGGCGCCCTCACCGGACGGTTCTCCGGGTCCAGCAACATCCCTGAAGCGGCCCGGGCGTCGCATAATCTGTCGCTCAAGGTCGTGCCCGTCGACGGAGAACTGGCGGGTCAGCTGGTAGCCCAAGGCATGGACGCGAACGCCGCTTTCATGCTGCCCAGCTTCGTTCGTCTCCGGCCCTTGGGAGAGGAGCGCTGAGGCGAGACAAGGGAAACACCTATCAGCAGCCGGCATGCGCCAGGAGCGGACATTGGCTGCTTGCCCGCGAGCCGACGCCAAGGGCATGGGTTGCTTGCCGCGGGGCCATTCTTTCGCCCCACCATCATCCCGGCCTGGTGATGCCGCCGAGCCTCACGGAGGCGGGGGCCCGGTCGATTCCTGGTCACCCCATCCAGTCGTCGCTGCGCAGGTCCGCGTCGCCGAGGAGCCGGCCCTGGTCGTCGATGAGGGCCATCCAGCCGCCGGCGGGGGCGACGCGGGCCTCGAGGGCGAGGAACAGCGGCGTGTCCCCGGTCCCCGGCAGCACCAGCGGCTCGTCGGCGAGCTTGATCGCCGCGACGCCGGGCAGGACCAGCGGCTCGCCGTCGGCGAGGGCCGGCGGCACGAAGGCGTCGTCGTCGAGGTCCGCCAGCAGCGGCAGCACCAGGGCGTCGCCGCCCTTGCCGGCCGGCTCCGCCGCGGCCGCGGCTCCGTAGGTCAGCACGGTGGTGGTGTTGCCGGTCATGAAGCGCAGCCCCTCGACCGAGCTGACCAGGGTCGAGCCGTCGCGGCCGGCCACGCTGTCGACGATGCGCCAGCTGGCGCCCTCGGCGGTGACCGTGTACTGGGCCTTGGAGCCGCGCAGCTGTACCTCGTCGCGGCCGAGGCCGCCGCCGATGACGTCATTGCCGCCGCCGCCGCGCAGGATGTCGTTGAGCGCCCCGCCGGTGATCTGGTTGTTCAGCGCATTGCCCGAGCCGACGAACTTGCCCGGCCCGGCGTAGATCAGGTTCTCGAGGTTCGAGCCCAGGGTGTAGGAGCCGATGCGCGCCTCGACCGTGTCGACGCCCTCGCCGGCCAGCTCGACGCAGGTGTCGAAGGCCTCGAGGATGTAGCGGTCGTTGCCGGTCCCGCCCTGCAGCTGGTTGTTGACCCCGCCCGAGCCGCCCCACAGCACGTCGTCGCCGCCGCCGCCGACCAGCACGTCGGAGCCGATCCCGCCCATCAGCACATTGGCGCCGGCGTCGCCGTACATCACGTCGTTGAAGTTGGAGCCGATGGCGCTCTCGATCGAGCTGAACGTGTCGGTCGCCCCGTCGCCGTCGTTGGTGGCCTTCTGCAGGTCGAGCCGCACCACCACCCGGGCCGCCGCCAGGGTGTAGTCGGCCGTATCAGTCCCCAAGCCGCCGTTGAGCGTGTCGACGCCGCCGCGGCCGCGCAGGGCGTCGTTCCCCGCCCCGCCGGTGATCACATTGGCCAGGGCATTGCCCGTGCCGGCGAAGGCCCCGGTCCCGCCGAAGATCAGGTTCTCGACGTGGTTGGCCAGGGTGTAGGTGTTGATGCGGGCCTCGACGGTGTCGGTTCCCTCGCCGGCCAGTTCGGTGATCGAGTCGGCCGCCTCCAGCACATAGCGGTCGTCGCCCAGCCCGCCCTGCAGGGTGTTCAGCGCCCCCGACCCGCCCCAGAGCACATCGGCGCCGGCCAGCCCCAGCAGGGTGTCCGCCCCGGTCCCGCCGCGCAGCACATTGGCCGCGCCGTCGCCGATCAGCACGTCGTTGAAGGCCGAGCCGGTCAGGTTCTCGATCGAGCTGAAGGTATCCGTGCCGCCGTCGCCATCGTTGGACGAGGCGTTGGTGTTCAGCTGGGCCCGCATGCCCGCCGCGGCGGACGAATAGTCGGCGGTGTCGATGCCGAGGCCGCCGTTGAGGATGTCGACGCCCGCGCCGCCGGAGAGGCGGTCGTCGCCGTCGCCGCCGTTGAGGGAATCCGCCCCGGCCAGACCGAACAGGGCCTGCGCCGAGGACGACCCGGTCAGGGTCTCGCCCGCGCTGGTCCCGATCCGGTTCGAAGCGGCCAGGGCGGCGACCGCCACCTCGCCCGCGCCGAACCGCAGCCGCTCCACATTGGTCAGACTATCCACGCCGTCGGGGCCGGTCACGGTGACGACCCCGCCCGCCACGCTCACCGTCGCGGCGCCGTCGGTGAAGACCGCCGTGTCCGTTCCGTCGCCACCATCGATAAAGTCGGCCCCCGTCCCGCCGATCAGGATGTCTTGTCCCGCCCGTCCGTACAGCTGGTCGCCGCCGGCTCCGCCGTCCAGGCGGTCGGCGGCCGACCCGCCTTCAACATAGTCCCCACCCGCGCCCCCCAGCATCTCGAGGGCGGTCGTGAAGCGCCACAGGCTCATGTAGTCGTCGCCCGAGCCGCCGATCACCCGTTCGACGCCGACAACCGAGTAGTCGGCTACCGTGAACCGGCCTGCGACAAGCGAGCCGAACTGCAGGCCGACGTTCACCGCGCTGGCGTCAAACGTGTCGACGCCGGCGCCGCCGTCGACGGTCGAATCCGGCTGGCCCGAGGTCATGGTCGTGACCCGGAAGGTGTCGTTTCCGCCGTCTCCGAACGCCGTGTCGAGGCCGGGACCTACGTCGATCACATCGTCGCCGTCGCCGCCGTAGACGAGGTCGTTTCCGGCCACGCCGCTGAGCGTGTCATTGCCGCCGGCGCCCCTCAGGATGTCGTCGCCTGCCGTTCCGGTTAGAGCGTCGCCGGCGCTGCCGCCGGACAGGACCGTACCCGGGCGGGAAATTTCGGAGATGGCGTACTGGCCGTCCGCGAAGCGCAGGAAGTCGATGTTCAGCAGGGTATCGACCCCGTCGGCGCCCACGACATAATGATACCCGTCGGCGTGCACCACGCCATAGTCCGCGCGATTGCCGCTGTAGACGGCGATGTCGGTCGAGCTGCCTTCCGAACCGTCATAGGCGCCGTCGATCCGGTCGTCGCCGGCGCCGCCGGTGATGACGTCGTCGCCGTGGAATCCCCGGATCAGGTCGTCGCCCGCGCCGCCGTCGATCATGTCCGCCCCGCCGTAGCCCCAGAGCTCGTCGTCGCCGCCCCCGCCGCCGATGGTGTCATTGCCCGAGACGCCGTTCATGAAGTCCGCGCCGTCGCCACCGAACAGGACGTCGTCCGCTTCGCTGCCGACAAGATTGTCGGCCTCGGCGGATCCGAAGAGGAAGCGTCCTCCGCCGCCCTCGAACCAGATTTCCTCGATACTGATGAGGGTGTCCGAGCCCTCGGCGCCGGTGACCCGCAGGGCGTCGCCCTCGAAGGCGAATTGGTAGTCGCTCGACATGCCCGAGAAGCGGGCGATGTCGCGGCCCTCACCGCCATTGATGATGTCATTGCCGGCCTGGCCGCCCAGGATATCGTCGCCTTCGGCGCCCAGTAGAATATCGTCGCCGGCCCCGCCCTGGAAACGGTCGGCGTTGACGCCGCCGCGAACCTCGTCGTTTCCGGCTCCGCCATAGACCCAGATGCCGTACCAGGTGCCGTAGCTGTTGTACTGCTGTCCGGTCAGGTCCAGCGTGATCGCGCCGGCGCCGAAATGGATGGTGGACGGCGCACCGCCCACGCCGCTCAGGTCCAGCAGGCCGGACCCATCGACGTAGAGGTTGCTGGCGATCACATCGACGTGCTGGATCTGGGCGATCGTCAGTCGTACCCAGAGCCCGTCCACGCGCTCGAACGTGCTGAGGTCAAAGCCGGTCAGGTCGGCGATCGGCGTCGGGTCGCTGCTGGAATAGTCGAGCTCGACCCGGAAGGTGTCATAGCCCTCGCCGCCGTTGTACGTGGCGGAGTTCAGGCGCTCGCGCGAGCCGTCGTAGACGATCGTGTCGTCGCCGGCGCCGCCGAAGGCCTGGTTGGCGCCATTGGCGGCATAGCTGCTCACCGTGATGGTGTCGTTGCCGGCCCCCCCGTCGAGTATGTTGTTGCCCAGGTCGTCGGCAAGGTGGTCATCGCCATCCTCGCCGTAGAGGGTGTCGTTGCCGTAGCCGCCGTTCAACCCATCGGAGCCTGCGCCTCCCCGAAGCACGTCCGTGCCGTGACCACCGTCGAGGGAGTCGACGCCGTACCCGCCGAAGAGCTGGTCGTCGCCGTCCTCGCCCTGGATGAAGTCGTCCCCGGCGTCGCCGTTCAGGGTGTCGCTTCCGCCAAAGCCACGGATCAGGTCGTTCAGCGCGCCGCCGGTGATGTTGTCCCCGTTGCTGTAGCCCCAGATCGTATAGTTGCGCAGGGCGTTGCCCGAGAGGGTCAGCACCCCGCCACCGCTGAAGGCATGGATCGTCTGGGCCGTGATGTTGGTGTTGCGCAGATCCGCCAGGCCGGCCGTCGAGACGCCGACGGAGTAGGCGTTGATCGTTTGGAAGTCGTCGAACTGATCCACCCCCAGGGCAAGGGAAGAACCGGAATGAAGGTGTTCGATGCCCGTGAACGTCGAGCCCGTCAGCGTTCCGCCGTTCAACACCTCGAAGACGTCGTAGCCCGAGCCGCCGTCGATCTGGACCGAGACCGTCCCGCCGCCCTGCATGGCCAGTATGTCGTCGCCGCCGCCGCCGGACAGGCTGTCCGCGCCCAGGCCGCCATCGATGTAGTTGGAATTGTCGTCGCCGATCAGCACGTCGTTGAAGTCCGACCCCAGAAGGTCTTCGATGCTCGTCAGCGTGTCGCTGCCCTGGCCGGTGTTCTGGGCCGTGGTGATGCGCAGGTCGACGCGCACGCCGGCCGTGGCCGTGTGGAAGGCCGCGAGGTCGAAGCCCGCGCCGCCGATGACGATATCGTCGCCCGCCGCCCCGGTCAGGATATCGTCGCCATCCCCGCCTTCCAGCCGGTCGGCGCCTTCGTTGCCGATCAGCTCGTCGTCACCGGCATGGCCGAAAATCTGGTCATTGCCCAGACCGCCAGCGATGAGATTGTGCCAGCTGTCGCCGCTGAGCCAGTCGTTGTAGTCCGACCCGATCAGCCCCTCGATCCCGGTCAGGACGTCGGAGCCCTCGCCGGTGTTCTGGGCCGTGGTGATGCGCAGATCGACGGTGACGGCCGACGTCGACAGGCTGAAGACCGCCAGATCGTAGCCGGCGCCGCCGTCCAGAAGGTCCTGGCCCGCGCCCCCCACCAGCAGATCGTCGCCCTCGCCGCCGTTCAGGATGTCGTTGCCGCCCAGCCCGACGAGGGTGTCATGGCCGCCCAGGCCGTTGATGGTGTCGGAGCCGCCCGTGCCCTCAAGCCCGTCGTCTGCGGGGGTTCCGTTGATGGTCGCCATTGAACGTCCCCCGCCAGGCGGCGGCTTCGATCCCGAACCCAGCCGCAAATATTCGCGGGCGCACTAGCAGATTTCTGCAACCGTTCGCTGCGCCCCTCGCGCATTAAGCGAGAAGTGGTCGCGGCGTCGCAACTGATTTCTTCTGACCACCGCCCGAAGTCCGGGCTTGATCCGGTGCGGGATCAAACTCTCGGCCGGCCGGCGCTTCCTGTCGTACGCGTCGAAATCGCCCTCGAACCATTCGACGTGGCTGTCGCCCTCCGAAGGCGAGGATGTGGGTAGCCAGCCCGTCGAGGAACCAGCGGTCGTGGGAGATGATCACGGCGCAGCCTTCCAGCGCCCGTCGCCATCTCAGCGCCCGTCGATCAGCCCGATGAAGAGCCTCGCCCTGGCCGCCGGCCTGAGCGCCGCCCTGTTCGCCACCGCCGCCCAGGCCATGTCGGTCGAGCAATTCCTCGCCTCCGCCGCGCGCATTCCCCGCAATCCAGCGGCCCTGCTGCATCCGGCGACCCGCCGGCTGACCGCGGAGGTGCGGGCGGGCTTCACGACCATCCGCGACGAACAGCGCGCCGCGGTCGCCGCGGGCCGAAGGCGGCCAGGGGCGGGGCTCGTACAGGACAAAAATGGAGCGCCGCTTGATTCAGGCGGCGCTCCAGTCTGGACAGAATCCTTGGGAGAGGCTGTCCGCCCCCAGGGAGGGGGATGGCGAGATCAGACCGCGAGGCGGGCTCCGGGGAATTCCTGGCGGCCGGGGTCGCCGGGGGCCCGTCCGTCGCAGTCAGAACCTCATGTTCAGGCCGACGAAGAACTGCCGGCCCGTCGAGGCGTAGCTTGTGACGACCGGGTCCTCCGCATAGGCGAAGCGGTCCGAGGTCTGGTTTGTCAGGTTCAGCGCTTCGGCGCTGAGCGAGACGTTGTCATTGACGTTGTAGCGGAACGAGAAGTCGACGTTGGTCGTCGCCTGGCTGCCCACGAAGTCGTTGACCAGGGGCGAGTCGCAGAAGCCCGGATCACAGGTCCCCGAGGCGATCGGATACTGGGTATAGTACTCGGCGCGATAGGCGGTCGAAACGCGGGCGTTCCACTTGCTGGTCTCGTAGAAGATCGTGAAGTTGAACGCGTCGGGCGACGCCCCGGTGAAGGGTCCCGGCGCCACCAGAAGCGGCTGCGGCGTCAGGATGTAGTTCAGCTCCGATTCCAGGTGGGTGTAGTTGGCCTGGATGCCGAAGCCGTCGAACGGCGCCGGCAGGAAGGTCAGGTTTTGCTGGAAGTTGACCTCGATCCCCCGGATGTAACCGCCCGGCGCGTCGCGGAACTGACGGATGCTGAAAGGATTTCCGGCGTCGATATAGGCCAGCGCGTTGACGTTGGTCTGCGACGCCCGCAGCTGGGCGATCGCGTCCTCGTCAAGGATCGACGACAGGGGCCCTTCTGAGACGATCGTCTGCGGGAAGGACTCGATATCCTTGTCGAAGATGGCGACCGAGAACAGGGCGTCCCTGGCGAAATACCATTCGAAGGCGAGGTCCAGGTTGACCGCCCGGAAGGGCTCCAGCTTGGTGTTGCCGAGGGTGATCGATCCTCCGGAGTTGGCGCCGGCGCCGGTCGGGACGCTGAAGGCGGTGACGCTGGGCGCCAGGTTGCCGAGCAGCGGACGCGCCATGACCTTGGCCGCGCCGAACCGGATGTAGACGTCGTCGAGTATCTCATAGGCGAGGTTGATCGACGGCAGGGTGTCCACATACTCGTTGTCGTTGCTGACCGGCCGCGAGGTGTTCGTCAGGCCGTTCGCCTCGACTTCCGTCAGGGCCCAGCGAACGCCGACGTTGCCACGCAGCGGCCGGCCGAACAGGTCGGTCTTCAGGTCGAGCTGGAGGAAGCCGCTGGTGTCTTCCTCGATCACGCTGAACTGGTTGGCGGCGTTGCTCAGCCGCGATACCCGCCAGTCGCCCCACTTGTTGACGCAATTGCAGTCGAAGCCGAACAACTCCTGGAACGCGGCGAGGTCGGGAACGAAGAAGCTGGTCGTCGTACCATCCGGCACCTCGAGACCCTGGCCCCAGGTCACGACCCGGCCCATGTCGGCGATGTCGACCCCGGCCTCGCGCAGGCTGGGATTCAGGGTTTCATTGGTCATGCGCTGGGCCTGACTGGTCGAGAACTCGTAGGTCCGCCGGCTGACGCCACCCTTGAGCGTGTAGTTCTCGTTGATGTCCCAGGCGAGGTCGAAGCGGCCGCCCTCATAGGTGTTCTCGACCTCGCGCACGAAGTGGCGCAGGGCCGAGTAGTTCTTGACGAAATCCCAGGCCGCCGGGTTCGCCGCGTCGAATCCGAAGTCCAGCATCGGCATGTCGCCGCCGCCGCGCGCGTCGTAGACGAGGTAGTCGTCGCCGGGGACGCCCTGGCCGGAGTCGAGCCGGATGAAATCGACCAGCAGGCCCTGGCTGTCGTTCACCGAGCTGGAAAAGCCGTACAGGAACGTGCCGCGCAGGGTGTCGCTGAACTCATGGGCGATGTTCAGCGAAATCTGCTTGAACTCGGTCGTGTACTGCTGGGCGTCGGTCGCCGACCGCAGATCCACGTTGCCGATGACCAGATAGTCGGCGTTGGCGCCGTTCGGACTCAGGGCGGCGTCGATCAGGCGGGCGGACGGACGGCCCACGAAGGCGTTCCGCATGAACAGTCCAGCGGCGTCGGCGCCGTAGCCGACCGAACCCGGCGAATTGTAGTAGTCGTACGGGTCGAGATTGAACGGATTGAAGCTGTTCGTCGTCCCCGGGACCAGGGCGCCGCCGTTCATCTGCTGACCACAGTCGATGGCGTCGCGGATCTCCGTCGCGGCCTGGGCGACACAGGAGTTGTAGAACCCGCGTCTCGTGGCGACAGGGGTAGCCGCGTTGGCGGTGTTCAGGCCGGCGTTGGTGTTGTTCCGGTTCAGGCCGACAGTCTGGATCTGCAGATTGACGGAGTTGTTGTCGAACTTGGAATAGACGCCGTCCAGGCTGATCGTGGTCGATTCCTGCGGCCGCCATTGCAGGGCGAGGGTGGCGCCGAGACGCTCCTGCTCCAGTTCCTGTTGGTTGAGGGTGGCCAGCGCCGGGATGCGCACCAGCGGTCCCGCCGCGACGGTCGACCCATTAGCCGCGCCGCCCGAGGTGTTGTTGTTCCGCAGCGTCGATCCGATGGGATTATGCAACAGGGCGTAGGCGGCCGGGTTCGACCCCTGCAGCGTGGCGCAATACGCAGTGTTGGTGATGTTGCGGCCGGGGATGATGCCGTTGTTGCAGGGCGTTCCGGTCGGGGCCGCAAAGCCCTGGCGGGTCTGGATCGACGCCCCGGGGAGAAGGGTGGGAGAGCCCGCGAAGGTGGCTCCGCGATAGATGTAGTCCGACTGACCGGGCTGACGCAGATAGCTGTCGGTCGTCTGGTTGCGTTCGCTGTAGGCCAGCGAGCCCAGTACGCCGAACTCGCCCCACCCCGTGTCCCAGCGGTTCGAGTACAGGCCCGCGAGGCGCGGATTGTGGTTGCCCCCGTTCTCGTAATAGGCGTCGGCCGCCGAGAAGGCGACGCGCTGGCTCTGGAAGTCGAAGGGCCGCCCGGTTTGCAGGTCGACCGTGGCGCCCAGCGCGCCCTCGTCGGTCTCGGCCGACGCGGTTTTCTGCACCTTGATCGAGTTGAAGAGCTCGGATGCGAAGACGTTGAAATCGAATCCGCGGCCCCGGTTCGGGCTGGTGCCGGAATCGTTTGAGCCGGCCGTCGACAGGGCCTCCAGCCCGTTCAGGCGGACCCGGGTGAAGTCGCTGCCCAGACCACGGACCACGATGGTGCGGCCCTCGCCGTTGTCGCGGTCAATGGAAACGCCCGGCAGGCGCTGGATCGATTCCGCGAGATTGGCGTCCGGGAAGTCGGCGATATCCTCGGCGTTGATGGCGTCGACCATCACATCGGCGTTTCGCTTGGTGTTCAGTGCGCTGCGCAGCGCACCGCGAATGCCGGTGACGACGACTTCGTCGACCGTCGAGGCCTCCGGCTCCGGGGCCTCCTGGGCGATCGCCGGGGCCGCGGCGAGCATCGCGGCGAGGCAAAGCGCCCCTCCGGACGCGGCCAAACGCAACTGTGTCTTGAGACGATCCTGCACTTCATTCCCTCCGCGTTTCCCGACGATCTCCGGCCTCTGACGGGCTGGTAGACCGACTTCGCCCGACCCCGAACGGGCCCTGCTTCAAAAGTAGTATGATACGATTTGGGACCCGACAAGCAGTTTTTGCCACCGGTGTCATTTTCATCCTTGAGCGGTATTTCTGACTCCGCGCTACGTCGAGGTCGGCCGGGGACCAGGCGCCCGGGATCGGCTGGAGGCGCCTCGCGTAGGAGGCCGTCCAGCCGATCCGCGCGCTAGAGAGCCCGGAATTTGAAGTTCCGGAAGCGCGCCTCGCCCTCGCCCGCCGCATAGAGTCCGGGGCGCAGCATCATGAACCCGCCGCGCACATTGTGGTGGTAACCCGAGACCTCCATCTGGCGGTCGAACCGCTTCCAGTTGATCCCGTCAGGGCTCGTGTCGAAGTAGACCACGTTGTAGGCGTTGGTCAGGCGCAGGAACATGCGCCGGCCGTTCGGGTTGGCGGGCCGCCCCCGCTCGATGCCGTACTGGTGGGTGACGAAGCGCTGCGCGTCAAAACCCAGGCCGCCATAGAGCGCCCGGTCGTAGAACAGGATCACCCCGGCCGTGACGCCCGGATCGACCTCGATCTCGACCTCGATCTCATAGGCCAGCTCCCCCTGCACGAAGGTCAGCGGCGAACAGTTGCTGGGCGCCGCGCCCTTGGCGCGCATGTGGAGGACCCCGTCCCGGCGCTCCAGACGCGCCTTCTCGTCGGCCTGCGGGTCGTAGAAGCTCCACTGCAGGCCGAACTTGTCGGTCGAGAAGTCGTCCGACAGCGCCATGCCGTGCGGCAGGGCCTCGCCGCCACGGGGTTTGGCGACGGGGTTGGCGAGATCGCCGCCCCTGGCCCGGAACCAGCCGTCGTCGGTCCATTCGATGGGGTCCAGCAGGGTCTGGCGACCGAGGGTCCAGTAGGCGTTCTCGTAGCCGTGGTAGACCATCCACCAGCTTCCGTCCGGGCCCTCGACCAGGGTGGCGTGGCCCCGTGACCACCATTTCTCAGCGCCCGACACCGTGCGAACGATCGGGTTGTGAGGGCAGTTCTCCCAGGGACCGTTGATCGACCGCGACCGGGCGGCGATCACCATATGCCCCGTCGGCGGGCCGGCGGTGCCGCCCACCGCCGTGATCATGTAGAACCAGTCGCCGTGGCGGGTGATCTTCGGCCCTTCCGGAGCGAAGCCCTCGACGATCCAGTCGTCCGGATAGCGCCACGGATCATAGACATGCTCGGGCGCGCCATCGGTCGCCAGTCCGTCGTCGGTCAGCTTGACCCGGTCGCCGCCGCTCAGGAACAGATAGCGTTTGCCGTCCTCGCCAACCGCATGGCCGGGGTCGATGTGGGCCGGCAGCTTGAGGTCGATCGGATCGCTCCACGGTCCCTCGATAGTGTCGGCCCAGATGACATAGCTGGAGCGGTAGTCGGGGAAGCGCGCGGGTATGTAGATGAAGTAGCGGTCGCCGTGCTTGCACAGCTCCGGAGCCCAGACCGAGCCGATGTTCTTCGTCAGGGCGGCGGTGACCGGGCGCCAGTTCACCAGATCCCTCGAATGCCAGATGTGGACGCCCGGCACGGATTCGAAGGACGAGAAGGTCATGTAGTAGTCGTCGCCGTCCTTGAGGATCGACGGGTCCGGATGATCTCCGGACATGATCGGGTTCAGGAAGGTCCCGTCTCCGAGATCGGCCATGCGCTGGTTCTCGATGCCGCGCCGCCAGCGCATGTCCGACCACTCGCGCCCCAGGGCCGCGGCCTGTTCATTGCTCTGGGCGAAGGCGGGCCTGACCGGAAGGGCGGCCGCCGCGACGCCGCCGAGGAGGCTGGCCAGTGCCGAGCGGCGATGGATCGATTTCATGAAAGGGCCCTGTGAGTGGAGGTTGCGGGGACAGCCGACGGCCGCCGGCGCTCATATCGTTGATGTAGAACTGCCTTCGGGCTCGGGCTTTGCGAATCCGGGGGTGGCTGGTTGCTCCAGAGGTGACACCGGTGTCACTATACACTACCAAAGTCACTGACTGGAGCCGAAAAGTGAGAAAACGTCATTTGTCTCGCCGGGTCAGGACCGGGGGCGCGGCGCGCGTGGCCCACTTGAACGACAATTCCCGGGGGCGCTCCCGGCGGCTGACCATGCCGCGCCTCTTGCTGGCCCTGTGCGTCCTCCTGGGGTCGGCGCCCGGCCTGGCGAACGCGCAGGCGCCCGACTGGAACGGCGCCGTCCTCGAGCACGAAGGCTCCTGGTACGCGACGCCGCAAGCCCGGGGCATCGCGGATGCGGTGGTGAAACACCAGTCCCCCGAAGGCGGCTGGCCGAAGAACACTTCCCTGGCCGTCGCGCCGGACGCGGCGCCCGTCGACGACGGCCTGAAGAACACCTTCGACAACCAGGCCACCACCCTGCCCATGGCCTTTCTGGCCCGGGTCATCCACGCCGGCGAACGGCGCGGGGATCGCGAGGCGTTCGATCGGGGCCTCGACTACATCCTGGCCGCCCAGTACCCGAACGGCGGCTGGCCGCAATTCTATCCGCTGCGGCAGGGTTACTGGTCGCATATCACCTTCAATGATGATGCGATGATCCGCGTAATGACGCTGTTGCGAGACATCGCAGCCGGCGAGCCGCCCTATGAATTCGTCGATGCCGGCCGACGCGCCCGCGCCGCCGAGGCCGTGGCCCGCGGCACGCAGCTGATCCTTGCGACACAGATCCGGCAGGACGGAGTCCTGACGGCCTGGTGCGCCCAATACGACGCGCAGACGCTCGAGCCGGCCTGGGCGCGCCGCTACGAACCCCCGTCCCTGTCAGGCAGTGAGAGCGTCGGCATCGTGCGCTTCCTGATGGCCATCCCCGATCCGTCGCCCGAGGTCGTCGCCGCCGTGGACGCTGCAGTGCGATGGTTCGAGGCCAGCGCCCTTCCCGGCGTGCGGTTCGGGACGGTGACCACCGCCGACGGCGAGCGAGACGCCCGGCTGTTGGCGGACCCGGAGGCGGGCCCCTTGTGGGCGCGGTTCTACGAACTGGGAACCAACCGGCCGATTTTCGTCAGCCGGGACTCGGTCGTCCACTACGACATTGCGGAGATCGAGCGCGAGCGGCGCACCGGCTATCGCTATTATGGAGACTGGCCCCTGGCGCTGATCCGGGAGGCCTATCCAGCGTGGCGGCGCGAGCTCGACGCCCGCCGGACGGCGCCGGCCGCGACCTGATCCCCCAGACGAATCCCACACACGGAGACCGACCATGATCGCCTCTTTCGCCCTGGCCCTCGCCCTGCAGGTCGCCCAGCCCCAAACCTCGCCCGAGGCCGCGCCCGCCGCACCTCCGGTCCAGCGGATTTCCGCCTCCAAGATCATCCTCGTCGGCGACTCGACGACGGCGGTGATCGGCGGCTGGGGACCGAGCTTCTGCGCCGATCACGTGACGTCGTTCCTGGCCTGCGTGAACCTTGCGCGCGGAGGCCGAAGCTCCGGCAGCTATCGGGCCGAAGGCTCGTGGGATCTGGCCCTGGCGGAAATGTCGGCGCCGGGGTACGCCGCGACCTATGTGCTGATCCAGTTCGGACACAACGACCAGCCGGGCAAGCCGGGGCGTTCGACCGACCTCGCGACCGAGTTCCCCGAAAATCTGAGGCGGTACATCGCGGAGACCCGGGAACGCGGGGCCGTTCCGGTGCTGGTCACGCCGCTCACCCGGCGGCAGTTCATCGCCGGCCAGCTCCAGAACGATCTGGAGCCCTGGGCCGAAGCGATCCGCCGGATCGCGGCGGAAACCGGGACGCCTCTCGTGGACCTGAACGCCTCCAGCGCCGCGGCCGTTCAGGCGCTCGGCCCGAGCATGTCCGCCCGGTTCGCCCAAACGCCTCCGCCCCCGGCGGTGGCGGCGGCGCTGCTGACGGGCGAGACCATCCCGGCCTCCACCGGCGTGGCCCAGCCGGCCGTCACGCCGCCGACCCAGGCCCAGATCAACGCCGCCGCCGAACCGCTCGGGCAGGCGCGCACCACGTTCGACTACACGCATCTGGGAAAGGAGGGCGCGGACTTCTTCGCGGCCCTGGTCACGCGGGATCTGATCACCGCGGTTCCGGCGCTGCGCCGATCTCTGGTGCCCTGATCTCCAGGAGGTCGGCGACCGGCGCAGAGGCCGTCACGTCGGATTTCGCTCGGCCTCGGCGCGCTGGTAGCCGGCGTCGATGACCGCGAGCATCGCCGCCGCGGCGCCGGCGCCATCGGACGCCTCGATGCAATCCACGATGCGTTCGTGGGCCTTGACGGTGTCGCGATGGAGTTGCCCGTCCCGGGTCGGGGGGCTCAGCGTGAACGTCTCGAGCAAGGCCGTCTCTATGACGCTGGCCAGGGATCGCATCATCGGATTCTGGGACGCGACGGCGATCCGCAGATGCAGTTCAAGGTCCGCCCGCGCGAAGTCGTACGCCGAGGTCTGCTCAAGCCGCATGGCCTCGATCGCCTCGCGCATGACGACGAGATCGCCGGCCGTTCGGTGTGCAGCCGCGAGCGCGGCGGCGGCGGGCTCCAGCGCGCGCCTCACCTCGGCCAGGTGCCGGCGGAACGTGGCGTCCATGCCGATGCCGACCTGCCAGGACAGGACTTCCGTATCGAAGAAGTTCCAGCGCAGGGGGTTGTTGACCTTGGTGCCGACCCGCGTCTTGACCACCAGGAACCCCTTGGCGGCAAGCGTCTTCAACGCCTCCCTCAAGGCCGTGCGCGAGACGCCGAACCGGGCCAGGAGTTCGGCCTCGGTGGGAAGCTTTTCACCGGGGGGGATGCGGCCGCTGAGAATGTCCTGGCCGATCGAGCGCACGATCTGGTCGTGGCTGGAAAGGATGTGGCCGCCTCCATGCACGGTGGAGGGCTTGAAGCCAGCCATGTTCGATCGAGCCCGCATGGCCTCAATCTATGCGTTCGACCGTAAACCGCAAAGGCGGCAGCCGGCGATTTGTATTATAATCGTATCGCCTGCGGGGGACGCCTTGGGGAAGCCGTGCGTCGGTCTTGCGTCATCCCGACCGATGTCGGGACAGGTCGAAGATCAGCTCCGCCGGTGTCCATTTCCCGCCGGGGCGGGCGCAGGGCAGCGGCTTCTGGAACTGATCCATCAGGGCCTCCCAGGCCCGCACGTCCGGATCGGCGGCGTCGGCCGCGGCCTTGGCCTCGGGCGAGAAGGCCGGGCCGGTCTCCATGATCATCACCAGGCGATCAGCCACCTGATAGATCTCCATCAGGGTGATGTCGGCGGCGCGGATGGAGCGGATGATCGCCGGCGGCGTGGCGCCGGGCGCGTGCCAGGCGCGATAGCGGGCGATGCTGTCGGCGTCGTCGACCAGATCGAGACACAGGCAGTGACGGGCCATGGCGTTCTCCTCAAGCCGCCTTACGGGGACGGTGAACCAGAATGTCCGGGCCGATCCCCGCGATGTTGTTCACGCCGATCACGATCATGGCCGCCCGCATCTCGGTCGCGAAATCTGTTTCATATTTGACGCTCAGGTTCATATCTGATCTCGTGGCGTGGTCTGAGCCGCCGGTCAACGGGGCCGGGAGGAAACACAGTCCATGTCGTCCACGCCCGCACAGGGCCGCCTCGCCGCGGCCGCGCCGATCATACTGGTCGTGAGCCTGTTCTTCCTTTGGGGAATGGCCAACAACCTCAACGACGTGCTGATCGCCCAATTCCGCAAGGCCTTCACCCTCGGAGACCTGCAGTCGGGCCTGGTCCAGTCGGCCTTCTATTTTGGCTATTTCGTGCTGGCCGTTCCGGCCGCCCTGTTCATGAAGCGGTTCGGCTACAAGCGCGCCGTCGTGATCGGCCTGGGCCTGTTCGGCCTCGGCGCCCTGATGTTCTTCCCGGCCGCCGAGGTGCGCCGCTACGAACTGTTCCTGCTGGCCCTGTTCGTCATCGCCAGCGGGCTGGCCTTCCTCGAGACCTCGGCCAATCCGCTGGTGACGGTTCTGGGCCCGCCCGAGACGGCGGAGCGGCGGCTCAACCTGGCCCAGGCCTTCAACCCGCTGGGTTCGATCATGGGCCTGTTGATCGGCCGCCACTTCATCCTGTCGGGCGTCGAGCCCACACCGGCGGAACTCGCGGCCATGACGCCTGAGGCCCACGCCGCCTTCTACGCGGCCGAGGCCACCGCCGTGCAGACGCCCTATCTACTGATCGGCCTGTTCGTGCTCGCCTGGGCCTTGCTGGTCATGCTCGTCCCCTTCCCGCGCGTGGCCGGGGTCGAGGCCGCCCGCGAGGAAGGCCCCGGCTCGGCGAAGGACTTCGCCGCCCTGTTCCGCAATCGCCGCTACCTGTTCGGCGTGGTGGCCCAGTTCTTCTACGTCGGCGCCCAGGTCGGCGTCTGGAGCTACATGATCCGCTACGCCCAGGAATCACTGGCGGTCGGCGAGCGCACCGCCGCCGACTATCTGACCTGGTCGATCGTCGCCTTCATGATTGGCCGTTTCGTCGGCACGGCCCTGATGAGCCGGGTGAAGCCGGTGGTCCTGCTCACGGCTTTCGGCGCGATCAACGTGGCCCTGTGCGTCGTCGCCGTGGCCGCGCCCGGACCGGTCGGCATGATCGCGCTGGCGTCGACCAGCTTCTTCATGTCGATCATGTTCCCGACCATCTTCGCCTCGTCGCTGAAGGGACTGGGGAATTTGACCAAGGCCGGCTCGTCCCTGCTGGTGATGGCCATCATCGGCGGGGCGGTGCTGACGGCGGTCATGGGCCTGGTCTCCGACAGCAGCAGCATCCACGTCGCCATGGCCGTTCCCGCGGTCTGTTTCGCCGTCGTGGCGCTGTTCGGCTGGCGGGCGCGACGGGCCGTCGCCTGAGGTGATCGACGCCCATCAGCATTTCTGGCGGATCGGCCGGCACGGACAGGTCTGGCCGACCGCGGACATGCCGCTGATCCACCGCGACGCCCTGCCGGACGAGTTCGAACGTCTGGCGCGCCAGCTCGGCGTTACCGGCTCGGTGACCGTGCAGTCCCAACCGGACGACCGGGACACCGACTTCCTCCTGACCCTGGCGGCGGAGCGGCCGTTCGTGCGCGGCGTGGTCGGCTGGGCGAATCTCGAAGCGCCCGACGCCGCCGGCCGGGTGGCGTCGCTGGCGAGCCGGCCGAAGTTCCGCGGCCTCCGCCCGATGCTGCAGGGCCTCGGGCGCGATGACTGGATCGCCGAAGCGAGGATCGACCCCGCCATCCAGACGATGATCGAACAGGATCTGGTCTTCGACGCCCTCGTTCAGCCGCGGCATCTCATGCCATTGCGGACGTTCGCCGCGCGCTGGCCTGCTCTGACCGTCGTGATCGACCACGGGGCGAAACCGCCGATCGGCGATGACATCCGGGCATGGCGTGACGGTCTGGCCGGACTGGCCGAGTTGCCGAACGTCCACTGCAAGCTCTCGGGCCTGCTCACCGAGGTTCGGTGCGGGCCAGCCGTCGCTGTGGTCCCTCCCGTCATCGACCAGATCGCCGCGTTGTTCGGCGCCACCCGCCTGCTCTGGGGCAGCGATTGGCCGGTCCTGAACCTAGCGGGCGGATACGGGGACTGGCTGACCCAATGCCTCGAGCGGATCAGGCCGGCGGACCATGGTGCGGTGTTCGGCGGCAACGCCCGACGCCTGTACCGTCTGTGAGCGCTCAAAAGGTTGACTTGTCCGCCCAGGACTCGCATCCATCCACGAAGATGACTTCACCCATGAAAATTGCGGAACGCGAGCGCCCCCCGGGCGGAACGGACCGGGATTCGCGCGCGCCGACGGCGCTGGGCTTCGGCGGCGCGGCCATCGGAAACCTCTATCGGCCCGTGTCCGACGCCGCCGCCGGGGCCGCGGTGACGGAGGCGTGGAGCCACGGCGTTCGCTATTTCGACACCGCGCCGCACTACGGTTTCGGTCTTGGGGAAGAACGCCTCGGCGCTGCGCTGAAGCGGCTTGACCCCCACGGCGAGGCGGTGATTTCCACCAAGGTCGGCCGTCTGCTGACACCGGTAACCACGACCGCCCGCGAGCGCCATGGCTTTGTCGACGCGCCTGCGCTCGAGCCGGTGTTCGACTACAGCCACGACGGCGTGCTGCGCAGTTTCGAGGAGAGCCTGAAACGGCTCGGCCGCGATCGCGTCGACATGCTGTTCGCGCACGACCTCGGCGAGGCCACCCACGGACCCGCCCATGCGGAACGCTGGAGCGAGTTCATCGGCGGCGGTTACCGCGCCCTCCGGCGGTTGCGCGACGAGCACGTCGTCGGCGCCATCGGCCTCGGCGTCAACGAGTGGCAGGTCTGCGAGCAGGCCATGGCCGAAGGCGAGTTCGACGTCTTCCTGCTGGCGGGCCGATACACCCTGCTGGAGCAGACGGCGCTGGCCAGTTTCCTGCCCAGGTGCGCCGGACGCGGCGTGTCGGTGATCGTCGGCGGACCGTTCAACTCGGGCGTTCTGGCCTGCGCGTCGCCATCGAAGGCGCACTACGACTACGGCGCGCCGCCGGAGTGGGTGTCGACGAAGGTCGCCGCCCTGCGCGCGGCCTGCGCCGATTGGAGCGTCGAACTGCCGGCGGCGGCGTTGCAGTTCCCGCTGGCCCACCCCCAGGTCATTTCGGTCATACCGGGCGTGGCGGACGCCGACGAGGCAGGCATCGCGGCGCGCCGGATGGCCGCGTCGATCCCGGCGGGGTTCTGGGCCGAACTGGTCGAGCGCGGCCTGATCGATCCGGCGGCGCCCCTGCCTGTGGCGGAGAAGGCGGCATGACCGGGTCCGCCCTGATCCTGCTGCACCCCGACGACAACGTGCTGGTCTGCCGCGCGCCTGTGACCGCCGGTCAGACGCTGACGATCGGCGCGGTGCAGGTCCCGGCCGGAGCCGACGTTCCGGTTGGCCACAAGATCGCGCGAACGGCGCTGTCAGCCGGCGACAAGGTGCTGAAATACGGCGCGCCGATCGGCTCGATGACCGCCGCGGTTCGCGCCGGCGACCACGTGCACCTGCACAATATGAAGAGCGACTACATCGCCAGCCACGGCCGCGACGCCGCTTCGGAGCAACGGGCGTGATCGAGGGCTTTGTCAGATCCGACGGCCGCAAGGGCATCCGCAACGTCGTGGTGGTCGCCTATCTGGTCGAGTGCGCCCACCATGTGGCCCGGCGGATCGTCACCGCCGCCGACGACCTCGACGTCCATCTGATCGGTTTTCCCGGCTGCTACCCCAACAGCTACGCCGACCGGATGATGAAGGCGCTGGCGACCCATCCCAACGTCGGAGGGGTGCTGCTGATTTCGCTGGGCTGCGAGAGCTTCAACCGGCGCGGCCTGCGCGAAGCGGTGCTGGCCAGCGGCCGGCCGTGCGAACTTCTGGTAATCCAGGACGCCGGCGGCACCGCCTCGACCATCCGGGCGGGCGTCGAGGCGCTCGAACGAATCCGCGCGGAGGCCGCCCTCGTCCCGCGCGCGCCGATGCGGCTGGACGAGCTGGTGATCGGCACCATCTGCGGCGGCTCGGACGGCACCAGCGGCATCACCGCCAATCCCGCCGTGGGCCGCGCCTTCGACACCCTCGTCGAGGCCGGAGCCGCCTGCATCTTCGAGGAGACCGGCGAACTGGTCGGCTGCGAGACCATCATGGCCGACCGCGCCGTGACCCCGGAACTGGGCCGCGAGCTGGAGGCCGCGGTCGAGAAAGCCGAGCGCTACTACACCATCATGGGCTTCGGCAGCTTCGCGCCGGGCAACGCCGACGGCGGCCTGACCACCCAGGAAGAGAAGTCGATGGGGGCCTATTCCAAGTCGGGATCGTCACCGATCGCCGGTCTGATCAAGCCGGGGGACGTGCCCCCCGCGGGCGGCCTGTACCTGCTCGACGTGGTTCCCGACGGCGAACCGCGCTTCGGCTTCCCGAACATCAGCGACAACGCCGAGATCGTCGAGCTGATGGCGTGCGGCGCCCATCTGACCCTGTTCACCACCGGCCGCGGGTCGGTGGTCGGCTCGGCCATCTCGCCGGTCATCAAGGTCTGCGCCAATCCGGAAACCTGGCGGCGCATGAGCGGGGACATGGACGTCGACGCCGGCCGCATCCTCGAAGGTCAGGCGACTCTTGATCAGGTCGGCGCCGAGATTGTCGAACTGGTCGAGGCCGTCGCCGCCGGCGCGCGCACCCGGTCGGAGGCGCTGGGCCACCAGGAGTTCATCCTGACTTACAAGAGCTTCGAACCGATCGGCCCGGCCTGCCTGCCCGGGCGCCCGTCCCGCGTCATGGTGGTCTGAGATGGGGGGACGGCTTGAGGGCAAGATCGCGCTGATCACCGGAGCAGGACAGGGCATCGGCCGGGCGGCGGCGGAGCTGTTCGCCGCCGAGGGCGCGACGGTGTGGGCGACGGACATCGACCCCGGCCAGCTGGCGTCCCTGACCGGGGTCCGCACGCGGGTGCTGGACGTCACCGATCGGGCGGCCATCATGGAGACGGCGCGGGAGGTCGGGCGGCTGGACGTGCTGTTCAACTGCGCCGGCTATGTGCACTCCGGCGCGATCCTGGACTGCGACGAGGCGGACTGGGCGCGCTCGTTCGATCTGAACGTCACCGCCATGTACCGGATGATCCGCGCCTTCCTGCCGGCGATGATCGAGGGCGGCGGCGGCTCGATCGTCAACATGGCCTCGGTGGCCAGCTCGATCAAAGGCGTGCCCAACCGGTTCGCCTACGGCGCGTCCAAGGCGGCGGTCATCGGCCTGACCCGGGCCGTCGCGGCCGACTATGTCGGGCGGGGCGTCCGCTGCAACGCCATCTGCCCCGGCACCATCGAGACGCCCTCGCTGAGGGAGCGGCTGGCCGCGACCGGAGACTATGAGGCGGCGCTGGCGGCCTTCACCTCGCGCCAGCCGATGGGGCGGCTGGGGCGGGCGAACGAGATCGCCGAACTGGCCCTCTATCTCGCCTCCGACGCCTCTTCCTTCACCACGGGAGCCGAACACGTCATCGACGGCGGCTGGACAGGATAGCCGATGAAACTGCTGCGATACGGACCCGCCGGCTCGGAACGTCCCGGCCTTCTCGACGCCCGCGGCGACGTACGCGACCTGTCCGGGGTCGTCGATGACCTCGCGGGCGAGGCCCTGTCCCCCGACAGTCTGGCCCGCCTCTCGGCCATCGATCCCGCCTCCCTGTCCCTCGTCGCGGATCCGGGCCGGATCGGACCCTGCGTCGGGCGGGTCGGGAAGTTCATCTGCATCGGCCTGAACTACGCCGACCACGCGGCCGAGACCGGCGCGACGGTCCCCGACGAGCCGATCCTGTTCATGAAAGCAACCAGCGCCATCGTCGGTCCCGACGACGACGTCATCCAGCCGCGAGATTCGACCAAGCTCGACTGGGAGGTCGAACTGGGCGTCGTCATCGGTTCGACCGCCCGCTACGTCTCCGAGGCGGAGGCGCTGGATCATGTCGCCGGCTATTGCGTCATCAACGATGTCTCCGAGCGCGCCTTCCAGCTGGAACGGGGCGGCACCTGGGACAAGGGCAAGGGCTGCGACACCTTCGGCCCGATCGGACCGTGGCTGGTGACGAAGGACGAGGCCGGCGACGTCGGCGATCTGTCGATGTGGCTGGAGGTCAACGGCCGCCGGTTCCAGGACGGGTCGTCGCGGACCATGGTGTTCGGGCCGGCCGTCCTGGTCAGCTACGTCAGCCGCTTCATGAGCCTGCAGCCGGGCGACATCATCTCGACCGGGACGCCGCCGGGCGTGGGCATGGGCCAGAAGCCGCCGGTCTGGCTGCAGCCCGGCGACGTGATCGAACTGGGCATCCAGGGCCTCGGACGCCAGCGACAGCGCGTGGTCGCCCAAGGCGGCTGAAGGAGTCGTGCCATGAACCGCCTCGCCCGCATGTTCGTCCTTGTCGCAGCCGTTTTCGGCCTGGCGGGCGCAGGACCGGCCGCGGCCGATCCCCGGATGATCCTGCCGCTCGATGACGGTTGGCGTTTCATCAAGGGCGACCCGGCCGGCGCGTCGGGCACGGTTGTCGACGACGCGTCGTGGAGCGCCGTGCGGCTGCCTCACACCTGGAACGGCGTCGACGGAGAGGACGGCGGCGGCGGCTACTATCGGGGTCCCGGCTGGTACCGGACGACCTTCTCCGCGCCGGTCTCCGGCGGCGGTCGCACCTGGCTCGAATTCGACGGGGCCGCCCTGGCCGCCGACGCCTGGGTGAACGGCGTCCACGTGGGCCGGCACGAGGGCGGTTACGCCCGTTTTCGCTTCGATGTCACAGAGGCGCTCCGACCCGGCGTGAACCAGCTGGCCGTGCGCGTCGATAACAGCCGCGCAGAGACCATCGCGCCGCTGGGCGGGGACTTCACCGTGTTCGGCGGTCTCTACCGGCCGGCCCGGCTGGTCACGGTCGGCTCCGTCCATCTCGACATGGCCGACTACGGCGGGCCGGGCGTCTATCTGACGGCGTCGAATGTGAGCGAGGCGGGCGCCGAGATCGCCCTGCTGGCCCGCGTCGCCAACGACGGCGAGACGCCGGCCGCCGTCGTGGTCCGCACGACCCTGACCGACGCCGACGGGGCCGTGGCGCTGGTGATCGAGACCCCGGTCGCCGCACCGCCGGGTCAGACCGTCACGGTCCGGGACACCGCCCGCCTGCCCCGTCCGCGCCTCTGGGACGGCAAGGCCGACCCGCATCTCTACCGGCTGACCGCCGAGGTGCTGGACGCCCGTGGCGAGGCGATCGACCGGCTGGTCCTCACCACCGGCATCCGGACGGCGGCGATCGATCCGGATCGTGGCTTCATCCTGAACGGCCGCCCCGTTCCGCTCAGAGGGGTGAACTACTTCCATGCCGGCCGGCCCGGACGCGGCCTGGCGGTGCAGGAGGCCGAGATCGACGCCGACTTCGCCATCCTCGAAGAGCTGGGCGGCACGGGGGTGCGCTTCGTCCACTTCCAGCACCCCCAGCGGGCCTACGACCTCGCCGACCGCACCGGCCTGGTGGTCTGGACCGAGGTCCCGCTCAACAGCGCCGCCAGTCCCTCGCCGGCCTTCGCGGCCAATCTGACGCAGCAGATGCGCGAGCTGATCCGCCAGAACCATCACCATCCGTCCGTCGCCGTCTGGGGACTCGGCAACGAGGTCTATGCCACCGACGACGTCGCGGATCAGGCCATCGCCCTGATGCAGGCCGTGGCCAAGGAGGAGGATCCAACCCGGTCGACCGCCTACGCCCACTGCTGCCAGGACGATCTGGACCGCAAGGCGCTGCACGCCGACCTGACCGCCTACAACCGCTACTACGGTTGGTATGACGAAACCTTCGCCCGCATCGGCCCCTGGGCGGATGAACGCCGGGCCCGTGACCCCTCACGGCCGATGGGCGTCGGCGAGTTCGGGGCGGGCGCCAGCGTGCTGCACCAGCAGAACCCGCCCGACCGCCCGACCCCGGACGGCGACTGGCATCCCGAACAGTACCAGACCGCCTTCCACGAGGCCTACTGGACGGCGTTGCGGGAGCGGGCGTGGCTGTGGGGTTCGTTCATATGGGTGGGGTTCGATCTCGCCTCGGACGGCCGGGACGAGGGCGACCGGCCGGGCATCAACGACAAGGGCCTGGTCACCTATGACCGTGCGGTCAGGAAGGACGCCTGGTACTGGTACCAGGCCCACTGGTCCGACCGGCCGATGGTCCACATCCTCGATCGTCGCCTGACCCGGGACGCCGCGCCGGTCGCCGGCGTTCGCGCCTACAGCAACGTCGCCAGCCTGGAGCTGTTCATCAACGGGCGGTCGGCCGGCGTGGCTCCCGTCGTCGATCACGTGGCGACCTGGTCCGCCGTCGCCATGCCCGCGGGTCTGAACCGCATCGAGGTGCGGGGGCCCGGCGGCCTGACCGACACCGTCTGGAAAACCCGCGTTGAACCGACGCCCGTTCCGGTAGGGCCGACGCTTCCCTGAGACGGCTAGCCGCCGGGGCCGGAGGCCTTCCACGCCGCCACGAAGGCCGCCGCCCGCTCGCCGGTTTCCCTGGCCGACCGGCCGGCGCGATAGATGGCGGAGCCGATCCCGAAGCCGGAGGCCCCGGCCGATCGCCAGGCCGCCACGCCGTCCGGCTCGACGCCGCCGACGGCATAGACGCGCTGCCCCGCGGGGAGGACGGCGCGCACGGCCCTGAGGCCCGCCGGGCCCGCCGTTTCGGCGGGAAACAGCTTGAGCACCTGCGCGCCCGCGCCGATCGCGGCGAAGGCCTCGGACGGGGTGAAGAAGCCGGGCATGGACAGCAGGCCCGCCGCCCGGGTCGCCTCGATCACGGCGGCGTCGGTGTTGGGCGAGATGACGATCTGCCCGCCCGCGGCGGCGACCTCGCGCACCGCGGCGGGCGACAGCACCGTCCCCGCGCCGACGATGGCCCGGTCGCCGAGCGCCGAGCGCAGGCGGCGGATGCTGTCCAGCGGCTGCGGCGAATTCAGCGGCACCTCAAGGCAGATCAGGCCGGCGTCCAGCAGGGCCTCCCCGACCTCGACCGCCTCGGCCGGCGTCAGGCCGCGCAGGATGGCGACCAGGGGCAGGGCGTCGAGCCGTTCGATCAGTCCGGTGGTCATCGCGCCGCCTCCCATATCCGCCAGAGACCGCCCGCCGTGGCCCGCCCGGCGTCGGCGGTCCGCACGTCGCGGGCGCCCGCCATTTCCAGCGCCTCAACATACCGCGCCACCAGCGCCGGATCGCCGACCAGCGTCAATGGCCCGCCCAGCCGGTCCGGCTCCTGCCCGGCGATTTCCGCGCCGACCAGAAGGCCCGACAGATAGTCGGCCGCGCCCGCCGGCTCCAGCCGCCCGGCCAGGCTCTCGACCCGGACGGAAAACAGGGCGGCGCTCAGATTGCGGTCGTCCAGCCCGCGTCCGACGCCGCGCCGGAACGCTTCAGGATCCGTGCCCGGCGCGCCCATGCCGGCCCCCAGCAGCGTCGCGTCGCGGACGGCGGCGAACAGCTCGCCGGTCATGAAGGTCCGGAGCGCGACGATGCGGCCGGTCTCGACCGTGATCCATTTGCTGTGGGTGCCGGGAGCGATGATCAGACCGTCGGCGGCCACGCCGAACACCTGGGTTTCCTCACCGCGCATGACGTCGGTCAGGACGCCGCCCGGGCTGAAGGAAACCCCCGGCACGATGGCCAGGTCGCGGATCGGGTCCGGCCGTACAAGGGCGGCGGCCACTTCGGTCACGCCTGCGGGACAGAGGCAGTAGGGCGCCTCGACCCACCCATGGCGGGCTCCCGCCATGCCGCAGATCAGCACCGGCGCCCCGTCAATGAGCCAGTCCGCCGCCACCTCGGCGAGCACGGCGGAGAAGTCGCCCGGCTCAAGGCCGACCGCGCCGCGCGGATCGAGACGACGGTCCAGCACGACCCCGCCCGGGCCGAGGCGCATCACCCTCAGATTGGTGGACCCCCAATCGACCCCGATCAGGGCGGTCTTTGCGGTCAAGGCGTCACGCTGCGGGACAAATCGCGTCGCCCTCGTTGGAGGCCAGCCGGATATCCTCGACCGTGATCGCGAAGGCGGCGTCTGTCGACAGGCCGAAAGGCTGGTCCACGGCGGCCACGTCGGCTCCCGCGTCCCGGAAGCAGGACAAGCGCACCTTGACGGTCCGCCACTGCCCCCGCGGTGCGTCGCGGAACAGGGACGTGGCGTCGACCGCGCCCGCCCCGACGCTCAGGCGCACGGGACCGGCCGGCGAGGCGTCGACGCGATACCGCAGGTGCAACGCCATCTCGCCATTGGTCTGACGGGTCAGGTCGACCGGGCGGGCGGCGATGACCGCTTCTCCCTGACCGCCAGTGAAGGTCAGGCCCAGGGCCGATTCCTGGGCGACGCCGTCGGCGGCGCGCAGGGTGACCACGCCGCGCGGGGAGTGGCCCGCCTTCTCCAGGCCCAGGCGGAACTCGCCGCCCGCGTCGCGCAGCATCAGCGACCACGGCGGCATAAAGCGGCCCTCGACGAAGTAGCGGTCCAGGCTCGAACCCTCGCTGACCACGCCGCTCTCCTCGCCGAGGACGGGAACCGCAGCCGGCCGCGCATAGGACAGGCCGTAGCCGTAGGCGAACTGGGGGTCATACCCGGGCTGACCGACGTTCAGGGGCGCGCCCGCGGCGTTCTTCGGCCACGAGAACGACAGCCTTCCGCTGAAGTCATGGCGGGGCCTGCCGTCCCGGCCCCCCACCAGGACGTCGGCGACGCCGCCACCCTCCGTGCCCGGGAGCCAGGCCGCGACGAAGGCGTCGGACTGGTTGATCTCCGGATTGGTCCACAGCGGTCGTCCCGAAAGGAATACCGACACGGTCGGAATCCCCGCCGCCTTCAGCCGACGCAGTGTTTCCAGCGGCTCGGTGGGCGTGAAGTCGAGATTATCGACGTCGCCCTGGAACTCGGCGTAGGGCGTCTCGCCGAACACAACGATGGCCACGTCCGGCGTCTGGTCGAAAGTCCCGTCCGGGCTCAGGGTCGCGCTCCCGCCGCCAGCTTCCACCGCTTCGCGCAAGCCGCTCCAGATCGACTGGCCGTTGGGGAAGTCGGAGTTGCTGTTGCCCGTCCCCTGCCAGGTCAGGGTCCAGCCGCCGGACGCCTGGCCGATGTCGTCGGCCGCGCCCGCCACCAGCACGCGCGCGCCGGGCCGGATCGGCAGGACCGAGCCGTTGTTCTTCAGCAGCACCAGAGACTTCCGGACCGCCTCCCGCGCCAGCGCCCGATGTTCCGGCGAGCCCAGGGCCTCGAACCGGCCTTCGACCGGCCGCGCCTCAACGAACAGGCCGGTCTTGACCTTGGCCCGCAGGATGCGGCGCACCGCCTCGTCGAGGCGGGCCATCGGGATTTCGCCCGACCGCGCCTGGGCCAGGGTGTTGGCATAGAGCGGCTTCCAGCTGTCCGGGGCCATCAGCATGTCGATGCCGGCGTTGACCGCCAGGGCGCAGCTCTCGTTCGAACAGCCCGGCAGTTGCCCGTGAGCGTTCCAGTCGGACACCACGAAGCCGTCGAAGCCCAGCGGCCCGCGCAGCACCCCGGTCAGGATCGTCTCGTTGCCGGAGTGTTTGATGCCGTTCCAGCTGGAGAAGCTGGCCATGACCGACAGGACGCCGGCGTTGATGGCGGCCGGATAACCGCCCAGGTGGATGTCGACGAGTTCGCTTTCCGACCCGCGGAAATCGCCCTGGTCCTGGCCGTTGGCCGTGCCGCCGTCGGCGAGAAAATGCTTGGCCGAGCCGGCGATTCGCCCGGGGGCGAGCGGGGCGTCGGCGCTCAGCTCGCCCTGCAGGCCCAGGGTCATGGGCCCGGCGTAGCTGCGGGCGATCTCGGGATTCTCGCCGTAGCCCTCATAGGCGCGGCCCCAGCGGTCGTCGCGCGGCACCGCCAGGGTCGGGCCGAAGGTCCAGTCGGCGCCGGTGACGGCGACTTCCAGCGCCGTGGCCTCGCCGATCCGACCGATCAGCTCCGGATCGCGCGCGGCGCCCAGCCCGATGTTGTGCGGGAAGATCGTGGCCCCCACGACGTTGTTGTGACCATGGACGGCGTCGATGCCGTAGATCAGGGGAATCCGTGCTCCCGGCCGCGCGGCGGCGGCGGCGCGGAAGGCCCGCGCCAGCTCCAGCCAGGCCTGCGGCGTCGCGCGGTCGTTTCCGCCGGGCGCCGAATTGCCGCCGGCGAGAATGGAGCCCAGCGGATAGGTCCGCAGCTCCTCCGGCGTGATGGCGGAGATATCGGCCTGGATCAGCTGGCCGACTTTTTCCTCGATCGTCATCCGCGACATCAGTTCGGTGACGAAGGCCTCGGTCGCCGCATCGCTCATGGCGTCGGGAGAGGCGGCCCTCGGCCAGGCCGCCGGGTCGGCCCGGGAGGCGTCGGTCACGATAGAGGCCTCAGGCGCGACGAAGGAGGCCGGCGCCTGGATCTGCGCCCGGGTTGCGCACCCCGCGGCGACGAGGGCGAGGCCAAGGGCGGCGCCGGTCAGGAGCAGGGGGCGAAGGCGCTGGGACATGATCAGGTTCCGTGAAGGCGAAAAGGCCGGCGCGACGAGTTGGGCGCCGCGCCGGCAGTCGGTTCAGGTGGGCAAAAACTCTGGTCGCATAGTGCGTCGGCGCCGCCCCGGCAGGAGAGCCCTTTGACCGGCCCGCCCCTGTGTTTCCCGGAACGACCTTTGGCGGCGTCCTCATTTTTACCTGTGCAAGCTTGATGCACAGGTGACAATGCTGTCAACTGCAATCTCGTTAGCGCTAACATCTACGAGCGGGCGGGCCAACCGCCCCACGAAAAGGGAGCAGGCAGGGCATGCGCCGGGGCCTCAACAGACGCGAAGCGGGCGTGGCCGTCCTGATGGCCGCAACGGCCGCAGGATTCGGCGATGCGGCGTCGGCGCAGGCCGCGCCGGCGTACGTCTGGCGGAACGTCAAGGTCGGCGCCGGCGGCTTCATTCCGGGCATCGTCTTCAGTCGGGTCGAGAAGGGTCTCGCCTACGCGCGCTCCGACATGGGCGGGGCCTATCGATGGGATTCCGCACCCGGCCGCTGGGTTCCGCTGCAGGACGCCAACCCGATCGGCAACGATTTCGGGGTCGAGAGCATCGCGCCCGATCCCGTCGATGCGAACATCGTCCACGCCGCCGTCGGCGTCAGCCGCCGCGAGCCCGGGGCCATGCTCCGGTCGACAGACCGCGGCGCGACCTGGATCCGCACGCCGGTCCCCTTCCGCATGGGCGGAAACGAGGAGGGACGCGGCCTCGGCGAGCGGCTGGCGATCGATCCCAACGACAACCGCATCCTCTATTTCGGGTCCCGTCACGACGGCCTGCAACGCAGCGTCGACGGCGGCGCGAGCTGGCGGAAGGTCGACAGCTTCCCCCTGCGCGGCCGGGGCCTCGAGCCGGGCGGACCGACCCATCCGGGGCTGAGCTTCGTCGTCTTCGACCCGTCGAGCGGAACGGCCGGCGCCGCGACGCCGACCCTGTTCGTCGGAGTCGCCGACCCGGGCGGGGCCCGCCTGTACCGGTCGGACGACGCCGGCCGGAGCTGGGCCCCGGTCGCCGGCGGGCCCCGGCCGGAGCTGTCCGCCGCCAAGGCCGAGATCGACGCGCGCGGCGTCCTCTATCTGACCTGCACGCTCGGAGTCGGTCCAAACGGCGTCACCGACGGGCAGGTCTGGCGGCTCGACACCCGATCCGGCGACTGGCGCGACATCAGCCCGCCCCGGCCGCTGGGCGGATTCATGGGCCTGTCGGTCGATCGACGGCGGCCGGGCGTGCTGATGGTCTCGACGCTCAACCGCTGGCAGCCCGGCGACACCCTGTGGCGCAGCACCGACGACGGCGCGAGCTGGACCAGTCTGCGCGAACAGGCCCGCCATGACGTCAGCGCCACGCCGTTTCTCTACTGGGGCAACGACGAGCCGGACTTCGGCTGGTGGATCGCCGCCCTGGCCATCGATCCGTTCGATTCCGACCGTGCCGTCTACGCCACCGGCGCAACCGTCTACGCCACCTCGAACCTGTCCGCCGCCGACGCGGGCGGACCGACCGACTGGGCGCCGTGGGTCGAGGGCATCGAACAGACCGCGGTCATCACCCTGGTCAGCCCGCCGGCCGGACCCGCCCTGCTGGCCGGCTTCGGCGACATCTCCGGTTTCGCCCACGAGGACCTGACCCGCTCCCCGAGCCTGCAGTTCACCACCCCGGTGTTCGCCAACACCAACCAGATCGACTACGCGGGCCGCGCGCCGAATGTGGTGGTGCGCAGCGGCACGCCGCACGAGGGCGTGGGCTCCGAAGGCCATGACGGCGCCACCCTCGCCTGGTCCGACGACCACGGCCGGAGCTGGAAATCCCTTGGCCGCCCCCGTCCGGCCGGCGCATCCGGCGCCACCTCCAACCCGCGCATGGACCTGTATCGCGACGCGCCGATCACCGTCACGGCGGACGGCTCGACCTTTGTCCTGGCCACGCCCCAGGTGATGGTCTCCGGCGACAGGGGCGCGGCATGGCGGCCCGTCCAGGGCCTGCCCCTGTTCCTGCGGCCCGTCGCGGACCGGGCCGATCCCCTGCTGGTCTACGCGCTGGATTTCGCGACCGGCGCCTGGTTCGTCAGCACGGACGGCGCGACGTCCTTCGGAACCTTGGCCAGCCGCGGCCTGCCGGCCGACCTGACGCCGGACCGGCCCACCTGGCGGGAACAGGCGTGGCCGCTGAAGGCCACGCCGGGTCGCGACGGCGACCTGTGGTTCGTGTCACGATCCGGCCTGTTCCACTCCGTCGACGCGGGACAGAGGTTCGAGCGCGTGGATGGCGGGCTGCAGGTCCAGATGATGGATTTCGGCATGGCGCCGCCCGGCGGAAGCTATCCGTCGCTGGTGGCCATCGGCGTCCGGGGCGACACGCGCGGCGTGTTCCGCTCCGACGACCGCGGCGCCTCATGGCTGCGGGTCAACGACGCCGCGCACGAATACGGCCGCCGCTTCCGCGCCATCGCCGGCGATCCCCGGGTGCATGGCCGCGTCTATGTCGCCACCGACGGCCGGGGCGTCGTCTATGGAGAGCCGACCGCATGACCAGAGCAAAGGAACCGCCCATGCCCAACCTGTCCCGCCGCCGCATGCTCCAGGCCGGCATGACCGCGCCGCTTCTGCCCGCCCTCCAGGGGTGCGCCACCGCAACGGGCGGCGGCGCTCCCGCCGCCGGACCCTTCCAGCCGACATGGGAGTCGCTGATCGCCGGCTACCGGACGCCGGACTGGTTCCGCGACGCCAAGCTGGGAATCTGGGCCCACTGGGGCCCGCAATGCCAGCCGGAGCGCGGCGACTGGTACGGGCGCCAGATGTATATCCAGGGCAACCCCTACTACGAGCACCACGTCCGAACCTACGGCCACCCGACCGAAGTCGGGTTCATGGAGGTCATGAACCAGTGGAAGGCCGAGAACTGGGACCCGGAAGGCCTGCTCGATCTCTATCAGGCCGCCGGGGCGAAATACGTCATGGCCATGGCCCAGCATCACGACAATCTCGACCTGTTCGAGTCCAGCCACCCGTGGAACAGCCTGCGGGTCGGGCCGAAGCGCGACATCGTCGGGACCTGGGAAAAGCTGGTCCGCGCCCGCGGCCTGCGCTTCGGGGTCAGCAATCACGGGGCCCACGCCTGGCACTGGTGGCAGACGGCCTACGGCTATGACGCCGAGGGGCCGCTGGCCGGCCGGCGCTATGACGCGGCCCGCCTGACGAAGGCCGACGGCGTCGGCAAATGGTGGGAAGGGCTCGACCCCCAGGAGCTCTACACCGGCCCGACCTTCGCGCCGCCGGACGGCATCACCTCCATCGAGGCCATGAACGCCTGGCACGACGCCCGCGACGGCCGGTGGCTTGAGACGGTCCCGGAGAACAACCCCGCCTTCGTCCGCTCATGGGTCACGCGCCAGCGCGAACTGGTCGATCGCTACCGGCCGGACATGGTCTATTTCGACAACCACGGCCTGCCGCTGGGCCAGCACGGACTGGACGCCACGGCCTACTACTACAACGCCGCGCTGGCATGGCGGGGCGAGCTGCCGGTGGTCAACGGCAAGCGGCTGGCGCCGGAGAAGCGGCGCGGCGTGGTCGAGACCTTCGAGCGCGGCTTCACCGACAGCCTGATGCCGGAGCCCTGGCAGACCGACACCTGCATCGGCGACTGGCACTACAACCGGGCCCGCTATGTCGACCACAGCTACGTTCCGGCCAAGTCTGTGGTGCAGCGGCTGTGCGACGTGGTCAGCAAGAACGGCAACCTGCTGCTCAACATCCCGATGCGCGGCGACGGCTCGATCGACAGCGACGAGCGCGCGATCCTGGCGGAGATGGCGGCGTGGATCGCGGTCAACGGCGAGGCGATCTTCGCCAGCCGTCCGTGGTCGATCTATGGCGAGGGGCCGACGGCGGTCAACACCGGCAACCAGAACGAGGAGCACGCCCGGCCGTGGACGGCGGAGGACATCCGCTTCACCACCCGGAATGGCGTGCTTTACGCCATCGCCCTCGACTGGCCCGGGGACAACCAGGTGACGATCCGCAGTCTGGGAGAGCGGGCGCTGGGCGGGCGCAAGGTCGAGCGCGTCGAAATGCTCGGCGGCGACGCTCCGCTGACCTTCCGCCAGACCGCTGATGATCTGACGATCACCCTGCCCGGGCGACGCGCCACGGCGTTCGTTCCCGCCTTCCGCATTCGGGGGACGGGTCTGGTTCAGGAACAATCAGCCTGAGGAGGGAACCCATGTACAGACTATCGGGAGCCGTGCTGGCGGCCGCGTTGATCTTCGCCCCCGCCGTCGCGACGGCCCAGACGCCGCCGGCGGAGGGGGCGCAGCCGTCTCCCACGCCGCGGCCCATGAGCGATTTCCTGGTCAACCAGCCCCATGTGCCCAACTGGAACATCTGGGGCCTGCCGAACGGTCCCGAGCGGCGGCCGGATCCGGACGTCACCGGCGGTCAGGCCCTGAGGGTCGTGGTGGACCGGCAGGGGGATCCCTGGAGCGTCGGCGGCGTCATGCCGACGCACGCCGCGATCCAGGCCGGCGACGTTCTGCTTCTGGCCGTCTGGCTGCGCGCCGTTCCGGCGGAGGGAGCCGATGACGCGGCGGCCCGGATATCCCTGCTCGGGCTCGAACAGAAGGACGTCGCCAACGGCATGATCGCCATGGCGTCAGACCTGACCCTCAATGCGCGCTGGCGCCTGGTCTATGTCTCCGGCGTCGCGCCGAAGGACTACGCCGCCGACCAGACGAATATCATCATCCATCTGGCGGCCCAGCCCCAGACCATCGATGTTGGTCCCGCGCTGCTGTTCGACATGGGGCCCGACTTCGACCGGGCCAGACTGCCCGTGAACGCCGCGCCCTGAGGTCTGGGTCTAGCGGGTCACCGGCAGCTCGAACGGAGCGGCCGGCAGACCCGCGTCGCCGTACAGGTTGCACACAGGACTGTCGGCCCAGCAGAAGCGGACCGTCCGCGGCTCCGTGACGCCGGCGGCGTCCAGCACCACGGTCTCGCCCTGCACCCGCGCGTCGACGAACTGGCAGCCCTCGGCGCCGCAGAGTTCAAAGCCAACCGGCCGCGCCGCGCCATAGACCACCAGACCCTCGCCCACGCGGTCGAAGCTCACCACCACCGTACGCCCGGAGAGCCCGGCGGCTCGGGGAGACGGCGAAGCCGGCGCGGCGGTGTCGCCATAGGCCACGGCCCGGGCGGCGAGCGCCAGGCGACGCCCGACCTCCTGCTTGTTGGTCGGATGGATATCGTAGCGGTCGCCGATGTCGATCGCGACCGCCAGCCCGGCGTTCCCGTCGGCCTCCATCACCTCGCGCTGGACCTCGCGCAGGGCGGCCCACGCGGAGTCGGTCGGCGTCGAGGTCGGGGGTCCGAAATTGGCCAGCTGGACCGCGAAGAACGGCAGGTTCTCGTTGTCGAAGCGCGCCCGCCAGTCGGCGATCAGCCCGGGCAGCAGCCGGCTGTAGCCCTCGGGGTCCCCGACGTTGGCCTCGCCCTGATACCAGGCGAACCCGGCCAGACCATAACCTTCCAGGGGCGCGATCATGCCGTTCGACAGGGTGGTCACGCCGCTGCCGCCGATCCACGGCGTGCGCGGTAGGTGCCCCAGGGCGATGATCGGCGCCGAGATCCGCCGCCGCCATGGATCGGCGAGGCTCACGACCGATCCGTCCGCCAGTGTCAGCGTCTTGTCCGCGGCCGGGCCCCAGAGACCGCCGCCGCCGCCGGTGTCCAGCACGCCCACGGCGATGAGGTTGCGGCCTTCCCGCAGCGTGCCGGCCGGCACGGTATAGACCCGCGGCGTGTTCCATCCCTCGCGGCCGCCGATCTTGCGGCCGTTGATCCAGGTCGTGTCCACATCATCGACCGGCCCCAGCCGCAGGGTGGCCTCACCCGCCGCCTGGGCCGCGGTCAGCGTAACCGTCGTGCGGTGCCAAACCACCCCGTCGAAGTTCTTCAGTTCGGGCGACGAGCCCTCCCAGGCGCCATCCAGCGCCGCCGTGGACCAGCTGGAGTCGTCATAGCCGGGGCTGTACCAGGGCGTCGGTCCGGCCGAGCCCGGGTCGTTATCCCGCCACCAGCGCTCGCTCTTTTCGTCCCAGACCCTGCGGCCCTCTTCCGGCGAGCGGGCGTAGACGGCCAGGGTCTCCAGCGCCATGTCGTAGCCGCCGATCCGCCGAAGAGCGGCTTCGCTCAACCAGTCCTCGATCACCGATCCGCCCCAGGAGGCGGCGATCAGCCCCATCGGCACGTCCTGCGACTGGCGCAGCTGCTTGCCCATGAAGTAGCAGGTCGCGGAGAAGTCACGGATGCTTTCGGGACCCGAGACGCGCCACTCGCTGCCCGATTCCATCCTGTCGGTCGGCGACGGCCGGCTGGAACGGCCGACCAGCAGCAGGCGCAGATTCGGGTCGGCCGAATAGGCGACCTCCGCGTCGGCGTTGGTCACGCTGCGCACGCCGAATTCCATGTTCGACTGTCCCGAGCAGAGCCAGACGTCGCCGATCAGCAGGTCGGTGAGGACCTGGGTCCGGCCGCCCTGCGTCACGCTCAGTTCATGAGGCCCGCCGGCGGGCAACGCCGGCAGGACCGCGCGCCAGCGTCCGTCGGCGCCGGCGCGGGCCGTCACCGTCGTCCCGGCCAGGGTCACCGCCAGCTGCGAATCCGGCGCCGCCCGGCCCCAGACGGCCACAGGCCGGTCGCGCTGCAGCACGGCGTGGTCCTGGAACACGTCCGCCAGCAAGGACTCCGCCGGCGCCGTCTGCGCCAGGACGCCCGTCGACGCCGCACCGGCCAGCACCACCGCCAGCCCGGCGGCCTTGAGGAACCGCTTCATCTACGCCTCGATCTGATAGGCCTCAGGGACGGGAGACCTGCACGGTCTGCCCCGCATATTCGACGGTCCGCGCCGGGGCCGCCTCGAAATCCGCCGCCGTCGCCGTCGGTCCGTCGATCCAGCGGATGTGGAACGTCCGGTTGGCCGGCATGCCGGGATAGCTTCCGGCGCGGGCGCCGATGGTCAGCACGCCGCGAGCCTGATCCCACGTCATCGGGATGCGCGAGAACTCGCCCCGCTCGTAGCCGTAGGTCGTGCCGGCGTCGTCATAGAGTTCGAACGAGCCGTCGGCGCCGGCATAGACGGTCAAGGTGACCGGTCCGTCCAGCTTCTCGGCGGTGTGCTGGATCTGCGGCCCGGTCGGGAGGATCGACCCGGCGCGGACGAACAGCGGAATCCGCTCCAGCGGCGCGGTGATCGTGGCTTCCGAACCGCCCGCGAATTTGCGGCCGGTGTAGAAGTCGTACCAGTCGGCGCCCGAGGGGAAATACACCGAGCGGTCGCGCGCCCGGTACTTATGGACCGGAGCCACCATGAGGGCCGAGCCGAAGAGGTACTGGTCGTTGATGTTCCGCGCCCGGACATCCTGCGGGAAGTCCATCGGCAGGGCGCGCATGATCGTGCCGTCCTTATGCCAGGTGTCCCCGGCCAGGGTGTAGATGTAGGGCATCAGCCGGTAGCGCAGGCGCATCTGGGCGGCGAAGGCATCGTACAGATCGCTCTCCGGCCGGGCGATATTGTAGACCTCGCGCAGCGGGAACTCGCCGTGCGAGCGGAACACCGGCGAGAAGGCGCCGAACTGGAACCAGCGCAGCTGCAGTTCGTCCCATTCCGCCTTGTCCTCGGGCTTCATCTGCGGCGCCGAATAGCGCGCCTCGACCGAGAAGCCGCCGATGTCGTGGGTCCAGTTCGGGAGGCCCGAAAGGCCGGCGTTGACCCCGGCCGATATCTGTTCGCCCAGGTCGTCCCAGCGCGCCACGACGTCGCCGGACCACAGGGTCGAGCCGGTGCGCTGCAGGCCGCCCCAGGCCGAACGGGTCAGGATGTAGGTGCGGGTGTCGGGCTGTTCGGCGCGGAACCGCTCGTAGACGGTGTCGGCGTTGACCAGCGGATAGGAGTTGAACACCAGCGCGCCCGGACCGGCCGCGGTCGGCCCCATGCGCAGGGTGCGCTCCGGGATATCGAGGTTGGAGTGCATGTCCGGCTCGACCGAATCCAGCCACCAGCCGTCGAAGCCCATGCCCTTGAAGCTGTCGCTGATCTGCTTCCAGTAGAGGTCGCGCGCCGCCGGCAGATAGGGGTCGTAGAAGCTGTTGGCGTAACCCGGTCCGACCCAGTCGCGCGCGCCGGCCTCGACGTTGCGTGTGTACATGCCGCCGATCGCGGCCAGCTCCTTGTAGTGGTCGGTCGTCGGATAGAATTTCGGCCACACCGAGATGATGATGTTGGCGTCCATGTCGTGGACGTCCTTCACCATCTGCGCCGGATCGGGGAAGCGCGCCGGGTCGAACTCGTGCGAGCCCCAGGCGTTCTCGCGCCAGTAGAACCAGTCCTGCACGACATTGTCGATCGGCAGGCCCAGCTCGCGATAGCGGCGCACCGTGTCGACCACCTCGGCCTGGGTGTTGTAGCGCTGGCGGCTCTGCCAGAAGCCATAGGCCCAGCGCGGCAGCATGACCGCCTTGCCGGTCAGGCCGCGGTAACCCGAGACGACCTCGTCCAGATTGTCGCCCGCGACGAAATAGTAGTCGACGTCGTGACCGACCTGGGACCACAGCGACAGCGCCTGCTGATCGGCCTCGGACTGCGGGTCGAGGTGACGCAGGGCGATGTAGCCGTCGCCGGGAATCCATTCGACCTTGATCGAGACCTGCCGGTTCGCGGGCAGTTCGACATCGAAGTCGTGGAACCACGGGTTCCAGTTCTGGCGCCAGCGGTCGATCTTCAGCTCGCCGTCGACCCAGACCTTGGCGTAGCCCGAGGAGTAGAGCTTGAACTTGTGCCGGCCGGCGGTGAAGGCCTCGATCGTGCCCTCCCAGACGACGCGCACGCCCTCCTGCCCCGCACGGCCCATGTCGCCGACCTGCACCGGCTGGGCGGGCTGGGCCTTGAAGCCTTCGGGCCAGCGCTGCTGGTCGCGGATGTATTCGTAGTTGATCTGGCCTTCCTGGCGCTGGACCTTCAGCTCATCGCCCTGGAAATAGCTGGCGGTCAGGCCGCCGAAACGGCCGGTGGCGTCACGCACGGTCAGCCGCTCGTCCAGCATGCCGTAGGGACGCGGGTCGCCGAAGCGGGTGATGGAGTTGTTGTCCCACAGGATGCCGTAGCCGCCGGTGGAGGCCACGAACGGGATCCCGACGTCCATGTTGTGCTGGGCCAGTTCGACGTCATGGCCGCGATAGTTGAGCAGGCCCTGCTGGTGCTGGCCCAGACCGTAGAAGGCGTCATCCGCCGCCGGCTCGAACACCTGGCGGACCGTCTCGAAGCGGTGCGAACCGGTCTGGTCCTCGACGATGACCGGCTCGATCTCGCGGCCGCCGGCGCGCTCGGCCAGGATCACCTCGCCGGCGTGGTCGAGGAAGCGCACCGCGCCGGTTTCGAGCGACACCTCGGCGGTGACCTCGGCCGCGCGGACCAGGACGACGTCGCTGCGGGTCTCGACCTCGAAGCCTTCGCTCAGCGGCTCGGCAGTGACCATCAGGCTGGCCGGAGCCTCGAAGCTGTCGTCGGGCGAGGCCGTGACGCGGATGGTCCTGGGCCCGAACACCTGCAGCCGCACCGCCCGCGCCTCGCCTGTCCGCGGCGTTACGACGATCCCGTCGGCCAGGCGTTGCACCGCGGAGTCCGCGACGGCTTCCGGCGCGCTTCCCATGACGGAGGCGCAGGCGCCCAGCGGCGCGAACAGAACCAGCGCGACGGCGGCGGAGGTCAGATGACGGGACTTGAGCAGCATATGGCGGGCTCCGCTCTCAGAGGGCGATGGGATCAGTAGGTGGCGGTGACCACGCGCAGCAGGCGCGGGCGGTCGGTGAAGTTGAGGCCGTAGTCGGTCTGGTCGCCGTTCCAGATGCGTTCGAACACCCAGGCGCCCGCGCCGTCGAAATGGCCTTCCTCGACACGCAGAACCATGCGGCGCTTGCCGTCGGTGGAAGGCTTGGCGTTGAAGTCGACCCGGGCGTGATGGCCGGCGACGATGAATTCTCCGGGCGCGATCTCGGCGATGACCGCCCCGCCGTTCGGTCTCTCGGTCCCCGGAACGTCGGCCAGCGGGCCCAGCCACGTCCAGTCCGGCTGGCCGAACTGCCAGCGGCGATAGCCGACGGTCGCGGTCCATTCGCCGAGGTCCAGCGTCTGAGACGACCGGTCGTCCGGCTCGGATACGCCCCAGACGCGGCCCTCGAAGGCCAGCCGCGCCCAGACGCGCTGCCACGGCGCGATCAGACGATAGACCTGACGCAGCGGGGTCAGGGTCTCCTCGGTGACCGCCTGCGCGCCGAGCGGATAGTTGACGTAGCCGGTGTAGTCGATGCCGAACGGCGAATAGCCGATGCCGCCGCGCCCCAGAACGCTGAACAGATAGCGGGCGTACATGGTGTCGTTGCCGGTCTCGGCCACGAACAGGGCGTTGTCGGGCCGGGCGTAGCGGTCGAGGTGCGCCTCATAGGTCGCGGAGGCGCGCTCGTAGATGTCGGGCGACAGGAAGTCGATCGCGGGGGCGGCGGCCTTCCACACATCCATGACGTTCCAGGTCGGCCCGCCCGAGGCGTAGCTCGACGGCGCCTGGTGCTTCAGCGGATCGCGCAGGGCGGCGTTGACGTACATCGGCAGCGGGTATTCGGCCTTTCCGGCCGCGGCGACCTCGCCGACGTAGGAGCCGATGGCCCAGGCGTGGAAGAATTCGTCGGCGTCGTCGCCGAACACCTGGGCCCATGTGCCGGGCTGTTTGCCCATCCGCTCCAGCAGCGCCGCGGGCACGGGGCCGTCGAACAGCGCCTGGGCGGCGGGGCCGTAGTCGCGGACGGAGCCGTAGGTGCCGGTCTCGTTCTCCGGCTGGACCATGATGACGGTGCGGTCGCGGCTGTCGATGCGGCGCAGGTGCGCCATCAGGGCGACAAAGGCGCGCCTGTCCGCCTCGAGCGTGTTCCGCGAATGCGGCGACAGGGCGTAGGAGTCGGTCCCGTCCTGGCGGACCAGCAGCGGAAACCGCTCGGGGTTCAGCTTGACCCAGGCCGGCGCGTACTTGGGGGCGGTGTTTTTCCAGGTGGCGAACCACAGCAGGACCAGGCGCACGTCATGGCGCCGCGCCTCCTCGACCAGATGATCGACGAACGAGAAGTCGAATTGACCCTCGACCGGCTCGATCTGCTCCCAGGCGATGGGGACCTGGACGGTGTTGGCGCCGACGAAGTGGACCGCCGGCCAGGCCTCGGCCAGGGCCGCGGGATAGTTCGAGGAATTGTTGACCTGGGCGCCGAGAATGGTGAAGGGCGCGCCGTCGACGATCAGGGCATGGCGGCCGTCCTGCGTCACCAGTCGCGGGATGGCCTCCTGGGCCACGGCGATCCCCGCCGTCGCCGCCAGGGCGACCAGGGCCGCCACTGCGGACGCCATCCATCGGCCGATGTGCGATCCGCTCACCGTCATCCTCCAACGCCAGTCAAAAACAAAGGGGGACGATCCCTGAGGACCGTCCCCCTGTCACGTTCGATCAGAACGCGGCGCGCAGCACGATCGCGACGCGGCGGTCCGTATCGACCCAGTTGTACGGCGGCTTGCGGGTCTCGTTGCCGACCTTCAGCACCGTCCGTTCGTTCAGGATGTTCGTCGACTGGATGCCGATCTTCAGGTCATCGTTGATGGCGTAGAAGATCGATCCGTCCAGCTGGCCGAAATCCGAGGCCCACACCGGAGCGTTGACGTTCGCCGCCGAGGTGGTCAGCAGGTATTCCTCGCGCCAGTTGTAGGCCAGCCGGGCGGAGATGCCGTATTTCTCATACAGCGCCGCGATATTGTAGCTGGTGCGCGACATCCCCTCGAGCGGCAGGGCGGCGGAGGCGCCGCTGTTCTGCTGCGGGTCGAGGACGTTCTGGCTGGCGTTCCGCCCGCCGCTGCTGTCGATGAAGGTGAAGTTGCCCTGCAGGCCGAAGCCGCCGAGCCAGCCCGGCAGGAAGTCGTAGAACTGCTGGTACGCGAGCTCCGCCCCGTCGACCGTGCCTTCGTCGCCGTTGATGTAGCGGGTCAGCAGGAAGTCGTAGGTGACGCCGTTGTTGGTGAAGGCCTGCGTCTCGGTGCCGGTGAAGATGTAGTCGGTGATGTCCTTGTGGAACGCCGCCAGCGTCAGGCTTCCGGCCGGTGCGAAATACCATTCCAGGCTGAAATCGTAGTTCGTCGACTTGATCGGATCGAGCGTCGGATTGCCGCCGACGCCCGTGAAGGGAGCGACGTCGTCGAGGGTATAGCCGTCGGACTCGAAGTTGATCGACAGGTTGGTGAACGGCTGCAGCTGGTACATCTCGGGCCGAACCATGGCGCGGGACACCGCGAAGCGGGCCTGCAGGTCCTCGGCAAGGAAGACGCGCAGGTTAAAGCTGGGCAACACCTCGGTATAGCTGTGCTCGATCGGAAGCCCGTCCAGCGAACCGCCCGTGGCGAAGGCGACGGCCTGATTGAAGGCCGTGCAGTCCGCGGCCGGGAAGAGCGGCGGCGGGCAGGTCCCGTTGATCGTCGGCAGGGTGGTGATGGTCTGCGTGGCGGTGGTGGTCTCGACCACGCGGAGACCGACGTTGCCGTCGAAGCTCTTGCCGAACAGGGCGTCCTCGGCGCCGAAGCGGGCATAGACGTAGGCCGCCTGGGTCTCTTCGGTCAGCTCCGTGATGCCGCCGTTGCCGCCGCCGAGGCGGTAGCTTTCGTAGTCGTCCGACAGCGGCGTCCAGCCCCAGCCCGAGCTCTCGGTGTTCCGCAGGATGTCGTAGGCGTAGGCCGTGCCCTGATTGAGGAGGCTTTCGGCGGGGAACCAGGCGACGCCCGGCACCGGCGCGTCGCCGCGGAAGAAGTTCTCGAAGGTGTACAGCTCCGACGACTGCGGCAGACGCGGATCCTGCGTGCCGCCCGGATAGCCGGTGTCATCCAGATAGACCACGGCGCCGCCGCCGTTGCCCCAGTACTGGTTCGACAGAAGGCTCCAATTGTAGCCGGTCTGGCGGTTGGTGTAGTTCTTCTCGGTCCCGCGGATGCCGAAGGCGATCGACTTGAAGAGGGCGTCTTCATTCTCGTCGTCGTACCGCACGTCAAAGCGGCCTGCGAGTTCGTCGGCCTCGTTGTCCTCGATGTGGTCCATCGCCGCCGCCCACCAGTAGGTCGACTGATCGGTCATGGTGCCGCCGGTCGAGGTGATCGTCGGGAGGTCGCCACCGATGGTGATGGTCAGGTCGGGACGGTTGGCCAACTGCGTGAAGGCCGTCATCGAATAGATCTCGGCCGTCGACTTCACATACTGCAGGTCGCCGCTGAACGACCAGGGCGAGTCCGGCGTGTACTGGAAGCTCAGGGCCACGTCACCGGTGCGCTTGGTGTCGTCGCCGACCCGCGTGTCGGTGTTGTAGTTGGCGTTGGGGACGGTGCCGCCGATGAACACGTCATCGTCGTTATAGGAGTAGGTGGCGTTCGGAGTCAGGACGCTCTCGGTGCCGAGCGCGTACTCGACGTTGTAGGCGTCGGCCTGCGAACCCAGGGCCTGCAGGGTGATCAGCAGGTCGTCGTTGGGCCGCCACTGGGCCGCCAGGGCGACCGCGGTGCGCTTCTGTTCCCAGTCGATGGTCCGCCAGCCCAGATATTTGGGAATATAGACCGTCTGGCCAGCCGCCGCGGACCCGTCGGACGGGGCGTTGCCCGCGTTCAGCACCACGGGATCATAACGGTCGACCGAGATCGAGTCGGTCCGGTTGCCGACGTTCCCGATGCTGATGTTGGCCATCAGGCCGATCTCGCCGATCCCGGTATCCCAGCGATCGGACGCGATGACGCTTCCGGACCAGAAGCCGCGCTCCGACAGGTCGCCGTAGTTGTAGTCGGTGTTGACGGCGATCAGCGAGTCGGCGCTGTCGAACGGCACCCGCGTGCGCAGATTGATCGTGCCGGCGATGCCGCCCTCGATCATGTTGGCGGCGACGTTCTTGTAGACGTCCACGCCGGCCAGCAGGTCGGCCGACACGTCCTCGAAGCTCAGCCCCCGGCCGCTCGAGGCGGAGAAGATGTCGCGCCCGTTGGTTTCAGACCGCACCCAGGACAGGCCGCGCACGAAGACGCCGCCACCCTCGGCCGCCAGACGGGCCGGGTCGCGCGCGGCGTTGGTGCGCTGGAGCGTGACGCCCGAGATGCGCTGCAGCGCCTCAGAGACCGATCGGTCGGGAAGGGCCCCGATATCCACGGCGGTCACCGAGTCGACGATGACTTCCGAATTCTGCTTGATCGCCTGGGCCGAGCGCAGCTGCGCCCGGATGCCCGTGACGACAACCTCCTCGACCTCGGTGGTGTCTTCGCCTTCGGGGTCCTGCGCCAGCGCGACCGAGGGCAGCGCGAGCGCGCCCAGGGAAAGAGCCGAAACGCCGCACAACAACGCAAACCGATTCGTCCGATTGGTTCGAGACATGGTCTCATCCTCCCCGTGATGAGTCACACCGGCCGCATTCTTGCGGTTCTCGCGGTGAGACGCTCCCAAAATTGCGCGGAGCGATCCTGATTGGACGCCTCGCACTTTCAAAGATGCACAAAGTTTCACAGGATGAAAAGCGATTTTTGGTAGCGCTATCATAACTGAGGCGCGAGTGTGTCTTGCGGGTCGTGGTCGGGGGCGCGCCGAATGGCCGACATCCCCCGACTTCAGGCCCGTCGCCACTGGTGATAACGAGAGGCTCAGCCTCCGGGGAGGAGAAACATGGACCGGAGCATCCGCCGGATTGTGGTGGTGGGCGGAGGATCGGCCGGCTGGATGGCGGCCGCCTCGCTGGCGCGCTCCTTTTCTCCCCGGCTGGCCTCCGGCGACCTCAGCCTGACCGTCGTCGAGTCGACGGCGATCGGGATCATCGGGGTCGGCGAGGCGACCATTCCTCCGATCCGGGACTTCAACGCCGCCCTCGGCATCGACGAAGCCGAGTTCGTCCGAACCACCCGGGCCACAATCAAGCTCGGCATCGAATTCCGGGACTGGACCAGCGACGGCGACCGGTTCTTCCATGGCTTTGGCGATTACGGCCCGCCCCTCGACCGCCAGCCGGCCACGCAGCACCTGTTCCGCCTCAAGGGCCTCGGCCTGATCGACGACATCGAACCGTGGTCCGTGCCCAGCGTGATGGCGGCGCAGAACCGGTTCGCACCGCCGCTGAGGGACCCACGTTCGGTCCTGTCGGCCTATTCCTACGCCTACCAGTTCGACGCCGCCCTCTATGCGGCGTTCCTGCGGTCCTATGCGGAGAATCTGGGCGTCCGGCGCCTGGACCGCCGCATCGTGGATGTTTCGCTGCGCGGTTCGGACGGCTTCATAGACGCGGTCGCCTTTGGAGGCGGCGAACGGCTGGAAGGCGACCTGTTCATCGACTGCTCCGGCTTTCGCGGCCTCCTGATCGAGCAAACCCTGAAGACCGGTTATGAGGACTGGACCCACTGGCTGCCTTGCGACCGGGCCGTCGCCATGCCGTGTCCGTCCGTTGGCGAAGCCACGCCCTTCACCGGGGTCACCGCGCGTGAAGCGGGCTGGCAATGGCGCATTCCGCTCCAGCACCGCACCGGGAACGGTTATGTCTATTCGTCGAACTTCATCGACGACGAGGCGGCGGTCGCGGACCTGAGAGGTCAGATGGACGGTCCGGCGCTGGCGGAGCCCAATCTGCTCCGCTTTGTCACCGGCCGGAGACGGAAGGCCTGGAATCGCAACTGTGTCTCCCTCGGTCTGGCGTGTGGCTTCGTAGAGCCGCTGGAATCCACCAGCATCAACCTGATCCAGACCGGCGTCGGCCGGCTGCTCGACCTGTTTCCCGATCTCGATTTCGATCCGGTCGTGACGGAAGAGTACAATCGGCGCTCGGCCGAGGAGGTCGAGCGCGTGCGCGACTTCATCATCCTGCACTACCATCTCGCCCGCCGGCGGGGGGCGCTGTGGGACTACTGCCGGGCGATGAGCCTGCCCGACACGCTGAAGCAGAAGATCGACCTGTTCCGCGCCCGCGGCGAAATAGCCTTGCTCGACAATGAGTCCTTCCGCGAGGCGAGCTGGACGGCGATTTTCACCGGCCTCGGCGTCTGGCCGGAGCGCTGGAGTCCCCTGACCGACCTGACTCCCGCCGCGACCACCCTCGACCGGATGGAGCGACGGGCCGCGTTGGTCCGCCAGGCGGCGGCGTCCCTTCCACAACATGACCGCTTTCTCGCGGACCTCGCACCGTCCGCCACGGCCTGAAGCCCGGAACCGCCCCCATGACCGCAAACCCGATCCGAAGCATCGTCATCGTCGGCGGCGGCACCGCCGGCTGGATGGCGGCGGCGGCCCTGTCGAAGGTGCTTCGCAACCGCTGCCGGATCGAGCTGATCGAGTCCGCCGAAATCGGTACGGTCGGCGTCGGCGAGTCCACCATCCCGCCGATCATGCTCTTCAACGAGCTTCTCGGCATCGACGAGAACGAGTTCGTCCGCCGCACCCAGGCCACGTTCAAACTCGGCATCGAGTTCCGGGACTGGACCCGCAAGGGCGACACCTACTTCCACCCCTTCGGCCAGTACGGCACGCGCATCGACGCCGCGGCCTTTCATCACTACTGGCTGCGACTGAAGGAGGCTGGGGTCGACGACGACCTCGGGGCCTATTCCCTGACCACGCTGGCGGCCCGGCAGGGCCGGTTCGCGCGACCGGTGCGCGATCCTCGCTCGCCCCTGTCCCAGATGACCTATGCCTTCCAGTTCGACGCCTCGCTCTATGCGCGTTACCTGGCCGAACTGGCCCGAGAGCGCGGCGTGGTGCGCCGCGAGGGCAAGATCGTCGACGTCACCCTGCGCGAGCCAGACGGCTTCATCCAGTCGGTGACCATGGAATCCGGCGACGTGGTCGAGGGCGACCTGTTCATCGACTGCTCGGGGTTCCGGGGCCTGCTGATCGAGCAGGCGCTCAAGACCGGTTACGAAGACTGGAGCCACTGGCTGCCCGCCGACCGGGCGGTCGCCATGCCCTGCGAGCACGGCGACGTCGGCCTGACGCCCTTCACCCGGGCCACCGCCTGCGAGGCAGGGTGGAAGTGGCGCATCCCCCTCCAGCACCGGGTCGGCAACGGCTACGTCTACTGCAGCCGGTTCATCAGCGATGACGAGGCCGTCGCGAGTTTGACAGCCGGCCTCGAGGGTCGCCCCCTCGCCGATCCCAACATGCTGCGCTTCCGCACCGGCATGCGGAAGAAGGCCTGGAACAGGAACTGCGTGGCGCTGGGCCTGGCCAGCGGCTTCGTCGAGCCGCTGGAGTCGACGAGCATCCATCTGGTGCAGAGCGGCCTGACCAAGCTCCTTCTGAACTTCCCCGACCGCGACTTCGCCCAGGTCGAGATCGACCAGTACAATGCGCGCATCCGCTTCGAATATGAACGCGTTCGGGACTTCATCGTCCTGCACTACCACGCCGTCGAACGCGATGATTCCGGGCTGTGGGACCATGTCCGGACCATGGAGATTCCGGAGTCGCTGCAACGCAAGATCGACCTGTTCCGCAGCCACGGCCGCGTGTTCCGCGAGGACGAGGAGCTGTTCCAGGAGACCAGCTGGATCGCCGTCCTGATGGGCCAGAACATCCTCCCCGAACGCTACGATCCGCTGGCCGAGATTCCCGATCTGGAGGACCTGAAGCGCCGGCTCCACGGAATCCGCGACGCCTACGCGCGAACGGCCGCCGCCATGCCCACCCAGGCCGAGTTCATCGACCGGAACTGTCGCGCCAATCCTGCCGTCCCCGCCTGACCAGGCTGGGGCGAACATATCCCGGCCGGCGACGCCCTGTCCCTGGACCTGTAGAGCGGCGGCGGAGCGGCCATTCGCTTCGCCCCGCTGACACGGAAACGGCGACGCCCGCAAAGGCGTCGCCGCATCAGCCTCCGGATCGGCCTCACCACCAGATGGCGTAGACCGCGACGAGGAACAGGATCACGCCCACCCCGGCGATATTGAAGCCGGCCGAGGTCTTGTAGCTGACCCCGTCCAGCCGGATCTGCATCGTGCCTTCCTTGGGCGGCGAGAGCAGCGAAACGATGATCGCCGCCGCCAGCGCCGCGAGGAAGACCACGCCGACCCGGTTCATGAACGGCAGGGTGAAGATGCCCTCGCGGTCCAGCCACCACATCACGCCGGACAGGGCGACGCCGCCGATGGCCGCCGTCAGGGCGCCCGCCTCGGAGGTGCGCTTCCAGAACAGGCCGAGGATGAAGATGACCACGATCGAGGGGGTGAAGAAGCCCGTGAAGTCCTGGATGAACTGGAAGGCCTGCGAGAACCCGCCCAGCAACGGGCGGGCCACCAGCACGCCGATGACCATGGCCGTCACGGCGGCGATGCGCCCGACCAGCACCAGGTGCCGTTCCGTCGCCGCCTTGTTGACCTTCACATAGAGGTCCAGCGTGAAGATGGTCGCGATCGAGTTCACCTTGGAGGCCAGCGAGGCGACGATGGCCGCGATCAGGGCGGCGAACACCAGACCCTTGAGACCCGCCGGCAGCAGATTCATCATCGTCGGATAGGCCTGGTCGGGCGCGCTCAGCGCCGGCGCCAGCACCAGGGCGGCCATGCCGGGAAGGACCACGATCACCGGCATAAGCAGTTTCAGATAGGCCGCGAAGGCGATGCCCTTCTGGGCCTCGCCGATGGACTTGGCCGCCAGCGCCCGCTGGATGATGTACTGGTTGAAGCCCCAGTAGCTGATGTTCATGATCCACAGGCCGCCGAGCAGGACGGCGATGCCCGGCAGTTCCTTGAAGTTCGGATTGTCAGGCGACAGGATCATGTCGAACTTGTCGGGGAACTCGGTCAGCAGGGTATGGAAGCCCGCGACCGGGCCGCTGTCCCCGCCGATCTGGTTGAGCGCCACGAAACCAATGATCAGGCCGCCCGCCACCAGCAGCGCCACCTGGACGATGTCGGTGAGCGCCACCGCCTTCAGCCCGCCCCACAGCTGGTAGAGCAGGGCGAAGGCGCCGATGGCCACGATGGCGTACATCTGGTCCAGGCCGGTCACGGTCGAGACCGCGATCGATCCCAGCCACAGGATCGAGGTCACGTTGACGAAGACGTAGAGCAGCAGCCAGAACACGGCCATGACGTTGCGGATCGACGGACCGTACCGCTGCTGCAGGAACTGCGGCATGGTGACGATCTCGTTGCGCAGGAAGATCGGCAGGAAGTACTTGCCGACAATCAGCAGCGTCAGCGCCGCCATCCACTCGTACGAGGCGATGCCCAGGCCGATCACATAGCCGGACCCGCTCATGCCGATGATCTGTTCGGCCGAGATGTTGGCCGCGATCAGCGAGGCGCCGATGGCCCACCAGGGCAGGTTCTTCGACGCCAGGAAATAGTCGGTGGAGGTTTTCCTCGCACCGCCCTTGTCCCGCGACACCCATTGGGCCAGGCCGAAGATGCTGACGGCGTAGATGGCGAGAATGACCAGGTCGATGGTCGCTAATGTCATGAAGGCCTCCCCGGCGCGGCCCGTCCGGGCTTCCGGCGACGCTAGGTGAGGCCGCGGCACCGGGCAACCCCGTTTTCATATCTGACATGATGCTTCATAGGTGGGGACCAGCCGCCGCCCTTCCCGGAATCGGCCCCACCCGCTAGCTTTCCGGGCCCACAAGGAACCACAGCGCCGATGTCGCTTCAGGACGAGACCGACGACCGCAAATACCGCGCTCCGGCGCTGGAGAAGGGCCTCGACGTACTCGAGTTGCTGTCGTCGCACGGCGATCCCATGACGCCCTCGCAGATGTCCGGCGTCCTCGGCCGGTCGGTCAGCGAGTTGTTCCGCATGATCCAGGTGCTGGAGTTCCGCGGCTATATCGAGCAGTCGCCCGAGGGTTACCGCCTGACCAACCGTCTGTTCACCCTCGGCATGGCCCAGGCGCCCGTGAAATCCCTGGTCGAGGCCGCCTTGCCGGTGATGCGGGAACTGGCCGAGGTGACGGTCCAGTCCTGCCACCTGGTGGTGTTGTCGGGCGAGCAGATCGTGGTCATCGCCCGTATCGAGGGACCGGGCGACCTCGGCTTCTCGGTCCGGCTCGGCTACCGGCGCAACGTCATCGACGCCACCTCGGGCCTGATGTTCTACGGCTGCGCCCCGGACGCCGAAAAGGCCAGCCTGCGCGAGCGTCTCATCGCCCGTTTCGGAGCCGCGCGCACCAACCGCTTCATCAAGGCGGCGGAAGAGGCGGGCGCCAGGGGACACACCGAGCGGCCGAGCGATTTTGTCAAGGGCGTCACCGATCTGGTGGCCCCGATCATGGGGGCGGACGGCGTTATCGCCACCCTGATCTCCCCCTACATCGAGCGCACGCCGCCGACCTGTCCCATCGACGTGGCGGTCGATCACCTCCGCCGCGCCGTCGCGACGATCTCGGTCGAGATGAGCGCTGTTTCGCAGGCCTGAGCGAAGCGTCCCGCGCCTTTCAAATATCGTGTCTTGGGCCGGGCCGCGTTGACTTCGCCTCCCGGCGCGGGCATTTTCGCCGACGAATATCGCTTTCATGAATGAAAGATCGGCCGCCGGGCTGATGCGGGCCGCAGCCCGTCGAGACAATCATTCGGGGAGCGCATGGCCGCCATCTATTCCGATCTCGCGGACACCGTTGTCATCGTCACCGGAGGAGCCGGCGGCATCGGCGAAGCGATCACCCGCGCCTTCGTCGCCCAAGGCGCCCGCGTCGCCTTCCTCGACATCGATACGGCGCGTGGCCGGAAGCTCCAGGCGGAGCTCGGCGACGGGGCGTTGTTCGTGCCGTGCGACCTGACCGACATCCCGGCGCTGAAGGCGGCGGTGCAGACGGCGCGCGACCGGTTCGGCCCGATCGGCGTGCTGATCAACAACGCCGCCCACGACGAACGCCACGCCACGCTGGAGGTCACCGAGGCCTATTGGGACGGGCGCATGGCGGTGAATCTGAAGCACCAGTTCTTCGCCGCCCAGGCCGTGCTGCCGGACATGCAGGCGGCCGGCAAGGGCGTGATCGTCAACCTCGGCTCGACCTCCTGGGTGATCGGCCAGGGCGGCATGGCGGCCTATACGGCGTCCAAGTCCGCCGTGCTCGGTCTCACCCGTTCGCTGGCGCGCGACTTCGGTCAGTACGGCGTCCGGGTCAACGCCATCGCCCCCGGATGGATCATGACCGAACGCCAGCTCGAACTCTGGGTCACGCCCGAGACCGAGAAGGAAATCTACGAACGCCAGTGCCTCAAGCGCCGGCTGGTCCCCGACGACATCGCCCGCGTCGTCGTCTTCATGGCCTCCGACGAGGCCGGGGCCATCACCAATCAACACTACATCGTCGACGGCGGCTGGAACTAGAACCATGACAGACCGACCGAAGAAGCCGCTGCGTTCGCGCGCCTGGTTCGACAACCCGGACAACCCGGACATGACCGCGCTCTATCTGGAGCGCTATCTGAACTACGGCCTGACGCGGAAGGAACTCCAGTCGGACAAGCCGATCATCGGCATCGCCCAGACCGGCTCCGACCTCAGCCCCTGCAACCGCCACCATCTGGTGCTGGCCGAACGGCTGCGCGAAGGCATCCGCGAGGCCGGCGGCATCGCCATGGAGTTCCCGGTCCATCCGATCCAGGAGACGGGCAAGCGGCCCACGGCCGGCCTGGACCGCAACCTCGCCTACCTCGGCCTGGTCGAGAGCCTGTACGGCTATCCGATCGACGGGGTGGTGCTGACCATCGGCTGCGACAAGACCACGCCGGCCTGCCTGATGGCGGCGGCGACCGTCGACATCCCGGCCATCGCCCTGTCGGTCGGTCCGATGCTGAACGGCTGGCACAAGGGCGAGCGCACCGGCTCCGGCACGATCATCTGGAAGGCGCGCCAGATGATGGCCGCCGGCGAGATCGACTACGACGGCTTCATCGAACTGGTGGCGTCCTCGGCCCCATCGGTCGGCTATTGCAACACCATGGGCACGGCGACGACGATGAATTCGCTGGCCGAGGCGCTGGGCATGTCCCTGCCCGGCTCGGCGGCCATTCCGGCCCCCTACCGCGAGCGGGCCCAGGTCGCCTACGAGACCGGGCTGCGCATCGTCGAGATGGTGCGCGAGGACCTGAAGCCGTCGGACATCCTGACGCGCGACGCCTTCCACAACGCCATCGTGGTCAACTCGGCCATCGGCGGCTCGACCAACGCGCCGATCCACCTGACCGCCCTGGCCCGTCACGCCCACGTCGACGTGCCGCTGAAGGACTGGGAGACCCACGGCCTGCACGTGCCGCTGCTGGTCAACCTGCAGCCCGCCGGCGAGTATCTGGGCGAGGATTATTTCCACGCCGGCGGCGTGCCCGCCGTGATCAACGAACTGATGAAACAGGGCCTGATCCACGAGAACGCCCTGACCGTCAGCGGCCGAACCATCGGCGAGAACTGCGCCGGCCGCGAGATCGCCCTGCCCGACGTCATCAAGCCCTTCGACACCCCGATGAAGACCGACGCCGGCTTCGTGGTGTTCAGCGGCAATCTGTTCAATTCTGCGATCATGAAGCTGAGCGTGATCAGCCCCGAATTCCGCGAGCGCTATCTGTCGAACCCCGAGGACCTGAACGCCTTCGAGGGCCCCGCCGTGGTGTTCGACGGGCCGGAAGACTATCACCACCGCATCGACGACGAGAGCCTGGGTATCACCGAACAGACCCTGCTGTTCATGCGTGGAGCCGGGCCGATCGGCTATCCGGGCGCGGCCGAGGTCGTGAACATGCGGCCGCCCGACTATCTGATCAAAAAGGGCGTCCACGCCCTCGCCTGCATCGGCGACGGGCGGCAGTCCGGCACGTCCGGTTCGGCCTCGATCCTGAACGCCTCGCCCGAGGCGGCGGCCGGCGGCAACATCGCCCTGCTGAAGACCGGCGACCGGGTGCGCATCGACCTCAATACCGGGCGGGCCGATATCCTGATCAGCGACGCCGAACTGGCCGAGCGCCGCGCCACGCTGGAGGCCGCGGGCGGCTACGCCTACCCGGCCTCGCAGACGCCGTGGCAGGAAATCCAGCGCGGCATGGTCGGACAGCTGGAGACCGGCGCCGTGCTCGAACCCGCGGTGAAATACCACCGCATCATCGACCGCTTCGGCGAGGCGCGGGACAACCACTAGCCGGAGATCGTCGGCTCAGCTGTCGCTGACGGCGATCTCCATCCACATCGACAGGGCGCGTCCCGGCGCGAGGATAGCGAGTCCGCTCGCCTCGCCCTCCGGCGCATGGAGAGCGTCGGGCCGATGGGTGACGGGCTCGACGCAGCAGAAGTCCTGCCCCGGCGCATAGATGTGGGCCCAGCCGGCGTTCGGCGATGCGGTCAGCACGGTGGTCCGGCCCGGCCCGGTCAGGCGCGCGGTCCCGTCCCAGCCGGCGTAGCAATGGTCCACGAAGGGCGCCCCGGCGACCCGCGGGCCGGTCGACCAGTCGAAGACCTGACCCGGCGAAACCGGCGCGGTCGGGATCAGCCCCTCATCGACCGCCCAGACCGCATCGGCCTTCAGCGACAGGTGCGTCTGTTCGCCGACGGGAAAGTAGGGATGGAGCCCCAGACCCGCCGGCATCGGGGACTCGGCCACGTTCAGCACCGACAGGTCGATACGCAGGCCCGACCCGGCCAGGGTGAAGGTCTGCACCGCTTCATACGGCCATGGCCAGGCGCCGCCTTCATGACGGTAGACGAAGCTCGCCGAGCTCTCCGTGCGCTCCAGCAGCGACCACGGCTGCAGCCAGCCGTCGCCATGCAGGGCGTGCGGCGCGAACCGGTCGAGCACCGGCAGCGCCACCGTCTGCCCGTCGAAGCTGAAGCGGCCCTGGGCGATGCGGTTGGCGTAGGGGACCAGCGGGAAGCAGGCCGTCTCGAGAATGTCCGTCGCCCCATCGGGCGTGGGCCGCAGCACGGGACGCCCGCCGCGGGTCAGGCTCGAAATCGAGCACCCGAGCTCCGGACGCACCGTCAGCCGCCAGCTGCCCCGTTCGAGGACGATCACAGCTTGACCCGCGCCTGCGGCAGGCCCGGCGTCCCGACCCGGACGCGGTACAGCCCGCCAAGGGTCGGCTGTTCCGCCCGCTTGTCGGCGTTCCCCAGCCAGGCCGTGGTGCAATAGAGGTCGCGCAGGTCGGCGCCGCCGAAGGCCGCCTTGGTCACCGTCTGCACGGGCAGGCGAATGGTCCCGATCCGCTCGCCCGCGGGCGAGAAACGGGCCACGCCCCAGCCGTTGAACAGGCCGACGTGCAGCACCCCGTCCACGTCCACGCTGGGACCGTCCGCGAAGCCGTCCTCGGTGACGGCGAACAGCCGCTTGTTGGTCAGGAAGCCGTCGGCGTGATCGAAGGCGTAGATGCGGCGCTCGGTGGTGTCGTGGTGGTACAGGGTCCGGCCGTCGGGGCTGAGCGCCGGACCGTTGGTGACGCGGTAGCCGTCGTCGTGGCGGGTCAGTTCGCCGCCTCGCCAGCGATAGAGCGCGCCGGAGACGGTGGCCTCGCTGTCGTCCATCGACCCGAACCACAGGGTCCCGTCTGGCGCCACGAAGCCGTCGTTGAGCCGGTTCTGCGGCCGGTCCGCCTCGACCCGCTGGATCAGGTCGAAGGCGCCGCTGTCCGGATCGAACCGGTACAGGCCGCCGCGCACGCCGCAGACCAGCGACCCGTCCGTCGCCGGCAGGGCGAAGCCGGTCTGGTCGGGCGTGTCCCACGAGGTCTTGCCGCCGTCCGCCGGATCATAGCGATGCAGTTTGCGACCCTTGATGTCGACGAACCAGACGCAGGCGCGCGCCGCGTCCCAGACCGGCCCCTCGCCCAGCTCCGCCTGGACGTCCCAGATCAGTTCGGCTTCTCCGCTCATCGGTCAGCCGGCCGAGTAGGAGGTCTTGGTCTGGGTGAAGAACTCCACCGCCGCGAAGCCCTGTTCACGGGCCCCGTAGCTGGACGACTTCGAACCGCCGAACGGCACATGGTAGTCGACGCCCGCGGTCGGCAGGTTGACCATGGTCATCCCGGCCCGGGCCCGCCGCTGGAAGTCGCGGGCGTGCTTCAGCGAACTGGTGACAATGCCTGCGGACAGGCCGAACTCGACGCCGTTGGCGATCTCCAGCGCCTCCTCGTAGTCCTTGACGCGGATGGTCGAGGCGACGGGGCCGAAGACCTCCTCGTTGTTGATCCGGCCCCTGGGGTCGGTGTCGGCGATCAGGGTCGGCTGGACGTACCAGCCGGGCGTGTCGAGCGTCAGCCGCTCGCCGCCGGCGACGATGCGGCCGCCCTCTCCCTTTGCGATGTCGATGTAGCGGTAGGAGGTCTCGCGCTGGTCCTCGCTGACGGCCGGGCCGATCTGGGTGTTGGGGTCCAGCGCCCCGCCCACCCGCAGGGCCGCGACCTTCTCGCCAAGCGCGGCGACGAACCGGTCGTGGATGCCGTCCTGGACGATCAGGCGGCTTGAGGCCGTGCACCGTTGTCCGGTGGCGTAGTAGGAGCCGTCGAGCGCGATCATCACCGCCCGCTCCAGATCGGCGTCGTCGAGCACGACCAGCGGATTCTTGCCGCCCATCTCCAGCTGGACCCGCGCCTGGCGCTTCACAGCCCCCGCCGCGACGCCGGCGCCGACGCCCTGCGAGCCGGTGAAGGAGATGCCGTCGACATCCTTGTGGTCAACGATGGCCTGGCCCACGCCGCCGCGGCCGATGACCATGTTCATCACGCCCTTGGGCAGGCCCGCCTCGTGCAGGATGGCGACCAGCGCCTCGGCCGTCGCCGGGGTCGGGCCCGCCGGCTTCATCACCACCGTATTGCCGAAGGCCAGGGCGGGCGCGGACTTCCAGGCCGGAATGGCGACCGGGAAGTTCCACGGGGTGATCAGGCCATACACGCCGACGGCCTGCCGGTAGGTCTGGATCTCCACCCCCGGACGCACCGAGGCGAGGTTCTGGCCGTGAACCCGCAGGGCCTCGCCGGCGAAATACTTCAGGATGCGGCCGGCGCGGACCGTCTCGCCGATGCCCTCCGGCAGGGTCTTGCCTTCCTCGCGCGACAACAGCCGCCCGAGCTGCTCGCGCCGCTCCATGACCAGGGTTCCGGCCTTGTCGAGGATGTCCGAGCGCACCTCGGGCGAGGCTTCGGACCAGGCGGGGAAGGCCGCCTTCGCCGCCGCGACGGCCGCGTTCACCTCGTCCACGCCGCCGTCGGGGGTGCGGGCCACCAGGTCGCGCGTGTCCGACGGGTTCAGGCTTTCCGAGGGCCGGTCGGTGGGGACCTTCTCGCCATTGATCCAGTGGGACAGTTCGATTGTGTCGGTCATGGCCGGTCCTCAACAGTGACACGGGCGGCGGGGGAGCGCCGCCCGTGAGGGGTAGATAGGATGTGCGGGCTTCAGGGTCAGCCCGTCATGTCTTCCAGTTCGCGCCCGCGGGTCTCCTTGATCCACGCCTGCACGAGGAAGTACGAGATGAAGGCGCTGACGGCGTAGAAGCCGTAGGTGACCGTCAGGCCCAGCCCCGCGGCCATGGCCGGGAAGCTGACCGAGATGCCGAAGTTGGCGATCCACTGGGCGAAGCCGGCCACCGCCAGCGCCGAGCCGCGCATCTGGTTGGGGAACATCTCGCCCAGCATGACCCACATCACCGGGCCCCAGCTGAAGTTGAAGAACACGACATAGGCGTTGGCCGCCACAAGGGCGATCATGCCGACCTGTCCGGGCAGGTGCGGGGCGCCGTCGACGATCTGGGCCTGCGAGAAACACCAGGCCATCACGCCGAGCGTCACCGCCATGCCGGCCGAGCCGATCAGCAGCAGCGGCTTGCGGCCGATCCGGTCGATCACCGCCATGGCGGCGATACAGGCCAGGATCGACAGGGCGCCCGAACCGATGTTGATCAGCAGGGCGTCGTTCTCGGAGAAGCCGACCGACTGCCACAGCACGGCGCCGTAGTAGAAGACGATGTTGATCCCGACCAGCTGCTGGAACACCGCGAGGATCAGGCCGGCCCAGACGATCGGGCGCACCTTGCGGCTGATCGGATCGAGCAGGTCGGCCAGCTTGGGCTTGTGGTCCTTGGCGAGGGAGTCGCGGATCTCGATCACCTTGCGACGGGCGGCGTCGGCCCCGAACAGCCGCGTCAGCACGGCCTCGGCCTGGGCCTCCTTGCCCTTGACGACGAGGAAGCGCGGGCTTTCCGGGATCAGCAGCAGGGCGAACAGATAGATGCCGGCGGGGATGACCTGCAGCCAGAACATCCAGCGCCACGCCGGAAGGTCCAGCCAGAACAGTTCGGTCGAGCCCCCGGCCGTGGCCGCCAGGGCGTAGTTGGCCACGAACGCCCCGGTCAGACCGGTGATGATCATGATCTGCTGCACGCTGGACAGGCGACCGCGGATGCTGGCCGGCGTCACCTCGGAGATATAGGCCGGGGCCAGCACGCTGGCCGCGCCGACGCCGAGGCCGCCGATGAAGCGGGCGAGGATGAAATGCAGCGAGCTGTCGGCCGCGCCGGCCCACAGGGCGCTGATGATGAACATGACCGCGGCCAGCAACATGACCGTCTTGCGCCCGATCAGGTCCGACAGCCGCCCGGCCACGAAGGCCCCGGCGGCGCAACCCAGCAGGATGGCGCCGACATTGAAGCCGGTGCCCAGCGCCGACAGGTTGAAGGCGCTCTCGAGCCCGTCCTGGGTGCCGTTGATGACCCCCGAGTCGTAGCCGAACATGAAGCCGCCGATGGTCGCCACCGCGACGATCAGGGCGATGAAGCCCATGTTGACGCGGTCTCTTCCCACGATGTCGGGGCCCGTAGCCCCCGTCGGTCCTGCCATCTCATCCTCCCTATGGGCTCTCGCGGCCCGATGCATGGATCGTCCGGCTATCTCCAGCCGGCGTCCACGAAATACTCATGTCCCGTGATGAAGCGGGCGTCATCCGAGGCCAGGAACAGCGCCATGGCGGCGATGTCGACCGGCTCGATCCGGTTCTTCAGGCACTGGGCGGCGACGATCTCGGCCTCGCCCTCGGGCGTGTACCATTTCATCTGCCGCGGGGTCTTCACATTGCCCGGGACGATGCAGGCCACCCGCACCCCGTCAGGACCCAGTTCCCGCGCCAGCGCCCGGGTCATGCCCTCGATCCCGGCCTTGGCGGTCTCATAGAGCGACAGGTCCGGCAGGCCCAGGTGCCAGCTGATCGAGCCGAGGTTGAGGATCACGCCCTTGCCCGCGGCCTGCATCGCCGGCGCCACGGCCTGGGTGGCGAAATAGAGATGGCGCAGGTTCACGGCGATACGGTCGTCCCAGTAGGCCGGAGTGACCTCGGCCAGGGCATGGCGGTCGTCGTTGGCGGCGTTGTTGACCAGCACCTCCACCGGCCCGTGGACCCTGGCGATCTCGGCCAGGCACGCCTGCAGCGCCGCCACGTCGGTCAGGTCGCACCGGTGATAGGCCGGAGCCGGATTCAGATCGGCCAGCGAGGCCTCCAGCCGGCGGGAGTCCTCGTCCAGCACGTCCAGAAAGACCACACGCGCCCCCTGACGGGCAAAGCCCTCGGTCAGGGCCGCGCCGATGCCGGAGCCGCCGCCCGTGATCACCACCAGCCGATCCTTCAGGGAAGGATAGATCGCCGTACTCATACAGTTGCCCCCAACAGGCCGCGGCCTGCCAAATTACGCATCAACGCCGACACGCCGAACGTCCAGGGCGGCGCCCCGTCGCAGGCCGTGACCCTGTTCTCGAGCGCGCCCAGCCGCCCGGACGACACCCGCACGAGGTCGCCGGTCTTGTGGGTGAAACCCTTGCCGGGCGCGTCCCTGTCGTCGATCGGCGCGAACATGGTGCCGAGGTACAGGGCGAAGCCGTCGGGATACTGGTGGTTGGGTCCCGAGGCCTGGCGAACCAGCTCCTCCGGATCGCGGCTGATCAGGCCCATCGAACTGGCGCCGCGCATCACGAAACCGTCCTCGCCCGTGACCTCCAGGGCGACGGTGGCCTCGCGCACATCGTCCATGGTGAAACCGGCGTCGAACAGCCGGATGAACGGGCCGATGGCGGCGGAGGCGTTGTTGTCCTTGGCCTTGCCGAGCAACAGGGCGCTGCGGCCCTCGATGTCGCGCAGGTTGACGTCGTTGCCGAGGCTGGCGCCGACGGGCCGGCCGGCCGGATCGCAGACGATCACCACCTCGGGCTCCGGATTGCTCCACGCCGAATCCGACCGCACCCCGACCTGGGCGCCCCAGCCGACGGAAGCCAGCACCGGCGCCTTGGTGAAGATTTCCGCGTCCGGCCCGATGGCCACCTCGAGGTACTGGGACCACAGGCCGTCGGCGATCAGCGCCGCCTTCAGCGCCGCCGCCTGGTCCGAACCGGGCCGCACCGACGCGAGGTCGCCCCCGATCCGGCTGGACAGGCTCTGGCGGATGGCCCCGGCGGCGTCGGGATCGCCGCGCGCGCCCTCCTCGATCACCCGTTCGAGCGCCGAGACGGCGAAGGTCACGCCGGACGCCTTGATGCACTGAAGATCGACCGGCGACAGCAGGGTCAGGGCGTCCGGATCGGCCGGCTCCCAGGCCCGCTGGAACTCCAGCGCGTGGAGCGGGCCGAGATCGCGCCCGTCGGCCTCGGCCAGATCGGCGCGGGCCAGGGCGTCGGCGCTGGTGGCGGCGAAGGCCGAGATGTCGAACAGCCGCCCGCCACGCGCCAGCACCGGCGTCGGACCTTCGGGCAGTTGCAGCCGCCCCAGCAAACAGGCGTCAGTCCAGTCGCCGGGCAGGTCGTTGATGATTCGCGCCATATTCCTCGCCGCAGCCTTGCCGCCTGAACGGGACCCGGTCTTTGTATGTTAGCGCTAACATCTCCAGTGACACGAAGAGTGTCAAGCTTTTGCCTGTGAAATCACTCTTCAGATCGTGAAATCATTCCGCGGGCGGCGCCGACGACTCCCGAATGATCAGGCTGTGCGGAACGAGGTGCTCCCGGGGGACGTCGGCGTCGGCGTCCCGCCCCGGCGCGGTCTCGGTCAGCAACCGGATCGCCGTCTCGGCCATTTCGGCCACGGGCTGGCGCACCGTGGTCAGCGAGGGCCAGACCGCCGTCGCCAGGGGGGTGTCGTCGAAGCCGACGACGGTGAGCTGGCCCGGCACGTCCAGCCCGCGGCGATGGGCGGCGGCTATGGCGGCCGCGGCCATGTCGTCGTTGCTGGCGAAGATGGCGGTGGGCGGGCGCCGCGCCGACAGCAAACGCTCGGCCGCCTCGAAACCGGAGCGGTAGGTGAACTCCCCCGCCTCGACCAGGCACTCCGCGGCGGGTTCGGCCATGGCGAGTTCGGTCTCGAACCCGATCAGCCGCTCGGCGCTCGCCGTCTGATTCGGGGCGCCCTTGATGAAGCCGATGCGCCGGTGACCGAGCCCCAGCAGATAGCGGGTCATCCCGGCGGCCGCGGCCATGTCGTCGATCCGCACGCTGAGCGCGTCCGACTTGAACCGGCCGGCCGCCACGGCCACGACCTTCAGGCCATGCGCCTGCACCTCGGCGAGGGCGGCCCACGACTCCCCGTGGGGCGGTGGAAGCACGACGCCGATCACGCCTCCGGCCACGAGGCGCGCGATGGCCGCGCGCTCGCTCGCGGGGTCGGGTTCGCACTTTTCGATGACCAGCTGGGCCCCGACGCGGTGCGCGCCCTCAAGGGCCCCGAGCAGGAATTCGCTCAGATAGCTGGCGCTGGGGTTGGAATAGAGAATCCCGAGGCGTCCGGCTCCCGCCCTGGCCAGGCTGCGGGCGGCCGCGTTCGGCTTGTAGCCGAGGCTTTCGACGGCCTCCATGACCGCGTCCCGGGTCGCGGCCTTCACCCCGGGCGCATGGTTCATCACCCGCGACACCGTCATCGGCGAGACTCCCGCCATCCGCGCGACGTCGCTGATCTTCACCACGGACTTGCCAGAACCGGCGGCCATGCCTGTTTCCCCTGCCCCAAGATGGACCCGGGCACCGGCTTAGCAACCGCGCCGCGATTTCAACAGCGTGCTCGTCGAGGACGGCCGGCGTCAGATGTAGGGAAGCGCGCCGTAGGTTCCGTAATAATCGAACAGCCGGGTTCTCCAGGCGTCTCCCGCGCCGAGCGTCTCCAGCTGGGCGCGGTCCAGCGTGGGCGCGGCTTCAAGCGCCGCCTTGTCAAGCGCAACGACGTAGCCATTCTTCTCCACGTCGTACTCCAGCATCGACCACGGCACCGGATGGAAGCGTTCGGCGATGCCGAGGAAACCGCCGAACGACATCACGGCGTAGATGACCTGGCCGGAGACCTTGTGGATCGACAGATCCTCGACATGGCCGATGCGCTCGCCGGCGCGATTGAACACCGTCGTGCCGGTGACACGGCTCGACATGATCAGATGGTGGCGGGACTCCAGTGTCATCGTCGGCCTCCTCTCAGGTGCTGGCGGACTTCAATGGCCCCGCCAGGTTTCGGCCGGCGGTTCCGCCGGGCCGGCCGGGCCGGCGCGAGCGGGCGCTAGTGCTGATTGTGGCGACTGCTCGGTTCGGTGACCTGGCTCAGCGCCGCGGCGGTCCGGATGCCGCCGTCGTCGTCGGCGTGGCTGATGTCCCCGAGCGAAATGACGCCGACCAGCCGCTTGTCGCGGTTCAGGACCGGAAGGCGACGCACCTGCAGATCGCTCATCTGGGCCGCCACCTCGTCGAGATCCTCGTCCGCATAGCAGTAGCAGACCTCCCGGGTCATCACCTCGCGCACCGGGGTGTCGGGGCCCATGCCATCCGCGATAGCCCGGACGGCCAGGTCCCGGTCAGTGATCATCCCGATCAGGCGGTCATTCTCGCCGACGGGCAAAAAGCCGGCGTCGATCTTCTTCATGGTCCGGGCCGCATCCTGGATCGTGTCGTCCGGCGCACAGACCCGGGGATCGGTTGTCATGCAATCGCTGACGTTCATGGCGCTCATCCTTCGCTGCTCGAAGTCGCCCCTGATGAGTCAACCGGCAGGAAGCGGCGGGGTTCAAGCTGCGCCGCAAATATACCGGGCGCGGGCGGGAACCTTTGGACGGAACCCCCGATCCGGCCGTCGGTTGAGCGTGGGAACCCGGCGCAGGAGATGATCATGCGAGCGAAGACGGGTGTTCTGCCTCTCCTTCTGGCCGGCGCGGCGCTCGCGGCCTGTCAGGGGGCGAGAGACCAGACCAGGGACGCCGCCGCCCTGTTCGGACGGACGCCGGCGGCGCCGGAGAAAACGCTGCCGGAGCCGCCGGACGAAGCCACGCCGCCGGAACCGACCACGCCCGGGCGATAGAGCAAGGAATCCTCTTATGCTGGATCAGGCCCATGCCCGCGAACGGATGGTCGAACGCCAGGTGGCCCGGCGCGGCGTCGATGACGACCATGTGCTGGACGCGATGCGCGAGGTGCCGCGCGAGGTCTTCGTGCCGGAGGGCCTGCAGGAGTTCGCCTACGACGACGCGCCACTGCCGATCGAGGCCGGCCAGACCATCTCACAACCCTATATCGTCGGGCTGATGATCCAGGCGGCCGAAATCCGGCCCGGCGACCGGGTGCTCGAGATCGGAGCCGGATCGGGCTATGCCGCGGCGGTGATGAGCCGGATCGCCGGCCAGGTTTTCGCCATCGAGCGTCACGGCGACCTGACCGAGCTGGCGCGGGCGCGCCTGCAAAAGCTCGGCTATGACAATGTCGAGCTGCGCACCGGCGACGGCACGCGAGGCTGGCCCGAGGCCGGGCCGTTCGACGCCATCCTGGCCGCGGCAGGCGGCCCCGGCGTTCCACAGGCGCTCAAGGACCAGCTCGATCTCGGCGGGCGGCTGGTTATGCCGGTCGGGACCAGCCAGGATGAGCAGCGCCTGGTCAAGGTCACCCGGATCAGCGCCAGCCATTTCGAGGAGGACGATCTCGGCGGAGTCCGCTTCGTGCCCCTGATCGGCGAGCAGGGCTGGCCCGACGCCGACGCGGCCCGGCGAACGCCCGAGCCGCGCAGTTTCAGGCCGGCGCCGGTGGAAGCGCCGATCGCGTCCATGATCTCGGACGCCGCCGAACCGCTGCCCGCTCTCGACGACCCGGCGTTCGGCGCGCTGTTCGACCGTTTCGCCGAAGCCCGCGTCGTGCTGCTGGGCGAGGCCAGCCACGGGACGTCGGAGTTCTATCGCGCCCGGGCGGCGATCACCCGCCGGCTGATCGAGCGGCACGGCTTCACGATCGTTGCGGTCGAGGCGGACTGGCCCGACGCCGCCAGCCTTGATCGCTACGTGCGCCGACGTCCGGCCCCGAAGCACGCGGAACCGCCCTTCCGGCGCTTCCCGACCTGGATGTGGCGCAACACCGATGTCGAGGTCTTCATCGAATGGCTGCGCGGCTGGAACGAGGATCGCCCGGCCGAGGCGCGCGTGAGCTTCCACGGGCTGGACCTCTACAATCTGTCGGCCTCGATCACGGGCGTGCTCGACTATCTTGACCGCGTTGATCCGGAGGCTGGGAAGGTGGCGCGCGAGCGCTACGGCTGCCTGACGCCGTGGGCCAGCGAGCCCCAGGCCTATGGCCGGATGGCCCTGACCAGGGGCTATTCCCGCTGCGAACGGGCGGTGGTGAACACCTTGACCGACATGCTTGAGAAGCAGCTCGAGTACGAAGCCGGCGACGGCGACAGCTTTCTCGACGGCAGCGCCAACGCCCGCCTGGTCAAGAACGCCGAGGCCTACTACCGGGCCGTCTACTATGGCGCGGCGGAAAGCTGGAACCGGCGCGACACCCATATGTTTGAGACGCTCTGCGCCGTGCTGGAGGCGCGGGGGCCGCACGCCAGGGCCGTCGTCTGGGCGCACAATTCGCACATTGGCGACGCGTCGAAGACCGAGATGGGTCTGGTCCGGGACGAGCTCAACATCGGCCAGCTGTGCCGCGAGCGCTTTGGGCGCGACGCCGCCCTGATCGGTTTCGGCGCCCATGGCGGCGAGGTCGCCTGCGCCAGCGACTGGGGCGAGCCGATGCAGGTCAAGCGGATCAACCCCTCGCGCCCCGACAGCTATGAACGGCTGGCCCATGACAGCGGGGTCGAGCGCTTCCTGCTGGACCTGCGCGAGGGGGTGCACGAACCCCTGCGACAGCGCCTGCTCGACCCGAGGCTGGAGCGGTTCATCGGCGTCATCTACCGGCCGGAGACCGAACGCTGGAGCCACTACTCAGGCTGCTCCCTGCCCGAGCAGTTCGACGCCTGGGTCTGGTTCGACGAAACTACCGCGGTCACGCCGCTGCCGACGGCCCGGCGCGAGGGCGTGGCCGAGACCTGGCCGTTCGGACTTTGACCAGGCGGGTTATCGCGGCGTCGACGATGTCGCGGGGGTCAGGGCCTCGACCGGCCGCGGGGCCTCGAACTGGGCCCGCGTCCATTCCAGCACCACGGCGCGTTCGCCCCGGGAGGCGACCCCGGACGGGGCCATGACTACCGTGCCGTCGGGCTTGCGGATGTGCAGCATGGCTTCCCCGTCCAGTGTTTCGACGTAGGCCAGTACGCCCAGTGGTTCTCCATCGACGCTGAGCACCTCGGCGCCGGTCGGGAACGGGCCGCCGGGAGCCGGCGCGGAGACCGGCGGGGCGGGGGCCGGCGGCGGAGTCGTCTGCCCGCCCCCCTCCTGGGCTCCGACCGGGACGGCGAACAACAGGCCGCCGCCGGCGGCTGTCAGCATAAGGGTCCTGCCGAACATTTTGTGGCGTCCTGCGAAGGAGGGGTTCGACCCGGACCGAACCACCGATCCAGGACTTTGTTCCGCCACGGAGCCGGCCGGAACTGAACGTCTACTGCTTCGCTTAGCGTTAATCGGGGGTCCCCCCTTCGACGCAGAGGCCGGCATGAGCTCACCCGCTTCGTTCGTCTTCGACGACCAGCCCGTCATCCGTCCCCGGCCGTCCCGGACCCTGTTGAGCGCCCCGGCCCGCGCCGCGTTCGGCCGGCTGCTCGGCCGACTGATCCGGGTGGGCTCGCTGACCGTCGTCCTGCCCTCGGGCGAGCCCCTGACCGCCGGCGACGGGAGCGCCGACGAGGTCCGCATCCGGTTACGCGACCACCGCACGGTCTGGCGCATCGCGCTCTATCCAGGGCTGGCGTTCGGAGAGGCCTGGATGGATGGCGACGTGGTCCTCGAACGCGGAACGCTGTGGGACCTGATGGACCTGATCGGGCGCAATCTGTCCCTGCGGCCGCCGCCCCGCCGCGGACGGGTCGCCCGGCTCCTGCGGCGCATCGAACAGGCCAACGATCGCATCGCGGCGCGGCGCAACGTGGCCCACCACTATGACCTGTCGCTGGACCTCTACCGGCGTTTCCTCGACGCGGATCTGCAATATTCCTGCGCCTATTTCGAACGACCCGACATGAGCCTGGACGAGGCGCAGGCGGCCAAGAAACGCCACCTCGCCGCCAAGCTCCTGCTTGAACCGGGACACAGCGTGCTTGATATCGGCTGCGGCTGGGGCGGCCTGGCCATGACGCTGGCGGAAGACGCCGGCGCCCGGGTCACCGGCATCACCCTGTCCGACGAACAGCTTGCGGTCGCACAGTCCCGGGCCCGGGAACGGGGTCTCGCGGACCGGGTCGAGTTCCGGCGACAGGACTACCGCGACGTCGAGGGGACGTTCGACCGCATCATCTCGGTCGGGATGTTCGAGCACGTCGGCGTCCCGAACTACCAGGCCTATTTCGATACCGTGGCGCGCCTGCTGACCGACGACGGCGTGGCGGTGATCCACGCCATCGGCCAGAACCACGTCTCGGTCAGCAACCAGCCCTGGGTCGGCAAATACATCTTCCCCGGCGGCTACACCCCAGCCCTGTCGGAGATCCTGCCGGCCATTGAACGGGCCGGCCTGTGGGTCACCGATATCGAGATTCTTCGCCTGCACTACGCCGAGACCCTGAAGGCCTGGCGCGCCCGGTTCGAGCAGAACCGGGCCGGGATCGCGGCCCTCTATGACGAACGCTTCTGCCGTATGTGGGAGTTCTACCTCTGTATCAGCGAGGTCGCGTTCCGGCACCGCGGCTGCATGGTGTTCCAGATCCAGCTGTCGAAGCGGGTCGATGCCGTGCCGTTGACCCGCGACTACATCACAACGGCGGAAACGACGGCCTGAACGTCCGCGCACGGCTGGACTTCGGCGGCCCGACAATGTTCATCTGAACACTCGGAGGCGATGGCCGGAAGGCCGCGCGAGACCTCCACCTGTTCGGGGATGTAAAACATGAAGCGTGAACTCCTGGCCACGGCCGCCTTGCTGGCGCTCGCCTGCCCCGCGTGGGCCCAGAGTCCCGAGCCGGGCCCCACGCCCGTCGCGGCACAGGAGACCCCGGAGGCGGCGGCGGACGCGGACGCCGCGAAGGTCGAGGAGCCCAAATGGGATGTCCAGGCCCCGCCGGGCCCGTCGCGCGACATCCCCATCGACGTGACCCGCGGCACCTGGATGTCGGTCGACGTCAGCCCCGACGGCCGGACCCTCGTCTTCGACATGCTGGGCGACATCTACGTCATGCCGGTGTCCGGCGGCGAGGCGCGCGCCATCGCCTCGGGCGTGGCCTGGGACATGCAGCCGAAATGGTCGCCCGACGGCCGCCACATCGCCTTCACCTCGGACCGCGCCGGTGGTGACAACATCTGGATCATGCAGGCCGACGGGTCGAACCCGACGCAGGTGTCGAAGGAGACCTTCCGCCTGCTCAACCAGCCGGAATGGACGCCCGACGGCCAGTTCATCGTGGCGCGGAAACACTTCACCTCGGCCCGGTCGCTCGGGGCCGGAGAGCTGTGGATGTATCACCGCTCGGGTGGCGGCGGCGTGCAGATGACCGAACGGCGCACGCAGCAGAAGGACACCGGCGAACCGGCCTTCTCGCCCGACGGCCGCTATCTGTATTTCAGCGACGACGCCACGCCCGGAACCACCTTCGAATACTCCAAGGACGTCAACGGCCAGATCTACATCATCCGGCGTCTCGACCGGGAGACCGGCGAGATCGATCCGTATGTCACCGGTCCCGGCGGCTCGATCCGTCCGACGCCGTCGCCCGACGGCAAGTCGCTCGCCTTCATCCGGCGCGTTCGCTACCAGTCGGTGCTCTATGTGATGGACATCGAGTCCGGCCGCGAAACGCCGGTCTTCTCCGGCCTCGATCGCGACCTGCAGGAAACCTGGGCCATCCACGGCGTCTATCCGGCCATCAGCTGGACGCCCGACAACCGCTCCATCGTGTTCTGGGCCGACGGCCGCATCCAGCGGGTCGAAGTCGCCAGCGGCTCGGTCTCCGACATTCCCTTCCACATTGCCGACACCAGGCGCGTGCAGGACGCCGTGCGTTTTCCGGTCGAGGTCGCGCCGGACTCGTTCGACGTGAAGATGATCCGATGGGCCCGCCCCTCGCCCGACGGGTCGAAGGTCGTGTTCGAGGCGCTTGGCAATCTGTGGATCCGCGATCTGCCGACCGGGACGGCGCGCCGCCTGACCCGCCAGGGCGACCATTTCGAGCTCTACCCCAACTGGTCGCGCGACGGCCGCTCGATCGTCTACACCACCTGGGACGATCAGCAGTTGGGCTCGATCCGCGTCGTACCGGCGTCGGGCGGCGTCGGGCGCGTGGTCACCCCCAACCCCGGCCACTACCTCGAGCCGACCTTCTCGCCGGACGGCGAGACCATCGTCTACCGGACCGCCAGCGACGGCTTCCTGACCACCGCCCTGTGGAGCCGCGACCCCGGCGTCTACCGCATTCCCACGGCCGGCGGCGAGCCGGTCTTCGTCACCGACGATGGTTCCGGGCCGCAGTTCGGCGCGAACGGCGACCGCATTTTCCTGACCGGCCGCGACGGCGACAAGGCGACTTTCATCTCTGTCGATCTGAACGGCGAGGACGAACGCACCCACCTGACCTCGGAATGGGCCAGCGAGTTCGCCGTCTCTCCCGACGGGAACTGGATCGGCTGGACCGAGCGATTCAACGCCTTTGTGGCGCCGTTCGTGGCGGCGGGGCGGCCGATCACGATTGGAGCCGACGGCAAGTCCCTGCCGCAGGCCCGCGTCACCCGCGACGCCGGAGAGTGGCTGAGCTGGTCGGGCGACTCCCGCCGCCTGCAGTGGTCGCTGGGCCCGGAGCTGTTCACCCGCGACCTGAACCAGGCCTTCACCTTCGTCGACGGCGCGCCGGAAGAACTCCCCAAGCCTGACGAGCATGGCGTCAACCTGGGCTTCCGCGTCCCGACCGACCGGCCCGAAGGCCGCATGGCCCTGACCGGCGCCCGGCTGATCACCATGAACGGAGCCGAGGTCATCGAGAACGGCGTCGTCATCATCGACGGCAACCGCATCGAGGCCATCGGCCCGGCCTCGACCACGCCGGTTCCGGCGGGCGTGCCGGTCATGGACATGGCCGGCAAGACCATCATGCCGGGCCTGATCGACACCCACTGGCACGGCTCCATGGGTTCGGACGAGATCATCCCGGAACAGAGCTGGGTCAACTACGCCTCGCTGGCCTTCGGCGTGACCACGATCCACAACCCGTCCAGCGACACCAGCGAGATCTTCGCCCACAGCGAACTGGCCCGGACCGGCCGGGTCGTGGCGCCGCGCATCTTCTCCACGGGAACCATCCTCTACGGGGCCAGTACGCCGTTCACGGCCCAGGTCGAGGACCTCGACGACGCGATGTCGACCCTGCGCCGGATGCAGGCGGCGGGCGCGTGGAGCGTCAAGAGCTACAACCAGCCCCGCCGCGACCAGCGCCAGCAGATCATCGAGGCGGCGCGCCAGCTGAACATGATGGTCGTGCCCGAGGGCGGATCGCTGTTCCAGCACAACATGTCGATGATCGTCGACGGCCACACCACGATCGAGCACTCGGTCCCGCTGGCCCGCCTGTATGACGACGTCCACCAGCTATGGCGCCAGACCGGCGTCGCCTACAATCCGACCCTGGTGGTGGCCTACGGCGGCAGCTATGGCGAGAACTACTGGTACCAGGAGAGCCCGGTCTGGGATCACCCGATCCTGACGCAGTATGTGCCGCGGCGCATCCTCGACGCCCGCGCCCGCCGCCCGGTCACCGCCCCGGACAACGAATGGAACCACATATCGATCGCCCGCGAGGCCGTGCGGCTGGCCGGCGAGGGCGTCAATGTTCAGATCGGCGCCCACGGCCAGCGCGAAGGCCTGGCGGCGCACTGGGAGCTCTGGAGCCTCGCCCAGGGCGGCATGGCGCCGCTGGACATCCTGCGCGCCGGCACCCTGAACGGCGCGAAGGCGCTGGGCATGGACGGGGACCTCGGTTCGCTGGAGGTCGGCAAGCTGGCCGACATGGTGGTGCTCGATCAGAACCCGCTGGAGAACATCCGCAACACCACCTCGATCGCCTACACCATCGCCAACGGCCGGATTTACGACACCGGCATGAACGAGGTGGCGCCGCGCCAACGTCCCCGCGCGCCGTTCTGGTTCGCGGAGGCGGGCGGCGAAAGCTGGGCCGCCGGCGCGACGGACGCCGCCACGGACGGGCATGGGCACGATTGATCGGCGTGGCTGACCGTCAGGAACGGTCAGCCCCCTTTCCTCGCCACCGGGCCTAAGGCAACGGCGGGCGGCGAGCGTTGTCATTCGGCCTCGACGCCCTATCGTGAGGCGACGGCGGAGACCAGGCGTGGACGGGCATATGGACGGGACGATCCAGGACGATGATCCCTTCGCCCGACTCGGGCCCGTGTTCGCGGGCCGCCGGGCCCTGCTGCTCGAGGACGATCCGGCCCTGGCCGACCATGTCGCCGAACGGCTGACGGCCGCCGGATTCGAGGCGGTCGACCGGTTCGAGGCGGGCGAGGCCGCGCTGGAGGCCGCCGGGCGCGCGCCCTACGACATCCTGATCCTCGACCGCCTGACCGCCGGCATGGACGGGCTGGAGATGCTGAAACGTCTGCGCGCGGGCGGCGGGACCTCCTCGGACGCGCCGGCCCTGATGCTGACCGCGCTCGGCGGCGAGCGGCAGAAGGTCGAAGGGCTGCTCGGCGGCGCCGACGACTACCTGGCCAAGCCGGTGGGCGACGAGGAGCTGCTGGCGCGCATCGCCGCCCAGCTGCGGAGGGCGGCGCGGCGGGCCCGTCCGGCCGGTACGGAACTGGTCAACGGCCCCTTCCGCCTGTCGCCCGGCGCCCGCACCCTCAGGCTCGACCTCGGCGGGGGCGAAAGCCGGCTGATCGACCTGTCGCCGCTGGAGTTCGCCATCGTCGCCGAACTGATGGGCGCGCGCGGCCAGCCGGTGACCAAGACCATGCTGTGGGACCGCTGCTGGGTCGAATGGCGCTTCCTGCCCGACAATTTCGTCAACGTCATCGACGCCCGGATCAGCGCCCTGCGCCGCCGGCTCAAGGAACAGGCCCCGGAACTGGGCGAGGACCTGCACCCGCTGATCGTGTCCGCCCGTAGCCAGAGCCTGATATTCCGCGACCTGTCGGCGGGCTGAGCCGGAGATGGGCGAACGAGCAACAGGCCCGGGAGGCTGGCTGGCCCGGCGGACCTCGACCCAGCTGGCCGCGGCCATGGGCGTGCTGGCCGCGCTGGCGCTGTCGGGCTCGCTGCTGGTCACCGGCGCGGCGGTGCGCATGGACCAGCGCGAGAAGGCCGCGCTGGCGGCGCTGGACGACTACGGCGCCATGGTCTCGAAACTGGGCTCCGAGACCAGTCTGTCGGCCGAGCGGATCACCGAGGCCGACGCCGCCTGGCTATCGGCCTGGCTGAGCGCCTTCCAGAGCGGCCCGGCCCGCGAGGCGCGCACGCTCGAGGAGACCTGCCGCACCGGCCGCGGCGGCGCCGGCGTCCGCTTCATCCGCGCGCCGGTCGGCAAGCCGGCCGGGCTGGCGGCGCTGGAGACGGTGCGGGGCGAACGGGCGGGGCGGTTCGGCGAGGACGTCTATGTGGTGCGGCTGGGCCGGGGCGTGCTGTGCCCGTCCCGCGCCGTCGAGGTTGTGGTGGTCCGGCGGCCGTTCGGCGCGCTCGACATCGCCGTCGGCCGGGTGGTCGACCGGTCCGGCCAGGCTTGGGGCTGGGCCGTCGCCGCCGTGATCGCGACCGGGCTCCTGCTCCTCGTCATCGGGCTGGCCGCCGCGGCCGTCGCGCGCCGCCGCCTGACCGGCGCCGTGGCGGAGGTCAGCCGCGCCCTCGACCGGGCCGCCGTCGGGGACTTCTCGCTGCGTGCGCCGGAGACCGAAGTGGCCCCGGAGCTGACCGAACTGACCGGCCATGTGAACCGCACCCTCGACCGGCTCGACGAGCTTCTGAGCTGGCTGCGGGACTCCGCCGACCAGCTGGCCCACGATTTCCGCACGCCGCTGGCGCGCGCCTCCGTCCGCCTCGAGCGGCTGCGGGCGACGGCGACGACGCCCGAGGCCCGCAAGCTGATCGACGAAGCCCGCTCCGACCTCGCCCAGATCACCCGGTCGATGAACGAGGCCATGGCGCTGCGCGACGGCGAGGCCTGGGTGTTCGAGAGCGTGCGGCTGGACGAGCTCGCCGCGCAGGCGGCCGACCTCTACCAGCCGCTGGCCGACGAGCGCGGGGTCGCCATCCGGGTAGAGGCAGAACCCGTCTCGGTGCTGGGCGTGCGGTCGCTGCTCCAGCGGGCGGTGACCAATCTGGTCGACAACGCTGTCAAATTCTCGCCCGAGGGCGGGGTGGTGACCCTGACGGCGGGCGTTCGGGGCGGGCGACCGATCCTCGCCGTCGCCGACCAGGGCCCCGGCTTCACGCCCGCACCACGGCCCGGCGGCGCGGGGGCCGGAGACGGCCGCGAGAGCCACGGCATGGGGCTGGCCTTCGTGCGGGCGATCCTGAAACGGCACGGCGCCGTCATGACGGTTGATGACGGTCGTCCGGGGGCTGTCGTCACGGCGCGTTTCTCGCGCTAGGCTCGCTCCAACTAGAGGGGATTGGCGATGCGGCGTTCCACCAACCGGGCCCACGGTCTGTCGATACTGGCGCTGGTCGCGGCGGTCCCCCTGCTGGCGGCGACGGCGGCGGCGGCCCAGTCCAACCCCCAGGGCCCGATCCCCTACGACGCCCGGCGCGGGGTGTTCACCTTCGCCAGCGGGCTGGAGCAGGCCCTGCCGGCGGTGGTGCAGGTGACGACCCTCGGCCAGTCGGAGGGGCCCAGCTCGGGCGAGAACGAGCCGCGGCCGATCTCGAGCGGGTCGGGCGCCATCATCGACGCTCGCGAGGGCATCGTCGTCACCAACAATCACGTGGTCGAGGGCGGGCGCAAATACACCGTCGACCTGACCGACGGCCGCATCTTCGACGCGGTCCTGATCGGCACCGACAAGGCCACCGACCTGGCGGTGCTCAAGTTCGACGCCACCGGCCTGTCGGAGATCGAGGTGGTCGATTCCGACCAGCTGCGCACCGGCGATCTCGCCTTCGCCGTGGGTTATCCGCTGGGCCTCGACCAGACCCTGACCATGGGGGTGATCTCGGGACTCGGCCGTTCGGGCATGGGGGACCGGATCGAGGACTATATCCAGACCGACGCGGCGGTGAATTCGGGCAACTCGGGCGGGCCGCTGCTGGACAGCCGCGGCCGGCTGATCGGCATCAACACCTCCATCCTGTCGGGCGGCGGCGGCGGCAACGACGGCATCGCCTTCGCCGTACCCAGCCGCATCCTGCTGTATGTGGTGAACCAGCTGAGGACCGTCGGCGAGGTCAAGCGCGGCTCGACCGGCGCCATCCTCGGCTCGCTCAACGCCGAGCGGTCGCGCGAATTCGGCCTCGGCATCGTGCGCGGCGCGGTGGTCGAGAACGTGGCTCCCGGCTCGTCGGCCGAGGCCGCCGGCCTGAAACGCGGCGACGTCGTCACCCGCATCCAGAATCGTCCCGTCTCCAACGCCGGCACCGTCGCCGCGACGATCGGCATCGCCGAGCCCGGAACGCGGGTCGAGGTCGTCTATCTGCGTGAAGGCCGCGAGGGTCGGGCCACCCTCACCGTCGAGGCGCCGCAGGACCGTTCCGTCGTGCTCGGCTCCGAGGTGGTGATCGCGCGAGGCCTGAGCGCCCGCGCCGCCGCCGACGGGCTCCAGGTGTTCGCGGTCGAGGGCGGTTCACCCGCCGCCGGCGCGGGCCTGCAGGCCGGGGATGTCATCCGGGCGATCGACGACGCCGCCGTGGCGGATCTGACCGGTCTGGCCACCGCGCTGGGAAGCGCCGGCGAACATCGCCTGTCGGTGCGCCGCGGGGACGAGGATGTGACGGTGGCGCTGGGCGGCTAGCCCGCCCGGCCGGCGCGCGTCGGCTCCGGACAGCAAAACGCCCGCTCTGCCGGAGGGGGGAGGGTGGCGGAGCGGGCGTCTCGCTTGGAGGAAGCATCGACCCGCCAGAGCCCTTGATGGAATGATCCAGGGGGGCTGGGGGGGCTGTTCAGGATCCGGGATCGCTCCGAACTCCGACGAGCCGATGGGTCCGGTGTCGCCCCCCAAGGGGGCGGTCGATGGGCGGAACGGCGGCTATTTCGTGTTCCGTGCGATTTCTTGAGCGAGTGACGTTCGCGACACGCCGGTCGCCCGAACGGCGCCGGTTCATAAGGTCTGGCGTTTCCGCACGGGCGGCATACCTTCGACCCATGAGCGACGCCGCCGATTTTCAGCCCCAGGCCGGTCCGGTCTTTTTCGACCGGCGCGAACTGGAGCTGATCCTGAGGGTCTACGGGCGGATGGTGGCCGCAGGCGAATGGCGCGACTACGCCATGGCCGGCCATCGCGACGTGGCCGAGTTCGCCGTCTTCCGCCGCTCGGGCGACGCCCCCGCCTACCGCATCGAGAAACGCCCGGCGCTGCGCCTCAAACAGGGTCAGTGGGCCGTGATCGGCGAGGGCGGCGTGGTGTTGCGCCGCGGCCGCGAACTGCCCCAGGTGCTGCGCGTCTTCGACAGCCGCCGCTTCAGCATCGTCGAATAGAAAAGGCCCCGGCGTCTCCGCCGGGGCCTTTCCGTTCCAAACCTGCCCGTCGATCAGCGGCGACCGCCGAACAGCATCAACAGAAACTGGAACATGTTGATGAAGTTGATGTACAGGCTCAGCGCCCCGTAGCTGGTGGCCACCCCCATGGCGTTCTGGTTCCCGCCGAGGGCGTAGTAGGTCATCTTCAGCCGCTGGGTGTCGTAGGCCGTCAGGCCCGCGAAGATCAGCACGCCGGCGACGCTGATGATCAGCTGCATCATCGGGTTCTGCAGGAAGATGTTGACCACCGAGGCGATGATCAGGCCGATCACGCCTATGATCAGGAAGCTGCCCAGGCCGGTCAGGTTCTTCTTGGTCGTGTAGCCGAACAGGCTGAGCCCGCCGAAGGCGGCGGCGGTGATCAGGAAGGTCTGGATCACCGAGGCGCCCGTATAGACCAGCACCACCGTACCCATCGAGGCGCCGATCAGGGCCACGATCAGCCAGTAGAGCGCGCTCGCGGCGCCCGACGTCGGGTTTTTCATTACGAAATTCGAGCCCAGCAGGACCACGAGCGGCGCGAAGGCCACGATCATGCCCAGCAGGGTGAAGCCGGTCAGGCGGGTGACGCCGTCCGGAAACACCGCGGTCGAGAACATCAGGTCGCGCACCGGCGGCCAGGAGCCCGTCACCCAGGCGAGCGCCGCGGAAACCAGCAGGCCCAGCGCCACCTTGTTGTAGACGCCCAGCATGAAGCTGCGCAAACCCGCGTCCACCGACATGTCGGCGGATTGCGGGAGCGGCCGGGCGTAGCCGTTGTTGAAGTCGCTCATCGCGAGTTCGATCTCCTTGTTCGCCGGGGTCATCCCCGGTTGTCCGTCAAATATCGGGGTCGATCCCCGTTGACGCAAGGAAAACCGGACTTGGGCGGTCGGGTTTCAACCGCTACGAACGGTCGCATGATCCGGTTGTTCACCGCCTTGCCGATCCCCGACGACGTGGCCGATACGCTCGAGCGGCGGCAGTCCGGCCTGCCCGGCGCCAAATGGCGCACGCGCGACCAGTTGCACCTGACCCTGGCGTTCTACGGCGAGGTCGAGGAGCGCCGCGCCGACGACCTGGCGGCGGAGCTCAGCCGCGCAGCAACCGGCGGGCCGTTGGAGTTCACGCTCCACGGCGTCGGCGCGTTCGGCGACGCCCATCGCAGCCACACCCTGTGGGCCGGGGTCGAGCCCAACGAGCGACTGTCGGTGCTGGCCGGGCGCTGCCGCGCCGCCGGGGAGCGGGCCGGCGTGGTGATCGAGAAGCGCGACTACCGCCCGCACGTGACGCTGGCCTATCTGAAGCCGCAGACCAATCCGGACCGGATCGGCGCCTGGATCGCCGGGCACAACCTGCTGCATTCCCCGCCGATCCCCATCGACCGCTTCGGCCTGTGGTCCAGCGTCCTGACGCACGACGGCAGCCGCTACCAGCTCGAACAGGAGTACCTGCTGTGACCAGCCCCGTGATCGAGACCGCCCGCCTGACCCTGCGCCCGCCGGCGATGGAGGATTTCCCGCGCTGGGCCGAGATGATGGCGGACCCCGAGGCCGGGAAATTCATCGGCGGTCCGATGCCGGCCGAGGCCGCGTGGCGCGGCTTCATGACCATGGCCGGGGCGTGGAGCCTGACCGGCGTGGCCATGTTCTCGCTGATCGAGCGCGACACCGGCCGCTGGCTGGGCCGCATCGGGCCGTGGACGCCGCTGGGCTGGCCGGGGACCGAGGTCGGCTGGGGGCTGCACCCGGACGCGCAAGGCAAGGGCTACGGCGTCGAGGCGGCGACGGCGGCCATCGACTACGCCTTCGACGTGCTCGGCTGGACCGACGTGATCCACTGCATCGATCCGGACAATACGCCGTCGCAGCGCCTGGCCGAGCGGCTGGGCTCGCGCAATCTCGGCCCGACGCGCCTGCCGCCGCCGTTCGACACTGCGCGGGTCGACCGCTGGGGCCAGAGCCGCGAGCAGTGGCGCGCCCGCGCCGGCGCCTGAGCGCGGGCCCTGAGCCCGAATCCGACGCTCACGCGTTGAACGCTCAAGCTTTGACCCGCCGCCGCCATCGGCTAGGCAGGATGCAGTCATGATTAGGGATGGACGGATGCGGGTTCTGGTTCTGGGCGGCGACGGATTTTGCGGCTGGCCGACGGCGCTGCACCTGTCGGCGAGGGGCTGGGACGTTCTGGTCGTCGACAATCTGAGCCGGCGCAATATCGACAACGAGCTGGAGGTCCAGTCACTGACCCCGATCCGGACCATGGGCGAGCGTATCGCCGCGTGGAAGGAGGTCAGCGGCCGGACCATCGACTTCGTCAACATGACCGTCGGCAAGGAGTTCGACCGGCTCGTGGCCCTGATCCGCGACTGGAAGCCCGACAGCGTCGTCCATTTCGCCGAACAGCGCGCCGCGCCCTATTCGATGAAGTCGGCGCGGCATAAATTGTACACGGTCGACAACAATATCAATGCGACCAATCACCTGCTGGCGGCGATCGTGGAGAGCGGGCTGGATGTGCATCTGGCCCATCTCGGGACCATGGGGGTCTATGGCTACACCACCGCCGGCCTGCGCATTCCCGAGGGCTATCTGAAGGTCACGGTCGACACCGACTTCGGCCCGGCCGAGCAGGAGATCCTGTTCCCGCCGAACCCCGGCTCGATCTATCACATGACCAAGACCCAGGACGCCCTGCTGTTCCAGTTCTACGCCCGGAACGACGGCCTGCGGATCACCGACCTGCACCAGGGCATCGTCTGGGGCGCCCAGACCGAGGAGACGCGCCTGGACGAGCGGCTGATCAACCGGTTCGACTATGACGGCGACTACGGCACGGTGCTGAACCGGTTCCTGATGCAGGCGGCCGTCGGCTATCCGCTGACGGTGCACGGCACTGGCGGCCAGACGCGGGCCTTCATTCACATCCAGGATACGGTGCGCTGCGTCGAGCTGGCCCTGAAGAACCCGCCCAAGGCCGGCGAGCGGGTCAAGATCCTCAACCAGATGACCGAGAGCCGCCGCGTCCGCGACCTCGCCGCCATGATCGCCGACATGACCGGGGCCGAGGTCCACTACGTCCCCAACCCGCGCCAGGAAGCCGACGAAAACGAGCTGGTGGTGGCCAACGACCAGTTCCGCGAACTGGGCCTGAAGCCGATCACCCTGGCCGAGGGGCTGATGCAGGACGTCACCGGGATCGCCCGCCGCTACGCCCACCGCGCCGACCTGACCAAGGTCCCGTGCGTCTCCAGCTGGAACAGCAAGCGGGCCGAGGCCCTCAAGGCCGAACCGGTCACGGTCGCGCCGGCGGCCGGCCCCCGTGTCCGTTCCGCCTGATCGCGACAGGCATGCCCGCAGACGCCTCGCCTCCGACGTTGCTGGTCTTCGGCGGAGGCTGGCTTGGACAGGCGGCCGCGCGCGAGGCGGTGCGTCGGGGCGGGCGGGCGATCCTGACCAGCCGCAACCCGGACCGCCGTCAGGCGCTGATCGCCGGGGGGTCCGAGGCCATCGACCCGGATGACGCCGCGGCGCTGGACCATGCGGTGCGGGACGCGTCCGCCGTCCTCGTCACCGCCCCGCCCGAGAGCGACGGCTGTCCCGGCCTGAAGCGGCTGGTCCCCGCCCTTACCCGCACCGGCGCCTTCCCGGACTGGATCGGCTATGTCTCGTCCACCGCGGTCTACGGCGACCGGGGCGGCGGCTGGACCTTCGAGGACGACCCGCTCAACGCCGCCTCGCTGGAAGGGGCGCGCCGGGTGCGGGCCGAGCGCGACTGGCTGGACGCCGGACGGGGCATGGGACTGACGGTGCAGCTGTTCCGCCTGCCCGCGCTCTACGGCCCCGGCCGTTCGCCGCTCGACCGGCTGCGCGACGGCACCGCCCGCATCGTCCGCAAGCCGGGCCAGGTGTTCAACCGCATCCATGTCGACGACGCGGTCGCCGGCCTGTTCGCCTCGATGGCGCGGCCCCGCCCCGGCGCGGCCTACACCCTGTGCGACGACGAGCCCGCCCCGGCCGATGTGGTCATGGAATGGGCGGCGCACCGGCTGGGCCTGCCCCGTCCGCCCGAAGTCGACCTCAACGATCCATCGGTCTCCGACGCCATGCGCCGCTTCTACCTGGATTCCAAACGGCTCTCGAACGCCCGCGCCAAGGCCGAACTGGGCTGGCGGCCGCGCTATCCGACCTGGCGCGAGGGGCTGGAGGCGATGCTCGGCGACGCCGGGACATAGGCGACAACCATACGAGACATTTCGGGCAAGACATCCGCGACATCGCCCGCAGCACAAACGACATCCGGGACAACCGCGACATGGCCCGGACGGATCGCCGGGCGATCCCGGACCGCCCCCCATGGATGTCCGGAAACGGAACGCTGCTGCGTCTGGTCCAGAACCCGGACGCATAACCCCCTGCCCGCCCGAGGATCAGACCGTCCGGCGCCCGGGGAAAAGATGCACGGGCGGGGTCGCGGGGCCGTCTTCAACGCACAGCCGGCCCCCACGTCTGGCCCTCGGGTCAAGCCCGAGGGTGACGGCCGTGAGAGTGGGGAACCCTAGAACGGCAGGATGTTGCGCTGGCGGCTGTAGGCCATGGTGCCGACGTTGGCGCCGAGGCGCAGGCCGACGCCGGTGCGGATCGGAGCCAGCACGATGCCGTCGGCGGCCTGATAGTTCACGCCCACGCCGCCGACCAGATAGGCCGAGCCCTCCACGCCGGGATAGCGGCGGTAGATCATGTCGGGGTGGTAGAGGCCGTAGACCAGGGTGAAGACCCGGCTGGCGTTGCCGCCGACGTCCCAGCCGATCGAGATGCCCTGCCAGAACACCTCCTGCGAGGCCGACAGGTCCTTCATGTGCAGCGCCCCGCGGCCGTAGCGCAGGCCGACGCCGGCCGCGCCCGCCCCCTCCTCACCGGCGATATAGGCGGTCGGGCGGTCGCCCTGGTCGGCGAAGATGCGCTCGATGGCGGCGCCGATGGCCTCGGCGGCGATGCCGAGTTCGCGCGAGCCCGCGGCGATCAGTTCTTCGGAGGTATAGGCGGGGGCGTCCTGATCCGAGCGGATCGGGTAGTTGGGATCGGACGCAGGCGCCGTGGCGCAGGCGGACAGGCCCGAGACGCCGGTGGTGGCGGCGAGACCGGAAAGGATCAGCTGGCGGCGGTGCATGGCGATGGCTCCGAAGGCGGGGACGGCTCGCCCGACTCGCGCGGGCCTGAAAGCCACCGTCACCGGCGTTTGCGGCAGACTTGCGGCTGCAAGGTTAACGGGAGATTGCCAGGATCGCTCCCGGGACAGACACGGCCCGACACTGCGGGCGCCCGGAGCTCACCTGGAGTCCTGATGGAAGAGCCACCCGCTCACCACGACCGCTATGGCGGCTCCCGCGATCTGGCCGACCACGAAGATCGGAACGGAACCCGGCGCGATGCCGGCGAAGGTGTCGCTCATCGAGCGGGCGATCGTCACCGCCGGGTTTGCGAACGATGTCGAGGCCGTGAACCAGTAGGCCGACGAAATATACAGGCCGACGATGAACGGAGTGGCCGTGGGCCGAAAGCGAAGGGACCCGAGGATGGCGATCAACAGACCGAAGGTCGCGACGCCTTCGGCAAGGCCCTGGGCGGCGCCGTCCCGGACTTTGGTGGACACCTGAAAGACGGCTTCGTCGAACATCAGGTGGGCGGCCCACACGCCGACGACGGCCCCAAGGAGTTGCACGGCCACATAGGCGGCGGCGACTTTCGCATCGAGCTCGCGCCTCGCCGCGAAGGCAAGCGTCACCACGGGGTTGAAGTGCGCGCCCGACAGGGGACCGAAGACCGTGATCAGCACGCTCAGCCCGGCTCCGGTGGCCAGGGTATTGCCCAGCAAGGCCACGGCTGCGTTGCCGCCCGCCAGGCGCTCGCCCATGATTCCGGACCCCACGACGATCGCGAGCAGAAGCGCCGTGCCCAGGGCCTCGGCTACAAGCCGGCGTCCGAGGTCAAAAGACTCAAGAGGTGGTTCCAGGCTTGCTGGCGGCATCGCGTCCCAACCGGTGGCGTTCGCGCTCCATACCCCGACCTTGGCCCACGCGAAATCGTGTGTCGCCAATCATCGGTCGCCCTGGCGGAGCTCACCCCCGCAGCGTCGCCCCCGCCTTGGCTCCCGCGGCCACGACCTTCGCCGACAGGGCCTCGATCTCGGCCTCGGTCAGGGTCGCCTCGCGCGGCTGGATCACCACTTCCAGCGCCACCGACTTCATGCCCTCGGGCACGCCGGCGCCACGGTAGACGTCGAACACCCGGACGTCGGCGATGAGCGCCTTGTCGGCGCCCGCGACGGCCCGGATCAGATCACCCGTCGCCTGGCTCTCGGCCGTGACGAAGGCGAAGTCGCGGGTCAGGGGCATCAGCGGCGGCAGCACGGCCGGGCCGCGCGCCTTGGTGGCCTTGCCCCTCGATTCCGGCACGGCGTCGAGCACGATCTCGAAGGCCAGCATGGGGGCGTCGGCGTCCAGCGCCTTGAGCACGCGCGGGTGCAGGGCGCCGAACTCGACCATCACATTCTTCGGACCGAGCTGGAGCCGGGCCGAGCGGCCGGGGTGCCACCAGTCGCGGTTCTGGCCCTGGACCAGCTGTAGCGAGGCCGTCGGCGCGCCCAGCTCGTCCAGCAGCGCCATCAGGTCGCCCTTGAGCGCGAACAGGGCGTCCTCGACCCCGCCGCCCCAGTGGCGCGGCGAACGCGGCGCCACGAGGCCGGCGATGACGGTGCGCTGACCGGTCGGGCTGTCGTCCAGATAGATCGGGCCGATCTCGAACAGGGCGGCGTCCGGATGGCCGCGGTCGGCGTTGCGCGCCGCCGCCTGGATCAGATTGGGCAGGGCCGAGGGCCGCATGCAGTCCAGATCGGCCGCGATGGGGTTCTCGACCACCAGCCGCTGATCGCCGCCGCCGAACAGGGCGGCGTTCGATTGTTTGGTGAAGGACCAGGTGACGGCCTCCGCATAGCCCATGGCCGCCAGCGCGCGGCGGGCGGTGCGCACCCGCGCCTGGCGGGGATTGAGCACGCCCTTCGACGGCGCGCCGAGGTCGGGCAGCGGGGTCGACGGCAGTTCGCCATAGCCCTCGATGCGGGCCACTTCCTCGACCAGGTCGGCCGGGCCCTCGACATCGCGCCGCCACGACGGCGGGGTCACGATCCACGGCACGCCGGCGCCTTGGCCGCGCGCGACCTCGAAGCCGAGCCGGGTCAGGATCTCGGCGATCCGGTCGCCGTCGAGCGCCAGGCCGGTCAGGGCGCCCACGCGGGCCGGGTCGAAGGCGAAGGACGCCGGATTGGCCGGCGCCGCGCCCGCCACCACGATCTCCGACGGTTCGCCGCCGCACAGGTCGAGGATCAGGCGGGTGGCCAGTTCGATGCCTGAAACCGGGGACGCCGGGTCGACGCCGCGGGCGAAGCGGTACTGGGCGTCCGAATTGATCGTCAGGGTCCGGCCGGTCTGGGCCGTGAGGATCGGGTCGAACCAGGCGCTCTCGAGGAAGACGTCGACCGTCTCGTCCGAACACCCCGTGGAGACGCCGCCCATGATGCCGCCCAGCCCGATCGGCCGTTCCCCGGCCGCGTCGGAGATGACGCACATCGACGGATCGACGGTGTAGGTCTTGCCGTCCAGGGCGATCAGATGCTCGTGCTGGCCGCCCTCGTGGGAGGGCGTGTCGGCCGCCACCTGACCGGCGCGAACCACGATCTCGTTCCCGACCAGCAGGGCCGCGTCATAGACGTGAAGCGGCCGGGCGCGGTCGTAGGTGATCAGGTTGGTGACGTCGACCAGCCGGTTGATCGGACGCAGGCCGATGGCGGTCAGGCGATGCTGCAGCCACTCCGGCGAGGGGCCGTTGCGGACGCCGCGGATGAAACGGCCGGCGAAGACCGGGCACATCTCCGGCGCGGCGATGCGCACCGAGATCGGCGACGGAAAGGTCCCCGGGATCGGAACGATGGACGGCGTCCGCAGCTGGCCGAGGCTGGCCGCCGCCAGGTCGCGCGCGATGCCGGCGACGCCGAGCCAGTCGGGCCGGTTCGGGGTGACCTCGAAATCGATCACCGGCTCGGCCCCGAACACGCCTGCCGCCGGGGTTCCGACCGTCAGGTCGTCGGCCAGTTCGAGGATGCCGTCGCTCGAGCCAAAGGAGTCGGGGGCCAGCTCCAGCTCGGCGGCCGAACACAGCATGCCGTGCGAGACCACGCCGCGCACCGGCTTCTCGACCAGGGTCACGCCGAGGCCGGGCACGAAGGCGCCGATCGGGGCGTAGATGGTGGTCAGGCCCGCCCGCGCGTTGGGCGCGCCGCAGACGATCTCTTTCGGCCCATCGACGGTGTCGACCTGGCAGACCTGCAGCCGGTCGGCGTTGGGATGCCGCTCGGCCGAGACGATCCTCGCCACCGTGAAGGGCGCCAGGGCGGCGATCGGATCGTGAACCTCCTCGACCTCGAGCCCGGCCATGGTCATGGCGTCGGCCACGGCGGCCACGTCGGCCTCCGTGTCGAGATGTTCCTTCAGCCAGGAGAGGGTGAACTTCACGAAGCCTTGCCTCCGAGGACGGTCAGGAAGTTGTCGGTGAAGGCCGGGCTTCCGGTGAATCCGACCGCGACGAAGACGCACCGGCGGAAGGTGCAGTTGCGGAAGGCGATGGCGCCGATGACCTTCTGGGGCCCCACGGGACGCAGCAGGAGATTGCGCAGGTCACCGCCGGCGTAGCCCATGTCGCAGGCGTCGAAATCGCAGCCGTCGACCGGGAGCAGGACCGCCGGCCCCTCGATCCGGCAGTCGATGAAGGTCTTGCCGTCGATCAGCGGGTTTCCGCTGCTGATCGCCTGCGCCGCCAATTGCGGCAGCCAGATCTGCTCCCGCTCATAGGTCGGACCGTCGCCGAGCGGGCGCCACGGCATGTAGGGGCTGGGATCTGTCATGGTCGGTTCAACTCAGGCCGCTGGCGGCGTTGGGCGCGGCGAAGGCGGAGAAGCCATAGTGGGCCAGCCACCGGGTGTCGGCCTCGAACATCGGCCGCAGATCGGGGATGCCGTACTTCAGCATGGCGAGGCGGTCGACGCCCATGCCGAAGGCGAAGCCCTGGTATTCGTCCGGATCGATGCCGCAGTTGCGCAGCACGTTCGGATGGACCATGCCGCAGCCGAGGATCTCCATCCAGCTGTCGCCCTGGTTCAGCTTGAGCTCGCCGCCCGAGCGGTCGCAGCGGATGTCCATCTCGGCCGACGGCTCGGTGAACGGGAAGTGGTGCGGCCGGAACCGGGCGTCGACGCCCTCGACCTCGAAGAAGCGGGCGACGAAGGTCTCCAGCGTCCACTTCAGGTGACCCATGTGGACGCCCTTGTCGATGACGAGGCCCTCGACCTGGTGGAACATCGGCGTGTGGGTCGCGTCGCTGTCCTTCCGGAAGGTCCGGCCCGGGGCGATGATCCGGATCGGCGGCGTCTGCGACATCATCGTGCGCACCTGCACCGGGCTGGTGTGGGTGCGCAGGACCTTGCGCTCGCCGGTCTGGGGGTCCGGGGTCAGGAAGAAGGTGTCGTGCATCTCCCGCGCCGGATGTTTCGGCGGGAAGTTCAGGGCCGTGAAATTGTGGAAGTCGTCCTCGATATCGGGACCTTCCGCCACCGCGAAGCCCATGTCGGCGAACAGGGCGATCATCTCGTCCATCACCTGCATGGTCGGATGCACGCTGCCCTTGCGGCGGGGCCGCGGCGGCAGGGTCAGGTCGACGTGCTCGGCCTTCAGGCGGGTGTCCAGCTCGGCCGCCTCAAGCCCGGCCTTGCGGGCCGCCAGAGCCGCCGAGACGCGGTCGCGCAGACCGTTGATCATCGGGCCGTGCTCGCGCCGCTCGTCGGGGCTCATGGCGCCCATGCCCTTGAGCAGGCCCGAGATCGAGCCCTGTTTGCCCAGCGCCGCCACGCGCAGTTCCTCCACCGCGGCGGCGGTCTCCGCGGCGCCGATGGCGTTGATCAGGTCGAGTTCCAGCTGGGCGAGATCGGTCATGGTCGCAGTCGTCTAGCGGGCCGGAGCGGTTTCGTCACCCGGTCAGGCGTCGCTTGGTCAGTTCGCCGCCTCCCAGGCGTCCACGATCCACTTCGGCGGCTCGGGCTCCCAGCGGATCGGGCGGCCCTCGCTGGCGGTCCAGCGGTGCAGCCACGAGACGCCGTTGGCGCGCACATAGTCGTCGGCATGGCCGTAGACCGGGTCGGCCAGCGCCTCGTCGAGCGTGACGAACCGGTAGCCCCGCGCCTGATAGAGGGCGTGGATGCGCGGATACCAGTCGCGGTTCAGGGTGTTGGCGTGCAGCAACAGCACCTGGGCCGGCTCGCGGCCGCCGGTCAGCTCGGCGCTGTACGGCTCCCAATGGTCCATCACCACGGCCATGTGGGCGACATAGGCCTCGCCGACGCGGGTCTTCAGGGCCTCGTCGCCGTCAGCCTCGGCCTTGCGGTAGACGGCCGCGAACATCCAGTCGTTGTTGTCGAGGGTGACCGGCGCGACGGTGTAGCCCCGCCCGGCCAGTCCCGCGGCGATCGCGGCCTTCTTCTCCGTCGTCTCGCCGGTGAACAGGAAGGGATGGCGGAAGAAGCGCAGGGCGCGGCCCCTCGCCTCCAGCACGGCGCGCGTCGCCGGCGCGCCCTGGTCGACGTCGTCCAGGTAGGTCTCGACCGTGTTCCGGTGGATGTTGAGATGGCAGAAGGTGTGGTTGCCCAGGTCGAGCCCGGCGTCGAGCCAGACGTTCAGCAGGGCGGGCAGCAGCCCGGCGCGGCGCTCCTCGCACACCTTGCCCTCGTTGACGAACGCCGCCGCCCGCGTCTCCAGCGGCCGCAGCATGCCGACGAAGTCTTCCGTCAGGGCCATGGCCTGCGCCGGGTCGCACAGCACCGCGTCGGCGGCCTGATACGGCAGGTCGTCGAAGGTGACCGCGACGGCGCGATCCTGCGCCTGCGCGGGCGTGGACAGGGCGCAGAGGGCGGCGAGGGCGAACAGCGATCGTTTGAGCATCCGCCAAGCCTAGCGGTTCGGACCGCAAACGAAAACGCCCGCCCCGGACGGACCGGAGCGGGCGTTTCGGCAGTTCGATACGGTGGAGGCTTACGCCAGCGCGCCGCGGACCTTGTCGGCGATCGCCTTGAAGACGGCTTCGTCGGCGGCCATGGCGGCCAGGACCTTGCGGTCCAGCTCGATGCCGGCCTTGCCCAGGCCGTGGATGAACTGGCTGTAGGTGAAGCCTTCCAGACGGGCGGCGGCGTTGATGCGCTGGATCCACAGGGCGCGGAAATTGCGCTTCTTGGTGCGGCGGTCGCGGTAGGCGTATTGCCCGGCGCGGTCGACCGCGGCCTTGGCGGTGCGGATGGTGTTCTTGCGGCGGCCGTAGAAACCCTTGGCCTGGGCGAGAACCTTCTTGTGCTTGGCGTGGGACGTTACGCCCCGTTTGACGCGAGCCATGTCGCTATCCTTTCAAATTCTGTGTGGAGATCAGGTCAGACGCGCGCCGATCAGGCGTACGGCATGTAGGACTTGATCTTCCGGGCGTCGGCGTCGGCCATGACCTTGGTGCCGCGGTTCTGGCGGATGTATTTGCTGTTGTGGCTGATCAAACGGTGCCGTTTGCCCGCCACGCCAGACTTGACCTTGCCAGTCGCCGTGAATTTGAAGCGCTTCTTGGCGCCCGACTTCGTCTTGAGTTTCGGCATTTTCACTCTCTTTTTGAGTGGGCTGTCGTCCTTCGGACTATTTGATCCGTCGGGGTCCAGACCCTTGATTAAGAACCGCCCAGGCATGCCTGTTCGCCCGGCGGTTCGGTACGCGAAGGCGCGGCTTGTATGGGAAGCGGCCTGCAAAGGCAAGCCCGCCTACTCCGCAATCGCCGTCGCGAGGTCCGCCTGACGCTTGCGGAACGCCCGGCCCGCATTGATCGCCATCACCGCGGCCGGAACCGTCAGGGCGGCGCCGATCAGGAACGGCCAGTCGTGTCCGAAGCCCGAGAAGATCGCCCCGGCCGCCATCGGGCCGAAAATCCGCGCCGAGGAGCTGGCGGCCATGTTCAGGCCCAGCATGGCGCCCTGGCGGTCCGGATCGACCGAGCGGGAGATCAGGGCCGAGATGTTCGGCATGGTCACGGCCATGCCGAAGGCGCCGAAGGCCATGATCGCCGGGACCAGCAACTCGGCGTCCGGCAGCAACCGGCTGGCCGCGACCTGCCCGACCAGGCCCGCGCCGAAGATCAGGCAGCCGACGGCCAGCACCGGCGCCTCGCCGAAGCGGCGGGCCAGCCGGCCCGCGATCAGGCCCTGGCAGACGGTCGAGACAACCCCCACCGCCATGAAGCTGAGCCCGACCTCGCGCGCGCCCCAGCCATACCGGGCCTCGGTCCAGAAGCCGAAGGTCGACTCCATGCCGGAGAAGCCGGCCATGTAGATCAGGGTGACCAGCAGCACCCGCGACACCACCGGATTGGCCACCGCGTCATGCACCCCGCCGAGGAACGGCGGTCGCGGCGCGGCCGGATCGGCCGGAGCCCGGCTCTCCTTCAACAGGACGAGGACGCCGAGGGCGGCCAGCAGGCACAGCCCCGCCGCGACGAAGATCGGCAGCTGGTACCCGAGCGTGCCGAGGTCCGGACGGGTGAGCACGCCGCCCAGCCCCGGACCGAATATGAAGCCGAGGCCGAAGGCGGCGCCGATCAGCCCCATCCGTCCCGCCCTCTGCGCCGGCGGCGTCACGTCGGCGACATAGCCCTGCACGGTCGAGATGTTGCCGGCCCCCAGGCCGGTGAACAGGCGCACGGCGATGGCCAGCCAGATGTTCGGTACGAAGGCCAGCGCCAGGTAACCGACGGCATTGGCGAGGATGGTGATCAGCAGCACCGGCTTGCGCCCGATCCGGTCCGACAGCCGGCCCCAGAACGGCTCGCCCGCGAACTGGCCCAGGGAATAGGCCGAGAACATCAGCGCCACCTGCCACGGCGGCGCGTCCAGCGTCTGGCCGTAGAACGGCAGCAGCGGAATGACGATGCCGAAGCCGACCAGATTGATGAACACGACCCCGAACAGCACGGCGAGGGCGGACCGGGAGGTTTTGGGGGCGGAGGCGCTCATGCCTCGCTTCTATGACGCGGCCCGCCCCGCGTCGACGGCCTTACCGGGGCGGATTGTGCGACTCGAGGAAGCGCACCGTCTCGGTCAGCATGCGCTGACGGGTGGCGGATCGCGACAACCAGTGGTCCTCGCCGGCCAGTTCGATCAGCTCATGCGGCTTGCCCGCCGCGCGAAGAGCCGAAGCCATCGCCCGGCTCTGCTCGATCGGCACGACCGTGTCGTCGCGTCCGTGCAGCAGCAGGATCGGCGCCTCGGCCTGCTCCGCCAGCCGGGCCGGGGACAAGGTGTCGAGCGCGCGATCGCCGGTGCGTTCAACGCCCATGAAGCGGTTCCAGTATCTCACCGCCTGGTTGTCACGATGGGCGCCCTGTTCGGCCTCCCAGAGCACCATGCGGCGCAGGTCCGACACGCCCGCCACCGAGACGGCGCAACGGTAGACGCCTCGATCGATCGTGGCGCCGGCCAGGGCCGCGTAGCCGCCATAGCTGGCGCCGACGATGCACACCCGCTCCGGATCGACGATCCCCTGGCCGGCGAGATGACGCACGCCGTCCGAGAGATCGGTCTGCATCTTGCGGCCCCATTCGCCGTAGCCCGCCTCCAGGAAGGCCCGGCCGTAGCCCGTCGAACCCCGGAAATTGGCCTGCAGCACCGCATAGCCGCGCGAGGCCAGCGCCTGGGCCCACCAGTCGAACCCCATCGCGTCCCGGGACGCGGGTCCGCCATGGGCGAGGACAATGAGCGGCAGGCTCGAGGGTTCTGTAATCCCCGGCGGCGTCGTGAGATATCCGTGAATCTCAAGGCCGTCCTGGGCCTGGTAGCGCACGGAACGCACATCGCCGACGTGCTCCGGCAGGATGGCGGGATAGGCCTCGCCGACGACCTTGGCGTCTCGCGCATCGAGGTCGACCAGCCGGTAGACGCCGGAATCTCCGGATCCGCTGGTCAACACCACGACCTGCCGCAGGTCGTCGCTCCAGGACACCAGCCGCGGAGATGCGCCCTGGAACGCCCGTGCGATCGACGCCCAGACGCGCGCGGCGGCCGGGTCCAGGAACTGGTAGTCGACGCTATCGTCCCCCGTCCTGCCGCTGCCGATCAACAGCCCGGTCACGGGGTGGTGGATCAGGAATTCGGGGGCGCGGGCGAACGGCAGCCGCGCCCAGGCGCCGCTTTCGACATCGACTTCGAAAAGGTGAGTCAGGGCGGCGCCGTCCCCGGCGTCGCCATCCTGCTGGCCGGCCAGGTCTTCGCGTTCGGCGCTGAGCACAACGGTCCCCGGCGACCGACCCGGTCCGAGCAATCTGGGCGTATCGATGGGGGCGTCGACGAACCAGGCGCTCGTCAGGCGGCCGCCGTCGCCGCGGGCCAGATGCAGCGTCCATCGACGGCGCTGTTCGTCATGGTCTGCACGAGCCAGCGGCCGTCCCGCGGGGTCGAGCACGAAGTCCTCGACATCGTGGTCGGCTTCCTCCGCCACACGGCCCAGGCCGTCGTCGGGGCTGACCCGAAACAGGTTCAGGTCGCCGGGGTTGGGCGGCGAAAAGCCGCGCACGAAGATCGTGGGGCCGTCTGCTGTCTCTCGCACCCTTGGCGCGCCGATCATGATCGGCAGAACGTCCCGGTTGCGATCGAATATCCGACGTACCGTCCGGGTCTCGATCGTGTAGATCTGCCCCACGAAGAACTCGCTCCTCGGGACGCCGAGCCGCGGCATGGCGGTGGTGACCGACGTGGTGGCCAACAGCCGCTCTTCGCCCACCCATTGCAGGTCTCGCACCTTGGTCTCGCCCACCCGTGCACCGCCCACCATCTCCCCGGTCGCCAGGTCGGTGATCAGCATCGCCCGCTCATCGCCCGCGACGGTGACGAAGGCCACTCTATCCCCGGACGGAGACACCTGGACGTATTCGAGCGACGGCAGGGCGCCATAAGCCTCCAGCGGCGGCGGCTCCTGTGCACGCGCAACTGTCGTCAGCGTCAGCGCCGCCGCGAGCGTCATCGTCCACAGGTTCATGTTCAGCCCCCCCGGGGGCCAGATCAACCGAAGCGCGCGCGTGGCGCAACCGGGATTTTCATGCGCGGGGTCGACAAACGAAAAACGCCCCGCCATTTCCGGTCGGGGCGCTTCGCATTCGGTGATCGGAAGGCCTATTTCGGCGCCAGGATCATGATCATCTGGCGGCCTTCCATGCGCGGCGCGTACTCGACCTTGGCGATCTCGTCGAAGTCAGCCTGCACCTTGTTGAGCAGCTTCATGCCCAGTTCGGGGTGAGCCATCTCGCGGCCGCGGAAGCGCAGGGTCACCTTGACCTTGTCGCCCTCGTCGAAGAAGCGGTGCATGGCCTTGGCCTTCACCTCGTAGTCGTGGGTGTCGATGTTGGGCCGGAGCTTGATTTCCTTCAGCTCGACGACCTTCTGGCGCTTGCGCGCCTCGGCCTTCTTCTTCTGCTCCTGGAAACGGAACTTGCCGTAGTCGAGGATCTTCGCCACCGGCGGTTCGGAGGTGGAGACGATCTGAACCAGGTCCATGCCGGCCTCTTCGGCGGCTTCCAGCGCGGCGGACGTCGGCATGACGCCCTGCTTTTCGCCGTTCTGGTCGATCAGCAGAACGCGCGGCGCGCGGATGTCTTGGTTCATGGGCGGCCCGTCCTTGACGGGCGGCTGGTTCATCGGACGGCGAATGGGCGTCGTTTCCTTTTGTGGACGAAGGGTCTGGCGAGGCGAGGCGCGCGACGGATCGCGGTCTTCCCCTCAGGCGGCCTATATGACCGCGAATGCCCGTCTCTTCAAGGTTTGACCGGCATTCCGGCGCCGATGAAGGCGTCGTGCAGACCCAGCACGGCCTCGAACACATGATCGACGGTGAGGGCCTCGATCGGCGCGAACTCGCCGCGCGTCTCGTTGGAGGCCACGGTGCGGGTCTTCGGGCCCCACGGACCGTACAGCCACCACTCGGTGGGGCCGAACAGGCCCAGGGTCGGACGCCCGGCGGCGGCGGCCACGTGCATAAGGCCGGAGTCGTTGCCCACGAACAGGGCCGCTCCGTTGATCGCCGCGGCCGAGGCGAGAATGTCGCCCTTGCCGACGAAGTCCAGTCCACGGTCGCCCGCCGCCGCCAGAGCCGGGGCGGCGGGCGGATGATCCCCCGGCCCGCCCACCAGCATGAAGCGCCAGCCGTCGAAGCGCGGCTCGGCCTTCAACCGCTCGACCAGCGCGCCCCAGCGGTCGGCCGGCCAGCTCTTGCCGGCCTGGTGGGCGATGGGGGCCAGGGCCAGGATCGGACCGGGACCGGGTCCCTCCCACAGCTGCGGGTTCAGCACCTCTCCGGCCTCCCGCTCGGCCCGCGCATCGAGGAATATTTCCGGCTCCAGCGGCGTCCCGGACCCCATCAGGCGCGAGACCATCTCGACCTTGCGCACGCCCGTCTCCCAAGAGCGATTGTAGACCACGCGGCGCTTCGCCCGGACCTGCCACGCCAGCGCCGAACCGCGGATGTCGATGACCATGTCCCAGCGGGTCCGCCAGACCTGCTTCCACAACTCGATCCAGTGTCCGGCGAACTTCTTCTTGTCGAGGATGATGACCCGCTCGACCCCCGGCGCGGACCGGAACAGCGGCGCGGGCGGCCGGCCGCAGGCGACGGTGATCCTCGCGCCCGGAATCTGCCGGCCGATCTCCCGGATCACGCCCGAGGAGATGACGCAGTCGCCGATGCGGTTGGAGGTGACGAACAGGACCCTGGGTTCGGACACGCGGATTGGCCTTCGCTTCGCTAGCGGTCGTTCGCTATCAGTCCCCGAGAGATTTCGCGAGAGGCCCGCGCATGGATGACCTGGAACGCCTGACCCGTCCCGACGGTGAAACCCTGGCGCTGAAGCGCGTCGCGGGCTCGGGACCCACGGTGGTCTGGATCGGCGGCTTCCGCTCGGACATGGAGGGAACCAAGGCGCTGGCGCTGGACGCCGCCGCCCGCGAGCGGGGCTGGAACTATGTGCGCTATGATCACTTCGCCCACGGCCGGTCCTCGGGCGACTGGCGCAAGGCCACGATCGGCCGCTGGCGCGAGGACGCCATCGCCCTGATCGACAGCCTCGAGGGGCCCGTCGTTCCGGTCGGCTCGTCGATGGGCGGCTGGGTCGCCCTGCTGCTGGCGCTGGCCCGGCCGGACCGGCTCGCCGGACTGGTGCTGGTCAACCCGGCCCCGGACTTCACCGAGGACCTGATGTGGCCGGGACTGGCCGATCACGAGCGTCAGGCCCTGCTGCGCGAGGGCGAGACCCTCGTCGTCGAGGAGGGCCTCGGCGAATACGTGCTGACCCGCCGCATGTTCGATGAGGCCCGCGGGTGGCTGCTGCTGCGCGGCGCCCTGCCGGTCCCGGCCCCCGCCCACATCCTGCAGGGCCGGGCCGACGACGTGGTGCCGTGGCGGCGGCAGATCACGCTGGTGGAGCAGCTGACCGGGACCGACGTGCGGCTGGACCTGGTCGAGGCCGGCGATCACCGGCTGTCCTCGCCCGCCGACCTCGCCCGTCTGGTCGACGCTGTTGAGCGGATCCGGCGTTCAGGCCCTATATTGTCATAGGATCAACCCGGAGAAACGCTGTGCGTATCGTCCTTCTCGCCGCCCCGGCGGCTCTCGCCCTGGCCCTCGCGGCCTGCGCCTCTGATATGGGTCCGAACCGCGATCAGAGCGAGCTGGCCCGGCTGGCCGAAGAGTGCCGCGCCCGCGGCGGCATTCTCGTCACCTCAAAAGCCGAGCTGACGGGCCGTCCGGCCGCGGACAACATCTGTCAAATCCACGGCCCCGCCACGCGCATCGAGCCCCGGGCCCGTTGATCCGGCCTACAGCAGGGCCGTAATCGCCGCCCGCGCCTGCTCGCCGAGGTCCGGCCGCTTCAGCGCCAGGGCGACGTTGGCCCTGAGCAGGCCGATCTTGTCGCCGCAGTCATGGGTGACGCCCTCGTACTCGACCGCCGTGAAGGTCTGGTCCCTCATCAGCCGGGCCATGCCGTCGGTCAGCTGGATCTCGCCCCCGGCGCCGCGCGGCTGGTTTTCGAGAATGCCGAAAATCTCCGGCTGCAGGATGTAGCGTCCCGAGATCGACAGGTTCGACGGCGCCTCGCCGCGCGCCGGCTTCTCGACCATCCCCTTCATGCGGATATGGCGGCCGTCGCGGTTCACCGGATCGACGATCCCGTATTTGTGGGTCTCGCTCTCCGGCACCGCCTCGACGCCGATGACGTTGCCGCCGATCTGCGCGTAGACGTCGGCCAGCTGTTTCAGCGCGCCCGGCGCCGCGTCGACGATGACGTCCGGCAGCAGGACGGCGAACGGCTCGTCGCCGATGATGTCGCGGGCGCACCACACGGCGTGGCCGAGGCCCAGCGGCTGCATCTGGCGGGTGAAGCTCATCTCGCCGGCGCTGGCCAGTTCGGCGTTCATCATGTCGAGGATGTCGGTCTTGCCCTTGGCCAGCAGCTGGGCCTCAAGCTCGATCTGGTGATCGAAATAGTCCTCGATCGCCCCCTTCGAGCGGCCGGTGACGAAGACGATGTGCTCGATCCCCGCCTCGCGCGCCTCTTCCACGATGTAGCTCAGGATCGGCCGGTCGACGACGTTGAGCAGCTCCTTGGGCGTGGTCTTGGTGCCGGGCAGCACCCGGGTGCCGAGGCCGGCGACGGGCAGGACGGCCTTGCGAAGGCGGCGGCTGTGAGCGGTCATGCGGAATCCTGAACGGCGAGGTCGGGCAGCCTAACGCATTACCGGTCGGATGCGATCACTCGACGGTGACCGACTTGGCCAGGTTCCGCGGCTGGTCGACGTCCGTGCCCTTCTGGACCGCGACATAGTAGGCCAGCAACTGCACCGGCACGGCGTAGACCAGCGGCGCGATCAGCGAATGGCACTCGGGCGCGTCGACCCGGCGGATGCCCGCCCCGTGCGGATCGGGGGCCGACTTCGGGGCGATCATGATCACCGGCCCCCCGCGCGCCGCCACCTCCTGCAGGTTGGAGGCGGTCTTCTCGAACACCTCGTCCAGCGGGGCCAGGGCGACGATCGGCGTCAGTTCGTCCACCAGGGCGATCGGGCCGTGCTTCAACTCGCCGGCGGCATAGCCCTCGGCGTGGATGTAGCTGATCTCCTTCAGCTTCAGCGCGCCCTCCATGGCCAGCGGGAACATGGCGCCGCGGCCGAGGAACAGCACGTCGGTGGCCTTCGCCACATCGTGCGCCACCGCCTTCAGCGCGTCCTCCATCAGCATGGCCTCGGCGATCAGGCGCGGCGCCTCGAACAGCGCCTTGACCAGCTCGGCCTCCTTCGCCGCGTCGATCCTGCCGCGCTGCACGCCTGCCGACACCGCCAGCGCCAGCAGGGCCGCCACCTGGGCGGTGAAGGCCTTGGTCGAGGCGACCCCGATCTCGGGCCCGGCGTGGGTCGGCCACAGGGTCTCGGCCTCGCGCGCCATCGACGAGGAGTGGACATTGACCAGGGCCGCCGTCCGCAGCCCGGCCGCCTTGCACCACGACAGGCTGGCCAGGGTGTCCGCCGTCTCGCCCGACTGGCTGACCGCGACGGCCAGCGTCCCCGGCGTCAGGGCTGGCTGGCGGTAGCGGAACTCCGAGGCGATCTCGACGTCGCACGGCAGGCCGGCCAGCTTCTCGAACGCATACCGCCCGATCTGCCCGGCGTAGAAGGCGGTGCCGCAGGCCACGATCTGGATCCGGTCGATGGCGGCGAAATCGGTCGGCCCCGTCTTGGCCTTGCCGTTCACGAAGTCGAGATATTCCGACAGGGTGTGCTGGACGCTGTCCGGCTGCTCATGGATCTCCTTCTCCATGAAGTGCCGATACTCGCCCTTCTCGACCAGGGCCGACGAGGCCGAGACCTGCACCACCGGCCGGTCGACGGCCTGTCCGTTTACATCGAACATCCGCGCGCCCGAGCGGTCGATGCCGACGTAGTCGCCCTCTTCCAGATACGAGATCTTCTGGGTGAACGGCCCCACCGCCAGCGCGTCGGAGCCGAGGTACATCTCGCCGTCGCCCCAGCCGACCACCAGCGGGCTGCCGCGCCGGGCGCCCATGATCAGTCCGTCCTCGCCCTCGACCAGCACGGCCAGGGCATAGGCTCCGGTCAACCGGTCCAGCACGGTCTTGAAGGCGACCAGCGGATCGTTCCCCAGCGACAATTCACGATCGAGCAGATGGGCCACCACCTCGGTGTCGGTCTGGCTCTCGAAGGCGTGGCCCTCGCCGCTCAGCTCGGCCTTCAGCTCGGCGAAATTCTCGATGATGCCGTTATGGACCAGCGTCACCCGCCCGGCCTTGTGCGGGTGGGCGTTGATCGTGGTCGGGGCGCCGTGGGTGGCCCAGCGGGTGTGGCCGATGCCGACGGTGGCCTCCAGCGGCTCGGCCGCCAGCACCGCCTCCAGCTCGCGGATCTTGCCCTTGGCCCGCCGACGTTCGATCCGTCCGCCGACCAGCGCCGCCACCCCGGCGGAGTCGTAGCCGCGGTATTCCAGCCGCTTCAGGCTGTCGATCAGCCGGGGAACGACCGGACCGACGCCGGTGACACCGATGATGCCGCACATGAACAAGACCCTCGGAAAGTGGTTTCCCGCGCTTTGCGCAGGGACGCGGGACGGTCTAAGCCGACCCTGACTGTTGGCGCCGGTGTAGGCGACAGGGGTCCCGATTTGCACCTAAAATGCGGTTTCGCAAGGTTTCTGCGAGCCGCGGCCAAAGGAAGACGACGCTTGGGCGAGAGACGCTATTTCGGCACCGACGGCATTCGAGGCCGCGCCAACAGCCACCCGATGACGCCCGAGGTCGCCCTGCGCGTCGGCCTGGCGGCGGGCCGGATGTTCATGTCGTCCGACGACCGCCGCCACCTGGTGGTCATCGGCAAGGACACCCGGCTGTCGGGCTATATGATCGAACCCGCCCTGGTCGCCGGCTTCTCCAGCGCCGGCATGGACGTGCGCACCTTCGGGCCGCTGCCGACCCCGGGCGTGGCCATGATGACCCGCTCGATGCGGGCCGATATCGGCGTGATGATCTCGGCCTCGCACAACACCTACCTCGACAACGGCATCAAGCTGTTCGGCCCCGACGGCTACAAGCTGTCCGACGCGGTCGAGCTGAAGATCGAGTCGATGATGGACCAGGCGCTCGACGTCGATCTCGCCCCACCGGACGCGCTGGGCCGGGTCAAGCGGATCGACGACAGCCAGGCCCGCTACGTCGAGATCGCCAAGGCCAGCTTCCCCAAGGGCCTGAGCCTGCAGGGCCTGCGCATCGCCGTCGATTGCGCCAACGGCGCCGGCTACAAGGTCGCCCCGACCACTCTTTACGAGCTGGGAGCCGAGGTCTGCGCCGTGGGCGTCGAGCCGAACGGCCTCAACATCAACGCCGAATGCGGCTCGACCCATCCCGAGGCCCTGGCCGAGGCGGTGCGCACCTATCGCGCCGACATCGGCATCGCCCTGGACGGCGACGCCGACCGGGTCATCATCTGCGACGAGAAGGGCCAGGTCGTCGACGGCGACCAGATCATGGCCATGGTGGCGCTGGACTGGGCCAAACGCGGCCAGCTGAAGGGCGGGGGCCTGGTCGCCACCGTCATGTCCAACCTCGGCCTCGAACGCCGGCTGCAGGCCGAGGGCCTGACGCTGGAGCGGACGAAGGTCGGCGACCGTTACGTCATGGAGCGGATGCGCGAGGGCGGCTTCAACCTCGGCGGCGAACAGTCGGGCCACATCATCCTGCACGACTACGCCACCACCGGCGACGGCCTGATGGCCGCGCTGCAGGTTCTGGCCGTGCTGGTCGAGAGCGGCCGGCCGATGAGCGAACTGGCCCGCCAGTTCGACAAGGTTCCGCAGAAGCTCGAGAACGTCCGCTTCAAGGCCGGCAAGCCGCTGGACGACCCCAAGGTCAAGGCCGCCATCGCCGACGCCGAGGCCCGCCTCGCCGGCCAGGGCCGCCTGCTCGTCCGCCCCTCCGGCACCGAGAAACTGATCCGCGTCATGGCCGAGGGCGACGACGCCGCCCTGGTCAAGGCCGTGGTCGCCGACGTGGCGGCGGCGGTGAAGGCGGCCGGGTAGGGCCTGTCCGGAATGGAAGGGGAGCACGACGGATGAAGCCCGGTTTTCTGGTTCCCGTCGCGGGCCTGGCGCTCCTGACCGGCTGCGAGACCTTCTACGGCCTCAAGACGTATGCCGTCCTGGCGGAGCCCCCGGTGGTCGAGTGCGTGGATTCGGCGCTGCGGGGGGTCGAGGGCGTCCACGACGTCCGCCACGGGTCCGGCGGAAGCCGCGGCTATCAGATTTTTCCCAAGGTCGGACCGTCGGTCACCGTCAGCGAGGTCTGGTCCTACGACACGGGGCCGGGCGGCGTCGCCATCCTGCAGATCCTCAGCGACGACGGGCGCGTGACCTATACAAACGGCCGCACCCGCATCGGGAGCCGCATCCCCGAGGCCGAACTGAGGGCTTACGCCCCGGTCATGGCGCGGGTGAACATGGCCGTCCAACAGGCCTGCGGCCTCGATCTGGGCGACCCGAACCCGGCGATGACGAGGCGCTGATCAAGGCCGTGGCGACCAACGTGCGGCTGCGGTGAGCGCGGCGCGGCGGCGTCAACCATCCTCCCCCGCCGTCATTGGCCGCCCAGCCCGCCCCTCGCCTCTGATCCTCGGGTCAAGCCCGGGGATGACGGGTGGAAAGCTGCGCCGCTCCGGCGCAGTCTCACCCGATGATTCTCGCCCGCGGCGCACCCGTCCTGTCGCTGGTCCCCGGCCTGCTCGCCTGCGCGGGCGTGACGGCGGCCGCCCTCGCCGTCCACACGCTGGAGCTGCGCCTGTTCGGGCGCGGCTGGATCGACGCCATCGTGCTGGCCATCCTGATCGGCGCCGTCGTCCGCTCCGTTTGGACGCCTCCCGCCGTCCTGCGCCCCGGCATCGAGTTCAGCGCCCGGACGCTGCTCGAGATCGCCGTCGTGCTGCTCGGCGCCTCGGTCAGCGCCGCGACGGTGATGGCCATCGGGCCGGGCCTGCTGGCCGGCACGGCCGTGATCGTCGTCCTCGCCATCGGCGTCAGCTACGGGATCGGGCGGCTGTTGCGTCTGCCGCGCCGGATGGCGGTGCTGATCGCCTGCGGCAACGCCATCTGCGGCAACTCGGCCATCGCCGCCGTGGCTCCGGTGATCGACGCCGACCCCGAGGACGTCTCCGCCGCCATCGCCTTCACCGCCGTGCTCGGCGTGGTCGTCGTCCTGACCCTGCCGCTGCTCGGCGCGGCCCTGGCCATGAGCGACGTGCGTTACGGCACCCTCGCGGGCCTGACGGTCTACGCCGTGCCCCAGGTGCTGGCTGCGACCCTGCCCGTGGGCGCCGTGGCCAACCAGGCCGGAACCCTGATCAAGCTGGTCCGGGTGCTGATGCTCGGCCCGGTCTGCCTCGGCCTGGCGGTGGCGATCGCGCTGCGCCGCCGGTCGGGCCCCGGGGCGGCCACGGCTGACGCACCGAACCGGCGCGTGCCGCTGCATGAGCTGCTGCCGTGGTTCGTCGCCGGCTTCGTGTTGATGATGGGCGCGCGCTCGCTGAATCTGATCCCGGCGGCGGCCCTGCCCGTCCTGGCCCAGATCGCCACCGCCCTGACGGTTCTCTCAATGGCCGCCCTCGGCCTCAGCACCGACGGCCGCGCCGTCGCCCGCTCCGGCGTCCGCATCGCCGCCGTCGTCACCCTGTCGCTGCTGGCCCTGGTCGGCCTCGCCCTCGGCCTGATCGGCCTGCTGGCGCTGATCTGACGCCGGCGGCCGAACCCGGCCATCCGATACCCTGCCAACCCGGCCAAACCCGGCCAAACCCTGTCATCCCGGACCCCGCCGGCGACTGGAGCCCTGCGGGCTGCGTCCGCGTCTGACGGATCGCCGCGCTAGAGTGCCTTCATCCCCACGGGGACGGTCTTTGACAATCCGCCGCCGCCGCTTCCGCCCCAGGAAACGGCTCCGTTCCGCCTTCGGGAGCGCCCGCCCCGCGATCTCCCGCGCGCATCAAAGTGTCGGGATGGCAGGGTTTCGCGATTTTTCAGCGCCCCTGTCCTGCGACCTCAGATTTCCTGGTTGTAGGCGCCGATCTCGCCGTACTTCGCCAGCCGCGGCTTCACCTCCTCGCGGAACAGGGCGCGCATGTCGGCTTCGGACCGCATGCTCTCGACCACCACCACCAGCTCCGGCTTGTTGGACGAGGCGCGGACCAGCACCCAGCTGCCGTCCTCCAGATGCACGCGTACGCCGTTGACGGTGATCGCCTCGACGATCCTGCGGCCGAGGATCGACCCGCCCGAGGCGGCCAGCGCCTCGTATTCGGCGACGATGCGCGACAGCACCTCGTACTTCAGCTCGTCGTCGCAGTGCGGCGACATGGTCAGGCTGGTCCAGGCGTCCGGCAGGGCCGCCTTCAGTTCGCTGAGCTTCTTGCCCGGATTGCGGTCCAGCATGGCCAGCACCGCCCCCGCCGCGACGATGCCGTCGTCATAGCCGTGGCCCAGCGGGGCGTTGAAGAAGAAGTGGCCCGACTTCTCGAACCCGGCCAGGGCCCCCAGCTCGGCGGTCTTGCGCTTGATGTAGCTGTGGCCGGTCTTCCAGTAGACGGTGGTGGCGCCGTTGGCCTTCAGCACCTCGTCGGTCTTGTACAGGCCGGTCGACTTCACATCGACGACGAAGGTGGCGTCGGGGTGCAGGGCCGACAGGTCGCGCGCCAGCATCAGGCCGATCTTGTCGGCGAAGATCTCCTCGCCCGTGTCGTCGACCACGCCGCAGCGGTCGCCGTCGCCGTCGAAGCCGAGCGCCAGGTCGGCCCCGGTCTCGCGCACCTTCGCCGCCATCTGCATCAGCATGGCGTGATCCTCGGGGTTCGGATTGTATTTCGGGAAGGTGTAGTCGAGCTCCGTATCCATCTCGATCACCTCGGCCCCCATGCGCCGCAGGGCCTCGGGCGCGAAGGCCCCGGCCGTGCCGTTGCCGCAGGCGGCGACCACCTTGATCGGGCGGGTCAGCCGGGTCTTGGCCACGATGTCGGCGAGGTATTTTTCGCGGAAATCCTCGACCCGGGTCAGCGACCCGTCGGCGCGGCTGACGCCCTCGCCGTTCAGCACGATGTCCTTCAGCCGGCCGATCTCGTCGGGACCGAAGGTCAGCGGCGGCTGCGCCCCCATCTTGACGCCGGTCCAGCCGTTCTCGTTGTGGCTGGCGGTGACCATGGCCACGCACGGGCAGTCCAGCTCGAACTGGGCGAAATAGGCCGTCGGCGACAGGGCGAGGCCGATGTCGACCACCTCCATCCCGCCTTCCAGCAGGCCGAGGATCAGCGCCTGTTTCACGCTCAGCGAATAGGAGCGGTAGTCGTGGCCCACCACGATCCGGGGCCGCTGGCCGATCTCGTGGACATAGGTCGCCAGCCCCAGGCCCAGCGCCTGGATGCCCAGCAGGTTGATCTCCTTCTCGAGGATCCAGCGGGCGTCGTATTCGCGGAACCCCGTCGGCTTCACCAGCGGCACGGTCTCGTATTCGGCCGTGTTCGGGCGAAGGTCCTGGCGGGGCTTGATCATGGTCGGATCCTTGGCTGGAACGGCGCCCGGTATAGACAGGCGGCCGGAGGGCCACAACAACGCGGGAACGGCGCTATCGGTCCAGCGTTGCCGGGAGACCGGGCCAACCTTGACCGGTCGGGAGCCCGGGCCTACCCCCCTGATGACGTCTGACGGAGACCTGAATGCCTCGCCTGATCCTGCTGCGCCACGGCCAGAGCCAATGGAACCTGGAGAACCGCTTCACCGGCTGGGTCGACGTGGACCTGACCGATCAGGGCGAGGCCGAGGCCCGGCGCGCGGGCGAGCTGATCGCCGCGGCGGCCTTCCGCCCGGACGTGATGTTCACCTCGGTGTTGAAGCGAGCCCGACGCTCCGGGGCCCTGGCGCTGGACGCGGCCGGCCTCAAGGACATCCCGGTCGTCGAGGACTGGCGCCTGAACGAGCGCCACTACGGCGGCCTGACCGGGCTCGACAAGGCCGAGACCGCCGCGCAGCACGGCGAGGACCAGGTGAAGATCTGGCGCCGCAGCTACGACGTCCCGCCCCCGCCCCTGCCGCCCGGCGGCGAGTACGACTTCACCGCCGATCCCCGCTACGCCGGCCAGGCCATCCCGGATACCGAAAGCCTCAAGACCACGCTGGAGCGGGTGCTGCCCTACTGGGACGAGGCCATCGCCCCCCGCCTGCGGGCCGGCGACGACGTCCTGATCGCCGCCCACGGCAACTCGCTGCGGGCCATCGTCAAACACCTGTTCGCCGTCCCCGACGACCGGATCGTCGGCGTCGAGATTCCCACCGGCAATCCGCTGGAGATCGATCTGGACGCCGGCCTGAAACCGACCGCCGCCCGCTACCTCGACGCGGATCGGGCGACTGAACTGCCGCCCCTGCCGGGAGCCTGACCATGACCAGTGCGCAGCAGGCCTCCGACGACATCCGCTTCATGGGCCGGGCCATCGCCCTGGCCAAGGCGCGGATGGGCCAGACCTGGCCCAATCCGGCGGTGGGCTGCGTGATCGTCAGGAACGGCGAGGTGATCGCCGAGGCCGCCACCGCCCCCGGCGGCCGCCCCCACGCCGAGGAGCAGGCCGTGCCCGCCGCCGGCGACCGGGCGAAGGGCGCGACCGCCTATGTCACCATGGAGCCCTGCGGCGCCCGCTCCTCGGGCCGCACCTCCTGCTCCAACTATCTGATGGACGCGGGGATCGCCCGGGTCGTGGTCGCCGCCGTCGACCCCTCGCCCTTCGCCTCGGGCCGGGGCGTGGAGCGGCTGAAGAAGGCGGGCCTGCAGGTCGAGACCGGCCTGCTCGCCCAGGACGCCGCGGTTCTGTACGAAGGCTACCTGCACCGGGTCGAGACCGGCCGCCCGATGGTGCGGGTCAGCGACGACGGCGAAGGCTTCGACGCCCGCTTCGCCTCCTCGCCCAAGGCCGACCTGATCACCGAACTGAAGCGTCTCGGCGAGGCCGGCTACACCCGCGTCTGGGTCAGCCCCGGCGAACTGGCCGACGCCCTCGAAGCCCAGGGGCTTCTCACTCCCTAGCCGGCCTGCCGCGCGCCACTTGAGGCCAGGCCGCCCGGTTAAGCCCCAAGGACGTCACCCTTCCTTAAGCGCTGCTGTGCCATAGCGGGATCATGTCGGGGAACTCCGGGGCAGCTGTCGCCAGAAGGCGCATCGATCAGCAGGAACTGGACGCCATCTGCGCCCGGCACGACCGGCTGTGGCAGGCCAAGCCCGGCGGGGCCCGCGCCGTGTTCGCCTGGCTCGACCTGTCGGGCCTGTCGCTGGCCGGCCGCAACCTGGCCGACGCCGATTTCGCCGCCGCCCGCCTGATCGGCTGCGACCTGACCGGGGCCCGGCTCGACAACGCCACCTTCTTCGGGACGGACATGCAGGATGCGGTTCTGGTCGACGCCAGCCTGCGCCGGGCCGACCTGCGCGGCGCCTGCCTGCGCGGAGCCAACCTGACCGGAGCCGACCTGTTCGAGGCCGACCTGCGCGAGGGCACGATCGCCGCCGCCGACTCCAGGCTGGGCTTCCGCGTGGTCGAGTCCAAATATCGCAACGACACCCAGGCGCAGGGCGCCTGTCTGGTGGGCGCCAATCTGGAGCGGTCGAAGCTGACCGGCGTGGTCGCCGTCGCGGCCGACTTCTCCGACGCCATCATGAAGGACTGCAAGCTGGTGCGGGCCAATCTGAAGCAGGCCAGCTTCCGGGGCGCCGACATGGCCGGAGCCGACCTTTCGGGCGCCGATCTGACGGGCGCGGACCTGCGCGACGCCGTACTGGTCGGCGCCAAGATGGTCATGTGGCGAACCGATGGCGCGGACATGACCGGCGCCCTCACCGACGACCGCTCAGCCGGAAATCCGGTGGACAAGATGCCCGCCGCCGAAATGCTGGCCGAGCACGCGCGGTGGTGCGAAACCGGCGGGGCCTCAGGCCAGCCTTCGGTGTTCGACGGCGTCGACCTCAGGGCGCTGCGGTCCATCAACGGCTACAATCTGACCGCCCTGTCGGCCAAGGGCGCGGTCTTCTACGGCCTCAACATGGAGGGGGTGCAGCTTCAGGGCGCCCATCTTGAGAACGCCGACCTTCGCTCCGTCAATCTCAGGGGCGCGGACCTGCGCGGCGCGCGTCTGGCCCGGGCCCGGCTCAACGGCGCCGACCTGCGTCAGGCGCAACTCGGCCCCCTGATGATCGCGGCGGATCGACTGCTGCCGGCCGACCTGACCGGCGCCTGCCTGAAGGGCGCCGATCTCTCGGGCGCCGATCTGAAGCGGGCCAATCTGACCGACGTCGACCTGACCCGCGCCACCCTGCGCGGCGCCTGCCTGCGCCAGGCCGACTTGACAGGAACGATCACCACCGGCGCCCGCGGCATGGAGATCGACGCCGCCGCCTGACGTGAAAAAGGGGCGGCGCGAACGCCGCCCCCTTCCGAGGTCAAGGGTCTCAGGCGATCACGCCGCCTTGCCCTTCTTGCCTTCGATCAACGCCTGGCCCGTCCCGATTTCAATGCGGCGGGGTTTCAGCGCCTCCGGAAGCTCGCGCTCCAGATCGATCGACAGCAGGCCGTTGACCAGATCGGCGCCCTTCACGACCACATAGTCGGCCAGCTGGAACCGGCGCTCGAAGTCGCGCTCGGCCAGGCCGCGGTGCAGGAAGTTTCGCCCGTTCGACCCGTCGTCGTTGGCCGTCTTGCGGCCGGTGACGGTGAGCAGGTTCTCCTTCACCTCGAGATTCAGCTCCTCCGGCCTGAAGCCGGCGACCGCGATCTCGATGCGGTAGGCGTTCTCGCCGGTGGTCTCGATGTTGTACGGCGGCCAGCCGTTTTCCTGGCTGGTGCGCGCGGCGCTTTCCAGCAGGCTGGCCAGCCGGTCGAAACCGACGGCGGAACGGTAGAGCGGGGTGAAATCATACGTACGCATGTCATCCTCCTGAGGATCAGCAAGGTTGAGCCGCCCCAGAAAACCCGTCGTGGGTTTTCAGCCCGGGGCAGCGATGGGAGGTCAGGCCTGACGGTCCGGTGTTCGGCCCCGTCCGGTCTGGAGGACCCGGTGCCGGCGTCCTCGATCGCAGATGTGGGATGCCCGAAAAGACCGTCAAGAGGCGCCGATCTCCGCTTTGGCGCTTCATTCTGTCGCCGCCGGGCATCGTGACTTGCCGGGCGCGTCCGAACCCAGCAGGGTCCAACCTTCCTTTCCCCACCATTGGAGACGACCGATGCGACTGCTCGCCCTCGCCGTGACCGCCGCACTCGCCCTTCCGGCGATGGCCGCCGCCCAGACCCTTCCCGCCCTGCCCACGCTCGACGAGACGCCGGCGCAGCGCACCGCCCGCCGCGCTGCGATGGCGCCGCCGGTCCTCCAGGAAGACGCGGCCCTGCAGGCGGCGGTCTCCTCGCCGGCCCGATCCGCCGCCGACGTGTCGCGGGACGTCCATCGCCGCCCGTTCGAAACCCTGACATTCTGGGGTCTGACGCCGGGCTCAACCGTCGTCGAGATCGAGCCCGGCCGCGGCGGCTGGTGGAGCGCCATCCTTCAGCCCTATGCGGAAGCGACCGGCGGGACCTACGTCGCCGTCAACCGGCCGCTCGAGGGCATGGGGGTCGCCGACGGAACCGCCGACATGGTCGTGGTCGCCAGGTCCTTCCACAACTGGCATCGGAACGGGCGGACGGAGCCTTATCTCGCCGCCTTCTTCAAGGCCCTGAAGCCGGGCGGCGTGCTGGCGGTGGAGCAGCACCGCAGCGTCGACGGGTTGAACCCCGACCAGACCGCGCCGACGGGCTATGTGCCGGAGAGTTATGTGATCCGGGCGGCGCTCGCCGCCGGTTTCGTACTGGACGCCCGCAGCGAGTTGAACGCCAATCCGAAGGATGACCACGACCACCCGTATGGCGTCTGGACCCTGCCGCCGACTCGCGTCAGCGCTCCGCGCGAAGGTAATCCCGCCGACCGGCCGACGCCGCTGACGGACGCCGAACGGGCCGCCTTCGATGCGGTCGGCGAGAGCGACCGGATGACCCTCCGCTTCCGTAAGCCGGCCTGATGTCGTCCGTCGCCGCAACGGCTTTGACCGCCCACGGGAACAAGGTTAAGCCCTTGGCGAACGGGGACGAACCGTACGGCGCGCAGACGTCGCGGGGGACGTGAATGGCTGAACGAACAAAGGTCTGGCGACCGTCCGCGTCGCGTCGGAGCGTGCTTTCCGGCGGCGCCGCCCTGCTCGCCCTGGCGGGCTGCGGACGCGAAAAAACCGCCGAGCCGCCCCCGCAGCCGGACGGCCCGCCCAAGGGATCCCTGGAATGGGCCGTGGCCGGTCCGTGGCGCGCCCAGGACCGCGCCCGCGACGTCTGGCGCCATCCGATGGAGACGCTGCGCTTCTTCGGCCTTCAGCCCAGCATGACCGTGGTCGAGTTCTGGCCGGGCAGCGGGTGGTGGACCGAGATTCTGGCGCCCTATCTGGCCGAAGGCGACGGCCGCTACATCGCCGCCGGTTTCCAGACCGGCCCGGGAGCCAATCCGGCCCAGACCGCCCTCGCGGCGGCCTTCCAGAAGCGTTTCACCAACGACCGACGGCTATACGGCGAGATCGAACTGTCGGAGTTCGGCCCGACCTCCGGGCCCGTCGCCCCCGCCGGGACGGTCGACCTGGCCCTGTTCATGCGCAACATCCATGCGTGGATGGCGGCGGGCATCGCCGAGAAGGCCTTCGCCGACGCCTACGCCGCGCTTCGACCCGGCGGCGTCCTCGGGGTCGAGCAGCACCGGCTCGGTCCCGACAAGGACCAGGACCCCACGGCCGCCGACGGCTATGTCCAGGAGGCCTTCGTCAGGCAGTTGGCGGCCGAAGCCGGCTTCGCCTTTGTCGGCGCGTCGGAAATCAACGCGAATGAAAGGGATACCAAGGATCATCCGTTCGGCGTGGAGACCTTGCCGCCGATGGGTTTGACCGCGCCGCGCGGATCGCCGCCGGACCCGACCTTCGACCGGTCGAAGTACGACGAGATCGGCGAAAGCGATCGCATGACCTTGAGATTCAGGAAACCCGAGTGAGCCGAGCCGCCGCCTACGCAGCCAACGCCCCCCTGATGGGGGTTCCGGGCGCCTCCGCGCCTCCGGGCGGGACCGGCGAATGGTTCCGCGGAGCCGGCGGCCTGCGGCTGCGCGCCGCCTTCTGGACGCCGTCGGCCCTGGTCACGCGCAAGCCGCGCGGCACCGTCATCGTCAGCCCGGGTCGGACCGAGCCGATCGAGAAATATTTCGAGGTCATCGGCAATTTCCTGGCGCGGGGCTGGTGCGTGCTGGCCCACGACTGGCGCGGCCAGGGCCTGTCGGCCCGGCTGTTGCCCGACCGGCTGAAGGGTCACGCGCGCGCGGTCGAGGAATTTCTCGACGATTACGCCCGGCTGCTGGACGCCTACGAGGCCCGGGCGCCCAAGCCGTGGATCATGGTCGGCCATTCGATGGGCGCGGTGCTGAACCTGATGACGTTGCAGGCCGGAGAGGACCGCTTCTCCGGCGCCCTCCTGACCAGCCCCATGCTGCGCATCAAGACCGGCAAGCGTTCGATGTGGTCCGTCAAGCTGGCGGTGCGCTGGAATTTGCGGCACGGCAAGGCTGGCGACTATGTGCTGGACAACCCGGACGATCCTTTCGACCACACCTTCGAGAAGGACGCCCTGACCACCGACGAGAGCCGCTACGAACAGTGGCGCCAGCAGCTCTACGCCTGCCCCCATCTGGCGGTCGGCGGGCCCACCTGGGGCTGGCTGGCCTTCGCGCTCGACGCCGGCCAGCGCGCCCTCAAGCCCAAAGCCCTGAAATCGGTGCGGATTCCCGTGGCGATCGTGCAGGCCGGCGAGGATGACCGGGTCTGGAAACAGACCAACAAATGGGCCGCCCGTCGGCTGGGCCGTGGCCGCTACGTCGAGATCCCCGGCGCCAGGCACGAGATCATCATGGAGACCGACGACCTTCGCGCGACCTTCCTCGACGAGTTCGACGCCATGGGCGCCTATGTCTCGCCGGTCGAGGACCTGTCGCCGATCACCGCGCCACCGGCCGCCGGAAACCCGGTCCACGCCGCCTGATCCGGCGGCCGGACTAGAGCGCCGCCCGCCTCAGGGCCACAAGGGCCTGATCCCTCAGACGCGCATCGCCGACGGCCAGGATCTGGCCGCCGCCGTCCGGCGTGTCGCCCCGCCAGTTGGTGACCTCGCCGCCCGCGGCCTCGATCACCGGAACCAGGGCCGACCAGTCCCAGACCTTCAGCGCGCTCTCGGCCACCAGATCGATGCGCCCGGCCGCGAGCATGGCGTAGGCATAGGCGTCGCAGCCCAGTCGGGCCAGGCGTGCGGCGGCGCGCACCTGGGTCCACGCCCCCAGCTCGGCGCCTGTGAACAGGTCCGGGTCCGTGGTGGCGATCAGGGCGTCGTTGAGGCGGGCGCAGGCACGCACGCGCAACGGCGTCTCGCAGTCGCCCCTGAGCAGGCGCGCTCCGGACGGACCGCCCAGGAAGATTTCGTCCAGGTAGGGTTGGCCGATCACGCCGACCGTCGGGCGACCCGCGGTTCTGAGGGCGATGAGATTGGTCCACAGCGGCAGGCCGGCGATGAAGGCGCGGGTGCCGTCGATGGGATCGAGGATCCAGACGTGCTCGGCCTCGGGCCGGTCCTCGCCATACTCCTCGCCGATAACGCCGTGAGCGGGGTAGCGGCCGGCGATCAGGCGCCGGATCGCCGCCTCGGCCTCGCGATCGGCCTGGGTCACCGGGTCGAAACCGGCGGCGCCGCCCTTGTCCTCCTGCTCGCAGGCGTCGCGGAAATAGGGCAGCGACACGCGAGCGGCCTCGCGGGCCAGATCAACGGCGAACAGTTCATACTCGGTCATGACAGGGGCGAGTGGCGAGGGGCGAGAGGCGAGTCAAGTCGATCGACTCATTACGCCCCCGTCTGCCCCTCGTTCCTCGCCTCTGCTCAGACTGCGTCGGCCTCGGCGTGCAACGACTTGGCGAGATCGAGCAGGCGCCGACGGGGGCGCTCGCCGAGCTGGTAGTAGGCCTGGATCAGGTCGAGCGTTTCCTTGCGGGAAAACATCTCGCCGCCCTGGTTGGCCGCCTCCCGGCGTTCGATGGCTTCTTCCAGACCGTCGTAGAAATAGCTGACCGGCGACTCCAGCGCCTCGGACAGCTGCCACAGGCGGGCGGCCGAGATGCGGTTGGCGCCGCACTCATACTTCTGGATTTGCTGGAAGCGGATGCCGACCTGGGTGGCCAGCTGCTGCTGCGTCAGGCCCAGCAGGCGCCGGCGGCGGCGCAGACGGCGTCCGAGATGAAGGTCGATGTCGGTGGCCATGGCCCCAATTTCCCCTGTTCCCAACCTGTCCCGATGCGGGACGGCTCGCCCTCCGAGCGGCAAGGGCCATGCCGCCTTCCCGCTGGAGGGGAGAACCAGTGAACCGGGTTCGGTGTCGGCCCGGGCAACCGTTGCGCTTCCGGCGCATTAAACGGCCATCGATCACCCTTGGAAGGAGCGGACTATGAGCGGGTTTGGATGGGTTGCGTGGATTGTCATCGGCATTATCGCCGGCTGGCTGGCTGAGCAGATCATGGGGCGCAATCACGGCCTCCTGACGAACCTGGTCGTCGGCGTCGTCGGCGCCCTGATCGGCGGTTTCCTGTTCAACATGATGGGCGGAGATGCCGGGGGCAGCTGGATCATCGGATTGATCGTCGCCACCCTCGGCGCGATCGTCCTGCTGTTCCTGCTGGGGCTCGTAAAGCGGCGGGCCTGACGGTCCGCCCCTCCTGGCGATAAGAAAGGGCGGCTCCGCGAGGAGCCGCCCTTTCAATTCGGGGCCGGGGCCGATCAGATCTTCGGCTTGCCCGGATCCGCCGGCGGGCCGTCGCCGGGCTGCGGAGACGCCGGATTGCTCGGCGGCAGCGTCGGCGGGGTCTGGTCGGGCGGGGTCGCCGGCTCGGCCGGGGTCGCGGGGACCGCCGGGCTCTCGCCGGGCTGGGCCGGCGTAGCGGGGGTCGCGGGCGTGGCCGGGGCGGCGCCCTGTTCTCCAGGCTCGTCCGGGGCCGTCTCGGAGCCGGGGACAGCCGGCGTCGCCGGCGTCGCCGGAGACACGCCCGGTTCCGCAGGCGTGGCGGGCGTGGCCGGCTGGGTGACGGTGTCGGCCGTGCTGAATTGTTCAACGGTGAAGTCAACGACGACGACGTCGCCTTCCTGGCGGATGCCGTCGATCGGCACGGCGCGCACCGTGCCGTCAGCCCCCCGGACCGTCAATTGCTGGTTGTTGCCGTTCATCCGGGCGCCGACGAGGACGCCGAGCTCCCCATCTCCGCCGCGGACGGTCATGCCGGGCTGCAGGGTCAATGTGGCCGGCTCGGTCGCTTCGGCGGGCGGGGTGGCGGCGGGGGGGGTCTGCGGGGCCGTGCTGTCCTGGGCGAACGCCGGAGCGGACATGAGGAACAGGCCGGCGACACCTGACAGGAGCGCGCTCTTTCGCATGGTGTGATTGCCTTCGATCTACGCGAGCGGGGGGCTCGCACCGATCGGGCAACCGCCGCGTGGCGTCACGGTTCCGCCTGCCCCGAAATCACCTTCTCATGGCCAGGATTGGCCGATTCCGGCTCGGTGACAGCCGTGATCACTCCTCGCGGACGCGCTTTTTGCGGAACGAGGGGTTGAGGACGGCCTTGCGCAGACGGATCGACTTGGGCGTGACCTCGACCAGCTCGTCCTCCTCGATATAGGCGATGGCCTGCTCGAGCGACGGACGCCGGGGCGGCGTCAGGCGCACGGCCTCATCCTTGCCCGAGGCGCGGATGTTGTTGAGCTGCTTGGCCTTCATCGGGTTGACGTCGAGGTCGTCCCAGCGGGCGTTCTCGCCGATGATCATGCCTTGGTAGGTCTTCTCGCCGGCGCCGACGAACATGACGCCGCGCTCTTCCAGGTTCCACAGGGCGAAGGCGGCGGTTTCGCCGTCGCCGTTCGAGACCAGGACGCCCTTCAGGCGGCCCTCGATGGCGCCCTTGTGCGGCTCATAGTGGCTGAACACCCGGTTCAGCACGCCCGAACCGCGGGTGTCGGTCAGGAACTCGCCCTGGTAACCGATCAGCGAGCGAGACGGCGACTTGAGCGTCAGGCGCGTCTTGCCGGCGCCCGACGGGCCCATGTCCTTCAGCTCGGCCTTGCGGGCCGACAGCTTCTCGATGACCACGCCGGTGTATTCGTCGTCGACGTCGATGACGACGTCCTCGATCGGCTCCAGCCGCTCGCCGTTCTCGCCGGTCTGATAGACGACGCGCGGACGCGAGATCGACAGCTCGAAACCTTCGCGGCGCATGTTCTCGATCAGCACGCCCAGCTGCAGTTCGCCGCGGCCGGCGACCTCGAAGGCGTCCTTGCCGCCGGTCTCGGTGACGCGGATGGCCACATTGGCCTCGGCCTCCTTGAGGAGGCGGTCGCGGATGACGCGCGACTGCACCTTGTCGCCCTCGCGGCCGGCCAGCGGACTGTCGTTGACCGAGACGGTCATCGAGATGGTCGGCGGATCGATCGGCTGGGCGGGAAGCGCCTCGGTCACCTCCAGGGCGCACAGGGTGTCGGCCACGGTGGCCTTGGACATGCCGGCGATGGCGACGATGTCGCCCGCCTCGGCATCCTCGACCGGCTGGCGCTTCAGACCGCGGAAGGCGAGAACCTTGGTGATGCGGCCCTGTTCGATGGTCTTGCCGTCGCGCGACAGGGCCTTGATGGCCATGCCCGGAACGGCCTTGCCGCTCTCGATGCGGCCGGTCAGCAGGCGGCCCAGGAACGGATCGCTCTCGATCAGCACGTTGAGGATCTGGAACGGCTTGTCCTTGGCCTCGACCTGCTTCGGCGCCGGCACGTGGTCGACGATCAGGTCGAACAGCGGGGCCAGGTTGTCGGAGGGCTGGTTCAGATCCATCGTCGCCCAGCCGGCCCGGCCCGAGGCGTAGATATGCGGGAAGTCCAGCTGCTCGTCGGTCGCGCCGATGGCGGCGAACAGGTCGAAGGCCGCGTTATGGACCTTGTCGGGATCGGCGTGGGCGCGGTCGACCTTGTTGATGCACAGGATCGGACGCAGGCCCATCTTCAGCGCCTTGGTGAGCACGAACTTCGTCTGCGGCATGACGCCTTCCTCGGCGTCGACCAGCAGGACGCAGCCGTCCACCATGCCGAGAATCCGCTCGACCTCGCCGCCGAAGTCGGCGTGGCCGGGGGTGTCGATGATGTTGATCCGGGTCTCGCCCGCCTTGCCGTTCCAGAGCACGCTCGTGCACTTGGCCAGGATGGTGATGCCGCGCTCGCGCTCCTGGTCGTTCGAGTCCATGGCCCGTTCGGCGTGGGCCTCGTTGGCTCGGAACACGCCCGACTGGGCGAGCAGCTGGTCCACCAGCGTGGTCTTGCCGTGGTCGACGTGGGCGATGATGGCGACGTTGCGCAGATTCATTTGGCTATCAGACGTGCAAGGCGGCCGGCCCGGTCAAAACGTTGGGGCGGGCCGCTGGGTTCAGGCGACGGTGCGGGGAGCGCGCGCCTCTTACAGGGGCGAACGCGGAAACGCCAGTGCGCGAGGAACACGCACTGGCGTAGCGCCGATCTTATGGCCCACGAAAGCGGCGGGCTGAGGGCGGGATCAGACCCGGGCCGAGCGGCTCCGGACCCACTGGTACAGGGCGAAGGTCACCACGGCGAAGACCACGACCCCCGCCATCATGGCCGGCCAGGTCGAGCCCTCGGGCAGAAGCGCGAACGGCGCCTCGTTCTCGGTCGCGCCGATGACCCCGGCGTTGAACACCCCGAACAGGCTCTCGCCGACGATCAGGCCCGAGGCCAGCAGCACGCCCATGCGGCGGCCGACGTCCGCGAACGAGGTCTTGCGCATCCCCTTCTCGTACAGCCAGCCGCAGACCGCGCCGATGACCAGCATCGTGGTCACCGCCGCCGGCAGGTAGAAGCCGATGCCCACTGCCAGCGGAGGCAGTTTCATCTTGCCGTTCGTGACCCGGTTCAGGGCGACGTCGAGGAGGATGATCACCACGCCGATGACCGCGCCGAGGCCGATCAGGTCCCAGCGCAGGTCGCCACCGATGACGCCCCGGGCCAGGGCCGAGATCAGCGTCGCCTGTGGCGCCGCCAGAGGCTCGTTGGCGATCCCGGGGGGGCCGCCTTCGAAGCCGAAGGCGCGGTTCAGGGCGTTCAGCACGAAGGGGATGACGATGGCGCCGGCGACCACGCCGACGATCAGGGCCGTCTGCTGGCGCCACGGCGTGGCCTCGACCAGCTGGGCGGTCTTCAGGTCCTGAAGGTTGTCGTTGGCGATCACCGCCACGGCGAAGACGACGGCGGTGACGATCAGGGCGTAGGCGATGATCGAGGGATCCGCCGGCACGCCCGCGATCGCCATGACGCCCAGCATCAGCAATGAGGCGATGACGATGGCGAGGATGCCGACACCCGAGACCGGGCTGTTGGAGGAACCGATCAGGCCGGCCATGTAGCCGCAGATCGCCGCCACGGCGAAGCCGATCAGCACCACATAGATCAGGCCGCCCGCCACCAGCATCGGCGTCGCGCCGGCCAGGGCCGGCGAGACCTGGGCGAACCAGGCCAGCAGGCCCGCGATCCCGACCAGGGCCGCCACCGAGATTCCGGCGACCAGATTGATCGGAATGTCCTGCTCGGTCAGGGTCAGCACCTCGCCGGCGTTGCGCCGCCGGTTCGCCGCGAGCGCCGAGGTCAGGCCGCCGATCAGCGGCCCGGCCAGCTTGATCAGGGTCCAGATCGCGGCCACGCCGATCACGCCGGCGCCCATGAAGCGGACCTCGTTGCGCCAGACCGTGGTCGCCAGCTCTTCAGCCGGGGCTCCCGCCGCGACCGTGGCGGCGATGGAGTCGATGCCGAAACCGTTTAGCCAGGTCACGTACTCGGGCGAGGTCATGATCGGCACGGCGATGAACCAGGCCACCAGCAGCCCGAACAGCTGCGCCAGTCCGACCGTGAGCCCGATCAGGTGCCCGGCGCCCAGCAGGGCGAACTGCATGCCGAAGCCCAGCCCGGTCGCCCCGCCGCCCAGGGCGACCGGCAGTTTGAAGAAGCGCGCCGCCTCGCCGGCGAACACCCGGGCGGCGGCCAGATAGGCGTACCCGCCCGACACCACCGAGCCGAGGACCACGATCCACAGGCCCGACTTGTTCTCGCGCACCGCGCTCTCGGTCTGCGCGGCTCCGCGCGAGCCGACTTTCAGCACCTCGGCCGCGGCGACGCCTTCGGGGTAGGGCAGGCCGCCATTGACGACCAGGGCGCGCCGCAGCGGGATCGAGAAGGTCACCCCCAGCACGCCGCCCAGCACACAGATGGCCACCGATTCCCAGATCGGGAACTCCAGCCACCAGCCGATCATGACCAGGCCGGGCAGGACGAAGATGATCGAGCTCATGGCTCCGCCGACCGACGCCACGGTCTGGACGGTCATGTTCTCCCAGATGGTCGAGGTCCTGAACGCCCGCAGGATGGCCATCGAAATGACCGCCGCCGGGATGGCCGAGGCGAAAGTCAGACCGACCCTCAGCCCCAGATAGGTGTTCGCGGCGGTGAAGATCACCGCCAGGATGCAGCCCAGAATCAGCGCGCGGAGCGTCAGTTCGATGCGCTTCCCCGTGCTGGGCGGCGCGCTTGCGGGTGTGTCGGTCATGGTCGTCCCTCGGTCCCTTTGGACGGACCTAAGCCGGAAACCGCGGCGCGGGCAAGAATCCTTCTCCACGCGGGCAGGACGGGGTATCCGTTTCGCATGCCCGAGCTTCCCGAGGTCGAAACCGTCCGTCGCGGCCTGGAGCCCGTGCTCACCGGCGCCCGACTGACGCGCGTGCGCCAGAACCGGCCCGACCTGCGCTTCCCCTTCCCCGACCGCTTCCCCCAACGGCTGGACGGCGCGACCGTCCAGCGCATCGATCGCCGGGCCAAATATCTGCTGATGCCCCTGTCGACGGGCGAGACGTGGGTGATCCACCTCGGCATGACCGGCCGCTTCACCCTCGATGGCCGACAGCTGGGCGAGTTCGAGGAGCCGGCCCCCATCGCCGGCAAGCACGAGCACCTCAGCCTGTGCGCCGTGAAGGGCGGCGCCACGACCCGCCTCGGATTCGCCGACGCCCGCCGCTTCGGCTTCATGGGCCTGATTCCCACCCCGGAGGTCGAGGCCCACCCGTGGTTCGCCGGGCTCGGCCCGGAACCGCTCGGCAACGCCTTCTCCGGCGCCCATCTGGTTGAGGCGTTCGCGGGCAAGAAACAGAACATCAAGGTCGGCCTGCTCGACCAGAGGATCGTCGCCGGCCTGGGCAATATCTACGTCTGCGAAGCCCTCTACCGCGCCCGCATCTCGCCGCTTGTCGAGGCGGGCAAGGTGTCAAAGCGTCGCCTCGAAACGCTCGCCGCCGTTGTTCGCGATGTGCTCGACGACGCCATCGCGGCGGGCGGTTCGACCCTGCGCGACTTCGCCAACGCCGACGGCGGGCAAGGCTATTTCCAGCACCACTTCGACGTCTATGGCCGCGAGGGTCAGCCCTGCCCCGGCGAGGGCTGCAAGGGCGTGGTCAGGCGCACCGTCCAGGCGGGTCGTTCGACCTTCTGGTGCCCGTCCTGCCAGAAACCCTGACCATGCCGATCCGCATCGCCCTTTTGCGCAGCATTGTAATCAACCGCCGCCGGGTGAAGGGCGAAGAGGCGCGCGGACTGGCCGAGGCCGTCGGCGGAACAGACGTCCGTTCCGTCATCGCCACCGGCAATCTGCTGTTCCGCTCGCGCAAGGCGCCGGCGACGCTGGAGCGCGAACTCGAGGCCGCCTGCGCCGACCTCTACGGCAGGCCGACCGAGATCGTGGTCAAGACGGCGGAGCAGTGGCGGACGCTGATGAAAGCCAATCCCTTCCCTGTGGAATCGGCCAGCAAGCCGTCGCACATCCTGGTCTGGGCCATGCGCGAGCCGCTGCCCGACCGCGGTCTCGAACAACTGCTGCGCCGCGCCTCGGCCGGGGAGAAGATCGAGCGCACGGCGGGGGGAGACATCTATATGTGGTTCGGCGGCGCTGACCCGGCCGCCTCGAAACTGCCCGGCGGATTCGGGTTGAAATCCCTCGGCGCGGTGGGAACCAACCGCAACTGGAACACCATGCGGAAGATCACTGCCGTACTGGACGAGATGGAGTCGAAGCCATGAGCCACCGCATCATCCTGTTCCGCGGCATGAACACCGGCGGCGTGCGCGCGCCGGTCGGCGAGCAGCGCGCCATGGCCGAGGAGATGGGGCTGAAGAACCCGCGCACGCTTCAGGCCAGCGGCAATCTCGTCGTCGAGAGCGGCAAGGCGACCGCCACGCTCGAAAGCGAGATCGAGGCGGAGATGCAGCGTCGCTTCGGCCTGAAGATCGTCGCCATGGCCCGCACGCCGGAGCAGTGGTCGAAGCTGATCGCCGCCAACCCCTTCCCGAAGGAGGCGGCCGCTCACCCGGCCAAGGTGCTGGCCATGGTCATGAAGGACGGGATCAAGGACGGGGCCCTGGAGGCCTGCCGCGAACTGGCGGAGGGCGGGGAGCGCGTCGAGGCGGTCGGCGACGTGCTCTATTTCTGGTTCCCCGACGGTCAGGGCCAGTCGGCCATCTTCAAAAAGGCGACGCCGCGCATTCTGGGCATGGGCACGGGCCGCAACTGGAACACGGTGCTGAAGCTGGCCGACATGGCCGGGGCGGAGGTGAAGGCATGAACCATCGCAAGACCCATCTGTGGATCAGCCTGATCGTGGGCGTCGTCGTCTGGGGCGGCTATTTCGCCCATGTGATCCAGAGCCTGCGACGGGGCGATACCGGGGGTCTGGCCTTCTGGTTCCTCGGCGCCCTGGCGCTGGTCGCCGGGCTCGAGGCGGTGGCGACAGGGGTGATCACCTGGCTGTTCCGTCGGCGATCGCGGGTGCTGGACGAGGGACCGACGCTTCAGGCGGCGCTTCAGGCCAGCCACGTCGCCCTGATGCTTCTGATCGTCATGGTGCTGGCGCTCGCGGCGCTGCTGGCCCTGCCTGCCCTGTTCGGCTGGAGCCTGATCGGCATGTCGACGGATGCGCCGGTCATCGCGGCCAACGCCCTGCTGGCCATGGTGGTGATCGCCGAACTGGTCCGCGCAGCCTTCACCCTGGCCCTCATCCCGCGCCGCTGACTTCCGCCCGACGCGCCGCGCGGATAGACAGGCGCCAGACAACGGAGCGCATCCATGGCCGACAGCTATTCCACCCTGCTCATCGAGCGTCACGCCGACGGCTATGCGGTGGTGACCCTGAACCGGCCCGAGGCGCTTAACGCGCTCAACTCCGCCCTGTTCAGGGATCTCGCGGCCTTCCTCGACGCGGTCGAGCATGACGACAGCGTGCGCTGCCTGATCCTGACCGGCTCCGGCGACAAGGCCTTCGCCGCCGGCGCCGACATCAAGGAGATGTCGGACCAGTCCTACGCCGACATGTACAAGGCCAACTTCTTCGCGCTCGGCCACGACCGCATCACCCGGTTCCGCAAGCCGGTCATCGCCGCGGTCAACGGCTTCGCCCTCGGCGGCGGCTGCGAGCTGGCCATGCTGTGCGACTTCATCGTGGCGTCGGACAAGGCGAAATTCGGCCAGCCGGAGATCAACCTCGGCGTCGCCCCGGGCATCGGCGGATCGCAGCGGCTGACCCGGCTGGTCGGCAAGGCCAAGGCCATGGACATGGTCCTGACCGCCCGGATGATGGACGCCGCCGAGGCCGAACGCGCCGGCCTCGCCTCCCGCGTCGTGCCGCACGAGACCCTGCTGGACGAGGTCCGCAAGATCGCCGCGAAGATCGCCTCCCAGAGCCCGCTGGCGGTGATGGCCAACAAGGAGATGGTCAACGCCGCCCTTGAGACGACCCTGACCCAGGGCGTGCAGTTCGAACGCCGCCTGTTCCATTCCCTGTTCGCCTTCGAGGACCAGAAGGAGGGGATGGCGGCCTTCGTCGAGAAGCGGAAGCCGACCTTCACCGGGCGCTAGGGCGCTCAGACGATCTGGTCCGGGTGGGTCTGGGTGCCCGCCGGCGGCGCGTCGACGTCCTGGTAGGGATCGTCCGTCTCCTCGATCGACAGGATGGATTCGCCCCCGGACATCTGCGTCATCGCCGCGTCGCCGGCCTGCACGTCGGTCTTTGAGGGCACCTTCAGGACGCGCGTGGCGCCGCCCTCGACCCCCACCGTCACGCGATAGATGCGCATGGCTCAATCTCCCTTTGATGCAAGGACAACGGCCCCGGAGCGGTGCGGTTTCAGGACCGCGCCCGCCCACCGGTCCGGATGTCCCGGATTTCCGCGTGTCGCCGGCCGGCCCGAAGCCCTGCCCCTCCGATTTCCACGGCCCGTCGGGTAGCGCTTGAACCCCCCGCCCCTTTCGGCTATAGCCGCGCGCTCTTGAGATTTTCGCGCCGTGGACGTGTGCTCCGCGGCGTTTTCCGTTCGAAGGTTTGACTGATGGCCAACAACCCCGGCGCCAAGAAAGCGATCCGCAAGATCGCCGCCCGCACCGAAGTGAACAAGGCGCGCCGCACGCGCGTCCGCACCTTCCTGCGCAAGTTTCAGGAAGCCGTGACGGGCGGCGACGCCGGCGCCGCGAAGACCGCTTTCGTCGAGGCGCAGTCCGAGCTGATGCGCGCCGTGACCAAGGGCGTGGTTCACAAGAACACGGGCTCGCGCAAGGTGTCGCGGCTGGCCGCCCAGCTGAAGAAAATGTCGGCCGCCTGATCTGACGGCGGCGGACGGCCTTTCACGCGGCTGTCACGGTAAATTCGAGTGATTTCAACGGCGAGGGCGCAACCGCTCCCTCGCCGTTTGCACGTGCGCCGCTAACCTTTCCGGCCTGAAATCGTGCTCGCCCCGGTGGCGAAAACGGGTATTTCGTTGACGGCGTTTGGCTTTAGCGGAGTCAAACAATTTAACTGCATTCAACGAATCGAATCAGCGTTGACGGCCCCCGCTCCCGGCGTAAGTTTGGGCCTCTAACGCACTTCCATCCCCACACGGATGAACACGGCGCGGGACCAGTTTCGCGTCGGCGTGAGATGTCTGATCGAGAGCATGACCCCACCCCGGGCGGCGCCCAGCCGCACCGGACAGGAGAAGTCGTCCCCGCATCAGGCCTCTCTGAAGGGCGTCAGGTGATGGACTCTTTTGGCGGGTGGCTGAACATGGCGGGGGGCGCACAGATGGCGGGCATGACCGATCCGGACCGGATCTGGACCGAGGCGGCGGGTCGCCTGCGCAGCGAAATCGGCGAGGGCGCCTTCAGCTCCTACATCGCCCCCTCGGCGGTCCGCGCCGACGGCGCCGGCCAGCTGATCCTCGTCACCCCGACAGCCTACGCCCGGGACTGGGTGCGCAAGAACGCTCTGCGCCGCATGAACGAGCTGTGGCTCGGTCTGGACGGCCTGTCGCGCCGCCTCGAAGTCCGCTGCCGGGCCGAGATGGGCTCGACCCCGCCAGCGTCGCAGGTCGCGGCCGGCCGCGCCGAGGCGCCCGCCTCCGCCACCGTTCTGCCGATGCCGATGGCCACGGTCGGCCCGGTGGCCGACGGCGCCCGCGCCGTGCGCGCCGCCGGCCTGCAGGAGCGCCTCAACTTCGACAGCTTCGTGGAAGGCCAGGGCAACGCCTTCGCCCTCGCCATCGCCCGTCAGGCCGCCGCCTGGGCCGACGGCCACTTCAACCCGATCTTCTTCTGCGGCCCCTACGGCTACGGCAAGACCCACCTGCTCAACGCCATCGCCTGGGAAGCCCAGCGCCTGCGCCCCGACGCCCGGGTGGTCTATCTGACCGCCGAGCGTTTCCTGTCGACCTTCGTGCGCGCCATGCAGGACCGCTCGACCGCGGCCTTCAAGGAGAGCCTGCGCGGGGCCGACATGCTGCTGATCGACGACGTCCAGTTCGTCGGCGGCAAGGCCTCGACCCAGGAAGAGCTGCTTTCGACGCTGACCGCCCTGATCGAGGACGGCAAACGCATCGTCCTGTCCGCCGACCGCCCGCCGATGGCCCTGACCGAAGTCGAGCCGCGCCTGCGCAGCCACCTCGCCTCCGGCCTGACCTGCCCGGTCGAGCCCGCCGACCGCGCCCTCAAGCTGGCCGTGGCCCGCAACCGCATCGCCGCCCTGGCCAGCCTCGGCGTCGTCTCGGGCGAGGCCCGCCCCGACGTGCTCGAGCATCTGGTCGACCGGACCCCCGGCTCGATGCGCGAACTGGAAGGCGCCGTGAACACCCTGGCCGCCGTCGCCGGGGCGCGTCTGGCGGCCCTGACCGTCGACGAGACCCAGACGCTGCTCGGCTCGGCCCTGCGCGGCGGACCCGAACGCCGCATCACCGTCGACGAGATCCAGAAGACCGTCGCCGAGCATTTCACCCTCAAGCAGGCGGACCTGCTGTCGGAGCGCCGCACCCGTTCGGTGGCCCGGCCGCGCCAGATCGCCATGTGGCTGTGCAAGCAGCATACGACCCGGTCCTATCCGGACATCGGCCGCCGCTTCGGCGGGCGCGACCACACCACGGTGCTGCACGGCGTGCGCAAGATCGAGGAACTGATCGCGCTCGACGACCAGATCGCCCGGGACGTCGAGGCCCTGACGCGCAAGCTCAGGGGCTAGGGCGCCGTCGGACTGAAAACAGGGTCTGAATGGTCTGAATGGTCTGAACAGTCTGAACGGTCCGACCGCGCGGTCCGCGTGGGCGGCCTTCAGCGGCGCGGCCCATGTTGCAATTGTCAAAGACCGGGACGACGACACGGGCACAGTCTACGCCCCGCCCGCCCTGTGGCGGGTTCGCGGCGTCGGGAAAACGCCAGATCGCTGATCCAGCGACGAATTTTCGGCTGAACCCGACTATAGATTCCCGGATTGTCAGCACAGCGTCACGGCGCCGGGGACGCCGCCGGACGGTTGTCCACAGACAGTGACCGCCTCGTCCCGGATCACGCGTCACGGAGCCGACGCCCCTTCCTTGCCCCCGCGCGCCAATCCGCTAGTGTCCAAGGCCCTCTATTCGCGGTGACGCTTTGAGTCGCCGCACCCCGGGCGAGACGACATGCAGCTGACCATCGAACGATCCGCGCTCCTCAAGGCCCTCGGGCACGTGCAGAGCGTGGTGGAACGGCGCAACACCATTCCGATCCTGTCGAACGTCCTGCTCAGCGCCGGCCGCGACAAGCTCAGCTTCGCCGCCACCGATCTCGACATGGAGATGGTCGACGAGGCCGAGGCCCAGGTGAACGTCGAGGGCCAGATCACCGCCCCGGCCCACACCCTGTATGAAATCGTCCGCAAGCTGCCCGACGGCGCCGAGGTCTCGCTGAGCTACAACGGCGACGATCCGCGACTGGTGGTCCAGGCCGGCCGCTCGAAATTCAACCTCCCGGTCCTGCCGGCCGGCGACTTCCCGGTCATGTCGACCGACACCTCGGGCACGCGCTTCGCCCTGCCCAAGGAGGACCTCGCCCGGCTGATCGACAAGACCCGGTTCGCGGTCTCGACCGAGGAGACCCGCTACTATCTGAACGGCCTGTATCTCCACACCGTCGCCGAGAACGGCATTCCCCTGCTGCGCGCCGTGGCCACCGACGGCCACCGTCTGGCCCTGGCCGAGACCCCGGCCCCCGAGGGCGCCGCCGGCGGCCCGGGCGTGATCGTGCCGCGCAAGACCATCGACCAGGTCCGCCGCCTGCTCGACGACGGCTCCGGCCCGGTCGAGGTCATGGTCAGCCCGCAGAAGATCCGCTTCGAGTTCGGCCAGGCCTCCCTGACCTCCAAGGTCATCGACGGCGCCTTCCCCGACTACATGCGCGTCATCCCCAAGGGCAACGACAAGCAGGCCGACATCGACAACGCCGTCTTCGCCTCGGCCGTCGACCGGGTGGCCACCATCTCGGCCGAGAAGAGCCGCAGCGTGAAACTGGCCTTCGAGCTGGACCGCGTCACCCTGACGGTGCGCAACATGGAGGCCGGCCAGGGCGTCGAGGAGGTCGAGATCGGCTACTCCGAAGAGCCGTTCGAGATCGGCTTCAACGCCCGCTACCTGCTCGACGTCGCCGGCCAGATCACCGGCGAGACCGCCCACTTCAAATTCGCCGACCCGGCCAGCCCGACCCTGGTCCTCGATCCGGGCGATCCGGGCGTGCAGTACGTGCTGATGCCGCTGCGGGTGTAGGGAACAAATAGTCCGCTCATCCCGGCGAAAGCCGGGACCCAGTGCTTTCGTTGCGTACGGAGGTTCCGGTTGGCGTTCTTCACCTACATCGTCGCCAGCCAGCGCAACGGGATGCTCTATATACCGGCTCGACCGACAACCTGATCAAGCGAATCAATGAACATCGGGACGGGCGTTTCGGAGGCTTCACCGACAAGTACGGCGTGGCGCTTCTCGTCTGGTATGAGATTCACGAGACCCGGCATGCCGCCTTCGTCCGCGAGCGTCAGATCAAGGAATGGAAGCGGGTCTGGAAGCTTGAGCTGATCGAAAAATCGAACCCCGGCTGGATCGATCTGATGGACACCTTCGGACTACCTGAGTGATCGGCCCTCCATCCGCTCATCCCGGCGAAAGCCGGGACCCGGTTCTGTCCAGCGTGACGTCAGTGCTTCAGGACGAGGGGTGGTGCGAGGCTTCTCCGACGCATCACCCAAAGTACTGGGTCCCGGCTTTCGCCGGGATGAGCGGATTGGTGTAGTCACCCACTCGTGATCACCGCCCTCACCCTCACCGACTTCCGCTCCTATGCGAGTGCGACCCTGTCCATCGCGGCGGGGACGGTGGTGCTGCATGGGCCGAACGGGGCGGGGAAGACCAATCTGCTGGAGGCGCTGAGCCTGTTCACCCCGGGCAAGGGGCTGCGCGGGGCCAGCGCGCCGGAGATGGGGCGGCGGGAGCCGGGGGAGACGACCGGCCGGGCCTGGGCCGTGGCGGCGGTGCTGACCGACGGCGACGGCGAGACGAAGCTCGGCACCGGGGTGCAGTCGCCCGGCGCGGCGCGGCGGATCGTGCGCATCGATGGCGAGACGGCGCAGCCGGGGCGGCTGCTGGACCATCTGCGGCCGGTGTGGGCGACGCCGGAGCAGGACCGGCTGTTCTCCGACGCCCGGGCCGAGCGGCTGAAATTCTTCGATCGGCTGGTGTTCGCGGCCGACCCGGATCACGCCGCCTCGGTCTCCGGCTATGAGAAGGCGCTGCGCGAGCGGCTGCGGCTGCTCACCGACGGGGCGGAGGGTCAGCCCGCCGATCCGCTGTGGCTGGATGCGCTGGAGCTGCGGCTCGGCGAGGCGGGGGCCGCCGCCGCCCTGGCTCGCGCCGCCGCGCTCACCACCCTGCAAGCCGCCATCGACGGGCGGGGCGACCGGCCGTTCCCGCAGGCCGACCTGGGCCTGACCGGCGAGGCCGAGGCCATGGCCGCCGCCGGGGCCGGTCCGGAAGCGATCGCCGAGTCGATCCGCGAGGGCATGAGCCGCAGCCGCGCCCGCGACGCCGCGGCCGGGCGCTCGCTGTACGGGCCGCACCGCTCCGACCTGACCGCCCTGCACCGCGAGAAGAACCGCCCCGCAGCGGAAGGCTCGTCGGGCGAGCAGAAGGCGCTGGTGCTGAACCTGATCCTCGCCCAGATCGCCCGTCTGGCGGATCAGCCGGCCGCGCCGATCCTGCTGCTGGACGAGGCCCCGGCCCACCTCGACACGCGCCGCCGCGCCGCCCTGTTCGACGAGATCGAGGCGCTGGGGTTGCAGGCGTTTCTCACCGGCACGGAGGCGGAGCTGTTCGAGCCCCTGCGCGGCCGGGCGCAGTTCGTGCGGGTCGAGGGCGGGGGGCTGACCGTCGAGGCCTAGATGTCGTCGCCCGACAGCGGCCGGATTTCGGAGAACAGCCCGGCCGCGTCGGTGCGCACGACGAAGTCCAGCGTCCGTCGCTCGAACCGCACGCGATACCGGCGGCGAAGTTCGCCCGCCTCACCGGGACGCTCGTCCATCAGCTCCACCGCCTGCAGCGGGCCCACCGCGGCGAGCATGGCCTGGCCGAAGTCCTGATAGAAGGGCACCAGCCCCTCCTGACCCTCGGCCGTGAAGACAGCCGGCTCGACCCGGCCCGCCACCGCCTCTTCCAGCATCCGGCGCAGGGCGGCCGTCATCTCCGGCCGGGAGTCGGCGATGGCCGCCGCCTCCGGCGCCGGAGGCAGGCTCAGGTCGGCGATGGCGTGCGACAGCAGCGGGTAGAAGCGGCGTTGATTGGTCAGGACGATCACCGTCAGCCTTTCCGACGGCACGTGCATGACGTCGGCGAGCGCCGGGCCTCCGGTGTGGCCTACGGTCGTCCGCCCATGGTAGCGGTCGAACGTCCAGCCGACCCCGAAGCCGCCGTCGCGCCCGTCATTGAGCCGGGCCGGCGAGGTCAGCAGGGCGAAGCTCTCCGGCTTGAGCAGGCGGCCGCCGTCCAGCGCCGCCATCAGCGTGGCGATGTCGCGGGCCGAACTGTACAGGCCCCCCGCGGCGTAGGCGTGGACCGGATAGATGAACGCCTCGTCCCGCTGGACGCCGTCGCGCCATCCGTAGACCCGGGCGCTGCCCGGCATGATCTCCGCCGCGCGCACCGAGCCGGTCTCCCGCATCATGCTGAAGCCGGTATGGGTCAGCCCCAGCGGCTCGACGATCTCGCGCCGCACAAGCTCCGGGTAGGACAGGCCCGAGGCCTTCTCCATGATCGCCGTCATAACCACGAAGTCGGTCAGCCCGTAGCGGGACTCCGTTCCCGTGGGATACGCCAGCGGCAGCGTCATCGCCTCGATCGCCACCTCCCGCGTCGTCGCTGTATTGGGCAGCCCCCTTACCTCTCCCAGCCCCGAGGTATGGCCCGCCAGATGGCGCACCGTGATCCCGTTCCAGCTCTCGGGCGCGCCCTCGAAAAAGGTCGGAATCGGATCGTCCAGAGACAGCGTCCCCTGTTCGACCAGCCGCATCAAAACGACGCCGGCGACGACCTTCGACGCCGAGGCGGTCTGGAAGGGCGTGTCCGGGGTGACCGGGGACTCCCACTCGAGGTTGGCCTGGCCGTACCCTTCCAGCTTGACGATCCGGCCGTCCTCGACCAGCGCCACGGCCGCCCCGGGAATGTGGGCGGCCTCCATATAGCCGCGCACGAGGTCGTCGACCGGATCGGCCAGCGCCGGCCCGCCACCGGTGAGGAACAGGGCACCCGCAAAGGCGGGAACGAGCATCAGGCGGCGTACAGACATCGGAGGCTCCAGAGGGGACGCTCAAGCTTGAGCGCGGGCCAACGGAGCCGCCAGTTAAACCTCGGCAAGGTTTCGGGCGGAGTTCCGCCGCAGGCTCACCCGAACTCCGCCTCGAGATCTGACAGGCGCGCGGCCTGGTCCTCGGCGATCAGGGCGTTGAGCATCGGGTCGAGGTCGCCCTCGAGGATCTGCGGCAGGCTGTGCAGGGTCAGGCCGATGCGGTGATCGGTGACCCGGCCCTGCGGGAAGTTGTAGGTGCGGATGCGCTCGGACCGGTCGCCCGAGCCGACCTGGGACTTGCGCGCGTCGGAGCGGGCGTTGTCCTTCATCTGGCGCTGCATGTCGTAGAGGCGGACGCGCAGGTTCTTCATCGCCTTGTCGCGGTTGACGTGCTGGCTCTTCTCCGACGAGGTCACCACGATGCCCGAGGGGAAGTGGGTGATGCGCACGGCCGAATCGGTCTTGTTGACGTGCTGGCCGCCCGAGCCGGAGGCGCGGAAGGTGTCGATGCGGATGTCCTTGTCGTGGATCTCGATCTCGACGTCCTCGACCTCGGGCAGGACCGCGACGGTCGCCGCCGAAGTGTGGATGCGGCCGCCCGCCTCGGTGGTCGGCACGCGCTGGACGCGGTGCACGCCGCTCTCGAACTTCAGCCGGCCGAACACGCCCTCGCCGGTGACGGTGGCGATGATCTCCTTGTAGCCGCCGGCCTCGCCCTCGGTGGCGGAGTCGACCTCGACCTTCCAGCCGCGGTTGGCGGCGTAGCGCGAATACATGCGGAACAGGTCGCCCGCGAACAGGGCGGCCTCGTCGCCGCCGGTGCCGGCGCGGACCTCCAGCACCGCCGAGGCGTTCTCGTCGGCGTCGCGCGGGGCCAGCAGCAGGGCCACCTCCCGCTCCATGTCGGGCAGGGTCTCCCTGAGCGCCTGAAGTTCGTCCGCCGCCATCTCTGCCATTTCGGGATCGGCGGCCATGGCCTCCAGATCGGCCATGTCGGCGCGGGTCTTCGCCAGGGCCATGACCGCGTCGGCCACCGGCTTCATCTCGGCGTGCTCTTTCGACAGGCGCACGATCTCCTGGCCGTCGCTGGCCGCGCCCATGCGCGCTTCCACCTGATGGAAGCGGTCGAGCACCTGATCGAGCCGGGCCTGGGGCAGTCGCAAGGGAGAGGTCCTGTCTGACGGGAGGGGAGCCTTAGCCCATTTTTGCTTCAGGTCGAATCGACCTGAATCCAAAAAATGGGCCGGATTCAAAGCGGAGCGAAATCTGAGCCTTGATCGACGTCGATCAAGACCGATTTCGCTCTGGCGCGACGGCCGCCAGCCTGTCGATGGACCGGTGCGCAACCAAATGCATCGCCTCGCCTTTCATCGAAGACGGCGACGCTTCGTCGAGGCCATAAGGGGGCGCATGGACACGTTTTTGCTCTTCCTGCTGGTGGGCTTCCTGGCCCAGGCCGTGGATGGCGCCCTCGGCATGGCCTATGGCGTCATCTCCTCATCAGTGCTGCTGGCCTTCGGCGTGCCGCCGGCGACGGCCTCAGCGAGCGTGCACGGCGCCGAGGTCTTCACCACCGCGGCCTCGGCCGGGAGCCACATCCTGCACCGGAACGTCGACTGGCGACTGCTGGCGCCGCTGGCGGTCGCCGGGGTGATCGGCGGCTGCCTGGGGGCCTATGTGCTGACCGGCGTCGAGGGCGACGTCATCAAGCCGTTCGTGATCGCCTATCTGGCGCTGATGGGCCTCTACATCCTGTGGCGCGCCGGCCATGACATCCGGATCCGCCGCATCGCGGCGTGGATCACGGCCCCGTTGGGGCTGGTCGGCGGCTTTCTGGACGCCGTCGGCGGAGGCGGCTGGGGACCGACCGTGTCCTCGACCCTGGTCGGCGCCGGGCAGGAGCCGCGCCGGGCCATCGGCACGGTCAACACCGCCGAATTCTTCCTCGCCGTGGCCATCAGCGCCGCCTTCGTCTGGGCGCTGCTGTCGGGCCACTGGCGCGACGCGGACGCGCTGCAGAACCACGCCGCCGCGGTGGGCGGGCTGGTGGTCGGCGGCCTGGCGGCCGCGCCCTTCGCCGGCCTGATCGCCAAGCGCGTGCCGCGGCGGGTGTTGACCTATGCCGTCGGCGGCCTGCTGCTGGCGCTGGCGGGGTTTCAGGGGCTCCAGCTGGCGGGGGTGGTGGCCTGAAACGACAAGGGCGGGACCGGCTGAGCCGATCCCGCCCCTTCGTCGTGACGTCGATCCGATCAGCGCGCGGTGGCGCGGAAGCGGGTCAGGAACTGCTTGATGTTTTCCTTGATCGACTTCTCGTTCGCCAGACGCAGGCGTTCGGTGGCCACGAACGCCTCGCCCATGCCGGCGGTGCCGGTGGCGGAGACGGTGTCATTGAAGATGACCCGGCCATCGCTGGTGACCGAGTACTGGATGCGGCTGGTGACCGACAGATCCAGACCCGCCATCGGCTGCTGCAGTTGGACCATGTTCGCCGTGACCACCATGTTCGGCCCGTCCGAGCCCATGTAGCCAGCGGCGGCGAGGGACGTCTCAAGGGCGGTCTTGAGGTCCTGGTTGGAGACCTGGGCGGTCCACAGCGGGTTGGTCTCCGAACCGCCGCTGACGATCACCGAGGTGACCGCGTGGTAGCCCGGATCACCCGGGGCGGCGGTCAGTCCCGACGTCGCGGCCAGGCTCATGGCCTCCGGACGCGACGGCGTGGCGCAGGCGGCCAGGCCCATGAGGGAGACGACGGCGGCGGCGGCGGCGAGGCGCCGGAACATCGCGGCGCGGCTCATTCGCCGGCCCCGGCTGCGGTCGCGGCCGCGGCGGCCTGACGATCGGCCTCGCCGGCGCGCCAGGCGGCCTCTTCGGCCGGCGTGCGCAGGGTGACGACCAGCGGATTCGGCGTCAGGTCCTTCATGGCGCCCGAGTTGGCGTCGACCGTCATGCCGATCAGGCCGCCGACCAGGACATTGCCCGCGAAGCCGGCGCCGCCGGCGCCCGACATGCCACTGGCGATCTCGTGCTCCTGGGTGACATACCCGTCCATCGAGACGGTGGCCCGGAAGGCGTCCTTGCGCGGCATGCGGAAGGTGCAGGGCGTGGCGTCGCACTGGAAGCCGTTCGAGGTCGAGACGCTGGCTCCGGGCGGCGTGCTCTCTACGGTGAAGGCCTGGGTGGTGCCGCGCGTGATGGTGGCGCAGGCAGGCAGCGACAGCGCCACGCCGACGAGCGTGAGCGCACGCGCCGCGAAGCGCGCGTTACGGTTGAAAATCATGAAAAGCCCCTAGGATTACAAGCCCACCCCCCCGGCGAGCCTTTCGTCTAGTGGCATCGGGCGGGCCCGCGGTCAATCACCAAAGAGTGATCGACAGGTCAACCAGGCCGGGTATCCGCAAAGCTCGGCCGGATCTCCAGCGCCGCCTGCAGCGCCACCAGGCCGGGGCGGCCGGTCTTCCAGTCGAAGTCCGGATGGCGGAAGCCGATCCAGGTCGCCGCCACACCGGCCGTGATCACGCCCATGTCGAGGCGGGCCGCGTCGGGTTCCGCCGCCTCGAGCGCATCCAGCGCCCGGCCCATGTTGGTCGTCCAGCGCGCGATCCACGACGGCGATCGTTCGTGTTCGGGCCGGCGCTTCTCCAGCAACAGTTTGACGCCCATCTCGAGCGCCCCGTTGGCCAGGGTCTCGAGCCGCCGCACCCGCAGCCGCTCCGGACCGCCCTCGGGCAGCAGGCGCGGCCCGGCGCCGAGCGCGTCCAGATATTCGCAGATCACCGGACTGTCGTTGAGCGGCAGGCCGTCCTCCGCGATCAGGGTCGGGACCTGGACCAGCGGGTTGGACGCCAGCAGTTCGGGCGCATTGGCGTAGGGATCGACCGCGATCTCCTCGATGCGGTCGATCAGCCCCTTCTCGCGGGCCACGATCCGGCATTTGCGGGCGTAGGGGGAGGGTCCGGAGATGTAGAGTTTCATGTCACTCCGCGGCGTGAAGGGCGGGTCCGGCGGCCGGTTCGGCGGCCTGGGCGGCCTCCAGTTCGGCGGCCCTGGCTTCGACCAGTTCGACGATGTGGTCGATCATGCCGTCATTGGCCAGCTTGTGGGCCATCTTGCCGTTCAGATAGACCATGCCCGCCCCCTTGCCGCCGCCGGTGAAGCCGACGTCGGTGTAGAGCGCCTCGCCGGGGCCGTTGACGACGCAGCCGATGATCGACAGCGACATCGGCGTGGTCACATGGGCCAGCTTCTCCTCGAGAATGCCGACCGTCTCGATGACGTTGAAACCCTGACGCGCGCACGACGGGCAGGCGATGATGTTGACGCCCCGGTGGCGCAGGCCCAGCGACTTGAGGATGTCGAAGCCGACCTTGATCTCCTCGACCGGATCCGCGGCCAGGGAGACCCGGATGGTGTCGCCGATGCCCGCCCACAGCATCGAACCCAGGCCGATGGCCGACTTGATGGTGCCCGACCGCAGCGGCCCGGCCTCGGTCACGCCCAGATGCAGCGGGCAGTCGATGGCGTCGGCCAGCTGCTGGTAGGCGGCCACCGTCAGGAAGGGGTCGGACGCCTTCACCGAAATCTTGAACTCGTGGAAGTCGTGGTCCTGCAGGATACGGGCGTGGCTCAGCGCGCTCTCGACCATCGCCTCGGGACAGGGCTCGCCATACTTCTCCAGCAGGTCGCGCTCCAGCGAGCCGGCGTTGACGCCGATGCGCATCGAACAGCCGTGGTCCCGGGCGGCCTGGATGACCTCGCGGACGCGGTCGGCGCTTCCGATGTTGCCCGGATTGATGCGCAGGCAGGCGGCGCCGGCCTGGGCGGCCTCGATGCCGCGCTTGTAGTGAAAATGAATGTCGGCGACGAGCGGGACCCGCGACTCGCGGGCGATGGTGCGGAAGGCCGCGGTCGAGTCCTCGTCCGGGCAGGAGACGCGCACGATGTCGGCGCCGGCTTCCTCAAGCTGACGGATCTGGTCGAGCGTCGCCGCCGCGTCCGAGGTCGGCGTATTGGTCATCGACTGGACGGTGATCGGCGCGCCGCCGCCCACGGGCACGCGCCCGACCATGATCTGGCGGCTCTTGCGGCGCTCGATATGGCGCCACGGGCGGATGTGCCCGAGTTCGGATGCGTGGTCGTGGCTCATGTCGGGGACAACATAGGCGCAGGAATGCGGCATGGCCACGACGCGCGACGTCGCGGATCAGCCTCCGGCGGTGGGGGCGACGGGGTTCTGCATCGCCGTGGCCTGAAGCTGGGCCTGGGCCTGCGCCTGGACGGCGGCGGTTCGCGCGGCCTCGGTGCGGGCCGCGACGGCGGCGGCGGCCTGGCGAGCCAGGGTCTGGGCGCGGAGGTTCAGCTGGTTCAGCGGGGTCTGGACGGCCGCAAGCGCCCCGCCGTGCTCGCCGTTCAGATAGACATCGAACGCCGACACGTTCTGCACCTCGACCGTGGCCGCGACACCGACCGGCGCGCGCCAGGCGTCGCCGGCGGCGAGTTGCCGGGCGAACAGCACGCGTCCGTCGGCCATGCGCACGATCAGATAGGCGGACTCGCGGGCCTGAAGCACGACCTGCGAGGCGCTGGCCGAGGCGCCGTAGATGGCCCCGCGCGGGTTGAAGGCCTTCTGCACCGGCGGGGCGCCGGCGGCGGCCGCGGCGATGCCTTCGGGCGACGCGGGATCGATCCCGGTCAACTCGGCTTCAAGGCCGGGCGTGATGTAGAGGGCCGGGACCGTCTGGTCCGGCGGAGCCGGGCGCGGCGCGGACAGACGCATGAACTGTCCCTGTCCCGGCACGGCGCCGAGCGTCCAGCTTTCCGGAACGGTGGCGATGTCGGACGGCTCCGGCGCGCGCATCAGGCTGACGCGCTGGAAGACATTCCAGCCGACCACGGCCAGGACCAGCGCCAGGCCGGCGGCGATCAGACGGGGCGAATAGCGTCTCACATCCTCGAAGGCGACGCCGACCGGCGGCTGCAACGGCACCGAGGGGTCGGGGCTCTCGCGCTTGAACCGCTCGACGGCCAGCTGTTCGTCCAGCCCCAGGGCGGCGGCGTAGGCGCGGACGTAGCCGATCGAGAAGACCCGGTTGGGCAGCACCGAAAAGTCGTTCTGCTCCAGCGCGGTCAGATAGCGGGCCGGCACCCGGGTGATGCTGGAAAGCTCGGCCAGCGAACGGCCGGAATGGGTCCTGGCGATGCGCAGGCCGTCGCCGAGAGTCGGCGCGTCCGTGACGGAAGGAACCACGTCCTTCCAGTCGGCGGGACTCCGAAACTCTTCGGGGGTGTTCCCCGTATCCAGCGCCATCCGGCCTGACCCCATACTCGGCGCGCGCAGGAAGTCCTGGCGCGCCGTACTCGAACCCGGGGCCTGTACCATATCGGGATGACAGTTCGGGTCCGCCCCCGCAAACCACCCGGTTCCGGCTTGTGGATAACTCATTTGAGTTGACCAATCAACGATTTGTTAGGCGTACCGGCGGTTTCAGGCCGGGACGTTTCAGATCGTGATGTTCAATTTCCGGGCCAGCGATTCCAGTTCGCCGCGGATGGAGCCGGACGACGAACCGAGCAGGTTGGCCATGCCGCGCCGGGCGGCGGGCAGATCGGCCGACAGGATCATCCGCTTGACCGGTCCCACCCCGCCCGCGGGGGCCGACAGGCGGGTGTAGCCCAGCGTCAGCAGGGCGAACGCCTCCAGCGGCCGGCCCGCCAGTTCGCCGCAAACCGAAACCGGGGTGCCGGTGTCGGCGCATTTCTTCTGGATCTCGGCCAGGGCCCTCAACGCCGGCGGCGACAGCGGATCGTAGCGGTCCGAGACCAGCGGATTGGTCCGGTCGGCGGCGAACATGTACTGGAACAGGTCATTGGTGCCGATCGAGACGAAGTCCGTCAGCGGCAGCAGGGCGTCGAGGTGCCACAGCAGGGACGGGCATTCGATCATCGCCCCGACCCGCAGCAGGGCCGGCAGCGCCCGTCCCCGCCGCCTGGCCCAGGCGCATTCGACATCGACCAGATCGCGGGCGGCGCGGAACTCGTCGACCGTGGCGATCATCGGGAACATGACCCGCAGCTCGCGCCCGGCCGCGGCGGTCAGCAGCGCCCGCAGCTGGAGCCGCAGCAGGCCCGGCCGGTCAAGGCCGAGACGTATGGCCCGGCGGCCCAGGGCGGGGTTCTCCTCCCGCTCGGTCACCAGATAGGGCAGGACCTTGTCGCCGCCGATGTCGAGGGTGCGGAAGGTGACCGGGCGGTCGCCCGCCGTGTCCAGCACCAGCTTGTAGAGCGCCGCCTGGCTGTCGAGGCGCGGCAGCTCCTCCGAGACCATGAACTGGAATTCGGTGCGGAACAGGCCGATGCCCTCGGCGCCGGTGGCGTCGAGGTTCTCCAGGTCGACGGCGAGGCCGGCGTTGGTCAGCAGGGTGATGCGCGTTCCGTCGAGCGTGACGGCGGCCACGTCGCGCAGGCGGGTGAACTCGGCCTGCCGCTCGCTGCGCACCTCCATCCGCGACTGGACCGCGGCCAGCATGTCGGGGCGCGGCCGCAGATAGGTCTCGCCGGTCTCGCCGTCGACGATGACCAGATCGCCTTCGGAGAGGCGGTCGCGCAGGCCCATCAGACGGCCGACGCAGGGGATTTGCAGGGCCCGGGCCACGATGGCGGCGTGGCTGGCCGCCGACCCTTCCTCGAGCAGCAGCCCCCTCAGCTTGTGCCGCGGGTATTCCAGCAGATCGGCGGGCCCCAGGTTGCGCGCGACCAGGATGGCGTCGTCGGGCAGGTCCCGCTCGCCGGGCCGGTCGCCCGCCAGTAGCCGGAGCAGCCGGTTGGCCAGATCCTCGAAGTCGTGCAGCCGCTCGCGGATGTAGGGGTCGCGCGCGGTGGCGAAGCGGGCGCGGTGTTCGTTGCGGACCCGGTCGACGGCGGCCTCGGCGGTCAGGCCGGTGCGCACCGCCTCCTCCAGCGACCGGTTCCAGCCCCGGTCGTCGGCGAACATGCGGTAGGTTTCCAGGACCTCGAACGAGGTTCCCGCCAGCTTGCCCTGCCCGCCTTCCAGCAGGGAATCGATATTCGCCTTGAGAGCGGTCAGCGCCTCGCGCAGGCGGATCTCCTCGGCCTGCTGGTCCTCGGCCAGCAGATTCTCCGGCGGCACCGGAGCCTCGTGCAGGACGACGTGGCCGTAGGCCAGACCCTCGGCGAAGCGCTGGCCCTTGAGCCGCTCGGGCCGGTGCGGCGCGACCTCGATGTCGCGCAGCTCATCCTGGGCCAGCAGTTCGCCAGAGGCCACGGTCTCGGCCAGGACCATGGCGATGGTCTGGATGTCCTCGACCTCTTCCTCGTCGTAGCGGCGCTCGGACCGGTTCTGGACGACGAGCACGCCGATGGCCCGGCCGCCGCGCAGCAGGGGTGCGCCGAGGAAGGCGTGATAGGGGTCTTCGCCGGTCTCGGGCCGGTAGGCGAAGCTGGGGTGCGACGGGGCGTCGGACAGGCTGATCGGCTCGGCCGTCCGCGCCACCTCGCCGACCAGGCCCTCGCCGGGCCGCAGGCGGGTGTTGTGCACGGCTTCCGGCTTCAGGCCCTGGGTGGCGAACAGCTCCAGTTCGCCGGACGCGCGCCGCAGATAGATCGAGCAGACCTCGGCCACCATCGACTGGGCGATGATGCGGACGACGGTGTCGAGCCGTTGCTGCGCCGGCGCCGCCCCCGCCATCGCCTCGCGGATCTGGCGAAGGAGGTTCCGCGGCCCCCTCGTCGTCAATCCGCCAACCGGCATGGCCCCTCCAACAGATCAGCGCCGCAGATGGGCGCCGCCAGGCTTCGTTTCTAGACTGCTTCCAGACCGTAGGCCGAATGAAGCGCACGAACGGCCAGTTCGGCATAGGCCGCGTCGATCAATACGCTGATCTTGATCTCCGAGGTCGAGATGGCCTGGAACTTCACGCCCTTGTCGGCCAGGGCCCGGAACATGGTCTGGGCCACCCCGGCGTGGCTGCGCATGCCGACCCCGACCACCGACACCTTGGCCACGTCCTCGTCGACGCGCAGTTCCTCGAACCCGATCTCGTGCTGGGCCGCGCGCATCAGCTCGGCCGCCCGCTGGGCGTCGCGCCGGCCCGTGGTGAAGGTCAGGTTGACCGCCCCCTCGGTGCGGGCCTGGCTCTGCACGATCATGTCGACATTGACGTTGGCTTCGGCCAGCCGGGTGAAGACGTCGGCCGGCGCCTCGACCCGGTCCGACAGCCCCAGCAGGGTGATGCGGGCCTCGTCGCGGCTCATGGTCACGCCGGATACGATGCGTTTCTCCACGATTTCCTCCTCGTCGCAGATCAGGGTGCCGGACTTGGCGGGCAGGACGCCGTTCTCGTCGGGTTCGATAAAGCTGGACAGGACCCGCACCGGGACCTGTTTCGCCATGGCCAGCTCCACCGAGCGGGTCTGCAGCACCTTGGCCCCGAGCGAGGCCATCTCCAGCATCTCCTCATAGGAGACCTTTTCGAGGCGGCGGGCCCGGGACTCGATGCGCGGGTCGGTGGTGTAGACGCCGTCCACGTCGGTGTAGATGTCGCAGGCGCAGCCCAGCGCCGCGGCCACGGCCACCGCCGAGGTGTCCGAGCCGCCGCGGCCCAGTGTCGTGATCCGGCCGTCGCGCGTGACGCCCTGGAAGCCGGGCACCACGGCGATCTCGCCCCGGTCCAGCGCCGCGCCGAGCACCTCGCCCGGCACGTCCTCGATGCGGGCGCGTCCGTGGGCGTCGTCGGTCAGGATCGGAATCTGCCAGCCCATCCAGCTGCGCGCGTTCAGCCCCATGTTTCGCAAGGTCAGCGCCAGCAGGCCCGAGGTCACCTGCTCGCCCGAGGCGACCACGACGTCGTACTCGTCGTCCGAAAGTTCGATGCCCTGGTCCGCCAGGGACGGAGCGGGGCGACCCGCGCCATCGGTCCACGCGACCAGCTCATTGGTCTTGCCGGCCATGGCCGACACCACCACGGCGACCTTCATGCCCGCGGCGGCCTCGGCGGCGATGATGCGCGCGGCGCGGCGGATGCGCTCAAGGTCGCCCATCGAGGTGCCGCCGAACTTCATCACCAGTCGCGTCGTAGCGGGCCGCGTCATCGTGGCGTATCGCCCCATCTTGCGTGGACGGCCGCGCGGGTTCATCCCTCGGCCCATGGTCGCTTCTAACGACACGGTATCGGCGCGCAAACCCCAAAGCGGCGGGGAATTCGACGAGCGCGCGGCGGGACCGTCGATCGATCCGGCCGACGTGGCCCGTTTCTCCGCCCGGGCGGCGGAATGGTGGGACGCGCGCGGCCCGTTCGCGCCGTTGCACAGGTTCAATCCGGCCCGCCTCGCCTTCGTCCGCGACCGTGTCGCCGAACGCTTCGGCCGGAACATCCGGAGCCGCGAACCCTTCGCCGGCCTGACCCTGCTCGACGTCGGCTGCGGCGGCGGCCTGATCGCAGAACCGATGCGGCGTCTCGGCTTTGAGGTGACCGCCATCGACGCCTCGTCTGAAAACATCGGCACGGCCCGGGTCCATGCGGACCAGCAGGGCCTCGACATCGGCTACCGCGCGGCCACGGTCGAACAGCTGGAGACGGAGGGGGCCGGCCCGTTCGATGTCGTCCTGACCCTGGAGGTGATCGAGCACGTCGCCGATCCCGAGGCCTTCATCCGCACCTGCGCCCGGCTGGTGAAGCCCGGCGGCCTGATGATCGTCGCCACCCTCAACCGGACCCTGAAGTCCCTCGCCCTCGGCAAGGTCGCGGCGGAGTATGTGCTGCGCTGGGTCCCCGCCGGCACCCACGACTGGCGCCAGTTCCTCAAGCCGGACGAGATCCGGTTGATGCTGTCGGAGGAGCCGGTGGCGGTCAGCGGCCCGTATGGTCTGGTCTACAATCCCCTGACCGACCGCTGGAGCGAGAGCGACGACGCCGGGATCAACTATATGATGGTCGCCACCCGCGACTGAACATCAGTCATGTTCACCGACCGCATGAATCTTCATGGTCGACCTGATCGAAATCGCCGCGCTTTTCATGGTCGAAATCGTCGGGAACTGGCTGAACGCGGTTCATGGGGCGTTCATGGACCTGACCTCGAAGTAACGGGACAGCCAAGCTTGGCAGTGGGATGAGGATGAAGTCCTCAACCTCCCCACCGGAGCTGTTCATGAACCGCCTTCTTATCCTCACCGCCCTGTCCGCCAGCCTGATGGCCTCGGCCTGCGTCACCGTCATCGACGCTTCCGACAGCGACGACGCCTGGCACGGCAACAACGCCCAGCCGTTCGACGAAGCCCGCTCATCCTGCCGCGCCTCGGCCGGCAACGGCCACGGCGACGCCTTCCGCGACTGCATGGCCGGCAAGGGCTGGACCCGCAGCTAGGCGATCAGAGGCGGCGGAGCATATAGCGGGCGTCCGGCCCGTAGGTTTGTAGCTTCGCCGCCATCTCCGCCGTCTCGACGACCGCGAAACCCTGCCCCTCCCAGAAGGGCGCGGCGTCGTTGACGGCGACAAGAGCCAGGGCCGGCCAGCCGGCGGCCCGGGCCTCCCCGGCCAGCCGCTCCACGATCGGTCGCGCGCAGCCCCGCCCCCGGACATCGGGATGCAGGGCGAGGTCGTGCAGGTACATCACCTGCGCATCGCCGGGGATCGCCTCGATCAGGGTGTTCAACGCCGGCGCGTCATTGGCCCGCCATGGGTAGGCGACCAGGTACCCCTTCGCCGCGCCGTCCGCGCCGGCCAGCACGAAACAGCCGGACGGGGTCAGCGCAAGACGGTTGGCGAAACACTCCAGACCCTCGAAATGATCCGGAAAGCCGATGACCGCGATCTGCGCCACCGCGTCGAGATCGGCGACCGTCATCGGCCGCCATGTCAGGCCGGACAGCGGGTGTTCAGCGGGGCCGTCCTGAAGTTCCATTCCATGCTCCGCGCCTGCCCCTCGATCTCGCCCTCGATCCGGGCCTTCAGGGCGTTCCCGTCGCGTTCATAGATGACGCGGGTGGGAAAGTCGTTTTGCGGATTGGCGAACACGGCCCGGCCCGGCCCGCTCTCGACCAGCACGAAGGCTGTGGGGGGCGCTCCGCCCGGCTGGGCGACATAGGCGAAGCCCTGCGGCGTCGGGCCGATATGCGAGACCTCGAACGCGGCCTCGCCGTCTGACACGGTCACGGCGTGGCCGACGCTGAGTCCGGCGCGCGGATCGCTCCAGGTTTCCGAGGCCTCGCGGCCGCCGGAACAGTCGAGCCAGTAGCCGGCCATCCACGACAGGTCGGGCGGTGACGCGGGCGGCGTCTGGATCAGCAGCGCGGCGAAAAGGGCGGCGGTCGGCATCGGCGAGGTCTCCCGTGGTTCAGCGCCACCCTAGTGCGGCGACAGCGGGCCCGGCTTGTAGGATTGCGACGCGAGGCTGCGCGCCAGCCCGACCTGCTCGCGGGCCCACTCCGTCGCCGTACAGCCGAGGAAGCGGCGGAAATCCCGGGCCATCTGCGGCTGATCGAAGTACCCCGCCCCCAGCCCCGCCTCCAGCCAGCCGGCGGCCCCGGGTGCGGCGGCCAGGTCGAACACCCGGCGGAAGCGCAGGATCGATCGCAGCAGACGCGGCGGCACGCCCACCCGGTCGCGGAAGCGGCGCTGCAGGGCGCGGTGCTCTGCGGGCGAGCGCGCATCCCCCGGCCGTTCGTCCCCGGCCGCCGCCTCGATCCCGGCGCGCACCACCGGGTCGAGGGACCAGTGCCCGGCGCGGCGTTGCTCCTCGAGCCAGCGGACCATGACCTCCACCTGCGCCGCCGGATCGCCGGCTGCAGGACGCACCTCCGCCGTTCGCGCCACCATGTCCAGACGCCGGTCGGTGGCCTGGGCCAGCGGGACGCCCAGCCAGTCGCGGGCGCCGTCGGGCTCGAAGCGGACGGCCACCAGTTCGACCGGGCCGACGGGGCGCAGGGCCAGCGGCCGTGTCATCTGGCCCGCGAACAGGGCCCGGGGCTGAAGGCGAAAGACGCCGTCCGCGCCCTGCTCCTCGTAGGGGGCGCCGATGTCGACGATCAGTTCGGGGCAGCCGTCGGGCGCGATGCGCTGCACCGTCGGCTCCGGCGCCGGGGCGGCATAGGTCCAGAGGGTGCGCACGAACGGGCGCAGCGAGGCGGGCGGCTCGAACTCCTGATAGCGCTCCCCCTCCCCCGGCACGGCGCTTCAGTTCAGCCTGGTCGGATCAGGCGGCAGCGGCGGCAGGGGCGCGCAGGGCACGCCGTCGTCCTTGAGCTTTTTCACCTCGGCGGGCGTGGCCTCGCCGTAGATTTCGCGCTTCTCCGAGCGGCCCTCGTGGATATCCCGCGCCTCGCGGGCGAAGGCGTCGCCGACATAGTCGAAATTCTGCTCGACGTGGCTGCGGACCTCGCGGGCGACCTGCATCATCATGCTCTGCATCTTCGCCGGGTCCGGGGCCGCGGCGGACTTGCGGGTCCCGGCGACGGCGGGAGCCATGATCTGTTTGCTGACCGCATGCGAGCCGCAGACGGGGCATTCGACCAGCCCCCGCTCCGCCTGGTCGTCATAGTCGGCCGAGGCTCCGAACCAGGCTTCGAAGCCGTGGCCGTGGTCACACTGGAGGGCGTAGCGGATCATGCGGGCGGCGCGAATTCGCGGTCGTGGGTCAGCTGGGGCACGGCCGCGCGGGCCCGCGTCACCGCGTCCAGATCCAGCGTGGCGAACAGCACGCCGGGCTCGTCGTGATCCAGCCTGGCCACCACCTCGCCCCACGGCGCCACGACCATCGAATGGCCCCAGGTGCGGCGGCCGTCCTCGTGCTCGCCCGCCTGGGCCGGGGCCAGGACGTAAGCCCCGGTCTCGATGGCCCGGGCGCGCAGCAGGGTCTCCCAGTGCGCCTCGCCGGTCGGCACGGTGAAGGCGGCCGGCACGGCGATCATCGCCGCCCCCGCCTTGGCCAGGGCCCGGTGCAGCTGCGGGAAGCGGATGTCGTAGCAGATGGTCAGGCCCAGCCTGCCCCAAGGCGTCCCGGCGACCACGGCGCCGTCGCCGGGCCGAACCGAGGCGCTCTCGCGCCAGCGCTCGCCGGTGGGCAGGTCGACATCATAGACGTGCAGCTTGTCATAGGTGGCGGCCACCTCGCCGGTATCGTCGATCAGCAGCGACCGGTTGGCGGCGCGGTCATCGCCGGCGTGGCCGGACTTCACGATCGCCGAGCCGATCAGCAGCCAGACACCCAGTTCGCGAGCCAGGGCGCGCAGCTTGCCGACGACCACGTCGCGGTCCTGGGTCTCCAGCACCGCCTCGCGGCGAGCCCGGTCCTGGATCAGGAAATTGGTCGCTTCGGGCGTCAGGATCAGCTTCGCCCCGCCGACCGCAGCCTCGCGGATCATCGGCTCCACATGGGCATAGGCCGCCTCCGGGCTGGCCGGGGTGCGGGTCTGGATCAGGGCGACGGGGAGCATGGTCATCAGGCCGCCAGCAATGGGTCCAGCTCGCCGCGCCGGTCAAGGGCGCGCAGGTCGTCGGACCCGCCAATATGCTTTCCGTCGATGAAGATCTGCGGAAAGGTCATGCGGCCGCCGGATCGCTGGATCATTTCCTGCTTCCTCGCCGGATCGTTGGAGGCGACGATCTCGGTATAGTTCACGCCCTTTTCGTCGAGCAGGGCCATGGCCGCGTAGCAGTAGCCGCAACCGGGTTTTGTGTAGATGACGACGTCGACCAAGGGGGGCTCCAGGTTTCTGTAACCGCTATGTAGGCAATTCCCGCGCCGTGCGCACCCGGGCGATGACCGCCAGATCGACGGCGCGGGCGCCGGCCTCGAGCAGCGCGTGGGCGCAGGCCTCGGCGGTGGCGCCCGTGGTCAACACGTCGTCGACCAGAAGGATGCGGCGGCCCTTGATTCTCCGGCGCCCCTCCTCGGTGACGGCGAAGGCCTTCCTGACGTTCAGCCGCCGTCCGCGGGCCGATTTGCCGCCCTGGGTCGTCGTGTGGGTCTGCCGGACCAGGGCGTCGGGCAGATAGTCGAGACCGGCTCCGCGGGCCAGCGGCCGGGCGATCTCCGCGGCCTGGTTGAAGCGGCGCGACAGCAGCCGGAACCGGTGCAGCGGCACGGGAGCCACCGCGTCGGCCTCCTCCAGCAAGGGCGCGGCCGAACGGCTCAGCCAGCGGGCGAACAGCGGCGCGAACGGCTGGTGGTCGCCGTGCTTGAATTTCAGGATCAGGCCCCGCGACGCCTCGTCGTAGACGCAGGCCGCCCGCGCCCGGGCGAAGGCGTAGGGCCGGGCCAGGCAGGCGGCGCAGCGCGGCGAGGCGAAGACCCCGCCGTCCATCTCGAACCCGGCGCCGCAGCCGTCGCAGACCGGGTCCTCGAGGAAGGTCACCCGCGTCCAGGCGTCCGGCGTCAGTCCGGCCGAGGCGGCGGCCTCCGGGCTGTCATGGGCCAGGGGCGGCATCAACAGGTCGGCCGCGCCCCGACCCAGCGCGCGCAGCCCGAGCGCGACCCGCGACCGGCCCGCTTCCAATCGCTCGCGCCAACCCCCATCCTGATGAGCCATGAGCGCCTCCCCCGGTCCCCCCGAGATTTTCGACAGCCGACGCCGCGCGGCGAAGCTTGCGCGCGGGGAGAAGGCCTTCGCCGCCGCCGACTTCCTGCACGTCCGGGCCGCCGAGAACGCGGTGAACAGCCTGGAGGTCATCCTGCGCGACTTTCCGGAAGCCGTCGACCTGTCGGCCCGGCCCGGCCCGTTCGCGCGGTTGCTGGCCGACACCATCGCCGCCGGACGGGTCGGCGCGGTGCGGGTCCCGGGCGACGAGGCGGCGCGGGCGGCGCCCGGCGCGGCGCCGCTGGGTCTGCCGGACCAGTCGCAGGACCTGATCGTCTCGCTGATGAGCCTGCACTGGGCCAACGACCTGCCGGGCGCCCTGGCGCAGATCCGCCGCGCCCTGCGGCCCGACGGACTGTTTCTCGGGACCCTGCTCGGGGCCGGAACGCTGAAGGAGCTGCGCACGGTGCTGACCGAGGCGGAGCTGGAGGTGCGCGGCGGGGCCCAGGCCCGGGTGTCGCCCTTCGCCGACGGGTTCGACGGCGCCGCCCTGCTTCAGAGGGCCGGTTTCGCCCTGCCCGTCTCGGACGTCGACCGGCTGACCGTGCGCTATCCCGACCTGTACGCCCTCGTGCGGGATCTGCGGGCCATGGGCGAGACCAATGCGCTGGCCGGCGCGATCCGGCCCATGACCCGCGGCCTGCTGGCGCGGACGGCGGAGCTCTACGCCGAGCGCTTCGCAGACGCCGACGGGCGCATCCGGGCCACGTTCGAGATCGTCCATCTGGCCGGCTGGGCGCCCCACGAGAGCCAGCAGAAGCCCCTGCCGCGGGGATCGGCCAAGGTCCGGCTGGCGGACGCCCTGGGCGTCAGGGAATGGACGGGCGAGGAAGACTGACGGAGGCCGGCCCGGACTCAGGTCGCGCCGATCGCCGCCGCCAGCTTGGTCATGGCGGCGTTGAACGTCCCCGAGCCGGCGCTGGCGAAGGCGGTGATGCCGGACAGGGCCACCAGGAAGACCAGGGCAATGATCAGACCGTACTCGAGCGCGGTCGCGCCGCGTTCATCGGCCAGGAACCGGGAGAGCAGAGCTCGCATGGCCCCCTCCTTCGGCGGCTAGAGGAGATCGCGCAACCAGGCGACCAGGGGTTCGTCGGCCGGAGGCATCGGGTAGTCGGCCAACCGGTCGGGCCGCACCCATTTCAGAGCCGCGTGCTCGCGGTTCCGAACCACCCCCGACCAGCGTCGGCATAGGTACAAAGGCATAAGAAGGTGAAATGAATCGTAAGCGTGGCTGGTGAAGACGAAGGGCGCCAGGCAGGCCTCGTTCACGTCGATGTCCAGCTCTTCCTTCAACTCCCGGATCAGCGCCGCCTCGGGACGCTCGCCGGGTTCGATCTTTCCGCCCGGGAATTCCCACAGCCCGGCCAGCTGCTTGCCTTCGGGCCGCTGGGCGATCAGCACCCGCCCTTCGGCGTCGATCAGGGCCACGGCGACGACGAGGATGGTCGGGAGGGCCGCTTTATGCGCAGCAGGTCCAACAGCGACGAGGCACTCTCCGCCGGAAAGCGTGCGCGGCTCGACATGGACGAGGTCGCCGGGTTGAAACGCCCACTGCTCGTCGTCGGAAATGAGTTGATCGGCGATCCTGTAAGTCGTGTCGTCGAGGCGGTGAGCGTTCACCGGCCGCCAGACGTTAGTCCCCTCATCCTCCAGCGGCACGTATATCGTGGCGGCGACCTCGCTCACGAGCGATAGTCGCCGTTGATCTCGACGTAGCGCTTGGTCAGATCGCAGGTCCACACCGTCGCCGAGGCGCGGCCAGAACCCACGTCGACGGTGATGTCGATCTCGGCGTTCTTCATATAGGCGCTCATTTTCGTCTCGTCGTAGGTCGGCGAGGGGGCGCCGTCGATCGCCGCCACATGGGGTCCGAAGCGGATCGCCAGCCGGTCGCGGTCGACCGGCTCCTCGGTCTTGCCGACGGCCATCACCACCCGGCCCCAGTTGGCGTCCTCGCCGGCGAGGGCGGTCTTGACCAGCGGGCTGTCGGCGATCGACTTGGCCAGCTTGCGGGCCGAGCCGGGGCTGGCCGCGCCGTCGACGGTGATCTTGACGAATTTGGTCGCCCCCTCGCCGTCGCGAACCAGCTGGTGGGCGAGATCCAGCATGACCTGGTCCAGCGCGCGCGAGAAATCCTTCAGCCGCCGGTCGCCGACCCGGCCGATGCGCGGCGCGCCGGAGGCCCCCGTGGCGAACAACAGGCAGGTGTCGTTGGTCGAGGTGTCCCCGTCGACCGTCACGCTGTTGAAGGTGGTGCGGACGTGCAGGCCCAGCATGGCGCGCAACACATTCTGATGAATGTCGGCGTCGGTGACGATGAAGGCCAGCATGGTCGCCATGTCCGGCGCGATCATGCCGGACCCCTTGGCGATCCCGGCGATCCTGACCTTGTGGCCCTCGATCTCGCACTCGGCGAACGCGCCCTTGGGGAAGGTGTCGGTGGTCATGATGCCCTGTCCGGCCTTCGCCCAGCCGTCGGCGTCCAGCCCGGCTTCGATGTCGTGCAGGCGGGCGGCGATCTTGCGGTCGTCGAGCAGCACGCCGATGACCCCGGTCGAGGCCAGCATCACGTCGCGCTGGCGGCAGCCGAAGCGTTTGGCGACCTCGGAGGCCGTCCGGCGGGCGGCGTCCGCCCCCGCCTTGCCGGTGAAGGCGTTGGCGCAGCCGGCGTTGACCACCAGCGCCCGCACGTCGGAGCCGCCGCCTTCGGCGTCCAGATGCCGCCGGCACCAGTCCACCGGCGCCGAGCCCACCTTGTGCCGCGTGAACACCCCGGCGCAGGTGGTGCCGCGGGCGAAGCTGAACACCACCAGGTCGTCGCGCTCATGCTTGTAGAATCCGGCCCGGGCGGTGGCGATCTCCACGCCCGCGATCGGCGGGATATCCGGAAACGGCACGGCCAGGGGCGACACCTGCAGGCCCGGCTTGCCCGGGACGGCCGCCGGACGGGCCGGCGTGGTGGCGCGCTTCAGCGCCGTGGTCAGCGGGTCCAGCGCCTTCTCCAGCGCCTGTTCGATCTTCTGGCCGGTCGAGCCCCGGCCGCCTTCGGGCGAGCGGCTCATGATTTTTTCGCGGGCGCGGGGGCGGCGGGGGCGGGCGTCGCCGGCGCCGGCGCGGCCGGGGCGGTCGTCGCCGGGGCGGCGGCCGGCGCCTTCACCGGGGCCGACGCCGGTTCCCGCGAGGCGGAGTCGCCGTTCAGCAGCACGTCGACCTCGGCCTTGCCGCGAAGCTGCTCCAGCAGCTGGCGGACTCCCTCGTAGGTCAGGTAGCGCACGATCTGCGGACGCGCCTGCTCCAGCGTCGGGGGCGTTTCCCGGCGGCGGTCCTCGATCCGCAGCACGGCCCAGCCGCCCTCGGTCTGGAACGGCCCGACGGTCGAGCCGGCCGGCCGGTCGCGCAGGGCGTCGGCATAGGCCTGCGGCAGAACGTCCAGCGTCGCATAGCCGAGGTCGCCGCCGGAGAACCGGGTCGCCTCGTCGATCGAGCGCTGCTGCGCCACCGCCTCGAAGGCCGCGCCCTGGGCCAGCAGGCCGATGACGGCGTCGGCTTCCTCGCGGGTCCGCGACAGGATCAGCCGGCTGCGAATTTCCTCAGAGGTCTCGGCCAGCCGGACCTGCTCGCGGTATATGGTCTCGACCGCCTTGTCGTCGATCGTGCCGTTGACGACGGTTTCGACCAGCATGTCCCCGAGGATGCGCTCGCGCGTGGCGGCCAGCCGCCGCTGCGCCAGGGCGGAATTGTCCAGCCCGCGGCGCTCGGCCTCGCGCGCCAGAAGCTTCTGGTCGATGACCTCGTGCAGCACCTGGCGGAACAGGTCCGAGGTGACGTCCAGCGGCTCGCCCTCTCCGACGAGACCCTGCGCCACCGCCTCGCGCTTGACGTCGGAGGCCCAGATGGTCTCGTCCTGAACCTTGGCCACGGCCCGGTCGCCCGCCTCGGGAGGCCGGTCGGCGCCGCCGCCGCGCCCGCAGGCGGAGACGGCGAGGACGACCGCCAGCAGCACCGGGAACAGGGCGCGGGCCGAAATCCGGGACTGGATGAGGCTCATTTCGGGGCAAGCTCCGTCACGGGCGGCAAAGGCCCTCGCGTTGACAGGGATAAGGCCGGTGCTTAAGTCCCGCCTGCGCCCAAGTCGAGGGGTTTTCGAACGTTCGCGCGACCCTTGCGCGCGCCTGAGACAGGCGCACCGGGTCGCCGCCGCCGAGGCCTCGCCCGGCGCATCATAGCCGCCGCTCCTTCGGGACCGTTCCAGTACCAGAGCCCCAGCCGCTCGCCCGCCTTCGGATCATTCATGCTCGGCATCGCCAAGAAGATTTTCGGCTCCTCCAACGACCGCAAGGTCAAGGACTTCATGGGCCGGGTGCAGAAGATCAATGCGCTCGAGAACAAGTTCGCCGCCCTGTCGGACGACGAACTGCGCATGATGACGGACGCGTTCCGCGACCGGATCGCGGCCGGCGAGACGCTCGACAAACTGCTCAACGAGGCCTTCGCCGTCGTCCGCGAAGCCTCCAAGCGCGTCCTCGGCCAGCGCCAGTACGACGTCCAGCTCACCGGCGGCATGATCCTGCACGACGGCGGCATCGCCGAGATGCGGACCGGCGAGGGCAAGACCCTGGTCGCCGTGGCCCCGGTGTACCTGAACGCCCTGCTCGGCAAGGGCGTGCACGTCATCACCGTCAACGACTACCTGGCCCGGCGCGACGCCGAGTGGATGGGGCGCGTCTACCGCTTCCTCGGCATGGACGTCGGCGTCATCGTCAACGGCCTGTCGTCGGGCCAGCGCCAGGCCGCCTATGCGGCGGACATCACCTACGGCACCAACAACGAGTTCGGCTTCGACTATCTGCGCGACAACCTGGTCTACGACCGGCGCGAGATGGTCCAGCGCCCCCACCATTTCGCCATCGTCGACGAGGTCGACTCCATCCTGATCGACGAGGCGCGCACGCCGTTGATCATCTCGGGCCCGACCGAGGACCGGTCGGACCTCTATCTGATCGTCGACGGCATCATCAAGGACCTGATCCAGGACAAGACCACCTTCGACCTCGACGAGAAGCAGAAGCAGGCCCTGCTGACCGAGGAAGGCTCCGAGAAGATCGAGGAGATCATGGAGGCGCGCGGCCTGTTCGCCGCCGACACCACCAGCCTGTACAACCCCGCCAACATCAGCCTGGTCCACCACATCAACCAGGCCCTGCGCGCCAACACTTTGTATCAAAAGGACAAAGACTACATCATCAAGGCCGGCGAGGTGATGCTCATCGACGAGTTCACCGGTCGGATGATGCAGGGCCGGCGGCTGTCCGAGGGGCTGCACCAGGCCATCGAGGCCAAGGAAGGCGTCAAGATCCAGCCCGAGAACCAGACCCTGGCCTCGGTGACCATCCAGAACTATTTCCGCCTCTACGAGAAGCTGTCCGGAATGACCGGCACGGCGGCGACCGAGGCCCAGGAATTCCTCGACATCTACAAGATGGATGTCCTCGAGGTGCCGACCAACCGGCCCGTCAGGCGCATCGACCACGACGACGAGATCTTCCGCACCGCCGCCGAGAAGAACCAGGCCATCGCCGGCCTGATCGCGGACTGCCACGTCAAGGGCCAGCCCATCCTGGTCGGCACCGTCTCGATCGAGAAGTCCGAGACCCTGTCCGAACTGCTCAAGACCTACGAGTACGAGGTCCCGGTCAAGACGCTGAAGCCGCAGCATCAGCACCTGCTCGAGAAGGTCGCCAGCGACGACGAGAAGGTCCGGCGCGAGGCGAAGAAGGCGTACCAGGCGCTGAAGGACGAAGACTTCGACATCGACATCAAGCGCGGCAAGGGCATTCCGCACAGCGTCCTGAACGCCCGTCAGCACGAGCAGGAGGCCTTCATCGTCGCCGACGCCGGCCTGCCCGGCGTGGTGACGATCGCCACCAACATGGCCGGCCGCGGCACCGACATCCAGCTCGGCGGCAACCTGGAAATGAAGCTGCAGAAGTGGCGGCAGGAGCAGCGCAACCTCGCCGTCGAGGTCACGCCGGAGATGGAAGCCGCCATCGAGGTCGAGTTCAAGGCCGAGATCGCCGTCCAGAGAGCGAAGTCGCTGGCCGCCGGCGGCCTGTTCGTGCTCGGCACCGAGCGCCACGAGAGCCGCCGCATCGACAACCAGCTGCGCGGACGCACCGGCCGCCAGGGCGACCCCGGCACGTCGAAATTCTTCCTGTCCTGCGAGGACGACCTGCTGCGCATCTTCGCCGGCGACCGCCTGGACGCCATCATGCGCAGCTTCGGCGTGGCCGAGGGCGAGGCCATCAGCCACCCGTGGCTGAACCGCGCGGTCGAGACCGCCCAGAAGCGCGTCGAGACCCGCAACTACGACATCCGCAAGAATCTGCTCAAATACGACGACGTCGTGAACGACCAGCGCAAGGCCGTGTTCGAGCAGCGCCAGGAATTCATGGACGCCACGGATCTGTCCGAACTGGTCGCCGAATTCCGCAACGACGTGATCACCGACCTGATCGACAAGCATATGCCGCCCAAGGCCTATGCCGAGCAGTGGGACATCGACGGTCTGAACGAGAAGGTGAAGGCGACCCTCGGCCTCGACCTGCCGCTCCATGACTGGGCCGCCGAGGAAGGCGTCTCGAACGAGGAGATCGAGGAGCGGCTGATGGCCGCCGCCGACGCCCGCGCCGTCGAACGGCTGGAGCTGATCGGCGCCGAGCAGACCCGCGGTCTGGAGCGGCAGATCATGCTCCAGATGATCGACCAGAGCTGGCGCGAGCACCTGGTGCACCTCGACCATCTGCGCGGCGTCATCGGCCTGCGCGGCTACGGCCAGCGCGATCCGCTGAACGAGTACAAGACCGAGGCCTTCAACCTGTTCGAGACGCTGCTCTACGAGCTGCGCCACAACGTCACCCGCTGGCTGATGACGGTTGAATTCCGCTTCGAAACCGCGCCGCCGATGGAGCTGCCGGAGTTCCAGGAGATCCACCTGAACCCGGGCACCGGCGAGAACGAGATGGCCGATCCCATGGCCCAGCTGCCCGAGGGCATGCTGCAGGGCGAGGATCGCGCCCGCCTGCCGGTCGAGATGCTGCCCGTCGGCTGGGAACGGACGCCGCGCAACGCCGACTGCCCCTGCGGCTCGGGCCGCAAGTTCAAGCACTGCCACGGAAGCCTCATTTAGGGGCGCGCTCACGACGCGGTCGCTCGCTGCTTGAGCGCGGGACCGCGCCTCGCTATCGACCGTCCGTGACCTGGTTCGACGGGAGAGATTGATGGCCGCTCGCAAGGACCTGTTCTCCCGCGCCCTGTCGCTCGACCCCGAGCGGCTGCATTTCGCGGCCCACAGCCACCACCTGTGGCCGGACGCCTCGTTCGACGGGCAGGTGCGGGCCTGGGTCGAGGCGAACAGGTTCGCCGACCGGAAATGGGACCTGATCTTCGGCGAGGTCGTGCCCGAGGCCCAGGGTCACGTCGCCCGCGAACTGAACCTGCCGTCGCCCGACACGGTGGTGTTCGCGCCCAACACCCACGACTTCCTGCTGCGTATCTTTTCCGGCTTCGAGAAGAAGCCGGTCCGCATCCTGTCCACCGACGGCGAATTCCATTCCTTTCGCCGCCAGGCCCAACGCTGGGAGGAAGCCGGCGAGGCCGTGGTGACCCCCGTGCCCCTGCATCCGTTCGACAGCTTCGACGACCGCTTCGTCGAGGCTGCCCGGAGTGGCGGCTTCGACTGGATCCTGGTCAGCCAGATCTTCTTCAAGACCGGCCAGGCGTTCAGCCGGCTGGCCGATCTGGCGGCGCTGGCCGATCCGGCCGGGCCGTGGGTGATCGTCGACGGCTACCACGGCTTCATGGCCGCGCCGACGGACCTGTCGGCCGTCGCGGACCGGCTTTTCTACGTCACCGGGGGCTACAAATACGCCATGTCCGGCGAGGGCGCGGGCATATTGCACGCGCCGGACGGCTTCTGCCCCCGCCCGGTGGCGACCGGCTGGTTCGCGGAGTTCGGCGATCTGATGGGCCGCCCCGAGGATGTTCAGTACCGCGGCGACGCCGGCCGTTTCTGGGGCGCCACCTTCGACGCCACGCCGCTCTACCGCTTCAACGGCGTGCGCCGGATGCTGGACGAGGCCGGCCTGACCACGGCGGCGATCGCCGATCATGCGCGCGGCCTGATGCGCCGGTTCCAGGACGCGGTCGCGGCCGGAGAGGCCGGGGGGCTGGGCGAGGCCGAGCTGATCAACCCCATCGCCAACGAGCCCGCCCGGGCCCGCTTCCTGGCCTTCCGCCACAAGGACGCCCAGGCATGGCGGGCGCGGCTGCTGGCGGCGAACGTGGTCACCGACGTGCGCGACGACACCATCCGCTTCGGCTTCGGCCTCTATCAGGACGAGGCGGACGTCGAGCGTCTGGCCGCGGTCTGCAAACGGGTGCTCTGACCAGCGTCAGAAGAAGGTGGTGTCTTCGGTCCGCTTTGGCTCGGGGGCCTTGCGCGGCGCCGGCGGCGCAGCCGTACCAGGCGCCGGCGTGACTCCGGGCGCGGGAAGCGGCTGCCCGTCGGCCGGCGGGATCGGCGGCAGCGCCGGATAGGGCAGGCTCTCGGGGCTGCCGTCGCCCGGCCAGGCCACCGGCGGCTGGGTTCCGTCCGCCACCGAAGGCGGCTCGACCCGGTCCGGCGCGTCGAGGTCGTCGCGCACGAAGGCCCACGACCGGCTGTCGGAACAGGCGCAGGCCTTCATATAGCCCCCGCGGTCGCGCCAGATGATCAGCGGGTACCGGGTCTGCAGTCCAGCGCCGCGCAGTTCCTCGCTGAGGCCGGACGCGAAATCGCGGCCCGCCTCGACTACGGCGGTCCTTGCCAGGCTGCCGTCTGCGGCGGGGACGCCCGCGGCGGTCCAGTTGTTCGACGGGGTGGCGGTCCAGCGCTGATAAAGGGTCCAGTCGCGGGTCAGCCACAGCTCGGCCACCGTGGCCCGTTCTGCGGCCGTGGAGCGGCTCAGACCCTCCCGGTCGGAACGGGCGAAGATGATGATCCGCACCTCGACCCCGGCGGCGCGCAGCTTGGGCGCCTCCTCGCGCTCGTAGCGCTGCATGGCCGCCGAGTCGCGATAGCCGATGATGTACAGCGGCTCGCCCCCGCCCCCGGACGACAGCCACGACGCCTCGTCCAGCAGCCGCTGGATCGCGGCCTGGTTCCGGGTCACCGTCACCGGCTGGAAGCGGGCGTAGAAGTGCTGATAGGCCCAGAAGGCGCCGATCGCGAGGACCAGGCCGATCAGGGCCGCGAGAGCCGACCAGACGAAAAAGCGACGCATACGGGAGAGCGCTCCAGCTTCACTGTTCAGACAGTCTAACGCCTAGCACCGAATTGCGATGCCACGAACGCCGCAGAGGCGAACGCTACCCCATCGTCGGGATGACGAAGCTGGAGTCCGCGTGCTCCAGTTCGCTGTCCGGCCAGCGGGCGGTGACGGTCTTGACCTTGGTCCAGAACTTCACCCCCTCCATGCCGTGCTGGTTGGTGTCGCCAAAGGCCGAGCGCTTCCAGCCGCCGAAGGTGTGGTAGGCGACCGGCACCGGGATGGGGACGTTGATGCCGACCATGCCGACATTGACCCGGGCGGCGAAGTCGCGGGCCGCGCGGCCGTTCTGGGTGAAGATGGCGACGCCGTTGCCGTACTGGTGCTTCGACGGCAGCGACAGGGCCTCCTCGAAGCTGGCGGCGCGGACGATTTGCAGCACCGGGCCGAAGATCTCCTCCTTGTAGGACTCCATCTCCGGGGTGACGTGGTCGAACAGCGACGGACCGATGAAATAGCCCTTCTCATGGCCCTGAAGGCTGAAGTTGCGGCCGTCGACGACCAGTTCGGCCCCGTCCTTGACGCCCTGTTCGATCCAGCCTTCGACGCGGGCCTTGTGCTGGGCGGTGACCACCGGGCCGTAGTGGGCCCCGGCGTCGGTCGAGACGCCGACCCGCATCGACGGGATCTCGGCGACCATGCGCTCGCGCAGTTCGTCGGCGGTTTTCTTGCCGACGGGAACGACGACGGGGAGAGCCATGCAGCGCTCGCCGGCCGAGCCGTAGGCCGCGCCCGACAGGTCCTTGATCACCTGGTCCATGTCGGCGTCGGGCAGGACGATGCCGTGGTTCTTGGCCCCGCCCATGGCCTGGACCCGCTTATGGTTGGCCGCGCCGGTCTGATAGACGTAGTGGGCGATGTCGGACGAGCCGACGAAGCTGACGGCGTGGATCAGCGGATGGGTCAGGATGGCGTCGACCGCCGCCTTGTCGCCGTGCACCACGTTCAGCACGCCCGCCGGCGCGCCGGCCTCCATCATCATCTCGGCGAGGCGCACCGGCACCGACGGATCGCGCTCGCTGGGCTTGAGGATGAAGGTGTTGCCGACGGCGATGGCCACGCCGAACATCCACATCGGGATCATGGCCGGGAAGTTGAACGGGGTGATGCCCGCCACCACGCCCAGCGGCTGGCGCATCGAATAGACATCGATGCCCGGGCCGGCGCCCCAGGTGTATTCGCCCTTCAGCGCGTGCGGGATGCCGCAGGCGAATTCGATGACCTCCAGCCCGCGCTGGATGTCGCCTTTCGAGTCGGCGATGACCTTGCCGTGCTCCGAGCTGAGCAGTTCGGCCAGTTCATTGACGTTGGCCTCGACCAGCCGCTTGAACTCGAACATCACACGCGCGCGGCGCTGGGGATTGGTCGAGGACCAGCCGTCGAAGGCGTTCTGGGCCGCCTGCACGGCCCGGTCCATCTCGGCGACCGAGGCCAGCTGCACCCGCGCCTGCACCTCGCCGGTGTTGGGATTGAACACGTCGGAGAAGCGGCCCGAGGCGCCCGTGAACGAGGCGCCGTCGATGAAATGGTTGATCTCGCGCATGCTGAAGCGTTTCCCTGAAGTGCCGGCTTGTTCTGGTTGGCGCGCGGTTTAGCCCGCCCGAAGGGCTCGCGCCAGTGCCCGGCCCCGGGTCACACCGACGCGTCGAACAGGGCGTCGCGGGCCACATCGGCCTTCAGCATGGGGAAGAAGTGGGTGCCGCCGTGCACCGTCTCGACGGTCACATGCGGCAGTCCCCGTGGCCTGGCGGGGACATGGCAGGTCGAGCCGGCCTCGGCCTTGAGAATGCGCACCGGCCCCCGGAAGGCGCGCATCGCCCGCCACGGATCGTGGGCGTGGACGGCGTAGCTCGACGCCTCCCAGCGCGGCTCGCAGGCCAGCGCCAGTCCGTCTTCCGTCTCGCGCAGGCCGTCGGCGAGATAGTCGGCGATCATCATCTCGGGCCAGCCCCGGAAGGCGCCGCGGCCGCGGTAGCTGTCCAGGGCCTGCTCGCGGCTGTCGAACCGGTTGCGGCGGGCCAGGGCGTTGCGCACCAGCGGATGTCGGCCCGGCAGCCGGTCCAGCAGCGGCAGATGGAACGCCATCACGGACAGCCTCCCCCAGATCACCGGATCCATCAGCAGCAGGCGGGACACCCGGCCGGGCCGTTCGGCGGCGGCCAGAAGCGACGCCGTCCCGCCCATCGAATGGCCGGCCAGGACCACCGGCGGCCCATCCAGCGCATCCAGCAGCGAAACCAGGTCGTCCCTGTGGTCGCCCCAGCCGCGCCGTCCCTCCGGCTCGGCGGGCAGACGGGTGGCCCCGTGCCCGCGCAGATCCGGCGCCCATATCCGCAGACTGCCCGACAGGGGCGCCAGCAGGCTCCGGTAGGTCATGGCGTTGAAGCCATTGGCGTGGACGAAGACCAGATCGACCGGCCGTTTGACGTCGCCGAAATCCAGCACGCTCATCTGGCCCGCGCCCCACCGGTTGTTCACCGGCAGGCTCAGGCGACGGGGCGGGGAGAGCCGGATCGCGTCCATAGGGGCGAGATAGGGGGCGGCGCCGAAGATTGCCAGCGGCCCGCCGAGATGGGCGGAGAGGTTATTGGCAGGCCGGACAGCGCCCATGAGCCTCGATCGTGGTGCGCTCGATGGCGTAGCCGGCGGCGTCGGCGGCCCGGCCCAGGTCGCCTGCGACCGGCGAGGACACCTCTTCCGTCGCCCCGCAACAGTCGCAAATCAGGAAGGCCGCGGCGTGGTCGCGCCCCCCCGAGGTGCAGGCGACATAGGCGCTGATGGAGGCGATGCGGTGCGCCAGTCCCTTGCGCTCGAGGAACTCCAGGGCGCGGTAGACGGTTGGCGGCTTGGCGGGTTGGCCGTCCTCGCCGAAGCGGGCGATCAGGTCGTAGGCCTTGACCGGCTCTCCGGCCTCCAGCAGCAGCGCCAGCACCCGCAGGCGGGCGGCCGTCATCCGCTCGCCCTCGGCGGTCAGGCGGGCGTCCACGGCGGCGAGGGCGCGTTCGACCTCGGCCTCGCCCGGCGGGCCGTCGGCATGATGATGGTGGCAGGCGTCGCCCATGGGCCACAGCTAATCGCTCGGCCGCCGCGCCGCAACGGCAGGGTTGACGACTTGTGATGTTATCTCATAACACTGCCGCTCCCGATATCGAGGCCGCTGCATGATTTCCCACCGCTCCCTTCTCCTCGCCGCCGCCGGCTGGGCAGCCTTCGGCGGGGTCGCCGCCGCGCAGAGCCAGCCGGGGGAGCCGGCCTCCCGCGTCCAGGACGTCATCGTCACCGGGACGCCCTTCGGGGTCACCGACCGCGCCAGCCTTCTGGCGGTCGACGTGCTGGATGAAGAGGACCTGGCCGTGGCCCCCGCCGCCACGCTCGGCGATCTGGTCAACGGCCTGCCCGGCGTGCGCAGCACCAATTTCGCCCCGGGCGCCAGCCGCCCGGTGATCCGCGGCCTGTCAGGCCCCCGGGTGCAGGTCCTGACCAACGGCCTCGGCCTTATCGACGCCAGCTCGGTCTCGCCGGACCACCAGGTGGCGGTCGATCCGGCCGAGGCCCGCCGCATCGAGATCGTGCGCGGCCCCTCGACCCTGGTGTTCGGCGGTTCGGCCATCGGCGGCGTGGTCAACATCATCGACGACCGCATCCCGACGGAGCGGCCCGAGGGCCTCGAGGGCCACGTCTCGGCCCAGGCCTCGACGGTTGACGACGGTTCAAGCTTCGGCGCCCGGCTGAAGGCCAACGCCGGGCCGCTGGTCCTGACCCTCGACGGCTTCACCCGCGACGCCTCGGATTACGACGTCCCGGTGTTTCCGGAATCGCAACGCCTGCTCGACGAGGAGGGCGAGACGGCCGGCGATGAGCGCACCGTCGGGAACACCTTCGTCCAGCTCGACCAGTACGGCGCCGGCGCCAGCTGGATCGGGTCGCGCGGCTACATCGGGGTCTCGGCCAAGCACGTCGACACGACCTACGGCGTGCCCGGTCACGCGCACGAGCCCGACCCGCTCGATCCCGACGCGGAGGAAGAACACGTCTCGATCGGACTGGAACAGACCCGGTATGACCTGCGCGGCGAACTGACCTTCGCGACCGGCCCGTTCAGCGCCGCCCGCCTGTCCGCCGGCTGGGCCGACTACGCCCACACCGAGTTCGAGGGCGAGGAGGTCGGCACGCAATTCTTCTCGGACGGCGCCGAGGGCCGCTTCGAACTGATCCAGCGCGAACGCAACGGCTGGCAGGGCGTCGTCGGCGCCCAGCTTCTGGACCGCACCTTCGACGCCGTCGGGGACGAGGCCTATGTGCCGCGCACCGACATCAGCGAGCAGGGCCTCTACACCGTCCAGCGGTTCGACCGCGGCGGCCTCGGCTTCGAGGGCGGCCTGCGTCTCGACAAGCGCTCGCTGGAAAGCGTGGCGGCCGAACGCGACTTCACCAATGTCTCGGCCTCGGCCGGCGTGTTCTTCCGCCCCACCGGTCCGCTGTTCCTCGGCCTGAGCGTGGCCCGCAACGAGCGCGCGCCCAGCGAGGTCGAGCTGTTCGCCCAGGGCGCCCACGTCGCCACCGGCGCCTTCGAGGTCGGGGACATCGATCTCGACTCCGAGGTCGCGACATCGGTCGAGGCGACCCTGCATTTCGCCGAGGGACGGTTCGAAGCCGATCTGCACGCCTATGCGGCCGACTACGACGGCTTCATCGACCTTCGGCCGACCGGGGCGGACGACGTCGATTCCGGCCTGCCGATCTTCGAATACGTACAGACCAACGCCGAATTCCGGGGCTTCGAGGCGGAGGCCGAATACCGGCTCTGGGAGAGCGGGGATCGCGGCCTGACCCTCACCGGCGCCGCCGACTGGGTCCGGGCGACCACCGACCTCGGCCCCGCCGCGCGGATTCCGCCGTGGTCGGTGACCGCAGGCCTCGACTGGACCTCGCGCCGCTTCGACGCCGGGCTGGAGGTTCGCCACGTCGGCGAGCAGGACCGCACGGCCGCCTTCGAACGCCCGACCGACAGCTACACGCTCGTCAGCCTGAAAGGCGCGATCCGGCCGTTCGCGGACCGCAACGTCACCGTTTTCGCCGAGGCGTCCAACCTGACCGACGCCGAGGCGCGCGAACACGCCAGCTTCCAGAAGGACATCGCGCCGATGCCGGGACGCAACCTGCGAGCCGGGATCACCTGGCGTTTCTGACCGCCTTGCAACGGGGAGGGGAACCGCGTTTGCCGCCCGGGGCCGTCTGGGCTAGAAGCGCGCTTCCCTTTTTCATCCTGAGCTCGTTTCGCGTCCATGACCGACACCACCGCCAACGCCAGCCCGCTTTCGGGCAACGTCCTGTTCTATAGCCAGCCGGAGCCGCTCTCGGTCGAGGCCCATGGCGCGCTCGGCGTCGACCCGGTCGAGCAGCCGTACGCCTTCGTGGCCAACACCAATATCGTGCCCCTGACGGTCACCGAGTTCGCGCCGGCGGCGCTGACCTATCCGGTGATCTTCGTCGGCGACGCACGCCAGCCCGTCGCGGTCATGGGTCTGCGTCAGGGCGAGAACCTGTTCGTCAGCGAGACCGGCGCCTTCCGCCCTGAGGCCTATATCCCGGCCTATGTGCGCCGTTACCCGTTCGTCTTCGCCAATGACGAGGTCCAGAAGCGTCTGATCCTGTGCGTCGACCGCGCCGCGGCCTTCGTCAAGGAAGGCGGCGCCACCCCGCTGTTCGTCGACGGGCAGCCCTCGCCCTACACCCAGCAGGCGATGGAGTTCTGCAACAATTTCGAGCAGGAGCGCCTGCGCACCGAGGCCTTCGTCAAACTGGTGACCGACCTCGACCTGCTGGAAACCCGTGAAGCCGTCTTCACGCCGCGCAATCCCGACGGAACGCCGGGCGCGCCGCAGAAGCTCGCCGAGTATTTCGCGGTCTCGGAAGACAAGCTGAAGGCCCTGCCGGCCGACAAGTTCGCCGAACTGCGGGACAACGGCGCCCTGGGCCAGATCTACGCCCACCTGGTCTCGCTGCTGGGCTGGGATCGCCTGATCGCCATCGCCTTCCAGAAGGCCGCCGAGGCCCAGCCGGCCGCCGGAAACGCCTGATCCGGCCGGAGGGCCGCCTGCCTTCCGCGTCTGTCGGAACTCAAGCCCGTCCGGTTCGCCGGGCGGGCTTTTCCGTGGGCGTCACCGGCGCGCCAGCAGGGCCCGGGTCAGGCAGGAGAAGACCAGCCGCCCGGCCTCGTCGAGCAGGTCGTGCTGGGCGATGACGATGCCCTTCTCGTCGCCGACGGGATCCTTGCCCATCACGGTCATCCGGCCGCGCATCAGCTCCCCGGCGGGCGGATTGCGCATGTAGCGCAGTCCGTCGACGGCCAGCACCTTGGACTGGGCCCAGCCCGAGACCTTGTCGGCGAACAGCCGGCTCCACAGGGCATAGACCATGGCGTCCGGCGCGCCGTACGAGACGTCCCATCCCGGCGAGAACCGCTCGACGAACAGGTCCATGGCGGCCTCGTCGACCATGCAGGCGCCGAGAGCGATGACCTCCCCGACGGCCAGATCCTCGAAATGGACGTGAAGCGGCTCGCTCATCCCGGGCTCCCTCAGCCGGCGGGTTCTTCGGAGACCCGCACCAGAAGCTTGCCGTCGTGATCGCCGGTGAACAAGCGGTTCAGCGAATCCAGCGCGCCCTCGAGGCCGTCATCGACGTGGACCTTCCACTTGACCTCGCCGCTGTGCAGCCACGGCCCCATCTCGGCCGCCATCTCGCGGCCCCGGTGGACATAGTCCAGCACCAGGAAGCCCTGGACCGTCAGCCGATGGGTGATGAGCCGCCCGAAATTGGGCGAGGGCGGCGCCTTGGTCGCGTTGTAGGCCGAAATCAGGCCGCAGACGGCCATCCGGCCATGGGTCTTCAGCCGGTTGAACACGGCGATCATGATGTCGCCGCCGACATTCTCGAAATTCAGGTCGACGCCATCGGGCGCGAGACGGTCCAGCGCCTCGCCGACGTCCTCGTTCTTGTAGTCGATGGCCGCGTCGAAGCCGAGATCCCCGGTCAGCCAGCGGCATTTGTCGGGCCCGCCGGCGATGCCGATGACCCGGGCGCCGCGCGCCTTGGCGACCTGGCCGGCGATCGAACCGACCGCGCCGGCGGCGGCCGAGATCACCAGCGTCTCGCCCGCCTGGACCTTGAGCACGTCGGTGACGCCGAAATAGGCCGTCATCCCGGTCATGCCGAGCACCGACAGGTTGGCGGTCAGCGGCAGGCCGCTGGCGCGGTGCACGGGGCGAAGCTCCATCTCCGGCACGACCGCATAGTCGGCCCAGCCGCCGTTCAGGGGCGTGACGATGTCGCCGGCGCGGAACCGGCTCGACCGGCTTTCCTCGACCACGCCCAGGGTCAGGCCGCGCATCACGCCGCCCAGCGGCACCGGCGGCAGATAACCCTCCGCGTCGTTCATCCAGGTGCGGTTGGTCGGGTCCAGCGACAGGTAGACGGTGCGGACCAGCACCTCGGACTCGTTCAACGCCGGAACCGGCGCCTCGACCAGTTCAAGGTCGCCGGGCTTGATCAGGCCTTTGGGCCGCTGACGCAGCACCCACTGACGATTGACGCGAGCCATGGCCGTCTCCTTCTCTGACGCTGTCGCCCTCGGGCCGCCCGGGCGCAGGTTTTCTTTCAGTACGGGCCATCATGACCGGGCCGCGCCGCCTGTCCAGCACGACGCAAAGAAAAAGGCGGGCCGCAGAGGGCCCGCCTGAAGTGGCATCATCGAGAATGAGGCGCGGAGGCGACAGACTGGTTTTCACCAGTCTCAAGTCGGGGGGGCGTCGCCGCCTCCGCAGACCGATAACGGAGCCGCCGCCGCCGGGTTCCAGCGTCTCCGAACTTTTTTCGCTCGCCGGGCGAAAGCCGGAACGGCGCCGCTGGCCGGGGCGTTGATCGGACACAGCGCAATCGCCGTCGGAGGCCCGCCATGACCCATCAGTCCCCTCACGACAAGGCCGCCGACGCGGTCCATGAAGGCCGTCCCGTCGAGGCCCAGTATGTGCGGGGCGGCCGTGGCGGCGTCCGCATCCTGACCCTGCTGCTGGTCTCGCTGGCCGCGGTGGCCATCCTGCTGCTCGGCATGTGGTTCGTCAGCCAGGGCGGGTTCGCCAAGACCAACGCCAACGACGGCGATCAGGCCGTCGACGCCGCCGCCTTCCAGACCGCGCCGGTCGAAGTCCCGGCCGCCGACGCGCCGACCACGTCCACCGGCCAGCCGACCTCGCCGCCGACCGGCGCGGCCCCGAACGTCAACGCCCCGACCGTCGCCGCCGAACCGCCGCCCCCGACCCAATAGGACCGCCATGCAAAAAGCCCCGGTCCTGCGACCGGGGCTTTCCGTGGTTCGGGGAGTAATCAGGCCGCTTCGCGCTGGCGCGAGGGATGGAAGAACAGCGCCTGGCTGATCGCCGCCTTCACCGTCTCCGGCTGGAAGGGCTTGGTGATCAGGAAGGTCGGCTCGGGGCGTTCGCCGGTCAGCAGCCGCTCGGGGAAGGCGGTGATGAAGATCACCGGCACGTCGATCCGCTTGAGGATATCCTTGACCGCGTCGATGCCCGACGAACCGTCGGCCAGCTGGATGTCGGCCAGGACCAGGCCCGGGCGGTGACGGGCGACCGCGTCGACCGCCTCGTCATGGGTGGTGGCGGTGCCGGTGACGCGATGGCCGAGCTCCTTCACCAGGCTCTCGATGTCGGCCGAGATGATCGCCTCGTCCTCGATGATCAGGACGTCGGTGGCCAGCTCGGCGTCGATGTCCGACTGGGCCTCGGCGATCAGCCGTTCGACGTCGCCGGCGTCGGCGTCGAGGATCTGCGCCGCCTCGGACGGGGTGAACCCCTCAAGGGCGGTCAGCAGGAAGGCCTGGCGCGAGCGGGGCGCGATCCGCATCAGGCGGCGCGAGGCGTCGTCACGCCCTTCCATGCCGCTCTTGTCCTCCAGCTGGGCCCCGGTCGAGGCCCAGATGGCGTGGAACACGTGATAGAGGGCGACGCGGGGGGTCATTTCGGGCGGCAGCTGGCGCTCGCCGGCGGCCAGCGCCTCGAGCGCGACGCGAACATAGTTGTCGCCGGTGATCTGGTCCCCGGTCAACGCCCGGGCGTAACGACGCACATAGGGCAGATGCGGCGCGAGACGGGCCAGAAGGCTCATGAATATTCCCCGACAGAAATTGGCGGTTCCGAACAATGGAACCTCGGCAGGTCCCGTCAACGTATCAAATCGGCCACGGTTCCCGTGACGCAGCGAAAGCTTGAGCATTAAAGCGACGTAACCTAGGAACTCTCCTTCGGCGCTGGCGTTTTCGGCAATCGCAACAAACAGCGTCAGGGTGGCGGCCGTTCATTCAATGACAGAAAATTCGAACCCTTCCCGCAAGGCGGCGCCCCCGGGCGGCCCCGCTCTCGAGGAAGCGCGCCTTCGTCAGCAGGCGATCGGGGTCAAGCTCCGGCATATGTTCGACGAGGTCGTGAACGAGCCGGTCCCGGACGAGTTCCTGGACATCCTCCGCCGGGCCGACGAGCGCTCGTCGGGCGGGAGCGGCGCATGAGCGGTGCTTCGACTCCGCCGCCCAAGCCTCCCTCCGCCGACGACGACGCCTTCAAGAGGGAGCTGGTCGCGCTTATCCCGCACCTGCGGGCGTTCGCGCGCACGCTGACCGGCGACCCCACGGCGGCCGACGATCTGGCCCAGGACGCCATGATGAAGGCCTGGGACGCCCGGGCCAGCTATCAGATGGGCACCAACATGAAGGCGTGGACCTTCATGATCCTGCGCAACCAGTTCTATTCCGAGAAGCGACGCTCCTGGCGGCAGTCGCAGCTGGACCAGGAAGCCGCCGAGCGCACGCTCGTGGCCGTGGACGATCCGGAATCGCCCGTCGCCCTCGACGAACTGCGTCTGGCCCTCGCCACCCTGCCCGAGGAGCAGCGCGAGGCCCTGATCCTGGTGGGCGCGGGCGGCTTCGCCTACGAGGAGGCGGCCGAGATCTGCCAGTGCGCCGTCGGCACCGTGAAGAGCCGCGTCTCCCGCGCCCGCAAGGCGCTGCAGGCCACGCTCGAACGGGGCGGATACGCTCGCGACGGTCGCGCCGCCGGCGACGCCATGCGCTCCATACTCGCCGACGCTGATCGCCTGAGCAGCGTCCGGGGTTGAGGTGATCCATATCGGGCGAGCGCTCGGTCGGGGTCTGGCTCCACCGCAATTCCAGGGCATCCGCTTCCGCCTCGGGGCCGCGCTCGCGCTCGCCCTGCTGCCGGTCCTGGCCCTGGGCGCCTTCCAGGCCGACGCCCAGTTCCGGGTGCAGGATCTGCAGCGCCGGGACGACCTGCAGCTGGCCGCCGAGCGCACGGCCGCCAACGTCAAGGGCCGGCTGGACAGCACGACCGTCCTGCTCCAGGCGCTCCGGCCCGAGGCCCTGGAGCTGTTCTGCCAGCCCCGGCTCACGGCCCTCGTCCAGCGCATCGAGGGTCTCGAGGGCCTGGCGCGCCTGAGCCCCACCGGCCAAACCGCCTGCGCCTCGCAACAGCTGGGCGCCGCCTCGCCCGCCTGGCTGACCCAGGCCCGCGCGTCGCCGTGGTTCCAGCGGCTGCGCGCCGGAGAGGACACCGTCCTGGCCCGCGCGCCGGTTCGCCCCGGCGAAGAGCCGGGCCTGATCGTGGCGATCCGTCTCGAACGGCCCCTCGGAGCGTTCGACGGCGTCATGATCGCGGTCATTCCGCTGTCCGCCCTGCAGCCGGACATCGCCGACCGGGCTTTGCCGGAGGGCTCTCAGGCGGCGCTGACCGACGGCGACGGCCGCATCCTGACCGCCACCGACCCGGGCGCCTTCACCCTGTCGGACGGGCGCAGCGTGACGGGCTGGGTCGACCGCGCGCGCCGGAACGCCTCGGCCATCTTCGAGGCGGATGACTCGCGGGGCCGGCATCGCGTCTACGCCGGTGCGGCGCTGGCGGGCCGGGACGTCTACGCCCTGCTGTCCGCCCCGGCGCCGGGCCTGCTCTCGTGGGCGCGGCTGAACCCGGTCGGGGCCTTCATGGTCCCGCTGCTGGCCTGGCTGATCGCCTTCCTGTCGGTGATGTGGGTGTCCGAGCGGATCGTGGTGCGCTGGCTGGTCTATCTGGAGCGGGTGGCGGCCATCTATGCGCGCGGCCGTTTTTCGGTGCGTCCTGTCCAGGCGATGAACGCGCCGGCGGAAATCCGGGTTCTGGCCCGCGCGCTCGACGAACTGGCCGAGACCATCACCACCCGCGACGCCGCCCTGAACGCCTCCCTCGAGGAGAAGGACGCGCTGATGCGCGAGATTCACCACCGGGTGAAGAACAACCTCCAGATCATCTCGTCCCTGCTGTCCATGCAGCAGCGCGCGCTGAGCGATCCCCAGGCCAAGGCCGCCGTGGGCGACACCCGCCAGCGTATTTCGGCGCTCGCCCTGATCTACCGCACCCTCTACCAGAGCGCCGACCTGCGCTACGCGGACGCCCGCATCTTTTTGACCGAACTGGTCGGGCAACTGGTTTCCAGCGAGGCCGGCCGCGGGCCGGTGGTGACCTCGTCGGTCGAGGCGGATTCCCTCGTCGTCGATCCGGACAAGCTGGCCCCCCTCGCCCTGTGGCTGGTCGAGGCGGTGACCAACGCCCAGAAGCACGCCTTCGCCGGCCGCGGCGGCGCGCTCAAGGTGCGCTTCCGCGTCAAGGGCGAGACCAGCACGCTCGAGGTCGAGGACGACGGCCCCGGCGTCAGCGAGACCTTCCGCGCCGGGGTCGGCCGCACCCTGATGGGCGCCTTCGCCAAACAGTTGCGCGGCGAGGTCGAACTGGTTCCGGCGCCGGGCGGCGGCACGATCGCCCGCATGGCTTTCGCCACCCCGGAGGCCATAACGCCTACGGATCCGGCCGATCTCGGAACCGGGCGCCCGCCGCGACGTTCTTGATGCGTACGCCGCTCCCCCGGCGCCAGGAGATTCCACCATGCGGAAGTTATTCGTTCTGTTCGCCGCCGCCGCCGCCCTGACCGCGGCCGCCTGCAACACCATTTCGGGTGTTGGGCGCGACGCCTCGGCCGCTGGCAGCGCCGTGACCGGCGCGGCTGAAGACGCCAAGACCTGAGTCCGGTTTCCCGGCCGCGGCTCTCCCCCGACACGCGGTTCGGTTGAAGAAGGCCCGCCTGGCTTCGCGCCGGCGGGCCTTTGCCTGTTCGTCCTGTCGTTCGCGCGCTTGCACGGCGCGGCGGCGGCGCTAGCATCGTGAACAGGCCGTCCGCCAGACGACGCCGGGGGAAACGCACGATGACCGACCAGACCGCCAAGGCCGTATCGGGTCCGGGCCTGAGGACCGTGGTGGTCGCCTCGGCGGCCGGCACCGCCTTCGAGTGGTACGACTTCTTCATCTTCGGGTCGCTGGCCGCGGTCATCGCCAACCATTTCTACGCCGAGGTCAGCGAGGCCACGGGCTACATCCTCGCGCTGCTGACCTTCGGCGTGGGCTTTGTGGTCCGGCCGCTCGGAGCGCTGGTGTTCGGGTGGTTCGGCGACCGGACCGGCCGCAAGACCACCTTCCTCGTCACCATCACCATCATGGGCCTGGCCACCGTCGCCATCGGCCTGCTGCCCGACTACGACGACATCGGAGTGGCCGCCCCCATCCTGCTGATCCTGATGCGGGTGCTGCAGGGCTTCGCCCTCGGAGGGGAATATGGCGGCGCGGCCATCTATGTCGCGGAGCATGCGCCGGCGAAAAAGCGCGGGTTCCTGACCGGCTGGATCCAGACCACGGCGGCGCTCGGCCTGATCGGCGCCCTGGGGGTCATCCTGATCACCCGCCAGATCGTGGGGACGGAAGCGTTCGACGAATGGGGCTGGCGCATCCCCTTCCTGCTGTCCGCCTTCCTGCTGGGCATCTCGCTGTGGATCCGGATGAAGCTCGACGAGAGCCCCGCCTATCGCCGCATGGAGGAAGAGGGCGGCGAGCGGCGCGCGCCCTACCGCGAGGCCTTCCTGCAGTGGAACAACGGCCGCTTCGTGCTGCTGGCCCTGTTCGGCATCATGATCGCCCAGGGCGCGGTCTGGTACTGCGGCTATTTCTACACCCGCTTCTTCATGGAGCGGATCCTCAAGGTCGAGACCGCCACGGTCGACATGCTGATGCTGTGGCTGACGGTGGTGTCGGCCGGGCTCTACGTCTTCTTCGGCTGGCTGTCCGACAGGGTCGGCCGCAAGCCGGTGATGCTGTTCGGCATGATCCTGGCCCTCGTCGCCTTCTTCCCCGGCTTCCACGCCCTGACGAAGGCGGCCAATCCGGCGCTCGCCGAAGCCCAGGCGTCGGCCCCGGTGACGGTGGTCGCCGATCCCGCCTCCTGCGCCCTGCAGTTCGATCCGGTCGGCAAGGCCGCCTTCGCCAGTTCGTGCGACATCGCCAAGAGCGTGCTGTCCAACGCCGGCGTCTCCTACGCCAACGTCAGCGCCTTGCCGGGCGGCGTCGCCACCGTCCGCATCGGCGGAACGGAGGTCGCCTCGGTCGAGGGCGGCGGCCTCGACCCCGCGGCGCTCAAGGCGGCCCGCGCCGACGTCGAGACGCGCGTCAAGGCCGCGCTGGCGACCGCCGGCTATCCGGTGAAGGCCGATCCGGCCCGGATGGACCTGCCCATGATGTTCGCCATCCTGATGGTGTTCATCGTCGCCGCCACGGCGCTGTACGGACCGCAGGCCGCGGCCCTGGTCGAGCTGTTCCCGACGCGGGTGCGCTACACCGCGATGAGCCTGCCCTACAACGTCGGCACCGGCTGGGTCGGCGGGCTTCTGCCGGCGGCCAGCTTCGCGCTGGTGGCGGCCTCGGGGAATATCTATTTCGGCCTGTGGTATTCGGTCGGCTTCACCCTGGTCGCCGTCATCGTCAGCCTGCTGTGGCTGCCGGAAACCCGCGGCCGGGATCTGAACACGATCGAGACCTGAGGCGTTTCTCTTCCGCGCCGCCCCCAGTCGGACGAAGACCATGACCGAAGCCAACAGTCGCCAGGCCGGCCTCGACCTGTTGCGCGAGCACGCCCTGATCGCGGGCGAGCCGGTCACGTCAGCCGGACGCATCGCCGTCGACGATCCGGCGACGGGCGAGATCCTCGGCCACGTCCCCGACCTCGGCGCCGCCGAAACCGAACGCGCCATCCAGGCCGCGCACGACGCCTTCCCCGCCTGGTCCCGATCCGACCCGCACAAGCGCGCCGCCTTCCTGCGCGACTGGGCCCGGCTGATCGACGACAACACCGAGGGGCTTGGGGCGCTGATGGCGCTCGAGAACGGCAAGCCGTTCGAGGAGGCGAAAGGCGAGGTCGCCTACGCCAACGGCTTCATCAAATGGTTCGCCGGCGAGGCCGAACGCCTGCTCGGCGAGACCCAGGACACGCCGCTGGGCCACGTCATCCTGACCTTCCGCGAGGCGGTGGGGCCGTGCGCCTTCATCACCCCGTGGAACTTCCCCGCCGCCATGCTGACCCGCAAGCTGGGCCCGGCCCTCGCCGCCGGGTGCACCGCCGTGATCAAGCCGGCCAGCCAGACCCCGTTCACCGCCATCGCCCTGGCCGAACTGGCGTACAGGGCGGGCCTGCCCCGGGGCGTGCTCAGCGTCGTCACCGGCGACGCGGCGACCATCGGCGGCGTCCTGACCGCCTCGCCGCTGATCCGCAAGCTCAGCTTCACCGGCTCGACCCCCGTGGGCCGCAAGCTGGCGGAGCAGTGCGCCCCGACCCTCAAGCGGGTGTCGATGGAGCTGGGCGGGGCCGCGCCCCTGATCGTCTTCGCCGACGCCGATCTCGACCTCGCCGTGGCCGAGACCATCAAGGGCAAGTTCCGCAACTCGGGCCAGACCTGCGTCTGCCCGAACCGGGTCTACGCCGAGGCGTCGGTGGCGGAGGCGTACGCCGCGAAACTCGCGGCGGAGGTGGCGAAGATCCCGGTGGGCGCCGCCTTCGAGCCCGGCGTCAAGGTCGGCCCGCTGATCGAGGACAAGGCGATCGACAAGGTCGAGCGCCACCTGGACCAGGTCAAGGCGGACGGCGGCCGTGTCCTCACCGGCGGCGCGCGCCACGCCCTCGGCGGCCGCTTCTTCCACCCGACGGTGACCCTCGGCGGCGACGACGCCCTGTTCCGGCGCGAGGAGACCTTCGGCCCGCTGATCCCGGTCTTCGCCTTCGACGGCGAGGACGAGGTTTTGGGCAAGGCCAATGACAGCGAGTTCGGCCTCGCCTCCTACGTCTTCACCCGCGACCTCGACCGCGCGATGCGCATCGGCCGCCGCATCGAGGCCGGCATGTGCGGCGTCAACACCGGTCTCATCTCCACCGCCGTCGCCCCGTTCGGCGGCGTCAAGCAATCCGGCTACGGCCGCGAGGGCTCCCGCCACGGCATCGACGAATACGTGGACATCAAGGCGGTGACCCTGGCGTTGAAATAGGTCAGCCGTCCTGGGCCGCCAGCATGGTCCCGAGATCGCGGGCCAGCGTCCCGGCGAAGGGCGCGTCGTAGTTGCCCAGCACCGACAGCGCCCAGCCCGTCTCGCGCACGATGAAGCTCTCGCCGTCTATGCCGCTGTTCGGTCCCCCGCCGTTATGACCGATCAGGGTCCGGCCCGCGACGACGCGGCGCTCGAAACCCATGCCGTAATCCGGAAGGCCGCCGGGAGCCGGTCCGGTCAGCATCTCTGTTATCGCGTCCGGAACCAGCCGCCCGCTCGACAGGGCGCGGAGAAAGGCGGTCATGTCGGCCGTCGTGGAATAGCCGCCGCCGCACGAATTGCCCCGCCAGCCGAGGAAGCCCCCGTTCGGCCGCCGGCCCTCGATCCCGAGACTGTCGCTCTCCAGATAGCGGTAGCCCACGGCCCGGCCGGCGACCGTCTCGTCGAGCGTGAAGTGGCCGCTGCGCTCCATGCCGGCCGGGGCGTACACCCGCCGCGCCAGCAGATCGTACCAGGTCTCGCCGGTCGCGCCCTCCAGCACCGCGCCGAGCAGCACGAAGCCCTCGTTGCTGTAGGCCACGCCCCTCCCCGGTTCGAACAGCAGGGGTTGGCCGGCGAAATGCCGGACCAACTCGGTGACGGTCGCGTTGGGATCGCGCCGGTCGTAGCCGGGGCGACTCCACATGTCGCCGAGCCCGGCGGTATGGGTCAGTAGATGACGCACGGTGACCGCATCGGCTCCCGTCGCCCCGGCGAACCCGGGGACCACCTCCACGGCCCGGGTGTCCAGCCCCAGACGCCCCTCCGCGATCAGACCGCCCGCCATCACGGCCGTGAACATCTTGTCCGCCGAGCCGAGGTTGAAGCGCGTGTCAGGGGCGACCGGGGCGCTGAAATCCCGGTTGGCCATACCGGCGGCCTGCTCATGCAGTACGGCGCCGTCGGGGGCGACGACGAGGACCGCGCCCGAGAAGTCGTCGTGTTCCACCGCCCAGGCGATGCGGTCCGCGATCGCCGTCTTCAGCACCGGCCGCGGGACCGGCCCCGCGATCAGCGGGCGGGGATACGGCCGGGGGCGCGGCAGGAGAAACAGGTCGGTGATCCGGCCCGGCTCCGCGGTGCTGGCGAAGGTGGTCAGATCCCGCTCCACCCCCTGCCGCACCGTGCGCACCGTGACCAGCACCTCGCGGGGGCCCTGCCGGCTGGAGACGTACTCCAGCCCGCCGGAGGCCGCCCGCACCCGTGCGAACTGTTCCAGCCAGTCTCCAGCAGAGCGCCGCTGCAGCGACCGGCTCGCCACCAGGTCCGCCAGTCCGGCGCCGTCGAGCGCCGGATCGTTGATCGCCGCGACCAGACGTCGGCCGATCGCATCGAGAGGGCCGTCCTGGGCCATGGCGGGGAAGGCGATCAGGGCCGGGGCCGCCGTCGCGGCGGCCAACATGCTGCGGCGGGTCAGGGCGAGAGTCATGGGCGGTCCCGAACGGTCGATATCCGGTGAGCACCGATAGGCGAACCGTCCGTCCCCCGGCAGTGAATTCGCCGTAAGCCTCACGGCGCCCCGGTGACTAGACCGGCAGCGCCCCGCGCTTGACCACCGTCCGCATGGCCACGCTGGACGACACCCGGGTCACCCCCGGTATCCGGGTCAGTTCGCGCGAGTGCACCCGTTCCAGGTCGTCGACGTCGCGCACCACCAGCCGCAGCAGATAGTCCGAGCCGCCGGTCATCAGATAGCATTCCACCACCTCCGGGACGGTCGAGATCGCCGTCTCGAACGCCGTCAGCGAGGCCTCCGCCTGAGACGACAGGGTCACGGTCACGAAGACGCTGATCGGCAGGCCGACGGCGCGTTCGTTGATGATGGCGGCGTAGCGGCTGATCACCTCCGCCGCCTCCAGCGCCCGCAGCCGGCGCAGGCAGGCGCTCTCGGACAGGTTCACGGTCCGGGCCAGGTCGGCGTTGGTCATTCGTCCGTCCCCCTGCAGGGCGCGCAGCATCTTTCGGTCGGTGTCATCCAGGGTGACCGCGGAAACAGTCTTCAAGGCGGACCTCGTTCGCAGATTCTGCGACTTTATGCTGTTCAGTCAGCGAAAAGAACAGGAACCTGCGCCCGGACCGCCGCTAGATTGCCGCGCGAGGCGAGGCGGCCACAGAGCGCGCCCGCGAACCGTCGAAAAGAGGAACTCCCATGCGCGTCGGCGTCCCCAAGGAAATCAAGAAGAACGAGCACCGCATCGGCCTGACGCCGACCGCCGTGCGCGAATACGTGGCCCACGGCCACACCGTCTCGATCCAGGAGGGCGCCGGCCTCGGCGCCGGCTTCACCGACGCCGACTACAGGAAGGCCGGGGCGAAGATCGTCGCCACCGCCGCGCAGATCTTCGCCGACAACGACATGATCGTGAAGGTCAAGGAGCCGCAGAAGGTCGAGTGGGAGATGCTCCGCGAGGACCAGATCCTGTTCACCTACCTGCACCTGGCGCCGGACCCCGAGCAGACGAAGGGCCTGCTGGCCTCGAAATGCGCCGCCATCGCCTATGAGACGGTCACCGACGACCGCAAGGGCCTGCCGCTGCTGGCCCCGATGTCCGAGGTCGCCGGCCGCATCGCCGTCTTCTCGGCCGCCGAGACCCTCCTCAAGCACAACGGCGGCATGGGCCTGCTGTTCTGCGGCGTCCCGGGCGTGGCCCCGGCCCGCGTGCTGGTGCTGGGCGGCGGCGTCGTCGGCCTGAACGCGGCCCGCATGGCCATGGGCCTGGGCGCCGAGGTCGTGGTGCTGGAGCGCTCGATCCCGCGCATGGCCTATATCGACGAGATCACCAGCGGCCGGGTCGTCACCCGCTATTCCTCGATCGGCGCGATCGAGGAGGAGATGGTCAAGGCCGACGTCATCATTGGCGCCGTGCTGGTCCCCGGGGCCGAGGCGCCCAAGCTGATCAAGCGCGAGCACCTGAAGGCGATGAAGCCCGGCTCGGTGCTGGTCGACGTGGCCATCGACCAGGGCGGCTGTTTCGAGACCAGCCACGCCACCACCCACGAGGACCCGACCTACGTCATCGACGGCGTGGTCCACTACTGCGTCGCCAACATGCCGGGCGCCGCCCCGCGCACCTCGTCCGAAGCCCTCAACAACGCCACCCTGCCCTTCGGCCTGGCCCTGGCCGACCACGGGCTGGAGGCGCTGAAGAAGAATCCGCACCTGGCCCGCGGCCTCAACGTGCTGAGGGGCGAGCTCACCTACCCGGCCGTGGCCGAGGCGCTGGACATGCCGTGGAGCGACCCGTTCGGGGTCTGGGCGAAGGGCTGACAACCAAAGACTGGTAAGGGCGAGGGTCGGACCCTCGCCCTTTTCATAAGCGGCTCATCCCGCCATGGTCGATTCCATGGCTGAGACCATTCTCAAGACCCTGACCAACGAGATCGGCGACGAGCGGGTGATGATCGTGCGGCGAGCGGATGGTGCCTATACCTATCGTCGCAAATGGCATGGTGAAGGCGGCTGGAGCGGCGCGCTCGACCTCGGCCTCTACGACTCCGTGGAAACCGCCGAGGCGGAAGCACGGATGCGGGTCGGCTGGCTGGTTCCTGCATTCCACTAGGCACTGCCTGTAAATCGCCGCTCTCTTGGGCCATAAGCGCGCTCAAGCAGCGAGCGACCGCGTCGCGAGCGTTAGCGCCCTACTTAGAAATGCCGCGATGAAGTTTCTCGACCAGGCCAAGATCTATATCCGCTCCGGCAACGGCGGCGCGGGCGCCGTGTCGTTCCGGCGCGAAAAGTTCATTCCCAACGGCGGTCCGGACGGCGGCGACGGCGGCAATGGCGGCAACGTCTGGATCACCGCGGTCGACGGGCTGAACACCCTGATCGACTACCGCTACCAGCAGCATTTCAAGGCCCAGACCGGCATCCACGGCATGGGCCGGCAGATGCACGGAGCCAAGGGCGAGGACGTCATCCTCAAGGTCCCGGTCGGCACCCAGGTGCTCGACGACGACAAGGAAACCGTGCTGCTGGACATGGATGTCGTCGGCAAGACCGAGCTGCTGCTCAAGGGCGGCAACGGCGGCTGGGGCAACGTCCGCTTCAAGGGCCCGTCCAACCAGGCCCCCACCTACGCCAACCCCGGCCAGGAAGGCCAGGAGCGGTGGATATGGCTGCGGCTCAAACTGATCGCCGACGTCGGCCTGGCCGGCCTGCCCAACGCCGGCAAGTCGACCTTCCTCGCCGCCGCCTCGGCCGCGCGGCCCAAGATCGCCGACTATCCGTTCACGACCCTGGTGCCCAATCTCGGCGTGGTCGACCTGTCGGCCACCGAGCGCTTCGTCATCGCCGACATCCCCGGCCTGATCGAGGGCGCCCACGAAGGGGCCGGCATCGGCACCCGCTTCCTCGGCCACGTCGAGCGCTCGGGCTGCCTGATCCACCTGATCGACGGGACCCAGGACGACGTCCAGAAGGCCTACCGCATCATCCGCCACGAGCTCGAGGCCTATGGCGCCGGTCTCGCGGAGAAGCCGGAGGTGCTGGCCCTGAACAAGATCGACGCCCTGACTCCGGAGGCCCGCGAGGAAAAGGCCGCCGAGCTGGAAGCCGTCGCGGGCAAGCGTCCGATGCTGGTCTCCGGCGTCTCGGGCGAGGGCGTCACCGAACTGCTCCGCGCCGCCTGGACCGAGGTGCGTAAGGACCGCGGCGAGATCGCTCCGGCCGAGACGGACGAGACCGTGGTCGAGACGCCGGGCGGCTGGGCGCCGTAGCCGCGACCGGCGGGGCGTGTTAGCTCCCCCGTGAGCATAAGCCCCCGCGAGCCCGCCTTGTCCTTCTTCCACGCCGGTCCCGCGCCGCGAGCCTCCGGTCCCCGCCGGGGCGCGCTGCGTGATGGGCTCGACCTGCGGCCGGGCATGACGGTCGGCATCTTTGGCGGCTCATTCAATCCGGCCCATGACGGCCACGCCCATGTCGCCGAAACGGCGATGCGGCGGCTGGGCCTCGATCGCGTGGTCTGGCTGGTGTCGCCGCAGAACCCGCTCAAGGACCCCCGCGACAGCGCCCCGCTGGCCGAACGCATGGCCTCCGCCCGCATCGCGGCCGCCCACGCCGCCGCCGGGCCCGCCATGATCGTCTCCGATTTCGAGACCCGGATCGGGACGCAATGGACCGTCGACACCCTGCGCGCCCTGACCGGCCGCCATCCGGGCGTGCATTTCGTCTGGCTGATGGGCTCCGACAACCTGGCGACCTTCCACCGGTGGCGCGGCTGGACCGACATCATGCGGATGATGCCGGTGGCGGTCATCGCCCGCCCCGGCTCCGAGCTGGACAGCCGCACCGCCCCCGCGGCCGTCCGTTTCGCCGCCGCCCGGGTTCCGGCCGCGCGCGCGCGCCTGCTGCCGCGCCTCGAGGCCCCGGCCTGGACCTACCTCACGGCTCCGCTGAACCCCCGCTCCTCGACGGCCCTGAGGGCCCGTGCGCAGGCGGGGAAGTGAGCCGCCGGGCGCAACGCGTGACGCCCCGGCGGGTTCGTGCTAGACTGCCCCTTTAGTAATCTCCTCGGAGCCTTCCGCTGACCCCCTCGCCCGCGCACGATGCGCAAGACAGCGCCGTCTCGAACACGGCGCACGAAATGGATCCCATCGAGCCCCTCCATTCCGAAGACGGTCCGCAGGCCCCCCTCCCCGTCGGCTCCAACGCTCTGGAACAGGCCGTCCTGTCGCGTCTCGACGAGGACAAGGCCCAGGACATCGTCCTCATCGACCTGAAGGGCAAAAGCCCGATGGCCGACACCATGATCATCGCCTCGGGGCGGTCGCACCGCCACGTCGGCGCCCTGGCCGACCACCTGCAGCGCACGCTGAAGGAACAGGGCCTCGGCAAGGTCAAGGTCTCGGGCCTGCCGCACTGCGACTGGGTCCTGCTCGACGCCGGCGACGTCATCGTCCACCTGTTCCGGCCCGAAGTCCGCGCCTTCTACAACATCGAGAAGATCTGGTCGGTCGAGAGCGGCCACCGCGTCGACGCCCGCGCCTGATCTGAACCCATGAAGCTGGCCGTCATCGCCATCGGCAAGCCGGGGCGCGGCCCCGAGGCGACGCTGGCGGCGGACTACGCCGAACGGGCGAGCCTGGCCGGCCGGGCGCTCGGCCTCGGCCCTCTCGAGCTGATCGATCTCGAGGCCCGCAAGCCCGGCAAGGCGGCCGAGGCCGAGCTGATCCTCAAGGCCGCCGAGGGGGCCCATCTGATCGCCTGCGACGAGCGCGGCAGGACCTTCTCGAGCCGCGCCTTCGCCGGGCACATCGCCCTGTTGCGCGACCGGGGCGAGCGGCGGCTGGCCTTCGCCATCGGCGGGGCCGACGGGCTGGACGACAGCGTGCGCGCCGCCGCCGCCTCCACCCTGGCCTTCGGCCCCCAGACCTGGCCGCACGCCCTGGCCCGGGCCATGCTGGCGGAACAGCTGTATCGGGCCGTGACCATCCTGGCCGGATCGCCGTATCATCGCGACTGATGCCCAAGGTCGCCCTCGCCCTGCTGCTGGTTCTGACCGCCCTGCCCGTCGCCGCCGCCGCGCCGCAGCCAGGGCCCGGCGCGGGCGAGATCGGCCGCCTGCAGGCCGAATTCCGCGACGAGCGCGCCCGCGCCCGCAGCCTGCGCGCCGAGGCCGCCGACGCCGGGGCCCGAACCGCCCGTCTCGAACGCGAACTGGCCTCGCTCGGGAGCGACGTCACGGCCGGCGACAGGACCATCGCCGCCCAGCGGGCCCGTCTGCGCAGCCTCAGCGAGCGCGAGGCCGTCCTCGTGGCCCAGCTGTCGCGGGCGCGCGGCCGCCAGGCCCGCCTGCTGTCGGCCCTGCAGATGATGAGCCGCCGCCCGCCGCCGCCGCTGCTGGTGCCCGCCGACAAGGCCGTCGACACGGTCCGCGCCGCCATCCTGATGAAGGCCATCGCCCCCGAGCTCCAGGCCCGCGTCCGGCCGCTCGCCGACCGTCAGGCCGAGATCAACCGGGTTCGCCGGCTGGCCGCGCTCGGCAGCGAGGCCTTGTTCACCGCCGAAAGCGCCGAGGGCGACCGTCGCGCCCAGGCGGAAGCCCGGTTGGCCCGCCAGACCCGGCAGCGCTCGATCCTCGAGGCCGAGGCCGGGACTGCCGAGCGCGCCGTCCTGGCCCTCGAGACCCGGCTGCGGGCGCTGGGCGGACGCGTGCCGGCGGCCGACGCCGACGCCGGGACCGCGACGGCCCCCTCGCCCGCGGGCCGCGACCGGCTGACCCCGCCCGTCGAGACCGCGCCGTCGATCCGCTTCGGCAGGAACTCCAGCGGCTGGCGCTGGCGCGGCGACCGGATCGAGGCCCGGTCCCCCGCCGCCGGCCGCGTGATCTGGACCGGTCCGCTCAGGGGCTGGGGCCGGGTGATCATCCTCGACCTCGGCCCCGGCTGGCGCGCGGTGATCTCCGGCCTCGACGAGGTTTCCGTCGAGACCGGCGCGCGGGTCGCCGACGGCCAGACGCTGGGCCGCTCCGGCGCCGACGGCGAGATCGGCTTTGAGTTGCGCCGCGACGAACGGCCGATCGACCCGGCCCCGTGGCTGGCGGGGAGTGGTTAGCGGCGAATCCGCTTCCCATCGCCCGATGACGCTGATTTTATCGGCGGACCGACGATCGGCCACGATTTGGTCGTCGAAGGACAGGTAGTTGTAGACGTTCAGGCCTCGCGGCCCGCTGGAAAAAGACACCGTATGCGCAAGTTGCTGATGATCGGCGCCGTCGCCGCCACCGTGGTTGGTCTGGGCGCCGCCACGACCGCCGGCCAGACGCCGCGCAACGAGGCCTTCCGGCTGATCGGCCTGTTCGGCGACGCCCTGACGACGGTCGAGCGCGACTACGTCGTTCCGGTCGACGACAAGAAGCTGATCGAGGCCGCCCTGCAGGGCATGATGAGCGCGCTGGACCCTCACTCCTCCTACCTGCCGCTGAAGGCCTACGGCGAGCTGCGCGAACGCACCGAGGGCCAGTATTCCGGCGTCGGCCTGACCATCTCGTCCGAGGGCGGTCTGGTGAAGATCATCTCGCCGATGGACGGCGGTCCCGCTGCCCGCGCCGGCGTCCAGGCCGGCGACGTGATCTCGGCCATCGAGGGCCAGAGCTCCTCGGGCCTGACCGTCAGCCAGGTTTCGGAAAAGCTGCGCGGCGCCGCCGGCACCTCGGTCAAGGTCACCTTCCTGCGTGACGGCGAGGAGCCGCGCGAGCTCACCCTGACCCGCGAGATCATCAAGATCGATTCCGTCACCGGCCGCGTCGAGGGCGACTTCGGCGTGCTGCGTGTCTCGACCTTCAACGAGAACACCGGCCGCGAACTGGGTGAGGTCATCGCCCGGCTCAAGACCGAGAATCCGGCCCTCAAGGGCTATGTGCTGGACCTGCGCAACAACGGCGGCGGCCTGCTCGACGCGGCCATCGCCGTCTCCGACGCCTTCCTCGAGCGCGGCGAGATCGTCAGCCAGCGCGGCCGCCATCCCGAGCAGATCCTGCGCTACGCGGCCCGTCCGGGCGACCTGACCGGCGGCCTGCCGGTCGTGGTGCTGATCAACTACGGCTCCGCATCAGCGTCCGAAATCGTCGCCGGCGCGCTCAAGGACCACCAGCGCGCCACGCTGGTCGGACTGACCAGCTTCGGCAAGGGTTCGGTGCAGAGCGTCATCCCGCTGCGCGGCGGGGCCGACGGCGCCCTGTCGATCACCACGGCGCGCTACTTCACGCCGTCGGGCTCCTCGATCCAGAAGATCGGCATCGAGCCCGACCTCGAGGTGGCCCGTTCCGAGGCCGAGGCCCGCATCGTGTCGCGGTCCAACTTCATCTATTCCGAGGCCGCCTACGCCACCGCCCTGGACGCCTCCATCGGGGCCGAGCGCAAGGGCCCGCACACCCCGCACGAGGCGCCGGGCGAGTCCTACGACAAGGAGAAGGACTACCAGCTGGAGCGCGCCTTCGACGTGCTGCGCGCCGGCGGAAACCTGACCCAGCTGGCGGCCGCGCCCGAGGGGATCGTCGTCACTGCGCCGGGCACGGCCATGGCCGCCGCCACGCCGGAACCCGCGCCCGGGAACTGACGCCCGGGACCTGGCGCGAATTGGCTACGGCATAGCTAACAGCGCGTTAGGCTTTCTTAACCGACGCCCGCCACTGTGAGCCGTGTAGGAGTCCGTTCCGCGGACCCCGTTCGAGCGCCCAGTTCCTTGCCCATGTTCGCCAAGCGCCAGTCCGTCCTCGCCGCCACCGCGGGCGCTCCGCCCGCCCGCCGGGCCGTGCCCGAAGGTCTCGCCCCCGTGCTCCGCGTGCTCAGGAAGCCGCCGGTCGCCGTCGCCGCCGCCGGAGTCCTGCTGCTCGGCGCGGCCGCCCTGTTCGTCACCGTGCTGGGCGACCCCCGCGCCGGCGCCCCGTCGGCCCGCGTGGCCCTGAACCGGCCCGCCGCCGCCCGGACCCCCGTCCCCACCGGCCTGGAAGCCTTCTCCCTCGACGGCTCGGGCCTGTACCAGGACCTCACCGCCGACGGCGCCGACCCCTCGCTGATGGGCGAGGCCGTCATCACCCTGCCCGACGGCGCCACCGTGTCCGGCGACGGCGCGCCGGTCACCGCCCCCCGTGTCGCCGCCCGTCCCCTGCCGGCGGCGCCGATCGCGGGCCTCAGCCAGCCCGGCCCCGACGGCCCGCTGCCGCGCATCGCCCCGGACGGCCGGGTCCCGGCCCAGGCCTACGCCCGGCCCTTCGTCTCCAACGGCAAGCCCCGCGTCGCCCTGATCGTCGGCGGCCTCGGCCTCAACGCCGTCACCACCCGGGCCGCCATCGAGCGGCTGCCGGCCGAGGTCACCCTCAGCTTCGTGCCCTACGCCGAGGGCCTGCAGGGCTGGATCGACCTGGCCCGCGCCCAGGGTCACGAGGTCATGCTGGAAATGCCGATGGAGCCCACCGGCTATCCCAACAACGACCCCGGCCCCTACACCCTGCTGGCCAACGCCGACGCCGCCGACATCCAGGCGAAGATGAACTGGCTGCTGGGCCGCGCCGTCGGCTATTTCGGCGTCACCAACTATCTCGGCGACCGGTTCGCCGCGTCGGACGCCGGCATGACCGCCTTCATGGGGGTGCTGCGCCAGCGCGGCGTCGCCTTCGTCGACGACGGCTCGATGAGCCGCCGCCCCGGGGCCTGGGCCCGCGCCAGCGCCAACCGCATCATCGACGAGCAGCAGTCCCCGGCCGCCATCGTCGGCCAGCTCAACGCCCTGGAGGCCCTCGCCAAGGCGCGCGGCCAAGCGCTCGGCACGGGCTTCAGCTATCCGGTCACGGTCGAGGCCGCCGCCCGCTGGACCGCGGGGCTGGACGCCCGGGGCCTGCAGCTGGCGCCGGCCAGCGCGCTGGCCAACCGGCCCGGACGGTAGATAAAGGCCGACGGCCCCGCTAAGGGACCGGAATGGCTGACACCGACCTGTCCCGCTACCGCCCCAACGTCGGCGTCGTGCTGTTCCATCCGGACGGCCGCGTCTGGTACGGCCGCCGCGCCAACACGCCCGGACCGCACAATTGGCAGTTCCCGCAAGGCGGCGTCGATGAGGGCGAGGACTACGAGGCCGCCGCCCGCCGCGAACTGGCCGAGGAGACCGGGGTCACCTCGGCGGACCTGCTGGCGCAGACGCAGGAGTGGATCGCCTACGCCTTCCCGGCCGACTACGGCGGGACCAAACAGGCGCGCGGCTGGGCCGGGCAGAAGCAGAAATGGTTCGCCTTCCGCTTCACCGGCGACGAGTCCGAAATCGATCTCGCGCAACACGCCGAGATCGAGTTCGACGCCTGGCGGTGGGGCGCGCTCGACGAGGCCCCCGACCTGATCGTCCCCTTCAAGCGCGCGGCCTACGAGCAGGTGGTGCAGGCCTTCGCGCCGCTGGTGGTCTAGGGCCTGCCCCCAACCACTCCGTCATCCTCGGGCTTGACCCGAGGATCAGACCGTCCGGTGCTCGGTGGAAGGACTTGCGGTCGCGCTCGCAGGGCCGTTCCCGACGCACAGTCCGGCCCTCCGTCTGATCCTCGGGTCAAGCCCGAGGATGACGGCGGTAAATGAGGACGGGCCGCTGGCGACCGCCAGCCACTAGCCGCTCACCGCCGCGCACCCCTCAGGCTTCAGGACCCGCTTCGTCGAGGCCGGATATTTTTCCATCAGCCGCGTCGGCCGGATCGGGCGCGGGACGAAGCCGCCGCCGCAATTGGGGCAGACGCCCTTCAGCGTCCCGTCGACGCAGTCGGCGCAGAAGGTGCATTCGAAGGTGCAGATGCGGGCGTCGGCGCTGTCGAACGGCAGGTCGCGGTCGCAGCACTCGCAATTGGGTCTGAGTTCAAGCATGACGGCCCTCGTCTCCTCCCCCTCGGGGGAGGGGGACCCTGCGAAGCATGGTGGAAGGGGCCGGCGCGGGCAAGCTCAGGGCGCGCGGTTCCGGCCAAGGGCCAGCTGCACCAGCCCGTACACCGCCACCAGCGCCCAGGCCCCCTCCATCAGCACGGCCGACAGGTTGAAGTCGAAATACAGCGACACGAGGATCAGCAGGGCGCCGGTCAGGTTCAGCAGCAGCGCGGGCGCGCGCCGGGCGTCCAGCCGGCCGCTGGTCGCGCCGGCGTAGGCGGTCAGGATCATCAGGACGCCGACGACGCCGAGGATATCGGGCAAGCTCATGGCCTACGCCTAGCGGATCGTCCGGCCCCCGGCCACCGGCTCCCGCAGTGTAAGAATGACGATCTCGGGCGGCGCCCGGAAGCGCACCGGGAGGATGGAGACCCCGACGCCGCCCGTCACGAACAGCTTTCGTCCGCCTTCGTCGTACAGGCCGCACGCCCACCGTTCGGACATGCGCGAGGCATGCACCAGACGGCCGAAGACCGGAAGGTTGACCTGTCCGCAGTGCGTATGGCCGGCCAGCGTCAGGGCGACCCGGCCCGGGACGTCCGCAAACGGATCGGGCCAGTGAGTGAGCACGATGACCGGAGCGCCGTCGGTCACCTCCCGCAGGGTGGCCGACACCAGTGGCGGTTCGCGTGGCGACTCCATGTCCGCCAGACCGGCGATCCAGAAGGCCCCGCCAGGCCGCTGGACCCGCTCCGCCCGGTTGTCCAGCACCCGAACACCGGCCCTCGTCAGCGCCCCGGCGATGGCCGCGTCGCCGTACCAGGAGTCGTGATTGCCGAGGACGCCGTGGACGCCCAGCGGACTGGACAGGCCCCTGAAGGCCTCGACGCCTCGCAGGATTTCCGACTGCTCGGGTCGGGCCCGCATGGCCGCCGGTTCATGGCCCCCGGCGTAGTCCCCCAGAAGCACGACCATATCCGGCCGTTCGGCGTTCATTCGCGCCACCAGTCGCTCGATCCGCGCGACATCGGTATGGGGCGCCGCGACATGGGTGTCCGAAATGACGCCGATCCGCAGCGGCGGGCCGCGCCAGGTCGCGCTCTCGATGGTGACGTGGCGGACCGTCAGGGTGGCGGGCTCGATCAGAAAGGCCCAGACGCCGAAGATCCAGCCGACCGCAACGACCGCAGCCAGACTCCCGGCAAAAATAATCCGGCGACCGCGAAGCAGCCGCCGGATCACCAATGCACAGACGATCGGCCCGAGGACGGCGCCGATCCAGGCGAGGACCAGAACGATGCCCGGTCCCGCCACGGTTACAATCTCACGCCGCAGCCACTTCCGAGGCCTGTTCGGCCAGGATGGTCAGGCCGGCCGGGGTGACGTCGGCGAAACCGCCGTGGACCTCGAACTGGCGGCGCGAACCGCCATCGATGACCGTGACCATGCCTTCGCGCAGGGCGGTCATGAACGGCGCGTGGTCGGCCAGCACGCCGAAGTCGCCCTCGACGCCGGGCGCGTCGACCTGATCGACGAGGCCGCTGAAGACCTCGCGCTCAGGCGACACCAGCGAGAAGCTGAGTTTGCCGGCCATGGATCAGGCCGCCTCGGCCAGCTTGTGGGCCTTCTCGACGGCTTCCTCGATGGCGCCAACCATGTAGAAGGCGGCTTCCGGCAGGTGGTCGTATTCGCCGGCCACGATGCCCTTGAACGAGCGGATGGTGTCTTCCAGCGAGACGAACTTGCCCGGGGCGTTGGTGAACTGCTCGGCCACGAAGAACGGCTGCGACAGGAAGCGCTGGATCTTGCGGGCGCGCGAGACGACCAGCTTGTCCTCTTCCGACAGCTCGTCCATGCCCAGGATGGCGATGATGTCCTTCAGCGCCTTGTACTGCTGCAGCACTTCCTGGACCGAACGGGCGACCTGGTAGTGTTCGTCGCCGATGACCAGCGGGTCCATGATCCGCGAGGTCGAGTCAAGCGGGTCCACAGCCGGGAAGATGGCCTGGGCGGCGATGTCGCGGCTCAGCACGGTCGTCGCGTCCAGGTGGGCGAACGAGGCGGCGGGGGCCGGATCGGTCAGGTCGTCGGCGGGCACGTAGATGGCCTGGACCGAGGTGATCGAGCCCTTCTTGGTCGAGGTGATGCGCTCCTGCAGGTTGCCCATCTCGGTGGCCAGCGTCGGCTGATAGCCCACGGCCGACGGGATGCGGCCCAGCAGGGCGGACACTTCCGAACCGGCCTGGGTGAAGCGGAAGATGTTGTCGACGAACAGCAGCACGTCCTTGCCTTCCTCGTCGCGGAAGTACTCGGCCTGGGCCAGGCCGGTCAGGGCGACGCGGGCGCGGGCGCCGGGGGGCTCGTTCATCTGGCCGTAGACCAGGGCGCATTTCGAACCCTCGGTCGAGCCGTTGTTCTTGGCCGGGTCAACGTTGACGTTGGACTCGATCATCTCGTGGTAGAGGTCGTTGCCCTCGCGGGTGCGCTCGCCCACGCCGGCCAGCACGGAGTAGCCGCCGTACGCCTTGGCGATGTTGTTGATCAGCTCCTGCATGGTCACGGTCTTGCCCACGCCGGCGCCGCCGAACAGGCCGATCTTGCCGCCCTTGGTGTAGGGGCAGATCAGGTCGATGACCTTGATCCCCGTGACGAGGATTTCCGACGAGGTCGACTGCTCCTCGAAGCTCGGGGCCTCGCGGTGGATCGGGCGGTACATGGTGGTCTTGATCGGGCCCTGTTCGTCGATCGGCGCGCCGACGACGTTCATGATGCGGCCCAGCGTGCCCGGTCCGACCGGGGCCAGGATCGAGGTGCCGGTGTCGGTCACGGCCTGGCCGCGGGTCAGGCCTTCCGAGGTGTCCATGGCGATGGTGCGGACCATGTTCTCGCCGAGGTGCTGGGCGACTTCCAGAACCAGGGTGAAGGGCAGGCCGGTCTTCTGGTCGACGTTCTGGGTTTCCAGCGCGTTCAGGATGGCCGGCAGCTGGCCCTCGAACTCGACGTCGACGACGGCGCCGATGACCTGGGCGATCTTGCCCACGCCGGTGCCGGCGGTGACCACGGCGTTGCCGGTGGCGGCGGCGGCGGTCTTGGGAGCCTTGGGCGCGGCCGGCTTCTTGGCGGCGGTCTTCTTGGGAGCGGTGGTGTCGGTCATCGGTGCGGGTCCGTTGTCGTCGTGTGCGGTCAGGAGGTCAGATCAGAGGGCTTCGGCGCCGGAGATGATCTCGATCAGCTCCTTGGTGATCTGCGCCTGGCGGGATCGGTTGTATTGCAGGGTAAGGGCGGAAATCATGTCGCCGGCGTTGCGCGTGGCCGCGTCCATGGCGCCCATCTGGGCCCCGTAGAAGCCGGCCTGGTTCTCGTACAGCGAGGCGAGGATCTGGGTGGTGATGTTGCGCGGCAGCAGGGTGTCGAGGATCTCCTCCTCGGACGGTTCGTAGTCGTAGACCGCGCCGTTCAGGTTGATCGGCTCGGCGCCGCCCTCGACCACGGCCGGGATCAGCTGCTTGGCGGTCGGGACCTGCGAGATCACCGACTTGAACCGGCTGTAGAACAGGGTGACCACGTCGGCCCGGCCGTTCTCGAACTCGTCGGCGATCAGCTCGGCGATCGGCTGGGCCGACGGCAGGCCGATGACCTTGTGGTCCGACAGTTCGAACGTCCTGACGATGCGGTCGCCGAACAGCCGGGTCAGCTGGTCGCGCGACTTGCGGCCCACGGCGATGACGCGGACGTCCTTGCCGTCGGCGATCAGGCCGTTGATCCGGTCGCGGGCGGCGCGGACGATGTTCGACGAGAAGCCGCCGGCCAGGCCCTTGTCGGACGAGGCCACCACGATCAGGTGGCGCTGGTCCGAGCCGGTTCCGGCCAGGAGCTTCGGCGCGCCGTCGCCCGAGACGCCGGCCGCCAGATTGGCGATGACGGCCGCCATGCGCGCGGCGTAGGGCCGGGCCGCGACGGCCTGGTCCTGGGCGCGCTTCAGCTTGGCCGCGGCGACCATCTGCATGGCTTTCGTGATCTTCTGCGTGGCTTTCACGCTTCCGATCCGATTGCGCATTTCCTTGAGGCTGGCCATTCGGGCTGCTCTTTCTAGTCCCTACAGGTCAGGTCAGGCGAAGGTCTTGGCGAAGGCTTCGATGGCGGCCTTCAGTTCGGCTTCCAGCTCCTTCGACAGCGCCTTCTGGGTGCGGATGCCGTCGAGCAGCGAGGCGTGGGCCGAGTGCAGGCGGGCCAGCAGCTCGCGCTCGAAGCGCTGGATGTCGCCGATCGCCACATTGTCGAGATAGCCGCGGGTGCCGGCGTAGACCGACACGACCTGCTCCTCGACCGTCAGCGGCGAGTACTGCGGCTGCTTCAGCAGCTCGGTCAGGCGGGCGCCGCGGGCCAGCAGCTTCTGGGTCGAGGCGTCGAGGTCCGACCCGAACTTGGCGAACGCGGCCATCTCCCGGTACTGGGCCAGCTCGCCCTTGATGGAGCCGGCGACCTGCTTCATCGCCTTGATCTGGGCCGAGGAGCCCACGCGCGACACCGAGATGCCGACGTTCACGGCCGGGCGGATGCCCTGGTAGAACAGGTCGGACTCGAGGAAGATCTGGCCGTCGGTGATCGAGATCACATTGGTCGGGATGTAGGCCGAGACGTCGTTGGCCTGGGTCTCGATCAGCGGCAGGGCGGTCATCGAGCCCGAACCGTTGTCCTCGTTCAGCTTGGCGGCGCGCTCCAGCAGGCGGCTGTGCAGGTAGAAGACGTCGCCCGGATAGGCTTCGCGGCCCGGCGGACGGCGCAGCAGCAGCGACATCTGGCGATAGGCGACGGCCTGCTTGGACAGGTCGTCATAGACGATCAGGGCGTGCATGCCGTTGTCGCGGAAGAACTCGCCCATGGCGCAGCCCGAGAACGGGGCCAGGAACTGCAGCGGGGCCGGCTCCGACGCCGTGGCGGCCACGACGATGGTGTAGTCCAGGGCGCCGCGCTCCTCGAGCGTCTTGACGATCTGGGCCACGGTCGAGCGCTTCTGGCCGATGGCGACGTAGATGCAGTACAGCTTCTCGCCTTCGCTCGTCGCGGCGGCGTTGGTGGCCTTCTGGTTCAGGATGGTGTCGATGGCGACGGCGGTCTTGCCGACCTGACGGTCGCCGATGATCAGCTCGCGCTGGCCGCGGCCGATCGGGATCAGGGTGTCGATGGCCTTCAGGCCGGTCTGCATCGGCTCATGCACCGACTTGCGCGGGATGATGCCCGGGGCCTTGACGTCGACGCGGCGGCGCTCGGTGAACTGGATCGGGCCCTTGCCGTCGATCGGCTCGCCCAGCGGGTTGACGACGCGGCCCAGCAGGCCCTTGCCGACCGGCACGTCCACGATCTCGCCGAGGCGGCGGACCTCGTCGCCCTCGGCGATCTGGTTGTCCTGGCCGAAGATCACGGCGCCGACGTTGTCGCGCTCGAGGTTCAGGGCCATGCCCTTCACGCCGGCCTTGGGGAACTCGATCATCTCGCCGGCCTGGACGTTGTCCAGACCGTGGATGCGCGCGATGCCGTCGCCGACCGACAGCACCTGGCCGACGTCCGAAACGTCCGCCTCGACGCCGAAGTTGGCGATCTGCGACTTGAGGATGGCCGAGATTTCGGCGGCGCGGATGTCCATGACAGGCTCTCTGTTATCGTCTTGTCAGCGCGGCCCCGTCGGAGCCGCGAGTGTTGGGGTCAGGCCCGTTTGAGGGCGAACTTCATCTGGTCGAGCTTGGTTTTCAGCGAGGCGTCGAACAGCTTCGACCCCACCTTGACCTTGAGGCCGCCCAGGATCGACGGATCGACGCGGGCGGTCATTTCCGGGTCCTTGCCCAGCGAGGCGCGCAGGGCGGACTGGATGGATTTCATCTGGGCGGCGCTCAGGGCCTGGGCCGAGACCACCTCGGCGGCGACCACGCCGGTCTTCTTCGCATACAGCAGGTCGAAGCCCGCCATCACGGCCGGCAGGTCGCCCGAGCGGCCGTTCTGGCCCAGCAGGCCGAGGAAGTTGCGGGTCACGCCGTTGAACTTCGCGGCGTCGGCGATGGCGACAAGACCCGTCTGCTGGTCCTCGGCGGCGATCACCGGCGAGGTGGCCAGCCGGCGCAGGTCGGCGCTGTCGTTCCACGCGGCGCGCAGCGACTTGAGATCGGCGCGCACGGCGTCGAGGACGCCCGTCTCGTCAGCGAGGTCGAACAGCGCCTGTGCGTAGCGCTCGCCGACTTCCGTCGTCCTGTAATCGTCAGCCACTTATAATGTCCGCGCGGTTGGCGTTCGGGTTGGCGACCGGCGGCGTGTCCGCGCCAGTCAAAGGTCTGAAATGCTTTGAGAAAGCACTTGGGGGACGCGTCTTGCAACGCGCCCTCCGGCTCAGCCGGGCGCCTGATAGCACCCTAACCCCCCGACCGCAACCGAGGCGGTCCGCCGCAGCGGCGCGGCGACGTAACGCGAATTGACGTGGCGAGGCGCGGTCCGGAGGCGAAGACTGGCCGTCGCCCCCGTCAGCCGGAACCGCGCCCATGACCCTCGCCCGCACCGTCTCCGCCCTGATCGCCGCCGCCGTGCTGTCGGCCGCGCCCGTCGCGCAGGCTGCGGCCGGGGCCGGCGACCCGGCCGCGTTCCGGGTGATGAGCTACAACATCCGCTTCGACGGGCCGTCCGACAATCCGCTGTGGAGCGAGCGCCGCCCGCACATGGCCGACCAGATCGCCTTCCTCGACCCCGACCTGCTGGGCCTGCAGGAGGCGCTGCCGCACCAGGTCGCCTGGCTCGCGGAACAGCTGCCCGGCTACGACCGCTATGGCCTCGGCCGCGACGACGGCCTCGCCGGCGAGGCCGCGACCCTGTTCTGGCGGCGCGACCGCTACGAGCGGCTGCGTGCCGAGACCTTCTGGTGTTCGCCCACCCCGGACCGGCCGTCGAAGGGCTGGGACGCCGCCTACCCCCGCACCGTCACCCGGGTCCTGCTGCGCGACCGGCGCGACGGCCGGCTGCTCGACGTCCGCAACACCCATTTCGACCACGTCGGCGTCGTCGCCCGCGAACAGTGCGCCGAACTGGTCTCCGGCCTCGCCCCGGCCGAGGCCGACGGCGCGGCCGCCGAGGTCGTGCTGATGGGCGACTTCAACACCGGGCCGGACACCGCGCCGTATCGCCGCATCGTCGCCTCGGGCCTGCGCGACGCCCGCGCTATCAGCCCGACCGACTTCGGCCCCGCCGGCACCTTCAACGCCTTCGACATCGCGAAGGACAACGAGGGCGTGGCCATCGACCACATCTTCGTCGGCCCCGGCCTGGCGGTCGAGCGCTTCGCCGTGCCCACCGACTCCTTCGGCGGCCGGGTCATTTCGGATCACTTCCCGGTGGTGGCGGACGTGGTCCCGGTGGGACGCTGAACGCACGCTTCACCATCCCCCTCCGTCATCCTCGGGCCTGACCCGAGGATCAGACCGTCCGGTGCTCGGTAGACCAGGATGCGGTCACGCCCGCGGCGCCGCTTCCATCGCACAGCCCGGCCCCCGCATCTGATCCTCGGGTCAAGCCCGAGGATGACGGCGCCGGGGGGGCGTGCCGTCAGTGCACCGCGTTCTTCGCCCGGTTGCGGTGATAGGTCTGGTTGAGCAGCTCGACCCCCAGCGAGAAGGCGATGGCGAAGTAGAGATAGCCGCGCGGGATGTGGAAGCCGAAGCCGTCGGCGACCAGCGCGACCCCGACCAGCAGGATGAAGCTCAGCGCCAGGATCTTGGTCGTCGGCGCCTTCTCGATGAAGTCGGCGACCGGTTTGGCGGCGACCAGCATCACCAGGGTCGACAGCACCACGGCGGCGACCATCACCCAGACGATCGAGGTCATGCCGACGGCGGTGATGACGCTGTCCAGCGAGAAGACCACGTTGATGATGGCGATCTGGACCAGCACGGCGCCGAGGCTGGTGGCCTTGCCCACCACGGTGTTGACGTCGTGCGCCCCCTCGACCGAGTGGTGGACCTCCATGGTGCCCTTGGCCAGCAGGAACAGGCCGCCCGCGATCAGCACCAGGCTCTCGATGGTGAAGTCGTGGCCGAAGGCGCTGAACAGCGACGCCTCCATATGGGTCAGCAGCGCCAGCCCGCCCAGCATGACAATGCGCATGACCATGGCCATCCACAGGCCGATCTGGCGGGCGCGGCCCTGTTCGTCGGCCGGCAGGCGCGACACGGCCACGGCCAGGAAGACGATGTTGTCGATGCCCAGCACGATCTCGAGGAAGGTCAGGGCCAGCAGACTGGTCAGGACCTCGACGGTGAGCAGTTCGAGCATGGATCGTCCTCCGGCAGTCCGCACTCTATACGAAGGCCCGCGACGCTTCGTCCATAGGGCCCGCCTTGCCCGCGGTCCCGACGCTGGGTAGGGACGACCGGATATTCTGGAGACGACCCCGATGTTCGAAGGCTTCGCCGCGCTGCTGACTGATCCCGCCGCCTGGGCGGCCCTGATCACCCTGGTGGTGATGGAGGTGGTGCTGGGCATCGACAATCTGATCTTCATCTCGATCCTGTCGAACAAGCTGCCGCCCGAGCATCGCCAGCGCACCCGCCGCATCGGCATCGGCCTCGCCCTGATCATGCGCCTGGGGCTGCTGGCCACCATCGGCTGGATCGTCGGCCTGACCCAGCCGGTCTTCAATCTCGGCCTGGCCGGCGCGGGCTGGGACACCGAGTTCAGCTGGCGCGACCTGATCCTGATCGCCGGCGGCCTCTTCCTGGTCTGGAAGGCGACGACCGAGGTCCACCACGCCGTCGACCCCAGCATCGGCGACGACATGCTGGAGAAGAACAAGACCACCGCCGTCATCAACAACGTCGGCGCCGCCATCGGCCAGATCATCCTGCTGGACCTGGTCTTCTCGATCGACTCCATCCTGACCGCCGTCGGCATGACCGACCATGTGCCGATCATGATGGTCGCGGTGATCATCGCCGTCATCGCCATGCTGGTCGCCTCCGACCCGCTGGCGGACTTCATCGACAAGAACCCGACCATCGTCATGCTGGCCCTGGGCTTCCTGCTGATGATCGGCATGGTGCTGATCGCCGACGGCTTCGGCGTCCACGTGCCCAAGGGCTACATCTACGCCGCCATGGCCTTCTCGGCCCTCGTCGAGGGGCTCAACATGATGGGCCGCAAGGCCGCGCAGAAGAAGGCGGCGGCGCTCGAGGCGCGCCGGGCCGAGCTCAACAAGACCGAAACGGCCGAACCGGGGGTTTAGGCGCAGGCGCCGCGGCCAGCGGGCAGCCGCCTGCGCCGCCCCCTCCGTCCGGCCCGCTGATCGCGGCCCGGCCACCTCCCCACGAGTGGGGAGGTGAAGCCCTCCCTCACCTCCCCATCGCAGATGGGGAGGGGGACCGCGCGAAGCGTGGTGGAGGGGGCGCCGCCGGCATCATGACGCTGTGCTGACAATCCGCGGATCTATAGTCGGGTTCAGCGAAAAATATCCGGCGACATCAACCACATCCGCTTTTCTCAAACCGATCTTCCCGCCGCACCGGCCGACGGGCGTACCGTGTGGCTTTTCGCCGCCGACGGTCTTTGACAATCAAACCCCCTCCGCGCCGCCAGGGACGTGACGGCCAAAGCGAGACTTCGAGCGCTTTCGACCCGGATCGTTCAGACTGTTCAGACGGTTCAGACCATGTTTTTCGTCTGAACTGGCGGCCTAGAGGAAACTGTACGGGTCCACGTCAACGTTGAGCCGCACCGACGCCGGCACCTTCACCCGCGCCAGCCACGCCCGCAAAAACCCCTGCAGATCGACGTCGCGATCCGCCCGGACCAGCAGCCGCTTGCGCCGCCGGCCGCGCACCAGCGCCAGCGGCGCGTCGGCGGGGCCATAGACCTCCAGCCGCTCGGCGTTGGGGATCGAGCCGGCCAGTTCGCGCGCCACCTTCTCCACCGCCGCGGCGTTCTCGCCCGACAGGATCAGCGCCGCCAGCCGGCCGTAGGGCGGCAGGGACGCGGCCTCCCGCTCGGCCATCTCGGCCTCGACGAAAGCGTCGCGGTCGCCCGCCGCCAGCGCCATCAGCACCGGATGCTCCGGCGTCCAGGTCTGCAATATGGCCCGGCCCCGCTTCTCGGCCCGCCCCGCCCGGCCGGTCGCCTGCGTCAACAGTTGAAAGGTCCGCTCGGCCGCCCGCAGATCGCCGCCCCTCAGCCCGAGGTCGGCGTCGACCACCCCGACCAGGGTCAGGTGCGGGAAGTTGTGCCCCTTGGCCGCGGCCTGGGTCGCCACCAGGATGTCGATCTCGCCCTCGGCCATGCGCTGGATCAGCGCCCGCGCCGACTTCGCGTCGGGCACGGTGTCCGAGCTGAACACCGCCGTCCGCGCCTGCGGGAACAGCTGGCGCACCTCCTCCTCGACCCGTTCGACGCCCGGCCCGACCGAGACCAGCGAGTCCTCCGCCCCGCACGACGGGCAGTGTCGGGGCCGCAGCATGGTGAAGCCGGTCAGGTGGCAGACCAGCCGCCCGGTGTAGCGATGCTCGACCAGCCAGCTGTCGGTGTCCGGCGCCGTCATCCGGTGCCCGCAGGCCCGGCACAGCACCACCGGCGCATAGCCCCGCCGGTTCAGAAACAGCAGGGTCTGCTCGCCGCGGGCCAGCGTCTCCCCGATCGCCTCGCGCAGCGGCTGCGACAGCCAGGTCTGCGGATCGGGCGGGCTCTGGCGCAGGTCCAGCAGGGCGATCTGCGGCAGCACCGCCGCCCCGTGCCGGGCCTCCAGTTTCAGCCAGCCGTAGCGGCCGTGATGGGCGTTCCACAGCGTCTCCAGCGACGGCGTGGCCGAGGCCAGCACCACCGTCGCGCCCTCGATCCGCGCCCGCGCCACGGCGAGGTCGCGGCCGTGGTAGACCAGCCCCTCCTCCTGCTTGAACGAGCCGTCGTGCTCCTCGTCCACCACCAGCAGGCGCAGGTTGGCGTAGGGCAGGAACAGGGCCGACCGCGCCCCGACCACGATGTTGCAGCGCCCCGCCACCACCGCCTCCCAGACCTGCCGCCGCCTCGGCGGGGCGACCCCGGAATGCCATTCGGCCGGCGCGGCCCCGAAGCGCGCCGCGATCCGCTCGATCAGGGCCTGGGTCAGGGCGATCTCGGGCAGCAGGATCAGCACCTGCGCCGCGGGATCCGCCTTCAGCGTCCGCGCCGCCGCCTCGAGATAGGCCTCGGTCTTGCCCGAGCCGGTGACCCCGTCCAGCAGGAAGGGGGCGAACCCGCCCTTCGCCGTGGCCGCCGCGATGGCGTCCGCCGCCGCCGCCTGGTCGGCGTTCAGCGTCGCCGGGGCGTGATCGGGGTCCGGCGCGTCGAAGGCGGCGACCGCCTCGATCTCCACCGCCTCAAGCACCCCTTCGTCGAGCAGGCCCTTGACCACTCCGGACGACACCCCCGCCGCCCGCGCCAGATCGGGGCCCGGCATGGCCCGCTCGCCCAGCGTCTCCAGAACCGCGCTCCGCGCCGCCGTCAGCTTGGCCGGGACCCGTTCGCCGACCCGCCGCACCCGCCGCTCGGGCCGGGGCCGCGGCGCCCGCAACCCCTTCAGCGCCGCCGAGGCCATCTCGCCCGGCGCGCTCAGCGTCCAGCGCGCCGCCCATTCGACGAAGTCCACCGTGCGTTCGGGCAGGCGCGGATCGTCCAGCACCTGGGCCACCGCCTTCAGCCGCCGGTTCGAACCCGTGGTCTCGCGCACCTCGGCCACGATCCCGCGCATCAGCCGCGGCCCCAACGGCACGGCGACCTGATCGCCCCGGGCGAGTTCGAGCGCTTCCGGAACCTCGTAGTCGAAGGCCTCGGGCACCGGCAGCGGGATAAGGACGGATGCGACTTTCACCCGGCGGCCCGGTCCGCTAGAAGCGCGCCCATGAAACTCTTCCTCGACACCGCCGACGTCGCCGTCATCAAGGACATGGTCCCCACCGGAATGGTGGACGGCGTCACCACCAATCCCACGCTGATCGCCAAGTCCGGTCGCAACATAGCCGAGGTCATCGCCGAGATTTGCGCCCTCGTCGAGGGCCCGATCTCCGCCGAGGCCGTGGCGACCGATTTCGAGACCATGGTGCGGGAGGGCGACAAGCTCGCCGCCATCGCCCCCAATGTGGTCGTGAAACTGCCCCTGACCTGGGACGGCCTGCGCGCCACCCGCGTCTTCGCCGACAAGGGGATCAAGACCAACGTCACCCTGTGCTTCTCGGCCGCCCAGGCCATGCTGGCCGCCAAGGCCGGCGCCACCTTCGTGTCGCCCTTCGTGGGCCGGCTGGAAGACCACGGCGCCGACGGCATCGGCCTGCTGGAAGAGATCCGGGCCCTGTTCGACATCCACGACTTCGGCACCGAAATCCTCGCCGCCAGCCTGCGCAATCCCGGCCACGTCTCGGCCGCGGCCGTCGCCGGCGCCGACGCCTCGACCATCCCGGCCGACGTTTTCAAGGCCCTGGTCAAGCACCCGTTAACCGACAAGGGGCTTGATGCCTTCCTGGCGGACTGGGGCAAGACCGGCCAGTCGATTCTGTAGTTCTGCCTCGGGGAGAGGTCTGTGAGCGTATCGCCTGACCTCTCTTCGGATACGCCGGCCGAGCCGCACTGGCCGGAAATCCGCGCCTGGCTGCAGGCCAATCCCCAGACCCTGCTCGACGACCGCTCTCTGCTGGAAGAGATCGGGCTCAAGCCGCACGGCCGCAACGTCGTCGAGTTCGGCCGCGCCGCCCTGACCCGGCTGGAGGCCGCCGCCGAGCGCGAGGCCGACGCCCGCAAGCGCATCGAAGCGATCGCCCGCGCCAATTTCGCCGCCCAGACCCAGACCCACGTGGCGGCGCTGGACCTGATGGAGGCGCGCAACCCCTCCGACCTGTCCCGCCGCCTCGACGCCGTGGCGCAAGGCCGGTTCGGCCTGACCGCCGCCGCCATCGCCCTCGAGAAGCCCGGCGCCGTCCCGTTCGGCTGGAGGTCGCTCGACGCCGGCGCCGTCGACAAGCTGCTCGGCGACGACGGTCTCACCTGGCTCGGCCCGAATTTCGACGGTCTGAACCTCTTCGGCGCGACCGAGGGCGAGGTGAAGTCGGTCGCCCTGATCCGCATGGCCCCGCTGTTCCCCGGCGACGAGCCGCCGGCCCGCCCCGCCCTGTGCGCCTTTGGCTCGCCGGAGGAGGACGGATTCACCCCGACCATGGGCTGCGAACTGGTCGCCTTCATCGCCCGGGTGGTCGAGCGCACGGCCGAACGATGGCCCATTCTCAGCTGACCCCCGACCTCGGCGCCGATGGGGCCCTCGCAGCCTGGCTGGAGCATCTGGCCCACGAGCGCCGCCTGTCGCCCCGCACCCTGGAAGCCTACGGCCATATCGGCCGCCAGTATCTCGCCTTCCTCCAGCGCCACCGGGGCGAGGCCCAGCGGCTCGCCGATCTCGGGACCGTCACCCCCGCCGAGCTCCGCGCCCATCTGGCCGAGCGCCGCTCCGGCGACCATCCGCTGAACGCCCGTTCGATCAGCCAGACCCTGTCGGCGATCCGCACCTTCCACGTCTTCCTCGATCGCCGCTGCGGCGTCGCTGCGCCCCAGCTGGCTCTCGTCCGCGGCCCGCGGATCAAGGCCTCCCTGCCCCGCCCGGTCACCGAGGATCAGGCCCGCGGCCTGATGCAGGAGCCTGGAGCCGATCCGGACGCCGCGCCGTGGGAGGCCGCCCGCGACCGCGCCGTCCTGACCCTGCTCTACGGCTGCGGCCTGCGCATCTCCGAGGGACTGTCCCTGACCCGCGCCGACGCGCCCCTGCCGGAGGCCCTGCGCATCACCGGCAAGGGCGGCAAGACCCGGCTGGCTCCGGTTCTGCCCGCCGTGCGCGCCGCGATCGAGGATTATCTGGCGCTGCAGCCCTTCCCCCTGGCGCCCGGCGACGCCCTGTTCCGCGCCCGTCGCGGCGGCCCGCTCAGCCCGCGCCACGTCCAGGCGACGGTGCAGCGTCTGCGCGGCAGGCTCGGCCTGCCGGCGAGCGCCACGCCGCACGCCCTGCGCCACAGCTTCGCCACCCATCTGCTTGGAGCGGGGGCCGACCTGCGCGCGATCCAGGAACTGCTGGGCCACGCCAGCCTGTCGACGACCCAGAAATACACCGCCGTCGACGCCGCCCGCCTGCTGAACGCCTATTCAGCCGCCCATCCGCGGGCCTGACCGTCAGGCCTGCATGGTCCAGCCGTCGACGCCCATGGCCGCCTGTTTGACGGCTTCCGAACGGGTCGGGTGCGGATGGCAGATGCGGGCGATGTCCTCGCTGGCGCCCCCGAAGGCCATGGCCACGCAGGCCTCGCCGATCATTTCGCCAGCCTGGGGCCCGAGGATGTGCACGCCGAGGACGCGATCCGTGGCGGCGTCGGCCAGCACCTTCACGAAACCCTCGGTCTCGTGGTTGATCTTGGCCCGGCTGTTGGCGGTGAAGGGAAACTTTCCGCTCCTGTAGGCGACGCCGGCCTCCTTCAGCTGCTCCTCGGTCTTGCCGACCCAGGCCACCTCGGGCGAGGTGTAGACCACGCTCGGGACCAGGTCGTAGTCCACATGCCCCGCCTTGCCGGCGATCAGCTCGATCACCGCCACGGCGTCCTCTTCCGCCTTGTGGGCCAGCATCGGGCCGTGGGTCACGTCGCCGATCACCCAGACGCCGTCAGCGACCTTGAAGTGGTCGCCGGCCACGAAGCCGCGCCTGTCCGCCTCGACGCCCACCGTCTCCAGACCGAGGCCCTCGGTGTAGGGACGGCGGCCGATGGCGACCAGCACCACGTCGCCCTTCAGCGTCTCCGCCGCGCCGCCGGCGGCGGGCTCGACGGTCAGCTCGACGCCGTCCTTCGACGTCTTCGCCCCGGTGACCTTCGCTCCCAGCCTGAAGGTCATGCCCTGTTTGGTCAGGGCGCGCTGGAAGGCCTTGGCCACCTCGCTGTCCATGCCGGGGGTGATGCGGTCCAGATACTCGACCACCGTCACCTGCGCGCCCAGCCGGCGCCAGACCGAACCGAGCTCCAGCCCGATGATCCCGGCCCCGACCACGATCAGCTGCTTCGGCACGACCGGCAGCGACAGGGCCCCCGTGGAATCCACCACCCTGCCCGCCTCGAAAGCCACGCCCGGCAAGGGGGTTGGCTCCGAACCGGTGGCGATGACGATGTTCTTCGCCGTCAGCGTCGTCTTCGATCCGTCGGCGGCGGTCACCTCGACCTGGCCCGCGCCGGCGATGCGCCCGCGGCCCTTCACCCAGTCGACCTTGTTCTTCTTGAACAGGAATTCGATACCCTTGGTCAGGGCGCCGACGCTGTCCTGCTTCTGGCTCATCATCTGGCCGAGGTTCAGTTTCGGCGTCCCGACCTCGATGCCGAGAGCCGGGAACTCCTTCGTCGCCGCCTCGAACAGCTCCGAGGCGTGCAGCAGCGCCTTGGAGGGCATGCAGCCGACGTTCAGGCAGGTGCCGCCTAGGGTGTCGCGCATCTCGACGCAGGCGGCCTTCAGCCCCAGCTGTCCGGCCCGGATGGCGGCGTTGTAGCCGCCCGGCCCGCCGCCGATGATGACCACGTCATACGCGGCGTTCGGGGATGCGGCATCGGCCATGAGGTCTCTCGTTCAGTGGGCGCGGGGGGGAGCGCGCGGAACCTAGCGGCGCGCCGGTGCGCGTCAACCGTCGGATCCGATATAGGCGCCGTCGCCGATCGGGCGAGGCCCTGAGGCCACGGCCTAGTAGGCGAACTGGCCCGGAGTGCGCACCCGCCGGATGCGGCGGCCGGCGATCATGACCAGCAGGCCCAGCACGACCAGCCCGCCGAGCATCAGCCACAGCGGCTCGACGGGCAGGCTCGAAAGCGCTTCGGGCGCCGCCATCGTCGCGGGTCCGGAAGCGGCGGCCTCGCCGCCCTGCCGGGCCAGCGCCAGCCGCAGGGCGGCGTCGGCGAGAAAACCCAGGAAATAGGCCACGGCGGCCTTCGAATTGCCGGCGCCGAGCATCAGCGCCGCGATCACATAAAGGACGACAGCGGCCGCCCACACGCCCCAGGCGGGAACCATGCCGAACAGGGCCCCGCCGCCGAGCACCGCCGCGCCGACACGCACGACCGTCTCCTCCCGTCCCGCGCCTTCAATGAACGGCGACATGAACGGCCAGGCCAGCCAGCCGGCGTAAGCCAGGACCGCCAGCACCACGATGAAACGCAACAGCTTCATGATCGACGCTCCTGTGGACCGTTAACCATTCTACACCGCTACAGCGGCGACGCCAGCCGGCGCCTCGGCGACGGCGCCCGGCAGGGTGATGGACACCTCCGCGCCGCGCCCCGCCTGGCTGTCGATGGACAGCACGCCGCCCGACTGCCGCGCGAAGGCGTAGGCCTGCGACAGGCCCAGGCCCGCCGCCCCCTCGCGGGTCGTGAAGAAGGGCTCCACCGCCCGGGCGGCGAGGTCGCGGTCCATGCCGGGCCCGCTGTCGCGGACGCTGAGGCGCAGGCCGCCTTCCATCAGGGCTTCCAGGCGAACGGCGACCGAGCCGTTGCCGTCGATCGCCTCGACCGCATTGCGGGTCAGCGCCTTGACCGCCCCCTCGAACGCCACCGGATCGATCCGCGCCGGCGCGGCTTCGGCCGGGCCCTCGATCATCAGGTCGACTCCCGCGCCGGCCAGGTCGCGCAGCCGGCTCTCCATGCCGCGCAGCAGCACGCCGGCGTCCATGATCCGCAGCACGGGCTCGTCGTCGCCCTGCGAGAAGGCGGTCAACCGACGCGTCAGCAGTTCGCCCTTCTGGCCCGCGGCCAGCGCCGCCTGGCCGATACGCCGCACCCGGGCGGGGTCGTCGGCCTGGCGCAGCATCATGTCCAGGGCGCCGGTCATGACGCCGAGCACGGCGTTGAAATCATGCGCCAGACCGCCGGTCAGGCGGCCGACGCTCTCCATCCGCCGCCCGCCCTGGAGCTCGGCCTCGGCCTCGGCGCGCACCCGTTCAGCGGCGGCCCGGGCATGTTCGGCCTCGGCGCGCGCCGCGGCGGCGGCGGCCAGCGCCTCGGCGGCGGCGGCGCGGGCTGCGGCGGCCTCCTCGCGCAGGGAGTCGTCAGTCACGGCGTCGGGCGCGGACCCGGCCGCCGACGGCTCGGCGATCTCCACGACGGCCGGCGCAGGATCCGCCCGCTCGCCGGCCAGCAACAGGGCGTCCGCCTGCCCGTCGGCGTCGGCCAGCGGCAGCATCGACCAGCGAATGCCCCCGGCGCCGCCGCGGCGCGACGTGATCGGTTCGGCCTCCCCGGCCGGCGCGGCCAGTCCGGCCCGCAGGGACTGGCGGCCCTCAACCCGCTCGTCCTCGTCCAGGAACAAATCCGCGAAGTCGCCCTCGGCCGTCTCTCGCCCCAGCACCAGAAGCGCCGTGCGGTTGGCCTCGCGCACCCGTCCGTCCGCCCCCACCACGACCAGGGCGCTGGAAGCGGCGTCGAACACCCGGCGGGTCAGGTCATCGCCGGTCGGCGCCGGCTCGGGCGCGATCACCTCGGGCGTCATCAGCCCTTCGCTTTCGACGATGGCGGCGGTCGAGCCGGTGATCTGGCCCAGTTCATTCTCGATCGGCATGGCCGTAACCGAGACCAGCATCTTGCGGCGCGAGGCCGGATTGGCCAGCAGATGCTGGAACCCCTTCACCGTCTGCCCTCTCAGGGCCCGGGCGCTGGGCAGCAGGTCGGGCGGAACGGGCCGCCCGTCAGGGAAGGTGATGCCCCAGGTAGCCGAGTGGAAGCGCAGGCCGATCAGCTCGGCGTCGCGGCGGCCCAGCAGTTGGTGCGCGGCCCGGTTGGCGAAGACGAACTTGCCCTGCCGGTCAGTCTCGACCAGGGCGACGGGAATGGCGTTCAAGGTCTCGAACAGCCGCTTCTGCGAATCCTCGGCCACCCGCTGGACTTCATCCAGCTGGTCCGTCGCGTTCACGTGCCGCGAACGGTTGGCGGCGGCCAGCCACAGGCCGATCAGGCCGATGAGCCAGCCGACGGCCGCCAGACCGCCCAGAACCCAAACCCAGTTGACCTGGCCTTCCAGAAACATGCGCCTCGACTGTCCCGTTCTGGCGCCCCATGGCGCCGTTCGGGCTATACCTTGCAAACGGCGAACCGGAACGACCCCGTTTCCCCACCAGGGCGACTAGACCCCCGCCGCGGCCCGGTCCAGCCGGAGCAGCGCTCAGGCCGCCGACGTAGACGTTTTTTCCCCCGTCCGCATCCGCCGCGCCCGGCGCCGGTCCAGGAGAGCCAGGGCCCCGATGCCGAGCGGAATGGTCCAGTAGGTGAAGCCGGGCAGCCACGGCGCGAGCGGCAACAGCGGGCTCAGCGCCAGGACCGATGACAGCGCTCCCACGCCGGCGGCCAGAAACCACGTTCGCGCCCAGGAATTCGCCTCGATCCAGCCCGCCCCGCCGATGGCCAGCCCCGCCCGGGCATGGCGAAACAGCAGGGTGTACAGCACGGACAGGATCAGGAAGCCCGCCCCGTAGATCGCGTAGATCCAGCCCAACTGGCCGAAGCCGTCGATGAGGCCGCCGCCGGGCAGAAAACCGCCCGACATGAAATGCAGCGCCGTCTTGGTCAGCAGCCTGAACGGGAACACGAACACCAACACCGAGAAGACCACGGCCAGGCTCAGCAGCGTCGCCATCCCGTCCCGTTTGGGCCCGAGCGCCGACCAGGCCCGGTGGGCCAGCCAGAACAGCATGATCAGCGCAAACCCCGCGAGGAAGGCGGGAATGCGCAGCAACGCGCGCAGCAGGTCGTCAAACGACCTCAGCGGCTCCCCGCCGGCGATGATGAGTAGCGACACCGCAAAGGCGAAGGCGGCGTCCACGAAAGCGTCCAGCCGGTTGGCCTCCCCAGGCGCCGGCCGGTCGTTAAGGCCTGTACGACTGTCCATACCGCCGCCCTCCTGCTCCCGACCGAACGGTGATCGATTCAGGCGACGGGATCAACGGGGCCGCATCGCGGGGCGGGACGAAAAGCCGGGGCCCCGGGGGCAGGAAGCAAGAAAGCCCGATCGCGAGGACCGGGCTTCCTGGGTTCGACTGGAGCGGGCGAAGAGATTCGAACTCTCGACCCCAACCTTGGCAAGGTTGTGCTCTACCACTGAGCTACGCCCGCATCTCAATCGAGAGCGGGGCCTATAGCGGAGGGGCGGCGAACCCTGCAAGTCCCTTTGCGGAAGATTCCGCAATTGCGCTCAAGCAGGGAGGCTCCACGAGCCGGGCGTCAGCGCGGCGCGAAGCACCCGGCCCTACCGGGGCGCAAGCCGGATCGCGCCATCAAGGCGAATGCACTCGCCGTTGATGTAGACGTTGCGAGCCAGCTCCAGCACCAGCGAGGCGTAGTCGGCGGGCGTGCCGAGGCGGCTCGGGAAAGGAATGGCGGCGGCCAGGGCGTCCTGGATTTTCTGGTCCATGCCCGCCATCATCGGCGTCCACATGATGCCGGGCAGGATGGTGTTGCAGCGCACGCCTTCCTGGGCGAGGTCGCGGGCCACAGGCAGGGTCATGGCGTAGACGCCGCCCTTGGAGGCCGAATAGGCCGCCTGGCCGATCTGGCCGTCCTGCGCGGCCACCGAGGCCGTGTTGACGATCAGGCCGCGCTCGCCGTCGGCCATCGGCTCCAGCGTCACCATCCCCGCCGCCGACTGCGACAGCACCCGGAAGGTGCCGAACAGGTTGACCCGCACCGTACGCTCGAACTGGGCCATGTCGTGGGCCCGGATCTCGCCGGTGTCCTTCTTGCGCGACACCGTCTTCTGGCCCGTGGCGATGCCGGCGCAGTTGACCGTCAGACGCTCCTGCCCATGGGCGGCGCGCGCCTTTTCGAACCCGGCGGCCACCGAGGCGTCGTCGGTCACGTCGACCGGGCAGAAAAACCCGCCGATCTCGCTGGCGATCGCCTCGCCTCGCTCCTCATTGAGGTCGAACAGGGCCACCTTCGCGCCCGTCGCCGCGATCGCGCGCGCCGTGCCCTCGCCCAGACCCGAGGCCCCGCCGGTGACCACTGCGGCGATGCTGCTGTCGAGTTTCATGGCGCGAGCCCCTATCTTGTATGAACCTGAGTTTCGGCCGGGGGTTTAACCGCCATGACCGCCAAAGCCAAACCCGCCACGCCCGAGGAGGCGCTCGACCCGTCGCGCGCCCTCGTGCCGTCCGTGCAGCGGGTCAACGAGATGCGGGTGAGCAAGGGCTTCTGGCCCAAGATCCGGCGCACGGCGGCCCGGATTCCGTTCGCGGGTCAGGCCCTGTCCGTCTGGTTCGCCGCCCGTGATCCACAGACGCCCGCCGCAGCCAAGGGGATCATGCTGGGGGCCCTGGCCTATTTCGTCCTGCCCATCGACGCCATTCCGGACATCTTCGCCGGCATCGGCTTCACCGACGACGCCGCGGTCATCGGCGCCCTGATCGCCACCCTCGGCGCCAACATCAAGCGCCGCCACAAGGATCAGGCCCGATCCGCGCTGGAACGGCTGCGCGAGGACTAGGACTCCACCGTCACCACCACCTTGCCCATCACCGAACGGTCGCCCAGCGCCTTGATGGCTTCGTGGGCGCGCTCGAGCGGGAAGGTGCGGCTGACGCGCGGCTTGATCTTGCCATCGCTCCAGAAGCGGAACAGGTCGGCCATATTGGCGGCGTGGGCGGCGGGATCGCGCATCACCGCCGCGCCCCAGAACACCCCGATCACCGACACCGACTTCAGCAGCGTCAGGTTTAGCGGCAGGGCCGGGATCCCGGCCGGGAAGCCGACCACCAGATAACGGCCGTTCCAGTCCATGGCCCTGAGCGCCGGCTCGCAATAGTCGCCGCCGACCGCGTCATAGACCACGTCCGGCCCGTCGCGGCCCGACGCCAGCTTCAGCTCGCCGGACAGTTCCTTCTGCGCCGCCTTGTCCATCTTGCCGGTCGGGTAGATCAGGCCATTGTCGGCGCCCGCCTCGAGCGCGAACTGCACCTTGTCGTTGGTCGAGGCGGCGGCGATGACGTGCGCGCCCATGGCCTTGCCCAATTCCACCGCCGCCACGCCGACGCCGCCGGCCGCGCCGAGCACCAGCAGGGCCTCGCCGGCCTTCAGCTGGGCCCGGTCCTTCAGCGCGTAGTACGACGTGCCGTAGGTCATCACGAGGGCCGCGGCGGTCTCGAAATCCATGCCGTCGGGGATCTTCATCACCGAGGCCGCGGGGACCGCCAGCCGCTCGACCATGCCGCCCCAGCCCGGCACGGCGATGACCCGGTCGCCCTTGCGCACCGTGGTCACCCCTTCGCCGATCGCCTCGACCACGCCTGAAACCTCGCCGCCGGGCGAGAAGGGACGCTGCGGCTTGAACTGGTATTTGTCCTCGATGATCAGGGTGTCGGGGAAGTTGACGCCGACCGCCCTGACCTCGATCACCACCTCGCCCTTCATCGGCCGGGGGTCCAGCACCTCCTCGACCACCAGGGTTTCGGGACCGCCGGGAGCCTTGGACAGGACTGCGCGCATGGTGGAAGTCTCCCGGAAGGCGTCCCGCCCCGGTGGCGCGCGCGTCGGCTTGAGGCTAATCAGCGCCACGCCCCTTTGAAAGAGGCGATCCGGAGACGACCCCGAATGACGGCCCTCATCCTGCACGGCGGCGCGGGCGCCCGGCGCGAGCGCAACTATGACCGCGAGGTCGTGCACATGCGCGAGGTTGTGGAGGCGATGAAGGCCCGTCTGGACGCCGGCGCCGCGGCGCTGGACGTGGCCGTCGAGGCGGTCGTGATGCTCGAGGATTCCGGCCTCTACGTCGCCGGCCGCGGCGCCTCGCCCAACCTCGCGGGTGGCTATGAGCTGGACGCCAGCCTGATGGACGGGGACGGCCGCAGGCCCGGCGCCGTGGCGGCCCTGCAGGGCTTCCGCAACCCGATCCGCGCCGCCCGCGCCGTACTGGACCACACGCCGCACGTCATGCTGGTCGGCGAAGGCGCGGCGGCCTTCTGCGCCGACCAGGGACTGGAGCGGATCGGAGATCCCGAAGCCTGGTTCACCCGCGCCGGCCAGGGCGAGGACAACCATCCGCCGGGCGTGCTGAGCCACGGCACGGTCGGCTGCTGCGTGCTCGACGCTGACGGCCGGCTGGCGGCGGCGACCTCGACGGCGGGCGTGTTCGGCAAGATGCCGGGGCGGGTCGGCGACACCCCCATCCTCGCCGCCGGCACCTGGGCCGACGACCGGATCGCCGCCTCGGGCACCGGTCAGGGCGAATACTTCATGCGCGTGGCCGCGACCGCCCAGGTCAGCTGGCGCGTCGCCGCCGGTCAATCATTGATCGAGGCGGCCCAGGGCGTGATCGACGAGATCGGCGCCCTGGGCGGCGACGGCGGCCTGATCGCGCTGGACCGCGACGGAAACATCGCCCAGTCCTTCAACAGCCAGGGCATGAAGCGCGCCTGGCTGACCCCCGCCGGCGAGATCGGTGTGGAGGTGTTCGGGCGTTGATTGCGCCGAATTGATCTTCGGACGAACGCGGTTCATCCGGCGTTCACGGCAACGCTGGCCTAAGCGTCACGGGAGCAAGAGGGACCCGTCCATGAAGTCGATATTCGCCGCCGCGGCCATCGCCGCGCTGATCGCCACATCCGCCTGCGCGCCCGTCGTCGAGGGCGGACCGCCGTTGGATTTGCCGCCAGGCCTGCAGGAAACGGCGCAGGTCGGCTCCATCACCATGTCCAGCGACTGGCTCGACGCAGAAGAGGATTTCGCCGAAACCTTCTCGGAGGAGGTTCACGAGGAACTGAAGCGCTGCATGTGGGGCACGGCGCCGATCGATCTCCGCATTCACATCGACGACATTCATCGCGGCGACCGCTTGGGGGGCCTGCTGAACGGCGACACCGTCCATACCCTGTCCGGCACGGTGGAGTTCGTCGATCCCTCGCGTGACAATCTTGTCGTCGGTCGTTTCCCGGTCTCGGTGGCGACCAGCGGGCAGGGCCGCCTCGGCGCCCTGATCGGCGACCGCCAGATGATGGTGTCCGAAGAATTCGGCCGCGCCGTCTGCGACCAGGCCTTCGGCCGCAACCCGCGCGACCGCGGCCCGCACAACGCCACGCGTGGCTAGAACAGAAAAAGGGCCGGCGGATCGCTCCGCCGGCCCCTCATTCCGGTGATCTATCGCGCGTTCGCGCTACTTGAGACCTATTCCGCCGCGACAGCCTCGACCGTGCCGCGGGCCAGGTTGCGCAGCACATAGGGCATCACGCCGCCGGCCTTGAAGTAGTCCAGCTCGGTCTGGTTATCGATGCGGCAGCGCACCGGGAAGCGGGCCATCTTGCCGTCCGACGGGCGGAACAGTTCGACCCACAGGTCCTGACGCGGGCGCAACCGGCCGACATTGGCGTCCGACAGGCCGCGGATCGTCACGATTTCCTCGCCGGTCAGGCCCAGACGGGTCCAGCCGTCCTGCTTGAACTGCAGCGGCACGACGCCCATCCCGACCAGGTTGGAGCGGTGGATGCGCTCGTAGCTCTCGGCGAGGACCGCGCGCACGCCCAGCAGGCGGGTGCCCTTGGCCGCCCAGTCGCGCGACGAGCCGGTGCCGTATTCCTTGCCCGCGAACACCACCAGCGGCCGGCCCTCGGACTGGTAGCGCATGGCCGCGTCGTAGATCGACATCGTGTCCTGCGACGGGAAATGCTTCGTCACCCCGCCCTCGATGTCCGGCGTGATCTTGTTGCGGATGCGGATGTTGGCGAAGGTGCCGCGCATCATCACTTCATGGTTCCCGCGGCGAGCGCCGTAGGAGTTGAAGTCCAGCGCGTCGACGCCGTGCCCGGTCAGATAGGCGCCGGCCGGCGAGGTTTTCTTGATCGAACCGGCCGGGCTGATGTGGTCGGTGGTGATCGAGTCGCCGAAGATGGCCAGCACCCGGGCCTCGACGATGTCGGCGACCGGCGCAGGCTCCATAGACATGCCCTCGAAATAGGGCGGGTTCTGCACATAGGTGGAGGCGTCGTCCCAGGCGTAGGTCTGACCGCCCTCGACCTTGATGCCCTGCCAGTGCTTGTCGCCCTTGAAGACGTCGGCGTAGCGTTTGGCGAACATGGCCGGGGTGACCGACTTCTTCTGGAGGTCGGCGATCTCCTTCGAGGTCGGCCACACGTCCTTCAGGAAGACATCCTTGCCCTTCTTGTCCTGGCCGATCGGATCCTTCGAGATGTCGATCCGCATCGAGCCGGCCAGCGCATAGGCCACGACCAGCGGCGGCGAGGCCAGGTAGTTGGCCTGGACGTCCGGATTCACCCGGCCCTCGAAGTTGCGGTTGCCCGACAGTACGCTGGTGGCGACCAGGCCGTTGTCGTTGATCGCCTTCGAAATCTCATCCGACAGCGGGCCCGAGTTGCCGATGCAGGTGGTGCAGCCGTAGCCGACCAGGTTGAAGCCCAGGGCGTCGAGATCTTCCTGCAGGCCGGCGGCGGTCAGATAGTCGGTGACCACCTGCGAACCGGGGGCCAGCGAGGTCTTGACCCACGGCTTGACCTTCAGGCCCAGCTTGCGGGCCTTGCGGGCCACCAGGCCGGCGGCGATCAGCACCGAGGGGTTGGAGGTGTTGGTGCAGCTGGTGATGGCCGCGATAACCACGTCGCCGTCGCCGAGGTCGAACTTCTCGCCCTCGACCTTGACCCGCGGGGCGTCTGCCGGGCGGCTGAACACCTCGGCCAGGGCGGTTTCGAACGACGGCGCGGCGACGGTCAGCTCGACCTTGTCCTGCGGCCGCTTCGGGCCGGCCAGCGACGGCACGACCTCGGCCATGTCGAGGTCCAGCACATCCGAGAAGACCGGATCTTCCGAGGTCTCGTCGATCCACAGGCCCTGGGCCTTGGCGTAGGCCTCGACCAGCGCCACCCGGGCCTTGTCGCGGCCGGTGGCGGTCAGATAGGCCAGCGTCGCCGCCGAGACCGGGAAGAAGCCGCAGGTGGCGCCGTATTCCGGGGCCATGTTGGCGATGGTGGCCTGGTCCTCAATGGTCAGGCTGGTCACGCCGGGGCCAAAGAACTCGACGAATTTGCCGACCACGCCCTTGCGACGCAGCATCTGGGTGACGGTCAGCACCAGGTCGGTGGCGGTGGCGCCTTCCGGCAGGGCGCCGGTCAGGCGGAAGCCGACCACTTCGGGGATCAGCATCGGGATCGGCTGGCCCAGCATGGCGGCCTCGGCCTCGATGCCGCCGACGCCCCAGCCCAGCACGGCCAGGCCGTTGATCATCGTGGTGTGGCTGTCGGTGCCCACCACGGTGTCGGGATAGGCCAGCGTCGCCTTGCCCTCGGCCGCGGTCCACACCGTCTGGGCCAGGTTCTCCAGGTTGACCTGGTGGCAGATGCCGGTGCCCGGGGGCACGACACGGAAATTGTTGAAGGCCGACGATCCCCAGCGCAGGAATTTGTAGCGCTCGATGTTGCGCTCGTACTCACGCTCGACGTTCTGGGTGAACGAGCCGGGCGTGCCGAAATGGTCGACCATGACCGAGTGGTCGATGACCAGATCGACCGGGTTCAGCGGATTGATCTTCGAGGCGTCGGCGCCCAGCGCCGACATGGCGTCGCGCATGGCGGCCAGATCGACCACGGCCGGCACGCCGGTGAAGTCCTGCATCAGCACCCGGGCCGGGCGGAAGGCGATCTCGTGCTCGACGGCGCCCTTGTTCTCGATCCAGGCGGCGACGGCGCGCAGGTCGGCCTCGGTGACCGAGACGCCGTCCTCGTTGCGCAGCAGGTTCTCCAGCAGCACCTTCATCGAGCGCGGCAGGCGGGAAATCCCGGTCAGGCCCGCTTCCTCGGCGGCCGGAAGGCTGTAATAGGCGTATTTCTTGCGCCCGACGGAGAGATCGCGACGGGTGGAAAGGCTGTCGACTGACGGCATGGAGAGGTTTCCTCTGGTCAAAGCCGCCCGACAATCCGGTTGCACGATCGCGCGGTCGACGACGGGGCGCACAGGTCCCCGCCGCGCGCGGCGAACGCCTGCTGCGGCGAGGCCGGATATAGCGATGGTTCCGACGGGCGTCCATGTATCCACGACGCCGACGCGGGTATTGATAGGTGTTCGCAACTGGGGCGGCCGCGGATGCTGACCGTCGACGCCCTGACCCTGTCCCGCGGCGAGCGCGTGCTGTTCCGCGACCTGTCGCTGTCGCTGGCGTCCGGCGAGGCCGTGGCCCTGACCGGGGCCAACGGGGCGGGCAAGACCAGCCTTCTGCGCGCCCTCGCCGGCTTCATCCGTCCCGACGCCGGGACCATCGCCTTCACGGGGGTCGATCCCGCCGAGGCGCGCCGCCGTCACCTCCACTGGCTGGGCCATCTCGACGGCCTCAAGGGGGCCCGCCGGGCCCGCGAGGAACTGGCCTTCCAGGCCGGCTGGCTGGGCGCCGACCGGCTCGCCGCCGACGCCGCCATCGACGTGCTGGCCCTGGGCCCCCTGCTCGATCTCGAGGTGCGCCAGTTGTCCGCCGGCCAGCGCCGCCGCCTCGCCTTCGCCCGGCTGATCGCCACGCCGCGGCCGATCTGGCTGCTGGACGAGCCCTTCGCCCCTCTCGACGCCCGCTGGCGGGCGGCGCTGGGGCTGCTGATGCAGGCTCACCTCGACAAGGGCGGGGGCATCCTCGCCGCCGTCCACGATCCGCTGCCGGTCACCTCGCGCGCCATCGACATCGGAACAGGCCGATGACGGCGCTGATCATACTGTTTCGCCGCGAGCTGACCCTCGCCTGGTCGGGCGGGGGCGGGCCGCTGCTGGCCTGCGGCTTCTTCCTGTGCCTGACGACGCTGGTGCCGCTGGCGGCGGGCGGCGACCCCGCGGGCCTGCGCCCCGTCGCGGGCGGCGTCGCCTGGCTGGCGCTGGCCCTGTCGTCGATCCTGTCGCTGGAGCGGCTGTTCGAACGCGACCATGAGGACGGGATGCTGGACCTGATCACGCTCGGCCCGATCCCGCTCGAACTGGTGGTGCTCACCAAGGCCGGCGGCCAGTGGCTGGCCGTCGGCGTTCCGCTCGCGGCCACGGCGCCCGTCGCCGCCATCACCCTCGGCCTGCCGCCGGAACAGGCCCCGCTGGTCGCCGCCTCGGCCCTGGTCGGCGCCCTCGGCTTCGCCCTGACCGGCGCGCTCGGCGCGTCCCTGGCGCTGGGCTCGAAGCGCGGCGGCCTGCTGATCGCGGTCGTGGTCCTGCCGCTGTTCATCCCGCCGGTGGTGTTCGGGGCCGGGGCGCTGGAGCGCGCGGTCAACGGCCTGTCGCCAGGGCCTGCGCTGGCCCTGCTGACCGCCTATGTGCTGTTCGCCGCGGTGATCACGCCCTTCGCGGGGGCTGCGGCGATCCGCAACGCGCAGGGCTGAACCTCCGCAGCGCCCAGGCAGCGAGGGACCGCGTCGCGAGCGGTAGCGCCTCCGGAATCACGCCTTTTTGACGAACTCGGTCCGCAGCACGAGACCGCGCACCTTTTCGACATTGGCCTCGATCTCGTCCGCATCACCGGTCAGGCGGATATTCTTGACCAGGGTCCCGCGCTTCAGCGTCACTCCGCCCGAACCCTTGACCTTGAGGTCCTTGATCAGCGTCACGCTGTCGCCGTCGGCGAGGATATTGCCGTTCGAGTCTTTGGTGATGTCTTCGCTCATCGGCCGGGCCTAGCGGCTGGACGCGGCCGCGTCGAGTCGGGCGACCCAGGCCTCAAGGCCCGCCGTATCCGACAGCGCCCCGGTCCATTGATGCGCCGGCATGGCGGTTTCGTTGTTGCCGCGCGCCCGGCCGCGATAGACCTTCATCGGCACATTGGCGGCCACGCGGCCGGAGGGCAGCGGTTCGCGCCGGATTTCCATATAGACGGTGTCGGCCGAGGTCTCCTGACCGATCTGCACCGCCCCCAGTGATTTCAGCAGATCGACGGCGTCGAGGCAGGCCGAGGCGCAGCCGTAGTCCGTCAGCACATATGTCCGGGCCCGCAACGGCGTCGCTCCCGGGGCGGCGGGCCTCGGCTCCTCATCGACCTGCAGCCACAGCTCACGCCCGGCGGCGCGCGCGGCGGTCAGGCCCTCGGTGATCTGCGTCAGCCATTCCATGATCCCGGGGTCGCCGGCCATTTCGGCCTTGTAGCTTTCGATGGTCGCCAGATTGGCGGCCGACGCGCGCCACTCGACGCCGGCTGATTGCGGCGCGTGGGCCGCCACCCAGTCCACGCCCCACAGGCTCTCGGCCATGGCCCGCATCCAGGCCGACGAACCGCCGTTGTTGCCGCGCAAGTCGAACACCACCACCGGCGCAGCGCGGATTTCCTCGGCCCGGGCGGCGATCTCGGCTTTCAACGGCGTCAGCCTGAGACCATCGGCGCTCTCGGGGTTGCCGTTGAACCCGCCCAGTTCGATCCAGATCCCGCGATCCCAGGTCCGCAAGGCGATCGGCGCCGTGTGCCTCTGGCTGCGGGCCGCCGCGAAACCCTCGTCGCGGACTTCGGGCGGCAGATCCCGCCATGCCAGTCGCCAGGACCGTTCGGCGCCGTCGACGGCGAACACGCACTGTTCCGGCCGGCGCACATAGGGGTTGGTCTGGTCGATGAAGAGGGTCGGGGCATAGGACATCCGTCGGGAAGCCAGCGACCAGCGGCCCGCCGCCCGCCCCGCCATCTCCCAGGCCAGCGCCGCCGCGGGCCGGCCGTCGCAGGAGACGAGCACCGCGCCGACCGGCGGCGCCGCCGGATCGCGGTTGAACACCACCTTATGGTGTTCGCCTTGCCCGCCGGCCTCCAGGCCGGTCAGGAAACCCGGCCACTGCGACGTCCAGACGTGTCCCATCGGCTGATAGTCCGACAGGCTCAGATGCCCGTCGTCGAACGACGAGGCATACTCCTGCAGGGCGAAATACCAGTCGGCGTAGCTGTCCGCCGTTTCGGCCGCGTCAGCGCCGTCCGCAAGCCGCCCTCCAGCAGCGCGCCGAAGCCGGGATTCTCCACATCAACCGGGCCGGGGTGGGACGCGGCGATGGCGTCATGGAAGGCCTGCGCGTCCTCGCGCAACGCCTGTCCCCAGTCGGCCGGGGCGGCGACCGGCGCGTCCCGGGCGACCGAGGCTCCGGCGCACCCGAGGCTGGCTATCATGAAGAAGGCGGCGGCGGAGGTTCTCATCAGCAGCTCCCGGCTTTCGGGCGGCCTTCTGAAACGACGTTCGCCGGAGCGCCACTTAAGAGTTGGTAATCCCGCGCCACACTCCCGATGAAAGCGTCCGGCCGCGTCAACGCCTCAAGTAGCGCGAAGCGCGCCGGGCGACTAAGAGACCTCCCGATGTTCGGCCTCGCCAATCCAGACCGCTTCCTGCGCTTCACCCGACCGCTGACGCCGGTGGTCTGGGGGCTGGCCGTCGTGCTGCTGGCGGCGGGCGCCTGGCTGGCTTTCGCCGCGCCGGAGGACTTCCGCCAGGGCGACACCGCCCGGATCATGTTCGTCCACGTCCCCGCCGCCTCGGTCGGGCTGATGATCTATGCGGCCCTCGGGGTCTCAAGCTTCTTCGCCCTGGTGTTCCGCCACCCGCTGGCCGACGCCGCCGCCCGCGCGGCGGCCCTCCCGGGCGCCGCCTACACCCTTCTGGCCCTGGCGACGGGCAGCCTGTGGGGTCGGCCGATGTGGGGGGCATGGTGGGTGTGGGGCGACGCCCGGCTGATGTCGGAACTGGTCCTGCTTCTGTTCTACGTGGGCTACATGGCCCTGCGCGCCTCGATCGACGACGAGGCGAAGGCGGCCAGGGCCGCTGCGGTCCTGGGGCTCGTCGGCCTGATCAACCTGCCGATCGTGAAATTCTCGGTCGACTGGTGGAACACCCTGCACCAGCCTGCGTCGCTGCTGCGGGCCGAGGGCCCGTCGATAGCTCCGGGCATGCTGGCTCCCCTGCTGACCATGATGGCGGCCTATGGTCTGTTCTTCCTCGCGGTCTGGCTGACCGCGATCCGCACCGAGATCGTCCGCCGCCGGGTGCTGTCGATCCGCGCGCGCCGGGCTCTGGAGGCCTGAGCATGATCGATCTCGACATGAGCCCCTACGCCGCCTTCGTCTGGCCCGCCTGGGCGATCAGCGCCGTCGTTCTCGCCGCCCTCGCCGCCCGCGCCCTGATCGCCGCGCGGCGCTGGTCGGCCGAGCTGAAGCGGCTCGAGACCGACCGGCCGGCCGGGGCGTGAGCGCATGAACCGCTGGCTCGCCGTCATCCCCCTGCTCGCCCTGGTCGGCCTGGTGGCGTTCGCCGCCCTGCGTCTGGGCGACGTCGCCGGCCGCAACCTCGCCGACGGCCGCGGCAGCGAGTACCGGCCGGACGCCCTGATCGGCCAGCCGGTTCCGGAAACCGTCCTGCCCCTGCTGACCGGCGCGACGGCCGGCCCCGGGGTGCTCGACCTCAAGACCGCCGGCGTCGGTCGGCCCATGCTGATCAACGTCTTCGCCAGCTGGTGCGCGCCCTGCCGCCTCGAGCATCCGCAGCTGATGGCGCTCAAGGCCCGCGGCGTCGCCGTGGTCGGCGTGGCGTGGAAGGACGACCCGGTGAAGACCCGCGCCTTCCTCGACGAACTGGGCGATCCCTATGCGATGGTGCTGGTCGATCGTGAAGGCCGCGCCGGCCTCGATCTTGGCATCACCGGCGCCCCCGAGACCTTCGCCGTCGACGCCATGGGCAAGGTGGTGGCCAAGTCCTCCGCCCCTCTGATGGACCAGGCCGAAATCGACCGGCTGGTCGCCGCCATGCAGGCCCCGCCGCGCCCGCTGCCGACAGCCACCCGCCGCTAAGCGGAGCCGTTAACCCATTTCCGACGGATTTCATTAACCCTGTCGGCATGAGCGCGATTCGTCCCCCTGTGCCCTCCCCGCTGTTCCCGGCCCAGAGCCCGGTTCCGTCTCCCGCGCGCGCCTCTCGTTCGGACTTCTTCCGCGCGGCGCTGGACGGCGTGGCGGGGTCGCCCGAGGCGCAAGCGGCGCCCGCCGCCGGGCCGGCCCCCGCGAAGGCGCCTCTCGCCCGCGCCGTGGACGACCGCCACCCGCGCCCCGGCTCCCTGCTCGACATCCGGGTCTGACCCCTCACGCGAAAATGAGGCGCGCCGCCTTCGCGACCGTGATTAAGGTGCGCGCCATGCGCACAAGGGGCTGGATCATCCCTGCGGCGGCCCTCGTGGCCGTCTCCGTCGCGGCCGGGTCCGGGGCCCAGCCGGCGAGCCCCCGCGCCCCGCGCGGCGAGGCCCCGCCCGAGCCCGTGGTCATCGAACTGTTCACCGCCCAGGGCTGCGCCGGCTGTCCCGAGGCCAACACCCGGGTCGAGGCCCTGGCGGACGATCCCGGCGTCATCGCCCTGACCTACGCCGTGGATTACTGGGACTATCTCGGCTGGGAGGACACCTTCGCCCGGCCCGAGTTCGCCCAGCGCCAGCGGGCCTATCGCCGCCCGCTCAAGCTGCGCGCCGTGGGCACGCCCCAGGTGGTCATCGACGGCCGCCGGCAGGTCCCGGGGGCCCAGGAGGCCGCGCTCAAGACCGCCGTCGAGGAAGAGGCCGCCCGCCGCGTCTTTCCGCCCGAGATCGAGTTCCGCGAGACCGGCGACCGCGTCGGCGTCGGCTCCGGCCGCGCCCCCGCCGGCGGGGCCGAGGTCGTCGCCGTGATCTATCGGCCGGGCCTGCAAACCGTCGAGATCGAGAGCGGCGACAACCGCGGCCAGACCGTCCGCCAGATCAATGTGGTCCGCTCGGTTCGCCGTCTCGGCGCATGGACCGGCCGCCCCGTGCTCTACGCCCTGCCCGACGGCCTCGGAGCGGACGAAGCCGTGGCGGTTCTCGTCCAGGCCCAGGCCGACCGCCGCATCCTCAACGGCGCGGTTTTGCCGCCGCGTTGATCGCCGTCAGCTTTCGTCACTGGCCGCGCTTGAACACCTGTGCCCACAGTGCAAGCTTGGCCGCCCGCCGCCCCGGGCGGAAACACAGGTGACCGCATGAAGCCGGCGCTCCGCCTTCTGACCGTCCTCGGCGTGGCGCTCGCCTGCGCGGCTCCGGCGCGGACCGCGGCGGCCTGGCAGACGGCTCCGCAAGCGGCCGGTCCGACGGCGGAGACGCCCGAGGCGCGCGGCGTGGCCCAGATCGTCGTCGCCGCCGAACTGGCCGCATGGGGCCGGGAGCGGCGCGACGCCGACGCCCTTCTGGTCGCCGCCCGCATGCTCGACGAGGTGCCGCTGCGCGCCGGCGTCGGCGGCGATCCCGGCGCCCCGCCGGTCCTCACCGCCGCCGGCCTTAGACAGGAAGCGGCGGAGTTGCGTCAGGACGCCGCCTCGCTCGACGAGGTCGTCGTGACCGCCTCGCGGAGTCGGGACAATGCCGACCGGACTCCCGACGTGGATCGGGAAGACCTCGCCGAAGCCCCGCCGGCGCGGCGCCAGCCCGTTCCGGTCTTTCCTTACCAGCCGGCGCCTCCGCCCCCTCCGCCTCCGCCTCCGCCGCCTCCTCCTCCTCCTCCGCCGCCGGTTTTGCCGCCTCCGGTTTTGCCGGCGCCCCTCCCCGCGCCCTCGCCGGTCGTCGGCGTGCGCTGGTCGCCGTTCGGGAATGGACCGGTATCGACGGTCAAACGGCTCGGATCGCGGGAGAGCTGGAGCTTTGATATCGATGCGCGCGGGGCCGAGATTCTCCGCATAGCGGCCATCGGTGATGGCGACACCGACGTGGACCTCACCGTGCGCGACGCCTCCGGCCGGGTGCTGTGCGCCGACGGCCTCGGCGACCACTATCCGGTCTGCACCCTCTCGCCCGGCGCGCCGGCGCGGCTGCGCGTCGATGTGGTCAATCGCGGCGCGCTGTGGACCCGCGTGCAGGTCCTGACCAACTAGGCGCCGGCCTTCTTCGCGAACGACAGGGCGCCGGCCGCCAGCATCGGCACCTGCGCCGCCATCGTCTTCGCGTGCGTCGAGGCCGCCGTGCCGTCGCGCACCCGCCCGGCGATGCCCTGGCAGATGGCCGCCAGCCGGAACAGGTTGTAGGCGAACAGCCAGTCGAGATCGGCGGGCCGCGCTCCGGTCAGGCCGGCGTAGCGTTCCACCGTCTGCTCGACCGTCGGAATGCCCAGCGCCTCGATGTCGGCGCCGGCCAGTCCGTTGCGCGCCGTCGCCGGAATGACCCAGGCGATCAGCAGGTAGGAGAAATCCGCCATCGGATCGCCCAGCGTCGACAGCTCCCAGTCCAGCACCGCCCGCACCTCGGGGGCGTCCGGAGCGAGGATCAGGTTGTCGAGGCGGAAGTCGCCGTGGACGATCCGGGTCGGCCCTTCGGGCGGCAGGGTGGCGGGCAGGAATTCGATCAGCCGGTCCATCGCCGGGATCGGCTCGATCTCCGAGGCGCGGTATTGTTTGGTCCAGCGCCCGACCTGCCGTTCGAAATAGTTGCCGGGCCGGCCGTAGTCGCCCAGTCCGATCGCCGCCGGATCGAAGGCGTGCAGCGCCGCCAGCGTGTCCACCTGGGCGTCATAGACGGCGCGCCGCTGGTCCGGGCTCATGCCCGGCAGCTTGAGGTCCCACAGCACCCGGCCCTCGACCCTGTCCATGACGTAGAACATCGAGCCGATCACCGTCTCGTCCGCGCACAGCGCCCACGGCCGCGCCACCGGATAGCCCTGCGCGTGCAGGGCCGAGATCACCGTGAACTCGCGGTCGACCGCATGGGCCGAGGCCAGCAGCGTTCCGGGCGGCTTCCTGCGCAGCACATAGGTCCGGCCGGGCGTGGTCAGTTCATAGGTCGGATTCGACTGGCCGCCCTTGAACTGGCGCACCGTCAGCGGCCCGGCGTAGCCCTCGACATTCGCCGCCAGCCAGTCGCCCAGCCGGGCCTCATCGAGCGCGTAGCGGGGATCGACCTCGCGCGTGCCGGAGAAGGTCGCCTGGGGATCGTCTAGGTCGGGCTGGCTCATTGCGCGGCGATGATGGCGGCCTTGACCGCGCCGCGCCAGCCTTTCAGCAGCCGCTCGCGCTCCTCCGCCCCCATGCGCGGCGTCCAGCGCGCCGGCGCCTCGACCGGATGGTCCTCGAGGTCGCCGATCAGGCCGATCCCCAGCGCCGCCAGCCTGGCCGCCCCCAGCGCCGTCATCTCCTGGAAGGCGGGCCGCTCGACCACGACCTCACAGATGTCGGCCACGAACTGCATGGCGAAGGCGTTGGCGGTGACCCCGCCGTCGACCTTGAGCACCTTGAGCCTGGGCGCTCCGTCCTTCGCCAGGGCGTCGAGCAGGTCGCGGGTCTGGTAGGCCAGCGCCTCCAGCGCCGCCCGCACCATCTGCGCCGGTCCGGAATCCCGGGTCAGGCCGACGATGGTCCCGCGCGCCTCCGGCTCCCACCACGGTGCGCCGAGGCCGGTGAAGCCGGGGACCAGATAGACGCCGCCGTTGTCGGTCAGCCCCTGCGCCATGGCCTCGGACTGGCGCGACTCGGTGATCACCTTCAGCCCGTCGCGCAGCCACTGGATCGCCGAGCCGGCCGAAAAGATCGATCCCTCCAGCGCATAGGCCGCCAGCCCCCCGGCGTCGTAGCCCAGGGTGCCCAGAAGCCGGCTGGTCGAGGCCATCGGCGCGGGGCCGACGTTGGCGACCAGAAAGGCTCCGGTGCCGTAGGTGATCTTGGCGTCGCCGGCCCTCAGGGCTCCATGTCCCACCAGCGCGGCCTGCTGGTCGCCCGCCGCGCCGTGGATCGGCAGGGTCGCGCCGAACAGCGACGCCTCGCAATTCCCGAGGTGATCCGCGCAGCCCCGGATGTCCGGCAGTCCCACCACAGGGACATTGAACAGGTCCGCCAGATCGGGCCGCCACCGGCGCGTCGTCAAATCCATCAGCGAGGTCCGGCTGGCGTTGGTCGCGTCGGTGACGTGGCTGGTCCCGCCCGTCAGCTTCCAGATCAGCCAGGTCTCGATCGTACCCAGCTTGACCGCGCCCGTCTCCGCCCGCTCCCGCGCGCCCGGAACCGCGTCCAGCAGCCAGGCGAATTTCGAGGCCGAGAAATAGGGGTCGAGGATCAGTCCCGTCGCACCCTGAACCATCGGCTCGTGGCCCGCCGCCGCCAGCCGCGCCGTGACATCCGCCGTGCGCCGGTCCTGCCAGACAATGGCCCGGTGCAGCGGCTCGCCGGTCGCCGCGTCCCAGATCACCGAGGTCTCGCGCTGGTTGGTGATGCCGATGGCGGCGAACCGCCCGACGCCGCCGGCCTTGCGGATGACCTCGCGGCAGGTCTGCAGCGTCGCCGTCCAGATCTCGGCCGCGTCATGCTCGACCCAGCCCGGCTTGGGGAAATGCTGGGCCAGCTCGATCTGGCTGACCGCCACCGGCCGCAAGCCGCCCTCGGGCGCGCATTCGAAGGCGATGGCCCGGGTCGAGGTCGTGCCCTGGTCGATGGCGAGGATGAGAGGGTCCATGTGCGGGATGCTAGTGCGACGCCCGGCATCCTCAAAATCCGCTCATTCCGGCGAAAGCCGGGACCCAGTCCTGTCCAGCCTGGCGTCGTGTTTCAGGACGACCGTTTCGGCACGTCCAGCCCGCTTACATCACCCAAAGACCTGGGTCCCGGCTTTCGCCGGGATGAGCGGAAGGGTTATGGAGGGATATGCACACCGCCTCCTTCGCCGGCGTCCAGGACGCCGCCCGCCAGATCGCCGGCCACGCCATGCGCACCCCGCTGATCGAGAGCCCGGCCCTGAACGCCCGTGTCGGCGGCCGCGTCCTGCTCAAGGCCGAGACCCTGCAGGTGGCCGGCGCCTTCAAATTCCGCGGAGCCTACAACCGCATCAGCCGTCTGACGGCCGACGAGAGGGCCCGCGGCGTGGTGGCCTATTCCTCGGGCAATCACGCCCAGGCCGTGGCGGCGGCGGCGCGGATGGTCGGGACCAGCGCGATCATCGTCATGCCCGCCGACAGCCCGACCGTTAAGGTCGAGGGCGTCCTCGCCTTCGGCGGGGAGGTCCGGATGTACGACCGCTACACCGAGAGTCGCGAGGCCATCGGCGAGGAGATCGCCGCCTCCATGGGGTCGGTCCTGGTCCGCCCGTTCGACGATCCGTTCGTCATCGAGGGCCAGGGCACCATCGGGCTGGAGATCGTCGACCAGGCCAAGGCCGTCGGCGTCGCCCCGCTGGACCAGCTGGTCTGCGGCGCATCGGGCGGCGGGATGATCGCCGGCATCAACCTGTCGATGGCGGCGCTATCCCCGCACACGCCGGTGATCGGCGTCGAGCCGCAGCACTACAACGACACCCAGTTGTCCCTCGCCGCCGGCCAGCGCCTGACCCATGCCCCGGCCCGCGGCACCATCTGCGACGCCCTGATGACCGACCGGCCCGGCGAGCTGACCTTCCCGATCAATCGCCGTCTCGACCGCGTCGAGACCGTCTCGGACGCCGAGGTGGCCGAGGCGGTGCGCTACGCCTTCCGCGTCCTGAAGCTGGTCGTCGAGCCCGGCGGCGCCGTATCGCTGGCCGCCGTGCTGGCCGGCAAGGTCGAGGCCCGCGACCGGACCACCGCCGTCGTCCTGTCCGGCGGCAACGTCGACCCATCGCTGTTCGCAGCCATCATCGAGGATCGCTTCGATCCGGAAACCTGGGGGAAGGCCGCATGAGCCGCACCGAGCGCAAGGGAACGCCGACGCCCGTCGCCGACCTGCCCGGGCTGGTGGGTCAGGAGATCGGCGTCAGCCGTTGGATCACCATCGACCAGGCCCGCATCGACGCCTTCGCCGAGGTCACCGAGGACCGCCAGTTCATCCACATCGACCCGGAGGCGGCGAAGGCCACGCCCTTCGGCGGCACGATCGCCCACGGCTTCCTGACCCTCAGCCTGCTGTCGGCCATGACCTACGACGCCGTACCGCCGCTCGAGGGGGTGGTGATGGGCGTCAACTACGGCTTCGACAAACTGCGCTTCCTCGCCCCGGTGCGGGCAGGCTCCAGCGTTCGCGGCCGGTTCAGGCTGCTCTCCGTCGAGGACAAGGGCGGCGGCCGCTGGCTGCTCAAGCACGAGGTCACGGTCGAGATCGAAGACGCCGAGAAACCGGCCCTGGTGGCGGAGTGGCTTGGGATGCAGGTGGTGGGCAGCTAGGCCTCGCCGACCCCCTCAATCACCCGGCCCGTGCCCTCGCAGGTCGGGCACGGCCGGTCGCCGACCACGCCGGTGCCGTTGCAGCCCGGGCAGATGGCCTCGCCGGTTCCGGGCGTACCGGGCTCGGCGTCATCGCCGGGGGCGGGCGTTAGGGGGACCTCGGTCATCCACCGGTAACGCGCCGGCGGCATGGAGGGTTCAGCCCTCTCCGAGGCACCTCAGCGCCACTTCCAGATTGCGCAGTCCGTCCTCGCCGGTCACGGCCGCCGGTTCGCCGGTGCGGATGGCGTGGGCGAAGGCTTCCAGCTCCCGCTTCAGCGGCTCGGCGGGCCAGCTGTTGACGGCGCGGGTCTGGTAGGAGCCGTCGGCCTGCTGGCCGAAATATTCGGTGACCTGGCGGGTGATCAGGTCGGCCACCACGAACTTGTTGCGCGTCGCCACCTGCAGGGTTCGCACCTTGTAGGGGGTGACCCAGTTGGTGGTGATGTGGGCGATGACCCCGTTCTCCAGCCGGAACTGCAGCAGGGCGGTGTCCTCGCGCTCGGCGCGGGTGCGGGCCAGCTGCGGCTGGACCTCAACGATCTCGGAGTCGGTCAGGTGGCGGATGATGTCGATGTCGTGCACCGCCAGGTCGATGACCACCCCGACCTCGCCCATGCGCGGCGGAAAAGGGCCGACGCGGGTGATCTGGATCGAGATGATGTCGTCGCCGTCGATGGCCCGCTTGACCGCGTCCACCGCCGGATTGAAGCGCTCGACCTGGCCGACCATCAGCACCCGGCCGTTGGCCCTGGCCGCGTCGATCATGCGCCGGGCGTCGGCCAGGGTCGCGGCGATCGGCTTCTCGACCAGCACATGGACGCCCTTGTCCAGCAGGGCCACGGTCAGGTCGGCGTGGGTGCGGTTCGGCGTCGCCACCACGGCGGCGTCCAGGCCGGCGGCGACGAAGGCCTCCGCCGTGGTCACCGCCGCCGCGCCATAGGCGGCCGCCACGCCCCCGGCCGTCGTCGCGTCGGGATCGAAGACGTGGGTCAGCTCGACGTCGCGGATGTCGGCCAGAACGCGGGCGTGGTTGCGCCCCATGACGCCGGCGCCGGCGACGCCGAACTTGAGGACGGGCTCGTGAGTGGTCATGCGGATCAGCCCTTGAAGGAAGCCACGGCGGCGATGATGCGGTCCTGCGTCGCCTCGTCCAGATCCGCGTGCATCGGCAGGCTGATGACCCGGTCCTTGAGCCGCTCGGTGACCGGCAGGCCCTGCGGGCCGCGCGGGTACATCTCATAGGCCGGCTGCAGGTGCAGCGGGATCGGATAATAGACCGCCGTCGGCACGCCCTGCTCTTTCAGATTCGCCGCCAGCCCGTCCCGGTTCTCGTGCTCGATGGTGTACTGGGCCCAGTTGGAGACATTGCCCTCCGGCACGTCCGGCACCGCCGCCACATGGGGGCGCAGGCCTTCGTTGTAGCGGGCGGCGATGCGGTTGCGCCATTCGATCTCCTGGCCGAACACCTTGAGCTTCTCGATCAGGACGGCGGCCTGAATGGTGTCGAGCCGGCTGTTCAGGCCGATGCGCATGTTCAGGTATTTGGGATCGTGCTCGAAGGTGCGGTCCTTCAGGTCGATGGCCACCGCCTTGCCGTGCACGCGGATCGAATCGATCAGCTGGGCCAGCTCGTCGTCATCCGTCAGCACCGCCCCGCCGTCGCCGTAGCAGCCCAGCGGCTTGGCCGGGAAGAAGCTGGTGGTGGTGATGTCGGCCCATTTCAGCGGATGCTCGCCATTGAGGGTGCAGCCGAAGCCCTGCGCCGAATCGCAAATCAGCTTGAGCCCGTGTTTGTCGCAGATCGCCTTGATGGCGGGATAGTCGGCGGGCTGGCCGAACAGGTCGACCGCGATGACCACCCGGGGCTTGAGCCGGCCTTCCTTCAGCGTCGCCTCGATGGCCGCCTCCAGATGGCCGGGGTCCATGTTGTAGGTCGTGGCGTCGACATCGATGAACACCGGCTCGGCGTCGAACCACGGCACGATCTCGGCCGTGGCGGCGAAGGTGAAGCTGGGTACGAACACCGCATCGCCCCGCCCGATCCCCCAGGCCATCAGCGGCAGGGCCAGGGCGTCGGTGCCGTTGGCGCAGCCCAGGGCGTGCTTCGCCTTGCCGAAGGCGGCCAGGTCGGCCTCGAACTGGCGCACCTGCGGCCCCATCACCCAGGCGCCGCCGGTCACGGCCGCCTGGACGGCCGCTTCGATCCGGCCGTCGAGGCGGAGGCGCTGGGCCTGAAGGTCGATGAAGGGAATGGTCATGTCGGGACGGTCTCCGATCGTGCGCGCGGGCACAGGCGGCGCGGGGTCAACGCCTCGCCGAAGGTCGCGCTCCCTACCAAATCGATCGCCTTCCCGCCAAACGCCGTCGCGTCACTTCGCGTGACGGGTTGCAACGACCGCGCGGGGCGGCGTATGCGCGGGGATCATGACATCCGGCGTTCCGGCCGTCTTCCTCGATCGCGACGGCGTCCTGATCGAGGACACCGGCTACCCCCACCTCGAAGAGCATCTGCGCCTGATCCCCGGCGCGGCTGAAGCCGTGCGCCGCCTGACCGCGCTCGGCTATCTGTGCGTCATAGTGACCAACCAGTCCGGCGTGGCCCGCGGCCTGTTCACGGAAGCGCAGATGAAGGCCTTCAACGCCCTGCTGGTGCGCCGGCTGGCGGCGAAAGGGGCGGTAATCGGCGCCGTCTACGCCTGTCCCTTCCACGCCGAGGCGCTGGACGAGCGCTACCGCCATCCCGACCATCCGGACCGCAAGCCCAACCCCGGCATGATCCTGCGCGCCATCGCCGACCACCGCATCGATCCGGCGCGGTCCTTCCTGATCGGCGACCAGGCCTCGGACCTCGAGGCGGCCCGCCGCGCCGGCATCCCCGGCTTCCGCTTCGAGGGTGGAAACCTCGATCAATTCGTAAAAGACCTGCTGGGGCATTGATGGAATTCTCCCGGCGGTGAATTACACAGGGCGACCACCCGGAGCCCCGCATGACCCAGACCTTCGCCGACCGCCGCTGGACCAGTCCGGACGGGCTCAGTCTCTACGCCCGCGACTACGCCGCCGCCCCCGGTCCGGCGAAGCTGCCGGTGATCGCCATCCACGGCCTGACCCGCAACTCGGCCGACTTCGAGACCATCGCCCCCCTGATCGCCCAGAGCGGCCGCCGGGTGCTGGTCCTCGATGTGCGCGGCCGCGGCCGGTCCGACCGCGCCCCGGACCCGATGACCTACCAGCCGCTGAACTACGCCCAGGACGTGCTGGCCCTGATGGACCAGGCCGGCATCGCGCGCGCCGTCTTCCTCGGCACCTCCATGGGCGGGTTGATCACCATGGCCCTGGCCGCGATCCGCCCGAAGGTCATCGCCGCCGCCATCATCAACGACGTCGGTCCCGAGGTGGCCAAGGAGGGCCTGGCGCGCATCGCCGCCTATTCCGGCCAGCCGGTGGAAACCCCGGGGTGGGCCGAGGCCGCGGCCTGGGTGAAGTCGATCAACGCCGTCGCCTTCCCGCACTATACCGACGCCGACTGGGACGCCTTCGCCCGCCGCGTCTTCCGCATCGGTGCGGAGGGATCGCCGGAGCTCGACTACGACCCCGACATCGCCGTGCCGATCCGCGCCGCCGGGACGAAGGCCCTCGTCCCCAACCTGTGGCCGATGTTCAGCCGCCTCGCGAAGACCCGGCCGGTGCTTCTGGTGCGCGGCCAGACCTCCGACCTGCTCAGCGAGAAGATCGCCGCAAAGATGCGCAAGCGCGCCCCGAAGATGGACTATGTCGAGGTCCCCGGCGTCGGCCACGCCCCCATGCTCGACGAGCCCGAGGCCAAGGCGGCGATCTTTCCGTTTCTGGGCGAAGTGGACTGAACCTCTCCCCAACCGTCGCCCTCGGGCTTGACCCGAGGGCCAGACCGTCCGGTGCTCCGTTGAAGATGGTACGGTCGCGGTCGCGGGGCCGTCTTGGAGGCACTGGGCCGCCTGACCTCTGATCCTCGGGTCAAGCCCGAGGATGACGGAGAGAAAGCGCTCAGTCCGGCACATTCCCCTCCAGCTCGTCCAGCCAAACCCTTGCGGTAGCGTCCGACGGGGCGCGCCAGTCCCCGCGCGGCGACAGCGAGCCGCCGGTGACCACCTTGGGCCCGTTCGGCAGGGCCGAGCGCTTGAACTGCGAGGTCTGGAAGAAGCGGACGAGAAATTTCCGCAGCCAGTGTTTGATCGTGGCGAGGTCGTATTCGATCTTTTCCTCGTCCGGCGTCCCCGCCGGCCAGCTTCCGGCCGCGGCGTCCTTCCACGCCTGATGCGCCAGATACGCCACCTTCGACGGCTTCAGGCCGAAACGGGTGACGTAGAACAGGAAGAAGTCGTTCAGGGCGTAGGGGCCCACCGCCCCTTCGGTCGACTGGATCTTTCCATCGTCGCCCGCCGGCACCAGCTCCGGCGAGATCTCGGTGCCCAGGATGCCCCGCAGCACCGGCACGGCCTCCGGCCCCACCACCGCGCGGTCGGCGACCCAGCGGATCAGATGCCGCATCAGCGTCTTCGCGATGCCGCCGTTGACGTTGTAGTGGCTCATGTGGTCGCCGACGCCGTAGGTCGACCAGCCCAGCGCCAGCTCCGACAGGTCGCCGGTGCCCAGCACGAAGGCCCCGTTCTGGTTCGCCAGCCGGAACAGATAGTCCGTGCGCAGCCCCGCCTGCACGTTCTCGAAGGTGATGTCGTGCACCGGCTCGCCCTTCGCATAGGGATGGCCGATCCCCTCCAGCATGGTCATCGCGGTCGGCCTGATGTCGATCTCCGCCCCGGTCACCCCCAGCGCCTTCATCAGGGCCCAGGCGTTCGACTTCGTCCCTTCGGAGGTCGCGAACCCCGGCAGGGTGAAGCCGAGGATGCCGGCCCGCGGCAGGCCCAGCCGGTCGAAGGCGCGGCACGCCACCAGCAGGGCCTGGGTCGAATCCAGCCCGCCCGAGACGCCGATGACGATCCGCTCGCCATTGGTCGCCTTGAGCCGCCGCATCAGCCCCTGCACCTGGATGTTGAACGCCTCGTAGCAGTCCTGGTCCAGCCGCGCGGGGTCGTCCGGCACGAACGGGAAGCGGTCGAGGGGACGGATCAGGTCGCCGGCCGTTTCCTCCCTCGCGTCGAACAGAAGAGGGACCGGGGTGTCGTTCGGAAGCTCCCGTCGGGCGCAGTCGGCGAACGTGCCTGTCCGCAGACGTTCGAGACCGATCCGCTCCACGTCGATGTCGGCGATGGTCAGATGGCTGTCCATCGCGAACCGCTCGCCTTCGGCCAGCCTGGCGCCCAGTTCGAAGATCGTCGCCTGCCCGTCCCACGCGAGGTCGGTGGTGCTCTCGCCCCAGCCCGAGGCGGCGAACACATAGGCGGCCATGGCCCGGGCCGACTGGCTGGCGCACAACAGGGCGCGGTCGTCCGACTTTCCGATCACGACGTTGGAGGCCGACAGGTTCAGCAGGATACGGGCTCCGGCCAGCGCCTGGCGCGTCGAGGGCGGCAGGGGCGCCCAATAGTCCTCGCAGATCTCCACGCCGAAAACGAAACCGGGCCGGTTGGCGGCCTCGAAGCGCAGATTGGTCCCGAAGGCGGCCCAGACGTCGTTGACGAGGATATCCTGTTGCTCGCCGGGGTCGGCGGGCGCGAACCATCGCTTCTCGTAGTACTCGCGATAGTTCGGCAGATAGGTCTTGGGCGCGACGCCCAGCACCGCGCCGTTCGCCAGCACGACGCCGCAGTTGTACAGCCGGTCTCCACGCCGCAGCGGCGCCCCGACCACGACCGCCAGCCCCGCCTCGGCCGCCGCGTCGGCCACACGCTGGATCTGCCGCTCCACCTCGTCCAGCAAGGCGCCCTGCATCAGCAGGTCGTCGATCGCGTAGGCGCTCAGCGACAGTTCCGGAAACACCAGCAGGTCGACGCCCTGCTCGCCGGCCTGTTTGATCAGGGCCACATGCTCCTCGGCGTTGGCGACCGGATCGGCGGTGTGCACCACCGGCGTGGCCGCGGCGACGCGGACGAAGCCGTGGGTGGTGGGGGCGTGGAACGGGTGACTCTTGGGCAAGTGCGGATATTCCTTGGCTCAAGGCGTTCTAGCGTGACAACGCCCCGCGGTCACTGATGGTGGCCAATCCCGCTTCCACCGCCCAACGACCGTCATCCTCGGGCTTGACCCGAGGATCAGACCGTCCGGTGCTGCGTAAAGGAATGCACGGGCGCGGTTGCGAGGCCGCCACGGGCGCACAGCCCGCCTCACCCTCTGATCCTCGGGTCAAGCCCGAGGATGACGGGCCGCGAGAGAGGGCATGCGAGATCGCGTGACGCGCCCGCTTCGCCCCGCTAAAGCCAACCCATGAACGACGCGCCGAAAAAGGGCTGGCTCTCGCGGCTGAGCGAGGGCCTGTCCCGCTCCTCGAAGCAGATGACCGAGCAGGTCGTCGCCGCCTTCGTCAAGGAACCCCTGTCCGAAGCCGCTCTTGAGGGACTGGAAGAGCATCTGCTGGAGAGCGATCTCGGGCCGGCCGCCACCGACCGCATCGTGGCCCGTTTCCGCGATCTGCGCTTCGGCGCCGGGGCCAATGAGCGCGAGGTCAAGGAGGCGCTGGCCGAGGCCGTCGCCGCCGAGCTTGTCACGCACGAGGCCCGTTACGAGCCGCTCGACGGCCCGCGCCCCTTCGTCACCCTGTTCGTCGGGGTCAATGGCTCGGGCAAGACCACGACGCTGGGCAAGATCGCCGCCGACCTGACCGGCCAGGGCGCCAGGGTCATGGTGGTGGCCTGCGACACCTTCCGCGCCGCCGCCCGCGAACAGCTCAAGGTCTGGTCCGAGCGCGCCGGGGCGACCTTCGAGAGCCGCCGCGACGGGGCCGACCCCGCCGGCCTGGCCTTCGACGCCTACACCCGGGCGAAGGCGGAAGGGTTCGACGTGGTGCTGATCGACACCGCCGGGCGGCTGCAGAACAAGACCGCCCTGATGGATGAGCTGCTCAAGATCGTCCGGGTGTTGAAGAAGATCGACCCGGAGGCGCCGCACGAGACCCTGCTGGTGCTCGACGCCACGGTCGGCCGCAACGCCCTGGCCCAGGAGCAGATCTTCGGCCGCACCGCCTATGTCTCCGGCCTGGTCATGACCAAGCTGGACGGCACCGCCCGCGGCGGCGTCCTTGTGCCCGTCGCCCAGGCCTCGGACGCCCCGATCAAGCTGATCGGCGTCGGCGAGGGGATCGAGGACCTGCAACCCTTCGACGCCCGGGCCTTTTCACGTTCGCTGGTGGGACTTGAGGACTGACGCATGAGTGAGCCCGACACCGCCGTCCCGACGGCCAGAAAAGAGTCCAGCCTGCGCCAGCTGGTCGATTTCGGCGGCCTGCTGGCGTTCGGCCTCGCCTTCCTCGTCCTGCGCCTGCGCGGGATGAGCGGCGACGAGGCGCTGGTCCAGGCCACCTGGGCCCTGGTGGCCGGATCGGCCGTCGCCGTGGCCGTGGGCCTGGTCGTCGAGAAGCGGCTGGCGCTGCTGCCGCTTCTGGTCGGCGGTTTCGCCCTGGTCTTCGGCCTGCTGACCCTGTTCACGGGCGACGGCCTGTGGGTCAAGCTCAAGGTCACCATTCTCAACGGCTGCCTTGCCGTCGCCCTGCTGGGAGGCGTCATGCTGGGCAAGCAGCCGCTGCGGGCCCTGCTGGGCACGGTCATCCCGATCAACGACCGGGCGTGGCGCATCCTGACCTTCCGCTACGGCCTGTTCTTCCTCTGCGTCGCCGTCGCCAACGAGCTGGTGCGCAGCGAGGCCCTGGTCGCATGGGCGGCGGAGCGGATCGGCCGCGGCGACGTCGATCCGGCGGACGTCTGGGTCAGCTTCCGCGGCGTGCTGTGGATGGCCTCGTCGATCTTCGGCCTCTCGCAGATCCCGCTGATCATGCGCAACCTGACCGCCGCCGACAAACCGGTCGATCCGATGGCCCCGGCCGAGCCCGACACTGCCCCCTGACGTCTCCGTCTCGGGACGTCCCCGGATCGTCCGTCGTCAAACCGTAAAACGCGGCTGCTAGCTATGGCGTGCAGCCAAGGGGATACGGGCGATGGTCAAGTCAGGCTCTAAAGCCAAACGCGGCGGCCTCGCCGCCTCGCCCAGCCATCTGATGCACCGCGCGTTGCAGCTGGCGCTCGACATCTACACCGAGGAGGCGGGCCCGGACGGCCTGACCCAGCGCCAGTTCGCGGTGCTGGAGGCGGTCTCGCACAAGTCCGGCCTGACCCAGACCGACCTGGTCCGCGCCACCGGCATCGACCGCTCGACCCTGGCCGACCTCGTCGCGCGCATGACCGCCAAGGGCCTGCTGGAGCGCGAACGCTCGACCATCGACGCCCGGGCCAAGGCCGTGCGCCTCTCGCCCGCCGGCCAGGCCGCGCTGGACGCCGCCCACCCCCGTGTCGAGGCCGCCGACAGGCGCATCCTGGCCCTGTTGCCCAAGGGCAAGCGCGACGGCTTCCTCGCCCTGCTGGCCGACCTCGCCGGCGAGGCCGACGCCGCCCCCGACAAGGCGAAAGCCGAGATCAAGGCCGCCAAGAAGGCCGCCCGCGAGGCGAAGAAGGCCGACAAGCTGGCGAAGAAGGCGGCCAAGGCCGACAAGCCGAAGAAGACCGCGAAGCTGAAGCTGGTCGAACCGGCCTGAGTTCTCCTTCTCCCCTTGGGGGAGAAGGGAGCCGCGTCCTAGTCCATCAGCTGCTGCGCCAGATAGACGTAGTGCCTCGCCCAGCGCCGGGCGTTGGCCACCGGATCGGCGTCGTTGGAATGTCCGCCCGAGGTCTCCTCGTAATAGAGGTGGTCGTGGCCCATCGCCTCCAGCCGCGCCGCGAATTTGCGGGCGTGGCCCGGATGCACCCGGTCGTCGCGGGTGTTGGTGGTGATGTAGACGCGCGGATACTCCGCCTCCGGACGAAGCTGCTGATACGCCGAATAGCGGGCGATGAACGCCGCCTCCTCCGGGATGCGCGGGTCGCCGTATTCGCCGATCCACGAGGCCCCGGCGGGCAGTTCGTGATAGCGCAGCATGTCGATCAGCGGGCTCTCGATCACGGCCGCGTTGATCAGCTCCGGATGCTGGGTCATCGCCACCGAGGTCAGCACCCCGCCGTTCGAGCGGCCATAGACGCCGGTCCGCCGCGGGCTGGTGATCCCCCGCTGATGGAGATCGCGCGCGACCGCAGCATAGTCGTCGAAGGCCAGCTGGCGGTTTTCCTTGAGCACCGACTGGTGCCAGGTCGGGCCGAATTCGCCGCCGCCGCGGATGTTGGCGTTGACGTAGACGCCGCCGTTCTCGAGCCACAGCCTGCCCATCTCGGGGATGTAGGCCGGCGGCTTCGACACCTGGAACCCGCCGTAGCCGTAGATGATCGTCGGCGCATGGCCGTCCATCACCAGATCGCGCGGCCGGACGACGAAATACGGAATCTTCGTCCCGTCCGACGACGTCGCCTCGAACTGCTCGACCACATGGGTCGAGGCGTCGAAGCGGGCGGGGGCAGTGCGGAGGGTTTCGGTGACTCCCGCGCGCGCGTCGGCGAGGCTGAGGGTCGAGGGGGTCAGGAAGCCGTCGACGCTGTAGAAGAGCCGGCTGGAGGCTCGGCTGAGGTCGCCCAGATGGACCGAGACGTTCTCCGGAATCTGAAGAGCCTGCTGATTCCAGAAGTTGACGAGCCTGGAGTCTGACATCCGCTCGCTGTCGACGAATTGAACCAGCCGGCCGCGAACATTGTCATAGAGCGTGGCGACCAGGCGGCCGCCGTCGAGAACCGCGACATCTTCCACCGACTGGCGATCGCTCGGCTCGAAAACGGTCTCCGAATCACGGATTCGGGCAGCGGTGTCACGGTCTCCCCGGCCGCCGAGCGCGGTGAGGCTGTAGGCCAGCAAGGAGCCCGCCTTATGGATCGGGCGGTCGCCCCGCGAGGCCAGTCGCCAATCCTCGTCGATTGTGAAGATCAGACGCCCCCCGGTCACGCCCCGGACGTTGACCCGCTCGGGAAGGCCCAGCTTGACCGGCTGGCCGTCGATCAGCTGCCAAGTCTCGCTGCGGAACGTGTCCAGCGGCCGGCTGATCAGGACGGCCTGTACCGCTCCAGCGCCGTTGCGGAGGACGCTCGGACTCACCCCATACCCGCCGTCGCCGATGTCGCCGCGATAGACTTCCGTCGCCTGGGCCAGCGTCTGGCCGCGCTTCAGCGCCTTGACGATGAAGGGGTAGCCGCTCTCCGTCAGGGTGTTCGGCCCGAAGTCCGTCGCCACCAGAAGCGTGTCCCGGTCCAGCCATTCCAGCCGGTGCTTGCCTTCCGGCAGGATGAAGCCGTCCTCGACCCACAGGCCGGTCGAGGTGTCGAACTCGCGCACCACCACCGCGTCCTTGCCGCCGTCCGACAGCGAGACCAGGCAGCGCGTCTCGTCCGGCGCGAGGCAGTCCGCGCCCTTCCACACCCAGTCCTTTTCCTCGGCCCGCGACAGGGCGTCGATGTCGAGCAGCGTCTCCCACCGCGTCGCGTCGGACCGGTAGCTGTCCAGCGTCGTGCGCCGCCAGATCCCCTTCGGATTGGCCGCGTCCTGCCAGAAATTGCCGATGCCTTCGCCGAGGAAGCTGGGCGACGGGATGCGGTCGGTCGCCGACAGAATGTCGAACGCCTGCGCCCGGAAGGTCTCGTAGCGCCGGTCCCCCTCCAGCGCCGCCAGCGCCTTGCGGTTCGACTCCGCCACGAAGGCCATGGCCTCGGCGCCGTTGACCTCCTCCAGCGCCAGATGATCGTCGGCGGCCCGCACCCCGGCCGGGGTCAGGTCGGCCGGGAAGTGCGGCGCCGGCCTGCGCACGTCCGCGATGATGATATCGTCCGGACCGTCGGCCTGCTGCGCGAAGGCGGGGACGGCGGCGAGCCACAGGGCCGGGATCGCAGCGGTCAGAAGCAGTCGTTTCATGGGGGCTCTACTCCGCCGCCGGCTGATCCATCAGCCGCCGGCTCAGATAGGTGTACTCCAGCGCGATCCGCCGGGCCGTCTCGCGCAGGTTGGCCCCCGCCGCGTGACCGCCGTCGGTGTTCTCGTAGAACAGCACCGGATAGCCGAGCTCCTCCAGCCGCGCCGCCGCCTTGCGGGCGTGGCCCGGATGCACCCGGTCGTCCTTCGTCGAGGTGTGGATGAACACCTCCGGATAGGGCTGGCCGGCGCGCAGGTTCTGGTAGGGCGAGTAGCGCTCGATCCACGCCCGCTCCTCCGGCACGTCGGGGTTGCCGTATTCCGCGATCCACGAGGCCCCGGCCAGCAGCTTGTGGAAGCGCAGCATGTCGAACAGCGGCACCTGGATGACCGCGCCGTTGATCAGGTCCGGCCGCTGGGTCAGCATCGCCCCCATGAACAGCCCGCCCTGCGAGCCGCCCATGACCCCGAGGCGCGGCTGCGAGGTGATGTCGCGGGCGATCAGGTCCTCGGCCACCGCCTGGAAGTCCTCATGCGCCCGCTGGCGGTTCTCCTGCAGCGCCGCCTGGTGCCAGCGCGGCCCGAACTCGCCGCCGCCGCGAGTGTTGGCGATGACGTAGACCCCGCCGCGCTCGAGCCACAGCTTGCCGACCGTGGCCGAATAGCCGGGCAGCAGCGAGTTCTGGAAGCCGCCGTAGCCGTACAGCAGGGTCGGGTTCGACCCGTCCAGCGGCATGTCGCCCCTGTGGACGACGAAGTACGGGATCTTCGTCCCGTCGGCCGAGGTCGCCTCGAACTGCTCGACCACCATGCCCGTGGCGTCGAACTTGGCCGGCAGCGACTTGACCGCGTCCGCCGAACCGCCCGCCGCATCGGCCAGATACAGGCTGGACGGGTTCAGATAGCCGGCCACGTTGACGAACACCCGGTCGTCGCGCTCGCTGGCCGAGCCGATGCCGACGGTGACGTTCTGCGGCAGGTCCAGCCGCGTGCGGCTCCACTCGCCGGCGGGATTGGGCTCATAGACATAGACCGAGCCGCGCACGTTCTCGTACAGGGCGACGACCAGTTTGTTGCGGGTGTTGGAGATGCCCTCGATCGCCTCGCGCTCGCCCGGCCGGATGACCAGCTGCGCCGGCGTCGCCGGATCGGCCAGCCAGCGCTCGAGGTCCCAGGCGATGACGTCGCCGGTCCGGAATTCCTGGCCCGACGGCGCGGTCCAGTCCTGGTCCGTCGTCACCACCATCTGGCCCCGCACCAGGGCGTTGATGTTCGACTTGGCCGGCAGCTCCAGCTTGGTGGTCGTGCCGTCGGCGTTGAGCCGGTGCGTCTCGCCCTCGTAGAAGCTGACCCCCCGGTTGATCAGGGTCGCCTGGATGACCCCGTCGGCGTCGCGCAGCGTATAGCCCGAGACCGAGACATCGGTCGGCTGGCCGGTGAACACCGTCGTCGCCTGATCCAGCGTCTGGCCGCGCTTCAGCACCTTGACGATCATCGGATAGCCCGAGCTGGTCAGGGTGCCCGGTCCGAAATCGCGCGAGACCAGCAGGGTGTCCTGATCGACCCAGGTCGCCCCGCCCTTGGACTCCGGCAGCACGAAGCCGTCCTCGACGAAGGTCTTCGTGGCGCGGTCGAACTCGCGCACCGTCACCGCGTCCTTCCCCCCGTCGGACAGGCTGACCAGGCAGCGGGTCTCGTCCGGCGGCAGGCAGGTCGCGCCCTTGTAGACCCAGTTCTTGCCCTCGGCCGCCGACAGGGCGTCGAAGTCGAGCACGGTCTCCCACTGCGGCTCGGCCGAGCGGTATCTGTCCAGCGTCGTGGTCCGCCAGACGCCGCGCACATGCTCGGCGTCCTGCCAGAAATTGTCGATCGTGCCGTCGTGGTTGAAGCCCGGCGACGGGATGCGGTCGCGGGACTGGACGATCTCCAGCGCCTGCCGGTGCAGGGTCTCGAAGCGCGGGTCGCCGCGCAGGACGCCGAGCGAACGCTCGTTATGCTCGTTGACCCAGGCCATGGCCCGCTCGCCCTCGACCTCTTCCAGCCACAGATACGGGTCTGTCGCGTCCGAGGTCGCGAAGCCGGCGCCGGCGCCCGAGGCCTCGGCGGAGGAGTGGACGGGCGTGGTCTGGGCCATGGCGGCGCTCGAAAGGGCGGTGGAGGCGAGAAGCGCGGCGAGCGCGGCGGTGCGGATCATTCTGGGCGGTCCCCGACGGTTGGTCGGGCGGCACCTTACCGGCGGCGGCCCCTCCGGCAAGGCGAGGCGCGCGGAGGTTACGGATTTGTCATTTCAATGATGCCCCTCGTCCGGGATGCACAGCACCTCGCCGCAGGCCTTGCAGTGGACCGCGTCCGGATCGTGCTTCTGCAGGCCGCAGACCGGGCAGGGGAATTTCACCTTGTGCGGCCGCACGATGGTCTGGGCCAGCCGCAGGAACAGGGTGATGCCGGTCAGCATGATGATGATCGACAGCACCCGCCCCCAGTTGCCGGGCAGGGTGATGTCGCCGAAGCCGGTGGTGGTCAGGGTGGCGACGGTGAAATACAGCGCGTCCAGATAGCCGTGCAGATCCTCGTGGCGCCCCCTGAAGGTGGCGTAGACGAAGCCGGTGGCCACGAAGACGAAGGTCACCAGCGCCGCCAGCGCCCGCGTCACCTCCTCCACCCGCGTGTCGTCGAAGCGGCGGCCGACCGTGCGCCAGAAGAAGTCCGAGCTCAGCAGAGTCCACAGCCGCAGCATCCGCAGGAAGCCGAAATTGTACAGCCAGGCGGGGAACAGCAGGGTGGCGAGGATGAACACGTCGACCCAGGTGGACGGCTTCTTCAGCCAGTCCTTGATGTCGCTGTAGGCCAGGGCGCGCCCGGCCATGTCGGCGAGCAGCACCACGGCCACGACGGCGTCGACGACATAGAAGGCCCAGCCCGCCTCGCGCAGGATCGGCGCGGCGAGGAAGAAGCCGATGATGGCGAAGTCGACCACGATGACCGCCAGCCGGAAGCGCACCGCCAGCGGCGACGAGCCGTGGTAGAGGTAGCGCAGCCGGGCCCTGAGGCGCAGGCCCTCGGCCTTCGGGGCGTTGGCGGGCACGGGTCTGGAACGGCTCATGGTACAGCGATAACGCGCGTCGCTCGCGCAAGGAACCGGCAAGGCCTATATCCCGCCCGATGACCCGTCCCTTCGTCCGCATGAACGGCGCCGGCAACGACTTCGTCGTCGTCAACGCGCTCGAGACGCCGTTCGCGCCGACGGCCGACCAGGTGCGCGCCATCGCCGACCGCGCTGCCGGCCAGGGCTGCGACCAGCTGATCGCCATCGAGCCGTCCGCGACCGCCGACGCCTTCATGCGCGTCTGGAACGCCGACGGCGGCCAGGTCGAGACCTGCGGCAACGCCCTGCGCTGCGTCGGCTGGTTGCTGATGGAGGCCAACGGCAGGGACTCTGTCGTCATCGACACCCTCGGCGGTCCGACCACCGCCACCCGCGCGGGCGATCACCGCGTCCGCGTCGACATGGGTCGCCCCGGACTGGACTGGACCGAGGTTCCGCTGGCCGAGGCGATGGACACCCGCGGCATCGAGCTCCAGGTCGGCCCCATCGACGACCCGATCCTGCATACGCCGGGCGCGGTCTCGATGGGCAATCCGCACGTGGTCTTCTTCACCGACCGCCAGGACGACGCCTTCGTGCGCGGCTCCGGCTCGCTGGTCGAGCACCACCCGCTGTTCCCCGAGGGCGTCAACGTCGGCTTCGCCAACGTCCTCGCCCCCGACCGCATCCGGCTTCGGGTCTGGGAGCGTGGCGCCGGCCTGACGAAAGCCTGCGGCACCGGCGCCTGCGCCGCCCTCGTCGCCACGGCCCGCCGCGGCCTCACCGGCCGCCACGCCGTCATCGAGGCCGACGGCGGCGAACTCGAGATCGACTGGGACGAGGTCTCGGGCCATGTCTTCATGACCGGCCCGGTCGAGATCGAGGGCACGGGGGCTCTGGCGGTCTGAGCGTCCGTCTCCTCACCTTCCCCACGCAGTGGGGAGGGGGACCGCGCGAAGCGTGGTGGAAGGGGCGGCGCAGGCGTCATGACGCTGTGCTGACAATCCGGGGAATTATAGTCAGGTTCAGCGAACAAATAGCGCGCATAATCAACAACATGACCTGTTGCTAGACCCGTTCTCCTGCGCACAGGGGACGGGCTCATTACAATGCGCTTCACCCCGTCGCGGGGGAGGGCGTCTGGCGCCAGGGCCAACCACGTGCGGCGGGTGTGATCGTTGCGGGACGCCGGGCGCCGCCTTTTCGGAGGCGCGCGGCGGAACCGGACCATCCTGGAGGACGGGTTGCTCCCCCCTCCGGCGTGGAAAGGGACTGTCCTCCGGTTTGAAACGGAGGAGCCCAGGGGCCTGGCCGCTCCTGCCCGCCCGGGCTTAGTTTCGAAAGGGTCTAAAGGGTGAAGGCCGCGGGGCCGAAAATGGCAAACCCCGCACCGCCCTGCGATACCCGCCCCGAAGCGCTCGCGAGGCACGATCACGGCGGAGCGCGGACGTTCAGCCGAAAATCACCAAGGCCCCCTACGGCGAAAGCACGGGGGCCGCTCACACGGTTCCGGGCCGAACGCCCGCGCTCCGCCGACCTCCCCGCTCGACCTGCCGCGCCCGCGCGGCGGGGCGAAACTGCATGACCTCGTCATCCCCCGCCAACGAACCCGAAGGGCGAGGCCGGGCCGGCGACGCAAGCGGCGATCAATCGTGCGCGGCCCGTTTTCCGCAACGTAAAGGTCCGGGCGGTTGTCCGCGTCCGTCCCACAGCCTAGGAACAATCCTCCCGACCCCGCCTTCGGAATCCCTGCCGACCATGCCCGACCTGACCGACAAACAGACCTTCTCCGACGAGGACGCGCTGGAGTTCCACCGCAGTCCCCGGCCGGGCAAGATCTCCATGGCCCCGACCAAGCCGATGGCCACCCAGCGCGACCTGTCGCTGGCCTATTCGCCCGGCGTCGCCATTCCGGTGCTGGCCATCGCCGCCGATGTGGACAAGGCCTACGACTACACGTCCAAGGGCAATCTGGTCGCCGTCATCTCGAACGGCACGGCCATCCTCGGCCTCGGCAACCTCGGCCACATGGCGTCCAAGCCGGTGATGGAGGGCAAGGCCGTCCTGTTCAAACGCTTCGCCGACGTCGACAGCTTCGACGTCGAGGTCAAGACGACGGACCCGGAAGAGTTCGTCACCGTGGTCAAGAACATCGGCGACACCTGGGGCGGCATCAATCTGGAGGACATCAAGTCCCCCGAATGTTTCGTCATCGAGTCCGAGCTGCAGGATCTGCTCGACATCCCGGTCTTCCACGACGACCAGCACGGCACGGCCATCATCTCGACCGCCGGCCTGATCAACGCCGCCCATATCGCCGGCAAGAAGCTGGAGGACCTGAAGGTCGTGCTGGCCGGGGCCGGGGCCGCGGGCCTGTCGTCGATCGCCCTGATGAAGGCCGCCGGCGTTCGGGCCGAAAACACCGTCATCGTCGACCGCGAGGGGGTGGTCTGGAAGGGCCGCGACAACGTCGACCAGTGGAAGGCCGCCCACGCCACCGACACCCCGCACCGCACCCTGGCCGAGGCCATGGTCGGCGCCGATGTCGTGCTGGGTCTCGCCGCCAAGGGCGCCATCACCAAGGAGATGGTCGCCTCCATGGCGCCCAACCCGATCATCTTCGCCATGGCCAACCCGGACCCCGAGATCACCCCGGAAGATGTCATGTCGGTGCGTTCCGACGCCATCATCGCCACCGGCCGCTCGGACTACGTCAACCAGGTCAACAACGTGCTGGCCTTCCCGTATCTGTTCCGCGGCGCGCTCGACGTGCGGGCCCGCCGTGTCAATCACGAGATGAAGATCGCCTGCGCCGAGGCCCTCGCCGCCCTGGCCCGCGAGGACGTGCCGGATGAGGTCGCCGCCGCCTACCGCGGCCGCAAGCTCAAGTTCGGCCGCGACTACATCATCCCGACCCCGTTCGACCCGCGCCTGATCTGGTACATCCCGCCCTTCGTGGCCCAGGCCGCCATGGACACCGGCGTGGCGCGCAAGCCGATCGAGGACATGGACGCCTACCGGACCGAACTGCGCTCGCGGCTCGATCCGTCGGCGGCTCTGATGCAGAACATCTCCGGCGCCGTGCGCGCCGCGCCGAACAAGCGGGTGGTCTTCGCCGAGGGCGAGGAAACCGCCGTGATCCGCGCCGCCTGGGGCTTCAAACAGGCCGAACTGGGCACGCCGATCCTGCTCGGCCGCGAGGAGCTGATCCGCAAGAACGCCGCCGAGGCGGGGCTGAACTTCGACGACATGGGCATCGAGATCGTCAACGCCCGCGTCTCCGAGCACAATGTCGAATACACCGACTGGCTCTACGAGCGCCTGCAGCGCCGCGGCTATCTGAAGCGCGACGTGCAGCGGATGATCAACCAGGACCGCAACTATTTCGGCGCCACCATGTGCGCCCGCGGCCAGGCCGACGCCATGGTCACCGGCGTGACCCGCAACTTCAACATGGTGCTCAAGGAGGTCCGCCGCGTCCTCGACGTCAAGGAGCGGATGATCGGCCTGTCGATCCTGCTGGCCAAAGGGCGCACCCTCTTCGTCGCCGACACCTCGATCCACGAACTGCCCAACGCCGAGGAGCTGGCCGAGATCGCCATCCAGGCCGCCGAGACGGTGCGCAAGCTGGGCAAGACGCCCCGCGTGGCCTTCCTCAGCTATTCGACCTTCGGCAACCCGCCGGGCGACCGGGGCGAAAAGGTGCGCGAGGCCATCCGCATCCTCGACCAGCGCGGCTGTGATTTCGAATACGAGGGCGAGATGCCGCCCGAGCTGGCGCTCGACCCCGACGCCCGCGCCGCCTACCCCTTCATGCGCCTGTCGGGCCACGCCAATGTGCTGGTCATGCCGGCCATCCACTCGGCCGCCATCTCGACCCGGCTGGTCCAGCAGCTCGGCGGCGCCACGGTCATCGGCCCGCTGCTGGTCGGCCTCGAGAAATCCGTCCAGATCGTCTCGCTGGGCGCCTCGGTCAGCGAGATCATCACCGCCGCGACGTTCGCCGCCTATGAGGAAGGGGCGATCGGGGAGGAGTAGGCGGTCAGGTCACCCCGGCCGCCGCCTTCAGCCGGCGGTTCCGCCGGTCCAGCAGCCAGCACAGGATGACGGCCGGAATCCCGACCGCCGCCGTGCCCGCGAAGAACAGAGCATAGGCGACCATCAACTCATGCCCCTGCTGCAGCCCCTCGACGACGACGCCCGAGAACCCCTTCAGGAACTTGCCGAGCAGGGCGTAGAACGAACTCAACAGGGCGTACTGGGTCGCCGTGTAGCCGATGCCGGTCAGGCTGGACATGTAGGCGACGAGGGCGGCGCCGGCGAAGCCCTCGGAGAAATTCTCGACGAACAGCACGCCGCCGAACATCGGCGTCGACAGGCCAACCACCGCCATCAGGGTATAGCCGAGGTTGGACAGCGGCCCGATCAGGGCGCCGAGCAGCAGCGTCGGACCGAAGCCGAAACGCACCGCGCTCAGTCCGCCCGCCGCGATGCCGACGAAGGCCGCGACCAGGCCGACGCTCAGCCGCATGGCGCCGATCGCCTCCTTGGTCAGGCCCAGGTCGATGTAGAAGGGCCCGACCATCGGGCCCATCACGAAGTCCGGCAGCCGGTAGAGGCTGATCGCCGCCAGCATCAGGAAGGCCGCCGCCTTGTGGGTCTTGAGAAAGTTGATGAACGGGCCGACCACGACGTCGAACATTCCCCGCAGCGTCCACGGCGGCGCGCCTCCGGTGGCGGCCGCGATCTCGCGCCGGTCGACCGGCTCCTTCGCGAACAGGGTCGCGCCTATGGCGATGGCCATGGCCGCGCCCCAGATTCCGTAGGCGCCGTTCCAGCCGAACCAGCTGGCGAAGAAGAGGATCAGCGCATTACCCGCCAGGATGGCGAAGCGATAGCCAAGCTGGAAGGCGGAGGTCAGCAGGCCCAGATCGTCATCGTTCTCGGCGCTTTCGATCCGCCAGGCGTCGACGACAATGTCCTGGGTCGCCGAGGCGAAGGCGGTGACCAGGGCGGCGGCGCCGAGCGCGGTCAAACCGCCTTCCGGGCCGATGATCGCCATGGTGATCAGGGCGGCGCCGACCACTGCCTGGGACAACAGCATCCAGCCGCGTCGCCTGCCCAGTCGACCCAGCAAGGGAACGTCGAACCGGTCCACCACGGGCGCCCAGATGAATTTGAAGGAATAGGCCAGACCGACCCACGAAATGAAGCCGATGGCCGACAGCGCCACATCGCCTTCCGCCAGCCAGATGCTGAGCGTGGCCCCGGTGAGCAGGAACGGCAGGCCGGAACCGAAGCCCAGCAGCAGGGTGATCAGGACGCGGCCACGACCCAGCGCTTTAAGGACATCCTTCGCCCCCGCCTTGCGCGGCGCCGCATCCGTGGAAGAGTCGGTCATCTGGCGTCCCTCGTGAGACGCCCCCCGCGTCCCTATGCGACCGCGACCTTGGCGCGCTCCGCGCGGTTCGTCCAGCGGGCGAGAGAGGCGCGCAGCGCCTCGGGCTCCAGCGGCTTGACCAGATGGTCGTCCATCCCGGCCTCGAGGCAGGCGCGGCGGTCCTCGGCGAAGGCGTTGGCGGTCAGGGCCACGATCGGCGTCCCGTCGCCCCGGGCGCGGATGGCGCGGGCGGCGCTGGGGCCGTCCATGCCGGGCATCCGCATGTCCATAAAGACCAGGTCGTACCGGGCCCGCTTGAGGGCGTCGAGCGCCTCATGGCCGCTGGCGGCGGTCTCGACCGCGCAGCCCTCGCGCCGCAGCAGGGTCGCGGCCAGCAGGGCCCCGACCGGATTGTCCTCGACCAGCAGCACCCGGGTGCCCGAGAACCGGGTCACGGCGACGCGGTCGTCCTCGGGCGGCGGAGGCGGCGGCCCGGGCTGCATGGTCTGTTGCGCGCCCGAGGCGGCCAGCACGCGCTCGGCCAGCGAGCCGCGCCGCAGCGGCTTGATCAGATAGCCGTGGAACCCGGCCGACCGGTAGCGGGCGATCAGGTCGCGCTCGGAGGGCTTCAGCAGCACGATGGCGCGGGCGTCCAGCGGACGGGAGACGAGGCTCAGGCCGGCGGCCCGCGCCGCATGGTCGATCAGGACGACCGGGGCCCTGGCCGAGACCTCGCCCCCCGACGCCTCGATCTGGGCGGCGGCGGCGGCGGCCACGAACGGATCGGGACTGACCACGGCCACGGTCTGGCCGGCCAGCGACAGGGCCCGCTCCGGGGCGTTCCTGACCGCCGGGAAGACCGCCTCGAAGCGGAAGCGGGCGCCGGGGCCGTCGGGCCGGTCGGCGACGCTGACGGTTCCGCCCATGGCGTGGGCCAGCTTGCGCACCACGGCCAGGCCGAGTCCGGCCCCGCCGAACCGGCTGGCGTCGGAGGCGTCCACGTGGCCGAACTCCTCAAAGATGCGGCCGCGCGCCTCGACCGGCACGCCGGGCCCCGTGTCATCGACGATGAAGGCCAGCCGGGGCGCCCTGAGCGACCCGCCCGAGCGTTCAACCGTGATCCGGACACCGCCGCTCTCGGTGAATTTCACCGCGTTGCCGGCGAGATTGAACAGCACCTGGCGCAGCCGCCCCTCGTCGGCCATGACATCGACGGCCTCCGGCGCGACCGACCAGGCGATCTCAAGCCCCTTGTCGTGCGCCCGGGGGCTGAGCAGTTCGGCGACGCCGCGCACCAGCGTCTCCAGGTCGACCGGCGCAGAGTCGAACTCCAGCCGGTCGGCCTCGAGCCGGGCGTAGTCCAGAAGGTCGTTGACCAGGCCCAGCAGGTGTTCGGCGGAGGAGCGGGCGGCTTCGGCGTAGGCGCGCTGGGCGCCGTCGAGCCGGGTGCGCGACAGCAGGCCGAGCATGCCGATCACGCCGTTCAGCGGCGTGCGCATCTCGTGGCTCATCAGGCGCAGGAATTGGTGCTCGGCGCCCTCGGCGGCCGAAGCGTCCGTCTTCGCCGTGTCTGGAACCGCCTTCGTCCTGCGCGCCATCGACATCCCCTTGGACGGCGATCATGGCGGATCATGTCTTAAGGCTGGTTCAAGCGGGTCGGTTAAGGAAGTCTGAGGTCACCAGGCGGGCGCGCCGGCCCGTCCCTCGCTCGCGCCCGCCTGCCGGTCGAAATCCGCCTGGGCGCCGACCGTTGAACGGCGATGCACCAGCGCCTCGGCGATGTGCCGGCGCAGCACCCCGTCGCAGCCGTCGAGATCGGCGATGGTGCGGGCCAGCCGCAGCGTCCGGGTCCAGCCCCGGGCGGTCAGGCCGCCGGCCTCGCCCGCACGCATCAGCAGGGCGCGACCAGATTCATCGGGGGTGGCGAAGCGGTCCAGAGTCTCGCCCGACGCCCGGGCGTTGATCGCCTGATCATACGAGGTCTCCGGATCGATGCCGGCGGCGCGCAGGCGGTCCTGCTGCATGGCGCGGGCGGCCTGGACCCGGGAGGCGGCCTCGGCCGTGCCCTCGGCGGGCGGCGGCAGGGCCATGTCGGCGGCGGTGACCGGCGGCGTCTCCACCGTCAGGTCGATGCGATCGAACATCGGTCCGGAGATGCGGTTCTGGTAATCGCGCTGGCAGCGCGGAGCCTTGCCGCACGCCCCCTTGCCGCCGCCGCCCAGGCCGCAGCGGCACGGGTTCATCGCCGCCACCAGCTGGAACCGGGCCGGATAGCGCACGTGGGCGTTGGCCCGGGCCACCACGATCTCGCCGGTTTCGAGCGGCTGGCGCAGGGAATCCAGCGCCTGGGCGCTGTACTCGGGTAGTTCGTCGAGGAAGAGCACGCCGTTGTGCGCCAGCGAGGCCTCGCCCGGCCTGGCGCGCAGCCCGCCGCCGGTCAGGGCCGCCATCGAGGCCGAGTGATGCGGCGAACGGAACGGCCGGTCGCGGGTCAGGGCCCCGCGCTCGATCAACCCGGCCACCGACCAGACCATCGAGGTTTCCAGCAACTCCTTCGGCGTCAGCGGCGGCAGCAGGCCGGGCAGCCGCGCCGCCATCATCGACTTGCCCGAGCCCGGCGGACCGACGAACAGCAGGTTGTGGCCGCCGGCCGCCGCGATCTCCAGCGCCCGTTTGGCGCTCTCCTGCCCCTTGACCTCGTTGAGGTCGGGGACCCGATCGCCGGACCGCATCGCCCCCGGCTCGGGCCGGCGCAGCACCTGCACGCCCTTGAAATGATTGACCAGCCCGATCAGCGACCGCGGCGCCAGCACCGCCACCTCCCCGGCCCAGGCCGCCTCGGGGCCATTGGCTTCGGGACAGATCAGGCCCAGCCCCATGGCGTCGGCCGCCACGGCCGCCGGCAGGGTCCCGCCGACCGGCGCGATCTGCCCGTCCAGCCCCAGTTCGCCGACCGCCGCCCAGCCGGCCAGGGCGTCGGCCGGAATGACGCCCATCGACGCCAGCAGGGCGAGGGCGACCGGCAGGTCGAAATGGCTGCCTTCCTTGGGCAGGTCGGCCGGAGCCAGGTTGGCGATGATCCGCCTGGAGGGCATGGCCAGGCCGATGCCGGCGAAGGCCCCGCGCACCCGTTCCCGGCTTTCGGCCACCGCCTTGTCGGCCAGGCCGACGATGGTGAAGGACGGCTGGTCGCTGGACAGCTGCTGGACCTGCACGTCCACGCGCCGGGCGTCCACGCCTTCGAACGCCACCGTGACGACGCTGGCCACCATCGGCCCCTCCCGCAATCCGCGAGGAGAACGAACCATGAACCCGAACAGTTTGCAAGAGCGGCGTTACGCGACGGCGCGGACCGCCCGCTTGCGCTCGATCACGTCCCACATCAGCGCCGCCGCGTCGACGCCGGTGAAGCGTTTCAGCTGCTGGGCGCCGGTCGGCGAGGTGACGTTGATCTCGGTCAGCCAGTCGCCGATGACGTCGATGCCCACGAAGATCAGGCCGCGCGCCCTCAGCGTTGGGCCGATGGCGGCGCAGATCTCGCGGTCGCGGGCGGTCAGCTCGACCGGCGCGGCGGTGCCGCCGACGTGCAGGTTGGAGCGCACCGCGCCCTCGGCCGGCACCCGGTTGATGGCCCCGACCGGCTCACCGTCGACCAGCAGGATGCGCTTGTCGCCCTTCGACACCGCGGGGATGAATTTCTGGATCACCAGCGGATCTCGCGAGCCGACGGCGTGGATCTCGATCAGCGCCTCGAGATTGGGATCGTCGGCCTTCAGCCGCACCACGCCCGAGCCGCCCGCGCCGTGCAGCGGCTTCAGCACCACGTCCCCGTGCCGGCGGTGGAAATCCATCAGGGCGACCGGGTCGGAACTGATCAGGGTCGGCGGCTGCAGACCCGGGAAACGGGTGACCAGCAGCTTCTCCGGCGCCGATCGGACCTCGGCCGGATCGTTAACGACCAAGGTCCCGGGGTGCACCGTCTCGAGCAGATAGGTGGCCGTGACATAGGCCATGTCGAAGGGCGGGTCCTGGCGCATCAGGATGACGTCGACATCTTCGGCGAGGTCGAGCCGGACTTCGTCGCCGAAGCTGACGTGGTCGCCGGCGGTCCGGCGCAGGGTCACCGGCCAGGCCCGGCAGAACAGCCGTCCGTCCTCGAGCGCCAGGGTGCGGAAGTCGTAGACCCAGACCGGATAGCCCCGGTTCTGGGCCTCCATGGCCTGCAGGAAGGTGGTGTCGGACTCGATGTTGACCGCCTCGATGGGGTCCATCTGGATCGCGACTCTCAGCATGCCCTGTCCTTCCAAACGATCGGAGCTTGGCTAATGGGCAGCGGGAGGGCGGCGCGCAACCCTAGTTCAGCTGCAGGCGCACCCGGTCGACCGACATCCGGCGGTGGGCCTCGGTCGGATCATCCAGCGTCCGGGCCCGCGACAGGGCCTCCAGCGCGCCGGCCAGGGCGCCCTGCTTTTCGCGGGCCGCGGCGACGTCGAGCCACGGACGGTGATCTTCGGGATCGAGCAGGGCCCGGCGCAGGGCCGAACGCTCGGCGCCCTCGAAGTCCTGGGCGTTGATGGCCCGGCTGAACAGCACGTTCTGCAGGCGCAGCAGGGCCTGCCGGTCGCTGACCGGGGCCATCAGCACGTCGAGCCGGTCGGCGACGTGCGGCGTCAACCCGGCCCGCAGCGCCCGCCGGGTCAGTTCCGAGGGCAGCACCAGCCGGCCCTGGCTGAACGGATCCAGCGCCACCGGCCCGTCGGGCGTCTCGACCCGCAGCAGAAAATGGCCGGGGAAGTCGACGCCCTGCGCCCGCACCCCCGCCCGCCGGGCCGCGTCGAGATAGAAGATGGCCAGCGTCGCCGACAGGCCGCGCCGGCGCTCGGCCACGTCGATCACGTCGGTGTTGCCGGGATGGTCATAGTTCAGCAGGTCGCCGTTCAGCCGCAGGTCCGAGGCCATGGTCTCCGCCAGGGCCTCGTCCGGTCCCTCGCTCCCGATGCGTTCCGCCAGCCGCTGGGCCGCGTTGTGGGCCAGGGTCCGCACCGGTTCCGGATCGCGGAAGGGGTAGTCGTGGATGGCGCAGGCGATGGCGGCTTCCAGCAACGGAAACGCGCCGTCGTCGGCCTGGCCGGCCTCCATCAGCAAGAACTCGGCCTCGTCGCGCGTCATGCCCGCCCCCTCCCGAACGGCTCCACGCCACGACGATGGCGCGGAAGCCGGCCCGGAGCCAGCGCCACCATATCGATTCTGAGCAGATGTCCGGCCAAGCTGGGTCTTTGACGCAACACCGCGCGGCCCGCGGCCAGCAGCCGATCATACTGCTTTCCGGACAGGGCGGCGAGGGCCAGGTCCAGGGTGGCCCGGCGCTTGACCTCGACCACCGCCAGGGTGCGGCCGCGCCGGGCCAGGATGTCGATTTCGCCGGCCCGGGTCTTGAGGCGAAATCCGAGCAGCTGATAGCCCCGGCTCATCAGCAGGGCCGCGGCGATCCACTCAGAGCGATGGCCATCCCTGTGGGACAGGGCCCCCAGCGCCATCCGCCAGCCGCGCTTGGCCGCGACGACCCTCGGCGCCTTGAGGCGAGCCGGGGGCGCGGCGCGGGTCACCGGCCCTGCAGCTCCAGCGCCCGCCTGTAGAGCGGCTTGCGCGGCAGGTTGAGCGCCTTCGACACTTCCGCCGCCGCCTCGCCGGGCGGCAGCCGGGTCATCGCCTCGGCCAGGGCCGCGTCGGCGTCCGCGTCGGAGACGGTTTCGGTCTCGCCGGGGCCGATGACGATGACGATCTCGCCCTTGGGCGCCTGGCAGCGCGGATCGGCGGCAAGGTCGGGCAGCGGGCCGCGAATGCATTCCTCGTAAAGCTTGGTCAACTCGCGGGCGACCGCGGCCGGGCGGGGCCCCAGCACCGCGGCCATGTCGGCCAGGCTGTCGGCCAGCCGCGGCCCGCTCTCGAAGAAGACCAGCGTCTGGCGACCGGTGCGCAGATCCTCCAGCGCCGCCCGCCGCGCCCCCGATTTCGGCGGCAGGAAGCCGGCGAACAGCACCCGGTCGGCCGGCTGCCCGGCGATGCACAGCGCGGCCAGCAGGCTGGAGGCGCCGGGGATCGGATGCACCGGCAGGCCCTCGGCGATCACCGCCCGCGCCACGACGAAGCCGGGATCGCTGACCAGCGGCGTGCCGGCGTCAGAGACCAGGGCCACGACCGCCCCCTCGCGCAGCCGTTCGACGGCCAGTTCGGCGGCGCGGGCCGAGGCGTGGTCGTCGCACCGCTCCAGCTTCGCCTTCAGCCCGTAGGCCGACAGCAGCTTGCCGGTCACCCGCGTGTCCTCGGCCAGCACCAGATCGGCGGCGGCCAGCACGTCCAGCGCCCGCAGCGTCATGTCGCGCAGGTTCCCGATCGGCGTGGCGACCAGATACAGGCCCGACGCGACGGGGCGCGGCGGGGGGGCGGTCGGCGGAAAGACGGACGGATCGGGCATCGGCGGGACCGTGCCCGAGGGGAGCGGCGGGCTCAAGGCGGGAAGGGCGAGGCGATCGTCGAGCGGTGTCGGGGTCGGACGAAAAACAGGGTCTGAATCGTCTGAATCGTCTGAACGGTCTGAACAGGTTCGTCGCGGCGACCGGCCTCGCCCGCCCGCTGCATGGTTCGATTGTCAAAGACCGGAGGCTAGTATGCGCCCCCCGCTTCCTGCGGCGGAAGATCGGATCGAGAAAGGGAGATATAGTTGATATCGCCGGCTATTTTTCTTTGAACCCGACTATAGATTCGCGGATTGTCAGCACAGCGTCACGGCCGTTCCGTCTCCTCCCTGCGCGCGATTCAGGCCAGCAGGGCCTTCAGAACCGCGTCCAGCACCGGGCGTCCCCGGTCGGTGGCGGCGACGCGGTCGGCGGAGCGGACCAGGAAGCCGTCGGCGAGGAGGTCGACCAGCGGCGCCGCCTCGGGAGTCAGGCCGAGGGCGGCGAGACGGGCGAGCGGAACGCCCTCGACGGTGCGCAGGCCGAGCAGGACCTGTTCCTCGGCGGCCTCGACGGGGGTCTGGGACTGGCGTTCGACCCAGGGGGCGCCGGCGGCGACCCCGGCGACGTAGTCCGCGATGCCGCGATGGGCCACGGTGGCGGTGCGCACCCCCTCCAGGGTCAGCCGCCCGTGCGCGCCGGGGCCGACGCCGAGATAGTCGCCGCCGCGCCAGACGTGGAGATTGTGCGCCGACCGGGCGGCGACGCCCCGGGCGTGGTTGGACACTTCATAGGCCTCGAACGCGGCGCCCTCGAGCACGGCCTGGGTGGTCTCGTAGAGGGCGGCGGCCGTGTCCTCGTCCGGGGGCGTCCAGGCGCCGCGGGCCACCGCCCGGCCGAAGGCGGTCGTGGGCTCTATGGTCAGCTGGTAGGGCGAGACGTGCTCGAAGCCGAGGTCCAGCGCCTCGGTCAGTTCGTCGGCCCAGGTCTCCACGGTCTGGCCCGGGCGGGCGTAGATCAGGTCGATCGACAGCCGGTCGAAGGCCCGCCCCGCCACGGCCACGGCCCGGCGCGCCTCGTCGGCGGAATGGTTGCGGCCGAGGAAGGCCAGCGCCGCGTCGTCCAGCGCCTGCACCCCCATCGACAGCCGGTTGACCCCGGCGGCGGCGAGGGCGGCGAACCGGCCGGCCTCGGCGTCGGTCGGATTGGCCTCGAGGGTGATCTCGATCGGTCCGCGCGGCGGGAACAGGGCGTGGGCCCGCTCGATCACCGCCCCGACCGCCCCGGGCGCCATCAGCGAGGGCGTGCCGCCGCCGAAGAAGATCGAGGCCAGCCGGCGCGGACCGGTCAGGGCCGCCTGCGCCTCGAGATCGGTCAGGATCGCCTCGACCAGAGCCGCCTGCTCCTCCCCCCGCCCCCGGTCGCGCACGACGTTGAAGTCGCAATAGGGGCAGATGCGGGCGCAGTACGGCCAGTGGAGGTAGAGGGCGAGGTCGGAGCCGGGGGAAGGGGGCATGGGGTGTGGGGGGGCGAGGGATGAGGGATGAGGGATGAGGGATGAGGGGCGGTGATTGCGATCGTTGTGAAGCGACTCCGACGCTTCCCACCCGGGAACCGCTGCCTGGTAGTCCCTCATCCCTCATCCCTGACCTCTCACCCCTCCTCCATCAGCGCCGCCTTCAGCTTCTCGAACGCCCGGGCGCGGTGGCTGATCGAATCCTTCAGCTTCGGGTCCAGTTCGCCGAAGGTCCGGTCATGGCCGTCGGGGATGAAGATCGGGTCGTAGCCGAACCCCCGGTCCCCGCGCGGCGGAAAGGTCAGCCGGCCCTCGACCCGGCCCTCGACGACCACCGCCGGTCCGTCCGGCCAGGCCACCGCCAGGGCCGAGGTGAACCAGGCCCGGCGGCCAGAGTCGTCATCTGGGGCGCCGACCTCCTCCAGCCGTTCCTCGACCTTGCGCATCGCCAGGGCGAAATCCTTGTCCGGGCCGGCCCAGCGGGCGGAGAATATGCCCGGCGCCCCGCCGAGCGCCGCCACCGACAGGCCGGAATCGTCGGCCAGGGCGACCTCGCCGGATCGGTCCGCGGCGTGCCGCGCCTTGAGCAGGGCGTTGCCGGCGAAGGTGGTCTCCGTCTCCTCGGGTTCGGGCAGATTCAGCGCCCCGGCGGTGACCACGTCGTAATGTCCGCCCAGCAGGGCCTCGATCTCGGGCACCTTGCCCGGGTTGTGCGTCGCCGCGACCAGCCGCATCCCTTTGATAAGTCTGAGTTTCATGCCGATCACGCGCCCTGTAACGATCCATTGCCAAAGTTTAATATCGTTAAACGATATGTAACATGACTTCCCGCCGCGCACGCCCTATCTATTAACCCAAGGACGGACGCCGCAACGTTCCCCGATCCGAGCCGAACCGGCAAGATCGATGCAGCGGTACAACGAACGAGGGGTGAAAACATCCCTCACTCAGGATCAAGAGAGAACGACAATGAACACCATGAACGCTTCCTACTTCATCGAAAAGGTCGGCCACGGCGTCCTGAACGCCTTCCTGCTCGCCGCCCTGCCGACCGCGCTGGTCGCCACGCTCGTCCAGGCCCTGTGATTTCCTTTCGGTTCACCGGAGCTTTGACGATCCGTATGACAAACGCGAAGAATAAGACCGCGTGTGGGTTCGCCGGACCCCGCGCGGCATTCGCGCCTGGACTTCCGGCCTGAACGAGGCCCGCATGCGATTCCCGAAGACGCCGACGCTCGGGATACGCGCCCCTTCCCTGCCCCGTCTGAGCCTGGTCTCGATCTCCAGCGTGGCGGGCACCGCCTGCACCGTCGCCTTCTGGGTCCTGACCGTCGGCGCCGTCCTCGTCCCCGCCGCCGTGGTGGCGCTCAAGCTGCTCGGCTGGTCGCTGGTGACCGCCGGAACCGGGGACGACGCCATCGTGATCCCCCTGCCGTGGGCCTATGTGCTGCTGGTCGCCACCGCCGCCTTCGCCTACCTCTCCATCTCCGCCCTGATCTTCCGTCTGCTGATCGGCATCGTCGCGACGCTGCGCATGGGCGATCCCTTCCATCCGCTGAACGTGCGCCGCCTGCACCAGATCGCCGGGGCCTTCGCCTCGGTCACCGTCGGCGTCTGGGCCGGCCAGTTCCTGGTCGCCCGCTTCGTGCGCGGCGCCATGGAGGCGCCCAGCCTGTTCGACCTGATCACCCCGTCCTTCGCGGTCGTCATCATCGTGGTGATCGCCGAGGTCTTCCGCGAGGGCGCGCGCCTGCGTCACGAATCCGAGCTGACCATATGAGTGGGCGCGCGATCAGAAGGCCCCGTCTTCTCGACCCGACGCGCGCCGGAGCGGCCGCGCGATCAGAAGGCGCCGCCTTTTCGTCCCGCCGCCCGCCGGTATAGAGAGTTCCGATGGCCATCCGCGTACAGCTCGACCGCATCCTCCTCGAACGGCGCATGTCGCTGACCGAGCTGGCCGACCGCGTCGGCGTGACCCTGGCCAATCTGTCGATCCTGAAGACCGGCAAGGCGCGGGCCATCCGCTTCACCACCCTGGACGCCCTGTGCCGCGAACTGAACTGCCAGCCGGGCGACCTGCTGATCCAGACGCCCGGGCCGCAGGACCCCGGCTCGGACGAGGACGCCGACGGGAACGCCCCCGGCACCACATGAGCCGCCGCGACGACCTGAGCCCGGAGGACCGCCGGATCTGGGCGCGGGTCGCGGGCTCGGTCACACCCGCCAGGCCGAAGAAGGCGGCGCGGGTCATCCCGGGCGCCGCCGTCGTCGATCCGCCGGCCGCCCCGCTGCCGAAAGGCCTGGTGAAGGCCCGGAGCGTCGCGCCATCCTGGACCCCGCCCGCATCATCGCCCGCCCGCCCGCGGGGCCTGCCCGAGGAGCTGGAGCCCCGCCGCCAGCGCCGCCTGTCGCGCGAGCGCGATCCGATCGAGGCGAGGATCGACCTGCACGGCTACGGCCGTTTCCAGGCCCAGGACGCCCTCACCGCCTTCCTGATGGGGGCCCAGGCCCGGGGCTTCAGATCGGTGCTGGTCATCACCGGCCAGGGCCGGCGCGGCGGCAGCGGCGTGATCCGCGCCTCGGTGCACGAATGGCTGCAGGGCCCGGCCCTGCGCGGGGTGGTGTCCGGCTTCGCGCCGGCGGCGCGCAAGCATGGCGGCGACGGGGCGCTGTATGTGACGATCCGGACGCGCTGATCCGTGGCCCATCTCGTCGCCATCCAGACATCCACCGGGGAATGGCAGGCCTTTGTCGTCGCCCGACCGTCGAACCGCTTCGTCGGCGACATCGACGTCACCGGGCGGAAAGTGCCGGGTTTTTGCTACATGCGGGCGTGGGACGGCGTGCCCGGGGCCGAGGCCGAGCGTCTGGCCCTGAGCCTCAGGGGCGCGCCAAAGGCTTCCCGGCACGCCGCGATCCTGAAGGCGTCCGAAGGCCTGCGCCTCTCGGCCACCGCCGGAACCCCGGTCTGATCAGGCCAGCGCCAGCCCTGCATCCTTCGCCAGCGTCTCCAGCGATGCCATCGGCCGCGGGCCCCAGTGGGCGATGACCTCGGCGGCGGCGAGGGAGCCGAGCTTGCCGGCGTCCTCGAGCGACAGGCCGCGGGCGAGGCCGAGCAGCAGGCCGGCGGCGTACTGGTCGCCGGCGCCGGTGGTGTCGACGACCTTGTCGACGGGCGCGGCGGCGACCTCGACCCGCTCCGCTCCGCCCTTGCCGAACACCACCGAGCCCCTGGGCCCGCGCGTGACGGCGGCGATGTCGACGATGCGGCCGAGGTGGGCGGCGGCGTGGTCGAAGTCCCCGGTCTCGAACAGGGCGTGCAGTTCGGCCTCGTTGGCCAGGACGATGTCGGCCGAGGCCGCGATGAAGGCCAGCAGCTCGGCCCGCCAGCGATGCACCACGAAACTGTCGGACAGGGTGATGGCGACCTTGCGCCCGGCGGCGTGGGCGGCGGCGGCGGCGGCCTCGAAGGCGGCGCGGGCCGGGGCCGGATCGAACAGATAGCCCTCGAGATAGACGATGGCCGAGGCCCCGATCAGGTCGGCGTCGATGTCCGCGACCCGCAGCTGGTTGGCGGCGCCGAGGAAGGTGCACATGGTGCGCTGGCCGTCGGGCGTGACGTTGATCATGCAGACCCCGGTGGCCAGGCCGGCGGCGGCGCCGTCCCGCAGCGGCGGGGTCTCGAAATGCACGCCGGCGGCGCGGATGTCGTGGGTGAAGACGGCGCCCAGGGTGTCGTCCGCCACCTTGCCGATATAGGCCGCGCGGCCACCGAACGAACCGACGCCGGCGACGGTGTTGCCGGCCGACCCGCCCGAGGCCTCCACGCCGGCGGCCATGGCGGCGTAGAGGGCCGCGCTGCGGTCCGCGTCGACCAGCTGCATCGAGCCGGCGGTCAGGCCCTGCGCCTCGAGGAAGGCGGGGTCGCAGGGGGCGAGGACGTCGACGATGGCGTTGCCGACGGCGCAGACGTCATAGAGGGGGGCCGAAGAGGAGGGCTGGGTCATGGGGCGGCGTTTATCGAACCCGGGCCGTGGCGCTACAAAAAAACATATAAGGACATCTTTATATGTTTTACAGGCTTCGCTATAGGGCGGCCATGACCCGCATCGCCGTCCTGACCCCCGACCCCGCCGACGCCTCCTATGCGGGGCAGTGGCCCGGCGTGCTGGAGCGGCTGGCCGAAGCGCTGGCCACCGTCGGCGTCGCCGTCGAGCCGACGCCGTGGACGGATCATGTCGGGGACGCGTCCGGCCTGACCGGCTTTCCGCTGGTCCTGCCGCTGATCGTCTGGGGCTATCACCGCGACCACGCGCGCTGGATGCGGGCCTGCGAGACCTGGGCCGCGGCGGACGTGCGGATGCTGAACCCGGCCGAAGTGATCGCGTGGAATTCCGACAAGGCCTACCTCGGCCGGCTGGCCGACCGGGACGTGGCCATCCCGGAGACGGTCTGGGTCGAGGGCGTCAGCCAGGCCGACGTCGACGCTGCCTTCGACCGGTTCGGCTCGGAGGTGCTCATCGTCAAGCCGCGCGTCTCGGGCGGGGCGTGGAAGACGCTGCGCCTGTCGCGCGGCGAGCGGCTGGCCGACGCGCCGGACGGCCCGGCGATGATCCAGCCCTATCTGCCGTCGATCGAGACGGAAGGAGAGACCTCCCTGCTGTTCTTCGGCGGCGCGCTCAGCCACGTGGTCAACAAGCGGCCGGTCGCCGGCGAGTTCCGCATCCAGGTGCAGTTCGGCGGCCAGTACGCCGCCCTGCCCCGGCCGCCCGCCGGCGCGCTGGCCCTGGCCGAGCGGACCCTCGCCGCCATCGACGAGGACCTGCTCTACGCCCGCATCGACATGGCGCAGGGGCCGGACGGCGGCTGGCTGCTGATGGAGGCCGAACTGATCGAGCCGGACTTCTATCTCGGCTCGGCGCCGGAGGGCGGCGCGCGGTTAGCGGAGGCGGTGAAGGCGCGGCTCTAGGCCGCCTCGCCCAGCGCCTGCAGTCCCGCCCGCGAGGGGCACAGGTCACTGATCACGCAGGCGCTGCATTTCGGCTTGCGGGCGGTGCAGGTGTAGCGGCCGTGCAGGATCAGCCAGTGGTGGGCCTTGGGCAGCCACGCCTCCGGCACGACCTGGTGCAACTGGGCCTCGACCTTGTCGGGCGTGGCGGCGTTGGCCAGCCCCAGCCGGTGCGAGACGCGGAACACATGGGTGTCGACGGCGATGGCGGCCTCGATCCCCAGTTCGTTGAGCACCACGCTGGCGGTCTTGCGGCCGACCCCGGGCAGGGACTGCAGCGCCTCGCGGTTCAGCGGGACCTCGCCACCGTACTGCTCGAGCAGGATGCGGCTCAGGGCGATGACGTTGCGCGCCTTGCCGCGATAGAGGCCGATCGAGGCGATGAACGGGGTCAGGCCGTCCTCGCCCAGGGCCAGCATCTTCGCCGGCGTGTCGGCGACGGCGAACAGGCGGTCGGTGGCCTTGTTGACCGAGACGTCGGTGGCCTGGGCCGAGAGGGCCACGGCGACCACGAGGGTGAAGGGGCTGGAGAAGTTCAGCTCGGTCTTCGGATCGGGCATGACGCGCGACAGCCGCTCGAAGATGGCCTCGACCCGGTCCTCGTCCGGCGGCCAGCCGAGCACGGGGACCACGGCCCCGGTCATGACGGCGGGGCGTTTGGGCGCGGGCTTCGCCATGCCGGCGCGGGATTTCGGCGTCGCAGGTCTGGCCATGGTGCTTCGTCGATCAGGCTGGATGAGCCGCCACCCGGGCGATGACCCGACCGTGGCGGCCAATCCCTATCGGACGCTCGGCGGCGGGGCGACTCCTAAGGCTCGCTGGTCCGGAGCGCCGCGTGGGAGAATTGGCTGACGTCCGTGATTTCCTTGCGGATATCGGTCAGCGAAGGCTCACGCGAGCGGGCGATCGGGAAGTCCCGCTCCGACTTGTCGGATATGACGAAGAAACCGGCCGCCCCGAGTTGCGGTTCGAGAGGCGTTCCCAGGGACGGCGCCCTCGCGAAGTTTCCGATGTAGGTCGCTTCGCCCGGCCTGATGGTGAACGGCATCGAGAACCTGGTGCGCGACGACCATGACGTGCCCATTCCCCCCAGCGAACCGCCGAAGCCGAAGTCGAACACCTCGTAACGGCCGGCCGGCAAGCGGGTGACGAAGACCTTGCCGGTCTCGCGGCCCGCATAGTCGGGATTCGCCATCTGTGCGCGGAAGAAGCCGACGCATCGGCACTCTATGAACCGGGGCCGGTCCTGAACCGCTTCCCCGGTCGGCAGGCCGATCCGCCGATACTCGAAGGTGAAGTTCATCGAGATGCTGAGGGTGCTCACCGAATAGACCAGCACCCCCTCGCCGGCCGCCGCCGGGGGAGCCTGGCTGGCGGCCGCCGGAGCGGCGACGAGAAGGGCCAGAATCGCCGCCAGGGCCCCGAAGGCCGATTTCAGGAGATCACGCACCGCCTCGCCCCTTCCCAGTTCGCCGGAGACGCGCCGCTTGCCGGGCGCGAGCGGAGGTCCAGACTGACCTTCACACGCGGCGCGCCGCCCGCCAAGCACCGCCCCGCACCCGCGCGGGCTCAGGCGGGACCCGCCCCCTCCAGCGCCGTCAGCACCTCTTGCGCCGCCCGTCCGCCCTCCAGCCACGCCCCGTGGGCGGTGCCGTAAAACACCTCCGACGTCGCCTCTCCGGCGATGAAGATGCGGCGCTCGACCGGGGCCTTCAGCCGCGCGCGGTCGCCGGCGTGGCCCGGCAGGGCGTGGGAATAGGCGCCGCGCGACCACGGGTCGGCGCCCCACATCGAGGCGGCGACCGGCGCGATCCGCCTGCGCATGTCCGAACCGAGCAGGTGGACCAGTTCGTCCGAGGCGAAGGCGAAGAAGGCGGCCTCGCCGTCGGCCTCGAGCTGGCGGGCGATGTCGCCGCCGAACCGGGCCTCGATCATCGGCCGGCCGAACGGCCGCAGGTGGTAGCCGGCGGTGTCGGCCGTGTCGGCGCGGCCCCACAGCTGGCTGTCCTTCGGAAAGTCCTCCGCCCCTGTCACGGTCATGTGCAGCTTGGAGGCGAGGCCGAGCGGCAGGCTGGCGGCGGCCTCCATCAGGTCCGGCAGCGGCGGGTCGAATCGCACCGCCTCCGCCGCGATCAGGTCGGTGGGCAGGGTGAGGATGAGCGCGCGGGCCTCGACCCCGCCCTTCGCGGTTTCGAGCCGCAGGACCGGGCCGGACCGGTCGACCCGGCTGACCGCACAGTCGGTCACGAGCGGGACGCCGGCCCCGAGCCGCTCGACCAGCCGGCCGTAGCCCTCGGCCACCCGCCAGTTGACCCCGGTGTCGCGATAGGCGTCGTAGTCGCGGATCGAGACCTCGGCGAAACGGGCCCCGTTCAGGGCGCCGGAGATGGCGTCGATGCGCGGATTCCAGCGGTTGCCGGGCTCGAACAGGATCGAGGCCGGGCCCTCCTCGCCGCGCGCGGCGGCCTCGGCGACGCGGTCCTCGAAGGCGGCGAAGGCGGCGCGGAATTCGGCCTGCTCCCCGGCCGACATCTCGTGATTGAAGGCCTGGCTCTCCCAGGGGGGCCGGGTGCGGTCGAGGGTGAAGCCTGCGCCTTCCGCCAGCCTCGCCAGCGGATTCTCGTCGGCGGAGTGCAGCCAGCCGCAGCCCATGTCGAGCGCATGGCCGTCGCGGACGATCGTATGGGCGCGGCCGCCGATCCGGTCGCGCGCCTCCAGCACCACCGTCGACAGGCCGGTCCCGGCCAGCGCCCGGGCGGCGGCGATGCCGGCGGCTCCGGCCCCGATCACGGCGACATCGACGGAAGACGGCGGGGCGGCGAGGCTCATGAGCGGTACTTCGGTGCGAAGGCGCGGCGACGCAAGCCGCAAGGCTTGGCGACGGGAGCCCGGGGGTTTAGGCAGCCCCCGTTCGTACCGGAGTCCCCCATGCTGATTCACCTGTCGTCCTGGCCCGAGATCGACGCGCGCCTCAAGACCGTCAAAACGGTGGTGGTCCCGATCGGCTCGAACGAGCAGCACGGGCCGACCGGCCTGCTCGGCACCGACTGGATGTGCCCCGAGATCATCGCCCACGCGGCCGAGCGGCAGGACGAACAGCTGGTCGTCGCCCCGACCTTCAACATCGGCATGGCCCAACACCACCTGGCCTTCGCCGGCACCATTTCCCTGCGGCCCTCGACCTTCATGGCCGCGATCACCGACTGGGTCTCGTCGCTGGGCCGGCACGGCTTCGAGCGGATCTATTTCCTCAACGGCCACGGCGGCAACGTCGCCTCCATCGAGGCCGCCTTCTCCGAGATCCACGCCGACTGGTCGTTCGCCGAAGAGCAGCCGCCGTTCGCGCTGAAACTGCGCAACTGGTGGGACCTGCCGGGGGTCATGAGCCTGTGCAACCGGATGTTCCCGACCGGCCACGGCATGCACGCCACCCCGTCCGAGATCGCGGTGACCCAGGCGGCCTATCCGGACCGGATCAAGGTCGCCGACTATGCGCCGAAGATCGCGCCGGTCGGGCCGATCCGCGACGCGCTGGACTACCGCGCCCGCTTCCCCGACGGCCGCATCGGCTCCGACCCGGCCCAGGCCAGCCCGGAAAAGGGACAGGAGATTATCGACGCGGCGGTTCCGGCGCTGCTCAGGGACGTGGCCGACTTCACCGCCGAGGTCTTGCCGTAAACACCATTGGCGCGCACGGTCGGCGCATGACACCGATCGATCAGGCGACCCGCACGGCCAGGGCCGGGCAAGAACTGCTGCAGGCGTCCGGCGACGTGATCGCCCGGCGGCTGGAGATCGTCGCCGACGGCCTGCGCGACCCGCTGCGGGCCGACATCCGCGAGATGAGCCTGATGGGGTCGGAGAAGGTCGAGGCCCTGACCGCCTCGGCGACCGCGGGCCTGAACGGCGCGATGAGCCTGGCGGCCACGACCGCCGCCGCCGCCGCCCGCGAGACCGCCGCGGCGCAAGGGGCGCTGAACGCCGTCCTGACCGCCCGCAACCCGGCCGAGGCCGCGCTGGCCCAGGGCGGCTGGGTCGCGGCCGCCATGGGCCGCGCGGTCAGCGACGGCTGGGCCTTCGGGGCCACGATGCTGAAGCTGCAGGCCGAGACCCTGGCCCCGATCCACGCCGCCGCGATAGCCAATGCGAAGCGGCTGAAGCGCTAGATCTACCGGAACGGCGGCTCGTCGAAGGCGCGGAGCTTGCGCGAGTGCAGGCGCGAGCCTTCGGCGCGGAGCAGGTCGACCGCCTGGATGCCGATCTGCAGGTGCTCCGAGATCGAGCCCTCGTAGAAGCGGTTGGCCTGGCCCGGCAGCTTGATCTCGCCGTGCAGGGGCCGGTCCGAGACGCACAGCAGGGTGCCGTAGGGGACGCGGAAGCGGTAGCCCTGGGCGGCGATGGTGGCGCTTTCCATGTCGATGGCCACGGCCCGGCTCTGGTTGAAGCGCTGGGCCGATTTGGCGTAGCGCAGCTCCCAATTGCGGTCGTCGGTGGTGACCACCGTGCCGGTGCGCAGGCGCCGCTTGACCTCTTCGCCCGGAGCCCCGGAGACCATCTTGGCCGCGTCGTAGAGGGCGCGCTGGACCTCGGCGATCGAGGGGATCGGGATGTCGGGCGGCAGCACGGCGTCGAGCACGTGGTCGTCGCGCAGATAGGCGTGGGCCAGCACATAGTCGCCGATCACCTGGCTGTCGCGCAGCCCGCCGCAGTGGCCGATCATCATCCAGGCGTGGGGACGGGTCACCGCCAGGTGGTCGCAGATGGTCTTGGCGTTGGACGGGCCGACGCCGATGTTGACCAGGGTGATGCCGTTCCAGCCCGGCGCGGTCAGGTGGTAGGCCGGCATCTGGTGCTTCTTCCAGGCGGCGTCCATGACCACGTCGCCCGGATTCGGCGTATCGGCGGTTATGACCACGCCACCGGCGCAGACCAGCCGGTCGTACGGGCTGGCCGGATCGGCCACCTGGGCGCAGGCCCAGCGCACGAACTCGTCGACGTAGCGGTTGTAGTTGGTGAACAGGATGTAGGACTGGACGTCCTCGACCGGCGTGCCGGTGTAGTGGCGCAGCCGGGCCAGCGAGAAGTCGGTGCGCAGGCCGTCGAACTGGGCCAGCGGGAAATCGTTGGCGGGGTTGAACATCCCGTCCGAGATCTCATCGCCGATATGGGCCAGGTCGGTGGTCGGGAAGTGACGGGCCACGGCGGCGGTCTGGCTGCGGTCCAGCGCCACGTCCGAGCCGTCCATCACATAGGGGAAGGGGATCTCCTGGTCCGACGGCCCGACCTCGAAGGTCGCGCCGTAGTCAGCCTCGAGCAGGCCGAGCTGTTCGGTCAGATAGGGGCGGAAGAGCTCGGGGCGGGTGATGGTGGTCGAATAGACGCCGGGCCGCGAGATGCGGGCATAGGCGCGGGTGGCCAGGACGGCGGGCCGCTCGCCGAACCAGCTGACCCTGAGCTCGGGATAGGTGAACAGGCCGCGGGCGCGGGCCTCGGGATCGGGCCGCTCGCCGGTGGCGAGGAAGGTGCGCACCGCCTCGCGGAGATTGGCCACAGAGGCGTTGTAGAGGGTTTCGAGGCGGTCCAGCGCCGCCGGGCCCGTCATCGGGCCGGTCATCATGTCTGTCATGACCCCAGATAGCGGAAGATCGTGACAATGGCGAGGCTAGGCGGCGAGCTCGCGCGTCAGGAAGGCCACGACGTCCTCCAGCACCGGCGCCTTCTTGCGGAACAGCGGAGAGAAGGTCGCGATCAGGTCGGCGTGGGTCAGGCCGGGATACAGTTTCGCCTCGCAGCGGCCGCCGACGGCCGTCATCCGCCGGCACAGGATGGTGGCGTCCTCGGGCTGCACCAGCTCGTCCTCCGTCCCGTGGCCCAGCCACAGCGGCGGGGCGTCGGCGCGGACGAAGGTGACCGGCTGGGTCAGGGTCAGGTCGGGGGCGCGGCCGAACGCATTGATCGAGGCGGGGACGTCCAGCGGCAGGAAGTCGTACGGCCCGGCCAGCCCCGCCGCCGCCCGGATCAGTCCCGGCGCCCCGGCCGCGGCCATGTAGCGGCGGTCGAGCGTGATCATCATGGCCAGATGCGCGCCCGCCGAGTGGCCGACGACGCCCAGCCGGGCCGGATCGCCGCCATGCCGCGCCGCGATCGCACCCGCGTGGGCGGCGGCGGCCGCCGCATCCTCGATGAAGCCCGGGAAATGGACGGTCGGGACCAGCCGGTAGTCCGGGACCGCGACCACGAACCCGCGCGCCGCCAGGGCGTGGGCCGCCCAGCCGTAGTGCGACCGCTCGCCCGAGTCCCAGCCGCCGCCGTAGAAGAACACCAGCACCGGCCATGGCCGCGCCGGGGCGGCCGCCGGCGCCAGGATGTCGAGGCGCTGGCGCGGGTCGTCGCCGTAGGGGACGCCGCTCGCCACCCGCCGCACCCCGCCGTCGCGCGGGCCGAGCGCGTTCAGCGCGACGAGGGGCGAACAGGCGGCGGCCAGCGCGGCGGCGGCGGGGGCGAACAATCCTCTGCGCGTCATCCGGCGAGGATAGCCGCAAAGCCACGCTTCGACTCAATTCACCTCGCGGACGAGATCAGGGCGCCGCAGTTGGCGTCCTCCGCCAGGCCCGGGTCGACGAAGGCCACGAGCGCCGCGAACGGATTGACCAGGGCCCCGAGGATCGCGCCGATGCCGACCTGCGCCGCCACCGCGCCGCTGTCGACGTCGACCTTGGGCGACGTCAGCGGGCCCCGCACCAGGATCGGGGCCCACAGCCGGATCAGCCGCGCCTCCTTGGTCTCGCCGTCGATGCGCAGGTTCATGGTCTCGGCGCCGAGATCGATGGTGCCGCTGCCGTGGGCCACGACCGGGGTGGTGTCGATGACGAAGGTCCGCGCCGTGGCCGTGCCGCCGCTGACCGTGAAGTCGGCCACGGCGCAGCGGATCTCCGCCGTCGAATCGTCGTCGTCGAGCAGTTTGAACAGGCCGGCGGTCAGGTTGATGCCCATCAGTTCGGCGAAGGCGGCGCGCATCTGGCCGTGCGGCACGACCAGGCTGATCGTCCCCTTCGAGGTGGCGGCGAAGTCGTGCACCGACGCCCCCGGCCCTTCCAGTCGCGCCCGGCCCAGGGCCCGCCCGGTGACCGTGGGAACACCGTTGCGGGCGGGGATGATCGATTCCAGCGGATAGCCGCGCAGGCGGAAGTCGATGGCGCTGTAGGGCGTGTCGCGCGTGGCGTTGATCCTGGCCGTGCCGCGCAGTTCGCCGCGGTTGAAGGTGAAGGCCACCGGGTCGAGATCGAGCACGCCGCGCTTCAGGTCGGCGCCGATGTCGACCTGGCGCACGTCGAGCTCGTTGCGCTTCACCCGCGCCGCCTTGTAGCGCAGCGTCCCGTCCATCACCCGCAAGCGGTCGACGTTGAGCGGCGCGTCGGGCAGCAGGCGGCCCGGCGCGCCGGAGCTCACCACCGTGTCGCCGGAGGGCGTCACCCGCGGCTCGGCCCCGAGCACGGCCATCAGGTCGTCGATGTCGAGCAGCCGCGAGCGCAGGTCGGCGTCGACGCGGCGCCGGTCGCCCACCTTGTTGACCACCACATCCCCCGACAGGTCCGACGACCCGACCCGGCCGGTGAAGTCGCTGAAGGTGAATTTGGTGTCGGCCCGGCTCAGCCTGCCCGCCAGCCGGTACGGCGGCGTGTTCGGCGTGGTGATGCCGGTCAGCAGATAGATGTCGGCCAGGTCCCGGCCCTGCAGGCGCAGCGTCGCGTTGAAATGCCCCAGATCGAAGGGCCGGGTGATCGACCCGTCGGCGACCATCCGCGTGCCGACCCCGGAGAGCTCGCCGTGAAATCCGTAGGGGCGGTCGCGGCGGATGTTGATGAAGGGGCCGCCCCGGACCACCACCGTCAGCGGCGTGCCGTTGAGCGTGCCGCGCCCGTCGAGGTGGAAGCCGGCCCGACCATCGGAGCCCTCGCGCGCGTCGAACGTCGCCTCCAGCCGGAGCTTCCGCTTCTGCTCGTCGAGGGTGACGCGACCGTCCTGGATCAGGAGCCGGTTGATCGGCGGCAGCTTCATCCCTTCGCCGGTGTCCGGCTGGTCCGGATTCAGATGCCAGCTCCTGCGCCCGTCCGCGGTCGAGATCAGCACCGCCCGCGGACGGGCGATGACCACCCGCGGCATCTCGAGACGCCCGGCCAGCAGCGCGCGCAGCCGCACCGACAGCTGCAGATCCTCGACCTGCAATGTGTCGCGCTCGCGCGCCCAGTCCGGACCGCCGACGCGCAGGCTTCGCACCCGGGCGGACGGCGTCCAGCTGAACAGATTGACGTCGAGGTCGCCGTTGAGCTGGATTTCCCGGTCATACCGCGCCGAGGCCCACCGGCCGATCGGCCCCCGAAGCATGTTCCAGTCGAACAGGATCAGGAACAGCACGACCGCGGCGACCAGCAGCAGGGTGATGGCGGCGGCGACCTTTTCCGGCGGTCCCGGCCGCCGCGCCGCGGCGTAGACCGGATCGTTGGCGACGACCCAGTCGCGCCAGCCGCGCATCCTCGCGCCCGCAGGGACGAGAGCCCGGTCTCGCACGACGAGCCAGTTCGGATTGTCTTTCAAGGGCTTGAACAAGCACTGGCTCTCCGTAGAGCGGAGAGAACGCGCGAGGGAGGGGAAAGGCTCAGCGAGGCTCCGGCGGCCGTCTGTAAAATTTCATACTTCGATTTGTCGCAAAATATTTACATCGGCGGTGAAAGGCGCATTCTTCGCTCCGCGTCCTGAGCATTTTCAGGCGTTCTGGAGGTTCGAATGCGCACCGCTCGCACCCTTGTCGCCGCCGCCTTCGTGGCCGGTATGGCTGTTTCAACCACCGTCTCGGCCATGACGCCCGTTCAGGCCCGAACGACAAGGGCCGACCCGGCGTCGGCCCGCGGCGTGCTCATCTGTGAGAGGGACGCGGCCAGCCGCCGGGCTTTCGCCCGCGTCTACGGCGCCGCGCCGGTCTTCATCACCGCCCGTGAGGCGGTGGCGCTGGCCCCGTCCGAACCGGTCTGGAGCACCCCGCGCTGCATGACCGAGATCGAGCATGCCAAGTTGCGTGAGGCGGCCACCGCCAACGCGCGCGTAAACTGATCACGCCGCCGGCATGATGAAGGGGCGCTCCCTGGCGGGAGCGCCCCTTTTTCTGGCGAGTCGGTCAGTCGACCGGCTTCAGGTGCTTGTCGAGCCAGCCGAACACCTCGGTGTGCCATTGCAGGCTGTTGGCCGGCTTGAGCACCCAGTGGTTCTCGTTCGGGAAGACCACCAGCCGGCTCTCGATGCCGCGCCGCTGCAGGGCGGTGAAGGTCGACAGGGCCTGGGCGGTCGGGATGCGGAAGTCGAGGTCGCCCTGGATCACCAGCATCGGGTCGCGCCAGTTCTGGACGTGGTTGGCCGGGTTGAATTCCTGGTAGCCGCGCGGGTTGTCCCACGGCGTGCCGCCGTATTCCCACTCGGTGAACCACAGCTCTTCGGTCGAATAGCCCATGCCGAAGGTGTCGAAGACGCCGTCGTGGTTGACCAGGCATTTGAACTCGCCGGGCCAGTTGCCGGCGATCCAGTTGATCATATAGCCGCCGTACGAGGCGCCGAGGGCGCAGGCCCGGTCGCCATCGAGGAAGGGGTAGGCCTGCTGCACGTGGGCCCAGCCTTTCTGCAGATCCTCCAGCGGGCGGTCGCCCCAGTGCTGGCTGATCGCGTCGGTGAAGGCCTGGCCGTAGCCGGTCGAGCCGTGAAAATCGATCATCACCACCGCATAGCCGGCCCCGGCGTAGGTCTCGGGATTCCAGCGGTAGGACCAGCTGTTGCCGAACGAACCCTGCGGCCCGCCGTGGATCAGGAAGGCCACGGGATACTTCTGTCCCTCGACATAGCCGGCCGGCTTGATGACGTAGCCGTGCACCGTTTCGCCGTTCCAGCCCTCGAAGCTGAACTGTTCCGGCTCGCCGAAGGCCCGGTCGTCGAGCTGGGGGTTCACGTCGGTGATGCGGCGCGGCATCTCGCGGCCGAGGAAGGTCTTGACGAACAGCTCGCTGGGACGGGTCAGCGAATCCTGGGCGAAGACGAAGCCGGTCGGCGTCTGGGCGAAGGCCGAGACATGACCGGGACCGGTCACGGGCGTGACCACGCCATTGCGCGTGTCGATCGAGAAGATGCGCGTCTGGCCGACGTCGCCGGCGGTCACATAGACGGTGTTCCCGTCGCGCGACCACTGCAGGCTGTCGGCCGAACGGTCCCAGTTCGCCGCGATCTGGCGGACCTGGCCGGTGTCCATGTCGCGCAGGAAGACAGCGTATTTGTCGGCCTCGAAGCCGGGCCGGGCCATGGCGCGGTAGGCCAGGGTGCGGCCGTCGGGCGAGAACACCGGACCGGTGTCCCAGGCGTCATTGTCGTCGGTCAGGTTCTCGAACGTGCCGTCGCCGGTCAGGCCATTGGTGCGGTAGAGGTCGAAATTGGTGCTCCACGGCTCGCTCTGGCCGGCCAGCCGGGCCGAGAACACCACCGCGTCGCCCTCGGGCGTGAAGGTGAATTCGCCCTCGTCGCCGAACGGCTTGGAAGGGGTGTCGCCATCGAAGCCCTTCGTCACCCACACCGGCTCGCCCGAGCCGTCGGTATTGACCACGAACAGGTGGTTCTGGGTTCCGTCGTTCCAGGTGTCCCAGTGGCGCACGAACATGCGGTCATAGACCTGGCCGGTGCTCTTGCTGTCCGCCTCGGCCCTGGCGCGGTCGACGGTGCAGGCCAGGTCGGCGCAGGACGGGAACACCGCCAGCGACACCGCCACCTTGCCGGCGTCGCGGCTCAGTCGGTAGGCGTTGACGTCGACCGGCAGGTCCGTGACCTGCACCGGGTCGGTTCCGTCGGCGTCGGCGCGCCAGACCTGGCTCGAGCCCGAGCGGCCGGACAGGAAATACAGCTTGCCGTCGGAGCCCCAGCGCGCCGTATTGGCCCCGCCCTCGCTGATCGCCAGCCGCCGGCCCTCGCCCGGATCCTGCAGATCCATGATGTAGAGCGAGCCCTGGCGCCGGTTGGCCTCCACATCCGTGGCGGTCACCGAATAGACGACCCAGCGGCCGTCCGGCGACACCTGCGGATCCCCCAGCCGGTTGGCGGGGATCATGTCACGGTAGCTGAACGGCTCGGCGGCCTGGACGGGCGCGGCGGGCGCGGCCGTGGCGGCGGCGTCCGCCGGGGGCACGGGCGTCCCGGCCAGGGCCGGCAGGGCGGCGCCGGCGATCAGGGCGGCGGCGCTGAGGCCGGTCAGAAGGCGGGTCAGGCGGCGGGTCGCTGGGCGCATGCGCGGGAGTCCTCGGCGTTGAGCGGATTTCATGGCGCGAAGGGGTGGCGCCGCGGGGGCGACGCGTCAATGCCGCGACGCTTTCGAACCGCTTGCGGACCGCCGCGGGACCGGCGACAACCGCGCGGCATGACCGCCGCCGTCCTGACCCCGCCCGGATCCGCCGAGCCGCACATCTGCGATGTGCTGATCGCCGAGCGCGCGCCGCGCCTGACCGGGTCGGCCCTGTGGCCGCTGGCGCGCCCCTTCCTCTACAGGCTGCTCAACTATCGCCAGGCCGTGCGCATGGCCGACGCGGTGCGGCCGCTCTCGGGACCCGAGGCGCTCGACTATATGAGCGATCTGCTCGACCTGAAGGTCACGACGATGCACGCCGACCGGATACCGGCGACGGGCCGCTGCATCGTCGTCGCCAACCACCCGACCGGCATCGCCGACGGCATCGCGGTGTTCGACGCGATCCGGACGCGGCGGCAGGACGCCGTCTTCTTCGCCAACGCCGACGCCCTGCGCGTTTCGCCCCGTCTCGGCGAGGCGGTCATTCCGGTCGAATGGGTGGTCGAGAAGCGCACCCGCGAAAAGACCCGGGCGACCCTTCAGGCGGCGAAGGAGGCGTTCGAGGCCGGGCGCTGCGTGGTCATGTTCCCCGCCGGCCGGCTGGCGCGGGTCGCCCGCGACGGCTCGGTGACCGATCCGGAATGGGCCCCCACCGCCCCCTCCCTGGCGCGGAAATACGGCGCGCCGATCGTGCCGATCCATGTGGCCGGCCCGACCTCCCGTCTGTTCCACTGGTTCGACCGGATTTCGCCGGAGCTGCGCGACATCACCCTGTTCCACGAATTGCTGAACAAGCGGCGCAAGCGGTTCTTCCTCAAGGTCGGCAAGCCGATCCCGCCGTCGCGGCTCGATATCGACGCCGCGCGCGCCACCTATGCGCTGAAAGCCTTCACCGAACGGGTCCTGCCCAGCCAGCCGGACGCCGATTTTGCCTGAGACAGGGCGCATGACGCTGGCGCTCGACGACGCGGCGGCCACCGCGCGGCTGGGCGCGGAGATCGCCCCGCTGCTGGCGCCGGGCGAGACCGTCCTGCTGTACGGGCCGCTGGGCATGGGCAAGTCGACCCTGGCGCGCGGTCTTATCCGCGCCCTGACCCGGCCGGACGAGGACGTGCCGTCGCCGACCTTCACCCTGGTGCAGTTCTACGAGAGCGAGCCCCCGGTGGCGCATTTCGACCTCTACCGCCTGACCCGCCCCGCGGAGGCCGCCGAGATCGGTCTCGACGAGGCGCTGGACGAGGGCTGCGCCGTGATCGAATGGCCCGAACGGCTGGGCGACGACCCGGCGGCCTGGCTCGGGCCGGACCGGCTGAGCGTCAGCCTGGCGGAACTCGGGACGGGCCGCGTTGCGACCGTTTCTGGCGTAGGGGCGTGGGAAAGCAAGCTGAAGGCCCTCCATGTCTGACCGCGAACACCAGCGTCTCGATTTCCTCAGGGCGGCCGGCCTCGCCGACGCCGCGCGCGCGCCCCTGCCCGGCGACGCCTCGACCCGGCGCTACGAGCGGCTGACCACGCCCCAGGGCGCAACCCTGATGCTGATGGACCAGGCCCCGGCGGCGGAGTCCCAGCCCTGTGACCCCTCATGGTCGCCCGAGCGGCGCCGGGCCGAGGGCTGGAACGCGGTGGCCCGGCTGTCGGCCGGCCGGATCGAGGCCTTCGCGGCGGTAGCGGCCCACCTGCGCTCGCTGGGGCTGTCGGCGCCGGAGATCGTCGCCGTCGACGCCGCCGCGGGGCTGGCTGTGCTCGAGGACTTCGGCGGCGACCTGTTCGCCCGGGTCATCGAGGCGGGTGAGCCGGAAGAGCCGCTGTACCTCGCCGCGGTCGAGGCGCTGGCCACCCTGCATGAGGCGGCGACGCCGGATCTCCTGACCGGCGCGGCCGGCGACTGGCCGCTGCTCACCTATGACGCGACCGCGCTGAAGGGCGGCGCCGACCTGTTCGTCGAATGGATGCCGAAGCTGGAGCCCGCGCTGCGCTTCTCCGATGCGGCGCTCGCCGGGTGGGACGCCGCCTGGGCGCCGATCATCGAGGGCGCCGAACGCCAGGCGTCGGTGATGGCCCACCGGGACTACCACGCCGAAAACCTGATCTGGCTGCCGGGGCGGGACGGCGCCGCCCGCGTCGGCCTGATCGATTTCCAGGACGCGGTGCGGGCCCATCCGTCGTGGGACCTGCATTCCCTGCTGCAGGACGCCCGCCGCGACGTGGCGCCGGAACTGGAAGCCAGGGCGCTGGACCACTATTTCAGCCTGCGGCCGCAGGTCGACCGCGACGCCTTCATGCGCGACTACGCCGGGCTGGCGGCGCTGAACGAGGCCCGCATCCTCGGCGTCTTCGCGCGGCTGGTGGTGCGCGACGGCAAGCCGCGCTACCGCGCCTTCATGCCGCGCATGTGGCGGCACCTCGAGCGCAATCTCCCACTGGCGGGACAAGCGCTTCTCAAATGGTTCGACACCCATGTCCCGGCGGAGCTGCGCCGATGAGCGCCACCCCCAGGACCGCCATGGTGCTGGCCGCCGGACTCGGCACGCGGATGCGGCCGCTGACCGACGACCGGCCCAAGGCGATGGTGGAGGTGGCCGGCCGCGCGCTGATCGATCATGTGCTCGACCGGCTCGCCGAGGCCGGGGTCGAGCGGGCCGTGGTCAATGTCCACTGGTACGCCCACCGGCTGGAGCATCACCTCGCCGCGCGCGGGCGCGGACCGGACATCGTCATCTCCGACGAGCGGCCGCAACTGCTCGAGACCGGGGGCGGGCTGAAGAAGGCCGCCCCGCTGCTGGGCCCGGATCCGGTGTTCGTGGCCAATATAGACAGCGTCTGGACCGACAACGGCCGTGAGGGGAATTCCGCGCTGAATCAACTCGCTCGCCTGTGGAATCCGTCAATCATGGATGTCGCCCTGCTGCTGGCGCGGCGCGAGGGCTCGATCGGATTCGAAGGCGACGGCGACGTCTTCCTCGCCCGGGATGGCCGGCTGACCTTCCGTGGCGACGCGCCGAGCGCGCCCTACGCCTATATGGGCGTCCACATCTGCCGGCCCGACTATGTCGCCGACGGGCCCGAGGGACCGTTCTCGCTGAGCGGCCTGTGGCGCAGGTCCGCCGCCGCCGGTCGGCTGTACGGCTGCGTGCTCGACGGCGACTGGATGCACGTCGGCGACCCGCAGGCGCGCGACGAGGCCGAGGCGAGACTGGCCGGGACGGGATGACCCCCCGCTTCGACCCGTTCGGATCGCCGGGTCCCCGCTGGTACGCGGTCGAGGCGCGGCGGCCGTTCCTCGAGGATCTGGCGGCGGGGGTGCTCGACTGGCTCGGCGAACACCCGCCCGAGGCCCTGTCCGACGCCGTCATCCTGCTGCCCAACCGCCGCGCCGCCCGGGCCTTCACCTCGGCCCTGACGAAGCTGGCGGGCGACCGGCCGGTGCTGCTGCCGCAGGTCCGGCCGCTGGGCGACCTCGAGGAGGACGAGCCGCCGTTCGCGCCCGGCGAACTGGGCCTCGACCTGCCGCCCGCCATCGCGCCCCTGACCCGCCGTTTCGAGATGGCGCGGATGATCGTCGAGGACTTCCGCCCCGGCCTCGCCCCGCTGCGGGCGCTGGAGATGGCCGACGCGCTGGGGGGCTTCCTCGACTCCTGCCAGCTGGAGGAGATCGCCGGCCTCGAGCGCGTGGCGACCCTGGTCGAGGGCGACCTGGCCGAACACTGGCAGGAGTCGGCGCGGTTCCTCGGCCTCGCCGTCGAGGCCTGGCCGAAGCGGCTGGAAGCCATGGGGCTGGTCGATCCGGCGTGGCGGCGGGCCCGGCTGCTGCGCCTGCTGGCCGAGGCCTGGACGGAGCGGCCGCCGACCCGGCCGGTCATCGCCGCCGGCTCGACCGGCACCGCCCCCGCCGCCGCCGACGTGCTCGCCGCCGTCGCCCAGGCGCCGCAGGGCTGCGTCGTCCTGCCCGGCCTCGACCGCGACCTCGATCCGGCGGTCTGGTCACAGCTTCGAGACAACGAACAGCACCCCCAGAACGCCCTGTGGCGGCTGCTCGACCGGCACGGCGTTGGGCGCGAGGCGGTGCGCCCATGGTTCCAGCCGCCCGAGGCGCCCGTCCGCGCCGCCAGGGCCCGCGCCCGTCAGCGGCTGCTCAATGAGGCCCTGCGCCCGGCCGAGGCCACCGACGACTGGCGCGACCTGATCGGAACCCTGCGCGCCGACGCCTTCCGCGAGCGCTCGGCCGATCCGATCGCCGAGGGGCTGGAGGGCCTGTCGGTGGTCACCGTCCGCGCCGAGGAGGACGCCGCCGCGACCCTGGCCCTGATGATGCGCGAAACCCTGGAGACGCCGGGAAGGACCTGCGCCCTCGTCACCCCCGACCTTGCGCTGGGCCGCCGCGTCGCCGCCCGGCTGGAGCGCTGGGGCGTGGTCGCCGACAATTCCTCGGGCCAGCCGTTGTCGCGCATGCCGGCGGGGCGGCTGGTCGACCTTGCCGCCCGCTTCATCGCCGATCCGCTCGACCCGCACGCCCTGCTCGGCCTGCTCAAACACCCGCTGGTCCGGTTCGACCTCGACGGCGTCGAGCCGGCGAGGGCCATCAAGGCGCTGGAGGAATACGCCCTGCGCGGCCCGCGCCTGCGAGACTGGGCCCGCGCCCGCCGCACCCTCCTCAAGGCGGGCGAGCCGCGCGACGACGGCCGGCCCCGCTCCGACCGCACGCTGGAACGCGTGGCCGCCGCCCGTCGCCTGCTCGACCGGCTCGAGAGCCTGTCCGACGCCGCCCGCGCCCCCTTCGTCCCCGCCGCCCCGCTGGACGCGGCCGCCCGCGCCCTGACCATGCTGATCGAGTCCGTCGCCGGGCAGGAGGCCTGGGCCGGTCCCGACGGCGAGGCCGCCGCCGCGATGGCGGCCGGGCTGATCGAGGGCGGCGCCTCGCTCGGCGAGATGTCCCGCACCGACTTCGCCGAACTGGTCCGGACCCTGCTGACCGAAGAGACGGTGCGCACCGGGGGCGCCAACCAGCCGCGCCTGCGCATCCTCGGGGCCATCGAGGCGCGGCTGGTGCGCGCCGACCGCATGATCCTGGCCGGGCTGGAGGAGACCGTCTGGCCCAACGCCGCCCCGACCGACCCCTTCCTGTCGCGGCCGATGCGCAAGGCTCTGGGCCTGCCGCCGCCCGAGCGCCGTCTCGGCCAGACCGCCCAGGATTTCGTCCAGGCCGCCTGCGCCGACGAGGCCATCCTGGTCCATTCCGAACGGCGCGGCGGCCAGCCGGCGGTCAAGTCGCGCTGGCTGTGGCGGCTGGAGATGCTGACCCGCGGGGCGAACGCGCCAGAGACCCCGGTCGAACTGGAGCGGCCGTCGGTCCACCTCGACCAGGCCCGGGCGCTGGACGCCCCCGCCCGCGCCACGCCCGACTACGCCCGCCGCCCGGCCCCGCGACCTCCGGTGGAGCGCCGGCCGCGCGAACTGCCGGTCACCGGCGTCGAGCGCTGGGTGCGCGACCCCTACGCCATCTATGCGCGCTATGTCCTGAATCTGAGACAAATGGACCGACCCGGTCAGTCCGCGGAAGCGCTGGCCCGGGGCAACGCCGTGCACAAGGCGGTCGAGCGTCTGACCCTGTCCTGGCCCGAGGCCCTGCCTGACGACTGCGCCGACCAGCTGGAGAGCCTGCTGCTCGAGGAGCTGGGTCACCATGGCTTCGAGGAGGCGGCCATGGCCCGCGAGACGCCGCTGGCCCGCAACTGCGCCCGCTGGCTGGCCGGCTGGGAGGCCGGGCGGCGCGCGCGCGGCGTCGAGATCCGGGTCGAGGAAAAGGTCGAGCTGTGGATTCCCGCCCCGGCCGGCCCCTTCAGACTGACCGCCAAGGCCGATCGCATTGAACTGTCGCCCACGGGCGCGGCCATACTGGACTTCAAGACCGGCTCCATCCCGTCGCCGAAACAGGTGAGGTCGGGCTTCTCGCCGCAGCTGACCCTGACCGGCGCCATCCTCGCCGAGGCCGGCCTGTCCGACGCCGGCCCGGTCCCACCGGAGGAACTGACCTATGTCCGGGTCGTGGGACGCAAGGTTCCCGGTCAGGCGGCGGTGCGCGCGCTGGGCGAGGAGGCCGTGGCCCTGTCGGAAGCGGCGCTGGAAGGCCTGAAGACCCGCATCGCCCGCTTCGACGATCCCGACACCCCCTATCTGTCGTGGGTGGCGCCGCAGTTCATGGGCTCGTTCGGCGGCAACTACGACCATCTCGCCCGGGTCTGGGAATGGCACGTCGTCGGCGGGGAAGACGGCGGGGACGCCGAATGAGCGCCCGCATCCTGCCCGACCCGCATCAGATCGCCGCCGCCGATCCGCGCCAGTCGGTGTTCGTTACGGCCAACGCCGGCTCGGGCAAGACCTCGACCCTGGTCGACCGCGTGGCCCGGCTGCTGCTGGAGGAGGTCCAGCCCGGCGAAATCCTGTGCGTCACCTACACCAGGGCCGCCGCGGCCGAGATGCAGGCGCGCCTGTTCGACCGGCTCGGCGAGTGGGCCGTGATGAGCGACCAGAAGCTGGCGCAGTCGCTGGCCGATCTCGACACCCGCGACCCCGGCTCCCTGACCGGCCCCGACCTGTCGAAGGCGCGCCGCCTGTTCGCCAAGGCGCTGGAGACGCCGGGCGGACTGAAGATCCAGACCATCCACGCCTTCTGCGAAAAGCTGCTGCGCCGCTTCCCGATCGAGGCCGACGTCACCCCCGGCTTCACCGTGCTGGAGAACGAGGCGGCGCTGGCCCTGTCGCATGGCGCGCGGGAGGAGTTGGCCCGGCGCGCGCTGGCCGATGGCGACGGCCCGCTCGGGTGGGCCTACAGCCATTTCGCCGTCGAACTGGACTGGGGCGCCTTCCAGTCTCTGCTGGGCATGGTCGAAGCCGACCGGGCCAGGTTGACCGACTACACCGCCCGCATCCTCGAGGACCGGGCCCCCGCGCCCCACGTGATCGTCGGGGCCCATCCCGACGAAACGCCGGAGACCATCGAGACCGGTTTCATGCGCTGGCTCGACCGCACCGAATGGCTGGAGACGGCGTCGCTGATGGCGACCGGCTCCGCCAACGACCAGAAATGCGCCGGGCGGATGCGCGGCGCCGACTGGAGCTTCGCCGGCCTCGGCGACGTCTTCCTGACCGGCGGCGAGCCGCGCAAGGCCATGGCCACCGCCAAGGCGCCCCCGCTCGCGGGGGCCTGGCTGGCGGACCTGCAGCTCAAATACCTTTCAGCGCTCGAGGCCCTGCGCAAGGCCCGGGTCGCCGCCGACACCCGCCACGTGCTGATGCTGGCCGAGGCTCACGCCCGGCTTTACGACGAGGCCAAGGCGGCGAAGGGCGCGCTGGACTTCGGCGATCTCGTCGCCCGCACCGTCGACCTGCTGACCGAGAAAGCCTCGGCCGCCTGGGTGCTCTACAAGCTCGACGGCGGCATCGAGCACGTGCTGGTCGACGAGGCCCAGGACACCGCGCCCCAGCAATGGGACATCTTGCGCGCGCTCACCGAAGGCTTCTTCGCCGGCGAGGGCGGGCAGCGTTTCACACCGATCCCGGCCTCGGGACAACGCCTCGCCCGCACCGTCTTCGCGGTCGGGGACGAGAAGCAGTCGATCTATTCCTTCCAGGGCGCGCGGCCGGAGCGGCTTCGCCACGAGGCCCAGCGCTACGATGCGCTGGTGACGGGCTCGGGCGCCGGGTTCCAGGGCGTCGAGCTGGCGACCTCCTTCCGCTCGACGCCGGAGGTGCTGCGCTTCGTCGATGCGGTGTTCGAGGGGCCCGGGCGGACCGCCGCCCTCGCCGGCGAGGACATCGGCGCCATCCCGCCCCACCTCGCCCGGCGCGAGGGCCAGCACGGCTGCGTCGACCTGTGGCCCCTGTTCGAGGACATCAGGCCGCCCGAACCCGAGGTCTGGGATCCGGTCGACCAGGAGCCCGGCACCAGCGGGCGCAAGCAGCTGGCCGCGCGGCTGGCGGCCGGGATCCGCCGCCAGGTCGAGACCGGCGAGGCGGTGTACGACCGCAGGACCCGCGAGCCCCGGCCGTGCGGCTACGGCGACTTCCTGATCCTCGTGCGCCGCCGCGACGCCACCTTCGAGGAAATCATCCGGGCCCTGAAGACCGCCGGCGTGCCGGTGGCCGGGGCGGACCGCCTCAAACTGTCCTCGCACATCGTCTTCGACGACCTGATCGCGCTCGCCCGCTTCGCCCTCTATCCCGACGACGACCTCAGCCTCGCCGGCGTGCTGCGCAGCCCGTTCTGCGACGTCGACGAAGACAGTCTGTTCGCCCTCGCCGGAGCGGAGACGCGGGGCAGGCTGTGGAGCGAGCTTCGCCGGCGCGCGGCCGAGCGGCCGGAGTGGTCCCACGCCCGTGACCTTCTCGCCTTCGCGCTGGACAGCCGCGACCGGGACCCCTTCGCCTTCTTCTCGGGCCTGCTCAACCGCGTTGACGACACCGGCGCTTCGGGGCGCGCCCGCGTTCTGCGCCGGCTGGGGCGCGAGGCCGAGGAGGCCATCGACGAGACCCTCAACCAGGTGCTTTCGGCCGAGGACCGCGGCGCGGTCGATCTGGAAACGTGCGTCGCCCTGCTCGAGACCGCCGACGTCGAGGTCAAGCGCGAGCTGGAAGGGCCCCGCGGCGAGGTGCGGGTCATGACCGTGCACGGGGCCAAGGGGCTGGAGGCGCCCATCGTCATCCTGCCGGACACCACCTCGCGGGCGAAGGCCCAGGGCCCGTCGCTGATGCCGGTGGCGCTCGACGACGGGTCCGAGGCCTGGCTGATGTGCCCGGGCTCGGCGAAGGAGGACTGCGACGCCTCCAGGGCCGCGCGCGAGGCCCGGCAGGCGCGCACCGACGCCGAGACCCTGCGCCTGCTCTATGTCGCCCTGACCCGGGCCCGCGACCGGCTGATCCTGCTCGGCCGGGCCTGCGGCAACTCGAAGCTGGGTTATGACGAGGGCAGCTGGTGGTCGGTGCTGACGGAAACCTTCGACCGGCTCGGCGATGAGGCGCGAGACATCGGCGACGGCGTGCGCCGCTATGGCGCCGACCCGGCCCGGCTCCCCCCTGAACGCGCCGACGCTTCGACCGGCGCGGCCCTGCCCGGCTGGGCCGGGTCGCCGCCCGCCCCCGACCGCGCCGCCCGTTACGCCTCACCGTCGCAGATGGAGGGCGCGGTCCGCATTCCCGCCCCCTCGCCGCTGGCGACCGCGGCCGGACCGGGCGCGCCGCTGGGCCGGTTCCGGCGCGGCGATCTGATCCACCGGCTGCTGGAGCGGCTGCCCGACATCGCCCCCGCCGGGCGGGCCCCGGCCGCCGCCCGCATGTTGTCCCGCGAACGGGACCTGACCGACGACCAGCGCGCGGAGATGATCGCGGCGGCCTTTTCGGTGCTGGACGACGCCCGCTTCGCCCCGGTGTTCGGCCCCGGCTCGCGGGCCGAGGTCGCCCTGTCCGGAAGCGCGCCGGAGCTTCCGCCCGGCGTCGCCGTTTCCGGCCGGATCGACCGGCTGGTGATCACGCCGGAGCGGGTGCTGGTGGTCGACTACAAGACCAACCGTCCCGCCCCCGACCGGATCGAGGCCGCCGACCCGGCCTATGTGCTGCAACTGGCGGTCTATGTCGCGGTGCTGAGGCGGCTTTATCCGGACCGGCCGGTCGAGGCGGCGCTGGTGTGGACCGACCGGCCGAGGTTGATGCCGGTCCCGCAGGCGCTGATGGACGCCGCCCTCGTCGCCCGTTGATCGACGACGCGCGTTGATTTGATCGGCGACGCGCCCCACATCGGACCCGAAGCGCCGGAATCACCCCATGATCCCGGCGGACACACAATCGCGCGGCCTCCGCCAGGAGGCGCCAAGGAGAGCCCATGGCCACCGTCAAGGTCACCGACGACAGTTTCGACGCCGACGTCCTCAAATCCTCCACCCCCGTGCTGGTGGACTTCTGGGCGGAGTGGTGCGGCCCCTGCAAGCAGATTGGCCCCGCCCTCGAACAGATCGCCGACGAGCTGTCCGGTAAGGTCGTCATCGCCAAGGTCAATATCGACGACAGCCCGATGGTCCCGTCGCGCCTCGGCGTGAAGGGCATCCCCACCCTGATGCTGTTCAAGGACGGCCAGCTGGCCTCGATGAAGGTCGGCGCCATGCCCAAGGGCAAGATCGTCGAATGGCTGGCCGAGGCGGGCATCTCCGCCTGATCTAGTCCGGCCAGGTCTCGCGGCTCGCGCCCAGCACCTCGCCCGCGAGGTAGAGCGAGCCGCAGATGACCACCCGGCCCGCCCCGAGGCGGAGCGCGCGCTCCAGCGCCTCCGTCGCCGAGGCGCAGGCCGTCGCCCCCAGTCCGTGTCCGCGCGCCACCGCCGCCAGGGCCTCCGGCTCGGCCGCCGCGCCCTCGAACGGGACGGTGAAGACCGTGGCGCCGGTTTCCTTCAGCGCCTCGAAGAAGCCGCCGGCGTCCTTGTTGGCCAGCATGCCGACGATCAGGGCGAGCGGCCGCGGGGCCCGCGCCTGACGCTCGAGCAGCGCCTCGGCCAGCGCCCGGCCCGCGTGCGGATTGTGCCCGCCGTCCAGCCATAGCTCGGCGTCCGCCGCGCGCGCGGCCTCGCCATAGGGTCCGGCGGTCAGGCGCTGCATCCGGGCCGGCCAGCGCGTGGTGCGCAGGCCGTTGACGATGGCGCTCTCGGGCAGGTCCAGCTCCAGCGCCACGGCGACGGCCAGACCGGCGTTGGCCACCTGGTGCGGCCCGGCCAGCGCCGGGGCCGGCAGGTCGAGGAAGCGGGCCTGGTCCTGGAAGGCCATGCCGCCGCGCTCGGCCCAGGCGTCGAAATCCACCCCCATGACCGTCAGCGGCGCCCGCACGGCGTCGGCCGCCATCTCGATCGCCGCCATGGCCTCCTCCGGCTGGCGGGCGATCAGGCCGCGCGCGCCGGCCTTGAGGATGCCGGCCTTCTCGACCGCCACGCCGCGCAGGCTGGTCCCGAGGAATTCGGCGTGATCGAGGTCGACCGGGGCGATGACGCTGAGCAGCGGCCGTTCGATGACGTTGGTGGCGTCCAGCACGCCGCCCAGGCCGACCTCGACGACGGCCAGATCGGCGGGCGTCTCGCTCATGGCGACGAAGGCGGCGGCGGTGGCGCTCTCGAATACCGTGGCCTCGGCTCCGGACCGGTCGATGGCGGCCTCGACGCGGTCGAGGACGGCGTTCAGCGCCTCATCCTCGATCAGCCGCCCGGCCAGCCGGATTCGCTCGTTGAACCGCACCAGATGCGGCGAGGTGTAGGCGTGGACGCTCAGGCCCGCCGCCTCGGCGATGGCGCGAATGAAGGCGACGGTCGAGCCCTTGCCGTTGGTGCCGGCCACGTGGATCACCGGCGGCAGCCTGTGCTGCGGATCGCCCAGGGCGGCGCAGAGCGCCCGCATCCGGTCCAGCGACAGATCGATGCGCTGCGGATGGCGGGCGCGCAGACGTTCGGAAATTGGGTCCATTGGGCCTAGAGCCTGATCGTTTGAAGTGGAACCGCTACGCGGTTCCGCTGAAAGCGTGAATCAGGCTCTCGCATGAAAGTGGACCATTTTTTGGATTCAGGTCGAATCGACTGAAGCAAAAATGGTCTACGCCGCCCGGCGCTTCCCGCCCATCAGCATCGACAGGATCCGGCCCAGAACCGCCGGCAGCTCGGCCCGCGTGACCACGCGGTCGACCATGCCCTTTTCCTGCAGATATTCGGCGCGCTGGAAGCCCGGCGGCAGCTTTTCGCGGATGGTCGCCTCGATGACGCGCGGGCCGGCGAAGCCGATCAGGGCCCCCGGCTCGGCCAGGTGCACGTCGCCCAGCATGGCGTAGCTGGCGGTGACCCCGCCGGTGGTCGGATCGGTCAGCACCACCACGAACGGCAGCTGGACCGCCTTCAGTTCCTGGATGGCCAGGGTCGTGCGGGCCATCTGCATCAGGCTGAGCGCGCCCTCCTGCATCCGCGCGCCGCCGGCGGCGGTGAAGCAGACCAGGGGCACGCCCCGCTCGATCGCGGCCCGGGCGGCGGCGATGAAGGCCTCGCCCGCGGCCATGCCCAGCGACCCGCCCATGAAGGTGAAGTCCTGCACGATGACCACCGCCGGCACGCCGTCCAGCTCGCCGAAACCGATCGCCATCGTGTCCTTGCGCCCGCTCGCCTTGCGGGCCGCCGCCAGCCGTTCCTTGTACGGCTTGCCGTCCGAGAACTTCAGCGGGTCCTCCGGCACCTCCGGCGTGTCGATCGCCTCGTACTGGCCGTCGTCGAAGGTGAAACGCAACCGCGTCGGCGCGTCGATGCGCATGTGCCGGCCCGTCGGCGTGACCCACAGCGACCCCTCGAGGTCGGAGCGGTACAGCATCTCGCCGGTGTCGGGGTCCTTGACCCACAGATTGTCGGGCGTGTCGCGCCGGCTGACGATCTTGCGCACGCCGGGGGCGAAGCGGGACAGCCAGCCGCCGCGCTTCTCCTGCTGGGGTTTGTTCTTGTCGACCATGGGCCGCTCTCTAGACGGTTTCTCCGGCCCGTGCACCCCGGACCGCCCCGGCCAGCGACCGCACCCTGGCCAGAACGCGGCCGGCCGCCGGTTCGTTCGCCTCAAGCGCCGCCGCCACCTCGTCGACCAGCACCGAGCCGGCCACCACCGCGTCGGCCACGCGGGCGATCTCCGCCGCCCGCTCGGGGGTCCTGACCCCGAAGCCGACCGCGACCGGCAGGCCCGAGGCCGCGCGCACCCGCTCGACCGCCGGGGCCACCGACAGGGCCTGGGCCTCCTTGACCCCGGTCACCCCCGCCACCGAGACGTAGTAGACGAAGCCCGAGGTGCGCCCGGCGATGATCTTCAGCCGGGCGTCGTCCGAGGTCGGCGTGGCCAGCCGGATCAGCGACACCTTCGCCGCGTCCAGGGCGTCGGACAGCGGCCCGGCCTCCTCCGGCGGGCAGTCGACCACGATCACCCCGTCCACGCCCGCCGCCGCCGCGTCGTCGGCGAAGGCCCGGTAGCCGTGGGTCTCGATCGGATTGAGATAGCCCATCAGGATCAGCGGCGTGTCGGCGTCGCCCTCGCGGAAGGCGGCGGCCAGCGCCAGCGTGCCCTTCAGCGTCAGCCCGGCCTTGAGCCCGCGCAGCGCCGCGCGCTGGATGGGCGGCCCCTCGGCCATCGGATCGGAGAAGGGAAAGCCCAGCTCGATGATGTCGGCCCCGGCCGCCGGCAGGCCGCGCAGGATTTCCAGCGCCTGCTCCCGGGTCGGATCGCCGGCCATCACATAGGCCACGAACCCGGCCCGGCCCTCGGCCTTCAGCGCGGCGAAACGGGCGTCGATACGGGCGGTGGTCATTCCGCCTCCGGGGCGCACACGTCGCCGGGCAGGCTCGCGACCCCCAGCCAGGCGACGCTGTCCGCCGTCGCCGGCGTCGAGGTGTCACGCACGATCAGCATCTGGACGGCCTCGCAGCCGCCGTCCGTCTTGCGCCGCACCAGCAGGGCGCGGCTGTCGCTGCCGTCGGCGACCAGCCAGCCCTTGCCGGTCAGCTCGGCCACATAGGCCTGGGCCACGCCGTCCATGGCCGACAAGGGGGCGCTGACGCACCAGGCGCCGGCCAGCACAGCCTGGTTGCCGCAATCCGGGGCCGCCGTCGCGCCCGCCAGCAAGGGCAGGTCCGGAAGGCCCGCCTGCATCGACTCGCCCGACAGGGCCGCCGCCATCAGCATCGCCGTCATCATCATGGTCAGAGCTCCACGCCCAGATGCTTCGCCACCGCGAAGATGTCCTTGTCGCCCCGCCCGCACATGTTCAGCACCACGTCGCCGCCCTTGCCGACCTCGCGCGCGATCTCGCCGACGCGGGCGAGGGCGTGGCTGGGCTCGAGCGCCGGGATGATGCCTTCCAGCTGCGAGCACAGCTGGAAGGCCTCCAGCGCCTCGGCGTCGGTGGTGGCGCGATACTCGGCCCGGCCGATGTCCTTCAGCCAGGCGTGCTCCGGCCCGATGCCCGGATAGTCGAGCCCGGCCGAGATCGAATGGCCTTCGAGGATCTGGCCGTCGTCGTCCTGCAGCAGATAGGTGCGGTTGCCGTGCAGCACGCCCGGCCGTCCGCCCTGGATCGAGGCCGCGTGATCCGGGCCGTCCAGCCCGCGCCCGGCCGCCTCGACTCCGATCAGCCGCACGCCGGCGTCCTCGATGAAGGGATAGAACAGGCCGATGGCGTTGGAGCCGCCGCCGATCGCCGCCACGCAGGCGTCCGGCAGCTTGCCCCGCCGCGCCAGCATCGAGGCCCGCGCCTCGCGACCGATCACCGCCTGGAAGTCCCGCACCATGGCCGGATAGGGGTGTGGCCCCGCCGCCGTGCCGATCAGGTAGTAGGTGTCCTCGACATTGGTCACCCAGTCCCGCATCGCCTCGTTCATGGCGTCCTTGAGGGTGGCCCGCCCGGCGGTCACCGGCACCACCTCGGCCCCCAGCAGCTTCATGCGGAACACGTTCGGCGATTGCCGCTCGACGTCGGTGGCGCCCATGTAGACGACGCATTGCAGGCCGAAGCGGGCGCACACCGTCGCGGTCGCCACGCCGTGCTGGCCGGCCCCGGTCTCGGCGATGATCCGCGTCTTGCCCATCCGCATGGCCAGCAGGATCTGGCCCATGCAGTTGTTGATCTTGTGCGCGCCGGTGTGGTTCAGCTCGTCGCGCTTGAACCAGATGTCGGCGGCCCCGTAGTGGGCCGTCAGCCGCTCGGCCAGATACAGCGGGCTGGGCCGGCCCACATAGTCGGTCAGGAAGCCGTCCAGCTCGGCCTGGAACGACGGATCGGCCCTGGCCGCCTCATAGGCGTCATTGAGCTGATGGATCAGCGGCATCAGCGTCTCGGCCACGAACCGCCCTCCGTAGGGACCGAAGCGGCCCTCGGCGTCGGGCATGGCGTAGCTGTTGGGCAGGATGGCGTTCACGGATCAGGTCTCGCGCGGGGGAGCGGCGGAAATCAGGCCGACCGGGCGGCGTCGAGAAAAGCCGTGATCAGCCCCGGATCCTTAACACCCGGCGCGCTTTCCACGCCAGAGGACACATCGACCATCGGCGCGCCCGAGATGCGGATGGCGTCGGCGACATTGTCCGGCGTCAGCCCGCCCGCGACGAACCACGGCCGCCGGAAGGCCCGGTCGGCCAGCAGCGTCCAGTCGAACCGCGCCCCGACCCCGCCCGGCAGGTTCGAACCCTCGGGCGGCTTCGCGTCGAACATCAGATGCTCGGCGAACGGCTCCCAGGCCTCCGCCTCGGCGAAATCCTCATGCGCCCGGACCGGCAGGGCCTTGATGATCCCCGCCCCGGTCAGCGTCCGCACCCGTTCCGCCCGCGCCGGCGTCTCCGATCCGTGCAGCTGGATCAGGTCCGGCTTGAGGATCAGGGCGATCTCGGTCAGCAGGGCGTCGTCGGCGTCGACGGTCACCGCCACCACCTTCGCCTTGCCCCGCGCCCGGTCGAACAGGGTGGCGGCGTGCAACGGATCGAGGTGGCGCGGGCTCTTCGGGAACGCCACCGCCCCGACGAAGGCCGCGCCGCCGGCCAGGGCGGCGTCGAGCGCGTCCGGCGTGGTCAGGCCGCAGATCTTGACGGAGGTCATGTTTCGAAGATGGCGTCGATCTCCGCCGAGTCCAGCAGCCGCCATTCCCCCGGCGCCAGGTCGTCGGGCAGGGCCAGCCCGCCGACCCGCTCGCGGTGCAGGGCCTCGACGTGGTTGCCGGCAGCGGCGAACATCCGCCGCACCATGTGATAGCGGCCCTCGGTCACCGTCAGCCGGGCCTCCGTCGGCGACAGCACCTCCAGCGCGGCCGGGGCCAGCGGCTTGTCCTCGCCCTCCAGCACCAGACCGCCGGCGCCGAACAGCTCGACCTCGGTTCCGGCCAGCGGGCGGGCCAGGGTGGCGCGGTAGACCTTGGCCACGTGGCGTTTGGGGCTGATCACCCGGTGCAGCAAGTCGCCGTCGTCGGTCAGCAGCAGCAGGCCGGTGGTCTGCTTGTCCAGCCGGCCGATGGTCGAGATGGCCGGGTCGCGCCGCCGCCAGCGGTCGGGCAGGACGTCATAGACCAGCGCCCCGTCCTCCTTGCGCGAACAGGTCATGCCCAACGGCTTGTGCAGCATCAGCACCAGCCCCGGCGGCGGGTCCAGCGGCTGGCCGTCAACCTCCATCCGCGCCGGCAGGTCCGGCGTCACCGCGATCCGCTTCGACACGTCGGTCAGCTCAACCCCGTCCAGCACGATGCCGCCCGCCTTGCCGAGCCGCGCCATCTCGGTGCGCGAACCGTAGCCCATGGAGCCCAGCAGCTTGTCGACGCGGGCGGTGGGGGTCTTCATCGCGCCCTCCCTTTCGTCATCCTCCGGCCAGCCGCGAAGCGGCGCAGACCGGGGGACCCAGCGGCGCGCGCGAGCGCGAAACTGCGGCAGACACCCTGCGTGAGCAAATCGCCTTCGGCGCCGCTGGGTCCCCCGGTCTCGCTACGCTCGCCGGAGGATGACGAAAGCAAAAGGCTCACTTCACCGCCTCGATGACCTTGTAGCCGCCCTTGTCGGCGACCGGCTGGGAGCGTTTGAAGGCCGCCGCGATCTCGGCCTCATAGGGCAGGTGGCGGTTGGCCACGAGCCACAGGACGCCGCCCTTCCTCAGCATGGCGGCCGCCTGGCGGATGAAGGCCTGGCCCAGCCGCCGGTCCTCGGCGCCGCCGTCGTGGAAGGGCGGGTTCATGACCACGAAGTCCAGATCGCCGTTGGCCTCGACCGTCCGCGCATCGGCCCATTCGAAGGTGGCGCGGGGATCCTCGACGTTGCGGCGCGCCGCCTCGATCGCCCGCCGGTCCACATCGATCAGGCGCAGCGCGGTCACCGCCGGCGAGCGCAGCACCACCGTGGCGAGGGCGCCGTAGCCGCTGCCCAGATCAGCCCCCGCGCCCTTCATCGGCGGCAGGTGTTGCGCCAGCAGCAGGGTGCCCGCGTCGACCCGATCCCAGGCGAACACGCCCGGCTGCGACCAGGCGTCCAGACCGGGCACGCGCCGGGGCGCGCCGGCCTCGATCGCCTCGTCGAGACCTTCGACCGCGTCCGGCTTCACCACCACGCAGCGCCGGTGATGGGCCTTGGCGCTCTCGCCGACCTCGACGCCGAACGCCTCCAGCTCCTTCTTCAGCCGCGAGCCGCCCTTGTCCTTGGGGGCCATGACGTCGAGCCTGCCCCCGGGCTTGAGCGCCCGCAGCGCCAGGGCCAGCGCATGGCGCCGCTCCAGCACCCCGGGCGGGGCGTAGATCATGGCGGCGTCGGCCGAGCCGCCGGCGACCGACTCGAGCGGGGTCGAACCGGGGATCAGGGGCGAGGTCTGGACCGCGTCGCCGGGCGGATCGAACACCGCCGGGGGGCGGCCATACAGAAGGGTGGTCATCCCGGGGCTATAGCGGGCTCAGACCGGCGGCGCGACCGCCACATCGTGCAGCAGGGCCCCAAACCGGCGCAGGGCCTCTTCGCTGAGGTCAGGGTCGTAGCGCATCGGCGGCGCGGTCATCGGCTCGTCGAAACTGTGACTGCCGTCGGCGACCCAGGTGTCGACCTCGGCCCCGCAGTCGCGGATCATGGCGTGGACCCGTTCGGCGTTGCGCACCGTGGTCAGGTGGTCCGAGCGGGCGATCACCGCCAGCGTCTTCGGACAATGCCGCCACGGCCGCATCCGGTTCAGCGCGGCGATCCCGACATAGGGGTAGGCCAGATAGGCGCCGACCACGCCGTCGAGGTCGATGCTCCCGGGATCGGTCACGCCCAGCGACGGGCGCGAGCGGTCGGCGCTCATCGCCTCCATGATGCCCCAGCCGCCGTGGCTCCAGCCGGCCAGCGCGATCTTCGAGGCGTCGACGTCGGGCCGCCGCGACACGCCGTGCAGGGTGGCGAGGATGTCCCCGCCGCGCCCGGCGCCGCGCAGCAGCAGGCCGGTGCACACCGTCGCCATGGCGAACTGCCGGCTCCAGCCGCGCGGGCCGAAGGAATCGACCGTAAAGGCCCGCCAGCCCGCCGCCTTCGCCACGTCCGCATACTTCGGAAGGTGGCCCCTCAGCCCGCCGCAGCCATGGAACAGCAGCACCGCCGGCCGCGGCCGGTCGTCGTCCGGGCCGACCACGGTGGTGTGGGGCTCAAGCCGGGCCCAGCGTTGCGCGAGTGTTTCCATAAGCGCCACCATAGCGGAGGGCCGGGCCGGGGGAAGCCGGCATCGGGCGAGACGCTTAGGCCGGGTGGAACCAAAATTATGGTCTGAAAGGTCTGAACAGTCCGAAGAGTCCGAAGCGTTTGTTGGTCCGCGCCTGGCGGCGGGACGAGGGTGCGTTTGTCAAAGACCGGCGCGCATTATGCCGCCGCGGCTTCCTGTGGCGGGTTGGTGACGCCGGCTTTTTCGCAAGCTGCTGGAATCGCGAGGGTCTGTCGCCGGAACCGTGATGGCTGGCGGCGGATTGTGAGCATCGCTCCGTCACCCTCGGGCTTGACCCGAGGGTCAGACCCGCCGGTGCGCGCCGTTGGATGATGGATCGCGATCGAGGGGCCCGCCCCGCACCCCGCTCGCAACGACGTCTGATCCCCGGGTCAAGCCCGAGGATGACGGCCGGAGGAGAGAAACGTCCGCGCTCAAGCAGCGAGCGACCGCGTCGCGAGCGGTAGCGCCCTGCGCTTCAATGCCGGAACACGCGCACGCCGGTGAAGGCCATGGCCACGCCGGCTTCGTCCGCCGCCGCGATGACCTCGTCGTCGCGGATCGAGCCGCCCGGCTGGATCACCGCCGTGGCGCCCGCCGCGACCGCCTCCAGCAGGCCGTCGGCGAACGGGAAGAAGGCTTCCGACGCACAGGCGGACCCCTGGGCCAGGGAATGCGCCAGACCCTTGGCCTCGCCGGCCTCGCGGGCGCGGATGGCGGCGATGCGGGCCGAGTCGCGGCGGTTCATCTGGCCGGCGCCGATGCCGGCGGTCTGGCCGTCCTTCGCATAGACGATGGCGTTGGACTTGACGTGCTTGGCCACGGTGAAGGCGAACAGCATGTCGTCGACCTCCTGCGGCGTCGGCTGGCGGCGGGTGACGATCTTGAGGTCCGACGGCGCGATGCGCGAGCGGTCGCGGCCCTGCACCAGGAAGCCGCCGGCCACCGAGCGGAACACCTCGCCGGCCGCCAGCGGATCGGGCAGGCCGTCGGTCAGCAGCAGGCGCAGGTTCTTCCTGGCCGCGAAGATCGCCAGGGCCTCGTCGTCGGCGCCGGGGGCGATGACCACCTCGGTGAAGATGTCGGTGATCAGTTTCGCATCGGCCCCGCCCAGGGTCCGGTTGACGGCGATGACGCCGCCGAAGGCCGAGACGGCGTCGCATTCCAGCGCGCGGGCGTAGGCCTCGGTCAGGTCATGGCCGACCGCCACGCCGCAGGGGTTGGCGTGTTTGACGATGACGCAGGCCGGGGCCTCGAACTCGGCGACCAGCTCGTAGGCCGCGTCGGCGTCGGCGATGTTGTTGTAGCCCAGCTCCTTGCCCTGCAGCTGGCGGGCGTTGGCCACGCCGGGACGGGCCTCTCCGGTGCGATAGAAGGCGCCGGTCTGGTGCGGGTTTTCGCCGTAACGCAGCGTCTGGGCCAGCGCGCCGCTGATCGATTTCCGCGCCGGGGCGGCGTCGCCGACCTGGCCCGCGAACCAGCCGGAGACGGCGGCGTCATAGGCGGCGGTGCGGGCGAAGGCGCGGGCGGCCAGCCGCTTGCGCAGATCCAGGGTGGTGGCCCCGTCCGCCTTCAGCGCCTCGAGGATCAGGCCGATGGACTCGCCGTCCACGGCGACGGCGACATAGCCGTGGTTCTTGGAGCCCGAGCGGATCATGGCCGGGCCGCCGATGTCGATGTTCTCGACCACGGCGTCGAAGGCCCCGCCCGAGGCAACGGTTGATTCGAACGGGTACAGGTCGACCCAGACGATATCGATCGGGCCGATGCCGTGCGTCGCCATGGCTTCGGCGTGGTCGGCGGCGTCGCGCACGCCCAGCAGGCCGCCGTGCACCACCGGGTGCAGCGTCTTGACCCGTCCGTCCATCATCTCCGGGAAGCCGGTCAGGTCGGCCACGTCCTTCACCGGCAGGCCGAAGCCGGCGATGGCCGCGCGCGTGCCGCCGGTCGAGACCAGTTCGACGCCGAGGTCGTGCAGGGTGCGGGCCGCATCCTCCAGCCCGGTCTTGTCGCTGAGCGAGATCAGGGCGCGCTGCGGCGCCACGCGGTCGGGCGCGGGAGGAAAGTCGGGAGCGGCGGGCATGGCGGCGTCCGTGTCTGGCGTGGGGGTCGGGGAGACGCGGGGGCTCTAGCACTGTCCGCGCCGGGATAGAACCGCCGGATCAGATCAGTTTGGTCATGCCTGATTGTCGGGCGACATCCGTACCGTGGCCTCATGTTGGTCGAGTGCGTGTTGACGCGCCCAGTGGCCCGCCGCTGCGGCAAGGCACCAGACCAACAACCCCACTATACAGCAGCCGATCAGGGCGTTGGACACGGCTGGATTGGAGAAGCTCCGCGCAATCGCCACAGAGCCCGCCATACCGAAGATTCCGAACAGACCAACCGCGAGCAGCAAGCTTACCCACCTCTGCTTCTGGAGTCGTTCGCGAAGAGCGGGAGCAAGTTCGTGCAATCGTTGTTCCCGGTCCCTGACGCCGGAACGCAGGTAGACCAGAACCAGAGCCAACCCAACTGTAGCGGATGCAAGCGACGCCTCGACAGGCCAGGGCGGCTCCGCGAATCGAAGCAGTACAGCCAGACCGAACAGGAAAAATCCGACCAGTCCCGCCGTAACGGGCATTCTCCAAGCTACGCCTTTTCTCAACACCACCTCCTGCCGCTCATACGCCTTCAGCCCCCAGTTGATCGAAATCGACCACGATCGGCTCTCGCCCGATCAGCGACAGGAACCGCCGGAAGTCCGCCTGCGCCAGCGCCGTCGTGGCCGTGTTGGTCAGGGGGTGGAAGTTGACGATCTCCGCCTCCCACAAGGCCTTGTCGAGGACGAAGGTCACGCGCCGCTGTCCATCGTTGATCAGCCCCAGCGCCGTCACCGATCCCGGCGTCAGTCCCAGCGTCTCCCACAGCAGCGTCTCGTTGCCGAACGACAGCCGGTCCGAGCCCATCGCCTTCGGCGCCCGCTTGAGGTCGATGACCGTGTCCTGCCGGGCCGAGATCAGCCACAGCCGGCCCTTCTTGTCCTTGAGGAACAGGTTCTTGGTGTGCGCCCCCGCCATCGCCGCCTTGAGCTCCAGCCCTTCCTCGACCCGGAACACGGCGGGATGGTCGTGCGTGGTCTGCGCCACGCCGTGTTCCGCCATCCACGCCAGCAGGCGGGCGCGGTCGTAGGCCGGGGCTGTGTCGGCGGGCGGCTTGTCTTGGGTCATCGGGCGCAGCTAGTGAGGAGGACCATCCCCGATACCCTCCGGAGCGCCGCCGTGGAACTGGAATGCTACCCGATGTCGGACCAGCCGTGCGATCTGGTGCCGGGCCGCCAGCCGCGCGACTGGATGGACGCCTTCCCCAGCCGCCATCCCTACCGCTGTCTGCCGCTGACCATGGCCAACACCACGGGCTGGGAGATCCTGTGCCCGATCAGCTTCACGGCGGAGTGGAACGGCGGCCCGGCCCAGAGCGACCTGGTCATCACCCCCGACCGCCACGCGCCGAATCTGCACCACATCGTCACCTCGCATTTCTCGCGCGGGGTGATGACCATGCATCCGCAATACCTGTTCCGCACCCCGCCGGGCTGGGGCCTGCTGGCCACCGGCGCGCCCAACCACGTCAAGGACGGCATCGCGCCGCTGACGGGCCTGATCGAGACCGACTGGCTGCCCTTCCCCTTCACCATGAACTGGATCTTCACCCGGCCCGGACGGGTCAAGTTCGAGCGCGGCGAGCCGTTCTGCTTCATCACCCCGATCGAGCATCGCAAGGCCGAGGCCTTCGAGCCGGTGATCCGCTCGCTGGAGTCCAATGCGGTGATGAAGGACCAGTTCGAGGCGTGGAACCGCCAGCGCACCGACTTCAACCGGCGGCTGGCCTCGGGCGATCCCGACGCGGCCAAGGAGGCGTGGCAGCGCTATTATTTCAAGGGCGAACTGCCCGAGGAGCTGGGCGCGGCGCCCGAGACCCACGCCAACAAGCGGCGGCTCAAGACGCCCCGCCTCGGCTGACAAAAAGCCCCTCCGCCGTCGGGCGAAGGGGCTCGTTGGCCTCACATCGGGCGCGGCACGCGCGGGCCGAGGTTCTGGACCACCTCGCGGGCGTCGAAGGCGTTCGGATCGCCGGCCGGCTTGGGCCCGTTCCCGACCACGATCTCGGCGGTGGCCTCGTAGCGGTCGATCTCGCGGATATCCATGCTCGGGCCGAACGGGTCGCGCCACGGGCTCCAGTAGCCGCGGCGGTAGTAGCGCCACGACGGGCCCCAGTACGGCCAGTACCGGTCGTAGTAGAAGGGATCGGGCGAGGCCGAATAGCGCACGTCGCGATCGGTGGCGCGGTTGACCGTGGCGAACCAGTCGTGGCCGCTTTCCAGCGTCACCTCGGCGGCGCGCAGCAGCAGGCCCATCTCGACCTGTTCGCGCGACGTCACCGAATTGCCGGCGAAGGCGACGCGGAAACGGGTGTCGTCTATCCGCGCATCGGAATAGCCGTAGCGGCTGCCCTGTCCGGCCGGACCGTAGGGGGTCGCCGTCGCGCAGGCCGAGAGAGCCAGCGCCGCCGTCATGGCCAGCAGGACGGGCTTGAGGACGCGAGTCTTCATCTCAATTCTCCTTGGGCGCCCAGCAGACGCCTTTCCAGCTGAACGGCACATGAACAACACGGTTCCGCCGACGGACAAGCCCTTATAAACGCGAAACAATAAGCACCGACGCCGCCAGCAGAAGTCCGCCGGTGACAAGGGCGAAACCGCGCCTGAAGCGCGGCTCCGACATGCGCCGGGCCAGCGCCGCCCCACCCAGACCGTAGGCGGACATCGACAGCACGTCCATGCCGATGGTGGCGAGCGCGAACAGGGCCAGTTGCGGGGCCGCCGGGCGGCTCACATCAAGGAACGGCGGCAGCACGGCGGTGAAGAACAGCACCGCCTTGGGGTTGGCGATCTGCACCATGAACCCGTCCAGCAGCGCGCTGCGTCCGAGGCGGATGGTCGGCGAGTCCGGATCGGCGGCGGTGCGGAAGGCGCCCCTCAGGGCGTTGATCCCCAGCCAGGCGACATAGAGGGCGCCGGCGATCGAGATCAGCCGGAACACCTGCGGGAAGGCGATCACCAGGGCGCCGAGCCCCAGGGCCGCGGCCCCGAACCAGACCAGGGTCGCGGCGTTCATGCCGACCACCCCGGCCAGGGCCCCGGCCGGGCCGCGCTGGACCCCGTTGGCCACCGAGAACAGATTGGCGGGTCCGGGCGTCCAGGCCATCACGGCCATGACGCCGAGGAAGGTCAGATAGAGCTGCGGATCGACAGGCAGGCTGGACATGCCGCCGTGTCGCGTCAGCCGCGCCCACGGTCAAGCCGGAACGATCAGCCTTCGTCGGAATCGGCCTCGTCTGTGTCCACGTCCACGTCAGCCTCGACATCCGCGTCGGGCTCGACCGCGGCGCCGGCGTCGTCGGCCGAATCCATGGCCTCGCCGAGGGCGTACTCGGCCATCAGGCCATAGGTCGCCATGTGCTCGGGGTCATTGGACGCCCAGGAGCCGTTGACGGCCATGCCCTGTCCGGCGGCGATGGCGCCCCTCACGGCGCCCGACGCCTCGACCTTCGCCAGGGCTTCGGCGGTGACAGCCGGGACATCGACCCCCGCCAGGGCCTCGGCGACGATGGCCTCGACGTCGATGTCGGCCAGCGCCTCCGCGGCGATCCCGGCGGCGTGCTGGGACGCCAGGGCGGTGAAGGCGTTGACGTCCGGCTGATACTCCGTCCACAGGGCGGCGATCCGGAGCTCGCGCTGGGCTTCCGTCAGGCTCGCGTCCCCGGAGATGGCCTCGGCGCGTTCGCCGAAGGATTCCATCCGCGCCTCAAAGGCGGCGGCGGCGGCCTCGAGGGCGGCTTCCGACGAACCGCGGGCCTCCTGGGCGACCGAGGCGGACAGGGGCAGCAGGGCGAGGGCGGCGGCGAGGGAAAGGGCCTTGATCATGACGGGGCTCCTGAAGGACAGGCGCAAACTCCGCCGAAGATCGTCCGGCCTCAAGTGAAATCGCGGTAAGGCGGCGGACGCCCCCGCCCGCCGCCTCTTCCGCACGCGCCTACTGGGCGGGAGCGGCGCCCGCGGCGGCTCCGGCGGCCGCGCCCGCGGTCGCCGCCGCTTCGATCTGACCGCGCACCATGGTCGGCAGTCCCTTGATCATCGGGACGACCGTGGTCGCGACGTTGGCCAGCTCAGCCTTCTTGTCCTCGGGGGCGGTCGCCGCCTTGGCGTCCAGGAAGGTCTTCAGCTCCTCGGCGAAGGCGTCGGCCTCGATCTGGTACCGGGCGACAATAGCGTCCAGCGCGGCGCTGGCCTGGGCCTGGTCGCCGGCGGCGGCCGTGATGGCGGCCTGCATTTCGCCGGCCATCCCTTCCATGCGCGCGCCGAAAGCCTCGCCCCTGGCTTCCAGCGCGGCTTCGGCCGGATCGACGGCCTCGGCCGCGGCGGCCGGCGGCGCGGGCGGGGCTTCCTGGGCGAAGGCGGGGGCGGCCAGGGCCAGAACGGCCGAAGCGGCCAGAACGATACGAAGAGACATGCGAGGTTCCTGATGCGTCGAAGGAGCCCATGCTCCTGCCCCTACGGTGGCGCCAAACCGGGCCGAGGGCGAGGCCATTTGTACGCCCGGCCCCGTCGGCGTCCGTCAGTTCCCGCCGCGCTGGTCCCGCTTGCCCAGCACCCGCAGGCGCAGGGCGTTCAGCTTGATGAAGCCGGCGGCGTCCTTCTGGTCGTAGGCCACGGCGCCGTCCTCGAAGGTGACCAGTTCCTGGTCGTACAGGCTGTGCGGGCTCTCGCGGCCGATCACGGTCGCATTGCCCTTGTAGAGCTTGACCCGGACCGTGCCCGACACCTTGCCCTGCGAATGGTCGATCGCCGCCTGCAGCATCTCGCGCTCGGGCGAGAACCAGAAGCCGTTGTAGATCAGGTGGGCGTATCTGACGGCCAGATCGTCCTTCAGATGCATGGCGCCGCGATCCAGGGTGATCGACTCGATGCCGCGGTGCGCCGCCAGCAGGATGGTCCCGCCCGGGGTCTCGTAGACGCCGCGCGACTTCATGCCGACGAAACGGTTCTCGACCAGATCCAGCCGGCCGATGCCGTTGTCATGGCCGTACTGGTTCAGGGCGGTGAGCAGGGTCGCCGGGCTCATGGCCTCGCCGTTGATCGAGACCGCGTCGCCCTTCTCGAAGCCGATGGTGATGACGGTCGCCCGGTCCGGCGCGTCCTCGGGCGACAGGGTGCGCTGATGCACGAACTCCGGGGCCTCGACCGCCGGATCCTCCAGCACCTTGCCCTCGCTCGACGAGTGCAGAAGGTTGGCGTCGACGCTGAACGGGGCCTCGCCGCGCTTGTCCTTGGAGATCGGGATCTGGTGCTTCTCGGCGAAGTCGAGCAGGTGCTCGCGCGACTTGAAGGCCCACTCGCGCCAGGGCGCGATCACCCGGATGTCGGGCTCCAGCGCATAATAGCCCAGTTCGAATCGGACCTGGTCGTTGCCCTTGCCGGTGGCCCCGTGACAGACGGCGTCGGCGCCCACCTGACGGGCGATCTCGATCTGGCGTTTGGCGATCAGCGGCCGGGCGATCGAGGTGCCGAGCAGATACTGGCCCTCATACAGGGCGTTGGCGCGGAACATGGGGAAGACGTAGTCCCGCACGAACTCCTCGCGCAGGTCGTCGATGAAGATGTTCTCGGGCTTGATGCCCAGCTTCAGCGCCTTCTCCTTGGCGGGCGCCAGCTCCTCGCCCTGGCCGAGGTCGGCCGTGAAGGTCACCACCTCCGCCCCGTACTCGGTCTGCAGCCACTTGAGGATGATCGAGGTGTCCAGCCCGCCGGAATAGGCGAGCACGACCTTCTTGGGCGCAGGCAGGGTCATGGGAGGGTCCTTGAACGAACGCGGGGAGGCGTCAGCGGTGTTGCGCGCGCTTAAAGGACCAGACGCCCCGCGATGCAAGGGCGGGAATGGGGCAGGATCAGCCCCACGGCCCCTTCGCCTGTGACGGCGTGGTCGGCACGCTGGTCGTGACCGATCCCGGCGCGGCCTCGACCACCGCCGGCCGCCGCGGGTTCAGCCCCATCCTCGCGCCCAGCTCCATCAGGGCCCGCACGCGGTTGCCGGTGGCCGGATGGGTCGAGAACAGGTTGTCCGCGCCGCGCCCCGCCAGCGGGTTGATGATGAACAGCTGGCCCGAGGCCGGATTGCGCTCGGCGGTGACGTTCACGATGCGTTTCGACCAGCCTTCGATCTTCTGCAGGGCCGAGGCGAGGGACGCAGGATCGCCGGCGATCTCCGCGCCGACGCGGTCGGCCTCGTATTCCCGCGTCCGGCTGATGGCCATCTGCACCAGGCCGGCCGCCATAGGCGCGAGGATCATCAGGGCCAATGTGCCGACGATGCCGCCCGGCCGCTCGCGGTCGTCGCCGCCGCCGAAGAACAGGGCGAAATTGGCCAGGGCCGCGATGGCGCCGGCGACGGTGGCGGTCACCGTCATGGTCAGGGTGTCGCGGTTCTTCACATGGGCCAGTTCGTGCGCCATGACCCCGCGGATCTCCTCGCGGGTCAGCATATCCAGCAGGCCGGTGGTGGCGCAGACGGCGGCGTTCTCCGGATTGCGGCCGGTGGCGAAAGCGTTCGGCTGGTCGTTGGGGATGATGGCCACCACCGGACGCGGCAGGCCGGCGTCCCTGGCCATCTGCACCACGTCCGCGACATAGGTGCGCACCACCGCGTTGGGATGGGTCTCGTCGACCGGCTGGGCCCGGTACATGCGCAGCACGATCTTGTCGGCGTTCCAGTAGCTGAACAGGTTCATGCCGCCGGCGAACACCAGGGCGATCAGCATGCCGGCCGTCCCGCCGATCAGATAGCCGAGGCCGACGAACAGGGCCGTCAGCGCCGCCAGCAGGGTGAAGGTCTTCAGATGGTTCATCGTCGATCGGAACTCGGTGGCCTCTGGCGCGGAAGGCGCCCGGCGCTAACTTGTGGAGTCCCGGGCTTTGGCTCAAGGCAGGACCGCTGTGACCGATCATCCCACCTCCGACGCCCCCGCCCCCGAGGCCGCCCCCGAGGCCGCGCCTCCCGCCTTCAACGCGGACGTGCCCCACGCCACGCCGGAACGCCCGCTGGGCGACGCCGCGCGGCGAGCCCTGCTGGAGGCGGCCGAACGTCGCGCCTCGGGGGGCGAGTCCGCGCTGCCGCCCGAGCACGGCGGCCCGCGCGGTCCCGAGCCGACCCGTTACGGCGACTGGGAGAAGAAGGGCCTCGCGGTCGACTTCTGAGCCCGGAGAACCGTGGACGAACCTTGGCGGACGAACAGCGTTAACCCTGTCGCACAGGAGTTCGCCGTCATGATCCGCCCCGTCGCCGCTGTCGGCGCTCTCTTCCTCTTCACCCTGGCCGGCGCGGCCTCGGCCCAGACCTGGGGCCAGCCGGTCTACGTCAGCCCGTACGGCCACGTCGTCGGCGGCACGCCGCTGTCGGAAATCGAGACGCGGTCCTATGTCGCCACCGGCCGCTGGGCCGACGGCTATTCCGATCAGGCGTACGTCCATGTGCCGGCCCCGGTCTACGGGCAGCGCTACGGACATGGCTACGGTCACGATGGCCGATACGACCGGCGGCATGGCTATCGCGACCACCACGGCTACGGTCGCGCCGACCATTATGGCTACGACCGGGAGCGCTACGGCTATGGCGGATACGAGCCCCGCCCGCGCCCGGGCTACCGGGACGTCTGGGGCTACAATGACGACCGCCATCCGTCGTCACGGGTGTCCCGCGAGCGGCGCGACCGGCGCTACGACCGCGATTGCGGATGCGCCGACGTCTATCTCTACGACCGTTAGGGCGGAACAGGGTTAATTCCGACGCCGTCCGGGGAAAGCCGGGGCCGGGTTTTCGCCCGCTCGGTGCACGGCGGACCCTTTTCTTTCCAGTAGCTTAGAACGGCTCCAGCATCCGGAGTCCGCGTCATGCGCCTGTTAACCCTTTCCGCCGCCTTCGTCCTGCTCGCGGCCGGGCCCGCCCTCGCCGGCGACCCCAGAGGCGGTGGGCATGGCGGCGGCCATGGCGGCGGTCCCTGCTGCGCCCCGCCCCCGCCGCCTCCCCCGCCGTGCTGCGCCCATGGCGGCGGCGGCGGCGGCTCGCGCAATGTGAACATCAATGTGAACGCCAGCGCCCGGGCCTTCGCGGAGGCCTCCGCCACCTCCCATTTCAACGCCCGCGCCTATGACGTCGGCGGCATTCGCGGCCGCGGCCACGGCGGCGGGACGGTCTATGTCGGCGGGGGGTACGGCGGCGACGCCGGCGGCTACGGCTACGTCGGCGCGCCCGTCTATTACGACATCGACCGTCGCGTGCTCGCCTGCGCCAGCGCCCCGTTCGGCTATGTGGTCACCGGCTTCGGCCGCGACGGCCGCGAACCGCCGTCCTGCGGCGGCCGCGACCGGCGCCGCTACGACGATCACGACCGCGGCGGCCGCTACGGCTACAGCGAGCGTCACGACAGCTATGAGGAAAGCTCGTACGAATCCTACGAAAGCTACGAGGCGTACGAGGAGTACGAAGAGTACGGGGCCTACCGGTACGAAGGCCGCCTCGAGGATGCGGACTACGGCGCCGTCGACGACCGCTGCGACTGCCGGGACCGCGCGCCCGCCCCCTATCCGCCGGCCTATCTGCCGGAACCGCCGCGCTACGAACCCCCGTCCTACCCCCGGCCCTATGAACCCCGCGAGGCCCCGCCCCGGCAGGAATACCGCCAGGAGCCCGGCGAACGCGGCTAGAGCGCGATCCCGTCGATCGACTCGACGATCGCCGAGGCGGCCGTCAGCGGATTGTCGGCCGCCACCACGGGGCGGGCGACGACGAGGTGGGTCGCCCCCGCCTCCAGCGCCGCGCGCGGCGTCGCCGTCCGCTGCTGGTCGCCCTTGTCCGCGCCCTCGGGCCGCACGCCCGGGGTGACGATCAGAAAGTCCGGCCGGCCCGCCTCATGGGCGAGGGCGCGCACCCGCGCCGCCTCCAGCGGGCTCGACACCACGCCGTCGACGCCGCAGTCCAGCGCCTGGCGCACCCGCCGCTCGACCAGGTCCGCCGCGCTGAAGCCGTAGCCCAGCTCGGCCAGGTCGGCGTCGGACAGGCTGGTCAGCACCGTCACCGCCAGCAGCTTCGTGCCCGACCCCGCCGCGTCGCGTCCCCTGACCGCGCCGCGCATCACCTGCGGCTCGGCGTGGACGGTCAGCAGGTCGCAGCCGCCTTCGGCCACCGCCCGGGCGGCGCCCTCCACCTGGGCGCCGATGTCGTGCAGCTTCCAGTCCTGGAACACCATCTTGCCGCGCGCCCTGAGTTCGTGGGCGAAGGCCACGCCGCCCGGCCGCGCCAGCAGGGTCAGACCGATCTTGTAGGCCGAAACGGTCGCCCCGATCCGGTCGACCATGGCCCGGGCGGCGTCGATCGACGGCAGGTCCAGGCCGATGATCAGGCGGGGGTCGGTCAACACAGGCGTCATGGCGTCGCTCCTCGGGGCCAATCAGGACTGGACGCGCGCGCGGGCGTCAGCCTTAGATGGCTGCGGACGGGTGAATTGCAGGGCGAGGTCAGCACATGGACGCGGTCGATCTGGGCGTCAACCTGTTCGTGGCCCTGTTCGCCCTGGTGGATCCGATCGGCAACATCCCGATCTTCGCCGCGGCGACGGCGGGGGCCGGCATGCGTCAGCGGCTGTCGGTGGCGGGGCTGATCTGCCTGTTCGCCGCCGCCTTCCTGGCCTTCTTCTTCTTCACCGGTCTGGGGCTGCTGCAGTTCTTCGGCATTTCGCTGGCCGCGTTCCGGATCGCCGGGGGCATCCTGCTTCTGCTGCTCGGTCTCGACATGACGCGCGGGGATTTCCTGAAATCCTTCGCCGACAACGACACGGACAGCGATCCGGCGGACGTGCGCGGCTATGCGCGGCGGCGTTTCCAGCGGCTGGTGGTGCCCTTCGCCATGCCCCTGATGATCGGGCCCGGCGCCATCTCGACCATCATCATCCAGGCGGGCGAGGCCTCGAAGATCGGCTATCAGGGCCAGGTCGCGGGCATGGTCGCCATCGTCGCGGCCTGTATCGCCACCTTCCTGTGCTTCGCCCTGACGGGCCCGATCAGCCGTATGCTCGGCGAGATCGGCATGTCGATCATCGTGCGGGTGCTGGGCCTGATCCTGTGCGCCCTGGCGATCCAGTTCATCCTGCTGGGCCTGTCGGAAGCCATTCCGGGGATGATCTCGGGGGCGGTGACGACGCCGTATCCCGAGGGCGGGCACTGAGCGGAGCCCCTTTCGGGCCGGCCCCGAGGGTGTAGAGGCGTCGGGCCGTTCATCAGGAAAGCCGGATCATGATCGTCATCGCCTCGCTCCTGGTCCTCGCCTCCCAGTCCGTCCTGCAGTCCGTCCCGCAGGCCGCGGAGCCGGCCGAGGCGACGGAACTGGGGGAGATCGTGGTGGTCGGCGACCCCGCGACCGGGCTGCTCACCGTCGTGGTCGACGGCGAGGCGGACGTTCGAACCCTGGTGACCAGCGAGCCCGATCTTCGTTGCGGCCCCGACGCCTATCGCTGGGAAGAGTTCGGCCGCCCGAGACTGTGCTGGCTGCGTCGCCGTCTGGACAGCACGGTGGTTCTGTCGGCCGCGCATCCGGGCCGGGCCGGATCGGACTGGACCGTTGACTGGGAGGGTTGCGACCGGGTGGTCGGCCCCGACCGCTGCGAGGTCGCGATCCAGCCGACCCGTCACGTCCGGGCGACTTTCCGGCGCCCCGGATGAGCGTCGACTAGATCCGCTTCAGCCGCTTCGCATGCCCGCCGACCATGGCCAGCGCCAGCCGGTCCGGCAGGTGTTTGGCCAGCCCGCCCAGCAGATTGTTGACCACCCCCGGCGTGACGCCGGGCCGGTTGGCTTCGCAGGCGTCATAGCCGATCCGCGCCACCCGTCCGGCGTCCATCCACATCCAGCCCGGATAGGCCGCCGACACCTCCGCCCTTGTGCCGTTGGCGTCGTGGAACTCGGTCAGGGTGTAGCCGGGGCACAGGGCCGTGACATGCACCCCCGTCCCGCGCAGCTCCAGATGCAGCCCCTGCGAGGCCTTGATCAGGAAGCTCTTGATGGGACCATAGAGCGTGTCCCCGCCCGTCGCCGGCATCCGCCCGGCCAGCGAGGCGACGTTGAGGATGCGGCCGTAGCCCCGCTCGACCATGCCCGGGGCGAACAGCCGGGCCAGCTCGACCGGCGCGGTCAGCATGACCCGGATCATCGCCGCGTGCGCCTCCGGCTCGGTGTCGAGGAATCCCGCCGTACGGCTGAAGCCGGCGTTGTTGACCAGGCCGTCGATGGTCAGGCCCTTCGCCCCGATGGCCTCGAACAGGCGGCGGGGCGCGGCGGGATCAGCGAGGTCCTCGGGCAGGACCGTGACCGTCGCCTGATAGATGTCGCGCAGGAACTCCGCCCGGTCCTGCAGGGCGGCCTGCCGGCGCCCCGTCAGGACGAGGTCCCAGCCATGCAGGGCGTAAACCGACGCCAGCGCCGATCCGATCCCCGCCGAGGCGCCGGTGATGAGCGCCGTCGGGCTTCGGACCGTGGTCAGGGCCGCCTCGCTCAGGCCGCGACCGGGCAGGACGGATGCGGCGCATAGCCCGCCAGCGACGGCGGGTTCGGAGCCAGCAGGTCGGCGATGGTGATCTTCGACAGGGCCTCGCCCGCGGCCTTGTCGGCCGCCGTGATGGCCCGGGCCACCTGGCGCGGGATATGTTCGCTGACCGGGCAGCCCTTGGCCCCGGCCGGCGGGGAGCCGAACTGGGCGCAGCCGTTCACGGCCCGCAGCACCGCGTCCATGGTGATGTCCTCGGGCCGGTGCAGCAGCCATGCGCCGCCGGACGCGCCCGGCCGGGTGGCGATCAGCCCGGCCTTGGCCAGCAGGGCGGTCACGCGCCGCACCACCACCGGATTGGTCGGCACCGAGGCGGCCAGAACCGCACTCGGCGCGGCCTCGGCCGGCGAGTAGGCGCCCTTGTGGGCCAGATAGGCCAGGGCGTGGGCGGCGACGGGAAATCGTTGGCTGTCTGACATGGCGTTATCCCCAAGATAGGACGCCGGGGGCGCTTTCACAAACACGGTTCCTTCCAGGCCCCGGACGCCTGCAACCTTCGCACCCGCAGCACGATTGAACCGTCCGATGAAAGGGCCTAAAGGCTCGCCGCTCTTTTGATGGGAACCGCGCCGTGCGGCGTCCCGGAGGAACTTCATGGCCGGGGCCTCTCCCCAAGGTGAAGACGGCGCGGACGCCGCCGCCGCAAATCCCCAGACCCCCGCCGACAAATCCGTCGCCCCGGCCCATCCGCACCCCGCGGCGGCCGGCGAGGGCGGTCACGTCAAGGCCGGCAAATGGGGCCTTGTCATAGGCGCCATCGGCGTCGTGTTCGGTGACATCGGCACCAGCCCGCTCTACGCGCTGCGCGAGGCCATCGGCCATGCCCGCGAGGGCGTCGGCGGCGACCTGGCCGTCATCGGCGTCGTCTCGCTGGCCTTCTGGGCGCTGATGATCGTGGTGACGTTCAAATACGTCATGTTCCTGATGCGCGCCGACAACAAGGGCGAGGGCGGCACCCTGGCGCTGATGGCGCTGGCCACCCACGCAGTCGGCCGACGCAGCGCCTTCATCTTCATCCTCGGCATCTGCGGCGCGGCGCTGTTCTATGGCGACGGCATCATCACGCCGGCCATTTCGGTCCTCTCGGCCATCGAGGGGGTCAAGGACGCGCCCGGCGTGGGCGGCAGGCTGGATCCCTTCATCGTGCCCGTCTCCGCGGGCATCCTGATCGCCCTCTTCCTTGTGCAGGCGCGCGGGACCGCCGGTCTGGCGCGCTTCTTCGGCCCTATCACCGCCGTCTGGTTCCTCAGCCTCGGCGTCCTCGGCCTGATCCACATCTTCGACGACGTCAGCATCCTGCGCGCGCTGTCGCCGCACTACGGCGTGCAGCTGCTGATCAACGACGGCTTCCTCGGATTCGTCATTCTCGGCAGCGTCTTCCTGGCCGTCACCGGCGCCGAGGCGCTCTATGCCGACATGGGCCATTTCGGAAAGGCGCCGATCCGCTTCGGCTGGGTCGCCTTCGTCCTGCCCTGCCTGACCCTGAACTATCTCGGCCAGGGCGCCCTGATCCTCGACAATCCCGGCGCGTCCGAGAATCCGTTCTGGAGCATGGTTCCGACCTTCATCTACTGGCCCATGCTGGCGCTCGCCACCGCCGCGACGGTGATCGCCAGCCAGGCGGTCATCACCGGCGCCTTCTCGGTCACCCAGCAGGCGGTCCAGCTCGGCCTGCTGCCGCGCATCGACATCCGCAACACCTCCGAGACCCAGGCCGGCCAGATCTATGTCCCGGCGGTCAACACCTTCCTGCTGGTGGGCGTGCTGGTGCTGCTGTTCGCCTTCCAGAGCTCCCACAACCTGACCGCCGCCTATGGCGTGGCCGTCACCGGCGTGATGCTGATCAACACCCTGATGGCGTATTCGGTCATCCGCCGGAAATGGAACTGGCCTCTGTGGGCGGTGCTGGGCGCCCTGATCCCGTTCGGCTTCATCGACACCGTCTTCCTGACTTCCAACCTGCTGAAGATTCCCGACGGGGCCTGGATGCCGCTGGTGCTCGGCGCCGCGCTGGTGCTGATCATGTGGACCTGGGTGCGCGGCACCCAGATCATTTCCGAGAAGACCCGCAAGGACAGCCTGCCGCTCGCCGATCTGATCGAGATGCTGCGCGCGCGGCCGCCGCACCGCGCCCCCGGCACGGCCATCTTCCTGACCTCGGACCCGGACATCGCCCCCGTCGCCCTGATGCATAATCTCAAGCACAACAAGGTGCTGCACGAGAAGAACGTCATCCTGACCGTGCGCACCACAGACCGGCCGCGCGTCTCCGAGGCCGACCGGGTGCGCATCGAGCCGATCTCGGACGACTTCAAGAAGCTGGTCATCTCCTATGGCTTCATGGAGCGGCCCAACGTGCCCAAGGCGCTCAACGTATGCCGCAAGCAGCAGGGTCTGAAGTTCGACATCATGTCGACCAGCTTCTTCCTCGGCCGCCGCTCGATCATTCCCTCGGCCAACCAGGGCATGCCCCTGTGGCAGGACCGGCTGTACATCTTCCTGATGCGCAACGCCGCCAACCCGACCGACTTCTTCCACATCCCGCCCGGACGGGTGGTCGAGCTCGGCACGCAGGTGTCGGTTTGAGCCGCGAACCGACGCAGGGCCCCGGTCAGGGCCGCAACTCAGCCGCGCGCGGCCGCCGCATGGCCGACAGGTCGCGCGGACCGCGCCCGCCGAAGGTTGAACTGCCCCGCGACGAGGCCGCCGACATCGGCGTCGAGGCGCGGCTGGCCGCCGGCGTGCTGCTGAACGCGGCGCTCGAGGGCCGCGGCGGCCTCGACGCCGCCCTGTCGTTCCGCGAGGTCGCCGACCTGCCCGGCCCCGACCGCGCCTTCGCCCGCGCCGTGGCCATGGCCGCCCTGCGCCGGCTCGGCGAGATCGACCAGATCCTCGACCGCCGCCTCAAGAAAGGCCCGCCGCTGGCGGTGCGCACCATCCTGCGCGTCGCCCTGGCCCAGACCCTGGTGCTGGACACCCCGGCCTTCGCGGCGGTGTCGACGGCGGTGAAACTGGCCGAGCGCGACCCCAAGACCCGGCCCTACAAGAACCTCGTCAACGCGGTGCTGCGCGGCATCGAGCGCGAGGGGCCCGGCCTGACCACGGCCGAGTCCAACCTGCCCGACTGGCTGGCCGCCCGCTGGCGCGCGACCTATGGGGAACCGACCCTGGCCGGGCTGGCCCTCGCCGCCCGCGAGGAGCCGCCCACCGATCTCAGCCTCAGGCCGGGGGTCGATCCCGCCGCCGTCGCCGACGCCGTCGACGGCGAGGTTCTGCCGGGCGGAACCGTCCGCACCGGCCGTCGGGGCGACCTGGCCGGCTGGCCCGGCTTCGACGACGGGGTCTGGTGGGTGCAGGACGCCGCCGCCGCGGTTCCGGTCCGCCTGCTGGCCCCGAAGGCGGGCGAGACGATCGTCGACTTCTGCGCCGCGCCCGGCGGCAAGACCCTGCAGCTGGCCGCCGCCGGCGCCTCGGTCGTGGCCCTCGACCGCTCGGCGACCCGCCTCAAACGGCTCGAGGCCAACCTCGCCCGCACCCGCCTCGCCGCCGAGGTCGTCGCCGTGCCCGCCGAGGACTGGGATGACCCGCGCGTCTTCGACGCCGTCCTGCTCGACGCCCCCTGCACCTCGACCGGCACCTTCCGGCGCAATCCGGAAGTGCTGCGCGCCACCAGGCCCGCCGACGTGGCCAAGCTGGCCGACGTCCAGCATCGCCTGCTCGACGCCGCCGCGCTTCGCGTCAGGCCGGGCGGCCGCCTGGTCTATTGCGTCTGCTCGATCGAGCGCGAGGAGGGCGAGACCCAGATCATCGCCTTCCTGCGTCGCAACCCCGCCTTCAGGACCGCCCTCGCCGTCCCCGCCGACCTCGGCGCGCCCGACGAGGCCCTGACCCCCGAAGGCTGGCTGCGCATCCTGCCCTCCATGTGGGCCGAAAAGGGCGGCCTCGACGGCTTCTTCATCGCCCGGCTGGACCGGGTGGATTGACTCAAGACCCTTCTCCCCTTGGGGGAGAAGGTGCCCCGGAGGGGCGGATGAGGGGTTGGCCGGCGACACATCGACCGCCCGCCAGTTGACGTCAAACATCCCCCTCATCCGAGCGGCTTCGCCGCCCACCTTCTCCCCCGGAGGGGAGAAGGAAAACCCTGCCATCCCGGACCCTGTCATCCCGACCATTCCGGGCCGAATCAGACACTCCCGGTCACCCCGGAACAGAGAAAACACCCCTCGATCCCCACCCCACGTCCGCTTCTGACGCAGGCGCATGCATACTGGTGAAATGCCCGCCGGGCCTGGTCTTTGACAGCTTCAATACCCCGCCGCCGCCGTCCAGGCGTGGCGATCCCACAAACGGGACATCGGGCTTGTATGTTCATGAAGGACAGGCCGCGTTTTTTCAGTGCGAACCCTGCCATCGCGGACCCTCAGGCCGGGCCGTCCAGCACCGTATAGGTGATCGGCGTCCGCACCCGGAAGCCCAGCGTCTCGTACAGGGCGATGGTCGCCGTGTGGGCCGCATAGGCGTGCAGGAAGGCCTGCTCGCCCCGCTCGAGGATGCGGCCCGTGACCACCCGCATCAGCGCTCCGGCGTAGCCCCGGCCGCGGAAGTCCGGATGGGTGCAGACGCCGGAAACCTCGGTGAACCCCTCCGGCTTCATCCGCTCGCCGGCCATGGCCACCAGCCGCCCATCCTGTTTGACGCTGATGAAGTCGCCCAGACGATGGGTCTTCTCGAAGAACGGGCCGGGCGCGGTCAGCGTCGCCAGCGCCAGCATCTCCGCCGCGTCGGCTTCTCCCAGCGGCTCGAAGTCGACGGCCTTGCCGCCGCCATTGAGCGACGTCGCGACCATCTGGACGCACGCCGCCCGGCTGCGCACCGCCGCGCCCGGCGGAACCGGCATGTCGCCGGTCTCGACCAGCCCCATGCCGTTGGGCGAGATATTGAGCCGCCCCAGCGCCTCCGTGCTCTCCGGCGAGTCATCGGCCGCCGCCGCGAACAGGCCATGGGCCGGGTCGATGCGCAGGGCCCGCGCGTCGCCGAGCGCCAGATGCGCCTGACGGCTGGTCAGGGTGCTCCACACGGGGCGATCGAGCGGATGGTTCAGGGCCATGCACCCTATCTGGGTGAAGCGCCGCCGTTCGCCAGTCCCTCGCCGGACGTCGCGTCCGGAAAACGCGCTCAGGCCCGCCAGAAGCCGACGATCTTGCGCACCTCGTCCAGCACCGGCTCGGCGATGGCCGCGGCCCGGTCCGCCCCGTCCTTCAGCACCCGGTCGATCTCGGCCGGATCGGCCATCAGCCGGCGCATCTCGGCCGTCACCGGGGCCATCGAGGCCACGGCCAGCTCGGCCAGCGCCGGCTTGAAGGCGCCGAAGCCCTTGCCGCCCCATTCGCGCAGCACCTGTTCCCGGGTCTCGTCGGCGAGGGCGGCGTAGATGGTCACCAGGTTCTTCGCCTCGGGCCGGGCGTCGAGGTCCTCGACCGTCTCCGGCAGCGGCTCGGGGTCGGTGCGGGCCTTGCGGATCTTGGCTGTGATCGAGTCGGCGTCGTCGGTCAGGTTGATGCGCGACTGGTCCGACGGATCGGACTTGCTCATCTTGGCCGCCCCGTCGCGCAGGCTCATCACCCGCGGGGCCGGCCCCTGGGTCAGCGGCTCCGGCAGCGGGAAGAAGCCGGGCACGTTGAAGTCGTTGTTGAACTTGGCGGCGATGTCGCGGGTCAGCTCGAGGTGCTGCTTCTGGTCCTCGCCCGTCGGCACCTCGGTGGCCTTGTAGAGCAGGATGTCGGCCGCCTGCAGCACCGGATAGGTGTAGAGGCCGACCGACGAGCGTTCCTTGTGCTTGCCCGACTTCTCCTTGAACTGGGTCATCCGGTCCAGCCAGCCGAGCCGGGCCACGCAGTTGAGGATCCACGCCAGATCGGCATGCGCCCGCACCGCCGACTGCGGGAAAATCACGGAGCGGGCCGGGTCCAGCCCCGAGGCCAGGTAGGCGGCGGCGATCTCGCGGGTCTGGGCGGCCAGCAGGGCGGGGTCCTGCCACACGGTGATGGCGTGCAGGTCGGCCACGAACAGGAAGCAGGGCGCGCCCGTCTCCTGAAGCTGGGTGAACCGCTTCAGGGCCCCGAGGTAGTTGCCCAGATGCAGGGCCCCGGACGCCTGGATGCCGCTGAGAATGCGGCGCGGGCCGGCGTAGGCGACCGGTGCGGGAGAGGAAGTCGACGCGTCTGACATAGGCGGCACATGCCCCAGCGGGACGGCGAGGGCAACCCGCCCGATCCTTGGGGCGCTAGCGCGATCGCCGGATCAGGCTCTTCACCTCGGCGACGGTGACGGCGCGGGTGACGAAGGCCAGCGCCAGATAGGTCAGGCCCCCGGCGGCCGTGACCAGCAGCAGCGCCGCCTCCTTGGCGCCGTGGGTCGTCCCCAGGGCCGCCAGCAGGTCGGCGACCGGAGCCTCGATATGGGGCCGCAGTGTCGCCGCCACCCCGACGACCACCGCCAGCCCGGCCGCGGCCGCCGCGATCCGCGCCAGACGCGACAGGGCCGGGACGCTGGGCCGGTAGACCCCGCGCCGCCACAGGGCGCCGCCCAGCAGCAGCACATTGGTCCAGGCCGCGCCCGACACCGCGGCGGCGATGCCGGCCACGCCCAGGCCGGCATAGAACAGGCCGATCGCCAGGGCGGCGTTGACCGCCACCGACACGAGGGCGAAGACCATGGGCGTCCGCGTGTCTCCCCGCGCGAAGAAGGCCGGGGCGAGGATGCGGATCAGCACGAAGGCCGGCACGCCCCAGCCGAACTGGAACAGCGCCTGGGCCGTGTTGACCGCGTCGAAGGTCAGGAAGGCCCCGCGGGTGAACAGGGCGTCGATCAGGAAGTAGGGCATGGCCATCAGGGCCGCCGCCGCCGGCAGGGTCAGGGCCATGGACAGGGTCAGGGCCTCGTCCATGGAGGCCTGCTGCTGCTGATGGTCCTGCGAGGCCACGGCCCGGGACAGGCGCGGCAGCAGGGCGATGCCGATGGCCACCCCGACCAGCCCGAGCGGCAGCTGGTACAGCCGGTCCGCCGTGGCCAGCCAGGTCCGGCCGCCGGCGACGAAGCTGGACAGGTTGCCGGAGATGAAGACGTTGATCTGGGTCGCCGAATTGCCGATCGCGGCCGGCACGGCGGTGATGATGATGGCCTGGACCGCCGGGGTCAGCTTCGGAAGCCCGAGGCGGATGTCGGCCCCGGCCTTGCGCGCGGCCCACCAGCAGAGGCCCGCCTGCGACACCCCCGCCGCCAGCACCGCCCACGAGGCGGCGTAGGCCGCGCCGATCTGGTTCCCCTGCGCCGGGATGACCGCGGCCAGCATGATCAGGTTGAGCAGGATCGGATAGGCGCCCGAGACGATGAAGCGGCCGCGCGCGTTCAGCACCCCCGACAGCAGGGCCGCGATGGCCATGCACGGCAGGTAGGGCATGGTGATCTGGGTCAGGATCACCGCCAGCTTGAAGCGCGCCGGATCGTCGAGGAAGCCGACGTTGATGACGGTCATCAGCCACGGCATGGTCAGCTGGGCGACGATGGTCAGGGCGACGGTGGCGAAGGCCACGGCGGCCAGGGCGTCGGTGGCGACCTTGTCCGCGACCTCTTCGCCCTCGGCCTGCAGCGTCCGCGCATAGGCCGGCACGAAGGCGGCGGCGAAGGCGCCCTCGGCGAAGATGCGGCGGAACAGGTTGGGGAAGTTCAGCGCCGTATTGTAGGCGTCCGCCGCCGGTCCCGCCGACGCCCCCAGCGCCGCCGAGATGACCACGTCGCGGGCGAAGCCGGCCAGGCGGCTCACGAGCGTCAGGCCGCTGAAGATGGCCGACGACCGCATCATGCCGCCGCCCTTGCGCATGGTCGCCGAGGCCGGCGGCTGGACGATCGGCTCCGACGTCCCCGAGGCCGAGGGCACGGGCGGCGCGGCCTCCATCGGTTCGGCGTCGGGCGGGGTCTTGTCGGCCATATCAGCGCCTTAGCCTGCTTCCGGGCCGCGCGATACCGGGCGGCGGGCGGGGCGCAGGCGGCCGACCTCGGAGACGTCGCGCAGGCTGGCCCGCACCGGCGCGGACAGGGGCGCCCCGCCCCGCTCCTTGTGGTCGAGCACGGCCTCCAGATCGCCGCGCAACCGCTCCAGCGCCGCGCCGGCCTTCGGCTTCCGTCCCCGGGCGTCGGTGACGTAGAAGCTGTCGACGGCGCGCTCGCCGAAGCCGGCGATGTGGGCCGAACGGATCGACAGTCCGGCGTCGGCCAGCACGCGCGCCAGATCGGCCAGCAGGCCCGGCCGGTCCGCGCCCGACACCTCGACCACGGCGGCGGTCGGGCTCTGTTCCAGATCGACGATGGTCGTCGGCCGCACGTCGAAGGCGGCGCGGCGCGGATTGAACGGCGCGGGCGGCGGCGAGGCGCGGCCCGCCTGACCGCGCGCCGCCCCCTCCAGCGCCTTGAGCAGCCGCTCGAGCCGCCGCGGCTCGGCCTGGCCGTAGGGGGCCCCCGCCCCGTCCTGTAGCTCGAACACGTCCAGCGCCGTGCCGTCCTCCGCCGTGGCCACGCGCGCCCCGACGACGTCGGCCCCCGCCGCGGCCAGGGCCCGGGCCAGATCGACGAACAGGCCCGGCCGGTCGCCCGCGGCCACGGCCACCCGGGTCGCCGGGTCCGCCTTGGCGGCGTCCAGCACCTCGGCCACCGCCCCCTCGGCCCGGGCCCGCGCCATCAGCGCCGGATAGTCGTCCAGGGGGTCGGCCCGCGTGATGTCCTCGCCGCGGAAGGCCGCCTCCGTGCGCTGGTAGAGGTCGCGGATCAGCTGCCCCTTCCAGCCGTTCCAGACCCCCGGACCGACGGCGCGAATGTCGGCCACGGTCAGGATCAGCAGGGTGCGCAGCCGCTCGGGATCGCCGACCAGCTCGGTGAAGGCCCGCACCGTCTCGGGGTCGGACACGTCGCGCTTCTGGGCGTAGTCGCTGAGCGCCAGATGGTTGCGCACCAGCCAGACCACGAACTCGGTCCGGCGCGGATCGAGCCCCAGCCGGTCGCAGGCGCGGCGGGCGGCGATGGCCCCGTCCTCCAGCTGTCCCCGGTCGCCGCCCTTGCCGACGTCGTGCAGCAGCATGGCCAGCATCAGGGCCTCGAAGTCGTCGATCCTGTGGACGATCTCGGTCGCGGCCGGGTGCTCGGCCTTCAGCTTGCCGCGCCAGATGTCGTTGATGATGCCGATGGCCTGCAGCGTGTGCTCGTCGACGGTATAGGCGTGGTACATGTTGAACTGGGTCTGGCCGACGATCCGCCCCCACTCGGGCAGGAAGCGGCCCAGCAGGCCGGTCTCGTTCATCAGCGACAGCACCCGGTAGGGCCGCAGGCCCTGGGCGAGGATGTCGAGGAAGGCCCGCGTCGCCTCGGGGTCCCGGCGTAGCGACGGCGTGACCAGCGACAGTGACCGGCTCACGGCCGAGAAAGCGTCCGGGTGCAGGTCCAGATCATGGGCGTCGGCGCAGCGGAACAGCATCAGCAGCTTCTCGGGCGCGGCGGCGAACACCTCCGGCCCGGTCACCGACAGCCGGCCGCCGTCCTCGATGAAGCCCTCGACGCCGAGGTTGCGCTTGCGGCCCGGGATCAGCCGGGACAGGCTCAGGGTCGGCTTCTGCTGGCGCGCCTCGAGCTTGGCCGACAGGGCGCGGGTCAGGCCGCCCACATCGCGCGCGACCAGGAAGTAGCGGCGCATGAACCGCTCGACGGCTGGCTCGTCGCCGCGGCCGCGCCAGCCCATCCGCCGGGCCACCTCGGGCTGCAGGTCGAAGGTCAGCTTCTCCTCGGCCCGCCCGGCCACGAGGTGCAGATGCGCCCGGGTGCGCCACAGGAAGTCGAAGGCCTCCTCGAAGGTGCGGCGCTCGCGCGGGGTCAGCAGATCGTCCATGACCCGCGCGCCCAGCGGGCTCTCGGGGGCCAGAGACCGGGCGATCCAGAACAGGGTGTTGAGGTCGCGCAGGCCGCCCTTGCCGTCCTTGACGTTGGGCTCGACGCGATAGCGCACCGCCCCCGACTTCTGATGGCGGACGTCGCGCTCCTCCAGCTTGGCGGCGATGAAGGGCCGCGGATCGGCCTTGACCACGAAGGCGCGGAAGCGGGCGATGAAATCCTCGGCCAGCCGCTCGTCGCCGGCGAGCGGCCGCGCCTCGAGCAGGGCCGTGCGCACCGTCATGTCGGTCTTCGCCAGGGCCAGGCATTCGTCGACCTTCCGCGCCGACTGGCCCACCTTCACGCCGAGATCCCACAGGACATAGAGCATGAACTCGATGACCTGCTCGGTGCGCGGAATCGATTTCCACGGCCGCAGGAACAGCAGGTCGAGGTCGGAGAACGGCGCGAGCACGCCGCGCCCGTAGCCGCCCACGGCGATCAGGCTGAGCCGCTCGGCCTCGGTCGGATTGGGGGCGGGATAGAGGGTTTCCGTCGCGAACCGCCACAGGGAGGTCAGCATCTCGTCCGCCGCGACGGCGTGCAGCCGGGCCACCTCTACCCCGCCCAGCCCGTGTTCGAGGCGCTGGGCCGCGCGGGCCCGGGCGGCGTCCCACGACTGCCGGAGCAGCGCGGTGGCGGCGGCGCGCGGATCGGTCGCCGAGGCCGCTTCGGCCCAGGCGTCGCCGTCGGGCCCACGTCCTTCTGCGATATCGGCCGGACGCCGGCTGCGGGAGTTCATCGCGCCGGTATAGACCGTGGCGCCGGCCTGCGCGACAGTGAGCAGGAGGTTGTGGAGGGGACGGCATGATCAGGATCCCGGGGCTGCTGTTCGCCGCCCTGCTCGCGGGCTGCGCCCCCGCTCCGACGACGCCCTCCCTTGATGCTGAAATCCCCGCGGCGTCTGCGGACGCGGCCTCCCGGGCCGACATCGTCGCCGAACTGAACGCCGCCCGGACCGATCCCGCCGCCTACGCCCGCAAGGCCCGCGCCCTCCGCACCCTGTACCGCGGCGACCGCATCGAGCGGACCGGCGAAATCGCCCTCGTCACCCGGGAGGGGACGGCCGCCGTCGACGAGGCCATAGAGTTTCTCGAACGCCAGACGCCCCTGCCGGCCGTGCGCAGCCATCCGGGGCTCGACCGGGCGGCCGGCGATCATGCGGCGGACCAGGGTCAAAGCGGCGTGATCGGCCACACGGGCGGCGACGGCTCCAGCCCGTCCGAGCGGATGCGCCGGTACGGCCGCTGGTCGGCCACGGGCGAGGCCATCGCCTACGGGTCCCACCGGGCCGAGGACGTGGTCCTGCAGCTGATCGTCGACGACGGCGTGCCGGACCGCGGCCACCGCCGCATCCTGTTCAACCCGGCCTACGCCCTGATCGGCATAGCCTGCGCGCCGCATCCGGTCTGGCGCGAGGTCTGCGTCCTCGATCTCGCCCGCGCCGGCTAGGCCTTGATCGCCTTGAGCCGGTAAAGGGCTTCCAGCGCCTCGCGCGGCGACAGTTCGTCCGGCTCGATCGCCGACAGCGCGTCCTTGAGCGCCGAGGACGGCGGCGGGGCGGGCGGTTCCGCCATCGCGAACAGCGGCAGGTCGTCGAGACTGACGGCGGCGGACTTCTCGCCCTCCAGCCGGTCCAGCACCTCGCGGGCGCGGCTGACCACCGCCGCCGGCACCCCGGCCAGTTTCGCCACCTGCACGCCGTAGGAGCGGTCGGCGGCGCCCGGCGCGGCCTCATGCAGGAAGACCAGGTCGCCGTTCCACTCCTTCGCCTTCATCGACAGGTTGCAGACATGGGCCAGCCGCGTCTCCAGCCCGGCCAGCTCGTGATAGTGGGTGGCGAACAGGGTCCGGGCCCGGTTGCGGTCGTGCAGGGCCTCGGCCACGGCCCAGGCGATGGCCAGGCCGTCGTAGGTCGCCGTGCCGCGGCCGATCTCGTCCAGCACCACAAAGCTGCGGTCGGTGGCCTGGGTCAGGATGGCGGCGGTCTCGACCATCTCGGTCATGAAGGTCGAACGGCCGCGGGCCAGATCGTCGCCGGCCCCGACCCGGCTGAACAGCCGGTCGACGACGCCCAGCCGCATCGCCCGGGCCGGCACGAAGGCGCCGGCCTGGGCCAGCACCACCAGCAGGGCGTTCTGGCGCAGGAAGGTCGACTTGCCGGCCATGTTCGGCCCGGTGACGATCGACAGCCGCGCGCAGCTCGCCCCTGACCCGTCGAGCCGGCAGTCGTTGGGCGTATAGGGATCGCCGGCCGACTTGACCGCCGCCTCGACCACCGGATGGCGTCCGGCGGTGACCTCGAAACAGGCGGTGTCGTCCACGCTCGGCCGCACCGCCCCGACCTCCTCGGCCCATTCCGCCAGCGCCGCGTGGGCGTCCAGCTCGGCCAGCGCCTCGGCCACCGCCTGCAGCGGCCGGGCCAGGGTCTGGACCGTGCGCCGCCAAGTCTCGAAGGACTCGCCCTCGATGGCCAGCGCCCGGTGGCCGGCCTGGCTGATCTTCGCGTCCAGTTCCGACAGTTCGACGGTGGTGAAACGCACCTGGCTGGCCAGGGTCTGGCGGTGGATGAACGGACTGTCGCCGGTCGGGCGCAACAGCGGCTCGGCGGCCTTGGCCGAGGTCTCGAGGAAATAGCCGAGCACGGCGTTGTGGCGGATCTTGAACGGCACGCCCGAGGCCGCCACCGCCCGCGCCTCCAGATCAGCCACGACCCGGCGGCTGTCGTCGCGCAGGGCCCGCGCCTCGTCCAGTTCGGGGCGGAAGCCGGGGTTCACGAAGCCGCCGTCGCGGGCGAGGTGCGGCGGCTCCGGGACCAGACCCTCGACCAGATCGACCAGCAGCCGCCCGGTCTCCGGCGACAGGGCCAGCCGGTCGAGACAGCCGGCGAGGCGCGACGGCGGGCCGGTCAGGGGATCGCGTTCCGGCGGGAACAGGCCGGCGACGCCCTCGGCGGCCGACAGGCCGGCGCGGATCGCCGCCAGATCACGCGGTCCGCCACGCCCCAGCGCCAGCCGCGAGACGGCGCGCGCCACGTCCGGCGCAGCCTTGAGTCCGTCACGCAGGTCACGGCGCAGGTCGCGGCGCTCAAGCAGCCATTCGACCGCGTCGAGTCCATCGTTGATGGCGACCGGGTCCCGCAGGGGCCGGGCGATGCGCTCGGCCAGCGCCCGCGCCCCGCCCGAGGTGACCGTGCGGTCGATGCAGGCCAGCAGCGAACCGTCGCGCTCGCCGCGCTGGGTGCGGTCGATCTCGAGGCTCAGCCGGGTGGCCGGGTCGATGGCGAGAAAGCCGGTGTCGCCCGAGCGGCGCGGCGGCGACAGGGCGGGGATTTTCCCCGCCTGGGTGGTCTCCAGATAGGCCGCGATCAGGCCCAGCGCCGAGACTTCCGCCTCCTCGAAGGCCCCGTAACCGTCCAGCGACGCCACGCCATAGAGCCGCTCGACCCGGACCCGCGCCCCGACCGGCTCGGCCAGCGCCTGCGGCAGGGCCTGAACCACGCCGCCCGAGCCGTCGAGCGCCGCCTTCGCAGCCTCGTCCGAGAACAGCCGGTCGGGGACCAGCACCTCGGACGGCCGGAACGAGGCCAGGGTGGCGGCGAGGTCATCCAGGGGACAGGCGACGACATCGACCGACCCGGCCGACAGTTCGATCACGGCCACGGCCGCCCGTCCCTTGCGGATCGCCACCGCCGCCAGCCGGTTGGCCCCGCGCGCATCCAGCAGGCTGTCCTCGGTCAGGGTGCCCGGCGTGACGACGCGGACGATGTCGCGATGGACCACCGCCTTTGAGCCGCGCTTCCGCGCCTCGGACGGCGCCTCCAGCTGCTCGCAGATCGCCGCCTTGTGGCCCTGCCGGATCAATCGGGCCAGGTAGCCGTCCAGCGCATGCACCGGCACCCCGGCCATGGGGATGTCCTCGCCCTGGTGCTTGCCGCGCTTGGTCAGGGTGATGCCCAGCGCCGCCGCGGCGATCTCGGCGTCCCGGAAGAACAGCTCGTAGAAATCGCCCATGCGGAAGAACAGGATGGCGTCCGGCGCCTGGGCCTTGGCCGCCAGGAACTGCGCCATGACCGGCGTCACCCCCTCGGTGGACGGGAGGGCGCCGGCGTTCGGAAGATGGGCGAGGGGGGCGTTCATGCGAGCGGCGCAGGGTGACGGAATGCGCGGGCGCGCTCAAGCGGCGTCTGACGCCCTTGCACAGGCTTCGCCGCGCTGCGACAAGCGGCGCAGGCGGTTAAGGGAACGCGGTCAGACACCGCGGCTGTGCCCGCAACTGTAGGCGGCGAGACGGTCGATCATTCCGGGGCTTCGGCTTCGGCGTCACTGGTGAATCCCTTGGGGGCAACCGGGAAGGCGCGATCCTCCGTTTTTGACCCGCAAGCCAGGAGACCTGGCCGCCGACGTCGCTCGTCCGCTGCCCGGGACCAGGCAGAGGCGCGGTGATCCGTCGAGGCGACCCGACACCTGCGCCGTTCCTCCGGAACGGGTCGGTCGCCCTTCCCAACGTCGCCGCGATGCGCTCGCGCGGGGACGACGGAGACATCGCTGATGCGATCCCTGCTTCTCGCCACGGCCGCGGCCGTACTTGCTCCCCTGTCCGCCCACGCCCAGGCCGTGGACGATCCCGACACCCTGCCCGAGGTGGTGGTCACCGCCACCCGCCTGCCGGCCATCGTCGCCGACACCCCCGGCGCCCGGGTCATCGACCGCCGCACCATCGACCAGCGCGGCGCCGTCTTCGCCTCCGACATCCTGACCGACGTGCCCGGCCTGTCGGTGGTCCGCTCCGGGGCCTTCGGCGGCGTCGCCCAGGTGCGGATGCGCGGCGCCTCGCCCGGCAAGACCCTGGTGCTGATCGACGGCGTGCCGGTCAACGACCCGGCCGAGGTCAACGGCGCCTTCGACTTCTCAGGCCTCGAGCTGTCCGACATCGAACGCATCGAGGTGCTGTCAGGGCCGCAGTCGTCGCTGTGGGGCTCGGACGCCATCGGCGGGGTGATCGCCTTCACCACCCGCGATCTGGACGGGCTGGCGGCCGAGGCCGAGGCCGGATCGTTCGACACTGTCCGGGGCCGGCTGGCGGCCGGCGTCTCGACCGACCGCTACGGTTTCGGGGCCTGGGTGTCGCATTTCGACACGGCCGGCGTCTCCGCCGCCGACGAGGCCGACGGCAATCCGGAGGCGGACGGCCTCACCTCGACCACCGCCGGCGCCCGGGGCCGCTACGCCTTCAGCGGGACCCTGTCGGTGGACGGCGCGATCCGCTGGTCGGACAGCGAGGCCGACCTCGACGGCTATCCGGCCCCGGCCTTCGTCCTGGCCGACACCACAGACACCCAGGCCGTCGAGCAATGGTCCGGCTTCGGCCGCCTGCGCCTCGACGCGCTCGGCCTGTCGCACCAGTTCAGCGTTTCGGCCTCCGACATCGCCCGCGAGACGATCGCCGCCTTTCCCTGGGCGTTCGAAGCGGACCGGCAGGCGTACCGCTGGCAGGCCGACGGCGAGGCCGGGGGCGTCGCCTTCGTGCTCGGCGCCGAGCGGGAGGAAACCGCAGGCAGCCTGTCGACCGGCCTGACCGAGGATCTCGGCACGACCTCGGCCTTCGCCACGGCGCGGATCGAGCCGACCGCCCGGTTGAGCCTCTCCGGAGCCTTGCGCTTCGATGACACCGACGACTTCGGCTCGAAGACCACCGGGCGGGCATCGGCGGCGTTCGACGCCGGCGCGGGCGTCACCCTGTCGGCGGCGTACGGCACGGGCTTCAAGGCGCCGTCGATCAGCCAGTCCGTCTGCGACTTCTGCTTCTCGTCGCAACCCTTCCCGGTCCTGCGGCCCGAGACGGCGACCGGATACGAGGCGGCGATCGGCTGGACGTCGGCCGACGGGCGGATCGAGGGCCGGGCCACCCTCTACCGGCTCGAGGTCGAGGACCAGATCACCTATGTGTTCGATCCCGTCACCTTCGACAGCTACTACGTCAACGTGGCCGAGACGGCGACGGACGGGGTGGAACTGGAGGGCCGCGCCCGGCTGGGCGGCGGCTTCGACCTGGGCCTCGCCTGGGCCTGGACCGACGCGCGCAACGAGACCACCGGCGCCCGCCTGCTGCGCGTGCCGGAGCAGGCGGGATCCGCCACCCTCGGCTGGACCGGCGAGCGGCTGTCGGCGGCCCTGACCGTGCGCGGCGAGAGCGACCAGGACGACGCCGGCGGCGTGCGCGAGGCCTTCGTCACGGCCAATCTGAACGGCTCATACGCCCTGACCGACAGGGTTTCGCTGACCGCGCGGATCGAGAACCTGGCGGACGACCGCTATCAGCAGGTGCTTGGTTACGGCGAGCCGGGCCGCTCCGGCTACGTCGGGATCAGGCTGCGCTACTGACGCGGCCCCGTCCGTGAAGGCTGGAGCCGCCGGCGGCCGTCGCCGGCTCCAGCTGCAGGGCGGACCAGTCGAGCGCCGGGGTCTGGGCGTTGGCGGCCGCCACCACGGCGCGCAGCTCGGCGGCCGAGGCCACGCTGGCGATCACCGCCGACACTTCCGGCAGACCCATGACATAGGCCAGCGTGGCCTGCATCGGATCGATCCGGGCCTCGGCGAGGCGGCGGCGGATGCGCGACAGGGCGTGGGCGTGACCGGCCGCCTCCGGCGGCAGCGACTCGCCGCTGATGAACAGCAGGCCGTCGGCGAACACCGAGCGGGCGTGCACCGCGACGTCCAGCGCCGCCAGTTCCGCCAGCACGCCGCTGTGCTGGGCCCGCTGGTCCAGAAGATTGATGGGCAATTCGACCACGTCGGGCTGGAATCGCCGCGCCAGCAGGGCGGGGCCGTCCTCGAGGGCGGCGCGGAAACCGATCCGGCGATAGAGGCCGCGGGTCTTGAGCGCCTCCAGCCGGTCCCACAGGGCGCGGCCCTCGGCCCCGGCCAGATCTCCGGCGCTGGAGACCAGAAGCGTGTCGCCCCGGGGCAGGCCCAGCCGCTCCAGCGACCGGCGCGCCCGCGCCTCGACCCGATCGACCCCGTCGGTGATCGAAACGGTGCGGACGGAGACCTGGAAAGGCGACGGGAAGGGCCAGGCCTGGCCCAGCCGGCGCTCGCCGTCGCCGTCCGGCTTGGTGGCCACCAGCGTCACCCCGGCGTCGGCGGCGGTCTGCAGCAGGAAACGCAGGGCCTCCTCGCGCGCGCCCGCGGGCAGCGGCGCATAGGTGTTCACGGATCGCGCGGGCTCATGGACCACCGCCACGGCCAGTTTGTCGATCGGAGAGGGGGCGCGACGGGGAATCACCCACGAACTGTGACGGTGAATGTTTAAGGCCCCCCTTCCGAGACCTTGACCGAATCTTACCAGTGGAACGCCGTTCGGGGCGCCGTCAGGCGGTCTGGCGGCCCAGGGCGGCGAGCACGCCCTTGCCGTACCTGTCCAACTTGGTCTGACCGACCCCCGGAATATGCGACAGGCGCTCCAGATCGCCGGGCTCGGCGAGGGCGATCTCCAGCAGGGTCTTGTCCTGGAAGATGACGTAGGGCGGCACCCGTTGCTCGGCCGCGCGGTCGCGCCGCCAGGCCCGCAGGGTCTCGAACCGGGCGCGGACGTCGGCGTCCATCGACTCCAGCGCGGCGTTGCGGCCGGTCCGGACCCGTTCCCTCGAGGCCCCGGCGCGGGCCGGCGCCAGACGCACCTCGATGGCCCGTTCGCCGCGATAGACGCCGCGGACGGCCTCGGGGTCGCCCAGCCTGACCAGCGGCTTGCCGTCGTTGGGGTCCTCGACCAGCAGGCCCTCGAACATCAGGTGATCGAGCACGTCGCGCCAGCTGTGCAGGGCGGTGTCGGCGCCGATGCCCCAGGTCGACAACGCCGTCTCCCACGGCTGGACGTCCTTGGTCCTGCCCAGCAGATGGTCGACGACCCGGCCGCGGCCGAAGCGCTCGCCCAGCCGCTGCACCGCCGCGAGCGCCTTCTGGGCCTGTACGGTGGCGTCGAACTGGGCCGGCGGGTCCTGGCAGATGTCGCAGATTCCGCAGGGTTCGGCGTCGCCCTCGCCGAAGTAGCGGCGCACCGCCTGCGGCCGGCACACCGCCCCGTCCAGCATGGCGAACAGCTGGCGGGCCTTGCGCACCTGCACGGCCTTGACCTCCTCCGCCATCGGCCGGCCCTCGAGCCGCCGGAGCGTCCAGGCGATGTCGGACGGGCCGTACAGGGTGATGCCCTCGGCCGGCTCGCCGTCGCGCCCGGCCCGGCCGATCTCCTGCCAATAGGCCTCCAGCGAGCCCGGCGGATCGGCGTGGATCACGAAGCGCACGTCGGCCTTGTCCACCCCCATGCCGAAGGCGATGGTCGCCACCATCACCGCCCCGTCCTCGGCCAGGAACCGCTCCAGCCGCCGGTCGCGGTCCCGAGCCTCCATGCCGGCGTGGTAGGCGATGGCGTTGGTCCCCGCGTCGCGCAGCGCCTGCGCCACCCGTTCGCAGCCGTCGCGCGAACCGCAATAGACCACGCCCGGCTTGCCGCGCCGCTGGCGGACCAGATCGATGACGGCGGCGTCGGTGCGGGCGCGCGAGCCGTTCTCCTTGCGCACCGCCGACAGCTGCAGGTTCGGACGGGCGAAGCTGTCGACCACAACCCGGGCCTCGCCCAGCCGCAGCGAGCGCACGATGTCGTCGCGGGTGCGGGCGTCGGCCGTGGCCGTGACGGCGACGCGCGGCACGCCGGGAAACAGCTCCGCCAGCCGGCCCAGCGTCCGGTAGTCGGGCCGGAAGTCATGTCCCCATTGCGAGACGCAGTGCGCCTCGTCGATGGCGATCAGCGACAGCGGCAGGTCGTGCAGCCGGTCGATCAGGTGCGGCTGGGCCAGTCCCTCGGGCGAGACATAGAGCAGGTCCAGCTCGCCCGCCCGCGCCGCGCGCCAGATCTCGGAGCGGTCGTCCAGCGACACCCCGGAGTCGAGCCGGGCCGCCGCCACCCCCTGCTGTTTCAGCGCCTCGACCTGGTCGGTCATCAGGGCGATCAGGGGCGAGACCACAAGGCCGAGGCCGGGCCGCAGCATGGCGGGGATCTGGTAGCAGACGCTCTTGCCGCCGCCGGTCGGCAGCACCGCCAGCACGTCACGGCCGGCCAGCACCTCGGCGACCACCTCGGCCTGCCGCCCGCGGAAGTCGGCGTGGCCCCAGACCCGTTCCAGCACCGCGCGGGCGTTGGCCAGCGACGGCGAGGCGGAAATCTGGAGTGAGTCGGCGGGCATCGCCGCCTTGTGCCTCATTTGTTCCGGCCTGGGAACGGACTTGGGAACGGCCGTCCGCCGGCCCGGGTCAGCGAGGCTCGACCGTGACCCCGGCCCGGATCGAGTTGGCTATATAGCAGGCCTCGTGGGCGCGATGGTGCAGATCGTCGAGCGCGGCGGCGTCAGGCCGCGTCTCGCCGGAGAACACGACCTCGGGACGCAGGGTCACCGCCGTGATCGACATCCGGCCCCGCTCGTCGCGGCCCAGCACGCCGGACGCCTCGTCGCTGTAGCGGTCCACCACGAAACCGCCCCTGGCGGCGAAGGCCAGGAAGAACAGCATGTGACAGCTCGACACAGCGGCGACCAGCGCCTCCTCCGGATCGACCGCCGCGGGGTCGGACATGGGGACCGGCACGCTGGACGGGGCCGAGGAGCCGCGCACCACCGCGCCGCCGTCGAAGCGCCAGTCGTGGGCGCGGGCGTATTTGTTGTCGGAGAAGGCCTGCCCGTCCCGGCGCCATTCGATGGTGGCCAGGTGTTCGCTCATGACGGTCCTCCGCGTGCCGGTTCGGCGTGATGACCGAACCGTGTAGCCGGGGCGGCGTCTGAAACCCAGCCCACGCCTTGCTACGGCCCGCGACCCGCCTTATCCCCGGACCATGCCCACGCCCCTGATCTGCCCCTCGATCCTCGCCAGCGACTTCGCCCGTCTGGGCGAGGAGGTCGCCGCCCTCGAGGCCGCCGGCGCGGACTGGATCCACGTCGACGTCATGGACGGGCATTTCGTGCCCAACATCACCATCGGTCCCGAGGTGGTGAAGGCGCTGCGGCCCCACACCGCCCTGCCCTTCGACGTGCATCTGATGGTCGCCCCGGTCGATCCGTGGCTGGAGGCCTATCGCGAGGCCGGCGCCGACCTCCTGACCGTCCATCCCGAGAGCGGCCCGCACCTGCACCGCACCCTCGGCCGAATCCGCCAGCTGGGGGCCAGGGCCGGCGTGGTGCTCAATCCGGGCACTCCGCTGACGGTGCTGGAGGAGGTCGTCGACCTGGTCGACCTGGTGCTGCTGATGTCGGTCAATCCGGGCTTCGGCGGCCAGTCCTTCATCCCCTCCACCCTGCGCAAGATCGAACGGGCCCGCGCCGTGCTCGACGCCGCCGGGTCGAAGGCCCACCTGCAGGTCGACGGCGGCGTCACCGCCGCCAACGCCGGCGTCTGCGTCGCGGCCGGCGCCGACGCCCTGGTCGCGGGAACCGCCGTGTTCCGCGGCGGCGCGGCCGCCTACGCCGACAACATCCGGGCCCTCAAGGCCGCCCAAACCCCGAGCGCATGAGCCCGCTCGGTCCCTTCGCCCGCGTCGAAGCCGACAGCCCCGCGCCGGGCGAGATTCCCGGCCTGCGCGGCGCGCCGATGCGAACGCCGGTGCGAACGGTCGAGGCCGCGACGGGCCCCGGTCTGTGGCCCGCCGTCGTCGGCCGCCTGCTGAGCCGCCAGCTGTGGATCGAGCTCTACGGCCTGCCCGGCTACGCCCTGACGCTGAAGGGGCGCGTCGCCCAGGGCTTCGCGGCCACCCCGCGCGATTTCCGCCCGGTCGACGCGACGCCCGGGCGGGCCGTCCTGGGCGGGAAATTCATTCTCGCCGGCTCGAGCCTTGAGGCGCCCGCCCCCGAGGACCCGTGGAACCGGCCCAGCCCGACCCGCGCCTTCGCCGCCGAGCTGCACGCCTTCGCCTGGTTGCCGTCGCTGATCCTGGAGGGAGAGCGCGGCGCGCGCGAGGCGCTGCGGCTGACTCTGACCTGGGCCACGGTCTTCGCCCGCTGGTCGCCCTTCGCCTGGGACCCCGCCATCCTCGCCCGCCGCACCTTCAACCTCGCCTGCGCCGCGCGCCGCATGGGCCAGGTCGCCACCGAGGCGGAACGGCTCCGGCTGGCCGACGTGCTGGGCCGGCAGGCGCGCCAGCTGCTGCGCCCGCCCGGCGGCGTGGCCGGCAGGGCCGGGCGGCTGGTCGCCGTGGCGGTGGCCGGCTGCGTCCTCGCCGGCCCGCCCGGCGTCGCGCTGCGCCGGAAAGCCCTGCGCGCCCTGCCCAGGGCGCTGGCCCGGACCATCGGCGAGGACGGCGGCCACGCCTCGCGCAGCCCCGAGGCCGGGCTGGAGCTGCTGCTCGACCTGCTGACGCTCGAGGACGGCCTGGCCCAGCTGTCGGTGGCGCCGCCCGACGCCGTGCTGGCCGCGATCCGGCGCCTGACCGCGGCGGTGCGCTTCCAGACCCTGCCGGACGGCCGCCTGATCACCCTGCAGGGCGGCGGCCCGTCGAGCGCCGCCCGGGTCGCCGCGGCGGTGGCCCACGACGACGCCGAAAACGCCGGACCGCCGGCCGGGACCGTGGCGGGCGTGGGCCGCATCCGCAGTCCGCTGCTGACCGTGGCCGCCGACATCGCCGCCCCGGCGCGCGGCGCATGGTCCGCCGCCGCCTGCGCCCAGCCGCTGGCGCTGGAGATCGTCTGCGGTCGCGACCGGCTGGTCACCGGCTGCGGCTGGACCCCCCGCGCGGCCGACCGCCAGGGCCTGCGGCTCCCTCCCGGCCACTCGACCCTGACCCTCGGCGAGAGCTCGACCGGCGCGCCGCTGGGCGGCTGGAAGGGCGAGCTGCTGGGCCAGCGCCTGATCGGCCGCCCGCTGCATGTCGAGGTGCATCGCCGCGACGGCGAGGGCGCGGTCTGGCTCGAGGCCGAGCACGACGGCTGGGTCCACGACTTCGGCCTGCTGCACCAGCGCCGCCTCTATCTCGATCAGCGGCTGGACGAGCTCCGGGCCGAGGAACGGCTGCATCCGGCGCCGGGCCAGAAGGAGGTGGTGCGCGCCATCGCCGCCCCCTACGCCATCCGCTTCCAGCTCGAGCCCGGCGTGCAGGCCTCGCTGGCCCGCGACCGCCGCTCGATCCTGCTGCGCGGACATTCGGGCCGGGGCTGGTGGTTCCGCACCGACGGGCCCGACGTGGCCATCGAGCCCTCGGTCCATATCGACGAGGGCCTGACCCGCCGCTCGCTGCAGATCGTCGTGCGCGGCTCGGCCCGCACCGATTCCGAGACCAAGATCCGCTGGAAGCTCAGCCCGGCCGGGGCGGGCGGTGATCCGACCTGAGTGAACAGCGTGCAGGCGCGTCGCACCACTTGAGGCGCGGCGCGTTCGCGACCATCTGACGGCTGCCGCGTTACGAATGATCCGATACAGGACCGCCATGACCCTCGCCGACCCCACCATCCTGCCCGAAGACCTCATCATGGAGGGGTCCGACGCCGGCTTCATGGCCGATGTGGTCGAGGCGTCGAAGACCCGGCCCGTGCTGGTCGACTTCTGGGCCAGCTGGTGCGGACCGTGCCGGACCCTGACGCCGATGCTCGAAAAGGCTGTGCGCGCCGCCGGCGGGGCGGTGAAGCTGGTCAAGATCGACGTCGACCGGAACCCCGCCTACGCCGGCCAGCTGAAGGTGCAGTCGATCCCCACCGTCTACGCCTTCGTCAACGGCCAGCCGGTCGACGGCTTCCAGGGCGCGGTGCCCGAGAGCCAGCTCAGGGCCTTCATCGACAAGCTCACCGGCGGCACGAGCGCCAACTCCGACATCGAGCAGATGATGTCGATGGGCGAGGAATCGCTGTCGCTCAACGATCTCGGCGGCGCGGCCCAGGCCTTCGCCCAGGTGATGACCCTGGAGCCGGGGCACGAGGGCGCGATCGCCGGCATGGCCCGGGTCTATCTGGCCGATGGCGATGTCGACCAGGCCCGCCAGACCATCGCCATGGCCCCGGCCGACTCGAAGAACGCCCAGGTTCAGTCGGTGCGCGCCCAGCTGTCGCTCGCCGCGGCCGCCCCGACGGGCGCGAGCGCGGAGCTCGAAGCCCGCGTCGCCGCCGACCCGAACGACCACCAGGCCCGCTACGACCTGTCGCTGGCCCAGGCCGCGGCCGGCGATCTGCAGGGCGCGGTCGCCAGCCTGCTGGCCATCGTCGCCGCCGACCGCGAATGGAACGACCAGGCCGCCCGCAAACAGCTGCTGGTCGTGTTCGACGCCGCCGACCCCGCCTCGGAAATCGCCCGCGACGGCCGCCGCCGCCTTTCCTCCATCCTGTTCGCATAGGGGATCACGCATGGCGCAGGGCTATGTCAGGGCGGCCGACCTGCCGCAGGTCATTCCGGTCTTCCCCCTGCCCGGCGCCATCCTGCTGCCGCGAGGCCAGCTGCCGCTGAACGTCTTCGAGCCGCGCTATCTCAACATGGTGGACGACGCGATGGCCGGTGACCGGATCATCGGCATGATCCAGCCGCACCCCGGCGCCCGCGGCCTGCCCGGCCTGTCGCCGGTCGGCTGCGCGGGCCGCATCACCAGCTTCGCCGAGACCTCGGACGGCCGCTATCTGATCACCCTGACCGGCTGCGCCCGCTTCCGCCTCGCCAGCGAACTGCCGACCCAGACGCCCTATCGCCAGGTCCGCGCCGACTTCGGGCCGTTCGAGGCCGATCTCACGGCGCCGCCCGTCGACGATGTCGGCCTCGACCGCGACACCCTGCTCGACGCCCTGCGGGCCTATCTGGAGACGCGCGGGCTGGATATCGACTGGGACACCGCCGAGACCGCCCCGCCCGAGGCCCTGATCAACAGCCTGTCCATGGCCCTGCCGTTCGAGCCGCCGGAAAAGCAGGCGCTGCTGGAGGCCGGCAGCCTGACCGACCGCTCCACCGTCCTCACCGCCCTGATGACCATCGACGCCGCGGAATCAGGCGACGGCGACACCCCTTCGATCCAATAGGTCCGACATGAGCGACGCCTTCCACACTCCCGCTTCCGTCGATCCGCGCCTGCTCGAGGTGCTGGTCTGCCCGGTGACCCGCGGCCGGCTGACCTGGGATCGCGAGCGCCAGGAACTGGTCTCGAAGGGCGCCGGGCTGGCCTTTCCCATCCGCGACGGCGTCCCGATCATGCTGGCCGACGAAGCGCGCAAGCTGGACTGAACCGCCGCGCTCAGGCAGCGAGCGACCGCGTCGCGGGCGATAGCGACCTAAAGACTCTCTCCCCTCAACAGCCGCGGCAGGTCGCCGGTCGCGCCGCCCGCCTCGTGCATGAAGGCGCGGCGCAGCGGCGCGATGCGGTTGACGGCGGCGATGCCGAGGTCCCGCGCCAGACGCACCGGGGCGAGGTCGTTCGAGAACAGCCGTACGAAACCGTCGAATCCGGCCGCCAGCGCCGCATTGTCGAAGCGCCGCCAGCGGGCGTAGCGGTCCAGCACCGTCTCCGAGCCGAGGTCCTCGCCCACGCGCATGGCCTCGATCAGCACCTCGGCCAGCGCCGCCGCGTCCTTCAGCCCCATGTTCAATCCCTGCCCCGCCACCGGGTGCACCGCGTGGGCGGCGTCGCCGATCAGGGCCGTGCGCGGCGCGGTCAGCTGCTCCGCCAGCTGCAGCGACAGCGGATAGACAAATCGCGGCCCCACCACCGCGACATCCTCGAGGAAGTCGCCGAAGCGCCGCATCAGATGGGCGTGGAAGGCTTCGTCCGACGCGGCCTTCAGCGCCTCGGCCCGCCGCGTGGTCTCGGTCCAGACCAGGCTGGCCCGGCTTTCGGTCAGCGGCAGGATGGCGAACGGCCCCGACGGCAGGAAGTATTCGTGCGCCACATTGCCGTGGTCCCGCCCGAGGGACACGGTGGCCACGACCCCGCTCTGGCCATAGCTCCAGCCCACCGTATCGATGCCCGCCTCGCGCCGCACCCGCGAACCGCGGCCCTCCGCCCCGACGACCAGCGACGCCTCCAGCATGGCCCCGTCCGCGAGGGTCACGGTCGTTCGCGCGGGGCCGGCCTCGACCGCGGCGACTTCGGCCGGCGCCCGGACCGCGATCCCCGCGGCGGTGATCGCCTCGGCCAGCGCCGAGCGGATCCGGCGGTTCTCCACCATATAGCCGAGCGGCTCGCCGTCCGTGCGGTCGCCGATCTCGTCGGCGTCGAAGCGCAGGAAGGCCGACGACGCCGCCCTCGACGCCGCCCCGGGCCGCCGGCCGTCGGTGACGAGGATCCGGTCCATGCGGCAGGCGTGCGGCCGCAGCGCCGCGCCGACTCCGAGCGCATCGAGCATGCGGAAGGTCGAGAAGGCGATCGCCGTCGACCGCCCGTCGAAGCTCGGCGCCAGCTGGGCCGAGAAGGGCTGGGGATCGACCAGCACCACCCTCAGCCCGCCCTGGGCGGCGGCGAGGGCGAAGGTCGCCCCCGCCATCCCGGCCCCGGCGATGATGACGTCATGGCGGTCGGGCTTGGTCATAGCGTGGTTGTCGCGCCGCGGCGGGCCGGCGTCCAGTGCGAGAAGGTCGCGGAAGCGGCCCGGGGTGCGCCGCTGTCGACCTATTCGAAAACCCCGGCCAAACGAGGCGAGGCAGCCGACCGGAGGCGAGCGGCGCGGACGATGAGGAACGCCCGGACCGCGACCGCCAGCAGGATCAGCCAGATAACCACGATGGAGAATGGCGCTAGGCCGAAACTCCTGCTGGCGTTGACCGCGAAGATGGCCGAAGCGGCGCACGCTAGGCCGCAGATGCCCATCAGGGCCCCCGCCGCGATCAGACTGTTCGATCTCCAGAGCGCCGCGGCGGGGACGGCGAAGAGCAGGCCCGCGACGAAGGGAGAGAGATCGGGCCGGCCCTGCGAAATGGAGCTGATGAGAAGGAGGACGCCTATTCCTCCAAACATGCCCGCCGTGACCCGCAAGCTCGGCTTATCCAGCGCGACGGGGGGGCGCCGGTGGGCGCCGGTTTCGCGGCGCTTGCGAATTTCGTCCACCGAACGAGCGAACACCGGATCGCCTCGACCGGCATCGACGCGGTCGCGAGCCTCCGCGATAAGCCGTTCCGCCTGGTCCGGAGACAACTCCCGGACGAGATGATCCCGCAGAACCGTCGGATCCTCGCCGCTCGACAGGCGCTCGACCAGGACGTCTCGAAGCTTCTGAAGTTTTCGCTCATCCATATGCATCCCCCCGACGCGCCGCCCAGCCTCAACGTTTACTAGGGGCTCCGAGGTCGGACACGCAACAGCCGAGCGGGGCGCATTCTCGATCCTCATCGAGAGGTCCATCCGGCCATGCGACTGAATCGCCCCTCGCCCCTCGCCCCTCGCTAGGTAAACAGCCCCTTAACCCTGCCCGGGCGACAACCGGGGCAGTCCTGTTTCGCCGGAGTTCGCCGCCGCATGTCCGCCGCCTTCCTCGGCCGTCGCGCCTTCGAGAGCGCTCGCGTCCTGTGGGCCGCGCCGTTCGCGGTGCGTTTCCGCGGCGTGGCCCAGGCCCTGCTGGCGGCCCTGCTGCTGGCGGCGCTGATCTCGTGGAATCCGGCCGACCCCAGCCTCAACGCGGCCTCCGCGGCGCCGCCGACCAACTGGCTGGGCCTGAACGGCGCGATGTTCGCCGACCTGTTCATGCAGTCGCTGGGACTCGCCGCCTGGCCCGCCGTCCTGCTGCTGATCGCCTTCGGACTGGCCGGCGCGATCGGCGACGCCATGCAGCAGAGGCTCAAGCCCACACCCCTGAAGGGCCTCTCCGCCGCCGGCGGCGTGCTGGCCCTGTCGGCGGCGCTGTCCGCCCTGGCGCCGCCGGCCGCCTGGCCGCTGGCGGCCGGACTCGGCGGCCTGTGGGGCGACGGCCTCGTCGGCCTGGTGCGGCTGGCCTTCGAGGCGCTGCGCCTGCCCGGCGCCGCCATCGGCGCCGGCGTCCTGTTCCTGCCGCTCGGCCTGTGGTGCGTCGGCTACGCCATCGGCCTGCGCTTCTCCGACCTCGGCGACGCCGTCGACTGGGCCCGGGGCCTGCGCCCGTCCGCCCCGCCGCCCGCCACCGCCGCCCGCCGCGACCCGGCCCGGACAGCCCCGCGTCCGCGCCCCGCGCCTGAACCCGAGGACTACGCCCCGGTCGCTCTGGACGCCGGTCCGCCGTGGCAGGAGCCGGTCCCCGCCCGCGGCGCCCCTGAACCAAAGGTCGCCGCCGCCAAGGCGCCGAAGACCTCGCGCCGCGAGATCGACGACAGTCAGGCCGCCTTCGACTTCGCCCGTCCCTCGACCGGCTTCGATCTGCCGCCGCTCGGCATGCTGACCAAGCCGGTCAAGCGCGTCGCCTCGGTCGACGAGGAGGCGCTGAAACAGAACGCCAAGATGCTCGAGGGCGTGCTGCAGGAGTTCGGCGTGCGCGGCGTCATCGACCAGATCCGCCCCGGTCCCGTCGTCACCCTGTACGAACTGGTGCCCGCCCCCGGCGTCAAGCACGGCCGCGTCGTGGCCCTCAGCGACGACATCGCCCGCTCGATGTCCGCCCGCGCCTGCCGCATCAGCGTCGTCCCCGGCCGCAACGCCATCGGCATCGAACTGCCCAACGCCCGGCGCGAGACCGTCTATCTGCGCGACCTGCTGGCCTCGGCCGAATACGACAAGCCGGCCCACCTCCTGCCGCTGGCCCTGGGCGAAACCATCGGCGGCGAGCCCTATGTCGCCGATCTGGCGCGCATGCCGCACCTGCTGATCGCCGGCACCACCGGCTCGGGCAAGTCGGTCGGGGTCAACGCCATGATCCTGTCGATCCTCTACCGGCACAGCCCGGCCGAGTGCCGCTTCATCATGATCGACCCCAAGATGCTGGAGCTGTCGGTCTACGACGGCATCCCGCACCTGCTGGCCCCGGTGGTCACCGATCCGAAGAAGGCCGTAGTGGCGCTGAAGTGGACCGTCCGCGAGATGGAGGACCGCTACCGCCGCATGTCCAAGCTCGGCGTGCGCAACATCGCCAGCTACAACGAGCGCGCCCGCGAGGCCGTGGCCAAGGGCGAGCATTTCGAACGCACCGTCCAGACCGGTTTCGACGACCAGGGCCGCCCGGTCTATGAATCCGAGAAAATCCGCCCCGAGCCCATGCCCTTCCTCGTCGTGGTCATGGACGAGATGGCCGACCTGATGCTGGTCGCCGGCAAGGACGTCGAGGGGGCGGTGCAGCGTCTGGCCCAGATGGCCCGCGCCGCCGGCATCCACCTGATCATGGCCACCCAGCGCCCCTCCGTCGACGTCATCACCGGCACCATCAAGGCCAATTTCCCGACCCGGATATCCTTCCAGGTCACCTCCAAGATCGACAGCCGCACCATCCTCGGCGAGCAGGGCGGCGAGCAGCTGCTGGGCCAGGGCGACATGCTCTACATGGCCGGCGGCGGCCGCATCACCCGTCTGCACGGGCCCTTCGTCACCGATCAGGAGGTCGATGAGGTCTGCAAACACCTGCGTTCGCAGGCCGAGCCGGACTATCTCGACCTGATCACCGACGATCCGGACGGCGACGGCGACGCGGCCTTCGACGACGAGGGCGGCGGCTCGGGCGACGACCTCTATGACCGCGCCGTCGCCGTGGTCACCCGCGACCGCAAGGCCTCGACCTCCTACATCCAGCGCCGCCTGCAGATCGGCTACAACCGCGCCGCCTCGCTGATCGAGCGGATGGAGCAGGAGGGCGTGGTCAGTCCCGCCAACCACGCCGGCAAGCGCGACATCCTCGCCGGGCCCCCGCCGATGTAGTCCTGCGGGCGCGCCTGACGCTCTTCCCGCACCCGGCGGCGCGACAAACCTCTGAATGTACGGACATTCCGGTTTTTCTCGACCTGTCTTCCCCGCACTCTCCCGGGCGGCCGTACAATGGCGGATCGCCTCCAGGGAGGCCGGGGAGGAGAGCGATTTGTCCGAACTGTCCGAACTGTCCCACGAATTTTCCGCGGACACTTCCGGGCCGCCCTGGCAACGGACCGGCTCCGTCTGCGTTCGTCCGGACCATCGTCGGCCGCGCGAACCTGAACAGGGCTTCATCGCGGCGCCGGAATATGGTCAGGCTGGGGACACGCCCTCGCCAGACCGCTCCTGCAAGACGGCAGTTCCCAACCATCCCGAACGGGAGAAGACCTCATGACCGTCTCACGTAGAGCTTTTGCGCTCGGATCCGCCGCCCTCGCCGGTCTGTCGACGTTCGGCGCGGCCCTGCCGGCTCACGCCCAGTCCGGGCTGTCCGCCGAGGACCGCGCCGTCCTCGCCCGCGCCCAGACCTATCTGCAGGGCCTGACCTCCGCCCAGGGAACCTTCGTCGAGACCTCGGGGGGCCAGCGCCGCGAGGGCCGCTTCTACCTGCAGCGTCCCGGCAGGATGCGCTTCGAATACACCAACCCCGCCGGCCTGCTGGTCGTCTCCGACGGCTCGAACGTGAAGCGCTACGATCCGCGCCTGAACGTCTTCCGCCAGGTGCCGCTGGGCCAGACGCCGCTGTCGACCTTCCTCGCCCGCACCGTCCGGCTCGACCAGGGCGTGCGCATCGACCGGATCACCCGCATGGACTCCGGCGCCTTCGCCATCACCGCCCGTGACAATCGCCGTCCCAACGACGGTTCTGTGGTCCTGGCCTTCGCCGGCGATCCCGTGCGGCTGCAGGAATGGACCATCATCGACGCCCAGGGCGGCCGGACCCGCACCCAGCTGACCACGCTGCGCCCGGCCTCGGGCCTGGCGGCCAGCCTGTTCCAGCTGCGCGACCCGACCCAGCGGCCCCGTCGGAACTAGCCCCAACCGATTCGCCCTTTAGGCGAATTTCGTCCGGAAGCGGTTCCAATTGGCTTGACATTTTTTCTCCGGCGTGTTGTTTTAGCCACAGATCGGCGGGAGCCGGTCTGACCCGCTACGGATTTCATCCCCTTCCCGGCGGCGAGAGAGACGAACCTGAAACGCCCGGCCCGCAAGGACCGGGCGTCTCTTTATGTTGGGCCGCGCTCGTCGGCCCTGCGGGACCTCCCGACCCGACGCGGCCCGGGTGCAGCCCACTTGCAGTCGCGATTGGCCTGCGCGAAGCGCCAGGAGCGCGCCGGGTCGAAAAGGCGGAGCCTTTTGGACGCGCTCCCACTAAGAAACCTCCATGCTTCGCATCGCCACCTGGAACATCAACTCCGTCCGCCTGCGCATCGACCAGGTCGCCCGCTTCGTCGCCGAAAGCGGCGCCGACGTCCTGTGCCTGCAGGAGATCAAATGCCTGGAGGATCAGTTCCCCCGCGCCGCCTTCGAGGCCATGGGCCTGCCCCACCTGAAGATCGGCGGCCAGAAGGGCTGGCACGGCGTGGCCATCGCCAGCCGCAAGCCGATCGGCGAGGCGCCCGCGCTCGACGTCTGCCGCGAACGCCACGCCCGTTGCTGTGGCGTGGTCGTCGACGGCGTCGAGATCCAGAATTTCTACATCCCCGCCGGCGGCGACGTTCCTGACCGCGCCCTGAACCCCAAGTTCGACCACAAGCTGGACTTCTACGAGCGCCTCACCGCCGAGATGGCGGCCCGCAACCGCCAGCGCCCGCTGGTGCTGGCCGGCGACTTCAACATCGCGCCGGGCGAGAACGACGTCTGGAACCACCGCTACATGTCCAAGATCGTCAGCCACACCCCGCTGGAGGTCGAGACCCTGCGCCGGCTCCAGGCCGCCGGCGGCTTCTCTGACGTGATCCGCGACCAGATCCCCGAGCCGGTGAAGCTGGCCAGCTGGTGGAGCTACCGCGCCGCCGACTTCCGCAAGTCCAACCGCGGCCTGCGCCTCGACCACCTGTGGACCTCGCCCGGCCTGACCCCGGCGGTCGTCCCCGCCAGCGCGCGCATCCACGACGCGGTCCGCGAATGGACCCAGCCCAGCGACCACGCGCCGGTGACGATGGATCTGGACGTCTGACGCCTACGGCTGCAGCCGATACCCGCCCGCGTCGGTCAGCAGCAGTCTCGCCTGACCCGGCTCCGGCTCGATCTTCTGGCGCAGGCGGTAGATGTGGGTCTCCAGCGTGTGGGTGGTGACCCCGGCATTGTAGCCCCAGACCTCGGTCAGCAGCTCCTCGCGCGACACGGCCTTGGCCCCGGCGCGATAGAGGTACTTCAGGATGCTGGTTTCCTTCTCGGTCAGCCGCACCTTGCGGCCCTTGTCGTCGATCAGCACCTTGGCGGCCGGCCGGAACTCGTAGGGGCCGACGCGGAACACGGCGTCCTCGGACTGCTCGTGGCTGCGCAGATGGGCCCGGATGCGGGCCAGCAGGACCGCGAAGCGGAAGGGCTTGGTGACGTAGTCGTTGGCTCCCGATTCCAGGCCCAGAACGGTGTCGGAATCCGAGGTCTGGCCGGTCAGCATGATGATCGGGGTCGAGACGCCGTCCTTGCGCAGCAGCCGGCAGGCCTCGCGCCCGTCCATGTCGGGCAGGTCGACGTCGAGCAGGATCAGGTCGGCTCGGACCTCGCGGCCCATCCGCACGCCTTCGGCCGCGGTCGCCGCCTGCACCGGCCGGAAGGCCTCATGCAGGGCCAGTTGCTCGGCCAGCGCCTCGCGGAGGTCGTCGTCGTCGTCGATGATCAGGATCGTCTTGGGCGTGGGCATGGGTACCAGAATGGCGAGCGTCGGCCGTTCCGCCAAGGGTCGGCGCCGAAGCGGGGCGGTTTTCAGTCACTAGAGGGCGTTTCAGGGCGGTTTCGTTCCCCGAACAACGCCGATCCGACCCGGACGTGGGTCGCGCCGAAGCGGATGGCGGTCTCGTAATCGCCGCTCATGCCCATCGACAGCGTCCCGAGACCGTTGCGCCGGGCGATCCCGCGCAGCAGGGCGAAATGCGGTCCGGGCGCCTCATCCGCGGGCGGGATGCACATCAACCCCTCGACGATCAACCCCTTGCCGCGGGCGTACCGCACCAGGGCGTCGGCGTCTTCGGGCAGGACGCCGGCCTTCTGCGGCTCGGCCCCGGTGTTGACCTGGACCAGCACCCGGACCGGCCGGCCGGCCTTTTCAGCGGCGGCGGCGAGGGCGTCGGCCAGTTTCGGCCGATCCAGCGTCTCGATGATGTCGAACAGGGCGACCGCGTCGTCGGCCTTGTTGGTCTGCAGCGGCCCGATCAGCCGCAATTCCAGATCGGAGATGGAGGTGCGCAGGCCCGCCCAGTGCGCCTGCGCCTCCTGCACCCGGTTCTCGCCGAACACCCGCTGGCCCGCGGCGAGCGCGGCCGACAGGGCCTCCGGCGGCTGGGTCTTGGTCACGGCGGTCAGGACGACCCCGGCCGGATCCCGACCCGCGAGGCGGCAGGCGGCGGCGATCCGGCGGCGCACCGCCGCCAGGCGTTCGGTCACGGCGCTGGACCTGTCGGCGGGATCGGGGGATGAGGAGGCCATGAACCGGTCCGGGGCGGAGATCCTGTGGGAGGTCGCCAGCGTCCTCGCACGGGACGCGGCCGATGTCAGCCGCGCCAGGGGCGAGCCTGGCCCGAACCTGCCGCCCCTGCTGTTCTTCACCGACCCGGCGCGCACCCCCCGGCCGTGGGAGACGGCCGCCCGGCTCCCGGCCGGATCGGGGGTGGTCTACCGCTCCTTTGGCGCGCCGGACGCGCGCGAGGCGGCGCTGCGGCTGCGCGAGGCGACCCGCCGCCGGGACGTCCTGTTGCTGATCGGACTGGACGCGGACCTGGCCGAGGCGGTCGGGGCCGACGGACTGCATCTGCCGGAGCGGGCGCTGGCGCAGGCGCCGGCGCTGGCGGCCCGCCAGCCCGGCTGGCGGATCACCGGGGCCGCGCACACGGCCGGGGCGCTGTCGCGCGCGACCGGCCTGGACGCGGCCGTGCTGTCGCCGGTCTTCGCGGCCGGCGGGGCCTCGGCCGGCCGGGCGGCCCTCGGCGTTGAGGCGTTCAGCGATCTGGTCCGGACGGCGACGGTCCCGGTCTACGCCCTGGGCGGCGTCAACGCCGCCAATGCACGGGCGCTGATCGGCTCGGGAGCCTGCGGTCTGGCGGGGGTGTCGGCGATCCGGACGGCGTTCGGGCCCGACTGAGGCCTAGAAACGGAAGATCGATTCCAGCCGGAACCGGGGGGCGGCGCGGCGGTCGGTCTGCGGCGGGCTGGCGGGGTCGCTGTCGGGCTCGGCCAGGCCGGCGGTGGCGCCGACGCGCAGGCGCGGGTTGACGCGGTAGTAGGCCCCGGCCTCGACGTCGCCCAGATTGCTCTCGCGGCCGACCGGCTGGCTGAGGTTCAGGTCCAGACCCCAGCGGCCGCGCTCGGTGAAGCGCAGGCGGGACTGGGTCGGGGCCGCGGCCGAACGGGCGGCCTGGGCTTCGGTGAGGGTGACGGCGGGCGCGCGGCTGCGGGACGTCGCGGCCTGGGCCGAGGCGGCGTCGGCCACGGCCAGGAGCGCAATGCCCGCGGCCAGCCCAGCGATGACGGCGCTCTTCTTGCGCATGTCCTGCCCTTCACGCCGCGACGGAGTTCCGCCACGGTCCTTGTCAGCGATTAGACACCGCTGCTCAGCCCGGTCAACGAAACGTGGCCTCTTACCTATGGTTCCGCAAGACTCTGGGGGACTCCTGTGGCGCGAGCGTCACGGGTCGGAAGTCGCCCCGGACGGGCTGGGGCCCTTCCGTGGCCATCAAGCGGCGCCGGTGAAACGACTTCGCCTTGTCATCGCCCCTTTTCGCCGTGTTATAGAGCGTCGCTTCGGCTGCCGCCCGCGTGGGCGAGCCGGCGCGTGCGCGGGACGGCCCGCCGCACGTCTCGTTGAATTATGGAGAGTCTCGATGGTGCTGGTTCGTGGCGCAGCGGTCGCCCTGATCGCCTCGGGTCTGATGCTGGGCGGATGCGGCGGGATTCCCGGCATGGGCGGCGGCGGGGCCAAGCCCGTGCCGGCCGGCCAGACCGGGATCGGGGTCAACGCCTTCCTGTGGCGCGCCACGCTGGACACCCTCAGCTTCATGCCCCTGGCCAACGCCGATCCGTGGGGCGGCGTCATCAACTACGACTGGTTCACCGACCCCCAGACCCCGAACGAGCGCTTCAAGGCGACGGTCTTCATCCTCGACACCCGTCTCCGCGCCGATGCGCTGAACGTCACGGTGACCAAGGAAGTGCGGGACGCCACCGGCGGCTGGGTCGGCGCCCCCGTGGCGGCCCAGACCGAGACCGACCTCGAGAACGCCATCCTCACCAAGGCGCGCCAGCTCAACCTGCAGAACGCCGGCTAACCCTCCCCGACCACCACCGCCTCCTTCTGGCCCGCCCTTTAGGAGCCGCCTGAAGGATTCCCGTGGCCCGCTACGAGCCCAAGACCGCCGAACCCCGCCAGCAGGCCCGCTGGGCGGCCGCCGACGCCTTCCGCACGCCGACCGAAGGCACGGGAAAGCCGAAATACTACGTGCTCGAGATGTTCCCCTATCCCTCGGGGAACATCCACATGGGCCACGCCCGCAACTATGTGATGGGCGACGTCGTGGCGCGCTCGAAGCGGGCCCAGGGCTTCGACGTGCTGCATCCGATGGGCTGGGACGCCTTCGGACTGCCGGCGGAGAACGCCGCCATCGAGCGCGGCGTGCATCCCGGCGACTGGACCTGGTCCAACATCGCCACGATGCGCGAGCAGTTGAAGCTGCTCGGCCTGTCGCTGGACTGGTCGCGCGAGTTCGCGACCTGCGACCCCGCCTACTATGGCCAGCAGCAGGCCTGGTTCCTCGAGCTGTTCAGGCGGGGTCTGGTCTATCGCAAGGACTCGGTGGTCAACTGGGACCCGGTCGACAACACCGTGCTGGCCAATGAGCAGGTCGTCGACGGCCGCGGCTGGCGCTCGGGCGCGATCGTCGAGAAGCGCAAACTGAACCAGTGGTTCCTGCGCATCACCGACTACGCCGATGACCTGATCGAGGGCCTCAGGGAGCTGGAGGGCCGCTGGCCCGACAAGGTCCGGCTGATGCAGGAGAACTGGATCGGCCGCTCGAAGGGACTGCAGATGACCTGGCGCTGGGCCGGAGCGGCGCCCGAGGCCGCGCCCGACGGGCTGGAAATCTACACCACCCGTCCGGACACCCTGTTCGGCGCCTCCTTCATGGGCATCGCTCCGGATCATCCGGTCGCCCGCGCCCTTGCCGAAACCAGTCCGGACGCCGCCGCCTTCATCGCCGAGTGCCGCAAGGGCGGCTCGACCCAGGCGGAGATCGAACAGGCCGAAAAGGTCGGTTTCGACACCGGCCTGAAGGTGCTGCATCCCTTCGACGGCCATGAGGTCTCGGTCTGGATCGCCAACTTCATCCTGTCGGAGTACGGCACCGGCGCCATCTTCGGATGTCCTGCCCATGACCAAAGGGATCTCGATTTCGCGCGGAAGTATGGCCTGCCAGTGATCCCGGTCGTGAGACCCGACGGGGCTGGTGACGATTTCGATGTTGGAACAGAAGCTTACACGGGTCCCGGCTCCATCTTCCACTCCGACTTCCTCGACGGCCTCGACATCGAGGCGGCCAAGGCGGCGGCGATCGCCCGGGTCGAGGCGGCGGGTCAGGGCGAGGGCGCGACCATCTACCGGCTGCGCGACTGGGGCGTCAGCCGCCAGCGCTACTGGGGTTGCCCGATCCCCATCGTCCACTGCCCGTCCTGCGGTCCGGTCCCGGCCGCCGAGCTGCCCGTGGAGCTGCCGAAGGACGTGACCTTCGACCAGCCCGGCAATCCGCTGGACCGCCACCCCACCTGGAAGCACGTCTCCTGCCCCTCCTGCGGCGGCGAGGCGACGCGGGAGACGGACACGCTCGACACCTTCGTCGATTCCAGCTGGTATTTCGCCCGCTTCACCGACCCGACGGCCGCGGAGCCGATCTCCAGGGCGGCGGCCGACCGTTGGCTGCCGGTCGACCAGTATATCGGCGGGGTCGAGCACGCCGTGCTGCACCTGCTCTACGCCCGCTTCATCTCGCGCGCCCTTTCGGACGCGGGTCTGATGAGCGTGAAGGAGCCGTTCGCCGGCCTGTTCACCCAGGGGATGGTGGTCCACGAGACCTACCGCCGCGCCGATGGCGGCTGGGTCGAGCCGACCGACGTCGAGCTGATCCACGAAGGCGGCCAGCGCTCGGCCCGCCAGCTCTCGACCGGCGAGGCCCTGATCATCGGCGACATCGAGAAGATGTCGAAGTCGAAGAAGAACGTCGTGGCCCCGCATCAGATTGTCGAACAGTACGGCGTCGACGCCGGCCGACTGTTCGTCCTCTCCGACAGCCCGCCCGAGCGCGACGTGCAGTGGACGCCTGGCGGCGTCGAGGGCGCCAGCCGCTTCGTGCAGCGGGTCTGGACCGAGATCGAGGGCTTCGACCCGACCGTCGCGGGCGACGAGGCCGCCAACGCCTCCCTGACCCGGGAGACGCACAAGGCCATCAAGGCGGTGTCCGAGGGCATCGGCGGCTTCCGCTTCAACTCGGCCATCGCCAAGCTCTACGCCTTCGTGGCTGTCATCCGCGATCACGCCACCGCCGGCGGCGAGGCCCGGCGGCAGGCGCTGTCGGCCCTGCTGCGGCTGGTGGCGCCCTTCACCCCCCATCTGGCCGAGGAAGGCTGGACGCGGCTGGGCGAAGCGGGGATGATCCTCGACGCGCCGTGGCCGGTCCATGACCCGGCGCTGGCGGCCGACGACGAGGTCACCCTGCCGATCCAGGTCAACGGCCGGCGCCGCGGCGAGATCCGCGTCGCCCGCGGCCTGGAGCCGGCCGAGGTCGAGGCCATCGTCATGGCCGACGCGGACGTGCGGGCGCGGCTGGAGGGTCAGACGGTGAGGAAGATCGTGGTGGTCAAGGATCGCATCGTCAATCTGGTGGTCGGCTGATGCGCGCCTCAGGCGTCGCTCTTGTCGCGCTGATGGGACTCGGCCTGTCGGCCTGCGGCTTCACGCCTCTGTATGGCGAGGCGGGCGTCGGCTCCAGCCTGTCGCGCATCGCCGTGGTCACCCAGGACGACCGCCTCGGCTACCGCGTCCGCGAACAGCTCGAGGACGCGCTCGGCCGCGATCCCGCGCAGGCCGCGCTGTGGCGGCTCGAGACCACGGTCGAACAGTCGCGACGCCCGCTCGGTCGCCGCATCGACGACACCGCCACCCGCTACGAACTGACCGTCCGCGGCAGCTGGACCCTGACTCCGGTCGGGGGCGGCTCCTCGTTGTCGGGCGTGGAAACGGTGACCACGACCTACGCCGCCGCAGACCAGCCCTACGCCGCCATCACCGCCCAGCAGGACGGCGAGGAGCGCGCCGCCGCCGAACTGGCCCGCCAGATCCGGCTGGGCCTGATGCAGGCCCTGCCGGACCACCCATGATCCAGCCCCGATGATCCTGGCGAAGCGGCCCGAGGTCGATCGTTTCCTGAAGACGCCGGACCGGTCGGTGCGCGCCGCCGTCATCCACGGCAAGGACCGCTCCGGCGTGGCCGAGCGCGCCGCCCAGCTGTGCCGCGCGGTCACCCCGGACCTGAACGACCCCTTCAACGTCACCGTCCTGACCGACAGCGACATCGACGGCGACGAGGCGCGGCTTGAGGAAGCCCTGACGGCCCTGTCGATGATCGGCGGCCGCAGGCTGGTCCGGGTGCGGATCGGCTCGGAGAAGGCCTCGATCGACAAGATGCTGGCGGCGGCGCTGAAGGCCCACGCCGACGGAAGCTACAACCCCGACGCCATGCTGGTGGTCGAGGCCGGAGCGCTGGGCCGCGACTCGGCCCTGCGCAAGGCGGCCGAGGCGTCGTCCGGCGCGGTGGCCATCGCCTGCTACGAAGACGAGGTCGGCGACGTGGCGCGGATGACGCGCGAGGCGCTGGCGGCCGACAAGGTCGGCCTGACCCAGGACGCGCTCGACCGCTTCGTCGCCCGCCTCCCGCGCGAACGCGGCCTGATGCGGCAGGAGATCGAGCGGCTGGTGCTCTACATCGGCCCCGGCTCCGGCAAGACCATCGACGTCGAGGAGCTGGAGCTGCATCTCGGCGTCGAGCCGGACGCCTCGTTGCAGGACGCCGCGCTTCAGGCCTTCGGCGGCCGCCCGGCCCCGGCCCAGTCCGGCCTGCGCCGCGCCCTGGCCGAGGGCGAGTCGCCGGTGACGGCGGTGCGCCAGGCCTCGATCCACCTCGGCAAGCTGCGCCGGATCAATGTGCTGCAGGCCAACGGCGCCGGGGCCAAGGAGGCGGCCAAGGCGGCCGGGGTGTTCTGGAAACAGGAGGCCGAGATGCTGCGGCAGGCGCGCAACTGGCGGCTCGAGGATCTCGACAAGGTGCTGGACAGCGTCAACGCCGCCGACATCGCCACCAAGACCACCGGCTCGCCCGACCAGCTGATCGCCGAGCGCCTGCTGCTGGAGATATCCGCCCGCGCCCGGCGGCTCGGGCTGTAGGATTCAGTCCGGCGTTGGAAGGCGCAGACTGTTGCAGCCTCGGCTGACCGGATTATCCGCAAATCCATGGTCGAAATAGTCGGGAAATGGTCGCCCGCTAGCCCCGCTTCGACGCCTTGCGAAACGCGGGCTTGGACAGAGCCAGATTGCGCGTCTGCTGGGCCTTCTGTTCGGCTCGCGCGGCGCCCTGCAGACCGGTGTGATTCGGCCCTCCGCCCGCCTTTTTGGCGGCCAGCGCCTTCTTCATCGCTTCCGCGGTCGGATTGCTCGGTTTCTCGGTCATGCCGTCACTCTAGCACGGCCACGGACTAGCCGCGCATCAACCTGCGGCACAGGTCGTCCAGCTGTTCCAGCGTGCTGTAGCGAAGGGTCAGCTCGCCCTTGCCGCCGCGGTCGGCCAGCTGCACCTGCAGGCCGAGCGCATCGGACAGGTCCTGCTCCAGCGCCGCGATATCCGCCCCGCCCTCGCTGGCGGAGGCCCCCGGGCGGCCCCTGGCCTTGCCCGGCTTCGGCCCCTCCGCCGCCCGGCGCGCCAGCGCCTCGGCCTGGCGGACGTTCAGCCCCTCATTGACGATCTGGTCGGCCAGCGCGCCCGGATTTGGCGCGGTGATCAGGGCCCGGGCGTGGCCAGCGCTCATCTTGCCGTGGCGGACGTACCAGAGGACTTCTTCCGGCAGCTGCAGCAGGCGCAGGGTGTTGGCGACATGGCTTCGGCTCTTGCCGACCACGCCGGCGACGGCGTCCTGGGTGCGGCCGAAGCGCTCCATCAGCAGGCGATAGGCCTCCGCCTCCTCGAGCGGATTGAGGTCGGCGCGCTGGACGTTCTCGATGATGGCGACCTCGAACACCGCCACGTCGTCCATGTCGCGGACGATGACCGGGACCTGGGCGAGGCGCGCCAGTTGGGCGGCGCGCCAGCGCCGTTCGCCGGCGATGATCTGCCAGACGCCGTCCTCATGGGGATGCGGCCGGACGAGGATCGGCTGCAGCACTCCCTTGTCGCGGATGGACTCGGCCAGTTCCGCAAGCTCGGCCTGGCCGAAGGTCTTGCGGGGCTGGTCCGGGTTTGGCTTCAGCGCCTCGATCGGTTCGATGCGCACGCCGGCCGGCGCCGACGAGCCGTCCACCGGCACGGCCTCGCCGACCTGTTCCCCGAGAAGGGCCGACAATCCCCGGCCCAGACCGCGCTGACGTTCGCTCAAGAGACTGATTCCGTTCCAGAAGGTTGCATCAGGCAGCCTGCAGCCGCCGCGTCTTCTCGCGCGCCACCACCTCGCGGGCGAGGCGCAGATAGGCCTGGCTGCCGGCGCATTTGAGATCGTAGATCAGCGCCGGCTTGCCGAACGACGGCGCCTCCGACACCCGTACATTGCGCGGGATCACCGCCTCGTAGACCTTTTCGCCGAAGTGGCTCCGCACATCCGCCGCGACCTGCCCGGACAAGGCATTGCGACGATCGTACATGGTCAGGACAAGGCCCTGGATCTCCAGCGTCGGGTTCAGGCTCTGGCGCACCATCTCGATGGTCTTCATCAGCTGTGTGAGACCCTCGAGCGCGAAGAATTCGCACTGCAGCGGGACCAGCACGGCGTCGGCCGCGGCCATGGCGTTCAGCGTCAGCAGGTTCAGCGACGGCGGGCAATCAATCAGGACATAGTCATACCGGGTCTGACCGTCCCGCCCCTGCCCCGCCAGCGCGTCGCGGAGCCGGAACGAGCGGCGGTCGGCCTGGCTGAGCTCGATCTCGACGCCCGACATGTCGGCGTCGGCGGGAATGATGTGCAGGCCCGGCACCGCCGTCTGCACCGCCGAGTCGTCCACCGAACGGCCGTCGACGATCACGTCGTAGATGGTCACCCGCCGTGTTTCACGTGGAACACCGAGACCCGTCGAGGCATTGCCCTGCGGATCCATGTCGACGATCAGCACCTTCTCGCCGATCGCCGCCAGCGCCGTGCCGAGGTTGATCGCCGTGGTGGTCTTGCCCACGCCGCCCTTCTGATTGGAAACGGCGAGGACGCGAGTCTTACCGGCTATGGACACGGCGGAGGCTCCGGACGGAAACGATACGGCCGCGCGGATCGCTGCGCGAGACGGAGAGGTCGCTATCGAAATGCCAGACCTTGCGGGCTTCGATCAACTCAGCCTCGGCCTTTTCCCCCTTGAGAAACAGCCCCTGGGCGCCGCGCTGTAGATAAGGCTGTGCATAGCCGAGCAGTTTCTCCATCGGCGCGACCGCCCGGGCCGTCACCACATCGACCCTGAGCGCCTGTTCCTCGGCCCGGCCATTGATCACCGTGGCCGGCAGGATCAGGGCGTCGACGACCTCCTGCAGGAATCGGCAGCGCTTGCCGAGACTGTCGATCAGCCAGACGTGCGCGCCCGGACGACCCTTGAGCAGGATGGCGAGCACCACGCCGGGGAAGCCGGCGCCGGCGCCGAGATCCGCCCAGGTCCGGGCCCCCGGCGCCAGATCGAGCAGCTGGGCGGAGTCCCATATGTGCCGGTTCCAAACATCCGGCAGGGTGTCCGGACCGATCAGGTTCATCACAGCATTGGCCTCGGCCAGACGGTCGATGAAGGTCCCGAGATCGGCGATCTGCCCGGCCGTCGCGCCGGTCAGGGCCTGAAAGGCGGCCGCACTGCTGACGGTCACGCGGCCACCCGGGTCCGCTTGACGTGCGACAGCAGGGCGGTCAGGGCCCCCGGCGTCATGCCCTCGATGCGTCCCGCCTGCCCCAGGGTGCGCGGCTGGACCAGCGTCAGCTTCTCGCGCACCTCGTTCGACAGGCTTCCGATGGCCGCGTAGTCGAGGTCGTGCGGTATGGCCAGCGACTCCTCCCGGCGCAGCGCCTCCGCGTCCGACGCCTGGCGGTCGAGATACCCCGCATAGCCCGCGTCGATCTCGATCTGCTCGCGCACCTGACGCGGCCAGGCGGCGATGGCCGGATGGGCGGCCTCAAAGGTCTTCAGGTCGACGCCCGGGAAGGCCAGCAGGTCGCGGATCGAGCGGCGTTGGCCGTCGGCGTTGACCGTGATGCCGAGCGCGCCGGCCTCTTTCGGGGTATAGGCCGCGCCGCGCACCAGCGCCGCCGCCTCGGCCAGCAGGGCGGCCTTGGCCTCGAACGCGGCGCGGCGTTCCGGGGAAACCAGACCGGCCGCCATGGCGATCGGGGTCAACCGTTGATCGGCGTTGTCGGCCCGCAGCGTCAACCTGTACTCGGCCCGGCTGGTGAACATCCGGTAGGGCTCGGTCACCCCACGCGTGACCAGGTCGTCGATCATGACGCCGATATAGGCCTGGTCGCGGCCAAGCACGACCGGCTCCAGGCCCGCCGCCGCCCGGGCGGCGTTGAGCCCGGCGATGAGACCCTGCGCCCCGGCCTCCTCATAGCCCGTGGTGCCGTTGATCTGGCCGGCCAGATACAGCCCCGGCCGCTTCTTGACCTCAAGCGCCGGCGTCAGCTCGCGCGGATCGACATAGTCGTACTCGATCGCATAGCCGAAGCGGAACACCTCCACCGCCTCCAGCCCGGGGATGGTGCGGAGAAAGGCGGCCTGGGTCGCGTCGGACACCGAGGTCGAGATGCCGTTCGGATAGACGGTCGGGTCGTCCAGCCCTTCCGGTTCGAGGAAGATCTGGTGCGAGGTCTTGTCGGCGAAGCGCACCACCTTGTCCTCGATCGAGGGGCAGTAGCGCGGGCCGCGCCCGGACAGGTGACCGCCATAGACGGCGCTCTCGCCGAGATTCTGGGCGATGATGCGGTGGGTCTCGGCCGTGGTGTGGGTCACACCGCAGGCGATCTGGGGCACGTCGATGCGGTCGGTCAGGAAGCTGAACGGCACCGGCTCGTCATCGGCCGCCTGCATCTCCAGCCGGTCCCAGGCGATGGTGCGCCCGTCCAGCCGCGCCGGGGTGCCGGTCTTGAGCCGGCCCATCGACAGACCTGCGCCATAGAGGTCGGCGGCCAGGCCGGTCGACGGCGCCTCGCCGTGCCGGCCGGCCGGGATGCGCTGGTCGCCCTTGTGGATGACGCCGTTGAGAAAGGTGCCGGTCGTCAGCACGACCGCGCCGGCGCGCAGTTCGGCCCCCTCGCCCGTGACCACGCCGGAGACCCGACCGCCATCGAGGATCAAGCCTTCGGCCGTCCCGGCCATCAGGGTCAGATTGGGGGTGGCGGCGAGTTCGGCCTGCATGGCCTCGCGGTAGAGCCGCCGGTCGATCTGGCTCCGGGGCCCCTGCACCGCCGCGCCCTTTGACCGGTTGAGCAGGCGGAACTGGATGCCGGACACGTCGGCGAGGCGACCCATGACGCCGTCCATGGCGTCGATCTCGCGCACCAGATGGCCCTTGCCCAGCCCGCCGATGGCCGGGTTGCACGACATCTCGCCGATGGTCTCAAGCTTCTGCGTCAGCAGCAGGGTGGCTGCGCCCGCGCGCGCGGACGCCGCCGCGGCCTCACAGCCGGCGTGGCCGCCGCCGATGACGATGACGTCGAAACGCTTCATGGGCGGGGACATAGGGGAAAACCGCCGCCTTCGCTACCGGCGCTGGACGAGCGTTTCACGTGAAACAGATCACTTGCCGATGCAGAAGGTCGAGAAGACCTCGCCGAGGATGTCCTCGACGCCGATGGCGCCGGTGACGCGGGCGAGGCTTTCGGCCGCGCGGCGCAGATCGTCGCCAGCCATCTCCGGGGCGACATCGAGGGCGCGCCGACCCGCCTCCACCGAAGCGAGCGCCTCGGTTAGCCGCCGGCGATGTCTCTCCCGCGTGACCGCCGGGAAATCGGCTCCCGAGAGATCGCGCGCCAACCTCGCGGCCAGCCAGTCGTGCAATGCGCCCAGTCCCTCGCCAGTCTCGGTGCTGACCACCAGCGCCTCGCGATCAGGCGGAGGCGCGGCGCGGTCGATATCGGCCTTGGTGAAGACCATCAGATCGTCGGGCCGGACGTAGCCGGCGGCGGGGCCCGCGGGATCGCCGGGCGCCCGGATCCACAGCCGCAACTCGGCCTGCTCCGCCCGTGCCCGGGCCCGCCGCACACCCTCGGCCTCGATCGGATCGTCGCTGTCGCGCAGGCCCGCGGTGTCCGACAGGGTGACCGCATAGCCGCCGATGATCAGGTCGGCGTCGAGCACGTCGCGGGTGGTGCCGGCGATCGGGGTTACGATGGCCGCCTCGCGGGCGACCAGGGCGTTGAACAGCGACGACTTGCCGGCGTTGGTCTCGCCGATCAGGACGATGCGGTAGCCCTCGCGCACCCGCTCCCCGCGCCGGGCGTCGGCCAGCGCCGCCCTGAGGTCGGCGACCAGCCCGTCGAGCACCGGACCCGCCGTGCGGGCGAGGTTGTCCGGCACCTCCTCGTCAGGGAAGTCGATCTCGGCCTCGACCAGCGCCAGGGCCTTGAGCAGGTCGCGGCGGAAACCGGCGTAGGTCTGCGACAGGGCGCCGTCCAGCTGGCCGAGCGCCTGGGCCGCCTGGGCGGTGGTCTCGGCGTCGATCAGATCGGCGACGGCCTCGGCCTGGGCCAGGTCCATGCGGCCGTTCTCGAACGCCCGGCGGGTAAACTCGCCGGGCTCCGCCAGACGCAGATCCAGCCTCAGCAGGGCGTCGCTGACCGCCTCGACCACGGCCCGGCCGCCGTGGAGGTGGAGTTCAGCGCAGTCCTCGCCGGTGTAGCTGTTCGGGGCCGGAAAGCGCAGCACCAGCGCCTGGTCGAGCGCCCGGCCGTTGAGAGCGAGATCCCGCAGGCCGGCCAGACGCGCCTTCAGGCCGCCGGCGCCGAGGCGGGCCAAGGCCTCGTCAGTGCGCGGGCCGGACAGGCGGATGATGGCGATGGCCCCGCGCCCCGGTGGGGTCGCCAGGGCGAAGATGGTGTCGGTCATGGCGCGGAACGGCGGCGCGGCCTCACGGCTTGGCGGCCGCTTCCATCAGCTTGCGGAACTGGTCCTGGGCCTGGAGGCCGAAGCTGGTCCAGGTCTTCATGAGCTCGTCGGGCTGCATGGCGGTGATGTTCTCGTCCATGCGCCGCTTCATCTCGGCGACCAGATGCTCGTTGAGCGGCGCGACGTCGGGCAGGCCGAGAAAGGCCCGGGCCTCGGCCGGCGTGCAATCGATCTCGACGTTGACCTTCATCGACCCGCTCCTGTTTCACGTGAAACAGCGGCCATACCGCCGTCAGGTGTTCATCGACTGGAAGAAGTCCGCATTGTTCTTGGACTGGCGCAGCTTGTCGATCAGGAATTCGATCGCGTCCTGCGGGCCCATCGGGTTGAGTATGCGGCGCAGGACATAGGTCTTGGCCAGCTGGTCCTTCGGCGTGGTCAGCTCTTCCTTGCGGGTGCCGGACTTGAGCACGTCGATGGCCGGGAAGATTCGCTTGTCGGCGACCTTGCGGTCCAGCACGATCTCCGAGTTGCCGGTGCCCTTGAACTCTTCGAAGATCACCTCGTCCATGCGCGAGCCGGTATCGATCAGGGCGGTGGCGATGATGGTCAGCGACCCGCCCTGCTCCACGTTCCGCGCCGCGCCGAAGAAGCGTTTCGGCCGCTGCAGGGCGTTGGCGTCGACGCCGCCGGTCAGCACCTTGCCCGACGACGGGACGGTGGCGTTGTAGGCGCGGCCGAGGCGGGTGATCGAGTCGAGCAGGATGACCACGTCCTTCTTGTGCTCGACCAGACGCTTGGCCTTCTCGATGACCATTTCGGCGACGGCGACGTGGCGGGTGGCCGGCTCGTCGAAGGTCGAGGCGATGACCTCGCCCTTCACCGTGCGCTGCATGTCGGTGACCTCTTCCGGCCGCTCGTCGATCAGCAGAACGATCAGGAAGACCTCGGGGTGGTTCTTCTCGATCGACTTGGCGATGTTCTGCAGCATCACCGTCTTGCCGACCCGCGGCGGGGCGACGATCAGGCAGCGCTGGCCCTTGCCGAGCGGGGCGACGATGTCGATGACCCGGCCCGAGCGGTCCTTCAGCGTCGGATCCTGGATTTCCATGTGCAGCCGCTCTTCGGGATAGAGCGGGGTCAGGTTGTCGAACAGGACCTTGGTCTTGACCGTCTCCGGGTCTTCCAGATTGATCGTGTCGACCTTGAGCAGGGCGAAGTAGCGCTCGCCCTCGCGCGGGCCGCGCACGGCCCCGTGGATGGTGTCGCCCGAGCGCAGGCCGAAACGGCGGATCTGCGACGGCGACACATAGACATCGTCCGGACCCGGAAGATAATTGGCGTCGGGACTGCGCAGGAAGCCGAAGCCGTCCGGCAGAATCTCGAGCACGCCGTCGGCGATGATCTCGACCTCCTCGTCGGCCAGGGCCTTGAGGATGGCGAACAGCAGGTCCTGCTTGCGCAGGTTCGAGGCGTTCTCGATCTCGAGGCCTTCGGCGAAGGCGACCAGATCAGCCGGCGTCTTCTCGTTCAGCTCGGCCAGGGTGATGCGGCCGTTGGGGACGATCGGCTCGCCGTCGTCCTCGTCTTCCTCGTCGGCCTCCTGGTCGACCATGGGCAGGTCGGCGGCGGCGACCTCGTTGGTCGGCTGCTCGCCGTCGAGGGTTTCGGCCTCAGGAGCTGTGGGATCGGTGTCGCGGACGTCGGTCATGGGAATTCTTCTTCAGGCGTGCGCGCAAGGACGCCCGCGGGACAGCGGGGTCAAAGCGGCTGGCGATGTTGGCCCGGAGGCCGGCAGGGAGGGCGACGGGAGTCCCGCAGGGTCGATCCGGCAGGCGTCGCTGTAAGAGAGGGACCGTCCGGAAGGCGAAAGCCCTGGGCCAGGATCGGTTCGGGACCAGCGAAACCACGCCCGGCCGGTAAGGTCAAGCGTCGGCGCTCAGCCCAGCGTCCATTCCGTCGTCACCGACAGGACGGCGACGACCGCGATCGCGAAGGGAATCTCGTTGGTCATTCGCCAGAAACGGCCTGAGCGGGTCGAGGTCCCGGCCTGGATGCGTTTGAACTCGCCGGCCAGGAAGCCGTGCCAGCCGCTGAGCGCCACCACCGCCAGCAGCTTGGTCGCCATCCACGGCCGGGCGAGGAAGCCCCAGCCTTCGCCGAATCCGTAGACGTGGATCAGGATCATCCATACGCCGAACACCCAGGTGGCGGTCATCGCGGGATTGATGATGATCCTGAGCAGGCGCCGCTGCCATTCCCGCAGAAGACCCTGCATCTCCGACCGCAGCGGCTCGGCCTTGCCGGCCTGTTCGGCGTCATAGGCGTAGAGGCGGGGCAGGAACAGCATCCCGGCCATCCAGGCGATCGCCGCCAGGATGTGCAGGCCGCGCACGATCTCGAATGTCATGCCGCTCTCCTCCGGGGACAGTAGCCGTGCTGCGCCCCACAGTCATGATCACCGACAATGGGCGTGGTCGAACCGAGCGCCTTGTCCACCTCCTCGGCCAGAACGGCGATGAACTGCGGCGCGACCCCCAAGGTCGGGGCCCGCGCATAGGTCTTGATCCCCACCTGCCCGGCCAGCTCGGCGTAATCCATGTCCAGTTCGACCCGGGTCTCGATGTGTTCGGACACAAAGGCGATCGGCACGACCAGGACCGACTTGCCGTCGGCTCCGGCCTTGCGGATGGCTTCTTCGGTCGACGGCCCGATCCAGGCCAGGGGGCCGACACGGCTTTGATAGCAGGTGACGTGGTCCCGTTCTGGACCGACCTGGGCCATGACCCGGCTGACCGTCGCCTCGATCTGCTCCTGATAGGGATCACCCGCCGCCACGATTTTTTCGGGCAGGCCGTGTGCCGAGAAGAGGATGCGCACGCTGCCCGGCTCCGACGGGAGCAGTTTGAGCCAATTCTCCACGATCTTTGCATGGGCCGCGATGAACCGGTCGTTGGCCGCGTAGCAGCACACCCGCCGGGACGGTCCGTCATACGACCGGTCAAAGGCATCAAAGCCCGATAGCGTCGTCGTAGAGGAGAATTGCGGATAGAGCGGCAGGACCACCACCTCATCGGGACCCCAGGCGCGGATGGCACGGGCTGCGTCGGGAATGAAGGGCTTCCAGTACCGCATGCCGACAAACACCCTGGCCTCCGTTCCGGCGCGGCGGTTGAGCCGCCGCTCAAGCGCCTCCGCCTGTTTTAGGGTCTCTCCCAAGAGCGGCGATCCGCCACCCATCTTCGCATAGTTCGCCCGTGCCGAGGGGCCGCGCGCCACAGAGATGATCCAGGCCAGGATATGCCGCACGCCCCTGGGCAAACTGATAATGCGGGGATCCGAAAACAGATTGCGGAGGAAGGGCTGCACATCCTCAGGACCGTCTGGCCCACCGAGGTTAAACAGCAGAACGGCCAGCCGGCGCCTGGTCCTAGCCGGGGCGGTCATTGCGCCCCGATCCGCTTCAGCACCTGTTCGACGTGGGCGACGGGCACGTCCGGAAGGATTCCGTGGCCGAGGTTGAAGATCCACGGCCCCTGCCCCCAAGACTCGAGCAGCTGGTCCACGCGCCGGTCCAGCAATGGTCCGCCGGCGCGCAGCAGCAGCGGATCCAGCGCGCCCTGGATCGGCTTGATGAGTTGTACGCGCTTGCCGACCGCCAGAGGGCAGGCGGTGTCCAGGGCCACGGCCTGAACGTCGCATTCCGCCGCGTATCGCTCGGCCAGCGCCGCCGAGCCGCGGGGGAAGCCGATCAGGGGAACGGTCACGCCCAGTTCGCGGACACGTTTCACCAGCGCCTGGTGCGGCCGCAGGACGAGGGATTCGAACAGGTCGTCGGGCAGGCCCTCGGCCCAGCTCTCGAAAATCTTCAGCACCTGCGCCCCGGCGTCGGCCTGCATCTTCAGATAATGCGCCGTGGCCTCGACCAGCACCTCCAGCAGGGCCGCCACCTTGTCCGGCTCGGCATAGGCGTAGGTCCGCGCCATGGCCCGCTCGCCCTTGCCGATGGTGCGGGCCTCGCCATCGAGCATATAGGTCGCCACCGTCCACGGCGCGCCCGCAAACCCGATCAGGGCCCGGTGTGGCTCCAACTCCCCCCTGACGATCGACAGGGTCTGGCCGACCTGGTTCAGCGCTTCGCCCGCCCCGGAGGCCAACTCCCGCATCGACTCCACCGACGGCAGGGCGCCCAGGCGCGGTCCTTCGCCAGCCTCGAACCAGACCTCCTGGCCGAGGGCGCCGGGGATCAGCAGGATGTCGGCGAACACGATGGCGGCGTCGAAACCGAACCGCCGCATCGGCTGCAGCGTCGCCTCCGCGGCCTTGTCCGGATCAAGGCAGAAGGAGATGAAGTCCGGCGTGGTCGCCCTGAGCGCCCGGTACTCGGGCAGGTACCGCCCCGCCTGGCGCATGAACCACACGGGTGGGCGCGGCGTCGTCTCGCCAGCGAGAACCTTGAGCATCGGGGGGGTGTCAGGGAGGGTCATCTGATGTCGGGCTTACCGGGGGGCCGGGTCCCGCTCAAGCCCGGGCCGTGTCGCACCCCCCAATCCTTTAGTGAAAGAGATTCGAGAAGAATGGTGGAGGAAGGCAGGGCGGGGGATGACGGGGATAAGAGCGGCGGATCGGAGCGCCGCCGGGGAGTTTTCCGCAGCCTGCCCGGGGTTCGTCCCCGGGCGTCCACGGGGCTGGTGAAAACGGGGACAGTCGCTGACGGGGCCCTGACGCGCCGGGTTTTCGGACACGCCGGGTTCAGTTCGGAATGGGCGCCGTTAAGGTCTTGTTAAGATTGTCCACACCCGATCCCGGCGCCGTTCCGCAACACGGGACGACTCGCCGGATGGCGGGGGTCGCCGTCCACCTTCATCCCCGCTCGCCGCGTCCGGTCCGCGCGGCTATAGAGATCGACGCACCGGTCGGGACGATCGGCGCCCGGCCCCGTCCACAGGAGTCTCGCCGCCATGGACAGCTTCCGATGAGCCGATCCACGGAGTGGGCCTCATGAGTCCGGCTCGTCCCGCCGGCGTCTCCCGACTGGCGACCTATTTCCACGTCCATCTGGTCTCCGACTCGACCGGAGAAACCCTGAACGCCATGGCCAAGGCCGTCGTGGCGCGGTTCGACGGCGTCATCCCGATCGAGCACATCTACGCCCTGGTCCGCTCGGCCAAGCAGATGGACCGGGTGCTGGAGGAGATCGCCGCCTCGCCGGGCGTGGTCCTGCACACCCTGGTGGACCGGGAGCTGCGCGAGCTTCTCGAGGAAGGCTGCCGCCGGCTCGACATGCCGCAGATCGCCGCCCTGGATCCGCTGGTCGGGGCCCTGTCGCGCTATCTGGGCGCCGCCCTGTCGACCCGGGTCGGGGCCCAGCACGCGCTCGACACCGACTATTTCAACCGCATCGCCGCGCTCGATTACGCCATGGCTCACGACGACGGCCAGGGCACGACCGAGCAACTGGAAGGCGCCGACGTGGTGCTGTGCGGGGTCAGCCGGACCTCCAAGACGCCGACCTGCATCTATCTGGCCCACCGTGGCATCCGCGCCGCCAATGTGCCGCTTGTGCCGGGTCAGGAAGACGGCGAGCGGCTGGTCGGATTGAAAAATCCGCTGATCGTCGGCCTGACCGTCTCGCCGGACCGGCTGGTGCAGATCCGGCGCAACCGGCTGGACGGGCTGAACGCCAGCCGGGCCTCGTCCTACACCGACCACGACGCCGTGCGCGAGGAAACGGTCAAGGCGCGCCGGGCCTTCGAACGCCGCGGCTGGCCGGTCATCGACGTGACCCGCCGTTCGGTCGAGGAGACCGCCGCGGCGATCATCAATGTGCTGAACGAGCGGCGCACGCACCGGCTGGGGACGAATTGGTGATGAGTGGAGAACGCCTGATCCTGGCCTCGAAAAGCCCGGCCCGACGGGCCATGCTGGAGGGCGCGGGCGTGCCTTTTTCGGTCCAGATCGCCGACGTGGACGAGGACGCGGTCAAGGCGGGACACGATCCGGCCGACGCCGCCGGGCTCGCGGTCGAGCTGGCGCGGGTCAAGGCTCTGGCGGTGTCGCGCCACGATCCGGAGGCCTGGGTGCTGGGGGGCGACCAGACCCTCGCCTTCGCCGGCGGGTTGGTGTCCAAGGCGCCGTCGATGGTCGCGGCCCGGACCCGGCTGGCGGCCATGCGCGGCGGAAGCCACCAGTTGCATTCCGGCGCGGCGCTGGCGCGCAACGGCCAGGTGGTCTGGTCCGGGGTCGATGCCGCGACCATGCGAATGCGCGATTTCTCGGACGCCTTCCTCGACGCCTATCTGGCGGCCGAGGGCGAGGCGCTGCTGGGGTCGGTCGGCTCCTACCGGCTCGAGGGGATGGGATCGCAGCTGTTCGACGCCGTCGAGGGCGACTATTTCACCGTGCTCGGCCTGCCGCTGTGGCCGGTGCTGGCCGAGCTGCGGCGGGCCGGAGTGCTGGCGACATGACCGTGATCGCGGGCGTCGCGGGCCAGCCGATCGCCCATTCGCTGAGCCCGCTGATCCATGGGGCCTGGATCGCCGCGGCCGGACTGGACGTCGACTACCGCGCCTTCGGGCCGGAGGACGAGGCCGGGTTCGCGGCGCTGGTCGCCGGGGGCCGGGCGGGGCGGTTGCGCGGGCTCAATGTCACCGCGCCGTTCAAGGCGGCGGCGCTGGCCCTGGCGGACGAGGTCAGCGAGACGGCGCAACTGTGCGGCTCGGCCAATCTGCTGGTCTTCGACAGCGGCCGGGTTTGCGCCGACAGCACCGACGGCGAGGGCCTGCTGGCGGCGCTGGCCGGGCAGGCCCCGGACCTGGTCCTGAAGGGCGGGTCCGTGGTGATCCTCGGCGCCGGCGGCGCGGCGCGGGCGGCGGCGGCGGCGCTGAAGCAGGCCGGGGCCAAGGTGGGCGTCCTCAACCGGACGCGGGCGCGGGCCGAGGCGCTGGCGGTTGATCTCGATGTAAGCGTGGCCACGCCGGAGGCGCTCGGGGCGGCCGCCCTGGTGGTCAACGCCCTCAGCGTCGCGCCGGATATCGAGATTGGAGCCCTGCGGAGCGACGCTGTGCTGATGGATATGACCTATCGACCGTTGCTGACGCCGTTCCTCGCGGCGGGGCGGGCGAGAGGTCTGACCACCGTCGACGGACTGGCCATGCTGATCGGCCAGGCGCGGCCGTCGTTCCGGGCCCTGTTCGGCCGGGAGCCCCCGGCGGTCGATGTGCGCCGTCTCGCGCTCGAGGCCCTGGGGGAAGCCCCGTGATCGTGCTCGGCCTGACCGGCTCCATCGGCATGGGCAAGACCACGACGACGGCGATGTTCGCCGACGAGGGCGCGCTGGTCTGGAACGCCGACGAGGCCGTGCACCGGCTCTACGCCCGGGGCGGGGCGGCGGTCGGGGCGGTGGGCGAGGCCTTCCCCGGCGTGGTGGTGGACGGGGCCGTCGACCGGATCCGGCTGGCCGGGGCGCTGGGGCAGAACGAGGCCGCCTTCCGACGGCTCGAGGCCATCGTCCACCCGCTGGTCCTGAAAGGCCGGCTGGAGGACCTGGCGGCGGCGGAGCGGCGCGGCGTGCGGCTGGCCGTTCTGGATATCCCGCTGCTGTTCGAGACCGGCGGCGACGCGGCCGTGGACGCGGTGGTCGTGGTCACGGCCGACCCCAAGGTCCAGGCCGAACGGGTGCTGGCCCGGCCGGGCATGACCCGCGAGCGGTTCGAGGCCGTTCTGGTGCGCCAGATGCCGGACGAAGAGAAGCGCCGGCGGGCCGACTTCATCGTCGACACCGGTCACGGGCTGGAGGCGGCGCGGGCCCGGGTGCGCGAAATCGTGGGGACGGTTCTGGCCGCGGGATGGAGATCTCCGCGCCGCGGTCTTCCGCAGGCGGGCGAACCGACGCATTAAGGGTCATGGCCCGCGAAATCGTTCTCGACACCGAAACCACCGGCTTCGATCCGAAGACGGGCGACCGGCTGATCGAGGTCGGCTGCATCGAGATCGAGGACCTGCTGCCGACCGGCCGGACCTACCATACGCTGGTTCACCCCGAGCGGCTGATCCCCCCGGACGCCATCCGGGTGCACGGAATCACCGACGAGAAGGTGCGGGGCGCGCCGAAATTCCGCGAGGTGGTCCACGACCTGATGGCCTTCATCGGCGACGCGCCGGTGATCGCCCACAACGCCGCCTTCGACCGCGCGTTCATCGACCACGAATGCGGCCTGTGCGGTCATGAATTGCTGGAAGAGACGCGCTGGATCGACACGCTCAAGCTGGCTCAGAGCCGGTTTCCGGGCATGGCCAATTCGCTCGACGCCCTGTGCAAGCGGTTCAAGATCAGCCTGGTCGAGCGCACCCTGCACGGCGCCCTGATCGACGCCCGGCTGCTGGCCGAGGTCTATCTGGAGCTGAAGGGCGGCAAGGAGCGGCGGCTGGACCTGTCGTCCGCCCGCACCACGGCGGCCAGCGTGGCGTCGGCCGCGGCGACCGGCGGCTACGGGCCCCGGCCGCGACCGCTGGCGGCGCGTTCGACCGAAGCGGAGCGCGCGGCCCACCTCGCCTTCCTGCGGGAAAACCTGAAGGACCGCTCGCTGTGGGCGGCCTACGGCCTGGACGTCGAGGCCGCCTGAGCCGGCCGCCCCGCCGGACTCAGGCCCGGGCCATTTCCGCCGGACCGCGGGCGATCTGTTGCTGGCGCGACACATAGATGCCGGCGAAGTCGATCGGGTCCAGCATGAAGGGCGGGTAGAAGCCGCCGTCCGAGGTGGCGCGGGCGATGATCTCGCGGGCGAACGGGAACAGGTAGCGCGGGCATTCGATCAGCAGCAGCGGCTCGATGTCCTGCTCGGCCACGCCGGACAGGGCGAACAGGCCGCCGTAGACCAGTTCGACGTTGAACACCGTCATGGCGTCGGTGGTGGCCTTGACCGTCAGGCGCAGCTCGACCTCGAACAGGCCGTCCTTGCGGCCCTGGGCGTTCATCTCGACGCCGAGGTCGATCGCCGGCTTGCCTTCGATGCGCAGCGAATCCGGGGCCTTGGGGTTCTCGAACGACAGATCGCGGACGAACTGGGCCAGGATGCGGAAACCCGGGCCGGCGGGGGCCTCGGCGCCGTTCTCGGCGGGCGCGGGGGTGTTGGCGTCGGCGGGCGGAGCGGCGTCGGTCATGGCGGGGTCGGTCTTGTCTGGAATGGCGTGAGGGGCGCGGCTGTCCGGCCCGGAAGGCGCGGCGACTAGCACGCACCGCCCGTTGCGGCAACGACGCTCGCCCAGGGCGCAAGCGGGCCGGCGACGCCCCATGGCGATCGGTCGCGGAGCGGCGGGGGCGCTGTTCGCCTTGCGCGCCCCCATATCAGTCCCTAATCGTCCTTTCGCCGCGCTCCGCATTGAAGGGGCGCCAATCAGGGAATGCCCGTGCCGGTCCAGGTCCAGATCGTCATCTTCGCCGTCGTCGCGGCCATCGTCCTGTTCCTGCTCTACAATGTGCTGGGCAAGAAGGTGGGCCGCCAGCCGGAGGAGGACGCCCGCGCCCAGCCGCCGACGCTGACGCCGCCCTCGACGGCGGACGCGGCCACCGCCCGGCCGACCCTGCTCGACGCCGCGACCCTGTCGTCGATCGCGGGGCTCAAGGCCCGGGACCCGAATTTCGATCCGGTGCGCTTCCTCGAGGGCGCGCGCCAGGCCCATGAGACCATCGTGCGCGCCTACGCCGCCGGCGATCGCGAAACGCTGAAGCCGCTGCTGACCCCGCGGGTCATGGAGTCCTTCGAGGCCGGCATCGCCGCGCGCGAGGCCCGGGGCGAGACCGAGGAGGCCGAGTTCCTGCATCCCGCCCGGGCCGATCTGGAGCTGGCCACGGCGGAAGAGAACCGGGCCCTGGCCAAGGTCCGCTTCCTCGCCGAGCTGCGCAACCGGGTGAAGTCGGCCGACGCCTCGGCCGCGGAACAGATCGAGGAGCGCCGGGTCGCCGAGGTCTGGACCTTCGAACGCACCCTGGGCGCCAGCGATCCGAACTGGCTGCTGGCCCGCACCGAACCCGCCGCCGCATGAGGCGCCACGGCCGCGGGGCGCATCCCCGGG